>Ga0207976_100010_pt1 | contig 622989 bp, 577 predicted proteins | sample LakWasMe94_HOW11_2_FD_183916 | JGI IMG/M metagenome (GOLD analysis project Ga0207976, IMG submission 183916) | Freshwater sediment methanotrophic microbial communities from Lake Washington under simulated oxygen tension - Sediment Metagenome... | ecosystem: Environmental > Aquatic > Freshwater... | reverse complement strand
CTGAGCCAGGATCAAACTCTTCAGTTTAATCTCTGTTGTGGCATTGCTGCCAGGTTCCGAAGAACCGTCACTCACTCAAAATACTGACAGGTAATCTCTTGCGATCTTACCTATATTTTTTTGTGAGTACTTAATGCTTTAAGTTCTACAGCGATTGCTCGCTGCCGCACCTTCATCAAGCACCCACACTTATCGGCTGTTATTTTTTAAAGAACCTGTCCCGCCGTCGCTACGCTTGCGCTTTGCAACTCGCCAACAAATCGTTTTGTTTGTCAGCAGCAGAGAGATGAGATTATGAAGCGTTTTTCGTTTTGCGTCAAGCTACATTTCACATCAGCTTGTTCGCGCAACCACTTCTTTTTGCTAGGCTTTTCAACCCTGACACACAACCGACAAATCGTTTTGTTTATCGGCAGCAAAGAGATGGGATTATGGCGCGTTTTCTAGACATAGTCAAGAAAATCGCATCAAAATCTAGGGGCTTTTTTTACTACCGTCCCCTCCTATCCGCTCACCCGAGGCACTCCGTTTGGCATTGCGACTACTCGCGTTTACCGGTACGTTTTGCGACGGGAGGCGAACTATATCAAAGGTTTTGAAACCGTGGCAAGCGTTTCTCAATAAAAGCCTTCATGCCTTCTTTTTGATCGTCTGTAGCAAACGTGCTGTGAAACAGCCGACGTTCATACTGAACGCCTTCGCTTAGCGTCGTTTCATACGCTCTATTAATAGATTCCTTAACCATCATGACGATCGGCAGCGACATGCCGGCAATCGTTCCTGCTGCAGCCATCACTTCCTCGATAAGCTTATCAGCGGGCACTACGCGGGAAACTAGCCCGGCGCGTTCAGCTTCCGCGGCGTCCATCATTCGACCTGTCAGGCACATGTCCATGGCTTTAGATTTGGATACTGCACGCGGCAGCCTCTGTGTGCCTCCTGCGCCTGGTATCGTGCCGAGCTTGATTTCCGGCTGACCAAACTTGGCGTTATCTGCCGCGATAATGAAATCACACATCATTGCCAGCTCGCACCCCCCGCCGAGCGCATAACCAGCGACCGCGGCAATGACCGGCTTGCGGATACGGCGGATCTGCTCCCAGTTGCGGGTGATGTAGTCCCCCTTATATACATCCATGAATGTGTAATCTGCCATTGCGCCAATGTCAGCACCAGCAGCAAACGCTTTTTCGCTACCAGTAATAACGATGCAGCCAATATTGTCATCGGCGTCGAACGCGGTCAGCGCCGCCCCCAACTCATCCATCAATTTGTCATTAAGGGCATTTAGCGCCTTTGGACGATTCAATTGGATGACTCCGACTTTTTCGCGCACTTCAACGACGATGTTTTCATAACTCATTTATGGACTCCTAGACAATAAAGGACCGCGTAATTGTACCTCCACCCCTTGCAACCTTATCGGCTGCATTTTCGTGCGCGTTGAACGCGACCCCGATCGCTTGAGGCACATCAAACCTTATATGTTATGGAGAAGTAGCATGGATAAACTGTAACGCCATGTACGGTGACGCCATCACCAGACGGACAGAACCGCAGCAGCGCCTTCGAGCACCATCCCCCCCAGGACTTATCAATGTCTCAGCCAATTGTGGCCGAATCCGGTTGTTTAACTGCCTACCCGAACGGGCTATGGTCGATTCGAGGCTCTCTTACTGTGTCACATATGGGCAACGCCTCTCACGTTTCTGAGTTGATGCCAGAAGCAGTCGAGGATATGTCACGAACATACTCAAAATGCAGAACCGGCCCACAACAACTTTTACTGGAGAACTTTCCATGGATCGATTGCATCACGCGTTTTTTAATTCGCTAGAGGTACTTTCGTCCAGCGACGATGATCAGTTCAGTGGGCGTTATGGCGCTTTCGTCAGCCAGGTAGAGCGTGCGTTTCGGGAAGAAGAGCAGTGGATGGAAGATATTGACTTCCCCGGTCTGCGCATGCACCAGGAACAGCATGCGCGCCTGCTTGGCGCTCTCCACAATGTCCATTTCCGCTTGATGAACGGCGAGTTACAGTTAGGGAGGGAATTGGTCGAACTAATGCTGCCGCAATGGCTTGCATTCCATATATCGACGATGGACAATCCCTTGGCGCACGCGATGCAACTCGAACAAGGCGGGTCTCATGCAGCAGCAAATGAAACTACACCATTGCCCTCGTAAGACGTAATCCGTCTGCAAAGGAAGTCGGCGACACCAATTCTGAAAATTCGTACAAAACGACGCGGAATGCGCTTTGGCGCATTCCGCTCTCTGGCCCAGCCGGATTGTGGGGTTCAGTTTTTAGAAAGAGTACTGCCGGCAAGCTTTGGCAGAAGAACCCACATTTGTCCGCGTTGCTTCATTTTGCCGGCCTTTTCGCCAGCTTCAGCACCAAATCCCCAGAAGTAATCAGCACGCACTGCGCCCCGGATTGCACCACCAGTATCCTGGGCCATCATCAAGCGTTGCAATGGCGTGTCCTTGCCTGGTTGAGTTGTAGCGAGAAAAACGGGCGCACCCAAAGGAATGGATTGCGGATCAACCGCAATCGAACGTTGCGCGGTCAGCGAAACGCCGAGTGCACCCTTCGGCCCCTTGTTCGGATCGACTACCTTTTCTTCCCTGAAAAACACGTAGCTTGGATTAGCGTTCAGCAATTCTTGCTGACGAGCCGGATTGGCGATGTACCAAGCCTTGATGCTTTGCGCCGATGCTTGATCAAGTGTCATCTCGCCCTTGTCTACCAGGTAGCGGCCAATGGATTTGTAAGGATGCCCATTCTGGTCGGCATAGGCCACGCGAATTGTTTCTTTGGTGTCCATCAACTGAACGCGGCCGGAGCCTTGAACCTGAAGGAAAAAAGCCTCGACGGGATCGTCCACCCAAACCAGCTCTTTGCCTGCAAGCGCGTTGGATTGCACCATGTCGGCGCGCGATAGATAAGGCACAATCTTATTACCAACCAGTCTTCCGCGCAGACGCATGTTCTTCAGTTCGGGATAGACGCCCCCTAGATCAATTGTCAGCAAGTCATCCGGCGCACGGTGCAGCGGGGTCTGGCTGGAACCGCCGCGCTTGCGCGCTCCTCTCAGCAATGGTTCGTAGTAGCCGGTCACCAAGCCATTGTCCGAGCCGTCCACATTGAATACCTGATATGGCGTGAAAAAGGATTCAAAGAAAACACGAATCGCTTTTTCGCTGCCCGTATCGACGCTACGCGCGACGGTGCAGGGCTCCTTCCAGTCCGGCTTCCTGACCAAGACTTCGCATGAAGTCAAAAAAGCAGGCCACGCATCGCGCAAATTATCGGCATCCCAGCCGGGCACTGCAGGGAATGACGTAGCCCTTAAAATCTCTCTCGGCGCCTCGACCTGCTTGGGTGGGATGGTAACCGGCGGCTCCGGAGGAATTGTGGTACAGGAGGCAACAAGCGCTGCAAGGATCGAAGCGAGTAGACTTGGACGTATAACTGACATTGAGGATGACAAAAAATGTGGCTGTTGATGCTTGAAGCAGGCGTTGCACTTTTCCTGCTCATATTTATCGTCTGGTGGACCCTGCCCTCCAGCAAAAAGCCGGACCAGACACGGCTATCGACACAAGTGCCGCCTGAAGACGATGCGAAACCTTAATTCAATGCAGGGTGCGTGGCAATGACAAGATGAATTCCGGAATCTTGGATTCAAACTGTTCCCCATCTTCGGCGACGCAAAAGTAAGTTCCCGTCATCGAGCCCTGTGGCGTTGCCAGCGCGGTTCCGCTGGTGTATTCAAATTGCTCGCCAGGCTGCAAGAGCGGTTGGTGGCCAACCACCCCTAGACCACGCACTTCTTCTATATGGTTGTTGGCATCGACGATGATCCAGTGGCGTGAAATCAGTTGCGCCGCGACTTGGCCGGTGTTCTTGATCGTGATCGTGTAAGCGAATACATAATTGGCTCGATCGGGATCAGATTGTTCAGCCAGATATTGCGTCTTGACCAAAACGGTGAATTCGTAGGCAGCCATTATCTTTCCTTGTTGTTCTTGTCACGAAGTGAAGGCATCGAAGCCATTGCACACGAAAACATCCATGGTTGCAATACGTCATCGGCGGGCAAGAAGGTAAAATAACGCATCCTTTCTCATATTGCCCGTCATGCCTACTTTCCGTATTGCCCCCAGCATTCTGTCCGCCGACTTTGCCCGCTTGGGCGAAGAGGTTCGTAATGTCGTTACCGCCGGCGCCGATATCATCCATTTCGATGTCATGGATAACCATTATGTTCCGAATCTGACCATCGGACCGCTGGTGTGCGAAGCGATCCGCCCGCATGTACAGGTGCCAATCGACGTGCATCTGATGGTCAAGCCAGTCGATCGTATCATTCCCGACTTTGCCAAGGCGGGCGCCAACATCATTACCTTCCATCCTGAAGCATCCGAGCATATCGACCGCTCGCTGCAACTGATCCGCGACAGTGGCTGCAAGGCTGGGCTCGTCTTTAACCCTGGCACGCCGCTGCACTACCTCGATCACGTGATGGACAAGCTGGACATCATCCTGATCATGTCGGTGAACCCCGGATTTGGCGGCCAGTCTTTCATCCCTGAAGCACTGAAGAAGATTGCCGAGGTCCGCCGTCGCATCGACCAGTCGGGACGCGACATCATGCTGGAAGTCGATGGGGGCATCAAGGTTGAAAACATCGCCGCCGCAGCCAAGGCGGGCGCGGATACCTTTGTTGCCGGCTCGGCGATCTTTGGCAAACCGGACTACAAGGCAGTGATCGACGCCATGCGCGGGCAGCTGGCGCAGGCATGAACGCGCTGGAACGCATCCCTCGTTTAACCGACATCCGTGCAGCCATCATCGATCTAGATGGCACGATGGTGCATACCGCGCCGGATTTTCATGTCGCGATCAACCGGATGCGGCAAGACCTCAGCCTTGGCCCGCTCGACATTGAGACGATCACGCACTTCGTCGGCAAAGGCACGGAAAACCTGATGCGCCGCGTGCTGGCAGTCGACTACGGCACAGAAGATGTGGAACGGCATTTCGCTAGCGCCCTAGCGTCTTATCTGAAGCATTATCTCGCTATCAACGGCGACTATTCGACGGTCTATCCCGGTGTGCGCGAAGGACTCGATGGCTTGCAAGCGAAACATGTGCGACTGGCATGCGTGACCAACAAACCAATTGCGTTCGCGCTACCCCTACTGGAAAAAACCGGCCTGCACCGCTATTTCGAACTTGTGTATGGCGGCGATTCATTGCCAAAGAAAAAACCCGATCCGCTCCCGCTGCTGAAGGTCTGCGAGGACTTTGACCTGCCGCCGCGACAGGTGGTCGCCATTGGTGATTCTTCAAACGACGCGCAGGCGGCGCGTGCCGCAGGGTGCAAGGTGCTGAACGTCCCTTACGGGTACAACCACGGCGAATCTATACACAATGTTGATTCGGATGGTATAGTTTCAACGCTGCTTGACGCAGCACATCTTATTTCCGCATAAATCAATCGACATGTTTCTCGACAAAAAACGTGACGTAACCTCACTGGGCCTGCATGAGGCCTGGCTGTGGCGACGCTGGCAATCCTGGGCTGAATAATCCCATTGCCGCTGATCGCGCTTATCCGATCGGCAACGTTTTTGACATTCACCCCCGCTATTGTCTGCTCGTTCTACAATAGCGCCCGGAGAGAAACATGACTGAACTCGAATTCAAATCGCTAGCCACGCAAGGCTACAATCGCATCCCACTGATCGCCGAAGCCTTTGCTGATCTCGAAACCCCGCTGACTTTGTATCTGAAGCTGGCCCAGCCTCAGAATGCCGGCAAGAATACTTTTCTTCTTGAATCGGTGGTCGGCGGCGAACGCTTCGGCCGCTATTCCTTCATCGGCCTGCCGGCGACGACGCTGATGCGCAGCTACGGAACGAAGACCGAAGTGGTGAAGAATGGCAGCGTGGTCGAAACCCACGAAGGCAATCCGATCGAATTCATTGCGCAGTTCCAAGCGCGCTACAAGGCTGCGGTCCGTCCCGGCATGCCACGATTTTGCGGCGGACTGGCAGGCTACTTCGGCTACGACACGGTGCGCCATATCGAGAAGCGTCTGGCGCATACTGCACCAAAGGACAATCTCGGATTGCCCGATATCCAGTTGCTGGTAACGGAAGAACTGGCGGTGATCGACAACCTTTCCGGCAAGCTTTACCTGATCGTTTATGCCGACCCGACGCAACCGGAAGCCTATTCGAAGGGCCGGCAACGCCTGAAGGACTTGCGCGCGATGCTGCGCCGTGCCGTCGATGTGCCGGTCACGTCCGCCTCGGTGCGTACGGACACGATCCGTGAATTCGACAAGACGGAATATCTGAAGGCGGTCGAACAGGCAAAGGAATACATCATGGCCGGCGACCTGATGCAAGTGCAGGTCGGACAGCGTTTGAGAAAATCGTACGTTGATTCTCCGCTGTCGCTATATCGGGCGCTGCGATCGCTGAATCCTTCGCCTTATATGTACTTCTACAATTTCGGCGATATGCAGATTGTCGGCGCCTCGCCGGAAATTCTGGTGCGCAACGAGCAGCTCAACGACGGCAACAAGAAAGTCACGATCCGCCCTCTGGCCGGCACCCGCCCGCGCGGTGCAACGCCGGAGAAAGATGCCCAACTGGCCAAGGAATTGCTGGCCGATCCGAAGGAAATTGCCGAGCACGTGATGCTGATCGACCTCGCGCGCAACGACATCGGCCGTATTGCCGAAACCGGCAGCGTCAAAGTGACCGACAAGCTGGTGATCGAAAAGTATTCGCATGTGCAACATATCGTGTCGAATGTCGAAGGCATTCTCAAGCCGGCTCTGTCGAACCTCGACGTCCTGAAGGCCACCTTCCCTGCAGGCACGCTATCCGGCGCGCCAAAAGTACGCGCAATGGAAATCATCGACCAGCTTGAACCGACCAAGCGTGGCATTTATGGCGGCGCTTGCGGCTATTTGTCATTCGGCGGAGAGATGGATCTGGCAATCGCCATCCGCACCGGCGTCATCAAGGACGGCATGCTTTATGTACAGGCAGCGGCCGGTGTTGTGGCCGATTCAGTGCCCGAGATGGAATGGCTGGAAACGGAAAACAAGGCGCGCGCGGTGCTGCGCGCTGCCGAGCAGGTGCAAGACGGACTGGATGGGGAGATCTGACATGTTGCTGATGATTGATAACTACGATTCCTTCACCTATAACCTGGTCCAGTACTTCGGTGAGCTCGGTGAAGAAGTGCGAACATTTCGCAATGACGAAATTACGCTCGACCAGATCGCCGCGCTGAAACCGGATCGCATCTGCATTTCCCCTGGTCCTTGCACGCCGCATGAGGCGGGCGTGTCGGTGCCGCTGCTCCAGGAATTTGCCGGCAAAACGCCCATCCTTGGCGTCTGCCTTGGCCATCAAAGCATCGGGGCAGCATTTGGCGGCAAGGTGATTCGCGCAAAACAGGTCATGCACGGCAAAACATCCGTTATCACGCATACCGGCGCTGGCGTGTTCAAGGACTTGCCGAGTCCGTACACCGTCATCCGTTATCACTCGCTGGCCATCGAACGTGAATCGCTGCCCGATTGCCTGGAGGTGACCGCATGGACAGACGACGGCGAAATCATGGGCGTGCGTCACAAGCAATTCAAGGTGGAAGGGGTGCAGTTTCATCCGGAATCCATCCTTTCCGAACACGGTCACGCACTGCTGAAAAATTTCCTGAATACCTGAAGAGACGGAATCATCGCCATGCAGATCACCCCGCAAGAAGCTTTGTTACGCTGCATCGAGCACCGTGAAATTTTCCACGACGAAATGCTGTCGCTGTTCCGCCGGATCATGGGCGGCGAAATGTCGCCGGTGATGATTGCGGCGCTGACGATGGGTCTGCGCGTCAAGAAGGAAACCATCGGCGAAATTGCCGCTGCCGCGCAAGTGATGCGCGAATTCGCGACGAAGGTGCCATTGAAAGATGCCGGCAATCTGCTCGACATCGTTGGCACCGGCGGCGATGGCGCACACACCTTTAATATTTCCACCGCATCGATGTTCGTTGCGGCAGCGGCCGGTGCACGCGTTGCAAAGCATGGGGGACGCAGCGTGTCGTCGTCGTCGGGCAGTGCTGATGTACTGGAGGCGTTGGGCGCCAACATCAATCTCAAACCGGAGCAAGTCGCGCAGTCGATCGAGCAGACTGGCATCGGCTTCATGTTCGCACCGAATCACCATGCCGCAATGAAGCACGCGGCTCCAGTGCGCAAGGAACTCGGCGTACGCACCATTTTCAATATTCTGGGCCCGCTGACCAATCCTGCCGGCGCGCCGAACATTCTGATGGGCGTGTTCCATCCGGACCTGGTCGGCATCCAGGTACGCGTGCTGCAACGCCTTGGCGCGCAACATGCGATGGTGGTGTGGGGACGTGACAATATGGATGAAGTATCGCTCGGCGCAGCCACCATGGTGGGCGAACTCGTCAACGGCGAGATTCGCGAGTACGAAATCCACCCGGAAGATTTTGGCTTGCAAATGGTGGCCAGCCGCAACCTGAAGGTGTCCGGCTCAGCGGAATCAAAACAGAAAATTTACGAGGCGCTCGACAATACGCCCGGCCCGGTACGCGATATTGTTGTGTTGAATGCCGGCACTGCGCTGTACGCCGCCGGCGTCGTCGCATCGGTTGGCGATGGCTTGATGAAGGCGCGTGAAGTACTCGCCTCCGGTGCCGCACGCGCAAAACTGAACCATTTCGTCCAAGTGACGCAGCAACTTGGCGCCGCCAACTGATCCATCATGTCCGACATCCTGAAAAAAATCCTTGACGTCAAAGCCGATGAAGTAGCGGCAGCAAAAAAGCTTCGTGATCTTGCCAGCCTTCGCCGCGAGGTTGAGAACAACGACGAAGCCAGGCAAACGCTGCGCGGCTTTGAAGCCAGCCTGCGTTCGAAGATTAGCGCGGGCAGCGCGGGCGTCATCGCCGAAGTCAAGAAAGCATCTCCCTCCAAAGGCGTTCTGCGACCAGATTTCCAGCCGGCCGATATCGCGCGAAGCTATGCACAACATGGCGCGGCCTGCTTGTCGGTCCTGACCGACAAGCAGTTCTTCCAGGGCGCACCCGAATACCTGCAACAGGCGCGTACTGCATGCTCCATTCCGGTCTTGCGCAAGGATTTCATGGTCGATGTGTATCAGGTGTATGAAGCACGTTCCTGGGGCGCGGATTGCATTCTGCTCATCGTGTCAGCGCTGGATCATGGCTTGATGGCCGAACTGGAAGCCTGCGCGCACGAACTGGGCATGGGCGTACTGGTCGAGGTACACGACGGCGAAGAATTGACTGCAGCGCTGAAGCTGAAAACAGCAATGGTCGGCATCAACAACCGCAACCTGCGCACCTTTGAAACATCGCTGGAGACTACCATCGATCTGCTGCCGCGCATTCCACCAGAAAAGCTGGTGGTCACCGAATCCGGGATTCTGAAACCGGACGATGTAAAACGCATGCGCAATGCCGATGTTCACGCGTTCCTGGTTGGCGAGGCCTTCATGCGCGCACCGGATCCGGGCGCCGAGTTGAGTCGCCTTTTCGCGGATTGATCATCCGAGCCAGGCGGCCCGCATGCGCGCCGCCGCTGCGGGCTTGTCCTGCGATGCCAGCACGGTTTGCGGCGCATCGTCCGGCGCCAGCGCAGCATTGAACGTCATCAACTCGTCGCGCCGGAACACATGCAGTGTCACCGCATCACCGATGCGATAGCGCAGCAGCAGCGTGTCGATGTTGGTTGCAGACACGCGCAAGCCATCGACGGCAACCAGAATATCGCCGGCCGACATTCCAGCCCGGTGCGCAGGACCGCCCTCGTACACATTGGCAATCTTGCAGTCATTACCCTCACGCGTGGTACGAACGCCTAGTGCGGGCTTGGCGTTCTTTCGCGTATCCGACAGCGCCACACCAAATGGTGCGAGTAGCCTGGCCAGTGGCAAATCCTCCGTACCGCGCACATATCTATCGAAAAAACGCTTCAGCTTCAGACCGCTGACTTCCTCGAACAATACTTCTGCCTCGGCTTCCGTCACCCCTGCCCCGGCACCTTCATAGAAGTCCTGACCGTAGCGCTGCCACAGCAGGCGCATCACGTCGTCCAGAGATTTTTTCCCTTTCGTTTCGGCACGAATCGTGAGGTCGAGCGCCAATCCAATCATCGAGCCTTTGGCGTAATAACTGACAATTGCATTGGGAGAGTTCTCGTCCTGTCGGTAGTATTTGGTCCATGCATCGAAACTTGACTCCGCCACACTTTGCTTCATGCGCCCGCTGCCACGCAGCACGCCATTGATTGCTTTCCCCAGCAGCTTGAAATACGCTGCTTCGTCGATCAGACCACTGCGTACCAGCATGAGATCGTCGTAATAGCTGGTAAAACCCTCGAACAGCCAAAGCAGTGAGGTATAGCCTTCTTCGCGCAAGTCGTATGGCGCAAATACAGCCGGCTTGATGCGTTTGACGTTCCAGGTATGGAAATATTCGTGACTGCACAAGCCGAGGTAAGTGCGATACCCGTCGCTCATGTCCTTTTGCCCTTTGACGGGCAGATCGGCACGCGAGCAGATCAGCGCGGTCGAGGCGCGATGCTCGAGTCCACCGTAACCGTCGCCAACGGCCAACGTCATGAAGACATAACGGTCTATCGGCGCGCGCTTCGATTTCGGCTCGAACAGCGCAATCTGCGCTTCACAAACCTTTTTGAGATCGGCGGTCAAACGCGCCATATCGAGGTTGGGCACGCGACCGGTGATCACGACGTCGTGCGGCACGCCGTGCGCCTTGAAACTCGCAAGTTCAAACGTGCCCATTTCAACCGGATGATCGATCAACGCATCGTAGTCGGCGGCGATATAGGTACCGAAGCCATACCGTCTTGCCTTCAGCTCTGGCAGTGCTGTCGCCACGCGCCATGGTTTATAGGCATCTCCGTCTGGACGCTGTATGTCGACGATATGCGGCACATGTTCCTGGCCGTGCACGCTCAAAAAGACGCTGGTGCCGTTGAAGAAGCCATGCGTCTGGTCCAGATGGGCTGCACGTACGGACAAATCCCACGCATATACTTCGTATCGCAATACGATAGTCCTGTCGCAGGCGGCGGCATGCCATGTGTGCTTGTCCAGCTTTTCCAGCGCGACCGGCTTGCCATTCGATTCCGCACTGATGCGCACGATGTTGCGTGCGAATTCGCGAATCATGTAGCTACCCGGAATCCACGCCGGCAGAGAGAACGCCTGCCCGTCCGGATCGGGCGTGTCGACAGTCAAGGTAACTTCGAACATATGTGCGGCCAGATCCTTGGGAACGATGGCGTAGTGAATGGCGTTTTTCATTGAAGTTTTTTGTTTTGGATTGACTGCGATCGGCGGCACGGTGAATGTGGCCGCAAGGACATCAGGCGAGGCTGATCGCCGCATCCTTGATTGCGCTACGGATACGTTGATACGTGCCGCAGCGGCAGATATTGCCGCTCATGGCGGCATCGATGTCGGCATCGCTGGGCGCCTTGTTGGATCGAAGCAGTGCCGTCGCGCTCATGACTTGACCGCTCTGGCAGTAGCCGCATTGCGGAACGTCGTGTTTGACCCACGCTGCCTGCACCGCCATGCCGATGCGATCCGCATTTATCGCTTCAATGGTGGTGATTTTTTTACCGGCTGCACTGGCAATCGGCGTCACGCAGGAACGAATCGGCTCGCCATTGAGATGCACGGTGCAAGCACCGCACAATGCAGCGCCGCAACCGAACTTGGTGCCGGTGAGGTTGAGATGATCGCGCAGTGCCCATAGAATTGGCGTCGCTGGATCGGCATCGATATGCGTATCGTGGCCGTTGATGTTGAGAATGACCATAGTGCGCCTTGTTATGCGTTGACGTTGACGACGAGCCTGCCGCGTACTTTTCCGGCAAGAATGTCGCCGGCCTTGTCGAGTGCGCCGGCCAATGAAATCTCGTGCGTGATTTTCTCCAGTTTCGCGGAATCCAGATCGCTTGCCAGCTTCTTCCATGCCTCGATTCGACGCGCTTTGGGGGCCATCACGCTATCAATACCAATCAAGCGCACACCGCGCAAAATAAAAGGGGCCACCGATCCCGGCAAATCCAAACCCTGTGCAAGGCCGCACGCTGCGACCACGCCGCCATAGCGGGTCTGCGCCAGCGCATTGACCAGCGTATGCGAACCAACCGAATCGATCACGCCTGCCCAGCGCTCTTTCTGCAAGGGCTTGCCAGGCGCGGAAAGCTCGGTGCGATCTATGATGTCCGCCGCTCCGAGCGCTTTAAGATAGTCGGCTTCGGCCAGCTTGCCGGTGGAAGCGACTACTCGATACCCCCATCCCGACAATATGGCAATCGCCACGCTGCCGACGCCACCAGAGGCACCGGTCACGAGAATGTCGCCGCTATCAGTGGCCACGCCTTGTTCCTGCAAAGCCATTGCGCACAGCATCGCGGTATAGCCCGCAGTGCCGATGGCCATTGCCGTCCTGGTTGTCATGCCATCTGGCAGCGGAATCAGCCAGTCGCCTTTGAGCCTTGCGCGTTGCGCGAGGCAACCCATGTGCGCTTCGCCGACACCCCAGCCGTTCAGTACAACAGCATCGCCGGGTTTCCAATCGGGATGATTCGACGCGACCACTTCACCGGCGCCGTCGATGCCCGGAATCATCGGCCATTTGCGTACCACGGGCGATTTGCCCGTTATCGCCAGACCATCCTTGAAGTTGATGGTCGAATAATCGACGCGAATCGTCACGTCACCGTCAGCGGGCAATTGTGCCTCGTCGAGTTGCGTCAGGCGGGCATCGGTCGTACCGTCTTCATTCTTGTTGAGCAGGATCGCATTGAACATGGTTTGTCTCCATCAAGGGTGCTTCGATTATAGGGCGCGTCCCAAAAGCCCGTCTTGATATGAAAAAAGACGCGGCCCCTTTACGGAGGCCGCGTCTTTCAGATGCGTACAGCCAGAACGGCTTACTTGATGGATGCCAGTTTGCTTTCAAGCGCCTTGAGATCTACCGCGCCAGGGATGCGGGTGCCATCGGTAAAGAAGACGGTGGGCGTTCCGCTTATCTTCATTTTTTGCCCCAAGGCCAGAATCTTGTCATTCGGCGCGGTGCAGTTGGCCGGCGCCGGATCGGCCGCCTTGCCTTTCAACATCCACTCGTCCCATGCCTTGTTGCGATCGGCAGAACACCAAACGTTACGCGACTTGACAGCGGAGTCCTCCGCCAGAATGTTGTACATGAAGGTATAGACCGTTACGTTTTCCATCTCGTTCAGCGTCTGGCGGAAGCGTTTGCAATAGCCGCAGTTCGGATCTTCGAAAACCGCAATCACGCGCTTGCCGTTGCCTTTGACCATCTTCAGCGCGGAGTCGAACGGCAGATCGGCAAATTTAATCTTGTTGATTTCATCGACCCGTGCCTTGGTTTGATCCTGGAAGGTCTTGGTGTCGACGATACGGCCGATGAACAGATACTCGCCCTTGGCATCGGTATAGAAGATATCGCCACCGATCCGAACCTCGAGCAAGCCGCCGTATGGCGTCTTGGTGATCGAGTCAATTTTCGTACCGTCGCCCAAACGCGGTTCAAGTGTCTTCTTGATGGCGGCTTCCTGGGCGGTTTCAGCAAAGGCATTAGTCGCTGATACCAGGCCGAATACGGCAATCGCTGCAATTTTCATCAGTTTCATCATGATTCCATTTTTCCTTCTATGCCTGTCAAGGCCGTTTTCCCAGTGCATGGGATATTAATGCTTGCTTTAGGACCGGCAATTTGTTGACAAAGTTCAAGCCCAAATTCCGCGCCACGCGCAGCGGCTCAAAATCGGCTGCAAAAAGGCGCTCCAGACCGTCTGTAGCCAATTGCATGAGGAAGATGTCTTCCTTGCGCGCGCGCGCGTAACGTCCCAATACCCGCTCGTCGCCACAATCGCGGTGCGACTCACGCCCGGAAACGATATTCACCAGTGCAGCAACATCGGCGAAACCAAGATTCATTCCATGTCCGGCCAGCGGATGGACGACATGCGCTGCATCACCAATCAGGGCGACGCGAGGCGCAACAATGGCGTGCGGCCGCAGCAGGCTCAACGGAAAGGCCTTCACGAGTTCCGGCTGCAAGGGGCGCAACTGCCCTAGCTGATGGCCCGACAGAAGCGTCAGGCGCTCTGCCAACTGAGTCAACGACTCATTGAGCAGCGTTTGCGCCAGCGTTTCGGGAGCCGACCATACCAGCGACATCTTTTGTCCGGCGAGAGGGAGCAGCGCCACAATGCCATCGGTGGAGGTGAACCATTGATAGGCTGCACCGTGATGCGGCTTGTCGCACTCAAAATTGGTCACGATGGCGCGTTGCCCGTAAGACCGGTAATCGATTCCAATATCGCACTGTCCACGCAGCCAGGATTGCGCGCCGTCGGCGCCGACCACCAATTCCGCCTCAATAACATCGCCATTATCAAGATGCACAGTGGCACCCCGCGGGTCGGTATGCAATTGCGTCGCGCGTCCGCTCACGACGCGCATGTTGGGCGCAAACTTAAGCGCGGCATCCAACGCCATGCTCAGATTGCTGTCCTCGACAATCCACGCCAGCGCACCGGTACGTGCACCGTACGCATCAAACGCCAGATTGCCGGCCTGCTCGCCGTCACCATTGACGATCATCGCATCGACAGCGGCAACACGCGACGCGTCCAGCGCCTGCCAGACCTTCAGCGACGACAACAGATCGTGCGCGACATGATTCAGCGCATACACACGCACATCCCAGTTGGCGGCTTGCAGCGCATCCTGCGTAGATGGGCTGACTGACGGACTCAGTAAAGTCACGCTCAAGCCAGCTTGTGCAAAACCGAGCGCGGCGGCTTTACCCACCGCACCGTTGCCAATAACACAAATATTGCTTTGTAATTGCATGAAAAAAGAAGCCTGCAGAAGACGAAAAGCGAAAGAGTTCTAGGGGCATTATAGCCGCTGGCAAGGCGCCTGACTTTGGAAAGGCCTTGCATATTCTGATAGCTTTGCTATACTTGCGCGCCTTGGCCTGGTAGCTCAGTCGGTAGAGCAGAGGATTGAAAATCCTTGTGTCGGTGGTTCGATTCCGCCCCGGGCCACCAAATATAACTCCTTGAGAAATCAGGGAGTTTTGAAAAAAGGGACCCGCGGGCCCCTTTTTTCATGCCTACTTTCTGACAGATTTCTGTCAAAGTTATCAGGCTGCCAATACGCTTCGTTGCGCTCGATTGCGCTTCACTGCGTGTCGTCAAGGATTTTCACTCCGCCGCGCTATACCGCAACTCCACCACTCAAGGAGTTGCAATGGCCTCATCCCTTCCATCACTTATCAGCCCGGTCTCCGCGGCCACGTCCCCCTGCTCGCCACCAGTCACTTTGGACGGAGGCTGTCATGGCTAAGCCGTACAAAGAAGGCAAAACTTGGTCCATCCGCGTCCGGGTTGGCGGCCAGGATATTTACCGTCCAGGCTTCAAGTCATCCTCCCAAGCTAGCAAAGAGGCCGAGCGCTTGCGCCAACTCGCCTCGAACGTCGCCAAGCCAGCTCACCACGGCCCTTGGGCCACGACGGTGAGCGAAGCTTTGCAGTTGTACGCGCAAGAGCGCCTGCCATTCATGAAAGGTGCCGTCCAGGACGCCTGCAAGATTAACCGCTATCTCCGTCCATTGGGCCTCGATACGATCAAAGTCACTTCAGCCCATCAGGAAAATATCCACGCCAAACGTGGCGATCCCAACAAGATTCTTCACTGGACGATCGAGTTGGAGATTCAATCTGCCGAACGTCATATTCCTAACAGCCTTGTCGCACACCGGCAAGCCCAAGCCGCGCAAAAGGGCGAGACCGACAGGCTCCGCAAACAAATCGCCCAGACGCCAGCCGCTCAGGTCACCAAATATCAGCTTCAGGCGCTTGTGGATGCCATGGGGCGCGAAGGGTATAAGCCGGCAACAATCGGGCTCGAGCGGGCATTGCTGCGCACGCTTTTTAACTATGCGAAGAAAGTCTGGCTATGGCCTGATCCAATCGGCAATCCCGCCACGGATCTGAAGATGACGAAGATCGACAACGGACGTAATAGGGTCTTGACGAACAAGGAGTGGAAGGCGATCAGCAAGTCACTGAAAAAATGCCGTAATCCGTATGTCGCCCCGGCACTCGCGCTCTTGCTCGAGTCAGCGATGCGCGTGTCTGAACCGCTGTTACAAGCAAACTGGGACGCGGTCGATTTCGACAATTGCCTTTTGCAGCTACGGGACGCCAAAGCCGGTGCTCGCGGTGTCCCGCTGAGCGTCGGCGCAATCGACGCGCTCCACGTTCTTAAGAACCTGCATGACAAGTCTGAGGAGCCGGATCAGAGGATTATTCCGATCTCGTACGAAGCATTAAAGGCCGCCTGGAAGCGCACCTGCCAAGATGCTGGGGTCGCGCACGTGAACATTCACGACTTGCGACACACTGCGGCGACACGCTACACGCTCGAGTTATGCGGCAACCTGCCGGTGTTGAAAGTCATTACTGGCCACAAAACGGACTCCCAGCTCGCGCGGTATATCAATGTCAAACCCGAAGATGTGGCCCGCCTACTCCATGGACGCCCGCTCATGGAAGACAACGCCCCTGCCGGCTTGCACGCCTCCGCGCCAAAGCTGGTTACGCCGGTTCCGACCCTGCTTCACGTGGACAGCGAAGACCTGCCGAGCAATGTGGTGCCGCTTCGTCGCGCCGAGTAATGCCTTATCAAACGGCACCTGCCCGTCTTGTGCCGTTTCGCAAAGGTTTTCCTATACTCCATCGCCCCTGGCATTGAAAGCAGCAGATGCCAGGGAATAGGTAAATCGCGGATGTCGATTCGCAAAAGGACAAAACATGGCGTTAATCCCTGAGGTAGCAGAACTGATTGAGGTACTTGCTGACATTGCTGCACAACTTAAACCGTCTGATAAAGAGACTGAAAAATGCAAGCCGATCAACAAAACCCTACAAAAAACACGCTCAGGCAGCCGCCCCTCCAAACAACAATCGCAGCCCAAGGAACACAACTCGTGACACCGCGAGTCGCCGTGTATGCCCGTTATTCAACGAACGGACAAAAGGAAACGTCGATTGACGATCAGATCCGCATGTGCCGCGAAGCGGCTGCACGCCATGGCTTGTCTGTATCTGATTCGCTCATCTTTGCCGACCAGGCGATTACTGGGAAAAGCGACGGGACAGCCAGGCGGGAGCAGTACCATGCGCTGCGTGATTCCGTCCGTGGGGAGAAGGTGGACTTCATCTTTTGCGATCAGCAATGCCGCCTGGCCCGCCATGCAAAAGAATCGTTGGATTTTTTTGACGATTTAAAGCGCTACAACATCCGCCTGATGACCGCCGACGGGTTTGACTCTACGGGACCGACAGCTCAACTTCTCTTCGGAATAAAGTCCGTATTCTCGGAGTTCTTTCTTGATGAAACCCGCCACCGTGTTTCACGCGGAATGAAAGGAGAATTTGAACGCGAGAGCATGGTGAGCGTGGTCCCGTACGGGTACGAAGTCGACATCGAAAAGAGCTTGTTGGAACGCCGCTGTGTCTGGAAAATCGTCCCTAATGAAGCCGATGTGGTGCGCGAGATTTTTCAACACCGCAAGGCGGGCATGAGCTTCCATCAGATTGCCGCAATCCTTAACAGCAAAGGGATTCCTACGCCCCGCCAAAATAGCCCTAAAGCGAAAAAAACAATGTACTGGCGCGGAACCGGGATCTGGCGCATTTTGCAGAACCCTCTTTACAAAGGGGATTACCGTATCAAGTTTGCGGCAACCCCTACGTCGCCTGCCTCTGTTTTCCAACGCTTGGTGTCCGAGCTGGCACTGATCCCAGCATCTGATTGGGATGTCTGCCAAACCTCTGGTCCGCGCGGCGGCCGCGGAGCATACGGACCTCGCGGGCCCTATGGCGGAGGCAAGCATGCCCTTTCCGGCGTTATTCGCTGTGGCGTCTGCGGTGCGTATCTCTCCTGCCACCAAGGGAAGCATGACAGCGGATCCCTACACTGCGTTCAATGTGAACATGCTACCGCTGAAGGTCTGCCAGGTCGGGCGCCCGCCTACGTGTCCCTCAAGGGTGTGCGCCTGACGCTCCGCTGGGTTTTGCAAAAAATCGTGTCCGGTGAAGCAGTTGAACATTACCGCGAGCAACTGAAGGTACGCCTTCAAGGCGGGCGTGAAGCCGAGCTTGAAGCGGCACGCCAAAGTCTCAAGAAATGGGAGCGTGTAAAAGATCGCCTGTGCAGGCTTCTGGCAGATATTAACGATGATGATCCCGCGCTTGAGCAAGAATATGTTCGTGCACGCGACCAAGCCATGCATCTTCAGAAGGAGGTGTCGAACATAGAAGCCGGGTTGCGCGAATTGAACCTAGACGTTCTTCGAAAGCAGCTTGACGTCGACTTGTCGCATGTCATCGATGCTTTCCTGTCTGATGGAAATGCACCGGAGCGCACGCGTGCGCTGCTGAATCGGATCTTCCCCAAGATCGTGTTGCTCAAGAAGTTGAACCGCTACACCGCAATTTTCGAATTTGCAGTGAAGCCAGGAGCTCTGCTTGCAGAGGCTTCGAGTACGGCGGAGATCACAGAAAGCCATATAAAGCTGTTCTTGCGCCTGACTACCTCGGGCTCGAAAAATGCCGTATGGACTTTGGATGAAATTCCTGAGGCCGACGCCTTGACGGCAGGTCCCTGGCAGTAAGGAGGAAGTGACAAGGTCGGTGACGTTTGGAGTAGCGCTCGCCAGACGCATCAAACCGGTAAGGACCGAAGTTCTTGCCGGTTTTTCGTGGCATTCCGGCACGTCGTAATCGCCGTTCCGGTTACTAAGCGGAAGCACAGCTCGAGCCGGAGCGGCCCGTGAAGGGCGGCGCAACCTTGCCCTACCTAGCGCTCTGAAAGACAGGTTATTCCGAATTGATGAACAGCATGCCTACACACACCGACGTGGGGCTGATCTTTCAGACGCCTGCAGCCCAATGCACGATGTCGGCTTATCGTCCCTGCCTGGCAGAGGTGGTGGACGTGCAGTACCCGGTGGAATCGATATCGAACTGTTCGAACTTTAGCGCCCGAAATGAGCTCTGGAGGGCAAAAACAGCATGGGCTTTCGATATCCATTGCAATGTGTGCGCTAACGGCTCTGACCGAGATCAATCGCGCTGCTCCCAATAAGGTGCCGGCAACAAAAAGCTCGTAAACTGACCGCTCCACGTTTCTACAGATCGCAGGTGCGCGATGGCATCGGCATTCGGTTGGACCCATATTTCGCGGGAAGCGCTGCGTCGCGCGGAAGAACAAATGAAAGACAGCGCCGCCCGCGTACGCGACGAGATCGGTGTGCTACAACTGCACCAGCGCTACGCCGACCGCTTCTTCCCTGGCACGTCGGTATTGCATACGCGGCTGCGTTATGCGCTGTTCGTGCCATGGATGTACGAAGCGCTGCGCACCAGAACAGTTTCCGGAGAAATCCGCCGTCTGATCCAGTCCGCTGAGCGGGATCTCGTCCTTCGACTGCTGCCCCAGAGGGGAGTGATCGGGGGAGAGAGCAGCAACTACATCAGCAGCCGCCCGCCCTCTGAGGTGTATTGGAATGCGCTAGCGACCTGGAAAATACTGACCACCGTCGACGGCATCCGCGCCCATCCACGCGTCCGGGTGCATGCCCTACTCAGTCAGCGCCAACGTAAGACCGACGACGACGGCATGCCACTGCACGAAGGCCGAGTATTCCAACCGTTTATTGAATTGCCGCGCGCGCCGACCGACTGGCACTCCAAGAACAAGGTCTCGTTCGCTTTGCAGGATCACGAACACGAATTCTTCGCCACGCTCTGGCGCTTGCTCCAGTGCGATCGTGAAGATCCCCGACCTACTGTGCTGGCGCGCCTGACCGACTATTTTGTGCCGGACATCCAGCGGACCAGAACCTGTTGGGATGAATCAGTCCAGGCCGTCGCGGGGACCGAACGCGCGACGCTGCGCCGGGCAAGGCACGTCGCAGCACTGGCGGGGATCGCACGCGCCGTCTACGCCGCACTGGTAGAACAGGCACGCGACGAAGATGGCTTGAACACGCCACGCCGCCATCGGGATCACCTGGACTGGATGGTCGACAAATACGGCGCCGCCGCCCGCAAGTTTAGCTTGGGAGCGGTCGAGGGGGATATCGGGCCGCTGACCAATGACGTGCGGCCAGTCCTGCAGGAAACCCATTCCTGGCTGGTCAACGACCGCGAGGATATCGGCCCGCTGCGCGCCGTGTACGAAGAGACAGAACGCTTGCGCAAGTCCGGACGCGCGCGTCTGCAGGACACCGGCTTTGGCAAGGAGCGCCGCCGAGAATGGGATAGCACAGAGTATCCCAAAGCCGAACCTTTGCATTACCGGTGGCAGCAAGTACGCACCCTCGTGGCCGACCTGCATGGGCAGACAAATGACCAAAGAACTGAAACACTGGCCTAACCATTCCTTCCTGGACGCGCTGCGCCCGCCGGCTGGCCGGAAAGTGCGGTATGCACTGTTTGCGACGTATTCCGCCGATCTATGGTCCATGGGTGCTGCCCTGCTCGCTTTGGCCGACCGTGATCCGGCTGACGGCGAGGGATCCCGTGCTGACATGGCCGAAGCACTCGACGCCCTGAGTGAGCGGAGCGCCTTCATCATCCAACGAGGCCGCCTGGCCAAGCCCAGCGGCGCCAAGAAGGTTGCCGCCATCTTCGACAAGTTCATCACCGAAATCCCTTATGACGAAGAGGAGCATGGATGCTGGCATCCTAAGATCGCGCTGGTTTGCTATGAAAGCAATGAGGACAAGGATGATGTGATCTGGCGACTGTGGCTTGGCAGCCGCAACCTCACCCGCGCGATGAATGTCGATTTTGGCTTGGTATTAGACGGCTTCCCGGCCACCCAACCTCACAAGGGGGCAGCACCAGTTGACGGCGTCGCGGATCTCGGCCGCTATCTGGCTGAGCAGGCGAGCTTAACAATCGCCCCATCTAGGTCGGTGGAACGCGATTTGAAGCAGGTGGTATGGATCATGCCGCCACGCATGAAGGTCAAGTCAGTTCGTCTGAAACTACCATCGGACACGTCCCTGTTTCCGGTATCTCCCGAGAGCGCGTTGGACGTCGTCGTAATTAGCCCGTTCCTCGATGCCCGTTTCATTTCCGGCATCGGGCAATGGGGTGACGGGAAGACCAAGCGCTGGCTCCTGACCACCGACAGTGCCGTACGCAAGCTCGCCTGTAACGACCGGCAGTCGCTCGCCGGCTTCGGTGAGCGTGTCCACGTCTACGCGCGCCCAACCCCAGATCCAAGCGACGTCGGTCCAGCCGACGGCCAAGGCACGCCGGTCGTTGAAGCAGCGTTGGCCGAGGGCGAAGAACAGTCGCGCGGCTTGCACGCCAAAATCCTAGCCGTGCGCGCTGGTCGTCGGCTGACGCTATGGGTCGGTAGCGCCAACGCTACCCAACGTGGTTGGAGCGTCGGTAACGCCGAGGTGATCGCGGAAATTGAATGCGACACCAGCGTTGCGGACGGCTTATTTGCTATGGTGCTGTCGGGCCGACCAGTCAACGTGGATGAACTGGTCGCCGAAGGAGAGCCGGAAGAAGACGAGTTGGCCAGGCAACTGGAAGACTGCCGGCAACACTTGATCGGCACGTTGCGGGCGCGCTTGGCGCGCAACGGTGACCAGTTCGTCATGATGGCCGAACGCCCACCGGAAATCGTTGCCCCGAACGTGACCTTACGGGTTGGACTCGTTACGGGCGATCCGGTGCTTTGGCCGCCTAGTGCATCCTCGGTGAGCCTTGGCTCGGCGCCCCTTGCCGAACAGACCCGCTTAGTGCGCCTGCGCTTGAATAACGGCCCGCTGGTATGTGAATGGCTTCAGAAGTTTGATGTGCAGCCGCCGTTGCCGCCGGAACGCGACCGTGCGGCCATTGCGGCCCATTTACGCGCCAGCGAAATCATGGCTTGGATGCAGGCAGTGCTGACGGGCACCAACGCCATGGCCGATCCTGAAGCCCCGGGCTGGGACACGCCCGAGACGGGTGACGAGGTGCCGGCGACGCCCGGCCGGCGTACAACGCGCCCGATACCGCCGCCGCCCATGACACAGGTGACCCTCGACGATATCTTGTCCTGTTGGTCACGCGATCCTGCCGGATTTGGCGCGCTCAGCCAGCGCGCCAACACTTATCTTGATGCCGTGCTCACCTACGGCAATCCAACACCGGACGAGCACGCGGAACTGTCTGCCTTAAAGCGCTGTTGGAAAAAAGCGGCCACAACCCTCGGAGTGCGCTGATGCCCGCGCAGCCAAAACCGTTCCAGCAGGCCACAGCGCAAGCAGCGCTTGCCGTCCTTCGCAGTTCTGAAGGACCCCGGCGGTATCTGGTCGCGGACGAACCGGGCCTTGGCAAGACGGTCGTCGCACAAGCTATCATCGACGCGTACGGGGCAAACTGGAATCGTTACTGCCGCACCCGGGTCATCTATTACATTACCAACAACTTGTCCGTAGCGCGCCAGAACGCCGAACGCTTGGTTTCTGATCTGGCCGCCAAGCATGCTCGGAATGAGCGGGAACTGGTTTCCACCGCCGATCGCCTAGCGATGCTAACTACGGTGGAACGCGTGGATGGTCCGGTGGAACTGTTTGCCATTACGCCGGGCACCTCATTCTCCCTGAGCCGACGATTGCCTCGTATGGCAGAACGGGCGTTCTTGCTAGCAGTGTTCGAGGAGGCGTTACCCGAGGTAGCCAAGGGATTGGGACCTACCCTATTCCGGGGCAAGACTCTTCCTGCCCGGTGGAGCGGGCTTATGAAGACCGCGCGGTCGCAGGTACAGGGCGCAGATTATAGGTTCGTCAACGCAGTGGCCTCGTGTTTCAAGCACGAGTTCTCCCAAGAGGTGGGCGATATGTTGAACAGCTTGCGCACCATGAAGCCCAATGTGCTTTTGGGACGGTTTCGGCGGGTAGTCGCGCTGGCCAGCGTCTCGTCGCATCCGCCGGACCTCGTGGTACTCGATGAATTCCAGAATTACCGCGAGCTGTTGGACGCTATCCGTAATGGCGACATGCTAGCCAGAATGGTCCTAGCCGGAAATGGCAAGCGCCGGCCCGGCTTGCTCCTACTTTCTGGCACGCCCTATCCATCCACAGGGACGACCGCGCACCGCGAACTCTTCTCGCTGCTAGGCTTCCTGAAGGATGATCCGGACTTCGAGCGGTCCATGAGCAAACTGTTCGAGCAGCGCGGCCAGCTTATCGACGCCATCGTCTACGCCGCCGGAGATCCTGCGACGCAGGATCGACTGGCGACCGACGCGCGCGCATTGGCGGACCAAATCGAAGAGGCGATGCGCAAGGTGATGTCGCGCACCGAGCGCGCCACCTATCGCGCTGCCATTCAATCCACTGACACGAAGCATTATGAAGCGGAGTGCGAGGATGTCGACCTGGCCGCATACGCGGGGCTGTGCAAGCGGTGCCAACCCCAGCATCGCTCCGACGCCCTTCCCTACTGGCGCTCCGTACCTTATGCGGCCCAAGCGCTGGGCAGGCGATACCAGGCTACCCGCCACCCGGCTCGCGTGCCGTTGACTGGCCCGCAGCTTACCAAGCAAAAGATCAATCGACTTCAGCTGCCTGCCAAGCTCGCGCATCCAAAGCTGCGCCGCCTGCTGGCCGACGATGTAGCCCCCCCGGAAGCGCTGGCACTCCCGTGGGTCGCGCCAAGTTTGCCCTGGTGGGAATTGCGCGGTCGCTGGAAAACGCATTCGGCTCCCCAGAAGATGCTTCTTTTCAGCCGCTTCAAGGCAACACCGCAAAGCGTGGCGGCATTAACGAGTTATGCGGTGGATGCGACCGCACTGCATGGCGGACAGCGCGCGTACGACAAGGCAACGCAAGCCAGCCGACTGCAACCTGGCAAGCGCCAGATGCCGCTCTTTGCAATGTTCCATCCCTCTCCGTTCCTGATCCGACACACGAATCCGCTGTCTGCCGCAGGCCATTCTCTCAAGGATGTGCGCAAAGCCATCAAGCGCCAATTGCTCTTAGCCCTACGTGAAATCGGCGTTGCATTACTTACTAAAGGTCCGAAACGCCATACCGAGCGGCATCGCCCAGCGTGGCAAGTGCTCGCAGGCATCGAGAGGAAAGCGTTGATTGACCGCCAGGTACGTCGCGCATGGGCGGATCTTTGTATTGAAAGCACCGTCGCCGAGATGGTGGGCCGTTGGATTGCTGCAGATGTTTGCACCTCCATCACGAAAGCCGAGCTCGACGATTTGGTGGACTTGGCGCTGGGTGCCCCAGGCGTGGTCTGCGGGCGCGCCCTACTGCGGCACGACTCCTCGGCGACCGAAGTTCCAAACCTGCCAAGCTTGGTGGAGTTGTCATGGTTAGGGTTACGCATCTATCTGGACGAGCCAGTCTTCACAGCGAGATGCAAGAAACGCGCGACGATGGAAGGTATTCAGACGCTGATGCTCGATGGTTGTTTCGAATCGGTACTGGACGAGCACTTCTGGGCGCGCCGTCCGCATCTCGGTCCCAGCGCCAAAGCTCTAGCTTCCGACTTGACCGCAAGCCTGCGCATTAAGGCAGGTTCATTCACCTACCAAATCATCGGCGGTGACGGGGGCGTTGAGGACACCGGCATCCGGCTGCGTTGCCATGCGGCGGTGCCGTTCAATGGCACCGACCAGGAGCGCGAAAAAGTTGATGCGCAAGGCCGGATGGTTAGAAAATCCGGGGCCCGCAAGGAGGCCATTCAGGCGTCGTTCAATACTCCGTTTTGGCCGCATATGGTGGTATCAACGTCTGAGGGACAGGAAGGCTTGGATTTCCACATCTGGTGTCACCGTGTCGGCCATTGGGACATGTGCTCGTCGCCAATTGCACTCGAACAACGGGAAGGCCGGGTCAATAGGTATGCGGGTCTCGCAGTCCGTAGGCAACTGGCTCAGTTGTTGGGCACGCAAGTGCTGGCCGCTTCGGACGGTACCTCGCCGTGGGATCGCTTGGCGGAACTGGCCGATCAACTCTACGGGAGCACCGACAAGACGGGAGGCCTGGCGCCTTGGTGGCAAGTCGACGGTGCAGCAACTGAGCGTAGTTTTTTTGCGATGGAAAGCAGCCGCGAGAAACTACGTTTTGAGGAGCTGAAAGCCCAGCGCCGCCTGTACCGCCTGGCACTTGGCCAGCCCAACCCGGAAGACCTAGTGCAACGGCTCGCGGCGCAGGACCGATTCACGATGAAATTACTCGCCACCCTGATGCTGGATCTGTCGGCCTACCAGCCATCACGCGCAAGTGACGGCAAGGCAGCCTAACCTGTTCTGGCGACTCCCGATTTCTCCCCAGCTAACAGGCGGTTCGCATAGGGATTTTGGGCTCTCTAGGGGAGACCGATTTCCGACCCGCACCTTTAGCCAACGAGAAATGTTTCGCAGATAACATTAAACGATTGATATGGATTGTCCGCTTTGAAGAAGCGTCCCAAGCAGGATCGACTGCTGTATGCCAAATGCCAGGCCTTCATTGTCTGACTGGGAACTACCGCAATCGAGTCGAAGCGGCCAGCCGATTTATTTTGCGCGGGTGGCCACTCCTACGCGTCGGGGTTGTTACTTCGCGCTGAAGAGCGGTGGAATATCTGTGGTTCACTGGTGTTATTGTTCTGAATCAGTTGAGCTCTGTTATAGCACCAAGTTTCTTGGGATTGCCTTCGTTCTTTGTGCACGGGAACGAGAAAACGGCTGATACCTGCGCTCAGCGCTCTGCTCTTCATGGATTTTCATTTCCTTGAGAATGCACAAGGTACGCGACGGTTTTGCTTCGATACTTCTTCAGTGGGCAGACGGAGAGCGCCATGTTTTCTTTTTTTAGGCAACAGGCGGAGCCTGTCATTCTGTTTTCCGCGCTGGTTGACGCAGCGATCCGCGAATGGGAACGTTACATGGCCGTCGGTGTTCCCTTCCGTGCGCACGATCTTGAAGGTACGTGCAATTACCTGTTTCTGAAGCACGACCGAAAGCTATCGGTGCGGCAGAAGGAAGTTCTCCACGTTTGTTGTCAAGCGCTAGAAACGTTGCCCGAGGACAGTTGCAGCAGATACTTCCTTTCCTTCGCAACGCAGTTTCCGGGCGACCCTGCGTGTACTCGGTCACTGGCAATGGCAATTTCAGACTGTCTAAGCCGACATGGCTTGCCGGTCGTTCTTGACGAACAGCTGCACTTCTACGGAATTAACGCGGATCGGTATTACGAACGAGACTGGACGCCCAGATCGCTTACACGGTCGGAACCAACTGCAACCAGCGAAGCATCTCCTAAGACGGTACAACCGAATCCCTCAGCCGGGGAAAACAAGTGGAACCATGCTACTGCCCAATACAATCCGCTTTGGGCCCAGGCGATGTCGGAGTACGAAACCAGCATGGTCCAGACGGACCTATGGGATACCGCAATTACGCAGAGTGGGGGAGACGAGGCTAAGGCCAAGTCCATTTATCTCCGGCTCAGGGTCGAACAATTGGCCACGTCCGCCGGATCGGGCATTACGGTAGACAAGCACACAAATGGATCGGCCACCGGCGCCCGAGCTACACCCATGGGCACTGATGGGGCGGAGACAGTGGCCAATGGTCCCAACGACGAATCTCCGTGGCGGCGAGAACAGCCGAAAGAACAGTCGCCCGCTCAGACGGCCCCAGAAAAAACAGACAATGCCCCGGGCGAACATGAACGCGAACTCATGCAGCTTTACGATTTTGAGTACAGCAACGGCAACTACTGGATCGGCGATAAAGAGTTCCCCACTATCTGGGAGGCGGTCCAACACTCCTACTTTCTTCAGCACATGGGACGAAAAGCGGCAGTCACGCCGGCGCATTTCGTACAACCGCAACAACCGGTTGGAGCCGCACCCAGGAGCTCAGGACACCGAACCCCGCTCCTGTTCTGGGCTGCTTTAGCACTGCTCGGTCTCATTTCCTGGCTGAGTAACTCAAACCTACCAACCAATACCGGGCCGCCACAAACCGCGGCGTCGAGTGGATCGAGCGAGGACGAGCCAACGCAGGCACCTGCCGCCGCCGTGGCGCCCGTTCCCGAGTCGGAATGGCGCGAGAAGGTCGAGGCTCAGCGAGCACGCATTATGAACGGAGAGATCAGCGTTACCCCGATGCAGGTGGCGTATTCCGGAGCTATCGGCATTTCGGGCTTACCCACTCGACTTGCAGAGCGTAAAACCGCCAGTGAGACCGACACAGGCTCATTGGAGACAAGCAGCACGTGGTGGGTCAGTGGTAGGAACATGCTTAGCCTGCACGTGAGCAATGCCTCGCATCAGCCAGTCATCGGAGTTGTGTGGCATCTTGGCAGCGGAGACTGCGCGGCCTCGGTGCCGCAAGGACATGAACTGGTGCTAGATTTCAACACGCCGCTCGCGCCAAACGAAGAGCGCGTTTACCGGGCGAAACTGCCTTTCGATTACCGTTCCCAATTCGGCGGCCGCAACGCGTGCGGTGTTATCAAGAAGGCTTTTGTTGTGGAATCGTACGCCCGGCAGTAAGAGATCCACGCAGCTCGCATGGTCGGCACAATAGTCAACGTACGTGTTAATCTAAAGGTCAGCAGGGTAAGCTGATGTTGCCGGTGACCATTATGAGCGAACAGGACAAGCTGCGCGAACTCAAAGGCCGGGGCAGAGTCTCGGTTGAGGAGATTAATGGAGCAATTCGTGAGCAAGCCGCAGACGGCGCCAGCCAAATGAGCAGCAAGAGCGACAACAGCTCAACGGCCAATGCCAAGGCGCTCGATGACGCCCAAGCAGACAAACCGCATTCCCAGTTCCGGCCCAGCATTATCGATATGCTTCATGACAGTGAGGGAGAGGACGTTAACCACGACCCACCGAAGCTCGGCATCCGGTTTAGACTACCCAAGTTGTAGCCCGGCGAACTATAGAGAAATGTCGGAAGCGCCTTCGCCTGTACGTTTCCTGCAGACCCTTGGCACAGAACTGGTTGCCCTCCTTCGAGTTTTCTTCCCCAAGTTTGTTTCGTCGGGATCCCCTCACGAAATAACATATGGTTTGCGATTAAGCTCAAATGATATTGGGTTATGCACGTGGGGGGGAAGCCCGTTAACGCACGTCAAAGAGGTCGTCATGCTGAACGCACGGCATTTCAGCAAGCACTTCCATGAAACTGCGTTTTGCTAGCCGGCGGCCATGCAAATGGCGGCGCAAGATCTCGCGGCGCTCATCCTCTACACTCCGACCGTTCTGTGCGGCACGGCGGGCAAGCTCGGCCATGATTTCCGTCATCAATGTCACGAATAAGAAGTTGAGACATGAGCCCCCATTCCAGTCAGATCTGATTGGTGATGTTACCCGCTCAACTGCCGCTTTTGTCAGCCTAGACGCGAACAGAGATCGGACGAATCACAATCCCAAATTCGCGGGCAACCTCCGCCACATTTGGCTTGGCGAGCAGTTTGAGACTTAGTCCTGTTTCGCGTGCTGCGGCGGCACGAGATTTGACAAAAACAGTCCGTGCTCCAGGCCTGAAAATCATGAATTGTTGCTTGCCCCGCCATCCCCGTACCTTGTGGGCGTTTGTCAGAACCGGTTGTCCATTTTCCAAATGCGCGAACCGTTTCTTTCCGGTGGTCTGCAACTCTCCCTTGCAGCACGCCGCGATCTGTTCATCATTCAAGTTCTCGGCGCGTGCTGCCGCGGCATAGCTTTCATATTTCGCGCCGGTATCCAGGCAAATGACAGCCTTACTTTTTGGGCGAGACTTAGAAAAGTCTCGGTGTTTGTCAGTCAGTTCGGGCCGGTTTGTCTCTTTGTCCCACCTTGCGATTCGGTAGTCTCCGACTGCGGGACGTCTGCCTGCGCAAACTTCCGCGGCATGGGCGATCGCATGGACTGAATCAATGCCGCACTTCTTCAGGAGTGCAGAAAGCGAGTCGTCGACTTTGGCAGCTGCCCGGATTGCCGGCTCGTTCGCTTCCGTCCATGGAAGTTCCTTTGGCCAGGCTACAAAGGCCATCCGACTCTTCAACCTAAGGCCTTTGAGAAATCTTGCGTGCGACGGGTGAAGTCTTGGCTTGTTCGTGTCATCCACATAGCAGAACGAGTTGCCCTTCAGCGTGGATTCATACAATCCAGCACATGAGGACTGGACGGTTGAAACAGATTCACCCCAGCGCCTTGCCGCTTCGTCGACGCTTTCGACAATCAACATGGTTGCCAGGTGCATCACCCTTTGTCGACGGCCAACGCGGTTCTTATGCCCGGCTTTAAGGATCGGTTGGTCGTCAATGTCCAAGAAAGCATAGTAGTTTCCACGTAGAGTGCACTTCCCCGTTTTGCATGATCGAGTAATGGCTGCTCGTGTCTCCCCGGTTAGGTGTTCTGCGTGCCCTAGGCTTTTGTAGGTCACCTTCGTATCAATGTTCATACACGGTTTAAGCATGCCGAGCTTGAACAGCCGCATTTCCTTAGTGACCCGGAATGAAGTGGGCAGTGAGTTGAGGATCTGAAGGCAGTAAATCTCCTCGACGTCGGTCGAAGATGATGCATGGACGACGTTGAGCGTCTTGAACAGTCCGTCTCCAAGGGCAAACATGTGCTTGATGAGCTTCTTTTCTTCTGCGAGTCCTTCTTTCCAGTCGGTCGTCGGAAGTTCGAAGGCGTCGAAGACGAAACTGTCAGAGCCCAGTTCACGCATAAGTGCGTGAAAGGGTGTGCTGTCTCCGTTCTTGGCGGCACGCCAATGTTCCAGCTCGCGCCGTTTGGGCTCCCCGGTCAGACCGAAGTACACGTGGTGTTCAAAGCCAGGTATTACACATTGGGCTTGATAGATGTAGAGACTCGCCATTTCTTTCTCCCTGTCGTTCTAAAAGTGGAAAGAAAAATAACAGCTCTCTACCCGATGGCGATAAAAAAACGATGCATATTTGATAATTATCAAATATGCAACTGCCGACCACTAGTGTTCGGTGCCTATTTCGGGTTCCAAGCTGGCGAGAAGTGAAGGCCGTACTCAACTGAAAAAGTGCTTCAGAAAGCAGTGCATTCCTTCCAGTCTTATTAAAGCAGCAAGTAGCAATAGTCATATTTGCTGTTGTTAGGCGTACAAGATGTCCTTTGGCTGCGCTATACCACTTGCGCCCTTTCGAAAACCCGGTGGCTTGGCTGCGGAACGAGAGGGTGGATGCCGTGCGGCCAATGACAAAAGTGGCATGCACGGAAGGCTAACTCGCCGCGTCAGCGCGAGGAAATATGTTTATCACCGTGACGGCGATTGAGGACGGCAAATTTAGCTGAGCGGCACAACCAAAAGGTTCGTGCCCATGGATCCCGTCGTTTCCACCCTTTTCAACGTGGCGCGACTGCCACGTCGACCGTATTGCTCTAATAACAAGACGGCGTCGCTCATATTGCCCATCGAGGACGCTTTACAGTACGCCTACATTCAGCCAAACCCGCCTGGGCTAATCTTCTGGTTTGTGTTCGACATCGATCGAGAAGATGCCGCTGATCGGTTTAAAGCGGTCGGCGGGCCAACGCCGAACATCGTTTCTTTAAATTCGGTCAACGGCCACGCTCAGTATTTCTATGCAATGGCAGCCGTTGTAAATACCGGGAAAAACGGCCGGGAACATCCCAAGGAATATGCTGAGGCAGTTTACCGAAGCTTGGCGGAATTTCTGGGCGCGGACCCGGCATACTCGCGTCTCATCGCAAAAAATCCTTTGCACCCCAGCCACCGCAGCGCCGTGCTTCGAACTGAGCCGTATTCGCTCGGCGAGCTGGCGAAATACCTCGATCTGAACAACTCCTGGAAGTTGGCCCGCCGTCATGCAGGGCGCAAAGTAAATGAGAAAGGTCGTAATTCCTCGCTGTTCGATACCTTGCGTGCTTGGGCCTATGAGTGGGTCCGCGAATATAAATCAAACGGAGCAAGTTACGACGTCTGGCGCGAGGCTTGCCTACAGCAGGCCGAGACCTCCAATGATTTCCCTGGAATGGGTGCTTTGCCGGCTTCCGAAGTCAAGGCACTTGCAAAGAGCGTAGCCAAATGGTGCTGGACCAAGTACAACGGCACTGACTCAACCGATTCTGACTTTCGTCAGCTTCAAACCGACCGCGGCAAGCGTAAGGGGGCAACGAAACGGGTTGAATGGATGGCGCAGGCCCATGCGCTGGTAGCAGCGGGTAAAACCCAACGCGAGGTCGCGGCCATCATCGGCGTGAGTCAAAAGACCGTTTGCAACTGGTTGCGTTCTGACGTTGCAACCGAGCGCGCTCCGGCCAATGCTTCAACGCCACGTTCTACACTGCCGGTCGCGCTACCGCCCCCGGTACCACCACTGCCTACACCATTGACGCCAGCGGAAGAAAAGGCCTGGAAATACTTTGACCATGTCTTACCGGGGCAGAAGATGTTTTGGTGGGAAGTTTGGAACGACTCCCAATTCCCGCACCGGCGTCGTTATGTGCCTTGGAGCTTTCCCCCAGCATTACTTGCTGAGCCAGACGAGCGAGATGTGAATGGAACCATGGTGCCGCACATCGAGATGATGATGCGTCGTGCAGAGGCGAATGCCCGGGCGTGCGGTCGCACGTTGCCGTGGTAGTAGAGCAAAGATGCGTGGCCGAGTAAAAGCCATCAGATAACAGCAGCAGCAGGACGCAGCCCGATGCCCAAGAGATAATGGTAGTGCTAGCAGATCGGGGAGGCTCGCGCTCCGCGCGAGGGGCAGGGCCCCAACCAAAATGCACGCAGCCGCACTAATGCAAGAACCGAGTGTAGCTTCGTCTCGCGCTGCATAGCAGCAGGGAAATGGCCTGAATTCGTTAAGCCTAGATGCTGGCGTTCCGCTCGGGATACCTCTCATACCCATGCTCGAATACAACTGAGCATTTTTCCTTTTACAGCTCCGGCGAATACGCCCTCGGCAACCCCATGTCGAGGATATCCTCAATCGTCAGCTGCAGCTATGAACGGGCCAATCCCACCTATCTTTGCAGCGCTTGCGCCGGAAACAGCCGTTGACGCCGACAGACCTTGTTGAACTTGAAATGATGCTGGTCGAAGCAGGCGGGTCGCTGGAGCTCATCCAGGAAGCGAAGGAGAAGAGCCATGAACTTGGGATCTTTATTCGCTCACTGGTGGGTCCAGATCAAGAAACCGCCATGCAGGCGTTCAGTGAGTTCATCAGCGGTACTACCGCAACGCCGAATCAGATCGAGTTCATCAACCTTATCGTGCAAGAACTGACGCAGAACGGCGTGATGGAGTCTGAAAGGCTCTTCGAGTCCCCGTTCACCGACCTCAGTGCCCAGGGCCCACTTGGAGTTTTTCCGCCGGCCAAGGGAAACCAGGTTGTGCAGGTGCTGGAGGAAATTCGAGGCGAGCGGCTGCTTAGCGTGGTCCCGCCCTTGCTGTGGAGCGCCCCCATTTCACGATAACGCGCTGGCGTACGTTTGTATGTAACTGCAGAATTCGGCTGGATTGCCCGTAGCTGTACGACTTTCGGAGAACAGGAAAAACGACTCCACTGGCGCGGTGCGAGATAATCGCATGATTCGTAGAAATCCAGCTATCTCTATAGGTGCCCGATTCAAAATGCTCACGACGGGCGCTACTTCGATGGGCAAGGTGGCTGAGTAGTGGCGAGAAGGATATTCTTAAACCTCTTCAGGAGCAGAAAATAAATGACGGGACTGCGCATCGCTACTTGGAACCTGGCCAGATTAAAGCCGGGTGGCAGAGCAATGAACTCGGAGAGGCTTCAGACCATTCTCAAGCAGAATGCCGACATCTGGGTGCTGACCGAGACTAGTTCTGCCATGCAGCTGTCTGGCTATCAAGCTGCTGCGTCCGACAAAGCTTGTGAAACTTACGCTGCAGGCGAAAGCACAGCCGTCGTCTGGTCCCGCTTTCCAATACGCCGAATCATCCCGACCTATGATCGGAGCAGCAGCATTTGCGCGGAAATTGAATCGCCCCTAGGCCCAATGCTCGTGTATGGCACGATAATTACTTATGCCAACGATAGGGGCGACGGCACGGCGCGCAAATGGGTGGAGCACCGTAAGGCAATCGAGAGACAGGGTGCGGACTGGCTCGCTTTACGCCGCGATTTTCCTTCGCACTGCATCGTTGTTGCGGGCGATTTCAATCAGGCGCGTGACGGATCGGGTTGGTACCATGATCCTTTATCAGTAGGCATGCTGACCAGGGCCTTGGCCGCCGCGTCGCTGGCTTGTGTCACAGAGGAAGACCTGCGGAAGGCGGGCGTTTTGCGCACTCGTGCTACCGTAGATCACATCTGCGTTTCTCAGGAGCTAGTGCCACACGTCTCCTTGATCGGTGCTTGGGAAGGCATCACCGAGGAAGGCAATAAAATGAGCGACCACAATGGGATTTATGCGGATATCGCCCCCGGCCGAGGAGGCGAGGACAGAAGTGCGTAAAGACACGAGAAAACTGTGGATTCCAGATCCGATCCTGGATACTTGCGGGCTCCGGAAGCTTAGGAATTATTGTTGATCTCCCGGTTCACTGCTGGGCGAACACTTCTGGATCTTGCGCCTGACTATGTGGAGAACGAGGAATCTTCGAAAGCGCAGTCGGCGTACCGGCACGAAGGAAACATGGACGCGGTCATTGCGGTTTTATGTCTTCAGACTCCCCATGCCAGCCTTATGCGGCGGCCTCGTCCGCTCTGTTACGGAAGCCTGGTTTCGCATTGCAGTAAGAAGGTATCGAAGGCCGGATCAAGATCCAGCCCTTGTATATTTGTAGCTATTGCTCGGACCGATACCACGCCAATGGGGTTTGTCGGGGTAACGTCCGCCCGAGCAGGGCGAGAAGGCGAGCTGCTTGCTGCTCGACTGGAGCTCTCGCGCGCAAGCCCAGATGGCGATTTAAGTGGCGCGACCAGCCTGCACGACTGGTCGTGACCAGCACAAAGGCTGGTGTGCCGACGGCAGGAGTGACGCGCAAGACGGCCGACGGAGGGTTCACTTCCCGAAGAAAATGCTGGAACAGATCTGTGCACGGGTCGCCAACCACCAGAAAGGTTATGAACGGTAGTTTTTCTTTGTCTGGGCCTGCAACTTCTTCCTCATACCAACAGCTAAAACGCTCGCGCAACGCAGATGGCGAGACGCTCGTGTCTTTCCCTCGTAACCAGCAGGTGATGGCGTCGGACAGACTCAAGGGCCCACATTGGTGCTCGACTACCCAGCCGGAAGTTGCCGCGATTCCTCCGAGCCCGTAGTGCCGTCGGTGGCCCGGATCCTCGATCAATGCGGCTATCCGGACCTGCTTCGACAGAAACAGCCCGACAAGTCCAAATAGCTCAGGGGTCTCGCTAGACAGGGCTACCCAGGCTAACCTGCGCGGCACGCGTTCAATGGTTCTGCCCATCATTCTTGCGCGTCGCCACACTGTATCCCGGGACACCTGCAAGGCAGAAGCGAGAGCTGCTGCGGTGACCGGCGCCTGTAGGGTTAAGAGTGCCGATCCAGCTTCTGCCAGCAGGTAGCTCTTACGCGGACGGCCTCGTCGCGGGCGTTCAAGTAGCGCCCGCAAACCGTCCTGCTCGAACGCGGCGAGTAGGGCAACTGTTCGGTCCAGTCGCTTGCCCAGACTATGTGCCACCTGCGCTGCGCTGCGACCGCCCGCGGCGGCAAGAATGGCTGCGGCACGCGCGGCGAGCTGGGGCGCGCCGCGGTGCTGCCACTGGCGCAGGATCGATCTTTCGTCGGATGTGAGAGTTCTCATGTGTCATTGACAAAACTTTTGCAATTACTGGAAGTCCGCAATGTTAGATTAAAAGCATCAGGATTATCAACCACGCAGCACTCTGACTGGAGGCACCATGGCGGGACTGAACTGGGAAGCGAATCGGCGTAATCGATTGCCGCGGGAGTTTCGGGACGAAGCTTGGGAGCCATTCGTACAGCGGCACGACTGCGCGTATGAACCGGAACCGGCATTTGTGATGCGCCGCCGCGCCCACGACAGCGCTTTGGCCGCATCAAGGGGAAATTTCAGGCCGGCGCAGGCTTGGCTGTCTTCAATCCTTGGTGAGACGTTCTTCATTGGTGGCCGTGGTTCCTTTGCATCGATGAAGGACCGCATTGTTCCGCACGTCACTGCACTTCGACGAGCTCCGGGCGGTCGTCACGATGATGCAAAGCTAAAGCGTTTACTCGCGGCGCTCACGTTCATCGATCTGGTCTACGTGGAGTACGCGTCGCTACGCGCAAGTTCGGAGCAAACATCATGAAATCGTCCCGTCCCTACTCGCCAGCGGAACAGGCATTCTTGCAACAGCAAGGCATCGGTGCAGAAGAGGTGTTTGACGGCCGCAGCATGTCGAGCGCCACATGGAAAGCGGCGGCAAAGGCAAGCGGCGCGGTGGTCGTCGTCACGTCGTCGCCTTGCCAGGCAAGCGGGCATACCATTCGTACCAGATCGGGCCATTGCGCGCAATGTGACACATCCAAGATTGCCTACACGCGGCGCCACCGCGCTAAAGCTTTCGTCTACATTGCAGTTTCGAAGCGCGGTCAGTTGGTTAAAGTGGGTTCGACCCAAGATCCCGACCAACGCGAAGCTATGCTGCGGCAGCACCAATATGGTGGCTTCACTGACTGGAAAATTGTCTTTCAGCGCCCGTGTGACAATGCCGGACAGCAGGAGATGAGGATCCACGCGAACTTAGCACGGTACCATACAGGAGGAATAGACGGCCGCGGACAGGATTCGCGGGAATTGTTTTCGTGCGCTCCTGAGATCGCAATTGAAGCGGCCCGCGCCGTGGTGGCGTAACGGGAAACCCACTGTCAAATACCGAAAGCCTTGAGGCCGGCGTCGATTAGCGCTTCGAGCGGATTGTTCCTCTGCTCGCCGTCGAGTCGTTTATGCGGTGCTTCCTCGTACAAATAGTAGGCGTTGTGTCCGGCAAATCTATCCCGCAGGAGCGGCTGCATGCCGCGCAGGTAAGGCAAGAACGGTTCGTTTCGGACTGTCGAATAGACAATACCGGCGCAAAACCCGAGCGTAGCATCCTGACTGATCGTCCGCCCGGTCGAAGCATTTTCCAACCGTACTCCTCGACAACCCTTGACTATCAAAGTCGCAGGGCCTTCGAAGGACAGGTAGCGTAGTTGCAATGTTAGCCACCCATGAAGGCTTGTTAAGCGCCAGTGGGTGCGGATTCTCGGTGGCTGGTCTGTGGGGTATATCACGCCTACGAGAGCGCGTGGTTGGAGGACGAATGCCGCTTTCGGCCCAATCTCCAGAAGTGCAATATCGTCGAAGCCGCCCTCGGCGGAAGAGACGACAATATTTGCTGGGTGTGCGGTGTGAATATGCGTCAACATCCATAAGTGGGCGGCGATGCTTGTCGCCCAATGGGACCAATCGAAAAGAAACCTAGTAGTAATTTTGCTCTTAAAAGGTAGGCTTTGGCAGTAATTCTGCCGGATGAGCAGTTCATGACCGGGGAACAACGTGACTGTCTGCGAGACCGCTGAGATAAGCGAACTAGGTGATTCGTCGAACTTCGTCTGTGGGCGAGGAACGGGCGGATTTCGCCCTTCCGGCCGAATTACGATTGGCTGTTGCCGTGCCGCCCAAGGGGCCAGCCCGTAATAAAAGACCGACCGTATGACAACAGGAACAAGATACCAAGCGAGTAGTATCCACGCCGCAGGGAGTAGCAGAGGCTGGAAAGCCAGATAGACCTTCCAGCCTAAGTGCTTTGCCACCGATTCCTCTGCATGCCGGATTCGTTCATCAAGCGGTGCGAGCTCAGCAGCTAGGCGATGCTTATCGACCTGAAACACGGGGGGAAGCGCAGTCTTGAACGAGTCGACAAGTCGCTTTTGCGCCAGATAGTCCTTATGAGCCTTGTCATTCGTGGCTCGCAACACCTTCACCTCACCATCAAGGTTCATCAGATCCTTGTATTCCCTCGTGAAGGGAATTTCTCCCCAAAGCCTCGCGGCTCCACGGACCTGGCTCCGACGGCTCAGCCCAGTTTGAAGAGCTGCATAAGCTTGCTCGTGCACTTGCCAAAACTGTTCCAGCTTCACTGAAGCAGTTTGACGGTCGGTGACAGCATTAAGATGCGCGCGCAACGCGACTAGATGTTCCTTTTCCTGACGTAAAATCTCGATTTTGATTGCACGTCTGACGGAATCTCTCAGTTGTTCAGGCGATGCGTACATGACAGTAACAGCACTGGCTGGAAGGGAAATGCTCCCCTGTTCCTGGTGCAGCCGGCGCTCCTCATCCTCAATCGATCGAATCCTTGTTGCGATTTGATTGGCGCTTACGGTTGACAGCATCCGGGTTCGGTCCGTCACTACCCGCTCCAGTGCCGCTTGGTGCTCGCTTGCATTCTTGTGCGCCTCCTGCAATCGAGGAAGTTCGCTAACGAGACGTTGAAGCTCGTTCCACTCTTTATTGATCCAGATCCCGATTGCAAGGACGAGCACAATGGTTATGTACAAGCGGAGATTCTGCCGAACCGCTCGGAATATGTTAGAAAAAAGTTGACCCACGTCGACCCGTCCGATTCATAAGCGTTTTAAGTAATGCGGTTCGCAATGGAAGGCCCGGGCTAAGCGTCAATAGCGGTCCATTGGTAGAACAACATTAATAGACGAAACGTGGCAATTGGGGCACTTGGCCGATTTGCTACGCTCCGATCCCCACGGTACATGCACAGTTTTGCGTCTGTGTTCTCTTCTGCATTTAGCGCGATCGTACTGTTGATTGTCACATCGGCCACCGTTCGATTGCATAGCAGGGTGTACGAAACTTAGCCACATACGCGATGTTCTTGGTTCCACGCATGTTATTGGCATATGTCAATTTGGGCAATCTGTTGGCAGGCCGGCTTCATACTAATCACTGGCCGGGAGATGGCATCAGTTACTCGACTCAACTTCGCCGTCGGCATCTTGAGTTATTATTGTGGCAATGCTTGGCCATTGAAGTAGGCAGTCGTTGCGAAACTAGGACGTGATTCTGACGCGGTCACGCTTGATGCGGCTGTATAGAAAGCCTGCTTTTATACGGTCCGATAACGGCGCGGAATTTACCGCTACGGCAGTGATGAAGTGGCTGCGAGACCAGAATGTTGGCCCGGCCTATATAAAGCCTAGAAGCCCTTGGCAGCACTGATTTGTGGAAAGCTTTAACGGCAAGCAGCGCGACGAATGCCTGAACCGGGAATGGTTTGTGACCCGCCACGAAGCGAAGATTGTGATCGAGAAGTGGCGGCAGTTTTATAACAACGAGCGACTGCGTTCTGCGCTCGGCAATCGGACACCGGCCTCGGTAGGCTGGTAACGATGGCAAAATCAGAGTGCTTGACCCCGAAGACTAACCTGCCGACTGGCTACAGATTCCTATATCACGTCAAGTTTTCTCCTGTCGGGAAGGAGAAAAATTTTGGAGGAGGTGAAGCGCCAAGGCGTTTTATCTTGGCTGACTTTGCTACATTAGGAGTTGAAAGGAGCTGCGATGACGACAGGTAAAGGACCATCAAAAGAGATTTGGGACGAAGCACTGTGGCACTCTGGTATCGATCCGGCGTCGATTGCTGAGTACAACATCGCAGACCAGCTCGGCGACGCCGAAGCTGCTGCTATCGACTTCGAGCCGGCGCGGCTGGGGCGCGTGACGCGTACCTTCACGCAGATTCTTGCTGATATGCCGTCCTGCGACGATGAGCAGGATCCGTTCGACGTGCGCTAACCCGGCATACTGGCCAGACGCCAAAAGTGTTCGAGTCGGACACTTATTTTGGAGTAATACAGTATTACGATATGCGCAGATATTTCCTCTGGAAGCTGGCCTCGTAGCGTTCTTGAAAAACTTTGCGTACAATGAAAACGCCCCGGGTACGAGCCGGGGCGCTTGGTACTACATCATGGTTGCCATCAATATTGCCAAGACTACCGGCGTATCGATAGACCATGACACTTCTGTGGAGCCAAACTTCCAGATCCAGTGCATAAATCCTCCTTTTTGCACTATGCGGCACCCTTACCCTGCCAGGTTTGGGTGCCGTTTCATTTAGAAATACACCCAAGTACCGCACTGCCCTTCGGCTACAAGGTCAGCAGTAAAAATTGTAGCTGGTATTTCTGGACTGCGCGATTATGGTCGGGCGAAGTTGCGTTTTTTCTGTCATGACAGCTGTTTTTGCGTCCAATTTCGCGCCACATACACAGCCCTTACACAGATTCACTCCACCTCACCCTGTCGACGGCTCCACCACGAATCGATTGGTTGAGGCATTAGCTCCAGACCTTCTCGAACCTGGCAGCACTGGTCCGTGAACACCAAGCGGTGTGTCTGATGTCCCGATGCCCAAGCCAGTCCTGCAGGAGTCGAGTGTCGGTGCCTTTGTTCGCCAAGACATGGCCGCAGGTATGGCGGAGCATGTGGGGATGCACATGCCCAAGGCCAGCACGCTCACCGGCCTTTTGGATGAGGTAGTTCACGTTCTGGCGCGTCATTTGGCCAGCCTGGCTGCTCAGGAACATCCAAGGCAGATGATCCTTCCTGGTACGCAGGTATGCCCGCAGCGCGCGCAGCTCATCCCCCCTGGATCGGCTGCGTGGTCGACAACTCTTCCTTTTTGCGCTGGCCCCGTAGCCGGCCGACGTCGAGATCGACATCGGCACGCCGCAATCCGATCAACTCCGACACGCGAAGGCCGTGGCGGAACATCAGGAGCAGCATCGTATAGTCCCTGGCGCCAAACCGGCCGCCCTTGGCCGCGGCGAGAAGCCGCTCAGTCTCGCCTTCGGTCAGGAAGTCGCGGTGGGTGAGCTCATGCTCGTCGACCGTCGCCGCCCGCTCTCTTTTGTCATTTCGCCGTCCGGCCGGTGCTTGCTCGGGGACGGGGTCTCCCAGTAAATCCAGTGTGGTCCTGGCAGTCTCTTTTGACAAAATGGGCCTTTTGTAAAAACTCGAGTAATACAGTACTACGATATGTTCATATTTTAATCATAAAATTATATGGTAATACGATATTGAAATATGACGGAACGGCGGTGAGATTTTTTGGTGCGCTTCTGGTCAAATAGCTGCCGACTGTGGAAGAGGTCGTTATAGTAGAGGGGGTCCTGGCAGCAGGGGCTACACAGCCTTGACGTTTCGGCGTGACGGCACGCAGGTTCCGTTGACCGGCCGGCAACGGATGGCGTGGGCTGGAAGAGCGAGGCCTCCATGGATGCAAGCGCCACTGCCGGACCCTTCCCTCGCGCCGCTTGTCGACTTACCAACTCTTACTAGCGGATTTAGTACCTCTGTAATATCGTAATACCGTAATACTTAGATGCCGGCGACGCCGAGTAGCTGCCTGGCGTGTAGCAGCAGATCATCCCGAATGGGATCCTGGCCATCCCCGGACTTCAGCTTGATATACCCCACTAACTGCCTATTTCGATAGGGCCGATTGCCAAGCGATGAGTCCGCATGCGAACTGCAGCATGGCGAGGTACGTGTCTTCGCGCTTTTCCCATCGTACGAGCAGGCGGCGAAATCGATTGAGCCAGCTATGTGTGCGCTCGACCACCCAGCGCCGGGCACGAGCGCCGCGTTGCTTCTTGTTTTCCTGTTCATCGCGCCTGATGAGAATGACGGGTTCGAACCCGGCCAGATGAACGATGTGTCGCACTTCGTCGTAGTCATAGCCCAGATCGAGACACAACTTGATCTTTCCAGCACCCAGTGGCCGAGCGCACATCATGCTCGCCAGTGTGGCAGCAACCAGCTTCATGTCATGCCGGTTCGCGGGAGCAACCTCGACCGCCAACGGAACACCAGCGGCTTCAGTGAGCATGCTGCACTTGACGCCGCCTTTGGCGCGGTCGCACGGGTTGGGACCGGTTTTTTTCCCGCCCAGGGGCGCTTTCGTCATCGCGCCGTCCATTGCCAGCCAACTCCAGTCAATGCCTTGCAGCTCGTCGTATTCCAGCAGGCCCATGCGCCAGAATTTTGCAAACACGCCGGCATCGATCCATTCCCGAAATCGACGGTATGCCGACGAACACGTGCAGATGCCGGTACCGTCCAGTGCATTCCACTGCATGCCGGTGCGCAGCACCAGCAGGATCGCGTCCATGGCTGCGCGATTGGGTACGCGAGGCCGGTGACATCCCAACGGATGGGGCTTCGGTTCCGGCAGCAATGGTTCCATTTGCCCCCACAACGCATCGCTCATGCGAAATCCATCGTCTTGCTTGCCTTGTTTCATGGCTGCATCTCCCGCTCGAAGGCATTCGCCTTTCGACCAGTTATGCCGTCATTCTTTCCCTGTTTATCGGCCTATCGAAATAGGCAGTAAGTCGCGGATCAGCTGGCCGAGCGCCCGCAACTCGTCTTCAGACATCGCCCGGTCCATCTGCTCAAGGTGCTCAATTCGCTGCACCAGCTCCAGCACGGTCAACGGATCAATGATGGAGCAGTATCCAGGGCGCCAGTTTTCGCCTTCCTCTGCCTGCTCGATCGCAGCTGCGCAGACGTTTTTGATGACGTCAATGGAATGCATGGTGCCCCTTTTTTGATATGTCCTAATCAAAAGCAGTTAACGATTCCAGTAGACGCCTGAACGCAGTGCCGCATACCACTTGGAGTATTTACATGAATGGCGCGGTTTCCAGTTGGAGGGGCAGAAAAGACTTGGCGCGATGGCGTCGGCACCATCTGGTAATTTTGAGAGCTTGCAGCTTGGCTAACGCCGGAGGCGAATGCGCCAAGCAGTTGGGCAATTCCGCCTACCACTTCAGACGTTGTCAGTGACGTTGCGTTTGAAAAGTTAGAGCTTGTAGCGGCTGTCGCCGCTACCTCATCGACATATCTTGGCGCGCTGGCGGCAACCCTCACCCTAGTCGGTCCGGCAGCGCTAGTGCAGCCATATTCAGTGATGCCGCGCCTCTCCATTTCTGAGCGAATTTGAGTGCGCTTGGGCGAAGGAAAAGCAGCAAGATCGTCTCGGTAACGTTGGCACAGTTGCTCATCATCATCGTGGATTTTGCGCTGCTCCTCGGCGTGTTTGCCGTTCACTCTGGCGAAGTAGGCGGCAGATGTGGTCGCGTCAGCGCCATCAACGCACGACCAAGCGCTCACGTTGTGGTATTCCAGTTGCCGGAGGATCGCTTCTTGATTGGATGAATCCTTAGCAATCACATCTTCTAGGTACTTGGCACAGAGGTCTTGGGTGTTTACCGCGCCCGTCCGTACTAGCTCGGCGGTGGTCGGCGACGGCCACGTGCCGGGAGGATAAAAGCCCTTTGTTGTGGGCGCGCAGCCGATTAAGGGGACGACCGCTAGAGCCGTTGCGCAAAGACGTTTGTACAGTGCAGCCATTATTGATCCCTTGTGACCTCGTGCGGATACGCATGAAAGCATGAATCGGCCCCGCCCAAGGTTTGCAATATGCGAGTGCCCAGATTCAGCTCAGCGGCAGCGATTGATGCCACCCTGGTCAAGGCGATGGCAATTGCGGCTTTCATACTTCCCCCTCGATGCGGTTGTTTTCGATCTTAGCCTTACCTTGGCATCCTACTTGGAGGCACAGGGAAGTGCATCCCATATTTTCGTCGAGGCACCTCGCGTCAGAGCAAGGACATGGCGATCTGTGCGATTGTCTGCGGATCTGCCAATGAGTCCGTCACGTACCTATCTTGTCGTGCGATGAGTTCATGTGTCTTTACTAGCCAAGAACGGTATTTGGCGTATCGGCGATTCAGCTGAAGCCAACCATTTTTTCGATGGTTGAGGATGACCAACTTCGCATCATTATGAAACTTTTGAACCTCGGTGCTACCGATCTGACGCGCGCGAGTTAAGTCGATCTTTTTCTGGATGATCCCATATGACAGGATTGCTACTACCGCCGGCAAACTGAAGTGCTTATATAGGTACTTGATGAAGTTATCTATCAGATGGCGGTAGTTGGGGTCCCTACAGTATTCCATCGCATAAAGGATCTCCAGCATAAGCAAGGCCGTCTTTAGCCCGTCCAAGCGCCTATATTTGACGCTGTACTTCACAGCGAGCACTACCTGTTCAATATCATCAAAGTCACTAGGACCAAAGGAAGACTCCCCATACATCAGGATGTCTGCAGCATGGTGATAAACGGTCATAACACTCCCTCCTCAGTCGAAAAAAAAGCGCCTGCGAAGGCGCTTTCGGGGGTGACGCAACATCTCAGTCTCCGGGTTAAGCAGCTTCCTTGAAGGGGATTTCGCGGACCGCCTGATTCACCAGGTCAAGCCACGCGGCATCCGTCTTTTCGCCAGAGTAGTTGTCGACCAAATAGGCCATCCGCAGGTAGTTACGCCCATTGTTCGATGTCGACGTTGTCTTGGCTTCGCCATGTCCAGAGTCGATGCCTTGGCGAGCGTATTTCCGAAATCCGGCCATCGTGTCTTTGCGGTGGTGGATGTGCCTGAACAGCTTCTCGGGAAACTTCAGCTCTTGGAGGCGATCGAGCGCGTCAATCACCTTCAGGTAAGGAATATCTTCCTTGGGCTCGTCCGACTTTTCGCGCGGCGCCCTGACAGCTTCTTTTGCGAAAAGATCTTTGGCCGGAATGAAGTCGGCGTCCTGCGGGCGCTTGACTTCGATATACGCTTTGGCACTTCGTCCAGGGCCGCCGATCTTCTTGGCAAAGGCTGAGGCAGACATTTGTTCGTCGTTATAGAAGAGTTCGTTAAGCTTGATTTCGAAGGAGTAGTGCTTCCCCTTGTACGGAATACGCCCAATCGTTCCATTGGGAAGGACGATCATCCACCCATCAAAGATGAAGCGGTATCCAGCGTCTTGAGCCTGGGATGCTGGCGCAGAAGACTCTACTGCAACTGTCCCTTGCGATATGGACGGGAGGTGCAAGAAACGCTGCAGAGCCGTCTCAACTGCTTGACGAGGGAACAAGGTAGTGCCCATTTCCTGATACAGCTTGTTCTGCACCGCAGCGAGGGTGGTTTCCTTGACATCGACGGACTGGTAGCTGGTTTCGGTATGCGACATGGCGATTCTCCTTTGTGGTTGGCAACATCCCAATAATAACCAAGTCATCTTGGTCTTGCAAGCCATTTTTAGGCTTTTTGACCAAGTATTTTGGTCAACCACATGTTTTTGTAAGCGCCGCGCTACGTTGGGCGCCCAGGGCGAAGCTTCGGCACGCGCTCAAGTACCTGCGCCAGATCGTCAGGCTTCATCTCAGATAGGACGCGGATCCCGGCCCGAAGGAGTTCACTTCGGTTCGGAATGCTACCGGTGGTCGCCAGCTTGATCCGCAGCTCGTCGATCATCAGGCTTTCTTCCTGGAGCAGGCTGAGCGATTCACGGACAGCCTGGCCTTCCCCTGAAGGCCTCTTCCCCTCGGTCTTCTTCCCCGCAGGAGGGGGGGACTTTGTAGCGCCCGCCTTTTTGGCTTTATTTGAAGCTGGCTTCGTCTCTTGCGTCTTGACTGCAGGCGGCGCCACAGGAGGCATAGGTTGTGGGGTGGTGAGACCGCCAGCCGACATTGTTGCCTCAGCCGCAGCAAACTTATTGGGAGCAGCAGCTCCCGACATCATCTTGCCCTGGAATTTATCCTTGCTCATATCGAAATGAATATCTTCATAATTTCTTATCATAATACGGTATTACTGTCGTTTACTGACTAAACAGACCCGATGTCTTGTCTTCTTCAGATGCCCTAGAACACCTAGTATTGATCTTCAATAGCTGCCCAGAATCGAATCCAAGCGGCGGATGTTGTTAATGACCCTGAGGACATCGATCCCACACCGCCCCATACATGACAGGGTCGTGAAGACTTCTCGCCGGCGTGTACCCCTAACAGAACTGGTGCTTCGCATTATGCTTTGCGCTAACAGGAGTATGATTCCGCACCCACGCCTCCTGTACGTCAAAAAGCTTTACCTGCCAGGCCACCAAGGCCTTTTCTGACCAATACACGCGCTTTCCAAGCCTTACGGGTGGGGGAAACTGGTTTGAATTCATGAGGTTTTCGACGGTCCGGCGAGAAATGCCGAAACGGGCACAGATTTCGTCTTTGTTTAAAAGCCCGGAGAGCTGGCTTTCGACCAACGTTGTTATCGCTGACATGGCTGTACATGTGAGTTGAGGTTTTCGGTATAGTGCGAAAAAACTCTTTTCACAAAAAATCTGCAGTACACGACGTCGGGCACCATTGCCCATGGAATCTCTTTACAGGATTGCAAGGTCGGAATAAACTCGGTGTGCTGGCTTCGGCGTCTGTCAATTTTCTGACACTGGTATCGGAGTTCGAGTGCGCTTGCCTGCGTTTGATTGCGTTCATATGCGGCCAAGTGCTTGTTTTCGTTAAGAGTTGCGCGTAGCTGCGCGGCTGAAAACCGGTTGATTCCGGTTGAAAATCCTTGTGTCGGTGGTTCGATTCCGCCCCGGGCCACCAAGAAAATCAAGGGCTTAGCTTCGGCTAAGCCCTTTTTTGTTTTTTGATCCAAAAATTTGACCTTGCGCGGCAAATCTCTAGATCATTGCGATTCCGACGTCGCCGCCGTCAATTGCCTCAAAGTTAACAATCCTGCTTCGCCGGCAAATCACCTGAGAATGGCGCTCACTTTAACTTGAGCGCCCAAGATGGACAGTCCTCACCGCATTCTTTAGACTTTGCCGGAAAAACGACATCCGGTGGATCGTGCTTACCTCGTACCAGCGCTTGCCAATCAAATCAGCTCGAACCGTAATGGCGATGGTTATCGAACCGACAGCGTCCGGAGTGAGTAAAAGGAAGTACGTGAACATAAGACCAGATCGATTCTCGGGACTATTCGTGGTGCCGGAATATTCTTTTTCCGTCGGCCACTAATGAGCCTGTCTACCTTTCCCCCAACTTCGCCTGGCTCGTCGTCCCGGCGAATCGCCAAGCTCCTGTTAAGCACAGGCGTCCTTTTTGCGATCGTCGTCGCACTCTTTTTGCAGCGAAAACACGCGTTGTTTGTTTTAGACGACTTGCTATTCATCGTAGACGATCCGAACATGCATGTCGCGCAGATCACCACCGACGGCATCGCCAGAATGCTGCGCGGCGTTCATCCGGAGGCGGCCTACAGACCGCTTTCCATGACGAGTTTCATGATCGACTGGTGGCGTGGCGCAGGAAACCCTGAAGTTTTTTACCGCACCAATATTGTTCTGCATGCCGTGAATTCGGCTTTCGTCTTCCTGCTGGCCCGAAAAGTTTTCATCGTCGCAGGAACGATGCACGACACCAAAGCAACCGGGGTCGCGTTTGTTGCCGCTGCACTTTGGGCGGTCCATCCGATTCATATGAATGCGGTCGCCTACATATGGCAGCGAAGCACCGAGATGGCGGCGATGGGCGTTTTGGCTGCATTGATTTTTTATCTATACGGCCGCACTGCCAGAAGCGCGGTCGGCGCGGCGATTTTGTATTTCGCGGGAACTGCCTGCTGGATTCTCGCTTGCATCAGCAAGGAAAATGCCGTAATCGCACCGGCCCTGCTTGCCTTGGTAGAGGCCGGCGTGATGCGCAACCGTTCGCCTGCGCTATTCGCCACAACAGCTGAAAAGGCCGCGATAGGCATTTTCACATTTGCCGCGACATTGCTTGCCGTATCAATCTTCATGGACGCGGGTCCAATTGCGCACTGGCTGCACCGCGGGTATCTCGATTGGGATTTTTCTCTAAGCCAGCGGCTGCTTACACAGCCTAGAGTGATCTTTTTTTATTTGAGCCAGCTCGTCTGGCCAATGCCCAGCCGATTCGCCATCGAACACGATATCCAAATATCTGAAAATCTCTTCAATCCATCGTCGACCTTGCTGGCACTAGGCGCCCTTGCACTCTGGATCGTCATCGCTCTTGTGTTGTTAAGCCGAAACGGCAAGCGCCTATATGGGGCTTTACTGCTCTTCCCTTTAGTTGCACTTGTGATCGAGAGCAGTGTTGTCCCGCTCGATATGATTTTCGAGCACAGGATGTATCTGCCCTCATTGACGCTGTTCATCTTCGGCGCAGCCGTGCTTTTCCGCCTGCCTAAAACGTTTGCCTGGGGCGCGGCGCCGGGATTGATTGGCATTCTCTTCGCGTGCAATCTTGCCTATTTGCGCCATTGGGACAATGCCTTGGATATTTACGAGCAAGCCTCACTCCACTCGCCGACTTCAATACGCATTCAATACAATTTTGCCAACGCCCTCTCGGACGCTGGCCGAAACGGTGAAGCGGTGCTGCACTACACGCAGGCGCTCTCTGCGCCATCGCCGTCGGTTAATCGCATGAACGCGATCAATTTTGGGTCCATCTATTTCAATCAGGCGTTATCGCTCCTTGAGCTGCGACGAACCGAAGAGGCAAAACAGTCGCTTGAATTGGTCTTACAGTTCAGCCCGGGACACGCAAAGGCCAACGATCTCCTGGCAAGGCTGTACACAATGGAGAGGCAAACCGAAGAAGCGCGGCCGCATTTGGAACCGGCACGGCACCTCAATCTGACTAATTAGTGCCCCGGCAAACGTCGCCTATCTGGCGCAAACGCCTCGGCCAGACACATGACTAACCACACCGGTGTTAGCCCTACTTGTAACCGGGGAATATTTCGACCACACTTACGGCCTGTATTCGCCTGTGGCGCGGTACGGGAATAGTCGCATGCCTTTTATTTCATCGCTCAAGAGCATTAACGGTATCGATATGCATAGTGCTTCGCACACCACGACAACTGACTGCGACCTCGACATAGCGGTCATCCTGCCCGCCTATAACGAAGCACTAACCATAGAGAACACGCTCCGATCGTTCAATGCAGCACTGCCTCAAGCGCGAATTTTTGTCATCGACAATAACTCTTCTGACGATACAGCGGAAATTGCACGGCGCACATTGGCCGAACTGCAAGCCAAGGGAGCCGTGATCGGCGAGAACAGGCAAGGCAAGGGCAATGCAATGCGACGTGCATTCATGTCGATCGACGCGGCTATCTATGTCGTGGCCGATGCGGACATGACTTATCCGGCCAATCGGGTGCACGACCTCATCGCTCCGGTCGCGCAGGGGAATGCGGACATGGTGGTCGGTGATCGCCACTCAGGCGGTCACTACGCACTGGAGAACAAGCGTGTTTTGCACGGTTTTGGCAATCGCCTCGTTCAGTCGATGATCAATAGACTATTCAATGCAGACCTGGCCGACATCATGAGCGGTTACCGGGCATTCAATAAGGAATTTGTGAAAAGCTATCCGATCCTGGTCGAAGGTTTTCAGATCGAGACGGATATGACGTTGCATGCGCTGCACAAGCGATTCAGAATCATCGAGATTCCCGTCGAATATCGTGACAGACCGGCAGGGTCCGAGTCAAAGCTGAATACCCTTTCGGATGGCACGAAAGTGCTCTTCACGATTGCACAGATTTTGCGGTATTACCGGCCACTGGTCTTCTTTAGTGGGCTCGCCGCACTTTTCGCCGTGGCCGGGGGCGTGGCGAGCATACCGGTCTTTGAGGACTGGATTCGGGAACGATATATTCATCATGTCCCTCTCGCAATCCTGGCCTCTGGGCTTGAAATTGTCGCGGTGATGATGATGGGTGTCGGCTTGATTCTCGATTCACTGTCGCACCAACAAAGAATGGAATACGAGCGCCACTTGCTGACAAACGCCAAGCGATATCGTGCTACCGCAAGTAATGACGCGACATAACAGCGGGATCCTGGCTTTTGGATTGGTTGGCGCGATCGGCTTCGTGGTGGACGGGGGTGTTTTGACACTGCTATCGCAATCCTTCAATGTCGATATTTATCTTTCCCGCGTTTTTTCGTTCTCTACCGCTACGCTGGTCACATGGTTCCTCAATCGAACGATGGTTTTTGTTTCCGGTGCAGCAGGCACACAAAACAAGCGACGCGAGTATGGAAAGTATCTTCTTGTGCAGACGGGCGGTGCGCTGCTGAATCTCGGCGTCTTTTCGGCGTTGATCAAATCGTTTCCGCCGCTGGAAACGATGCCGATTATTCCTCTCGCAGCAGGTGCCGTATTCGGTCTCCTATTTAATTATTCCGGCGCGCGGTATTGGGTCTTTAAAAAGAATTAGCCACTTTCTGGATCGCTCATTGTGTCCGACTACATTGGTACCGATAATCTGGAGGCGATGGCCGGCGCCATCAACTACAACAAATTTCTGTCATCTCTGATCATGTCGCATGCAAAGAAAAACGAGACTATCGTGGATTTTGGCTCGGGTATCGGGACCTTTGCCCGCGAACTGAACGAACATGGCTACCATGTGCATTGCATTGAACCCGATGCCAGGCAAGCTGCAACGATTGCCGCAGCGGGATTGCCAGTTTCCACATCAATCGATGAGCTTGCGGATGGCAGCGTCGATTATCTCTACACGCTCAACGTGCTGGAGCATATTGAAGATGATGTTGCGACACTTCGCCTGTTACACAACAAACTAAGGCCGGGCGGTAAATTATTGATTTACGTCCCTGCATTCCAACTCCTTTACTCGAGTATGGACCGCAAGGTCGGTCATTTTCGCCGGTACACGAAGCCACGGATGGCGAAAAAACTTCGCGCTGCGGAGTTTCAGATTTTGACGATGCGCTATGTTGACTCGCTTGGCTTCATAGCTGCCTTACTTTTCCGCTTGGTGGGCAACGACTCCGGAAGTCTGAACCATACAGCTCTCATGATCTACGATCGTGTCATTTTTCCACTCAGCCGAATGTGCGACGTGGTCTTTTCATCGGTGCTTGGCAAGAACGTGGTCGTGGTGGCGCAAAAATGAGCATTGAATAAATATATACAGGCCGCCGAGTACGGCTCCGACAAACTTCGTCAGTTAATTTTCTAAGTTGCGCTATTTCTGCGCCACGGACGCAAATATCTTCGACCTAAAACGAGTGAGCTTCGCTGCGCACACGACTGCACGAGACGCCATACAAGATGCATATTGCCATCCTAGACAGTGATCCGGCCCGGATCGAACTGATGCGTGAATCGCTGACCAAGCTAGGCCATCGATGCCGGCATTTCAAGGCAGGCAAACTTGTGCTGGAGCATCTGCACCAGGAAAAAGTTGATTTGCTTATCGTGGATTTGCAGACGGCAGATGACGATTTCATCAATGTAGTCCGCACAATACAAAAACAAGGTCCTACGGAAGCACCGATTCTGTTCCTGACCGAGCGCTCGACCGAGGACGCGATTATCGACGCGATCAAAGCCGGAGCGAGCGACTATATTGTCAAACCGGTTCGGCGCGGCGATTTAATAACGCGAGTTCAAGTCTTGCTCAAGCGTGCGTACCCGGAAGTTCATGCCGGAGAACAGCTTCATTTTGGCCCATATGTTTTTGACACAAGCACCAATCGCCTTAGCATGGCGAATAAGCCGATCGATGTGACACACAAGGAGTTTGCGCTCGCCTTGCTGCTGTTCCGAAACGTTGGCAGACCGCTCTCCCGCGTATATATCCGTGAAGCGATCTGGTCACGCGAGCCAGACCTTCCGTCCCGCACCGTAGATACGCATGTCTCCCGGGTACGCACCAAGCTTGGCTTGCGACCCGAGAACGGTTTTCGCCTGATGCCCGTTTATAGTTACGGTTATCGCTTGGAACAGCTTCCTTGATGAACTGATTTTGGGCAATCTTGTCCTAAACACGTCCCTGAATTGAACAATGTCTTTTTACCAATGGAAATGCGCCATTTTATGCTTCGGTGCAACCAGCTATAATAACGGGTCGAGAACACCCCGAAAATAATCGGAATGCAGCTTTTAGCCGTTGGCCTTAACCACACTACCGCGCCGGTATCGTTGCGCGAAAAGGTGGCCTTCCCCGCTGACCAGATTGGTCAAGCGGTTGCTTCAGCACGCGCCTGGTTTGGCCGCTCTACGGCGAGCGGTTCGGCCGACGAGGCCGCCATTCTGTCGACCTGCAATCGCACTGAACTCTACGCAGCCAGCCATATTCCGGGCGGCGTTGATGAAGCGATCGACACGACCGCACGCTTCCTCGCCGAATATCACAAGTTGTCGTATTCCGAACTGCGCCCCTATCTCTATACGCTTCCGCAAGACAACGCGGTGCGCCATGCATTCCGTGTGGCGTCCGGGCTGGATTCAATGGTGCTGGGCGAGGCGCAAATTCTCGGGCAGATGAAGGAAGCGGTGCGCCGCGCAGAAGCAGCTGGCGGCTTGGGTACTTACCTTCATCAGATGTTCCAGCGCACTTTTGCGGTTGCAAAGGAAGTGCGTACCACAACGGAAATCGGCGCGCACAGCGTGTCGATGGCGGCAGCAGCGGTTCGCCTGTCGCAACGCATTTTTGACCGTATCTCCGAACAGAACGTGCTGTTCATCGGCGCCGGTGAAATGATCGAATTGTGCGCGACGCACTTTGCCGCACAAAACCCGAAGACATTGACCATTGCCAACCGCACGCTGGAGCGTGGCGAATCGCTTGCGCATCGCTTCAACGGCAAGGCAATCCGTCTTGCTGATTTGCCGGACCAGCTGGCACAGTTCGACATCGTGGTATCCAGCACCGCGTCGTCGCTGCCGATCATTGGATTGGGGATGGTCGAGCGTGCGATTAAAACGCGCCGGCACAAGCCGATGTTTATGGTCGACCTGGCCGTGCCGCGCGATATCGAATCCGAAGTTGGCCGCCTTGATGACGTATTTCTGTATACCGTGGACGACCTCGGAACGGCGGTACAGACCGGGATCGAATACCGTCAGGCTGCTGTCGCGCAGGCAGAAGCGATCATCGAGACGCGCGTGCAATCGTTCATGCACTGGATCGATGCGCGCGCTGTCGTGCCCCTGATCCGTGACCTGCATGACACAAGCGAAGTCATGCGACTGGCCGAACTGGAGCGCGCCAAGAAACTGCTCGCCAAAGGCGAAAACATCGACGCCGTGCTCGAAGCGCTGTCGAAAGGCATCACCGCCAAGTTCCTGCACGGCCCGCAACAGGCGCTGCACAATGCCCAAGGCGACGAACGTGCGCGCCTTGCCGCCTTGTTGCCACAGTTGTTCCGCACCAAGCGCTAGCTTCCCTTCCTGCTTGCCGAGGCCGCTGATGGCCTCGCTTCCTGCGCTGCATTGCGCCTGCACTTCCCCTCGATTCCGGATTGACGACACGCCATGAAACCTTCAATGCTTGCCAAACTTGACCAGCTCACCGAACGGCTGGAAGAGCTGAACAACCTGCTGATGCAGGAAGGCGTCACTTCCGACATGGACCAGTACCGCAAATTGACGCGGGAACATGCGGAGCTCGGCCCGCTGGTCGCGCTCTACAAGGATTACCGCAAGGCCGGTGATGACATCGAAGCGGCGCAGGACATGTTGTCCGATCCGGACATGAAGGAACTGGCGCAGGAAGAAATCGTCGCGGCGAAAGCCCGTATCGAAGAACTCGAAGCGGACCTGCAAAAAATGCTGCTGCCGAAAGACCCCAACGACGAGCGCAATATCTACCTCGAAATTCGCGCCGGCACCGGCGGTGACGAAGCGGCCTTGTTTGCTGGTGATCTGTTGCGCATGTATATGCGATTCGCCGAGCGCAACCGCTGGCAGGTCGAGATGGTTTCCGAATCGCCATCGGAGATTGGCGGCTACAAGGAAGTCATCGCACGCATCATCGGTTTCGGCGCGTACTCGAAGCTCAAATTCGAGTCGGGCGGACATCGGGTCCAACGCGTGCCGACAACCGAAACGCAAGGCCGCATTCATACTTCGGCCTGCACTGTCGCAGTGATGCCCGAAGCCGATGAAGTAGAGGACGTGGATATCAATCCTGCCGATATCCGCATCGATACCTACCGTGCGTCAGGCGCCGGCGGTCAGCACATCAACAAAACCGATTCAGCGGTACGCATTACACACATCCCGACCGGCATCGTCGTCGAATGTCAGGACGACCGCAGCCAGCACAAGAACAAGGCATCGGCGCTGAAGGTACTTGCCGCCCGCATCAAGGACGTGCAATTGCGCGAACAGCAGGCCAAGGAGGCGGCCACCCGCAAGTCATTGATTGGCTCGGGCGACCGCAGCGAGCGCATTCGCACCTACAACTTCCCGCAGGGCCGCATGACCGACCATCGCATCAACCTGACGCTATACAAGCTGGATTTCATCATGGACGGCGACCTGACTGAATTGACTAACGCACTGGTCGCGGAGCATCAGGCAGAACTGCTAGCGGCGCTCGGAGACGAGGCATAATTGTCAACATCGACGTAGACTAAGTTGCGTTTAGGGAACCATTCGCGTCTTTGTACCTTCTATGACATTACCTATTTACAACATGCAAGCATGAAAACATCCAAACCTGTATTACTGGCAGTTGGCATCATTTCGCTCGCGCTGGTTGGCTTCGCACTGTACCTGCAGCATGTGAAAGGACAAATGCCTTGTCCGCTGTGTGTCATGCAGCGCTACGCGTTCATAGTGCTCGCCTTGATATGCTTCGTATTCGCAGCGTTGCCGCGCGGCGCCACCCGCGTTGGCGCTGGACTTGGCATTTTGACCGCACTCACAGGCGCTGGCGTGGCCGGATGGCATGTCTGGGTGAAAGCGCATCCCAGCGTTTCCTGCGGCATCGATCCGCTGGAAACGGCACTCAATCGCTACCCAACTGCGGAATTGCTGCCCTTCGTGTTCCAAGCGGATGGATTGTGCTCCGCTGAGTACCCGCCGGTGCTCGGCCTGTCGAATCCCCAGTGGTCGCTGATTTGGTTCATCGCGTTTGCGCTCATTCTGATCTGGGCAGCGCTTCGGCGCAGTCGCTGATCCACCGGGAACCGGCAATGCAGCAAACGCATGGAATTTGCGCTCCGGCGTTTTCGCTCGACGCCGGCATTAGCATAGACGCAATATTGCGACGCCCTCCGCTTTCCCCGCTGGAAGCGCGCATTTTGCTCAGCCACGCATTGCAGCTGTCGCGCGTGCAACTCATCACTCAATCCGAACGTACGCTCGACAGCGGCGAGGCATCCAAGGTCGCTAGTCTATTCCAGCGGCGCATCGACGGTGAACCAATCGCCTACATTATCGGCGAGCGGGAATTCTTTGGTCTCATGCTGCACACAACGCCGGACGTCCTGATCCCGCGTCCTGAAACAGAACTATTGGTCGAACTGGCGCTTGATCGCCTTCCCGACAACGGCCGGGTACTCGACATGGGAACCGGCTCTGGCGCAATTGCGATTGCCATTGCGCATGCGCGCCCGGATGCGCGCGTCACCGCACTTGATGTCAGTGAAGCGGCGCTTGCCGTTGCCACGCGCAATGCGGCGCGGCACGGCGTCGATGTCACATTCCTGCGCAGCGACTGGTATGCCTCACTGGCAAATGAACAGTTCGATATGATCGTCGCCAACCCGCCCTACATCGTTGCGGCGGACCCGCATTTGTCGCAGGGCGATCTGCGTTTCGAACCAGTGAGCGCCCTCACAGACCATGCTGACGGCTTGTCGGCGCTACGCACCATTACCGAAGGTGCGTCCGGCCATCTGGCGCAGGACGGTTGGCTGCTCATGGAGCACGGCTATGACCAGTCCGTCGCCGTACGCGACTTGCTTGTCAGGCAAGGCTTTCGCCAGGCGCAAAGCTGGACCGATCTGGCCGGCATCGAACGCATTACCGGCGCAGTTCGATAGCGCCACGTTTTTTCACCTGTCAAGACTGGCAGATTCGTACAAATTGCGTATCATCATCCGCTTGTTTTCAACCTTCTGATTTCTCATGCTTCCATCGATCGAACAACGCCTCGCCGTAGAACTCGCCGCAAAACCGGTGCAAGTCGCCGCCGCAATCGCCCTGCTGGATGAAGGCGCTACCGTTCCATTTATTGCACGTTATCGCAAGGAAGCCACCGGTGGACTCGACGACATTCAGCTGCGTCTGCTCGAAGAGCGCTTGCGCTATCTGCGCGAACTGGAAGACCGCCGCGCAGCAATCATCGCCTCGATCGATGAACAGGGAAAAATGACGCCGGAGTTGCTCGATGCAATCGTCCATGCCGAAGACAAAACCCGCTTGGAAGATCTGTATTTGCCATACAAGCCAAAGCGCCGCACGAAGGCGCAAATTGCGGCCGAAGCCGGGCTAACGGCGCTTGCAGATGCGCTGCTGGAAAATCCGGCATTGAATCCGGAAGAAGAAGCAGCCAAATTCCTGAAACCCGCCTTCACGACCGACAATGGCGATAATCCCGGTGTGCCCGATACCAAGGCCGCACTCGACGGCGCGCGCCAGATCCTGATGGAACGCTTTGCCGAAGATGCGACCCTGCTGCAGACCTTGCGCGAATACTTGACCGAACACGGCGTGGTGGAATCGAAGGTCGTGGAAGGCAAGGAGGACGCAGGCGCCAAATTCGCCGATTATTTCGATTATTCGGAAACCATCAGCACAATCCCTTCGCATCGCGCGCTGGCATTATTCCGCGGCCGCCGCGAAGAAATGCTGAACGTATCCTTGCGCCTCGACAGCGAAGAAGAGAAACCGAAATGGGACGCACCGCACAATGCGTGCGAAGGCCGCATTGCCGTACGCTTTGGCATTAGCAACAAGGGCCGTCCCGCCGACAAATGGCTGGCCGATACCGTACGCTGGACTTGGCGGGTGAAGGTGTTCATGCACCTCGAAACCGAATTGATGACCAGCCTGCGCGAGCGTTCGGAAGTGGAAGCAATCAATGTGTTCGCACGCAACCTGAAGGATCTGTTGCTGGCCGCACCGGCCGGACCACGTGCGACGATGGGGCTCGACCCCGGCCTGCGCACCGGCGTGAAAGTCGCGGTGGTGGACGCCACCGGTAAGGTTGTCGACACGAGCACCATTTATCCGCATCAACCACGCAATGACTGGGACGGTTCGTTGCACACGCTGGCATTGCTGGCGAAGAAGCATGACGTTGCCTTGATCTCGATCGGCAATGGCACGGCTTCGCGTGAAACCGACAAGCTGGCGCAAGACCTGATCAAGCAACATCCGGAACTCAAGCTCACCAAGATCGTCGTGTCGGAAGCCGGCGCATCGGTGTATTCGGCCTCAGAATTCGCCTCGCGCGAATTGCCGGAACTGGACGTCTCACTGCGCGGCGCAGTGTCGATTGCGCGCCGCCTGCAAGACCCGCTGGCCGAACTGGTCAAGATCGATCCGAAATCCATTGGCGTCGGTCAGTATCAGCACGATGTCGGCCAAACCCAACTGGCGCGTTCACTCGACGCCGTAGTGGAAGATTGCGTGAACGCGGTCGGCGTTGACGTGAATACCGCATCGGCCCCGCTGCTGGCGCGTGTATCCGGACTGAACACGAGCGTCGCACAAAGCATCGTCAACTATCGCGACATGAAAGGCATGTTCACCTCGCGCGCCGGCCTGCGTTCGGTGCCCCGCCTTGGCGACAAGACATTCGAGCAGGCCGCTGGCTTCCTGCGCATCATGAACGGCGAAAATCCACTGGACGCGTCGGCGGTGCACCCGGAATCCTATCCCGTGGTGGAAAAAATCCTGGCCGACATCAAGAAGGATGTGAAGGGTATTATCGGTGACGATAGGCTGCTGAAAACCATCAACCCCGCCAAGTATGCAGACGAGAAATTCGGTGTGCCGACCATTACCGACATTTTGAAGGAATTGGAAAAACCTGGCCGCGACCCCCGCCCGGAATTCACGACCGCAACCTTCAAGGATGGCGTGGAAGACATCAAGGACTTGCGTCCCGACATGATTCTGGAAGGCGTGGTCACCAACGTCGCGGCCTTCGGCGCCTTTGTCGACATTGGCGTGCACCAAGACGGGCTGGTGCACATTTCCGCCCTGTCGAATACTTTCGTGCGCGATCCCCACACGGTGGTCAAAGCTGGCCAAGTGGTTAAGGTAAAGGTGCTGGAAGTCGATGAAAAGCGTCGCCGTATAGCGCTCACCATGCGTCTTTCGGATACACCGCAACCCGCAGGCGCGCGTCCGGAACAGCGCGCCGACCGCAATGATTCACGCCGACTGTCACAGCAGCAGCAAAAACCTCAGCCAACGGCAAATAACGCGATGGCTGCGGCGTTTGCAAAATTGAAGGCCTAAGACAACTACTAAGTCGACTACTAAGACGACTAAGTCGAATCAAAGCAACGAGCCCGCACTACGCGGGCTCTTTTATTTCGCTGTCAGCGTTTCCGGACGTAGCCGGTAGACGAGTAAAAGCCGCCTTTCCCGACTTATTTAAAGGTCTTGTCAACGCTAGTCCACCCTTTTTCATATAATGACGGATATTCCGTTTTTCTTGAGGTAATGCCATGAGCGATGTACAAGCCTGGATCAAAGACACAGTCACCCAACACCCCGTTGTCCTGTTCATGAAGGGAACCGCGCAGTTTCCGCAGTGCGGGTTTTCTGGCCGTGCCATCCAGATCCTGAATTCCTGCGGCATTGAAAACATTGTCACCATCAACGTGCTGGAAGACGCTGAAGTACGCCAAGGCATCAAGGAATACTCGAACTGGCCGACCATTCCGCAGCTGTACGTAAAAGGCGAGTTCATCGGTGGCTCGGACATCATGACGGAGATGTACGAATCCGGCGAATTGCTGAACCTGCTTAAGTCCTGAAGAGAACGCATCCGCAAGGATGTATTCCTCACACTCAATGCCAGGCCAACGACTGATCATTGCCATTACCGGCGCAACCGGTGCGGTGTATGGCGTTCGCCTGCTGCAAGTGTTGCGTGAAACGCCGGACGTAGAAACTCATCTGTTGGTTTCCGATGCAGGCGTACTCAACCTGCACCAGGAACTGGACATGGGACGCAAGGAAGTCGAGGCACTAGCGCACGTCGTGCATAACGTGCGCGACATCGGCGCGTCGATCGCCAGTGGATCATTTCAGTCCAATGGCATGATCGTCGCGCCTTGTTCGATGAAATCCCTTGCCGCGATCGCGCACGGCTTTTCCGACAACCTCATCACCCGCACTGCCGATGTTGCACTTAAGGAACGCCGCCGTTTGGTGCTGATGGTGCGAGAAACGCCTTTTAATCTTGCCCATCTGCGCAACATGACCGCGGTCACTGAAATGGGCGGCATCATCTTTCCGCCTCTGCCTAGTCTCTATCAACGTCCAAGGACGCTGGATGAGATGATCGACCATACCATTGGCCGTGTGCTTGACCTGTTCGACATCGAGCATTCCTTGACGCCGCGCTGGAATGGCATGACTCCGGAAAACTGAATAACTTGCCGAGCAAGCGATGCGCAGTAGTCGACCGCCTTTCCCCTGAGACAAAGAATAAGCCCATGATCATTGCTGATCATGGGCTTTGATGGTGCCGCCTGCAGGCGCCGAAAGAAATTTTGGGAAAACGTAATTTCCTACCCCTCTGCAGAGCTATTGATATTCGCGCTCAATTGGACATCTAAAAATTGCGCGATTTTGGCTCTGATGGGGTGGCTGATTTTTAGGTTCGCGGATATAATGCGTACCTCGCCCCCTTAGCTCATTTGGTAGAGCACTTGACTTGTAATCATGAGGTGGTCTGTTCGAATCAGACAGGGGGCACCAAACATATCGCCCGGAAACGCGTTTCCGGGCTTTTTTTTGCCCGCCCGCCAATCAATAGGCTAGCCGCCTACACAGCCGGGGTTACGAAAGGCGGATCGAAATCGTCGCTCGACGCGTTTGGCAGAGGAAAGAATGCCCAGCCCCAATGGGGAAAGACTAAACCGACCGTCTTGCACAATTGGCGCTAAAGAGAAATTAGAGAAGGCGCCTCGATGTAAAAGATAGCCGGCTGCAACCATCCTCAAATGACACTCAAGTAAACCGGTTATAAATCCACCTGATGATTGCGAATCAACTGCTTTATCAGATGAGCCAAGCCAGCGAAGCTTGAAAGGCCCGTGCTGCGCTTTATTTGATCCGGGTTAGAGTTGGACGACCACCTTTTTTAGGTGGGGTTCCATTATCGTCAGGATCGCTTGAACTCGCCGCGTCAGACGCATCACTCTGTGCCGGCGGTACCGCGGTCAACGCCGGCGTACCGTGATTTTCTTCGCTCGAATTTTCCTCATCGCGTGCGGGCGACGACGACACTTCGAATGCCATGCCTTGCCCGTTCTCACGCGCATAGATTGCAACGACATTCTCAACAGGAATCGAAATCTCGCGCGATACGCCACCAAAGCGCGCATGGAAGCTGACAAAGTCGTTGTCCATCTTCAAGGCGCTGGTTGCAGTGAAACTGATATTAAGCACAATTTCACCGTTCTTCACGAACTCACGCGGCACAAGTGTCTGCGCATCTACCGCTGCGGCCAGATAGGGCGTGTAGCCATTGTCTGTACACCATTCATAAATGGCACGCAGCAGATAGGGCTTGGTGGATATCTCGGACATGGTTCTCGAAGTTGGACAGCTTAGTTGTCAGCACATAATGCTTGATGCGCTGACAACTGGCAGACAATTAACGGCGCATGACCTTTTCGGACGGCGTCAGAGCCTCGATATAGGCCGGACGCGAGAAAATACGTTCCGCATACTTCATCAGAGGCGCGGCCGTCTTCGATAGTTCGATGCCGTAGTGATCAAGACGCCAGAGTAGCGGCGCAATCGCGACATCCAGCATCGAAAACTCGTCGCCAAGCATGTACTTGTTTTTCAGGAACAAGGGCGCCAGCGTTGTCAGGCGATCGCGAATCTCTGCACGCGCCTTTTCATGCACCTTTTCCGAACCTTTGGACTTGTCGTTCTCCAGCGTATGAACGTGGATAAACAGTTCTTTTTCGAAATTGAACAGCATCAGGCGTGCGCGGGCACGCATGAGCGGGTCCGCCGGCATCAACTGCGGATGTGGGAAACGCTCATCGATGTATTCGTTGATGATGTTCGATTCATACAGGATCAGATCGCGTTCGACCAGGATAGGCACCTGACCATACGGATTCATGACCGAAATATCTTCCGGCTTGTTGAACAGGTCAACGTCACGGATTTCAAAATCCATACCTTTTTCAAACAACACGAGACGGCAGCGCTGCGAGAATGGGCAAGTCGTGCCCGAGTAGAGAACCATCATTTTGCAGTTCCTTAGAAACAAAGGGGTGAGACGTCGTACGGCTCACCCCGAATCAAACACCCGCCGTCCTTTTTGGAGCGGCAGGCACAAAGCTTACTTGATGTCTTTCCAGAAGGATGCGTTCAGGCGCCATGCAATTACCAAGAACACGCCGAGGAACAACAACACCCAGACGCCAAGGCGCTTGCGCGTGTTTTGCGCCGGCTCTGCCATCCACTCCAGATAGGCAACCAGATCTGCTGCCGCATTATCGAATTCAAGCGAAGACAGCTGGCCCGGCTTGACTTGCTCGAAGCCTGCAAACTTGTGTACTGTCTTGCTCGGGTCGTGCGCGTCTTTCTCTTCAGCGAACTTGGCAGTACGCACGCCTTGAAGTTCCCACATCACGTGCGGCATGCCGACGTTCGGGAATACCATATTGTTCCATCCGGTCGGACGGGTATCGTCCTTGTAAAAGGTTCGCAGGTAGGTGTACAGCCAGTCTGCACCGGATCCAGCGTCCGATGCCTTGGCACGCGCGATCACAGAGAGATCCGGCGGTACTGCACCAAACCAGTCCTTAGCATCCTTGACCGGCATCGAGACTTTCATCAGATCGCCAACTTTGTCCGTTGTGAACAGGAGGTTGTTCTTGATCTGGTCGTCCGTCAGGCCAATATCCTTGAGGCGGTTGTAGCGCATCGCGGATGCCGAGTGGCAGTTCAGGCAGTAGTTGACGAACAGCTTGGCGCCGTTCTGCAGTGCCGCCAGATCCTTCGTCCGGTTCGGTGCCTGATCAAGAGGGAACGTCGCCTCGCTGGCCAGAACAACCGCCGGCACGAAAGCCAAGACCGCAATCAGTTTTTTCAACAATTTCATGGTTCTTTTATCCCTTTTGCGGCTTAGTGCGGATGGAAGTTGACGCGGTCAGGTACGGCCTTGAACTTGCCCATCGTGCTCCACCACGGCATCAACATGAAGAAACCGAAGTAGATGAAGGTGCAGATCTGCGCGACCAGCGTACGCGTGTCGGTTGGCGGCAATACCCCAAGATAACCAAGGATCACGAACGCAATGCCGAACACTACATACACGTAACCGTGCCAGCGCGGACGATAACGAATCGACTTGACCGGAGAATGATCGAGCCATGGCAAGCCCCCCAGGATCATCACGGACACGCCCATCAGCACCACGCCCCAGAACTTGGCGTCGAAGATGAACATGCCGACCAGGGCAACAGCGCCCACACCAGCGATGACTGCCTTCACGGAACTGCTCAATTTCGACTTCACCAGAATCAAGGCAACAAACGCAATGACACCGACTTCCAGCGCGTACATGAACTGTGAAGTAGTCGCACGCAGGATCGAATAGAACGGTGTGAAGTACCAAACTGGGGCAATGTGTGGTGGGGTCTTCAGCGGATCAGCCGGGATGAAATTGTTGTATTCGAGGAAGTAACCGCCCATTTCCGGCGCAAAGAAGATAATCGCCGTAAATACAATCAAGAATACCGCGGCAACAAACACATCATGTACCGTGTAGTAAGGATGGAACGGAATACCATCCAGCGGCACACCATTGGAATCGGTCTTTTCCTTGATTTCGACACCATCCGGATTGTTGGAGCCTACTTCATGCAACGCGATGATGTGCGCTACTACGAGACCCAGCAACACCAGAGGAATAGCAATCACGTGGAATGAGAAGAAGCGGTTCAGCGTTGCATCGGAAACGACGTAGTCACCACGAATCCACAGCGAAAGGTCCGGGCCGATAAACGGGATGGCGCCAAACAAGTTCACGATCACCTGCGCACCCCAGTACGACATCTGACCCCAAGGAAGCAGGTAGCCGAAAAAAGCCTCAGCCATCAGACACAGGAAGATGCCCACACCGAACAGCCATACCAGCTCACGCGGCTTACGGTACGAACCATAAAGCAGTCCACGCAGCATATGCAGGTAGACGACGATGAAGAACGCCGACGCACCGGTGGAATGCATATAGCGGATCAACCAGCCCCAAGGCACGTCGCGCATGATGTACTCGACCGAATTGAACGCAAGGTTGGCATCCGGCTTGTAGTGCATCACGAGGAAAATACCGGTAACAATCTGAATCACCAGTACCAGCAGTGCGAGGGAGCCGAATGCGTACCAGTAATTGAAATTTTTCGGCGCGTAGTACTCGGACAGATGCGCCTTCCAGGTGGAGGTTGCCGGAAAACGTGCGTCAACCCAGTTCAACGCCTTGGCCGACAGCGGAGCACCCGCGGGAAGCTTCTTTTCTTGGAATGCCATAATTATGCTTCGCCTTTCTCGTCTTTACCGATGATCAGCTTCGTATCGCTCAGGTACATGTGCGGCGGTACTTGCAGATTGTCGGGAGCCGGCTTGTTCTTGAATACGCGACCAGCAAGGTCGAACGTCGAACCGTGGCACGGGCACAGAAAGCCACCAGTCCAGTCGTCCGGCAGGGAGGGCTGCGCACCTGGCTGCAGCTTGGTCGTCGGGGAGCAACCCAGATGGGAACAGATACCAACGGCAACCAGGATTTCCGGCTTGCGCGAACGGTATTCGTTGCGCGCGTATTCCGGCGTCAACTCGCCCGGATTACGCTCCGACTTGGGATCGGCAACTTGGCCGTCTGTCTTCTTCAACGCCGCCACCATCTCCGGCGAACGCTTCAGAATCCAAACGGGCTTGCCGCGCCACTCAACGGTCTTCATTTCACCGGGCGCCAGCCCGGCAATATCCACCTCTACCGGAGCGCCTGCGGCTTTTGCTCGCTCGGACGGCTGGAAGGTGGACACAAAGGCCCCTGCAGTGGCCAACCCGGCCACACCACCCGCCGCACACGTAGCGACGAGTAAGCCTCGTCGACCGGAATCGACCTGCTTTTCGTTACTCATACCAACCCCAATCAGTGAAAAAACGAAACCTGTACGAAACTTCTAGCAACCTTAGATTATAACGGACGGCGAATATGATTTAAAGGGAATAAATGCTGCGTCGCGCAATTTACGGGAACTTTTTTTCACAGGCGACGGCTAGCGGCAAATTAAGTTAATAAAGTCGAGGGTTTTCTGTAAGAATTGCAAACAAAATCGCGCCATGACGGCGCTGTATTGCGTTTTTTGCAATCATTGTCAAAAAAGGGAGAAGTCAATGGGCATGCTTCAGGAATTCAAGGCCTTTGCAATCAAAGGTAATGTGATTGATCTTGCAGTCGGCGTGATTATCGGCAGTGCGTTTGCGAAGATCGTCGATTCGCTGGTGCAGGACATCATCATGCCTGTTGCGGGCAGGCTGTTTGGGGGACTCGATTTTTCCAATTACTACATCCCGCTCAACAATCAGGGCGCACATCTCACCCTGGTCGAAGCCAAGAAGGCCGGCGCTGTTCTGGCCTATGGCAGCTTCATCACTATCATGCTGAACTTTCTGATCCTCGCCTTCATCATCTTTCAGATGGTTCGCGCCCTAAACAAGGCGAAGAAAACTGAACCGGCGATCGCGCCAGAACCGCCGCCGACCGCAGAAGATATTGTCCTGTTGCGAGAAATTCGCGATGCGCTGCGAAAGTAAAGAGGTAAGGAGAGCTAGTTTTTTTTTGCGCGTGGCCGGCCTAGCTGCAGCAGGCCGCGCCGGTGCGCTTCAAATACAGCCTCCCCGCGCGAATGCACGGCCAGCTTGCCGTAGATGTTCTTGATATGCGTTTGCACGGTTCCAACGGAAACTGATAGCAGTTTGGCTACTTCGCCATAGCTGTCGCCTTGCGCGATCAAGTCAAGGATGGCTGCTTCACGCTTGGTGAGACTAGCATCCGTTGCGTTTTCCGCGGCCGCTGGCGCCGCGATCGTCTTTGTCCCATTACGGACCTTTGCCAGCACCATACGTGCGATAGCGGGACTCATAGGCGCACCGCCCGCTCGCAAGTCGAGCACCGCGCGTGCGATATTTGTTTTCCCCGCATCCTTTAATACATAACCCGAAGCGCCTGCTTCGATGCAAGCCAAGACATTCGCCTCATCACTAGACATCGTGACCACCATGATGTCGGAATGCGGATGACGGTGCGCGCACGCCTGAATGATTTCGATACCCGACCCGTCGGGCAAGCCTAGGTCGGTCATCAATACGTCGGGAGTTTCGTTTTCAAGCCAGGCGAGCGCTGGCTTGACACTATCAAGAGCGGCAAGCAACTTCAACTGAGGTTCTGACTCAATTGCTAAACATAATGACTTGCGCGTAACCGCATCGTCTTCGACGATCAAGACCCCGACCGTGCCGCGCAATGTTTCATCCAACATAATTATTCCTTCATGTGCGGCAATGATAACCTGAGCGCATATGCCTTTGGGGAATATAACTGACTATCGGTACGTGAACCTTACACGGGATTGGCAATATCAATGAACCGGTGTTCCACCCCGAATTGATCGGCGAGATGCTCACCAAGCGCCTCGACACCGTAGCGCTCGGTTGCATGATGGCCACATGCGAGATAGGCGACACCCGCCTCTCGCGCCAGATGCACGGTCGGCTCGGAAACTTCGCCGCTCAGGTAGGCAGTTGCACCGGCGGCGATGGCATCACCAAGCATGCCGTGGGCGGCGCCCGTGCACCAACCTATCCGGCCCAAAGGTTGCGCAGGGTCGCCGAGCAACAGTGGCGCCCGTCCGAGGCGAGCTTCGATCAGATGAGCCAATGCCCCTACCGTATTTACACTCGCATCGCGTGCAGTGCCCAACCAACCAAGATCGCCATCACCAAATCGACCATCGGCCACCAAGTCCAGACGACGGGCAAGCTGGACGTTGTTTCCAAACTCTGGATGCATGTCGAGCGGCAAGTGGTAGGCAAAGAGGTTGACGTCTGTCGTTAGCAGCAATTTCAGACGCTTGTACTTTGGGCCTATTACGCGCGCGTCTTCGCCACGCCAAAAATATCCATGATGCACCAAGATCGTGTCGGCATCTGCCGCTACTGCAGCCTCAATGAGCGCCAAACTTGCAGTGACCCCGGTGATCAGCTTTTTGACGATCGGCCGCCCTTCGACTTGCAGCCCGTTTGGGCAATAGTCGCGAAAGCGGGTAATATCGAGAGCTTGCTCTAGATATTTTGCAAAGTCGGCCCTATTTACTGATCCTTGGTCCATTTTTTACCTTTTATGCGACGCTTCTGGTTATTGTTTGCGCAAACCGTCACAGTCGGTCTGGCAATTTGGTTCATTGTAGCGAGCCTGAAGCCCGAGTGGGCCTCAGGCTTGGTCGGTGGCGGTTCGCGCGTCCGCATAGCCGGCAGCACCGTACCGATGTTGGAAGCACCCGCCAGCGCCAGCCCTGCGCAAACTTCCTATCGCGAAGCGGCGAAGCGTGCCATGCCGGCAGTGGTGAATATTTTCACCACGAAGGGTGCACGCCAGCCAAAGACGCCGTTCATGGACGACCCGCTGTTCCGCCGCTTTTTTGGCGATCAGCAGGAGGATAGGCAGTTCAGTTTGGGTTCTGGCGTGGTGATTAGCGCAGAAGGTTACGTTCTCACCAATAACCATGTAATCGAAACCGCTGATGAAATCGAGATCGCGCTTGCAGATGGTCGCAAGGCCGTCGCCAAGTTAGTCGGGGCCGATCCGGAAACCGACCTGGCGGTCGTCAAGATCAACTTACAGAATCTGCCGGCAATCACGTTGGGACACGCCGATCAGGCAAGAGTCGGTGATGTCGTACTGGCAATCGGCAACCCGTTCGGCGTTGGTCAGACGGTCACGATGGGTATTATTTCTGCGTTGGGCCGCAACCATCTTGGCATCAATACCTTCGAAAACTTCATCCAGACCGATGCGGCAATTAACCCTGGCAACTCCGGTGGCGCGCTAATCGATGCCAACGGCAATCTGCTGGGAATTAATACAGCGATCTATTCGCGCAGCGGCGGCTCACTCGGTATCGGTTTTGCGATTCCTGTCACCACCGTCAAGACCGTGATGGAATCCATCATCAGTACTGGCCAGGTCGTACGTGGCTGGATTGGCGTAGAGCCGCAAGACATCACGCCGGAGCTAGCGGAGAGCTTCGGCCTTACCCGCAAATCCGGTGCAATTATCGCCGGCGTCCTGAAGGGCGGCCCGGCTGACAAAGCGGGCATTCGTCCGGGCGATATCCTGATCGCAGTCGAAGGCAAGCCGGTATCCGACACCTCCGACATGCTTAATCTGATTGCGGATCTCAAGCCCGGCGACAAAGCAAAGATGACGGTACTGCGCAAGACTCAGGAATCGACCATCGACGTTGTAATCGGCAAACGTCCGCGCCCGCGCCGCGAAGAACAAGAATAAACAACTTTCTACGGAGACTGAATCCGGCATGCATACCCGAGATCTGATCCAGTTCCTGGCCGAGTTGTCGGAAAGCAATAATCGGGCGTGGTTTGTAATGAACAAGCCACGCTACGATATTCTACGGGCGGAATTTCTTGAACTGGTGACGACGCTAATTGCGAGCGCCAGTAAATTCGACCCTGCCATCGCCGATTGCAATCCCAAAAAAGCGCTGTTCCGGATTAACCGGGACATGCGCTTTTCACACGACAAAAGTCCGTACAAGACGACTTTCTCCGCTGCCATTACTGCAAGCGGATTGAAAAAGCCAAGCCAAGGTGGCGGCCCTGCATATTATTTTCACGTTGATGCCAACGGCACACTATTGGTTGCCGGCGGCGAGTACATGCCACCCGCAGACCGGCTGAAAATTATTCGTCAGCATGTCATCGCCGATGCAAGCGGATTCAGCAAAGTATTGAAGCACAAGAAACTGAAGGAGACGTTCGGCGATTTGCAAGACGAAGGCAAGCTGACCCGTCCGCCGAAAGGTTTCGATGCCGATGCGCCGCACATTGAGTACCTGAAAATGAAAAGCTTCATCGTCTGGAAAGAAACCAGTCTGAAGAAAAAGCTTCCCACCGATCTTGCAAAGGAAATAGCGGCGGGATTCAAGGATGCCTATCCGCTAGTGGCTTGGCTGCGGCAGGCGAAATAAGCACCTGACAGGAAAAATCAGGTGGTTTCTTTCGGGGCCTGTGTCATGCGGGCGAACAAGGGAGCGATCAATAAGCCGACTTCATAGAGCAGCCAGAGTGGCAAGGCTAGCATGAACTGACTGGCGATATCCGGTGGTGTGACGACTGCGGCGATGACAAACGAGCCGACGACCACGTAAGGACGAATTTCCTTGAGCTTGTCCACCGTTACGATCCCCATGCGCACCAGAACAATCACAACAATCGGCACTTCGAAAGTCATGCCAAAAGCCAGACACATCGTCATCACAAAATCAAAGTAATTTTCGATGTCCGGTGCTACCGAAATACTCTTGGGCGCAAAATTATTAATGAAGCTAAAAACCGTGCCAAACACAAAGAAGTAGCAAAAAGCGACGCCGACCACGAACAACGATGAAGACGAGATCACCAAGGGTGCGATCAGCTTTTTCTCATGCGCGTACAAGCCGGGGGCGACGAATGCCCATATCTGGTAGAGCACCCACGGCAAGGACACAACAAATGCAACCAGCAGCGTCACCTTCATCGGCACCAGAAACGGTGTAATCACGCCCGTCGCAATCATTTTCGAGCCCGGTGGCAATGACGCAATCATCGGACTGGCGAAAAAATCATACATGGCGGCTGGCCCAGGCCAAATCACAAAGAGGAGCACAAAGACCGCGAGCACACCTGCGGACGCCTTCATGACGCGATTTCGCAATTCCACCAAATGCGAAATGAAAGTTTCTCCGGCTCCCGCCGTTGGTTGATCGTCAGACATTGGGCTTAATGAAATGATTTGCCGGCAGAGCTACCCGGGCGATACTTCGCGACGCGCGCCGCACCCGATATCACGCGTGTCTTGCGACCGCTCTGTTTCTTGTACCAGGCCGGGATGGCGGAACTGCGTGCCAGTTTCTTTTTGCGAAAATCCTTTGCCTTGACCGTCATCTGATCCGGCGTTGGCGTGTCAAGCAATGGATTGGACAAGGCACTATGCACCTCGCCTTGCAGTTCCGACATGTTCTGGGCGATCGTTTGCTCGACGCTGCTAGCCGCTTCCTGCATGTCTTTCTGCATCTTGCGCAGCTCTTCCAGCTCGATTTCCCGGCTGACTTCCGACTTGACCTCGTTGATGTAGCGTTGCGCTCGGCCAAAGAGCGTACCGGCCATGCGCGCCACTTTTGGCAGGCGCTCCGGGCCGATTACGACCAGCGCAACAACGCCGATCAATGCAAGTTTGGAAAGACCAAGATCAATCATGATGAGAAGGCTGCAAGGAGGAACTGCGACGTGCCGGGCGGCGCGTCACACGCACACCTTCGTTGGAAACATCAGCTCTTTTTTTCTTTGGCGTCGACGTCAATGGTTGCCTTGTCAGCCTGCGTCGTCGGCTTCTCGTCCTCGCCCTTGACGCCATCCTTGAAGCCCTTGACTGCCTTGCCAAGATCCGATCCCACATTGCCGAGCTTCTTGGTACCAAAAATCAACATAACCACGACCAGCACGATGAGCCAATGCCAAATGCTTAACGAACCCATTACTTTCTCCTAAGCGGACGCAAGCGTCCCAATCAATAAGCTTTTCGTTATCGCTGACCGCGCCATGGACGCGGACCGCCAATAACATGCAAATGCAGATGGTACACCTCTTGGCCGCCATCTGGTCCTGTGTTGAACAGTGTTTTGAAGCCGCCAGCGCCAGCGCCGTCGTCGGTGGCTGCATAGCCGCAACCTTGCTCGCTTGCCAGTTTTGGCGCAAGCAACATCATTTTACTGAGTAGTGGCGCGTGCCTTTCATCGCAATCCGACAGAGTCGCAATATGCTGTTTCGGCACAATCAACAGATGTACTGGCGCAGCAGGATTGATATCGTGAAACGCAATCAGATCATCGTCTTCATACACTGTTTTCGACGGAATTTGCCCTGAGGCGATCTTGCAGAAAATACAGCTGGTCATGAATATCCCGATTGTTGAATGTTCTGGATCAATCCGACTTGCGACTCGCTTTTTCCTCAATACCGGAAACTCCTTCGCGGCGTGCGAGTTCGTTCAATACGTCTTGCGGCTTGAGGTCGAACTGAGCCAGCAGAATCATGGAATGGAACCACAGGTCGGCGCACTCATAGAGCACTTTCGATTTATCGCCACCGGCGCGTACATCCTTTGCGGCCATGACTGTTTCGGTTGCTTCTTCGCCGATCTTTTTCAGGATCGCGTCGTCGCCCTTTGAAAACAGACGGGCAACGTAAGACTTGTCAGGATCGCCGCCGTTAACAGGCTTGCGCGATTCAATGACATCGGCCAGGCGTTTCAAGGTATCGCTCATTGTGTAGGACGGAGATATCCGCCAAGGCTATTTATAAATGCTTTCCGGGTCTTTCAACACCGGTTCGACCGCTTGCCAGTCGCCACTCTTGACGCTGCCTGCGAACTTCTGGAAGAAGCAGGAATGTCGCCCGGTATGGCAGGCGATGCCACCGGCCTGTTCGACTTTTAACAGCACCACGTCCTCGTCGCAATCGAGTCGGATCTCGTGCACTTTCTGGGTGTGTCCGGATTCTTCGCCCTTGTGCCACAGCTTTTTGCGGGAGCGGCTCCAGTACACTGCTTCGCCCAGTTCCACTGTTTTCGCCAGCGCATCGCGATTCATCCAGGCGAACATCAGCACGTCGTTCGATCCGACTTCCTGCGCGATGACAGGAACGAGACCATGCTCATCCCACTTCACCTTGTTCAGCCATTTGTCCTTTGTGCTCATGCGAGCCTCATCGGAATGCCTTGGCCGGACATGAAGCGCTTGGCCTCCTGCACCGTGTGCTGGCCATAGTGAAAAATACTCGCTGCCAGCACCGCGTCCGCCTTGCCGAGCTTGATACCATCAGCAAGGTCCTGCAGGCCGCCGACGCCGCCAGAAGCGATGACTGGAATCGACACGGCATCGGATACCGCGCGCGTCAGATCAAGATCGAAACCACTCTTGGTGCCATCGCGGTCCATGCTGGTCAACAGCACTTCGCCAACACCGAGACTTTCCATCTTTTTCGCCCATTCGATCACGTCGAGACCGGTCGGCTTGCGGCCGCCGTGGGTGAATACCTCCCATTTGCCATCGCCGCTCTTTTTCGCATCGATGGCTACGACGATGCATTGCGAACCAAACTTGTGCGCGGCGTCCTGCACCATCTGTGGATTGGCGACCGCGGTGCTGTTGACGCTGATCTTGTCGGCGCCCGCATTCAGCAGTCGACGTACGTCATCGACAGTGCGTACGCCGCCGCCAACAGTCAGCGGAATAAATACCTGCGATGCAACCGCTTCGATAATGTGCAGAATCAGGTCACGTCCGTCGGAGGTCGCGGTGATATCGAGAAATGTCAGTTCGTCCGCGCCCTGTTCGTCATAGCGGCGCGCGATTTCGACAGGATCGCCGGCATCGCGCAGCTCAACGAAATTGACGCCCTTGACCACGCGACCATTGGTCACGTCCAGGCAAGGGATGATGCGTTTTGCGAGGGTCATGCTTACTCTTCTTCCGCCTCTTCAAGGCCGCTCAGTTCGTCGGCGCGCGTCTGCGCTTCGCGGAGATTGAGCGTGCCCTCGTAAATCGAACGACCGCAGATCACGCCTTCAATGCCTTCATCCTGCACTGCGCACAATGCCTCGACGTCCTTGATGTTATGTACACCGCCAGAAGCAATCACCGGAATGGTCATGCTCTGCGCCAGCTTGACGGTAGCGTCGATGTTCACGCCACCCATCATGCCGTCGCGGCCGATGTCGGTGTAGACGATCGCTTCGCAACCGTAGTCTTCAAACTTCTTCGCAAGATCGATCACTTCGTGGCCGGACAACTTACTCCAGCCGTCGGTGGCGACTTTGCCGTCCTTGGCGTCGAGGCCGACGATGATCTGGCCGGGAAACGCACTGCATGCATCGTGCAGGAAACCCGGATTCTTCACAGCGGCCGTACCAATGATGATGTAAGAGAGGCCATCATCGAGATAACGCTCGATGGTGTCGAGATCGCGGATGCCGCCACCCAGCTGAATCGGGATTTCATCGACATCATTCTCAAGCGCGAATTCGCGCACGACCTGGATGATTGATTTGACCGCCGCTTCGTTTTTCGGCTTGCCGGCGAAGGCGCCGTTCAGATCCACCAGATGCAAGCGTCGTGCGCCCTGCATCAACCAGTGTCGCGCCATCTGGGCGGGGTCTTCGGAGAATACGGTGGCTTGGTCCATATCGCCCTGTTTCAGGCGCACGCAATGACCGTCCTTGAGGTCGATGGCAGGTATGAGCAGCATGGCTACGTTAGGATCGATGAGGTTAATTAAAGTTGTTGTACAACGACTTCCCGACTACGGATTCCAGTGAACGAAATTCTTGTACAGCTGCAAACCGGCAGTTGCGCTTTTTTCAGGGTGAAACTGGGTCGCGAATATATTGTCTTTTGCAACGGCGCACGCGAACGGTGCGCCATAGTCGGTTTCGCCTGCCGTATGCTGCGGATTAGCAGGCACCGCGTAATAGCTATGCACAAAATAAAAGTAACTGTCATCGGCAATGCCATTCCACAACGGGTGGGACAGCATTTGTTTCACGCGGTTCCAGCCCATCTGCGGCACCTTGAAACGCGATCCGTCTTCCTGCAAGAGGCCGTCCAGTCGGAAACGGACCACCTTACCAGGAAGCAAACCAATGCCAAGCGTATCGCCTTCTTCGCTCCAGTCGAACAGCAGCTGCTCGCCGACGCACACGCCTAGCAATGGCTTGCTGCGAGTTGATTCGACGACGGCCTCCTGCAAGCCTGATTCGCGTAGGCAGCGCATGCAATCCGGCATGGCTCCCTGTCCCGGCAGAACCAGGCGATCCGCCGATTTAATGTCGGCCAGCTCGCCAGAAATCCGCACGTCAGCATCGGGCGCGACATGGCGCAATGCCTGCGCCACCGAGCGCAGATTGCCCATGCCGTAATCCACTACAACGATCTTGTTCATGTCTGAAAAATGAGTTCTATACGTGCTGCACTGCAGCCGTTACAGACTTCCTTTGGTCGAAGGAATCGTCCCCGCTGCACGCGGGTCAAGCTCGGCAGCCATGCGCAATGCGCGGCCGAATGCCTTGAATATCGTTTCGCACTGATGATGTGCATTTTCGCCGCGCAGGTTGTCAATATGCAGGCTTACCAGCGCATGATTGACAAAGCCCTGGAAGAATTCATGCGTCAGGTCGACATCGAAGGCGCCAATCATCGAGCGCTTGAAATCCACGTGGAATTCCAGTCCGGGGCGTCCCGAAAAGTCGATAACAACGCGCGACAGCGCTTCGTCCAGCGGTACATAAGCATGACCGTAACGGCGGATGCCTTTTTTGTCCCCGATCGCTTTGGAAAATGCCTGACCGAGCGATATGCCGACGTCTTCCACAGTATGGTGCGCGTCGATGTGCAGGTCACCCTTGGCTTCGATATCCAGATCGATTAGTCCGTGACGCGCAATCTGGTCAAGCATGTGGTCCAGAAAAGGTACGCCGGTATGGAGTTTTTGCTGACCGGTGCCGTCGATATTGATCGCGACGCGGATTTGCGTCTCGTTGGTATTGCGAGTGACCTCTGCAATGCGTGGGCTGGACATGTTAATGGGTGCTACCAAGGTTACAAAGCGAGCGATGCTTTAAGGGCATCGAGGAATAATCGGTTCTCTTCTGGCGTGCTGACGGTCACCCGCAAGCAGCTTTCAAGTAATGGATGCATTTTACCGACATTTTTGATCAAAACCTTACGATCTAACAATGCAGAAAATACATCGTCCGCATGAATTTTTTGCGTGCGTATCCGAACCAAGAGGAAATTCGCTGCCGAGGGGAAAACTTCGACCCCCGTCAGGGCGGCCAGCTCGGCTGCCAAATGCCCACGTTCCTGACGCAGGCTGGCTGCCTGATTATCCAGAACGTCAACATGGTCCAGCACAAATTCAGCAGCCGCCTGCGTTAGCACATTGACATTGTATGGGGGACGAACTTTGTCGAATTCGGTGAGCAGCGCCTTGCTGGCAGCCATATAGCCGAGACGAATACCTGCCAACCCGAGCTTGGAGACCGTGCGCATCACGACGAGATTGTTGAATTCCGGCAGGCGCGGCATGAAGCTGGCTTGCGCGAACGGCTGGTAGGCCTCGTCCACGACGACGATGCCCGTATCGCCCACGGCACGAATGATGTCGACCATGTCGTCGGTGTCGAACAGGTTGCCGGTTGGGTTGTTCGGGTAGGCGAGATAGGTAATCGCCGGCTTGTGTTGTGAAATTGCCGCCAGCAATGCTTCCTTGTCGAGAGAGAAGTCGGTTTTCAGCGGAATACCGACGAATTCAAGGCCGGCAAATTTGGCCGACATGGCATACATGACAAAACCCGGCGTTGGCGCCAGCACTTTGGCGCCCGGCTTCGCGCATGCGACGGACACAATGGAGATCAGCTCGTCCGACCCATTGCCGAGAATGACGTCAAACCCGTCAGGAACACCGAGCCGCTGGCAAATTTTCGTTTTCAGTTCCGCGTAGGACGGCACCGGATAACGGTTCATCGCGACCTCGGCCAAGCGACGACCGAGTTCAGCGCGCAGGTGGTCCGGCAGCGTGTACGGATTTTCCATTGCATCGAGCTTCACGAAACCGTCGGCAGCCGGCACATGGTAAGCCGCCAGCGCGCGGACTTCGGGACGGATGATGTTTTCAATCAGGGACATGGTGTACTTGCTCTCAGGCGGCGGCCGGCTTGTCGAGTTCCGCCAATCGGTTTTCAATCAATTCACAATAGTCAGGATTCAGTTCGAATCCCACAAAATTTCGTCCGCAACGCTTGGCTGCCACGGCAGTCGTGCCGCTTCCCATGAAGGGATCGAGCACCACGCCGCCTGGCGGACACGATGCCTTCAACATGCGCTCGACGATTTCCAGCGGTTTCTGCGTCGGGTGATCAGCGCGTTCACGGTGTTCTCGGTGCAGACGCGATACGCTCCAGACGTCTTTCGGGTTATAGCCGACTTCCAGCCACTTGGCGCCGACGAATATCGAGCGTGAGCGGGCTTTCTTGGTTTCTGCGTCATACGGAATGCGCACCGCATCCAGGTCGAAATAGTAATCCTTGGCTTTGACGAAGAATCCGATCGTGTCGTGCACCGACGAAAACTTGCGTGTGCTGCCGCCCATCGATGGCACCCTGCGGTCCCAGACAATTTCGTTGACCATGATCATGCGCTTTTTCAGCATCACGAAAATTTCCGGCGAATAACGCCAGGTCAGAAAAATATACAGACTGCCGTTCGGCTTCAGCTTAGGCAGCGCGGCGTCCACCCATTGTTCGACCCAGCGCAGGTAGTCTTCTGCATCCAGCTTATCGGAATCATTGCCGTAATCCTTGCCGAGTCCATAAGGCGGATCAGCGATCAACAAATCAATGCTGCCATCCGGAATCCGGGTGAGGCCGTGCAGTGCATCTTCACAGTAAACGCGATTGCGCCAGTCAGCCATGTCAGCCACGCGAGAGCCCTGCCCGTGCGGAGATAGCGGCTTGAACGGTCATTTCAGGCGATACTCCGCCGATCCTGCGTGCGCCTGCAAGCCTTCCCCATACGCGAGCTCTGCTGCGACCTTGCCCAGCGTGCGTGCGCCCGCCTCGCTGACGTGAATGATGCTGGAGCGCTTCTGAAAATCATAGACACCCAAAGGCGACGAAAAGCGTGCGGTACGCGACGTCGGCAGCACATGGTTCGGACCGGCACAGTAATCGCCCAGCGATTCGGAGGTAAAGCGGCCGAGGAACATGGCGCCGGCATGGCGAATCTTGTCCGCCCACTGTTGCGGATTTTCCGCCGAGATTTCGAGATGTTCTGCGGCGATCATGTTGGCGATCTCACAGGCCTCGTCCATGTCACGCACCTTCACCAGCGCGCCGCGATTGGTCAGCGACGTGCGGATCACGTCCTTGCGCGGCATGGCGTCGAGCTGCCTGTTGATGCTGGCCTCAACTTTAGCAATGTACTCTGCATCCGGGCACACCAGGATCGATTGCGCGAGTTCATCGTGTTCCGCCTGCGAAAACAAATCCATCGCAATCCAATCAGGATCGGTCGATCCATCGCACAGCACGAGGATTTCCGACGGGCCGGCGATCATGTCAATGCCGACAATGCCGAAGACACGGCGTTTGGCAGCAGCGACGTAGGCATTGCCGGGACCGACGATCTTGTCGACTTGTGGAATGCTCGCAGTGCCGAACGCAAGTGCACCGATGGCTTGCGCACCACCGATCGTGAAAACGCGGTCAACGCCCGCGATTGCTGCGGCAGCAAGCACCAGTTCATTCCTGATGCCATTCGGTGTCGGCACGACCATGATGATTTCCTGCACACCAGCAACCTTGGCCGGAATTGCATTCATCAATACGGATGACGGGTACGACGCCTTCCCGCCCGGAACATAGATGCCGACACGATCCAGCGGCGTCACTTTCTGACCGAGGACGGTGCCGTCTGCTTCGGTGTAGGCAAAACCATCGCCGCCAATTTCGATTTTTTGGCGCTCGTGGTAAGCGCGTACGCGATCCGCAGCGATTTGCAATGCGTTGCGGCGCTCTGGCGACAGGCTTTCAAGAGCCGACTTGAGTTCTCCCTGGCTAATTTCCAGACCGGCGACTTCGCTCGCATCAAGCCTGTCGAAGCGATTGGTATAGTCGATGACCGCCGCATCGCCTCGCGCCTTAACATCTGCAAGAATTTGTGCTGCCGCGCGATCGATTGCTTCATCCTCACTCGCTTCAAAAGCAAGCACAGCGGACAGTTGCGCGGAAAATCCGTCGACACTGGAGTCAAGTTTGCGAATCTGGATGCTCATGATGATCAAACGGCTTTCGATGCTTTTTCGAAGGCTTCCAGAATTGGCTGCAAGCGTTCGCGCTTCATTTTCAACGCCGCCTGATTGACCACCAGACGCGATGAAATGTCCATAATGTGTTCGACTTCGACCAAATTATTGGCACGCAGCGTGCTGCCGGTGCTGACAAGATCGACGATGGCATCCGACAGGCCGACCAGCGGACCGAGCTCCATCGAGCCGTACAGCTTGATCAAGTCGACATGCACACCTTTCGCCGCAAAATGGTTGCGGGCGCAGTTCACATACTTGGTGACGACGCGCAGGCGCGCGCCCTGGCGCACAGCGCTCGCATAATCAAAGCCTGCCGGCACAGCAACTGACAAACGACATTTCGCGATATTCAGGTCGATCGGCTGATACAGTCCTTCGCCGCCATGTTCGAGAAGTACGTCCTTACCCGCGACCCCGAAGTCAGCCGCACCGTATTGCACATAAGTGGGCACGTCGGATGCGCGCACGATAATCACGCGAACGTTCGCATCATTGGTCGGCAGAATCAGCTTGCGCGATTTTTCCGGGTCTTCGGTAACGGTGATGCCGGCTGCCTGCAACAGGGGCAGCGTCTCTTCGAAGATCCGCCCTTTGGATAACGCGAGGGTCAGTTGTTGATTCATTATTTCACCCTCTGAATTTCAGCGCCTACAGCGGAGAGTTTTACTTCCATGCGATCGTAGCCGCGGTCCAGGTGATAAATGCGGTCAATTAGCGTTTGCCCCTGCGCAGCAAGAGCAGCGATCACCAACGAGGCGGATGCGCGCAAATCGGTCGCCATTACCGGGGCACCGACCAGTTTGTCGACGCCTTGTACGACGGCGGTATGACCGTCGATATCAATGGAAGCACCCAGGCGGTTCAGCTCTTGCACGTGCATGAAGCGGTTTTCAAAGATCGTTTCGGTGACACGACTGCTTCCGTCGGCAATACAGTTCAGCGCCATGAATTGGGCCTGCATGTCGGTCGGAAAGCCAGGATATTCGGTGGTGCGGAAGCTCACCGCTTTCGGGCGTGCCGCCATTTGTACACGAATCCAGTCGGCTCCAGTAGTGAGGATGGCACCGGCTTCACGTAGCTTATCGAGCGCGACATCAAGAATATCGCTGCGCGTATTCTTCAGCGTAACATCACCGCCTGCTGCAGCCACCGCACAGAGGAAAGTGCCGGTCTCGATGCGGTCTGCGATCACGGTGTGCGAAGCGCCATGCAGCTTGTCGACACCCTGGATCACCAGGCGATCGGTGCCAATGCCGTCGATCTTTGCGCCCATCGCGACCAGCAGGTTGGCGAGGTCGGTTACTTCCGGCTCGCGCGCTGCGTTTTCGAGTACGGTTTCGCCGTCCGCCAACACGGCTGCCATAAGCAGGTTTTCTGTTCCGGTTACCGTGATCATATCGGTCACGATGCGCGTGCCTTTCAGCTTTTTCGCCTTGGCATGAATGAATCCGGCCTCGATCGTGACATCGGCGCCCATTGCCTGCAGACCCTTGATGTGCTGATCTACCGGGCGCGAGCCGATCGCGCAGCCGCCGGGAAGCGATACGCGTGCTTCACCAAAGCGCGCCACCAGCGGGCCGAGCACCAGAATGGATGCGCGCATGGTCTTGACCATCTCATACGGGGCTTCTAGTCGCTCGATGGCACTGCCATTGAGAGCTATGCGATCACCATTCTGCTCGACGCCGAGGCCCATCTGGCGCAACAGCTTGAGCATGGTATTCACGTCCTGCAGATGCGGCACATTGGACAGCTGAACGGTGTCGGAAGTCAGCAAGCCGGCGCACAGAATGGGCAACGCGGCATTCTTCGCACCGGAGATGTTGATTTCTCCGGACAGGCGCTTGCCGCCGGTAATAAGCAGTTTGTCCATTATTGCTGGAATTCTTCCGGGGTAAGGGTTTTCATCGACAGCGCATGGATTTCCTGGCGCATGCGGTCGCCGAGCGCGGCGTACACCAATTGATGACGCTGGATCAGACGCTTGCCGGCAAACGCCGGCGATACGATGACCGCGCTGAAATGATGACCATCACCTTCAACTTCGAGGTGGGTGCAATCGAGGCCGGCGGCGATATAGTCTTTTACGAGCTCAGGTGTGGGCAGCATGGTTCTTACCTTTAATGGCGCAGCTTGTAGCCGGACTTAAGCAGGCGAATTGCTAGGCCTGCCAGTAGCACGAAGAATACGCTGACGATGGCGAAACTGGTCGATGGACTGACGTCGGATTGGCCGAAAAAGCCGTAACGGAAGCCATCAATCATATAAAAAAATGGATTGAAGTGCGATACCGTCTGCCAGAACGGTGGCAGCGAATGTATCGAGTAGAACACACCGGACAGAAAGGTGGCCGGCATGATTAGAAAATTCTGGAACGCGGCGAGTTGGTCGAATTTTTCCGCCCAGATACCGGCAATCAAGCCCATGGTGCCAAGAATTGCGGCACCAAGCAGCGCAAAAATAACAATCCACCATGGTGCAAAGAACGAGAGCTTGGCAAACCAGGCGGTAATGACGAACACACCTGCGCCAACCGCCAGCCCGCGCACTACCGACGCCAGCACATACGCGCCAAACAGCTCCCAATGCGACAAGGGAGGTAGCAGCACGAACACCAGGTTTCCCGTAATCTTGGACTGAATCAAGGAAGACGAACTGTTCGCGAAGGAGTTCTGCAGCACGCTCATCATTACCAGGCCAGGAATCAGGAAGGCGGTGTAGCGGACGTCCGGATAAACCTTCACATGGTCCTCCAGCACATGACCAAATATCAGCAGATACAGCATCGCAGTAAGGATGGGCGCGGTGATGGTCTGCGTTGCAACTTTCCAGAATCGCAGCACTTCTTTGTATAGCAAGGTGCGAAAACCGGTCATTTCTCACCCTCCATGATCTGAATAAACACGTCTTCCAGATCGGCTTGCTGCAACTGCATGTCTTCGATCACCGCGCCGGCCTCGCGCAGTTTTGCCAGAATCGGTTCAACATCGGTGTACTCGTTGACTCGCAGGGTATATTTGTCGCCTGAAATCAGATCATCTGGATGCGACACCAACGGCTTGAGCGAATCCGGCAATGCACCCTTCGCCAGTCGCACAATCAGCTGCGAACCGGAGATGCGCTTGATGAGAGCCGAGGTGGAGTCCAGTGCCACTACGTTGCCGGCTTTGAGCATGGCAATACGATTGCAAAGCGCTTGCGCCTCTTCCAGATAATGCGTGGTCAGCACGATCGTGTGACCCTCACGATTCAGGCGCGACACAAATTTCCAGAGTGTCTGACGCAGCTCGACATCGACCCCGGCGGTTGGCTCATCGAGCACGATGACCGGCGGCTTGTGCACCAGTGCCTGCGCCACCAGCACGCGGCGTTTCATGCCACCGGATAATGCGCGCGTATTGACGTCCGCCTTGCTAGTGAGATCAAGATTGGCCATTACCTCATCGATCCAGCTGTCATTGTTTTTCAGCCCGAAATAGCCGGACTGCATGCGCAGCGTTTCGCGCACGGTAAAAAACGGATCGAAAACCAGTTCCTGCGGCACGACGCCCAGCCGCTTGCGTGCCTCGCGATAGTCGCGCACGACGTCGTATCCGTGAATGGAAACACTACCCGCATCAGCGCGGTTAAGGCCTGCGATGATGGAAATCAATGTGGTCTTACCCGCGCCATTCGGGCCGAGCAGACCGAAGAATTCCCCCTGCTCGATGGACAGCGTCACGCCCCCAAGCGCCTGCAGCGACTTATAGCGTTTTTCGACATTGACGATTTGGAGAGCAGCAGCCATGCTGGCTTGATTACTTTCAGAGGGAACGGGCCGCGGCGCGCTTTGAAAAAGCGAACCCTTCGGCGGAACCCTTGATTATATTGGATTTCCGGGCAGGAAGCCGGATTGGGGAAGCGTGACCAGGAAGATCAATGATGCAGAAGGTCGGCGCGCGGTTCGGCCTGTGAAACAGTATGCAACAAGTCGCTGACGCCGTAGAGCTCGACCAGACTATGCAGGTTAGGCGGCAGATTACTGAAGGTCAGGGATTTGCCTCCAGTGCGAGCGGCGCGTTGCCATGCCAGCATGGTAGCGACGGCCGCAGAGTCCACCACCGACACTTCGCCCAGATCAATCTGCGTTTGTCCGTCCGCAATTGCACGCAAACCGGATTCCAGCACGGTTTGCGCGTTATGCACGGTCAAAGTCAAGCCAGGTCGATACATTACATCCTCAGGACTTGACGGTTTTTGCGGCACTAGCGGCAAGGCGCTTGTTCTTCTCCGACAGGGATTTGATCAACCCGTCGATGCCACCCTTGCTAATTTCAGTAGCGAAGTTGCCTTTATAGGTCTCAACCAGCCATGCGCCCAGCACGTTGACGTCATAGATCTTCCAGCCGGCGGGAAGCTTTTCGAGACGGTAGTTCAACTGGATCGGGTCGCCGCCGCGCGGCTGCAATACCTGCGAGCGCACTTCGACTTCTGTATCGCTCGCATCAGCGCGCATCGGCTTGAATTCCAGCTTTTGATCCTTGACCTGCGAAATTGCACCTGAATAGGTGTACACCAGCAGAGTGCGGAATTCATTTGTCAGTTGCTTTTGCTGTTCCGGCGTTGCATCACGCCAGAAGCGGCCAGCCGCCAACGCGGTCATGCGCTGAAAATCGACATGCGGCAGGATTTTGGCCTCAACCAGTTCCAGCACGCGCTTCTGGTTTCCATTCTGGATGTCCTTGTCGCTTTTGGCGGTGTCCAAAACTTCTTGACTGATCCGCTTGACGAGCGCATCAGGTGCTTCCTGCGCCAATGCAGACGGCGCAAACGCGAGGGCGCCGAATGCAAAACCGGCAATGGCGAACAATTTCTTGAATACTTTCATGGTTTCCCGAATTAATTAGACGAAGCCTTACGCGACTCCGCGTGAATTTCATATTGTCTTTGAAGGCTCTGCGCCCACGCAGAACATCGTGTTTATTGCTTGGTTTTCTCTACAGAAGTGCCCACATTTGTTTCATTTGGACCACTTTGTTCCAATTTGACAATCGAATGCGGTGCCGGTTCCACAAGTGTTATTGCTTTTGAGGATCATCACTGGATTCTGCGGTCGCAGATACTCCTGAATCACCACTACCGCTGCTTGGGCCAACATCGAATTCATAGGCGGAACTTGGCGGCTCGCCATCGTATACCTTGCTCTGACGGCGCTGCAAATAGGCATCACGCACAAACTGATATCGGTCGAGCGCGGCTTCCTCGATCAGATTGGACGCGTCAAGAACCGACGCGCGCAGATCAATCACTCGCAATATAGAGCCGGGAACACGTACGTGCACCGGCCTTTTATGGTGCCAAGGATCGGCCTCGATATCGAACGGCATCGCAATCACGTCACGAACCGTAGAGGACCCATACAGTGGCAATACGACGTAGGGACCGGATTTCACCCCCCATTTTCCCAAGGTCTGACCAAAATCTTCGTTATGTTTGTACAGTCCGGCCTCAGTACCAATGTCCAGGATCCCACCAAGCCCGAAAGTCGTATTTACGGCAACCCGCATCACATCGGATAAACCGTCTGCCATTTTCCCCTGCAGGAAATTATTGACGGCAGTCCAAACATCGCCGAGATTGCCAAAGAAATTACCTATGCTGGTTTGAATAAAGGTGGGCAAGGTGCTATACACCTGCGCCGCCGGCTTGACTGCAGCTTGATCAATTGTGTCGTTGAACGTAAACATCGCACGATTGAAGCTTTCAAACGGATCTTTCGGATTGCTTGTGGCGCAACCGGTCAGGGCGAGCGCCATCGTCAACACAACGAGTCTGAGCGCCGAACGCATTATTTTTCGCCTTCCTTTCCTTCGGCTGCTTTGCTGTACAGGAACTGACTGATCAGATTTTCCAGTACGACCGCCGATTGAGTCATTTTGATACGGTCGCCAGCAACCAGATTACTGGTGTCGCCACCGGCTTCCAAACCGATATATTGCTCTCCCAACAAGCCCGCGGTCAGAATCTTCGCCGACGTATCCTTGGGAAATTTATAGCCATTTTCGAGCTCCAGCGTTACCACTGCCTGGTAACTCTTATCGTCGAAACGAATATCGCCAACGCGCCCAACCACGACACCAGCGCTCTTTACAGGCGCACGCGGTTTCAAACCGCCAATGTTGTCGAACTTCGTGACGACCGGATAGGTTTTCTCAAACGACAAGGCACTCAGATTGCCTGCCTTCATCGCCAGGAAAAAAAGTGCTGCTGCGCCGAGCATGACAAACAGGCCAACCCACAAGTCTAATGATTTCCGTTGCATGACCCAATACCCTAAATATAGGATGTGGAACCGTTTATTGGTTCCAAAATATAAAAATTTGTGCTTCCACGCCTTGCCGGACTACGGCGCCCGTTCAGTCGAACATCAGGGCGGTGAGCAAAAAGTCCAACCACAAGACCGTGAGCGAGGCGATCACAACCGTACGCGTTGTCGCACGCGCTACGCCCTCAGGCGTCGGCTGCGCTTCAAAACCCTGGAACAAGGCGATGAACGTTACCGCAAATCCGAACACCACACTTTTGATGACACCATTGGCGATATCCTTCCAGACGTCCACGCCTGCCTGCATCTGCGACCAGAATGCTCCCTCGTCCACGCCGATCATCAGCACCCCGACGATATAGCCGCCGAGCACGCCGACCGCGCTGAAAATCGCCGCTAAAATCGGCATTGCCACAACGCCGGCCCAGAATCGCGGCGCGATGACACGCTGCAAGGGATTCACCGCCATCATTTCCATGGCGGCTAGTTGCTCACCAGCTTTCATCAGGCCGATTTCAGCTGTCAATGAGGTGCCGGCGCGTCCCGCAAACAACAATGCCGTGACCACCGGACCGAGCTCTCGGGTCAGCGACAGCGCCACGAGCAAACCGAGCGCCTGTTCCGATCCATAGCGGTTCAGCGTGTAATACCCTTGCAATCCAAGCACGAAGCCGACAAACAGTCCCGAAACGGCAATAATCACCAGCGAATAATTGCCGATGAAGTGAATCTGATCAGTGATCAGACGCGGACGCCGCAACAGGCCAGAAGATACTTTTAATACGGCAGCAAAGGTGCGAGTCGCAAAGCCAATATTCGCAAGCGATTCGCGAACCCAGCGGCCGACAGAGGAAACCGCATCGACCATCATGGCAAGATCTCCAGTTGGAGATCATCGGCAAGCGATCGTCCCGGATAATGAAAAGGCACCGGACCATCAGCCTCGGCATGCACGAACTGCTTCACGTACGGATCGTCCGACGAGAGCATTTGTTCCGGCGTACCGTCCGCAACGATTTTTCCTTGCGACAAGAAATACACATAGTCGGCTATCAGGAAAGTTTCATGCACATCATGTGATACCACGATCGAGGTTGAACCAAGCGCATCGTTCAGTCGCCGAATCAAATTGGCGGCGACACCCATCGAAATCGGGTCGAGCCCGGCAAACGGTTCGTCGTACATGATCAGCTGGGGATCGAGGGCGACTGCCCGCGCCAGTGCAACCCGTCGTGCCATGCCGCCTGAGATTTCCGATGGCTTTAACTGCGCAGCATTACGCAATCCCACCGCATGCAACTTCATCAGCACCAGGTCGCGAATCAATTCCTCAGGCAGTTTGGCGTGTTCGCGCAATGGGAATGCGACGTTCTCAAATACTGTGAGGTCGGTAAACAGCGCGCCATGCTGAAACAACATGCCCATCTTGCGGCGCATTGCGTACATTGCCTTGCCGTTGAGCGCATCGACCGTTTGCCCGTCAAAGTTGATAAGGCCGGTTTGCGCACGTAGTTGGCCGCCAATCAGTCGCAAAATTGTTGTTTTGCCTGAGCCCGAGCCCCCCATGACCGCCACAACCTTTCCGCGCGGGAAGTCCATGCGAAGACCGGTGAGTATGGGACGCGTTCCATAGGAGAAATGCAGGTCGCTTATTTCGACGAGATTCGGCACAACAAATTTATTTGACTCAAAAGTTAGATTGTAGTGCAAAAAGTGCAAGCGCACTTCCGCGAGCATGTTTTGCGAGGATAGAAAACGACAAAGCCCACCGGATTGTCGGTCCGGCGGGCTTTCTGCAGCGAGTCGCTAATCAGCGCGGCAGGACGGACGATCCCATCAGGAATTCATCCACCGCACGAGCGCACTGGCGCCCTTCCCGGATTGCCCAAACGACCAGCGATTGACCGCGGCGCATGTCGCCGGCAGCGAATACCTTGTCGACTGAAGTTTGATAACAGCCATCGCCATCGGTTGTCGCTTTGGCATTGCCGCGCGCATCCTTGTCGACGCCAAAGGCATCCAATACCTGCTGCACCGGCGACACAAAGCCCATGGCCAAGAGCACCAAGTCAGCTTTCAATTCAAATTCGGAATTCGGCACTTCAACCATCTTGCCGTCTTTCCATTCGACGCGAGCAGCAATGAGCTTCTCCACCTTACCGTTCTTGCCTTCCAGACGCTTGGTAGCGATCGACCAGTCACGTTCACAACCCTCCTCATGCGAAGAAGACGTGCGCAGTTTCGTCGGCCAGTACGGCCAGACCAACGGCTTGTTTTCCACTTCTGGCGGTTGGGGGAGGAGTTCGAACTGCACCACTGACGCGGCGCCATGGCGATTGGATGTGCCGACACAGTCTGAGCCTGTATCGCCGCCGCCAATCACGATCACGTGCTTGCCGGTTGCCATGATCTGATCCTTGACCTTGTCGCCGGCATTGACCTTGTTCTGCAGCGGCAGGAATTCCATTGCGAAATGCACGCCCTTCAGTTCGCGACCCGGGACGGGCAGATCGCGCGGCGACTCTGCGCCGCCGGAGATCACGATGGCATCGAAGTCCTTCTTCAACTGGTCCGGCGAAATGGTCTCCTTTGCCCAATTGTAAACATTCGACGGGAAATCTTTGCCAATAAAGACGCTAGTACGGAAAGTCACGCCTTCAGCCTTCATCTGCTCAACACGACGGTCGATGTGTGACTTTTCCATCTTGAAGTCGGGGATGCCATAGCGCAGCAGGCCGCCGATGCGATCGTTCTTTTCAAACAGGGTCACGTCATGGCCAGCGCGCGCCAGTTGCTGCGCTGCTGCCATCCCAGCAGGTCCGGCGCCGACGACTGCAACCTTCTTGCCGGTTTTCGTTGCCGGCACTTGCGGCAGCACCCAGCCGTTTTCCCAGCCCTTGTCGATGATGAAGTGCTCGATCGACTTGATGCCGACCGGATCATTGTTGATGCCGAGCGTACAGGCAGCTTCGCACGGCGCCGGGCAGATGCGGCCGGTGAATTCCGGGAAGTTGTTGGTGGAATGCAGGTTGTCCAGCGCTTCTTTGTAATTGCCGTTGTAAACAAGATCGTTCCAGTCAGGAATGATATTGTTGACCGGGCAGCCGTTGTTGCAGAAAGGAATGCCGCAATCCATGCAACGCGCGCCCTGAACCTTGGCATCGGCGTCGCTTAGGTGAACGACAAATTCCTTGTAATGCTTCTTGCGCAGTTGGGGTGCTTCGCTCGCTTCTTGCAAGCGCTGGAATTCCAGAAAACCGGTTACTTTTCCCATTTTTTACTCACATTTTTAGCAACAGGGATCACTTGCATGATCTCTGCCGCTGCATTGTTTATTGATATCAGGCCGCGATTTTTTCTTTGGACTGCTTCGCTGCATTGAGCTCGCCCAGTGCCCGCTTGTACTCAGTCGGGAACACCTTGACGAACTTGCTGCGTGCATTTGCCCAGTCGTCCAACAGGTTGCGCGCTCGCGTGCTGCCTGTGTACTTGAAGTGACGCTCGATAAGGCCCTTCAAAATCGCTTCGTCGGTCTGCCCTTCGCCGCCGCGGACGGTGCTGTGCCAGATAGCGCGATCAACTTTCGACTCCTGCTCGGCGCTGGACTGAACCGCCTCAAGCGCGACCATGGACAGGTTGCACTTCTTCTCGAAGTCGCCGTCCGGGTCATACACGTAAGCGATACCGCCCGACATGCCGGCAGCGAAGTTGCGGCCGGTTGCGCCAAGCACGACAACAGTACCACCTGTCATGTATTCGCAACCGTGGTCGCCAGTGCCCTCAACCACGGTCACCGCGCCGGAATTGCGCACGCCGAAGCGTTCGCCAGCCACGCCGTTGAAGAACGCTTCACCGGAAATCGCGCCGTACAGCACCGTGTTGCCGATAATGATGTTGTCGACTGCCCAGCCACGGAACTCGGTATTCGGACGCACGATGATGCGACCGCCCGACAAGCCCTTGCCGACGTAATCGTTACCTTCACCAACTAGGTCCAGCGTGATGCCATGGGCGAGGAAGGCGCCAGCCGATTGACCTGCGGTGCCTTGCAGCTGGATGTGAATCGTGTCATCCGGCAGGCCTTCGTGGCCATATTTCTTCGCTACCTCACCGGACAGCATGGTGCCGACCGTACGATTGACGTTTTTCACCGGCGAGATGAACGAGACTTTCTCGCCTTTCTCTAGCGCAGCCTTGGCTTGTGCGATCAGTTTGTGATCGAGCGCTTTTTCGAGGCCGTGATCCTGCTCTTCAACCTGGAAGCGCGGCTCGGACGCCGGCACTTCGGGTTGATGGAAGATGCGGGAGAAGTCCAGTCCCTTGGCTTTCCAGTGTGACACGGCTTTGGACTTGTCGAGCAGGTCGGAGCGGCCGATCAATTCGTTGAAAGTCCGGATGCCGAGTTGCGCCATGATCTGACGCGCTTCTTCTGCTACGAAGAAAAAGTAGTTCACCACGTATTCCGGCTTGCCCTGGAATTTCGCACGCAGCACCGGATCTTGCGTCGCAACGCCAACAGGGCAAGTGTTCAGGTGGCATTTGCGCATCATGATGCAGCCTTCCACCACTAGTGGGGCGGTAGCGAAGCCAACCTCATCCGCGCCCAGCAAGGCGGCGATCACCACGTCGCGACCAGTCTTGATCTGACCGTCGGTTTGCACGCGAATACGGCTGCGCAGGCGGTTCAGCACCAAGGTCTGCTGCGTTTCCGCAAGACCTAATTCCCACGGCGAACCTGCATGCTTGACCGACGACAGCGGCGACGCGCCCGTGCCGCCGTCATGGCCGGCGATTACGACGTGATCGGCTTTCGCTTTCGCGACACCTGCGGCGACCGTACCCACGCCGACTTCGGAAACCAGCTTGACCGAGATCGATGCTTTCGGATTGGCGTTCTTCAGGTCATGGATCAACTGCGCCAGATCTTCGATCGAGTAGATGTCGTGGTGTGGCGGCGGCGAAATCAGGCCGACACCCGGCACCGAGAAGCGCAGCTTGGCGATGTACTCGGACACCTTGTGGCCTGGCAGCTGACCGCCTTCGCCCGGCTTCGCGCCTTGCGCCATCTTGATTTGAATCTGATCAGCGGAAGTCAGGTACTCGGTGGTGACACCGAAGCGGCCCGACGCAACCTGTTTGATCTTGGAACGCAGCGAGTCACCTGCCAGCAGCGGCATATCGACTTCGATACGGTCCTTGCCGATCACGGAAGCGAGTGTTTCGCCTTTCTTGATCGGGATGCCTTTCAATTCCTGGCGATAGCGATTTTCGTCTTCGCCGCCTTCGCCGGTGTTCGATTTGCCGCCGATGCGGTTCATCGCGATGGCTAGCGTGGCGTGCGCTTCGGTCGAGATCGAGCCGAGCGACATGGCGCCGGTGGCAAAGCGCTTGACGATATCCTTGGCCGGTTCGACTTCGTCAATCGGGATTGCCTTGGACGGATCAATCTTGAATTCGAACAGACCGCGCAAAGTCATGTGACGCTTGGACTGGTCGTTGATGATCTGTGCGTATTCTTTGTACGTGTTGAAGTTGTTCGAGCGCGTCGAATGCTGCAGCTTTGCAATTGCATCCGGCGTCCACATATGGTCTTCGCCACGCACGCGGAACGCGTATTCACCGCCGGCGTCCAGCGCATTGGCCAATACCGGGTCGCTGCTGAATGCGAGCTTGTGCAGACGCAGCGCTTCTTCGGCAACTTCGAACACGCCGATACCTTCGACGTTGGAAGCGGTGCCTTTGAAATACTTGTCCACCAGCGCCTTGTTCAGGCCGATGGCTTCGAAAATCTGCGCACCGCAGTAAGACATGTAGGTCGAGATGCCCATCTTGGACATGACCTTCATCAGGCCCTTGCCCACTGCCTTCTGGAAGTTGTAGATCGCCTTGTCTGCGGACAGTGCGCCCGGCAGACCCTTGGCCATGTCGGTCAGCGTATCCATTGCAAGGTACGGATGGATTGCTTCCGCACCATAGCCAGCCAACAGAGCAAAGTGATGCGTTTCACGCGCGGAACCGGTCTCGACCACGAGGCCGGTGGACGTGCGCAGGCCCTTGCTTACCAGGTGCAAGTGGATGGCCGAAGTTGCCAGCAACGCCGGGATCGCAACCTGTTCCGAGTCGACCTTGCGATCGGAAATGATCAGGATGTTATGGCCTGATTTGACCGCGTCGACCGCCTTCGCGCACAGCGATGCGAGGCGCGCTTCAATGCCTTCCTTGCCCCAGGCGACTGGATAGCAGATGTTCAGCTCATGCGACTTGAACTTGCCGCCGGTATGCCTGCTGATGTTGCGCAACTTGGCAATATCGGCGTAATCGAGCACAGGCTGCGCCACTTCCAGGCGCATTGGCGGATTGATGTTGTTGGTATCGAGCAGGTTCGGACGCGGACCAATGAAGGACACCAGTGACATCACCATTGCTTCGCGGATCGGGTCGATCGGCGGGTTGGTCACCTGGGCAAACAACTGCTTGAAGTAGTTGTAGAGCGCCTTGTTCTTGTTGGACATGACCGCCAGCGGCGAATCATTGCCCATTGAACCGACCGCTTCTTCGCCAGTACTAGCCATCGGCGCCATCAGGAACTTGATGTCTTCTTGGGTATAGCCGAACACTTGCTGACGATCCAGCAGCGGCGTGGTCGACTTTGGCTCTTCCGCTTCGGCGGCGAGTTCGTCCAGCTTGATGCGGACCGATTCGATCCACTGCTTGTACGGCTTGGCGTTGGCGTAAGTGTCCTTCAGTTCCTTGTCGTCGATGATGCGGCCGGCATCAAGATCGATCAGGAACATTTTGCCCGGTTGCAGGCGCCATTTCTTGATGATCTTGGATTCCGGTATCGGCAGCACGCCGGATTCGGATGCCATCACCACGAGGTCGTCGTCAGTCTGGATATAACGCGCCGGACGCAAGCCATTCCGGTCGAGCGTGCCGCCGATATGGCGGCCGTCGGTAAAGGCCATTGCGGCGGGGCCGTCCCACGGCTCCATCATCGCCGCGTGATATTCGTAGAAGGCGCGACGATTGTCGTCCATCAACGTGTGGTTTTCCCAGGCTTCGGGAATCATCATCATCATCGCTTGGGCGATCGGATAGCCCGCCATCAGCAGCAACTCAAGCGCGTTATCGAAGCAAGCGGTGTCGGACTGGCCCTCATAAATCAGCGGGAACAGTTTGTGCAGATCGTCGCCCAGTACGGCGGATTTCATCACGCCTTCGCGCGCGCGCATCCAGTTGAAGTTGCCTTTGACTGTATTGATTTCACCGTTGTGCGCGATCAGGCGGTACGGGTGCGCCAGCGGCCATTCCGGGAAAGTATTGGTGGAAAAACGCTGGTGAACCAAGGCCAGCGCGGAGACACATCGCGCATCCTGCAGGTCGCGGTAATACACGCCGACCTGATCGGCCAGCAGCAAGCCTTTGTAGACAATGGTACGTGCCGACATCGATGGCACGAAAAATTCCTTGCCGTGCAACAGGTTCAGCGCCTGGATTGCATGGCCGGATGATTTGCGGATCACGTACAGTTTGCGTTCCAGCGCATCGGTCACCATGATGTCCGGGCCACGGCCGATGAAAATCTGGCGAATGACCGGCTCTTTGGCACGCACGGTCGGCGACATCGGCATGTCGAAGTCGACCGGTACATCGCGCCAGCCGAGAACAACCTGGCCCTCTGCCAGAACGGCGCGCTCAATTTCCTGCTCGCAGGCGATACGGGATGCATTTTCTTTCGGCAGAAAGACCATGCCGACGCCATATTCGCCCGGTGGCGGCAACGTGACACCCTGCTTAGCCATTTCTTCACGATAGTGCTGGTCCGGAATCTGGATCAAAATGCCGGCACCATCGCCCATCAGCTTGTCGGCACCAACAGCACCCCGATGGTCGAGATTTTTCAGGATCAACAACCCCTGTTCAACGATCGAATGGCTTTTCTTGCCTTTGATATGAGCGATAAAACCAACGCCACAGGCGTCGTGTTCATTTTGAGGATCGTAAAGACCTTGCGCGTGCATAAGCGTTCTCCGCTACTTTTGTGATATCGAGCTTGAAGGATAGTGCAGCGCAACAGATAGTTCAACTTATTTAAAAAGGGTCAGAGTAAAATATAGAAATAGTCCGCTCAAAGTTGAATTTAAATAGGGACAGAGTGAAGCTGCTGAGAGTAAAAGGGTATTACGTTTCTTGCGAAAAATTAAGATGTGCGCTGGCCCACTTGGACCGCCTGAGATTTTTGTGGTCGTCCACGCTTTGCTGGTCGAACGCGGCGGCCAATTTGTTTGGCAAGCAGTTTCTGAAACGTCTCGGAGCCCAGCGCCCAACCTTTCAAGGTCGCTTGGGTCAGCGCTTCTACATCGCGCGCGCCGATGCCTTGTTCCATTAAGGCCTTGTAGGAAGCTTCCCGATCAAATGGCGTATTCCCCAAGGCCCAGAAAATGGGGTGGTCGGTAATCAAGGGATCCGCCTTGATACCGGCGTGGTGAGCGAAGCTGGACCAAGGATAATCTTCTGGCACCGCCACTAAGCCTGTACGAACCGGATTTGATTCGATATAACGGCTGCAAAGCAGGAAATATTGTTCCGATTCAATGACAGTGGCCTTGTACCTACCCTGCCAAAGGGTACCAGTGCGGTGGTATTTAACATTGAAATACGGAACATAATGGCGGCCAACCCATTGCATCATCCGCCCTAAGCCGGTGCTGTCGGATGGCGATACCAGCAAATGCACGTGGTTGGGCATTAATACATAGGCGTGAATTGCAATCTTGAATTGTCGCGCCGCATCGCGAAGCCATCCAAGAAAGGCGACATAATCGTCCGGGTCGCGAAATACGACCTGACAATCATTACCGCTCTGGATAATATGGTGGGGCTGGTTAGGGACGACAAGTCGCGGAAGTCTGGCCATAACGAAATTGGGCACCTGCCAGGCAAAATAGCCGGCAATCGTGCCCAATTTTAGCCTGTCTGAGTGCGGACGCGGAATCAGGTAGTCAGATATGTGCGTTGATTGTATTGCGCCACGGCATGTTGGGTCGCTTGAATTCAATGTCGGCGCCGTAATCCCGTTCGGTATCAGCGTAGTGCTGTGCAGACGATACCCTGGACCGAGGGAAGATCTTGCTGCGAATTTTGGCTTCCGACGGCAGGCGTTTTGTATGGAATCGTATAGTTCGGATGCCGGCAGCGGCAAATGCCGCGTCTATCGCAGCATCCTTGCGCGCTGGTCGTGACCGGTGATCCAGCTCCACAACTGCGACCAACTGCAGGTCTTCGTCGAACACTGCATAGCCCACCCTTTTCCCGTCTATGCCGTCGACCGCCGTCTGACGGCTTCGCCCTACTCCGGCCGGCTCAATCAGCGCAGCTACCGCAACTTGCGGACACACATGGCATTCGGGAAGGGCATGCCGCAATTGATAGAAAAACTCGAGGCCACTGCCAGTTAGAACCGGTTTGCGCCGGAAACGCGCCGGCCGTTCACGGTTCATTAGGAACCAAAACACGAGGCCACCGAATACGATGGCCACGAAAAGAATAGTTTCCGTCATATCAACCTAGTGTTTACAAATAAACAATTAATTTAACATTTGATAACAAATATGGCTATATAGGACGCAACATATCCTTATTCCACTACGAAAATGTTGTAAAAAGTCAAATGCCTGCCAGAAAATGCAACTATCTCGGATCACCGGCCGGAAATGCAGGTGAGGCACCGCTTAAGGACAATCAAAGCCCGAATGCGAACCGTATTAAGGTTACAAAACGCGAGATGGACGGGGTGCAGGAAGTGGCGCTCAGAGTCCTGGCCCGAGCGTGACGCTGCGAGAGCGCTATCAAGAACGCGCTTTCGCCGCGTCAGCCCAGGACGCAGGTCCGGACGTTTTATGCCGCGAGAACTTTCCGATTTAAAGCAATTTGCGCGTCCACGAAGGTCCGGCTTGACGTCTCTGCTCCATGGCACGCATGACAAGCATACGAAGTTCATTGAGTGGAGGGATTTCCGCCTGTTCGATCTTGGCGGGCGGTTTTGCCTGATCCCAATCGCCGTAGATAAATCCAACCGGATGGCGATTCACCGTGAGCGGCAAAACCATAAAGCTGCGAACAGTGGGCAGAGAGTCCTTCCACCAGCGCGGAACCTTGTTGATGAACGCGGGATCGAGCGCGTTCTCGACAAAAATCATTTTGTCGTTCGCCAGTGCAGCGTGGAACACATCAGGCTGATAGGCATCGCTGAAAATCAAGCGCGGCAGCAGCTCTTGCACGCCATCCCCAAAGCACATATGGGCGGCGTAGCGCGACTGTTCCTGATCGCGCACAAAGGCAATCGCGCGGCTGAATCCAAGTCCCTGGTAGACGGTTTCGAGCGCCATTGACATCAGTTGTCCGGCACTCACACTTTGCACCACATCACGTATGTCAGCAACGCCACGCGCGAGTATGACTGCCGCATCGACCGGCTTGCCAATGGCAGGAGACAGCGCAACGACCGTCTCCTGCGCAAGTCGTTTGAGCGGGCGAACGACACCCGAATTCTCCTCTGCTGCAGTACGCTGCGCGCTATCAACAGCGACGATCAACTGGCTTGGCTCGATGCCGAGCATCTCTGCATAGCTACCTGCAAGACCGGCAAGCTTTTCCTGAACAGAAGCGTCGTCTGCACACAATACCGTCGCGCAACGCGAAGATAAGGTCGAGACAGCAGCAAGCCAGTCGTTATGATCGAGCGGCTCTCCCACCGGTTTAGGTGCCATATCCTGCAACGTCGCAATCAAACTAGCCGGCAGCCCCCATTGCTGCGCCGCTTGACGACCTACATCATCAAGACCAAGACCAAGAATATCGAAGGCGGCCTGGTTTTCGTCTGCGCCGGTTTCCACGCAACGCGCTTGAACCAGTTGCCACCGGTCGGATAGGTAAAACGAGGTCATCATGCGGCCAAGCGAATGCAGCATTGAACAGACCACCGCTTCTTCCGCGTCGCGCGTACTTGCCGACGAAGCCACCTGCCGCGCGATATGGCCGGCAAGTACTGCTTTTTCCATTTCGGCACGCGCGTTTGCTGAGTCGCCGGATGCAGCCGACAGTCCGTCAACCAGCTTCAAACCAAGCGCAAGATGACCAATTGCTTCGGTTCCAAGCACGATGACCGCTTTAGACACGGTGTTGATGCCTTGCCCGAATACCGAGTACATCGCGCTGTTGGCAAGACGTAGCACGCGCTGTGTCAGCGCCGGATCCTGCAGCACGGTCTTGGTCATATTGAATTCGCGGTCGTCTTCCCCGCGCATCGCGCCAATAATCGCACTCACCACCTTCGAAAATCCTGGCAGGTCGCCGCGTCGCCGCACGCGCGACCATAACAATTCCATTGTTTTTTCAGCGCTCGCGGGTCCGTTATTGAGAAATGCATTCATTGGATCGGTCTCGCTATTTAGCAGCTACGGGCTGCTCTACTGACAACGGCCGTCCGCTCTTGAGCAGCTCGATCGCATGCTCGGGCAGTAGTGGTCGTCCCGTGAAGTAGCCTTGGATCAGGCTGCATCCATGCGCCGCCAGGAAGTCCAATTGCTCTTCGTTTTCCACGCCCTCTGCGACCGTATTCAAGTTAAGGTGGCTTGCAAGGCTTAATACCACATTGCAGATGGCAACGTCCTTGACCGAAGCCGGCAGGTCCTTGATGAACGCACGATCGATTTTAAGTGTCGCGATTGGGAACCGCTTCAGATAAGCAAGGGACGAATAGCCCGTGCCGAAGTCGTCAATCGCAATGCGCACATTGCGCGCCGTCATGGCCGTAAGCAGGGCTTCCGCGTGTTCCGGATCGGACATCAGAATGCCTTCGGTGATTTCAAGCAGCAACTGATTGCCGCTCAAGCCGGACAGCTTCATCGCCTCGTCCATGACGTCGATAAATTGGTCATTGCGAAACTGCCGAGGACTGACGTTGACCGATACATAAAGTTGGCGTCCGGCTGCTTCCTCGAACCGACGGATCTGCACACAGGCGGCCTTCAGCGCCCAAGCGCCAAGCAGGTTGATCAGGCCGTTATTTTCGGCCATCGGAATGAACTGGGCCGGAGAAACCATGCCTAGCCCCGGCCTGCCCCAACGCATCAGCGCTTCAAAACCCATGATCTGACGGCTGCGCGCATCGACAATTGGCTGATAGTGCAACAGGAATTCACCGTCGCGGACCGCCTGGAACATCGCAGCTTCCATCGACACGTCGTGTTCCGGCTGAGTAAACTTTTGGTGATTGTAGACAACACAACGCGCCTTGCCTGTTTCTTTCGCACGATACATCGCGGTATCGGCGTGCGCCAGCAACTTCACTTCGCTATCACCGTGCTCAGGAAATACCGCCGCGCCGATCGACGTGCCGACATACAAGGTATGCCCTTGGATCTCGAACGGCAGTTGCATCGTTGAAATCATGCGGCGCGCGATGATCTGGATTTCTGCTTCCGCTATCGCCCCCGGCAGGACGGCGACAAACTCATCCCCACCCACACGTGCCAAGGTATCGACGTCACGCAAGGTGTCGGACAGACGCATCGCCGCCACGCGCAACAAGGCATCGCCCACCGGGTGGCCGAGCGCATCATTGACTTTCTTAAAGCCATCCAGGTCCAGTGCGAGCACGGCGAAGCCGTTGCTGGTGCGGCGCGACTGGGCAATTGCCATACGAATACGATCAGAGAGCAATGACCGATTCGGCAACTCAGTCAGTGCATCATGCGTGGCCATATGCCGAAGACGTTCTTCGGTTGCCTGCTGGCCGGAAATATCGCGACCGACGGCAAGGAGTTCCGTCTCGCCGTGAGTAGCGACGTAAGAAGTGATTTGTAATTCGAACCAGAGCGTATTGGCGAGCGTTTTCATGCGGACATTCGCCCTGCTCGGCTGCCTTTTCTCGCCTGCCTGCAAAATCGCGCCGTCAAGAGCGGGGTGGTCTGCCTCGACGACCAGTTCGGACAACGGCTGCCCCACCACATCGACGCCAAGGCCCAGCATATCGGCGCCCCGTTTGCTGACGTAGGTAATTACCCCTTCGGAATTTAGCCGAAAAACTGCATCACCGGCGGCCTCCATGAGGCTGTCCATTTGTGCTGCTGAGTCGGGCCGGTCGCGACGTATGGAAAACATTCTTGAGACTTATTTTGAATAGAGGCGCAGACAGCGTACGGTTATCGTCGTGCGACACCTTAGCTTTTCTCGCCATGCTATTGATTTGATCCATCTTAACAAATTGTAGATTGGAAATTAAATGATGACTGTAATCCCATGCAGAAAAATGCAGAAAATAACACTGAAGCCTGCATGGCAAGAAAAAAGCCCCGCATGCGCGGGGCTTTTGGAGCAAACCGGATTCCTCAGAATGGAATGTCGTCGTCCATATCACTAAAGTTGGGGGCAGGCTTGGAAGCACCGCGCGATGCACCACCACCTCCGCCGCCGCCAGCGCTTTGGCGCGGCGCCGGGGCGCTGCTGTAGTCGTCATCCATGGGTGCACCACCTCCGCCACCGCCCATGCCCTGACGGCTACCCAGCATTTGCATAGTGTCGGCGATGATTTCAGTCGTATAGCGCTCGACGCCGTCCTTGTCGGTCCATTTGCGGGTCTGCAGGCGACCTTCCACGTAGATCTGCGAACCTTTCTTTAGGTACTGCCCTGCGATCTCGGCCAGCTTGCGGTAGAACGTGATTCGGTGCCACTCGGTGATTTCTTTCTTCTCGCCCGAGTTTTTGTCTTTCCAGCTTTCGGTGGTCGCAACCGCGATATTAGTGACGGCATCGCCGTTCGGCATATAACGCGTTTCCGGATCGCGCCCTAAGTTGCCGACAATGATGACCTTGTTAACCGATGCCATAAATTTCTCCTAAAGCTGACTTAATTAATTCGTGATGCGAATGGGGTAATGTACGTAATGCGAATCAGGTCGCGGCGACTGCCGCACCGCGGCGCGGCAGGTGCTTCATACTGGCGGCAATTATAATCCAGACAACTGTCAGTACTGCGCCCAATGCGAACACTGACCCAGGGCCGAAATGCTGCTGCGCCCAACCGCCTAGCGCCCCTCCACAAAACAGGCCAAGCGCCTGCAAGGTGTTGTACACGCCCAGAGCGGCGCCCTTGGCCGCTGGCGGGGCGATGCGTGACACCAGAGAAGGCTGGCATGCTTCCAGAATGTTGAATGAAACGAAAAATGCCAATAGCAATGCGACAAGAACCATCCAATGCATGCTCGGTCGAGACATGAAGAACCACATTCCTGCCTGGACCACTGCCATCAGTCCTATGGCTGCCAGAAAAACCTGCTTCATCATGCCGCGTTTTTCGCCAATGAAGACTGGTGGCAACATTAATGCGAATGATGTCAGGATGACTGGCAGATAAATCTTCCAGTGCGCCGCAACCGGCAAGTCGACGTACTGCACCAAGGCCGAGGGCACCACCACAAACATTGCCATTTGGGTTACGTGCAAGGCGAACACGCCGTAATTGAGCCGCATAAGCTCGCCATTTGCGAGCACTGCAGAAAACGGCACGCGCGGCATGGGAGGCTTCTGCGGTGCCGGCGGCACGACGTAGAGGACCACCAGAATCGCCAGAGCAGACAGTACGCCCGTCAGGGCAAAAATACCGCTCATGCCGATCAGGGTGTACATCACCGGAGCGGCAATCAGGGAGACAGCGAAGGTCAGGCCAATCGAGCCGCCGACCATTGCCATCGCCTTGGTGCGATGTTCGTCGCGCGTAGAATCGGCAATAAAGGCCGTGACTGCGGCAGAAATCGCGCCCGCGCCTTGTACCGCACGGCCGACAATCACCCATTCCAGGGTAGTTGCGGCTGCAGCAATAAAAGAACCGAGCGCAAACAAAATCAGGCCGATGACAATCACCCGCTTGCGGCCATATTTATCAGATGCTGCCCCAAACGGAATCTGTCCAAAGGACTGTGTCAGTCCGTAAATACCCATTGCCAAGCCAACCATGGTTGCACTTTGTCCGCCCGGCATGGATTTAGCGTGGACGGCAAAGACGGGCAGGATCAGGAACATGCCGAGCATGCGCAAGGCGAAAATCGATGCCAACGATAAACTGGCACGGATTTCCGTAGGGGTCATGCGGACGCTTAATTCGGCAGAGGGAGTGGCGGACATGGAGCTCAGGGCAGGGAGAATCCAGCGGATACGGCTGGCTTTAAAACCCGTTATAGTATCAGGTTGACCCGTATAAAGCCCGACTTGGGCACAAGTTGAAAGCAGTTCATGGAAGAAATAAGAATTCGCGGTGCACGCACGCACAATCTGAAGAACATCAATCTGGAACTACCTCGCAATCAGTTGATTGTCATTACCGGCCTTTCCGGTTCAGGGAAATCCTCGTTGGCCTTCGATACGCTATACGCCGAAGGCCAGCGCCGCTACGTCGAGTCGCTTTCTGCTTATGCGCGCCAGTTCCTGCAATTGATGGAAAAGCCGGATGTGGACCTGATCGAGGGCCTGTCTCCGGCGATTTCGATCGAACAGAAAGCGACCTCGCACAATCCGCGCTCCACCGTCGGCACGGTCACTGAAATTCACGACTACCTTCGCCTGCTGTATGCCCGCGTCGGCACGCCATACTGCCCTGACCACACGGAAAATCCGTTGGCTGCGCAATCGGTGTCGCAGATGGTCGATACGGTGCTGGGGATGTCGGAAGACACCAAACTAATGATCCTTGCGCCGGTCGTCGCCAATCGAAAGGGCGAGCACGTCGATCTGTTTGAAGAAATGCAGGCGCAGGGTTTTGTACGTTTCCGCATCCAGAGCGGCACCCATACGGCACGCATTTATGAAGTCGATGACCTGCCGAAACTGAAGAAAACCGAGAAACATACGATTGACGTCGTGATCGACCGCCTGAAAGTGAAGGCGGATATAAAGCAACGTCTGGCAGAGAGCTTTGAGACCGCATTGCGCATCGCCGATGGACGTGCCATTGCGCTCGAAATGGACAGCGGCAAGGAACATCTGTTCTCTAACAAGTTTGCCTGCGCCACTTGCGGTTACTCGCTGCAGGAGCTGGAACCACGCTTGTTTTCATTCAACAATCCGATGGGCGCCTGCCCAGAATGCGATGGTCTCGGCCATATCGAGTTCTTCGATCCGAAGCGCATCGTCGCCTTCCCCAACCTGTCGCTGGCAAGTGGCGCAGTGAAGGGATGGGACCGGCGCAACCAATTCTATTTCCAGATGCTGTCGAACATTGCGGAGCATTACAGCTTCGACGTAGACGTGCCGTTTGAAAAACTTCCAGAACAGGCGCAGCAAGTGGTGCTGTTCGGCTCGGGTCGCCAGACTGTTCCATTCACTTATATCAATGAACGGGGCCGTGCGGTCGTACGCGAACATACCTTTGAGGGTGTGGTGAATAACCTGCAGCGCCGTTACCGCGAGACGGATTCAATGGCGGTAAAGGAAGAACTCGCGAAGTTCATCAACCAGAAGGAATGCCCGTCCTGCAAAGGCGCGCGCCTACGTATCGAGGCACGTCATGTAAAGGTCGGCAACGGCAAGCAGGAGCGCTCGATCTACGAGATCGCGGCGACGCCCTTGCGCGACACGCTGGAATTCTTTGAGAAGCTGAAGCTGACCGGTTCCAAGAAGGAAATCGCCGACCGTATCATCAAGGAAATCGTGTCACGGCTGAAATTCCTGAACAACGTCGGTCTCGACTACCTGTCACTGGAGCGCAGCGCCGACACGCTGTCAGGCGGCGAAGCGCAGCGCATTCGTCTCGCATCACAGATCGGTTCCGGCCTGACCGGCGTCATGTATGTACTGGACGAACCGTCAATTGGATTGCACCAGCGCGACAATGACCGCTTGATTCATACGCTCAAGCATCTGCGCGATATCGGCAATAGCGTACTGGTCGTCGAACATGATGAAGACGCGATTCGATGTGCCGATTACATCGTCGACATGGGGATCGGTGCTGGCGTGCACGGTGGTGAAGTGATCGCCAAGGGACCGCTGAACGACATCCTGAAAAGCAAAAAATCGCTCACGGCAAAATATCTGAATGGCTCGCTCGCCATCCATGTGCCGAAAAAACGCACCGCTTCCGATCCGGAACGCCAGTTGGTCATCGCGGGCGCATCGGGAAACAACCTCAAGAACGTCTCGCTGGAATTACCGGTCGGCCTGCTGACCTGCATTACCGGTGTGTCGGGCTCCGGCAAGTCGACCCTGATCAATGACACGCTTTATCACGCCGCCGCACGCCATCTATATGGTTCGCAAGCAGAGCCTGCGGCGTATGAAACGATCAGCGGGCTGGAACATTTCGATAAAGTGATTTCGGTTGACCAGGCACCGATCGGCCGCACGCCGCGCTCGAATCCGGCAACCTATACCGGTGTATTTACGCCAATCCGCGATCTGTTTTCCACCGTGCCTGCGGCGAAGGAACGTGGCTATTCCGCCGGTCGTTTCTCGTTCAATGTCAAGGGTGGTCGCTGCGAATCCTGCCAGGGCGATGGCGTGCTGAAGGTTGAGATGCACTTCCTGCCGGACGTCTATGTTCCTTGCGATGTTTGCCACGGCAAACGCTATAACCGCGAAACGCTTGAGGTACAGTACAAGGGCAAGAACATCCACGAAGTGCTGGAAATGACGGTCGAAGAGGCGCATGAGTTCTTCAAACCGGTGCCGGTGGTTGCGCGCAAACTGCAGACTCTGCTCGATGTCGGCTTAGGCTATATCCGACTCGGGCAAAGCGCGACCACGTTGTCCGGCGGCGAAGCGCAACGCGTGAAACTGTCGCTGGAATTATCCAAGCGAGACACCGGACGCACGCTGTACATTTTGGATGAACCGACTACCGGACTGCATTTCCATGACATCGACCTCCTGCTGAAGGTGATCCATCGTCTGCGCGATCAGGGCAATACTGTCGTGATCATCGAACACAATCTCGACGTGATCAAGACGGCGGACTGGATCGTGGATCTCGGGCCGGAGGGCGGCGCAGGCGGCGGGCAAATCATTGCGAAAGGATCGCCGGAAGACGTGGCGAAGACGCCGGCGAGCTTTACCGGCAAGTATCTGGCACCGATGCTGAAAAAGAAGTAAACGAGACAGAGAAGAGGCGACATGGCAATCCATCTGTGTATCGTCGGACGCGTTCAGGGTGTCGGCTATCGCGCCTCCTTCGAGACACAAGCACGTGCGTTGCGCCTTGCTGGCTGGGTACGCAATCGCGTCGACGGATCGGTGGAAGCGACGGTACGCGGAAGTCCGGACGCAATCGAAGAGATTCTAGCGTGGGCGCGGCGCGGTCCGCCGGCCTCGCAAGTACGCGAGGTCACTGTGACCGAAGTTGACGATGCACTGGTGGAAATCGACCGCTTCGACGTACTCGCGACGAAATAGCGCAATTTACCCGCGCAAGCCCATCCACAATCCGAGCGGCACGAAAGCCAGTGCGGCCAGGTTCCCCAGCAAAACAATTGACGCCACTTTGTCGGGTTCCTGCTTGTACTGCTCGGCCACCATGAAACAGAACACGGCCGGCGGCAACGCAGCGAAAAGATACATTTGGCCGCGCTGCATGTCGGTGAGATTCAGCACGCCGTCGAGTAACCACGCGACCGCCAGGCCGCCCACCGGACAGATAATCGCGCCGATCAGACCGATATGCCAGCTCTTGAAATTGACATCGAGCATGCGCACACCAAGCGCAAACAACATGATCGGAATGCACGCATCGCCGAGCATCTTCAATGCCATCATCAGCGGGGTTGGTAGCACAATATGGAAGACGGCGAACAACATACCGATCATCATCGCCACCATCATCGGGCTTGCCATGAACTTCCACACTGGCGTGTGATAGTTGCGCCCGCTTTCGATGATCTTGATGCCAACGGAAAAATAGATCAGGTTGCAAGCCATGAACAGGGCGACTGCCGCCGGCAGTCCGCCGGTGCCGAATGCCAGCACCGCTAGCGGCAGTCCCATATTGCCGCAATTGTTGTACATCATCGGCGGAATGAAGGTGCGCACGTCGTAGCCTAGCAAACGCGCGACTGGCCAAGCGATCAGACCGGACCCGAGGGAAATCAACACGCCCGCAAGAATCAGCATGCCGTTATGGACAAGATCGAAATCCTTGGCCGCCAGCGCTGTGAACACCAGAAGCGGACATAACACATCCATGCTGACGCGATTAACCGAAGTCATGTCGGATTTGACACGTTCGCCGCGCAGACGCGCATATCCATAGCCTACGGCAATGATAATAAAGACCGGCAGAATGATGCCGAGAATGCGCTCAAACACTTGCATATCAAAATTCTTTCGGAGGGGACCAGGCGATTCATCATTGTAGCGACATCTGCATTGATGCGTTTTCCGCACAGCAATCACTTAACGGTTCGGCATCGAAACGATCCCCGGTGACTTGCCTTGTGCCGCGTTGATCGATTGATATTGCTTCGATAAGCAGTGTCGTTAATTCAGCAACCGCGTTTCCGCTCGCGCGACGGCTTCGCTTGCGCCGCGCAGCACAACGATGTCACCCTCATGCAGTATCGTCTCTGGCCGAAATTCGAGGCGGCTCTTGCCACGCCTGACGATGGTGACCTCGGCACCGACCTCGCTGAGACTAAGTGAGGCGAGCGTCTTGCCGATGGCCTTGGCGCCGCCGTTCAAGGTGACCGAATGCAAGCGCACGTGCAGATGTTCCGCATCGTCCGGCGCATCGCTGGAACCGTGGAAGTAACCCCGCAGCGATGCATAGCGTTCATCGCGTGCAGCCTGCACCCGATGTACCACGCGACGCAAGGGCACGCCCAGCATCACGAGCGCATGCGACGCAAGCATCAGGCTGCCCTCAATTGCTTCAGGCACGACCTCCGCCGCACCGGCTTTACGCAACTTATCGAGGTCGGTATCGTCGTGGCTGCGCACGATTACCGGCAGAGTTGGTGCCAGCTCATGAGCGAAATGGAGCACTTTCAATGCAGACGGCGTGCTCGCATAGGTGACAACCAGTGCTGCCGCACGATGGATGCCGGCTGCCACCAGACTTTCACGGCGCGCAGCATCGCCGTAAGACACATTGGCACCGGCTGCCTGCGCCTCGCGCACACGGTCGGGGTCGAGGTCGAGTGCATGATAGGCAATCCCCTCCTCTTCCAACAGTCGGGCCAGACTTTGACCAGTACGGCCGAAACCGGCGATCAGCACATGCTTCTGCGTCGTCATGGTGCGCGTTGCAATCTGCGTCAACGCCAGCGATTGCATCATCCATTCGTTGGCGGACAGTTTCATCACGATTGCGTCGGATTTGGCGATTATGAATGGCGCGACCAGCATTGACAGCACCATCGACGCCAGAATCAACTGGATCAGCAGCGGATCCATGAGTTGCAGACCGCCGGCCTGGTTCAGCAGCACGAAGCCGAATTCGCCCGCCTGCGCCAGCCCCAGCCCCGTACGCAATGCGACACCGGTCGTTGCCCCCGTCAATTTGGTCAGCACGGCAATCAGGCCGAATTTCAGCAATACCGGGCCGGAGAGCAGCAACAGCACCAGCCACCAGTTTTCAAGCACTAGCCGGACATTGAGCAGCATGCCAACCGTAATGAAAAACAAGCCGAGCAAAACATCGCGGAATGGCTTGATATCCTCTTCCACCTGATGCTTGTACTCCGTCTCGGAAATCAGCATGCCGGCAACGAAAGCGCCAAGCGCCAGCGACAAGCCAGCCTTCTCGGTGATCCATGCCGCGCCCAGTGTAATCAGGAGCAGGTTTAACATGAACAGCTCCTGCGACCGGCGCTTGACTACAATATGAAACCAGCTGCGCATCAAGCGTTGACCGATCACCAGCAGAAGCACTAAAACGATGCCGGCCTTCATCGTGGCCAGCGCCAGTGTCGCCATTAAGTCGTCGGAGTTTTTTGCCAAGGCGGGCACCAGAATGAGCAGTGGCACCACGGCCAGATCCTGGAACAGCAGAATGCCGAAAATCTGCCGCCCATGCGGACTCTCCAGTTCCAGGCGTTCAGTCAGCAGCTTCGACACAATCGCGGTGGACGACATCGCTAGCGCACCGCCAAGCGCGAACGCCGCTCGCCAGCTGATATCGACAAGTTGCGGCAGCGCGTAAGCCATCACCCAGCCGAACAACATCGTCGCGGCGATCGTCAACAGCACCTGCGCCATGCCGAGCCCGAACACGGTGCGACGCATTGAAACGAGTTTAGGAAGAGAAAACTCCAGACCGATGGAAAACATCAGGAACACCACCCCAAACTCGGCCAGCGTGTGCGTGGTTTGATTCTCATTCGCCATCCCGAATCCATGCGGCCCGATGACGATGCCGACAATCAAGTAGCCCAGCATTGGCGGCAGGTGCAACATGCGGAAAGCAACCACGCCGAGCACCGCAGCGGCAAGCAGGACAAGCGTCAGTTCAAGGGCCGAGAACATGAATAATGAAAATGGTTGATATTGGGCGACCGGGCTTTATTTGTATTGTTCAGAATCCACGCGTAAACAAGTGCGGCAAGCCAACGACAATTCGGACAGGCATCTTGTCGGCGATAAAGTATTCTTTGTGAATGAACGACTTACTGTTTGAAAGCATGCTTTGACAGCAGTCAAAGCCAAATTTTTTGTTATGACTGGCAGATTTTTTGCTTTCGTAATTCGTTTATACTTCCGGCATGAGTGTAACCGATGCAAAAACCCCGCCGAAAGCTTTTGCTGCAAAAAGCGCACAACGTGCACTTGAACTGGCACGCGAGACGCTGCAGATCGAAGCAAATGCGATTCTGGCTCTGAAAAACCGACTGTCCGACAAACCGGACGACCCCTTTGCGCGCGCAGTCGCGTTGCTGATGCAATGCACTGGACGCGTCGTGGTTTCCGGCATTGGCAAATCCGGCCACATCGCCCGCAAGATCGCTGCGACCTTGGCTTCGACCGGGACTCCTGCCCTGTTTGTGCACGCGGCCGAAGCCTTGCACGGCGATCTCGGCATGATTACCGAACATGATGCAGTCATTGCCATTTCGTACTCCGGCGAGGCAGCAGAGTTCGTATCGATCATTCCGATCATCAAGCGAATGGGCGCGAAGCTCATTGCCATTACCGGTAATGAAACTTCACGCCTGGCACAACTGGCCGATATCCACCTGAGCGCCCATGTCGACAAGGAAGCCTGTCCGCTTAACCTGGCTCCGACTGCAAGCACCACTGCCACGCTGGCATTGGGCGATGCGCTCGCGGTGGCCTTGCTCGATGCACGCGGTTTCCGCGAAGAGGATTTTGCCCGATCACACCCCGGCGGCGCGCTGGGACGACGCCTGCTAACGCATGTGCGTGATGTCATGCGCACCGGCAATGCCATCCCCGCGGTTACACCCGGCATGTCACTGCACGCAGCGCTGCTGGAAATCACCAAAAAGGGCATGGCGATGACTGCCGTCGTGGATGAGGCCGGTCGGGTAGCTGGCATTTTCACCGACGGCGATCTGCGCCGCCTGATCGAGACTGTTCAGGATTTCAGCAAGTTGTCGATGACCGACGTGATGCACGCCAATCCCCGCACAATCGGCCCCGACCAGCTTGCGGTCGAAGCGGTGGAGGTGATGGAACAGTTCCGCATCAATCAATTGCTGGTGGCCGATGCTGATGGCAAGTTGGTCGGGGCACTACACATCCATGACTTGACCCACGCGAAGGTGATCTGATGCAAGACGATGCCGCCACTCGGGCTGCCCGCGTAAAGCTCATGATTTTTGATGTCGACGGCATTCTGACCGACGGTAGCCTGCATTACGGACCGGATGGCGAAACAATCAAAACCTTCAATGTGCTCGACGGACACGGCATCAAGCTGTTGCAGAGCTCGGGTGTGGCGACGGCAATCATCAGTGCTCGCAAATCCAGCATTGTGGCGCGACGCGCTGCCGACCTCGGCATTCAGCACCTGTTTCAGGGCGTGCACGACAAGCGCTCCGCCTTTGAGCAATTGATGGAGCAAACCGGCGTTGCAGCAGAAGCATGTGGATTCGTCGGCGACGATGTCATTGACTTGCCGATCCTGCTGCGTGTCGGCTTTGCTGCCAGCGTGCCAAACGCGCACGCTGAGGTAAAGGCTCGCGTGCATTACGTCACGCAAATTTCAGGAGGAAGCGGTGCCGCACGTGAACTGTGTGACTTCATCATGCAGGCGCAGGGCAGCTACGCTGCCGCGCTGGCCCCGTATCTAGGGTAATACGATATGCGCCCTATGTATCTACGTCTTCTGATGACGCTCTTCCCGCTGATTGTTCTGGCACTCGGCAGCTTCTGGCTATCGGAAGTCATGCGCAGGGCAGCCAGCGACGCCATTCCAACGCCGGAAAGAACCGAGGCCGATTTCTACGTTGAAAAATTCAGCTACGTCAAAATGGCAAAGACCGGCGCCGCGCAGTACCACTTTACCGGTGCGAAGCTGACGCATAATCCGCAGGATGATTCCTATGACATCGTGAAGCCGGTGGTCACCAATATCGGCAATGGACAATCGCCGATCACCACGCGTGCGGAACGCGGGCGGGTGAACAGCGACAATACTCAGGTTCATCTTTATGAGAACGTCCGCATGGACAGACCGCCCTCCGCAACGGGCGATGCAATCCATGTCCGGTCAGAATACTTGTTGATCCTTCCGGATGACGATGTGATGAAGACGGAAAAGCCGGTAGAAATCCAGATGGGCCAGTCAAAATTGACCGGCACCGGTATGTTTGCGAACAATGCGACGCGCGAATTCAGATTGACAAGCAATGTTCATGGCACGTATCAAGCTCCCACCCGCTAATCCGGTATAACTTGATGCATCACTCTCGAGATCTTTCATGAAACGTTTCTTCTTGTTGCTATTGATGCTTGGTGCAACCATGACAGATCATGTGCACGCAGAAAAAGCCGATTCCGACAAGCCGACCAATGTCGAAGCAGATCAGATGGCTTATGACGATGTCAAACAGGTCAATACCTTCACCGGCAACGTGATCCTGACGCGCGGCTCGTTGAGCATGCGCGCGCACAAACTCATCGTAACGCAGGACCCTGCTGGTTATCAGTTCGCAACGCTGCTTGCGCCACCAGGCGGATTGGCCACATTTCGTCAGAAACGGGACGCCGGACCCAACCAGTGGATTGAGGGGCAGGCCGAACGCATTGAATATGACGGCAAGACAGAGATCGTGAAATTATTTACCAAAGCAAAAATGCGCAGACTGGAAGGGAACAAACCAACCGATGAGGTCGAAGGTGAGTTTATCTCCTACGACAGTCGCGCCGAATTCTTCACGGTCAACAACTCGGCCTCGGGTGAAAACAAGCCAGGTGGCGGGCGCATCAAAGCGGTGATCCAGCCACGCTCCGAGTCGAAGGACAAATAAATGTCGAGCACCCTGGTTGTCAACGGCTTGCAGAAAAGTTACGGCACGCGCCAGGTAGTGCGCGATGTCTCGTTGCAGGTCGAGAGCGGGGAAGTGGTCGGCCTGCTCGGCCCCAACGGCGCCGGCAAAACCACCTCGTTTTACATGATCGTTGGCTTGGTGCCTTCGGACGCGGGCGAAATCAATTTGAATAATGTCGCAATTTCGCGCCTTCCGATCCATCGACGGGCAACGCTTGGCTTGTCCTACCTGCCCCAAGAAGCGTCGGTGTTTCGTAAGCTCAGCGTCGAAGACAATATCCGTGCGGTGCTTGAGCTGCAACGCGTCAACGATAAGCCGCTGACGAAGGCCGAAATTGAGAAGCGCCTGAACACCTTGCTGGCAGAATTGCAGATCGAACGCCTCCGTGAGAATCAGGCGCTGTCACTTTCGGGCGGCGAACGGCGACGCGTCGAGATCGCCCGTGCGCTCGCGACGAATCCGCGCTTTGTTTTGCTCGACGAGCCATTTGCCGGTGTTGATCCAATTGCCGTGATCGAGATCCAGCGCATTGTCCGCTTCCTAAAGGAGCGCGGCATCGGCGTGCTGATAACGGACCACAACGTGCGCGAGACGCTTGGCATCTGCGACCGTGCCTACATCATTAACCAGGGCTCGGTACTGGCCAGCGGTCGGCCGGACGACATTATTGCAAACGAGTCGGTCCGGCGCGTGTATTTAGGTGAACACTTCCGGATGTAAAGGAAGAAAACCATACGGTATGAAACAAACACTCCAACTTCGCATATCGCAACATCTGGCGCTGACGCCCCAGTTGCAACAGTCGATCCGGCTATTGCAACTCTCGACGCTTGAGCTGCATCAGGAGCTGGAACAAATCCTGTCCGACAATCCACTTCTGGAGCGTGTTGACGATCCACTCGACCACTCCGTGCGTCTACTGGCCGACGGCGCAATCAGCCCGAATCCAACACCGACCAACAGCACGGCGGAAACGCCAGCATCTGAGCAGGGCGCGTCCACGCCAGCAGAACAGGAAGGCGGGTTCGAAGGTGGCGAGGCAGGCGACACCGCATCGGCTGCCGACAACGACTGGAGTTTCGACGATGTCGCGCGCACCTCAAAAGCGCCAGAAGACGACGACGCCCGTCCACAGCTTGAAGCACACGAAACGACGCTGCGAGAACACCTGCTGGAGCAGATGCGCGTCACGGTATGGGAAATACGTGACCGTGCATTAGTTGAACTGATCATCGATGCGCTGAATGACAACGGTTATCTCGACGAGCCACTGGAAGAAATCCACGCGCGCCTTCCGGAAGAACTGGAAATCGAACTCGAAGAACTGACAATCGCACTGAAGCTGCTGCAGAGCTTCGAACCCGCCGGTGTCGGTGCGCGCAATGCATCGGAATGCCTGGCGATTCAAATTAAGCGCTTTCCAAAAGTACCGATGGTGACTCGTCGCAGGGCACTGGAGATCGTCGAGAATCACCTCGCACTTTTTGCGCAGCGCGACTTTAACAAGCTGAAGAAAATTCTCGACTGCGACGATGAGGATTTGCGTGAAGCACAGTACGTGATCAAGAGCTGCAATCCTCATCCTGGAGCATTGTTTGCCGCCGATGCGTCGGACTATGTCGTTCCCGATGTTATTGTGAAAAGAACAAAAAACGGCTGGCAGGTCATGCTTAATCATGACGTGATGCCGCGACTGCGCGTCAATGCCTTGTACGCAAATATTCTCAAGCAAAACAAGGGTGAGGGTTCACTTACCTCACAGCTTCAGGAAGCGAAGTGGCTGATCAAAAATATGCGTCAGCGCTTCGACACAATCTTGCGAGTTGCACAAGCAATTGTCGACCGTCAACGAAATTTCTTCTCACATGGCGCGGTCGCCATGCGCCCCCTTGTCTTGCGTGAAATTGCTGATACACTGGGTTTACACGAGAGTACTATTTCACGTGTGACAACTCAAAAATACATGCTGACCCCCCATGGCATGTTCGAGTTGAAGTACTTCTTCGGCAGTCACGTCGCCACAGAAGCGGGGGGCGAGGCTTCATCGACAGCGATACGTGCACTGATCAAACAATTGATAGGAGCAGAAGACCCCAAGAATCCATTCTCAGACAGCAAAATTGCGGATATGTTGGGGGAACAGGGCATGGTCGTTGCAAGACGTACAGTGGCGAAATACCGCGAAGCCTTGAAGATCCCGCCAGTCAATCTGCGCAAATCCCTGTAGTTATCGTGTTGTAAGTGTTGTTGCTGTGTTCCGGCGTAAGCTTCTACGCGGGCACGTTGCGAACCGCCAGCGACGCCATCCATAGGAGCGCTGTATGAATCTCACAATCGGTGGACATCATCTCGAACTGACACCTGCCATCCGCGAATACGTGGAAACCAAGATGGAACGCATCACGCGCCATTTCGATCATGTCATTGATATTGCAGTTATCTTGGGGGTCGAGAAGCCCTCTGAAAAAGAGAAGCGGCAAAGAGCTGAAGTCAACCTGCGCTTGAGAGGAAATGTCATCCACGTCGAAAGTTTTGCAGAAGACCTGTACGCGGCCATTGATTCACTGATCGACAAACTAGACCGTCAGGTATTGAAGTACAAGGCAAAGCTCCAGGATCACCAGCACGAGGCGATCAAACGCATGCCGGATATGCCTGACATGCCGGATATGCCAAACGCTGCCTGACCAAACTAAATTGCCGGCCACCCGGCGATCACCATCAAGGGGCGCATTTCATGCGCCCTTTTTTATGAGTGCGCCGGGCGCCTTGCACCGGCATGGCGGAATGTCGGCGCGGCGACTATTTGGCGCCTGCATTACCGATACAATACGGCGAGTCCATTAGCACATAATTCTTCCATGACCGCATTTGTCCACACTGCCATCAAAAACAAAATTGGCGTCATCACTCTCGACAGACCGAAAGCGCTCAACTCGCTCTCTCTCGACATGGTGCGCGCGATAACCGATGCTTTGCTGCACTGGCGGAATGACGATAGCGTCCGCGCCGTTATTATTCGCAGCAGTAGCGAAAAGGCGCTTTGCGCCGGCGGCGATATCCGGTTTTTTTTTGAGGCCGGCCGCAGCACGCCGCAAGGTGGCAGTGCACAACTGGAGGACTTCTTCACTGAAGAATATGCCCTGAATCACCTGATTCACCATTATCCGAAGCCATACATTGCATTCATGGATGGCATTGTGATGGGCGGCGGCATGGGGATTGCGCAAGGCGGGCCGGCCAATCGGCTTCGAATCGTCACCGATCGCACGAAGATGGCCATGCCAGAAGTGAACATTGGCTTGTTCCCGGACGTCGGAGGAAGTTACTTCCTTTCGCGAATTTCTGGCGAGACGGGTGTTTATCTTGGCGTGACCGGAGAGATCATTGGTGCTGCGGACGCCATCTATGCCGGACTTGCGGATGTCTTCGTGCCCGCTACGCAGCTGGCTGCCTTGTTCGAGATGATTATAGAGGACCAATCGGAAGATATTCGCGAAGCGGTTTGCAACTTTGCGGCCCCCTTCAGGACTCAGGCCGATCCTGCTGCCAGTACGCTTGCTGCAGAGCGTGCGGCAATCGACCGACATTTTGCATATAACGACATACACGCCATCATTTCCTCGCTAGCTCAGGATGCTAGTCCATTTGCCCAAAAGACGCTGAGCACAATGGACAAACGCTCGCCACTTATGATGTGTGTGACACTATCCCAGTTGCGCCAAGGTGCCGGCATGAACATCGCAGATTGCCTGCGCATGGAACGCACGATGGTCCGCCGCAGCTTTGAAAATGGCGAGGTTCTTGAAGGAATTCGCTCGGTGGTCATCGACAAGGACAATGCGCCGAAATGGACCCCATCGACAGTCGCGGAGGTAAGTGCGGAAATGGTTGCACGTTTTTTCGAGCCCGCTTGGCCGACACACGCGCATCCGCTGCGTCACCTTGATTAAAGTTCGTCCACCGTAAACAACCTGCGGTGTTCGCGCATTGCATACCGATCCGTCATCCCGGCAATATAGTCGGCGACCTTGCGTGCCTGGAAAGGCAACGCGTCGGGAGTAGCATCGGTCACGTTTACCTGGTAGTCCGGGGGCAGCAAACGCGGTTCGTCCATAAAGGCATCAAACAGTTCTCTGATGATCCGTCTTGCTTTGCTGGTCATCCGATTTACCTGGTAGTGATGATACAAATTCTGCCGCAGGAAGCGTTTCAATAGAAGCGCCTCTGCGCCCATCGCCTCCGAGAACGTGATCAGCGGCGCGGTGGCGCGAACGTCATCAACGGTTTGTAATCCGGCCTGTTGAATGCGCAGTTGCGACGCCTGTATCAGATCAACAATCAGCGCATTGATCATGCGGCGAATGGTTTCGTGAATGGCCCGCCGTCCGCTGATCCCCGGATAGCTTGCTTCAACTTCCTTCCGGTGGCGCGCATAAAAATCCACCTCGCCGAGCTGGACGGTGGTAATCAGCCCGGAGCGCAGACCATCGTCGATGTCGTGATTGTTATAGGCAATCTCATCGGCCAGATTCGCGAGTTGCGCTTCCAGTGTCGGCTGCTTCTTGTCGATAAACCGTTGTCCGATATCGCCGAGTCCAAGCGCATTCGTTGGCGAGCAATGCTTGAGAATTCCTTCGCGCGTTTCAAACATCAGGTTCAGGCCGTCGAACGCACCGTAATGCTCTTCGAGTTCATCGACGACACGCAGGCTTTGCAAGTTATGTTCGAAGCCGCCATAGTCCTTCATGCATGCATTCAGCGCTTCCTGCCCCGCGTGTCCAAACGGCGTATGTCCCAGATCATGGGCCAGCGAGATCGCCTCGACCAGGTCTTCATTCAAGCGAAGATTGCGCGCGATGGAACGTGCGATCTGCGCGACTTCGATGCTATGCGTGAGCCGGGTCCGAAATAGATCACCTTCGTGATTCACGAAAACCTGCGTCTTGTATTCAAGCCGGCGGAATGCCGTAGAGTGGATGATGCGATCGCGGTCGCGCTGAAATTCAGAGCGAGATGCCGGTGCCGGCTCGAGGAAGCGCCGCCCTCGCGATGCCGCAGATCGCGCAGCATATGGTGCGAGGTGGGCTTCGAAGTCCATCACTAAACGGAGGCCTTCAGGGTGGCCAGCAATACGTCCTGCGGTACTGACATGATGACTGGTGTGCCAAGCGGCTTGATCAAGATGAATTTAATCTGGCCACCTTCGTTTTTCTTGTCCACCTCCATCAACTCTAGCCAGCGCTCAATCCCGAGGTCTGGGGCTTTTACAGGAAGCCCTGCAGCCTTTACCAGCGCGGTCATGCGTGTCACGGTTTCCCTATCAATGAAACCAAGGCGATGTGAAAGATCGGCGGCCATGATCATGCCGCAACCAACGGCCTCGCCATGAAGCCATTCGCCATAGCCCAGTCCGGCTTCAATTGCGTGGCCAAAGGTATGGCCGAAGTTAAGTATTGCGCGCAGGCCGCCTTCTCTTTCATCCTGCCGTACGACGTCGGCCTTGATCTCACAGGAGCGCTGAATTGCATATGCTAGCGCTGCCGCATCGCGGGCGACCAGTTTTCCAATATTGGATTCGATCCAGTCAAAAAATGGAGCATCGATGATGGCCCCATGCTTGATGACTTCGGCTAAGCCCGCGGAAAGTTCGCGTAAAGGCAAGGTGCCTAGCGTCGAAGTATCGGCAACGACTGCCTGGGGTTGGTAAAACGCTCCGATCATGTTTTTGCCGAGCGGATGATTGATGCCCGTCTTGCCGCCGACAGACGAGTCGACCTGCGCCAGCAAGGTCGTCGGGACCTGGATGAACGGCACTCCGCGCATGTAAGTTGCGGCTGCGAAGCCTGTCAAGTCGCCGATCACCCCGCCGCCCAGCGCCACAAGCGTTGTCTTGCGATCGCATTTTTCCGTCAGCAGTGCGTCGAACACGCGCATCAGGTTCGCCCAGTTTTTTTCTTCCTCGCCATCCGGCAGCACAACGGTTGTTACTTGCTTGCCAGCGTCGGCCAGCAATGCAGCAAGTTTGTCGAGATATAAGGGACCGACAGTGGTATTGGTGACAATTGCCACGCGCTTGCCAGCAACATGTCTGCTGATGAGGTCGGAATCGGCGAGAAGCGACTGTCCAATGGTAATCGGATAGCTGCGCTCGCCCAGATCGACTTGCAGGATGATCGGGGAAATTTGCTGCGTGCTCATGAAAGAAATTATGAAGTCGGATTCGGCATTTCATCACCCGGCTGCGCCTTGCCGGCCATCTCAAGCTGGGAAATGATCATTTGTACCAAGGATTGTACGTTAGGACGGCCCGTTTCGATGACAAAGTCGGCAACTTCAAGGTAGTACGGCTCGCGTTCGCGCGCAAGCTGCTCGATTTTCTGTCGCGGATCGGCGGTTTGCAGCAAAGGTCGGTTCTTGTCGTGACTAGTGCGCTGGAGAATGCTGTTGACGCTGGCACGCAGATAAATCACGGTGCCGCGGGTTTTCAGGTATTCGCGATTTTCCGGTTTCAGGACGGCGCCGCCGCCTGTCGCCAGAATAATGTTGGGTTGCGACGTCAAATCACGAATGACTTCTGATTCACGCTGCCGAAAACTCGCCTCACCCTCAATTTCAAAGATCAAGGGAATCGAGGCACCGGTACGTGCCTCGATTTCGTGATCCGAATCGATGAACCGTTTGTCCAGCTTTTTGGCGAGGGCGCGACCAACCGTGGTCTTGCCCGCGCCCATTAGACCGACCAGAAAAATACTGCTTTTCAGTTCGGTATGTTGCAAGGATTTACTCCATACGGACTGTAGAAACCAGGCGGAGGTGCTGTCTCTGACGTAAGGTCAGTGATCAATACCGGCAGGAAAAACGCGGGCGGAATATATGTTGACTCGGTGCCGGACACGCTTCCACGAATCGTCATCTTGACTTCCGTCCAGTTTCCGCGGTCACGCGGATACCTGACTGACACGATGGCAGTACCAGTCGTATCCGTTGTACCGCTTGAAGTAATGGAAAGCGGAATGCCTGGGTCCAGAGTACCACTTGAATTCGCATCCTCACCCGTATCCAGGATGCCATTCTGGTTAACGTCTTCATTTGCGCACGTAGCGACAACATCCGGGACCCAGCGTTTGGCAGTTACGGCATCATAGGTGTAAGTACCTTTTGAATACCGTGTCGGAATGATCGTTGCTGTCACTGAGACGTTAGGTACCGGATTGCCTGATGCGTCGGTAACAAAAACACTATAGTCTTGTTGGTACGTTGTCGTAGTCGGTGTACCCAAGGTGCTGCCTGTGCCCGCAGCAATAAACAGAGACTTCCTTGACACAGTCAAGCTTGTCACTGCAGTTTTGCTAGTGCCTTGAATCTTCGCCTGGATACTAACCCCGTCCTTGGGTGTGTCAGCTGTTCCAGCAATAAATGCTACCGAAGCCGAGCCGTTACTCGCCGTAGTAATGACAGACGGATTAGTCAGGGCACCACCGCTCTTGTCACTGACAATCGAAAACTCCACCACCGCATTCTTAACCAGATTGTTATTAGTAGTCCCGTCACGCACGATCGCGGTCAATGTGCTTCTTTCACTCTGGCCTACACCGGAATTTGTACCGATCACAGCCGGTTCAGCCTGAAGACTGATGGTTGCGGATGAAGTCAATGCCGCGATGAATTCAACATTCGCCTGGGCTGTGGGTCCGTTCACAACTGAGGCCGTCACTGTCGCTACCCCGGCAGTATCCGACTTTAAATAAACAGCCTGCGAGTCACCGGCAGTAACGGCCACATTACTTGTTGAAAGCAAGGTGGCACATCCACCGTCGGAATATATGCGCCCGCGCGATGTGGTGATGTTCACTGTGCCGGTCTGCGCAACGCCGCTCACCTCGTAACGAGAAGCAATGCGCAAGCATGCTGTTGTTGTTTCGGCCGTTGTCGCGATAGAACCGCTGCTATCAACAATGCTGATATTCAACTTTGATGCATTCACATTCACGGACACGGAGGAACTGACGCCCTGCGACGAGACCGAAATAATGTCATTACCTGACTGGGATGCGGTCAACGACAGTACGACTTGGCCTTGGGCATTGGTAAGCGGCGCACTTGACGATCCACCATTGGATGTCTTCACACTGATGGGATTTCCCTTTAGTGAAGAAAAACCGACAGGTACGTTAGACACGGCGACGCCAGAAGAGTCCTTGACCGTAATAGTCAAATCACCGGCGCTGCCAGCCGTTATTGTGCTTGGCCCGACCACGGAGATGCTTGTTCCGACGACATCGACAGTACCGCTTGCCGTTATCCCCCCGGCTACGGCACTGACAGTAATTCGGCGATTCGTATGATCGCCCGATGTGCCAAGCGTGGCCTTGGCCTGCCCGTTCTTGTCCGAGACTTTGTCAGTAACGGTCAATGCCCCTGAACTGGCGGTAAATGTCACAGGAATATCCGGAACCGCTGCATTGTTCCCATTCTTCACCAATGCAGTAACGGTCACTTCGGTGCCCGTTGTGCCCGCCGACTTTAGTTCGGAACTGCTGAAAATCAAGGAAATCGAGCCGACTCCACTTGCGGAAGATCCGGCCACTTTTCCTGGCGATCCACCACCTCCGCCACAAGACACCAATGCGAGCGCGGCAAACCCGCCAGCTGCGTATCGGACAATGCGTCGAAATGAAGTCTCTATTACCCCTGATACCCCTGATTCCATAATCCCTATCCTTAAAGTTATTTTGAATTATTTGTTATATTTTTATCGCGTTGACAATCGCTCCGCGACAATTTTCGGCGTAATGAAAATAAGTAGCTCGGTCTTGTCATTCGTCCGTGACGTCGATTTAAAGAGATTGCCGACTACTGGAATATCGCCTAGCACCGGCACCTTGGTAGCCTGATCGCGTTCAATTTGTTGGAATATGCCACCCAAAACCACTGTGCCGCCGTTTTCCACCAAGACCTGAGTTTTCACATGCTTGGTATCAATCGCAAATCCTGCGCGGGTTTCTACGCCAACGCTATCTTTGTTTACATCGACATCAAGAATGATATTGCCATCCGGCGTAATCTGCGGCGTGACTTCGAGCTTGAGGTTCGCCTTTCGGAAGGCAATTGATGTTGCACCACTCGATGTCGCGATCTGATACGGAAGCTCTGTGCCTTGTTCGATCAATGCCTTTAGCTGGTCAGCAGTAACAACACGCGGGCTGGAGATGATTTTCCCCTTTCCGTCTGCTTCCAACGCTGATAATTCCAAGTTCAAGAATCGGTTCGCTGCTGCGGAAAAAAGGCTGATCGCGAGGCTACCGGGTGTGGCGCCGTTTATACCGGCAGCCGGTAAATTGATAAATTGACTGTTGTTATAACCTTGATCTTTTTCCTCCACTTGGCCCGTTTGCTCGCCGACCCCAGTAAAAGTGCCGGTTGTTGCTACCCGCGTATTGCTGCCTCTGCTAATCTGGAATCCAGTGTCGCCGCCGCGCAAGGTCCGCAAGTCGGTGAAACCGAGTTTTGCGCCCAGATTCTTACTAAATTTATCGTCGGCCTCAACGATACGCGCCTCGATCAACACCTGCTTGGATGCGATGTCGGTCTTTAATACGAGCTTACGTATCTCTTCAAGTTTGGATGCAATATCAGTAACGAATAATTGATTGGTACGCGGGTCAATTACGGCACTTCCTCGTTTCGACAGGATGCTCTTCTTGGCATCACCACCATCAACACCGAATACTTGCTTGAACGATTCGGCCTTCTGATAATTCAATTGATAGATTTCTGTTTTCAAGGGCTCCAACTCGGCAATCTGAGCACGCTGTTCAAGTTCCAGCTTTTCCTTGGTGAGTAACTCGTCCTTCGGCGCTATCCAAAGAACTGATCCATTTTTTCGCATGTCGAGGCCTTTGGCCTGCATGACGATATCGAGTGCCTGATCCCACGGAACATCTTTCAGCCGTAGCGTTAGATTGCCGCTGACTGTGTCGCTTGTAATGATGTTCAAGCCGGTAAAGTCGGCAATCACCTGAAGTACGGCTCTGACTTCGACGTTCTGGAAGTTCAGCGACAAACGCTCGCCGCGGTAACCTTGTGTGCCCTGCACCAGCTTGTTGGGATCTTCCTTGATCGGCTTGACTTCAATGACCAGTTGCGTATCGCTTTGATACGCACTGTGCTCCCACAAGCCTTTTGGCTCAATCACCATGCGAACATTTTCGCCTTGTGGTGAGGTTGTAATCGACTGTACTGGTGTTGCAAAATCCGTCACCTCAAGGCGACGACGCAAGACTTCCGGCAAGGTGGTTTTCAAGAAGTCGACAACGATGGTCTGCCCCTGCTGGCGCACATCAACCGCAATCTGGTTACTGGGAAGATCGACGACTATGCGTCCTTCGCCTCCGGTACCACGGCGAAAGTCGATATCGCGCAAAGGCAGTTTGCCGGGCAATGCCGCTTGCGTCAAAATCGGCACCCCGGCGGCATTCACTGCCGTAGCGACACCACCGGAACCATCAATGGTGACAATGACGACGTTTCCTTCAACTGCCGTTGCATAGTTTAGGGGGCGAAGCAAATTAAACACGAGCCGCGAGCGATCCCCCGCCTGCACAACGTTAACGTTGCGTACGTCTCCTAGGCCTATTTCCTGTGCCGCCTTGCCGGTCGCATTTGCGGTGTTCGAAAAGTCGAGGGCGATGCGTGCTGGACTCGTAATCGAAAAGCCGATCGGCGGCTTGGTCACACTTTTCTTTAGTGCCACCTTAATAATGACGTTCGCGCCTTGTTGATTCGCCGTGATCGACTCAATTGCATTTTCTTGCGCATGCGCGAAACTACCGGTCATTGCGCCACATGTCAGAGCAACCCGCAAAAGGACAGCGCGCGCAATTTCAAGCCAGCGAGTATCGTGTTTTTTAGACGCCATCATTTTTTATTCTCCTGCAGCTCTAACTTCGCTTTGCGCTCGATCCAGTCGCCGGTCGCGTCGCGGACTATTTCCTTCAGTTCTACTTCCGTATCGGTGATTTTCGTAATCATTCCGAAATTCTGTCCGACATAATTTCCGACCTTGGCTTGGAACACCGCTTTATCCACCTGCAAGAGGGCATAACTCAAGCCGGGCTTTTCCAGGGTGCCAACCATTTTGATACTATCTAGCGGGTAATTTTCCAAGGGCTCTTTACGTCGCTCGAGATCAGGTTTGAGCGCGCTACTTGAATTAACCTGTAGCTTCGCAAGAGCCGCGGATAATTTTGCCGGGTTATAGGGATCGATTTCTTCCTTGCCGGAATACACAAAGGGCGCAAATTTCTTGGGTTCAGACAGCTTCTTTACAGACACGGGCGTCTGCTTCTGTACGTCGTCCATCCATTGCTTGACCTCTTGCACCCCACCGTCTCCGCATCCGGCCAGGGCAACAGTGCTTAACATGACAAGCACATTTACGACCGCACGAAACGATGTCATTTCTTCGCTCCCTTTGACTTCGCTTTTTCGGCGGCCTTGCGCTGAGCGTCAACTTCATCCTTGTCTAAGTAGCGAAATGTTTTCGCGACCGCGTCCAATGTCAGCACACCATCCTTGCCTGCGATCAGGTTCAAATTGTTTAAGGTAACGATCCGGGGCAAATTAGCAATGTCACTGGCGAATGCGCCGACGTCGTGATAATTACCAGTCACTTTGATATCGATTGGCAACTCGGCATAGTAGTCCTTCACGACGACTTGACCCGGCTTGAACAGCTCGAACTGCAGACCGCGTCCCAAGCCCGCCTGATTGATATCCGATAGAAGTGCATCCATTTCCGCTTTACTAGGCAGCTGTTTTTCGAGCGTTGAAACGTACTCGTTAACCTGTTCCTTTTGTTTGCGCAAACTATTCAGATTGATTGCCTGTTGCACCTTCAGCTTGTACGCTTCGCGCAACTTTATTTCTTCTTGTTCGCCGCTATCCAGCTCGTCTTGCTGTCCGCTCAAATAGAGAAACCATCCCAGCACGATAACGGCGAGTAGCGCGCCCAGCGCACACATCATGCGCGGAATGATCGGCCATTGCCCGGGATCACGGCCGTTTAGGCCACGAAACTGCGCAGCAACCACATCCCCGATTTTTTTCAGATCTGCCATAGACTGTCTTTCATGTCAGGGACGCTTGGGTGCAGTAACGTTTGGTGAGGCTCCCGGGGCAGCCTGATCCTTATCGCGCGGACGCTTGATCCCGACGTTCACTGTAAAGTCGAATACCCTCTTTGCATCCCTACCTTGTCCCAAATTGGTGGAACGGATTTCGATCAGATCGGGGCGTTCCAGCCATTGAGAGTTGTTGCCTAGATTGCGGAGCAATTCGGAAACGCGCTCATTGGATTGCGCGTATCCGCTGATTACCACCCGCTGACTATCCTGTTTCAGTGAACGCAAGTAGATCCCTTCCGGAACCTGCTTGACCAGCTCATCCATCAAATACACCGGCTGGTTGCGGTCGCTTTGCAAATCCTCGACGGCCTGCTGACGCGCCTTCAATGCTTCAATTTCCTGTTTGAGGGTCGAAATTTCCTTGATCTGCCCGTCAAGCTTGGTGTTTTCTGCCTTGATAAAGTTGTTGCGCTGATCTTGATTCGAAATCTTGTTAGCTATGAAGCCTGCGTATGCGACCACTAACGCGAAGCCCGTCAAAGCAGCCAGCGCAAGCAAGCGCATAAAAGCAGCCTTGCGCTGTTTCCGTTTTTCCTCTCGGTGAGGAAGAAGATTAATGTGAATCATTCGCCAAACCTCCGCATGGCGAGTCCGCAGGCGACCAGATAGGAGGGCGCTTCTGTGCGCAACTGCTTTTCGCGCACATTGGGTGCAAGCTGCATTCCCTTGAACGGGCTGACAACCGAAGTGGAAATCTTGGTACGGTCTGCGACAAGCTCAACCAGGCCGGGGATGATCGCGCAGCCTCCTGCCAGGAAAATCTGATCAATGTGGGTGTATGGCGTGGACGTAAAGAAGAACTGGATTGCGCGTGTCACTTCCAGCGCGACGTTTTCAAGGAAAGGTTCGCGCAGTTCACGCTCGTACCCCTCGGGCAGATCGTCTGCTTTTTTCTTCGCTTCCGCATCTTCGAAAGACAGTCCGTACGCGCGCACAATGTCTTGCGTCAGCTGATTGCCACCAAACGGCTGCTCGCGTTCATAAATGGTTTGGCCATCCTGAAGCACGGATACGTGCGTGACCAATGCGCCGATTTGAAACAGGGATACGATTTGACCCTGTCCGCCCTTGGGCAGTTGCGCTGTAATCCGGTCGATCGCTGCGCGCGCCGCGTAGGATTCGATATCCATCACCATCGGTTTCAGTCCAGCCGCTTCTGCAACAGCGACACGGTCTTCGACCTTTTCTTTGCGTGTTGCCGCGATCAATACTTCCACGTCGTCCGGTGCATTTTGAGCAGGACCGATCACGTCGAAATCGAGACTGACCTCATCCAGTGCAAAGGGGATGTATTGATTGGCCTCGCTTTCAACCTGCACTTCCAGTTGATCATCCGACAGGCCAGCCGGCAAGATGATTTTCTTGGTAATAACGGATGCAGGCGGCATGCCGAGCGCGACATGTTTAACGCGCGTGCCGCTCTTCTTCCATACGCGGCGAACGGCCTCGGAGACCTGCTCGATATTTTCAATATTGCCGTCTACAACGGCACCACGCGGCAAAGGCTCATTCGCAAAGCGCTCCAGCCGGTATTCGTTCTTGCCCGCTTCAGACAGCTCGACGAGTTTTACGCCCGAGGTACTGATATCCAGGCCGATCAACGGTGGATTTTTCTTGCCGAACAACATGCCGAGATCGATGGCCAAGGGTTTCTCTCCCCGAAAATGTGGTTTATTGCGTGAACGCACCACTTATTTGTGTGTCGAAGCTCTCAAGCAACGAGGCTTATCAAAAAATCCGTTTAAAAACCAGTATTTAGGTCACATACATCCAACGTTACATTAAATCGTAGCAATAAGCTTCAACTGGTGTAAAGCGATTTCCATGGAGTAATTTGTAAATGCGTTGCCAAAAGTCCACGTTGTCTAGAGATAATAATTGATTTTTTGATAATATCGAATACTCTTGCGCGCCGTTATAATTCAACGGTCCACTTTTCTCCTCTCATTTTCTCGGCATGACCCCTCCCAATTCTGCAGGCGACACTCCCAAAGAGGCGCCGAAGCGCCGTTTACCCTTGCTTGCCCGCCTCGCTCTTGGCATCGCCGGGGCGACACTCGGACTGGCGGTTGCCGGCATCCTGGTCGTTGGGTTTGCATTGGCAATGGCTTATCCCAATCTGCCGCCACTGGATTCCTTGACCGATTATCGGCCTAAGATTCCACTGCGCATTTTTTCCGCTGACAATGTCCTCATTGGTGAATTTGGCGAAGAACGTCGCAACCTTGTTCGGATCAAGGATGTACCGGACATCATGAAAAAGGCCGTGCTGGCGATCGAAGATGACCGCTTCTACGACCATGGGGGCGTGGATTATGTCGGCATCCTGCGCGCTGGGGTGCATAACCTGACTAGCGGGTCAAAACAGGGCGCATCCACTATTACGCAGCAGGTTGCCCGCAATTTCTTCCTTTCCAGCGAACAAACGCTCAAGCGCAAGATATACGAGATTCTGCTCGCCTGGAAAATTGAACAGAGCTTGAGCAAGGATCAGATCCTTGAGGTGTACATGAACCAGATTTATCTGGGACAGCGTGCATACGGTTTTTCGTCGGCAGCGCAGATCTATTTCGGCAAGAAACTTTCCGACATTAATATTGCCGAAGCCGCAATGCTCGCTGGTTTGCCGAAAGCACCATCTGCCTACAATCCGGTTGCGAATCCAAAACGCGCCCGTGCACGACAACAGTACATCCTGCAACGCATGGCCAATCTCGGCTATATCACTGCGGCGGAATATGAGAGTGCAAAGGATCAAGTGCTGAAGGTCAAAACCAACAGCAGCGAATTCGGTGTCCATGCCGAATATGTCGCGGAGATGACACGACAACTAGTCTATGAACAATTCAAGGACGAAGCCTATACCCGCGGACTGAATGTCTACACCACCATTACCAAGGCCGATCAGGACGCAGCCTACCTAGCATTGCGCCGCGGCGTCATGGATTACGAAAAGCGCCATGGTTATCGCGGACCGGAAGGCTACATGGAGATTCCGGAGTCCAAAGAAGAAGCCGACAATGCCATCGAAGTGGAACTTGCCGAACATCCGGACAGTGATGATATCGTCGCGGCCGTCGTGCTGGAAGCGTCACCCAAGAGCATGAAGGCAGTCCTGTCGTCCGGCGAAGAAATCACCATCACTGGACCGGGCTTGAGTTTTGCGACCAATCTTTTGAGTGAAAAGGCGCCGCCCAATCGCAAGGTAAAACGCGGTGCAATCATTCGCGTTACGCAGGAAAATCATGCGTGGACTGTTACCCAGATGCCTGAAGTCGAATCGGCCTTTGTCGCCGCGAATACCGAAGATGGTTCAATCCGGGCGTTGGTTGGCGGTTTCGATTTTAATCGCAACAAATTCAATCACGTTACGCAGGCATGGCGCCAGCCCGGTTCTTCTTTCAAGCCCTTTATTTACTCTGCATCGTTGGAGAAAGGCTTGTCGCCGGCAACGGTGATCGCGGACGCGCCGATCAGTTTCGATGCCGGCCAGACCGGCGGGCAGGCGTGGGAGCCGAAAAACTATGACGGCAAGTATGAGGGCCCGATGTCCATGCGCAAAGGCCTGACCAAGTCGAAAAATATGATTTCGATCCGCATCTTGCACAAGATCGGCGCCAAATATGGACAGGAATACGCGACCCGCTTCGGCTTCGAAGCAGAAAAGAATCCGCCCTATCTGACTCTGGCCCTTGGTGCCGGCGCGGTGACCCCGCTGCAAATGACTGGCGCTTATGCGGTGTTTGCCAATGGCGGCTACAAGGTCAGCCCCTATATTATTTCCAAGGTAACCGACAACTCAGGCAAAGTGTTGTCTCAAGCAGTACCGGACAAAGCGGGCGATGAAACCAACCGCGTTATCGACGAGCGCAATGCCTTCCTGATGGACAGCATGATGAAAGACGTCGTCAAGTTCGGTACCGCGACTCGGGCACTGGTGCTCAAGCGCCCGGATATCGCGGGCAAGACTGGCACCACCAACGACTCGGTCGATGCCTGGTTTGCAGGCTATCAGCCCAAGGTTGTCGGCGTCGCCTGGATCGGCTTTGATCAGCCGAAAAATCTTGGCAACCGCGAAACCGGCGGCGGACTGGCTTTACCCATCTGGATCGGCTACATGCAGAAGGCACTCAAGGATCTTCCTGTAGAAGAACGATCAGTGCCGGAAGGTCTCGTTCAGGTTGGCGGAGAATACTACTATGCAGAAAATCCCCCCGGAGCCGGCGTGCGCAGCCTGGGGCTTGGCGACCGCCAAGGCGCGGAAGAAGAAAAGGCGAAGGACGAGGTAAAGAACGAATTGTTCTAATGTCGAAGATTCGCCAGAAGCCGAAGTACGCTGTTGCGGACTTCGGCTTTTTTACGTTATTACACGCCTGCTTCGAGCACAAGCGCCATGCCACCTTGTTCGCTGACCATTTTCGATAAAGCAGCAAACAATTCGCTGTTGTCGCGCGTATTGATCCATTTCCCGTTCTCGCGCTTGTAGTGAAACCCGCCCGAACGGGCAGCGACCCACATTTCCTGCATTGGCGCCTGACTGTTGACGATGATTTTCGATCCGTTGTCGACAAATTCGATCTCCAGCACATTGCCGCTGCGGCTGCATTCGACATCAAGATCGCTATCGTTTGATGCACGTTCCAGCGCAGATTCTATTGCGACCAGCGTCTGGTCCGCCAAGGCCAGGAATTCCGATTCAGTCATGCTACACTCCAATGAGTTCCCAAAACCGTGATTCTAATCGTGAAGTCCGTTCTTGACCTGTCGCGCGTCGCCGCCATTTTGATTGCAGCCTTGCTTGCAGGCTGTGGTCAAAAGGGCCCACTATACTTGCCGGCAAAGCCGACACCGGTCGCAATACCCGCAACGCAGCAGACACCGCCGGCTCCGGTTAATACCACGGCCCCTGATTCCAAATAGCCCGCCCCCTGCCATGTCGCATTTCTCTTACAAAAACGGCGTGCTGCACGTCGAAAAACTTGCATTATCCGAAATTGCCAAACAATTCGGCAGCCCAACCTACGTCTATTCGAAAGCCGCGTTGGTCGAGAATTTTTCCGCTTATGCCGACGCGTGCAAGGAAAATCGCCGCGACGAAAGCACCGCGCTGGTATGTTACTCGGTCAAATCCAATTCAAATCTCGCGGTCCTCAATCTTTTGAGCCGACTGGGATCGGGCTTCGATATCGTATCCGGTGGGGAATTGCTGCGCGTGATCGCTGCCGGAGGCGACCCGCGTAAGGTAATTTTTTCCGGCGTCGGCAAGACGCATGATGAGATGAAGCTGGCATTGGCGCATGACATCCTTTGCTTCAATGTGGAATCGACCGCCGAACTACAGCGCCTTAATGAAGTCGCCGGTGAAGTGGGCAAACAGGCCCCGGTTTCATTACGCGTGAATCCGAACGTGGATGCAAAGACGCACCCTTACATTTCGACCGGACTCAAAGAAAACAAATTTGGCATCGCCTATGACGAGGCACTGACCGCCTACCGTACTGCGGCGACCCTGCCGCATATTCGCGTAGTCGGCATCGATTGCCACATCGGATCGCAGTTGCTGGACGATGCGCCGCTGCTCGAAGCACTCGATCGGTTGATTGAACTAGTCGATCGCCTGGCGCAAGAAGGCATTCAGCTGCATCATTTGGACATCGGTGGCGGCATTGGGATCACCTACGATCAGGACAAACCGGTCGCTATCGGCGATTACCTGGGACGCCTGTTTGCAAAGATCGACAAATGGCGCCTGCTCAAGCACAAGGGCGCGCCGATACAGGTGATGTTCGAGCCGGGCCGCTCCATCGTCGGCAATGCCGGCGTGCTACTGACTGGAGTCGAATATCTCAAGCACGGCGCAGCAAAGAATTTTGCCATCGTCAATGCAGCGATGAACGATCTGATGCGCCCGGCAATGTACGAGGCATGGCATGGCGTGCAGCCGGTAGTGCAGCGTGCTTCGGATGCCAAGACTTATGACATCGTCGGCCCGGTGTGCGAATCAGGCGACTGGCTGGCGCGCGAACGCACCTTGGCAATCGAACAGGGTGATTTGCTGGCCATCATGTCGGCCGGCGCCTATGGCATGACAATGTCATCCAACTACAACACGCGTGGCCGCGCGGCGGAAATCATGGTCGATGGCGACAAGGTACATCTGATTCGCCAACGCGAAGTGCCGAGCGATTTGTTCAAGCTGGAATCGCTGCTGCCCTGACAGCCCTGTGTCAGTTCAGGTAGGCGCCGGATCAATCCGGCGCCGTTGCAGGCGGGGCAGCACCACATTCCAATAGACCCGAGCCAACAGCAACACCGCTACGATACTTCCCATTAGTATCGGCTGGGCGAAATCATGCTTGCCTGCCTTCATCCACCAGAAATGCAGGATGCCGAGCGGCGCAATAATGTAGATCAGGCGGTGCAAGGCCTGCCAGCGCTTGCCGCCAAGACGTTTCACCATTCCGTTGGTGCTGGTGACAGCAAGCGGAATCAGTAGCAGAAACGCTGTAAAGCCTACCGTGATGAACGGCCGTTTGACCACATCCTTCAGCATCTCATCGATATCAAAGAAATGGTCAAACCACAGAAACGTGGTGAAGTGCTGCGCGACATAGAAAAACGCAAATAGTCCGAGCATCCGGCGCAACTTGATCAGCCAGTGCCAGCCAGTCAAACGACGCAAGGGCGTGATACTCAATGTCAGGCACAGAAAGTACAGCGTCCAGTCGCCGGTATTGCGCGTAATGAATTCGATCGGATTGGCGCCCAGCCTGTCCGTGAAGGCGAATAGCACCAGGCGCGCAAATGGCAGCAATGCCGCCATGAATAGCGCCACCTTGACCAAGGTGATTTGTCGCGGCGTAGGCATCAGAAAAACTTCTTCAAATCCATGCCGCCATAGAGCGATGCCACGTCGCTATAGCCGTTGAACATTAAGGTTTTGCGTTTCTTCGTAAGAAAGCCATCCTCGCCAATGCGGCGCTCGCTGCCTTGTGACCAGCGCGGGTGATCGACTTCCGGATTGACGTTGGAGTAAAAGCCGTACTCCTGCGGCGCCGCAATATTCCACGCCGTTTTCGGCTGATCCTTGGTAAAACGAATTTTGACAATGGATTTTGCCGACTTGAAACCATATTTCCAGGGCACCACGATACGCACGGGTGCGCCATTTTGATTGGGTAGTACTTCGCCATACATCCCCAAAGTCAACAGTGTCAGCGGGTGATTTGCTTCGTCCAGGCGCAGACCTTCCACATAGGGCCACTCAAGCACGGGACTGCGCAGACCGGGCATCTGCTTCTTGTCTGCCAGCGAAACGAATTCCACATACTTGGCATTACCGGTCGGTTCGACTTTGCGGATCAGTTCGGCCAGCGAATAACCGATCCATGGGATGACCATCGACCAGCCCTCGACACAGCGCAAGCGATAAATCCGCTCTTCCAGCGGCGCGAGCTTTTGCAGGCTGTCTATATCGAGCGTCATCGGCTTCTTGATTTCGCCTTCGACCGCAATCGTCCATGGCCGTGGCTGGAGTGTGCCGGCAGAACGCGCCGGATCGGATTTGTCGGTGCCGAATTCGTAGAAATTGTTGTAGGTGGTGGCGTCCTTGAATGCCGTCGGCTTGTCCATCACGACATAGCCAGTATTCTGCTTCGCGGCCAACTTGTTCGCGCCTGGCGCTTGCGCGAATGCCTCGCGTGCCGCCATCTCGGCAAGTGCGCCGCCCGCGATCGAGCCAATGGCAAGCTGTTTGATAAAAGTACGGCGCGATTCGAATACCGCGCGCGGAGTGATTTCAGACCCAAACGGGAGGTCAATGCCGTTCGGATTGCGCTTGATCAACATGCTGGCTCCATAGCGGTGACTTGGTAATGGGTGTTTGTCTGTTCAGACAAGCTCCACCTTACAACAATTTCGCCATGGGCCGTTTTTGTTACAGCGCTCCGTAGGAATGCAGTCCCGACAGGAACATATTGACGCCGAGGAAAGCAAAGGTCGTGACAAGCAGGCCAATCAGAGCCCACCAAGCCGCAGCCTTGCCGCGCAAGCCTTTCATCAACCGCATATGCAGCCAGGCAGCATAGTTCAGCCAGACGATCAGCGCCCAGGTCTCCTTCGGATCCCACGACCAGTAACCACCCCAAGCCTCCGCCGCCCACAATGCGCCCAGGATGGTCGCGATCGTGAAGAACGCGAAGCCGACGGCGATCGCCTTGTACATGACATCGTCCAGCAGCTCCAACGGAGGCAGGCGATCAGTCAACTTGCCGTGCGACTTGAGCAGGTAAGCAACTGCTACCATCGACGCGAGCGCAAAGGTGCCGTAACCAATGAAATTGGCTGGCACATGGATTTTCATCCACCAACTTTGCAGTGCCGGAACCAGCGGCTGAATCTCAGCTGCTTCACGGCTGACGGTGTACCACAGCAAAAAACCGACCGCAGCAGAGATGACCAGCAAGACGAACGGGCCAAGCTGGCGGGTCGCATAATGTTCTTCGTAGTAGAGATAGAACAGCGCGGTGATCAAGCTGAACAGAATGAAGACTTCATACAGATTCGAAATAGGAATGTGCCCGATATCGGCGCCGACCAGATACGACTCGTACCAGCGCACCAGCATACCGGTGAAGCCAAGCACCACTGCGGCCCACGACAGTTTGCTGCCGACCGAACCACCAAAATCTGACCGCGTTATCAGCCCGCCCCAATAGAAGAGCGTCGACAAGAAGAACAGCGTGCTCATCCATAGAATCGCGGATTGACTCGACAGTGCGTACTTCAACAAGAACTTGTTATTTGCCGCGTCAAGCGTCCCACCGTAAAGGGCGATCGCCGAAAGGGCCAGTGCTGCAAGCAGGGCCATCAACCAGCGCACCTGCTTCCATTGCCAGCCCAGCCAGGAAAATGTCGGTGCTGCCAGGACAAGAATTGATTTTTCGTACACGTCCATGTATTGGCCGTAACGGTTAAATGCGAACAGCGCGCCGGCAGCGAGTGCGGCGGCATACAACCAGTCGACAATCGACAATCGCTTGAAGAAGCCAGGCGGCGGTGAGTAGGTAGGTGATTGCGTCAATTCCATCATTTTCTCCGGGTGCTCACGTACTGCTCCACTGCAAGCCGTGCAGCGATATCAGACACTACATGTGAGCCGATAATCAACCGATTAAACAGGAACCAGCCTATCCTGCTTGTGTCAGTTGCTTTTTCAAGGTCTCAAACTCTTTATCGAAATCCATCGTTCTGCGCTGTGTGCTTACCGCCATCAGCGCATGCGTACGGCCGCCGGCATCCGGCCGTAGCCAGATCCACAAACGCCGCTCGCGAATATAGAACATGGCAAAGACGCCGAGCACCAGAAACAGGCAGCCGAGGTACACGACATTCTTGCCGGGCGAACGCGTCACTTGCAGCACAGAAGCTTTGACTTCTTCAAATTCCTTCAGTTGCAGATAAACCGGCGCACCGTAAAAGGAGGCGTCCGACATTGCGTTGATCGCAAGTTGCAAAAATCGCTCATGCTTGGCATCGAGCACCAGCGCGGGAAGGCCGTCCCTTTCCCGCGCCGCCTGCCATAGTTCCCACAAACTGCCGTTCAGGATCTTCATGAAAATCTCGGCAGCCTTTTCCTGGTCGGCAGACGGCACCTGCTCAAGAAATTTGGTCACTGCCAGATAACCCGCAAGCTTCTCATTTCCCGCAAAAATTTCCATGCCGCGCATCGCGGAACGCTGCAATTGTTCCCGCAAGTCCGCTGCGTTGTCCTTTGCAGCCGGCATCGCGTGGTCCACATAACGCTGTGCGGCCTGCCGGCGAAGCTCGGGGTCATACAATGCGGCGCGCAAGCGCGACCACTCTTCCACCGAGTCCTTGTCATCGACGGGAATACGCAGATAACGGAACGATTCGCTGGGACTGTCCCGCATGCCGGTCAGGAAGACGTAATCGCCTTCCAGTTGAACCGGCTGCATATAGTTGTGATATTCGCGCGCCTGCCCGGTCTTGTCGCGCAGCTTGTATTGCACGCTGGGGCCAACGTTCTTCAAGTCCTTGTTGTTCGGATTTTTTGCGGCGGAGCCAAGTTGCTTGTTCAGACCCGCAGCAAATTTCTCGTTGAAGCTCTTGCCGGCGTCGACCGCGCGCACATCCTGACCACCCAGCGCCATGTTCTCTACATTGAACGGACGGAAACCGGTCCATTCGATCGTGTATTCCGCCCCCTTGGTGCCGTCCAACGGCGTCGTGCCCCCAACTTCGCCCGCGAGTGAATATGATTTGGAGCGTGCGCCAGCCATCGGATAGGCGATCAGCTTTAACTTGCTGCCACCATCATCGAAACTCGACTGGTAGACCGCGATACCCTTGTAGATCAGGGGCTCGTTGACCTTGATGGTTGCAGGGAAGCTCTTGCCGGATTGGAGGTCATGCACGATGACTTCGCTCGCAAACAACTTCGGCATGCCGGTGGAGTAATGTTCGATGATGAAGCGCTTGAGTTCGATCGAGAATGGTAGCTCTTGAACCAGGATACCGGTTTGCTGTGGAATGATGGCGGTGTTGCTGGTTGCGCCTTCCGGGATGAAGGTATTGGCACGGAAAGTCGGATTGTTGACGCTGAGGCGATGCTGCGCCGGGATATCGGAAATTGCACCGCTACCGGCAAACGTTGTTTTGCCGCTAAACCATTTCTGAAAACGAATTGGCAGGTCAGAATCAAGCAGGCCGCCGATGCAGATAATAACAATCGCACTATGGGCGAAGATGTAGCCCCACTTGTTAGCCGACCCGCGCTTGGCAGCGATCAGCATTCCATCACCCTTCTCCACCACCTTCGACTTGTAGCCGTCACCTCCGATGCGCAAAACCAGTTCCTGCGTGAATCCGGCGAGCGGTTTTGTGCTGCTCCATTCCGCCTTGTGATGGAAATTGCGCAGCGACTGTTCACGCACGTTCTCGCGCCAGCTGCGCATGTCGCGCAACATCTTTGGCGTGTTGCGGATAATGCACAAGGAAGTCGACAAGACCAGGAAGGCCATGATCAGCAAGAACCACCATGCCGAATACACCGCGTACAAACTCAGCTTATTGAATACTTCGAACCAGAACGGCCCGAACTGGTTGACGTAATTCGGTATCGGCTCGTTCTGCTTCAACACCGTGCCAATTACCGACGCGATGGCGACCAGACTCAACAGACTGATCGCAAATCGCATCGATGAAATCAGCTCAACGGCTTCGGCCAGCCAGCGCCGATGAGTATTCAACTGCAATCCGGAAGTGCTTACGCTCATCATTTGCTCTTCAAAAAGCAAAAGGGGTGGCATTTGCCACCCCCTCCGTCGGTTCTTTTACTACTTAACTTACTTCAGACCGGCGATATAGTCTGCCACAGCCTGGATTTCATCGTCGGACATGCGCTTGGCAACGGTCACCATCTGCGCGCTGTTCTTGCGGCCGCCCTGGCGGAAGCTCGTCAATTGCGCAACGGTATAGTCCTGATGCTGCCCTGCGAGGCGAGCAAACTGCGCCGGAATGCCTGCGCCGCTGGCACCGTGGCATCCTGCGCACGCCGGCACATTCTTGTCGGCGATGCCCCCACGATAAATCTTCTTGCCGAGTTCAACCGTTTCCTTGTTCTTTGCTGCGCCTGGTTTGGCTTCCTGCTTGTCCAGGAAAGCGGCGACGTTTTTCATGTCGTCGTCGGTCATTGCCTTGGCAATACCGGTCATGATCGGATTGTTGCGCGCCGCCGATTTAAACTCAGCTAATTGCTTGGTGATGTATTCAGCATGCTGACCAGCCAGTTTCGGGTTCTGGGTAATGGTGGAATTGCCTGCGGCGCCATGGCAGCCTACGCAAGCAAGGATGCCACGCGATGCGTCGCCGCTGGCGTACAACTGCTCGCCTTTTGCAGGATCGACCTTGGAGGCTTTTTTCTCTTCCGAAGCGTATGCCATCGAGGAAACTGCCAGCATCGCAACAAACAAGGACTTTACAAACGGGGAAAACGCACGGTTCATTCAAACACCCTGAGACTTGATTTTAAAATTCTTGCCAATGGCAGAGGTCTAAGATTCTGCAGCGCGGCGCGTTTGCGGCGCAACATTACATAACCCCTTATTGTACAATAGCTTTTCGGCATTTTCGCCTTCTTTTGCTGCATTTTCTCTCCTTACTATGTCCTTACTTTGGCAGGCCCGCTTCTTCACTACGGTGAACAACCTTCGCGATTTGCCAAAACTGCAAGTCCCGGAGATCGCCTTTGCCGGCCGATCTAACGCCGGCAAGTCCACCGCCCTCAATATTCTGTGCAACCAGAAAAAACTGGCGTTCGCATCCAAGACGCCGGGCCGCACTCAGCACATCAACTATTTTTCGATCGGAGGCGCGCATGTGGCACAACATCGGAAGGATGCAACCCGCGTCGATGAGATCCGCGCGCTTCTGGTCGACCTGCCAGGCTACGGCTATGCCCAAGTGCCGGGTGAGGCGAAATTGCATTGGAACGAATTGCTTGGAACCTATATCCAATCTCGCGAACAACTGGCCGGATTGGTGCTCATCATGGATTCGCGCCGGCCATTTACCGATCTTGATGTGCAGATGCTGGAATGGTTTGCGCCGACCGGCCGACCGGTGCACTGCCTGCTAACCAAAGCAGATAAACTTAACCGTAATGATTCAACCAATGCACTACGTCTCGCAGGTACAGTGTTAAATAGCTATGCTGACGAGCAGGGGCAGCCTTTCCCATTTACCGTTCAGTTGTTTTCTGCATTGAAGCGAACTGGCATTGAAGAAGCCAATGACAAGATTCTTGATCTGCTTGGCTTGACCGATACCCCCGGGCTTGAAGATGATCCCGATAACTAACCTGAAGAAATTCAGGACAAAAAAAACCCTGGAGAAAGGGGAAGATCTCCAGGGTAGTAACGCCTTATCGCTAATGCCACGATAGGCCCCGCTCAGGGAGGAGAAGCGGGAGGTGAATGAACACCTATTTCTAAGATAGGACGCCTCCGGAAAAGTTTCAGGGATATCGAAAGTTTATTCAGCTCTTTTAACTCATTCAAATTTGCTATGTCACAACCTCTGCCAAATAATCAGTTTCCCGCCGCCCGGATGCGCCGTATGCGCAAAGACGCCTTTTCACGTGCCTTGATGCGCGAGCACGTGCTCACCGCTTCCGATCTTATCTTTCCGGTGTTTGTACTGGACGGAAAAAATCAGCGAGAAAAGGTTGCCTCCATGCCGGGCGTGGAGCGCCTGTCTGTAGACCTTCTTCTGGCGGTCGCAGAAGACTGCGTAGCTCTCGGCATTCCGGTGATGGCAATATTCCCGGTAATTAATCCCTCGCTCAAAACCCCCGACGGTATGGAAGCCCTCAATCCGGAAGGCTTGGTTCCGCGTGCGGTACGCGAACTCAAGAAGCGGTTTCCGGAACTCGGCATCCTGACCGACGTTGCGCTCGACCCGTACACCAGTCATGGCCAGGATGGCGTGATCAATGCAAACGGCTATGTGCTCAACGATGAAACGAGCGCCATCTTGGTGAAGCAGGCATTGAACCACGCCGAGGCCGGTGTCGACATCGTCGCGCCGTCAGACATGATGGATGGCCGGATTGGCGCTATTCGCGCTGGACTGGAATCACATCACTTCATCCATACGCGCATCATGGCCTATTCGGCCAAGTACGCGTCGGCGTTTTACGGCCCCTTCCGCGATGCGGTGGGGTCCTCGGGCAATTTGGGCAAGGGCGACAAGTGCACGTACCAGATGGATCCCGCCAACAGCAACGAAGCCTTGCGCGAGGTCGCGCTAGATCTTGCCGAAGGCGCGGACATGGTGATGGTCAAACCCGGCATGCCTTATCTGGACATCGTGCGCCGGGTGAAGGATGAGTTCAAGGTCCCGACCTTCGCGTATCAGGTCAGCGGCGAATACGCGATGATCAAAGCGGCCGCACAGCAAGGCTGGCTCGATCATGACAAGACCATGATGGAAGCCATGCTGTCCTTCAAGCGCGCCGGCGCAGATGGCGTGCTAACCTACTTTGCACGCGACATCGCACGCCGGCTCAAACTCGGCTAAGCATTTCCTTTGACGCCGGGGCATATGCCCCGGCGTCCCCTGCCTATCCCATGGCAAGCCAGCCTGGTTTGGTGTTTCCCCTGTTTTCATGAGCACGGTTTCCGCTACTATTGCGCATGCAATCGTGGAATAAACACCGTACCTGGAAAAGATTGCATGGCACTCGCCATGATTGCGAGACCGGAATCGATCCCAACCTCTACCTCGGCCCATGGATATCTTTCACATCAGCAGTACCCATGTTGCGCAACTCACGGCCCCGGCGTTGGAACAGCCGAGCGAGGGATTCCTCTGGCTGGACGCAACGCATGACGAAGTTACGGCCGATCCAGTAGCGTGGCGCGATGCCGTCGAACGTGCAACCGGCGTTCATGTCTATGACCCGCATCTGACAGATGCGACCAATCTTTCGCATCCCTCCTACTTCGATTCCACGCAAGACTATGCGATGGTGGTGTTTCGCAAGCTGGCATTGGACGGAAACGGCACGCTTGAGAACTCCGCCGCACCGTCTGACAAGAAGCGCAAGATCCCGCCAGCACTGACCAAGCTTGCAACCAGGCCGGTGACATTTCTGCTGATGGATCGCGCATTGATCACCGTGCATGCAGCAAACAGCCGAACGATCGATACTTTTCGCGGCCGGTTGCTTGAATATAAAATCAAGCGAGAGAGTAGCGCGCATATCATCCGACCGCCCGGTTCGTCCGAGGAATTGATGCTGCGCCTATTGAATGCAATGGTCGATCAATACCTGGCGTTACGCCAGCCATTGACCGGCCAGATCGATCGCTGGCAACGCGCCCTGCTCAATCCGCGCAGCCCTTTCAACGACTGGAGCGCCCTGCTGGACGCACGCATCGAACTGCGTAAGCTGGATCATCTATGCGAAGGTCAGCGCGATGCGATGCAGGAATTGCGTGACTATCTGGTCGACAGCATGGATAGTGCCCAGAACAGCCGCACGAAAGACCTGATGCTGGTGCGGATCAACGATGTGATGGAACACATCACGCGCGTGCTGGCGCATGCACAACGGCTGGAATCAACCATCGAATCTGCGGTACAGATCCACTTCTCCGCAATGGCACATCGCACAAGTGAAATCATGCGCACGCTGACTGTTATCACGGCGCTGTTCATGCCATTGACGCTGATCACTGGCATCTTCGGAATGAACTTCGTCGAAATGCCGCTGCTTAGGGATAATGCTGGATTTTGGATTACGATCGGTTTCATGGTTCTGATCGTCATTGGACTATTGCTCTTCTTCTGGCGTAAGCGCTACCTCGATGACCGAGTGTTGAACAACGATCAATAAAAAAGCGCCGGGTGGCGCTTTTTTATTGTGACGAGACTGCCTGTCTGAGTGCGCGTCTTTTCGTCTCTAGAAACTGTTCACCAGTGAAAGCGAGCGCTGAAACTTCTCGGCGTCCTGATAACCAATCACACGCCCGCCCTGTATTTCGCGACCTTGCTTGTCAAAGAAAATTATCCCCGGCGGTCCAAACAAATGGAATCGCTTGAGCAGGGCTTTGTCGTCTTCGTTGTTAGCGGTCACATCGGCCTGCAACAGCAGCATGTTTGCAAATTGTGCCTGGACGCGGGCATCCGAGAAGGTCAGCTTTTCCATTTCCTTGCAGGACACGCACCAATCTGCATAAAAATCGAGCATGACGATTTTACCGTTTGCCTGGGCCAGTACTGCGTCAAGTTCAGCCGTCGACTTGACGCGTTTGAAGTCCACCTTGTGTACCGTGCCCGTAAGGTGCGCCAAGGGCGCTAGCGCGTCACGTCCGCCGGTAGCGACACCGATCAGCTGCACGAGTCCGAATGCGGCGAAAATCAGTCCAATTCCTTTGGACATCCAACGGCCCGGCCGTGACCAAACGAGAAATGCCCCATAGCCTATTCCAAGCGTCGCCCATCCGACCATCGGAACCCAAGCTGGAATGACCGGAGTCACAATCCAAATTGCAAGGCCGAGCATCAGCACGCCAAAGAAGAACTTAACCGATTCCATCCAGGCGCCCGCGCGCGGCAGCAGCGCGCCGGCGGAAACACCGACCATAAGCAGGGGAACGCTCATGCCGACAGCCATCGCAAACAGCGCACTACCGCCAATCAGGACATCGCGCGTCTGGCTGATATAGAGCAATGCACCTGCCAACGGCGCGGCAACGCAAGGACCAACAATCAATGCCGAGATTGCGCCCATCGCGAACACACCGACAAATTTGCCGGAGGCTTGCTGGCCCGATGCCCGTGCCAGCCAATTTTGGACAACTGCCGGCATTTGCAATTGGTACACGCCGAACATCGACAATGACAGCGCAATCATCAGCACGGCAAATGTGGTCAGTGTCCAGGGATTCTGCAACGCGGCCGCCAGTCCTTCGCCCACGAGCCCTGCAGCAACACCCAAGCCGGTATAAACCAACGCCATGCCTAACGAATACGTGACTGATAATGCGAGGCCACGTGCACGGCTGACTCGGTGTCCTTCGCCCAAGATGATTGACGACAGGATGGGCACCATCGGAAGTACGCAAGGGGTGAATGACAGTCCGATTCCAAGCAACAGAAACAGGGGCAGTATTGCCGCCAGCTTGCCGCTCTTGAGCGATGCTTCGATGCGCCCCATTTCGGAATCGGTCGCGGCGGCAGATAACGGGCTTGCTTCTTCCGCTGTGCCGGCAGACGTTCCACGCGCTGTCGCGAGGGCAGACATCAGGCCGCCGCCGGTGGGTGACAAGACCGCCTGCGACTCCATCGGCGGATAGCACAAACCTTTGTCGGCACAGCCTTGGCTGGTGGCTTTCAAGGTAAAGTCACCGGTCGCTTCCACCGGGACCGTGATCACCACAGCCTTGCGATAGGTCTCAACGTCTTTCTGAAAAGTTTCGTCGAACTTGATCTTGCCGGGCGGGATGACGACCTGCCCTAAGACTGCACCGTCCGCCTTGACAGCCAGACGCTCACGATACATGTAATAGCCGTCGGCAATCTTGAAGGTGACCTCGGCTGTTTTCGGGTCCAGCATACGAGCCGAAAATTTGAAGGCCGTCTCGGGATCGAGAAAGTCATCTCCCGCGTGAGAAAGCGGCACGAAAAAGAATGCGAGTACGGCCATCAATCCGACCGTTTTCTTGCACATGAACGATCGCACAAGACGCTGACGAAAAAGCTTAAACATCGACATCCTTTTTTGTTTCAGAAACAACCCATTCCAAGTATGAGGGCAATCCGCCATCCAACGGCAACGCAATGATTTCTGGCAAATCATAGGGATGTGCCAGCTGGATGGCCGCCTCAAGGTCGGCATATCTTTGTCGCGTCGTTTTCATCAACAGCGTGATCTCCGTGGCTTCGTCGACAGCGCCCTGCCATTGATAGACAGATCGTACGCCAGGCAGGATATTCACGCACGCCGCGAGTCGTTGCTCCACCAATGTGCGCGCCATGGTGCCCGCCGTCGCCTCGTCAGGCACATTAGTCAAGACCAAAAGAACTTGTTGCACGAGCAAACTCCACATAGGGCACCGCCAATTACTTTAACAATCGGCGTCGCGTCAGTACGGTTGCCACGTAAAACGCTCCAATACAATAGACCACCAAAACGGCAATATCAGACAAAGGTGTCGCAGGCAGTTCTCCTAAAATCAACGGCCGGATCAGATTTACCGCTGCGCCAAGCGGTAATACCTTGGCAAACATCTGTAGCCATGTCGGCAGCTGGCTCGTCGGATAATACACACCCGAGAGAAAAACCATGGGTGTCAATACCAAAGTGAAATAATACGTAAAGAAATCATACCCGCGAGCGAGTGCATTGATGATCAAACCAATCGATGCAAAAGTCATGCCGATCAGAAATAGCAATGGCGGCACGAGCAATACATGCGGATGCAGTCCAATTCCCAATGTAAAGATCACAAGCAGGATAGCCGTCCCCGAAAATAGGGACTTGGTGGCCGCCCAAAGCATTTCGGCAAGTACCACGTCATCTAGTGCGAGCGGCGCATTCAACAGTGCTTCCCAGGTTTTTTGCACATGCATGCGAGAAAATGCTGAATACAGGGCCTCAAAGGACGCTGCCATCATGATGGACATGCAGATCGAGCCCGATGCAAGAAATTGGATATAGGGTATTCCGTTAACCGTCTGCAGTAAGCTGCCGAGTCCGTATCCAAACGCAATCAACGTGATTAACGGATCGGCAATGTTGCCGAGGATGCTTGCAATCGCCAGTTTTTTCCAAACAAGGAAATTGCGGCGCCAAATAGGCATGAAGCGCAATGAAAAAGCCGGCAAGGCATAGGCAGCTGCACGCATCTCAATCCCTCATTTCACGACCGGTCAACTTCAAGAACAAATCCTCCAGATTCGCCGGTCGGTGCAAGTAACGGACGCCCTGAGTCACATGCAGGCTCGTCAGCAACGGTTGCGCATCGTTGGTATAACAAAACACGGTCTCGCCGCTCACTTCGAAGCGTGCCGAATTCGCCCGTCCGCCATTTTCACCCCATGTTCGCGCATTGTCGCCGTATACTTCGACCACTTCCGACTCGATATGTTGCCGGATGAGTTCACGCGGAGACCCTTCGGCAATCATCTTCCCATGGTCAATTACCGCAAGGCGGTCGCATAAACGTTCGGCCTCATCCATGAAGTGCGTAGTCAACACGATTGTCTTGCCTTCGCCCAGCAGCGTCTTAAGCCGGTCCCAAATCATATGGCGGGCTTGCGGGTCCAGACCAGTGGTTGGCTCATCCATGAAGATGAGATCGGGATCATTGATCAAGGCGCGCGCCAACGTCAATCGTCGCTTCATGCCCCCGGACAGCTCACCGATCGGCGCGTCCTTCTTGCCAGTCAAATTGGCAAACTCCAACAATTTGGGAATACGCGCCTTGATCTCATCGTCATTCATTCCAAAATAGCGTCCAAACACCAGCAGATTCTCGGCTACCGTGAAATCCGGGTCGAGATTGTCGGTTTGAGGAACGACACCGACCCGCAATCGCGCTGGGCGAGCATCCTCAGGAATACGGCATCCAACCAAAGTGATCTCCCCGCTGTCGGGCGCAGTCAGTCCAAGGCAAAGCCGCAAAGTCGTCGTCTTCCCGGCACCATTTGGCCCGAGCAGTCCATAGCACTCGCCGCGCCGGAGATTAAATGACAGGCCGTCCACGACGACGCTTCTCGATACGCCATTGCCATAGGATTTGCGAAGATTCTCTACTGCCAAAATGCCAGATTCACCCATGCCGAAATATTATCTGAGCCAAAACATCCATCTTGCCATAAACGACGAAGTATCACTGACCGCGTCTGCCAACGAAAAAAGCCAGGCAATGCCTGGCTTTTTTCATATTTGGAGCCGTCGAAATTACTCTGCGTTCGGCACTTCTGCCGCTTCGCTGATTTCCGGACGATCAACCAGTTCGACGAATGCCATCGGTGCGTTATCGCCCTGACGGAAACCCATCTTCAAGATGCGCAGATAGCCGCCATTACGGTTTGCATAGCGCGGGCCGAGTTCACCGAACAGCTTCATCACGATTTCGCGGTCGCGCAGGCGGCTGAATGCCAGGCGCTTGTTGGACAGATTATCAGTCTTGCCGAGGGTCAGGATCGGCTCGACGACGCGACGCAGTTCTTTCGCTTTCGGCAGCGTGGTTTTGATTGCTTCGTGGCGCAGCAGAGAAACAGTCATGTTGCGCAGCATCGCGAGGCGGTGCGACGAAGTGCGATTCAATTTACGGAGGCCGTGACGGTGACGCATGGTATTTCCTTTCAGTTTTGAGTTTACATCCAGCTCTTCTATCGATCAGGCTTTACCCTGTCGCGGGCCGGTATTTTGTTCCTAGCTATTACAAAATAAGCGGGAGCGGTATGATACCCCACTCCCGACCAAATTACTTCTCCAGACCGGCGGGCGGCCAGTTCTCGAGCTTCATACCCAAAGTAAGGCCGCGGGATGCCAGTACTTCTTTAATTTCATTGAGGGACTTGCGACCTAGGTTCGGCGTCTTGAGCAGCTCGTTTTCGCTACGCTGGATCAGATCGCCAATGTAGTAAATGTTCTCTGCCTTGAGGCAGTTCGCGGAACGAACGGTAAGCTCAAGGTCGTCCACCGGACGCAATAGGATTGGATCAACTGCCGGCGCACGTGACGGCGCTTCGGCTGCTGCTTCTGTACCTTCCAGAGCGGCAAAAACGTTCAGTTGATCGACCAGTACACGCGCCGACTGACGGATCGCTTCTTCCGGCGAAATGACGCCGTTGGTTTCAATATTGATTACCAACTTATCGAGGTCGGTGCGCTGTTCCACACGAGCGGACTCAACTGCATAAGACACGCGACGGACTGGTGAGAAGGATGCATCGAGGATGATGCGGCCAATAGTCTTGTTGGCATCTTCCGACAGGCGACGAACGTTGCCCGGCACATAGCCACGGCCTTTTTCAACCTTGATTTGCATGTCGAGCTTACCGCCGGCAGTCAAATGCGCAATCACGTGATCCGGATTGATCAGTTCAACGTCGTGCGGGAGATCAATGTCCGAAGCAAGAACGGCGCCTTCGCCTTCCTTCTTCAGAGTCAACGTCACTTCATCACGATTGTGCAGCTTGAACACGACACCCTTGAGGTTCAGCAGCATATCGACAACGTCTTCCTGCACGCCGTCAAGCGAAGAATACTCGTGCACGACACCAGCAATCGTCACTTCGGTCGGCGCGTAGCCTACCATCGACGACAGCAGAACGCGACGCAATGCGTTGCCGAGCGTGTGGCCGTAGCCACGTTCAAACGGCTCCATCACGACTTTGGCATTGCCAGCACCAAGGCCTTCAACTTCAATAATACGGGGCTTCAACAGACTGTTTTGCATGAAATGTCCTTTTCAATACCCTCGGCTCGTTACACCGATAAGGCTGATGGCATTACAAAGAAACCCGTCCATGCAGAATGGGCGGGCATGAATCAAAAATTAGCGGGAATACAATTCAACGATCAGCGATTCGTTGACATCATTCGCGATTTCAGTACGGTCCGGCATCGACTTAAACGTGCCTTCCATCTTCTTCGCGTCAACCGATACCCACGACGGCATACCGCTTTGCTCGGCCAGTGACAGTGCTTCCACGATACGAGCCTGCTTCTTGGCCTTTTCACGCACAGCAACTACGTCACCCGCTTTAACCTGGAACGATGCGATATTAACCACCGCGCCGTTAACAGTAAACGCCTTGTGGCTGACCAACTGGCGAGCTTCAGAGCGGGTGGAACCGAAGCCCATGCGATAAGCTACATTGTCCAGACGCGATTCGAGCAGTTTCAACAGGTTCTCACCGGTATTGCCCTTGCGACGATCCGCTTCGGCGAAATAGCGGCGGAATTGGCGCTCAAGAATGCCGTACATACGTTTGACCTTCTGCTTTTCGCGCAGCTGATTGCCGTAGTCGGAGGTACGTGCGCCAGAGGTGCGACCATGTTGACCCGGCTTGGAATCCAGTTTGCACTTGGAATCGAGCGAGCGACGTGCGCTCTTCAGAAACAGGTCGGTGCCTTCACGGCGGGAAAGTTTTGCTTTTGGTCCAATATAACGTGCCACGTTAATATCCTTTATAAAATGACGCCCCGACTAAATCGACGTGCGATTTAACAGGCGCTAGTCTGACCCTCATACAATCAGACGGTGGGCTTAAGAACAAAACCCGCCAAGGTCTTTGGCGGGCATTTTACTGCAACTACAACATCCAGAACTTAGATGCGACGGCGCTTCGGCGGGCGGCAACCGTTATGCGGTACCGGCGTCACATCCTGAATTTGGGTGATTTTGATGCCAAGGTTATTCAGCGCACGAACAGCGGATTCGCGACCTGGGCCTGGGCCTTTGATGCGAACTTCCAAGTTCTTTACGCCGCACTCAACGGCAACCTTGCCTGCTGCTTCAGCCGCAACCTGCGCTGCGAACGGGGTCGATTTACGCGAACCCTTGAAGCCAGCACCACCGGACGTCGCCCACGACAGAGCATTACCCTGACGATCCGTGATCGTGATGATGGTGTTGTTGAAGGACGCGTGAATGTGCGCGATGCCTTCTGCAACATTCTTCTTAACTTTCTTGCGCACGCGTGCTGCTGCGGCGTTATTCGGGGCTTTTGCCATTTTAATTTCCTTGAATCCGACTACGAGTCAAACTGCGCTGGTTTATTTCTTCAGCGACTGAGCTGCCTTACGCGGGCCCTTGCGAGTGCGCGCATTAGTACGCGTACGCTGACCACGGCATGGCAGACCCTTGCGATGACGCAGGCCGCGGTAGCAACCCAAATCCATCAAGCGCTTGATGTTCATCGAGACTTCACGACGCAGATCACCTTCGACGACGAACTTGCCAATTGCGTCGCGCAGTTTTTCCAACTCGTTATCGTCCAAATCTTTGACCTTTTTTGTGGTCAAAACACCCGTCTGCTCGCAGATTTCTTGAGCGCGTGGACGGCCAATACCGAAAATGGCTGTCAGGCCGATAACGGTGTGTTGGTGATTGGGGATGTTTACCCCTGCAATACGTGCCATTCGTTATTCCTCGATCAATAACGTTAATTAACCCTGGCGCTGCTTATGACGCGGTTCGGTGCAGATGACACGAACAACGCCTTTGCGCTTGATGATCTTACAGTTGCGGCAGATCCGCTTGACTGATGCGAGCACTTTCATTTTTGCCCTCTTTCTTTCAGCTCTGGTTACTTGTTACTTACTTCGTACGGAACACAATACGTGCCCGGCTCAAATCATAAGGAGTCAGTTCTACTGTGACTTTATCTCCCGGTAGAATGCGAATGTAATTCATACGCATCTTTCCGGAAATATGTCCAAGAACTACATGCCCATTTTCCAACTTAACTCGAAATGTCGCATTTGGTAGGTTCTCCAGAACCTCGCCTTGCATCTGAATTACGTCGTCTTTTGCCATTCGCTTTGCTCGTTTTTTTGGGTCGTTCGCGCTTAACGCGTCGGGATACCACCCTTGAAATTCGCTTTACGAAGTAGTGATTCGTATTGCTGCGACATAACGTAATTCTGCACCTGCGCCATAAAGTCCATCGTAACTACAACGATAATCAATAGCGACGTACCGCCGAAATAGAACGGTACTTTCCAGCGTGCAATCAAAAACTCAGGCAGCAAACATACCAGGGTAATGTACACAGCACCGACCAAAGTCAAACGAGTCAATATCTTGTCTATATATCGCGCCGTCTGATCACCTGGCCGGATACCCGGGACAAACGCACCACTCTTCTTCAAATTGTCGGCAGTCTCTTTGCTATTGAATACCAACGCGGTATAGAAAAAGCAGAAAAACACGATTGCAATCGCATACAGTAACGCATGAATCGGCTCACCCGGCGCTAATGATGCGGCCAGATCCTTAAGGAACCGGACGAATGGGTTTGCCGTATCACCCGATGTGAACCAGCTCGTTATCGTCGCCGGAAACAGAATAATCGACGAGGCGAAAATCGGCGGAATCACACCAGCCATATTCAGTTTCAGAGGCAAATGGCTACTCTGACCACCGTAAATCTTATTGCCCACTTGGCGCTTGGCGTAGTTCACCAAGATCTTGCGCTGTCCGCGCTCAATGAACACGACCAAAAAGGTGACTGCAGCCACAATCAAGCAAATCAAGATTGCTGACAAGGCATTCATCGAACCAGTCCGAACCAGTTCAAACAAACCCCCTACTGCATTCGGCAAACCTGCAGCAATACCTGCGAAGATGATAATGGAGATACCATTTCCCAAACCGCGTTCGGTAATCTGCTCACCCAACCACATCAAAAACATTGTGCCGGTGACCAAGGTCACTACGGTCGTAAAACGAAATGCTAGTCCAGGATCGATTACCAAACCTGCCTGCGATTCTAAGGCTACGGCAATACCCAACCCCTGAAACGTCGCCAGTACTAAGGTACCGTAACGCGTGTACTGGGTAATTTTGCGTCGACCCGCTTCGCCTTCCTTTTTCAGGGCCTCGAGTTGAGGCGAAACAATCGACATCAACTGCATGATGATCGATGCCGAAATATAAGGCATGATGCCGAGCGCGAAGATTGTGAACCGCGATAGAGCACCACCAGAGAACATATTAAACATCCCCAGAATACCGCCCTGGTTTTGTTTGAACAGCTCTGCCAACTGTGTTGGGTCAATTCCCGGTACGGGAATATGAGCCCCGATACGATAAACAACCAATGCAGCAAGCAAGAACCACAGGCGCGCCCATGGAAAACCGCTTGCTGCACTCTTAGCGAGTTGCGGTGTCGTAGCCAATTATTGCTCCGGACAAACCAGTTGCTTACGCAACCGAACCACCAGCAGCTTCAATGGCAGCCTTGGCACCCTTAGTCGCGATCAAACCCTTGAGCGTGACTTTCTTGCTGATTTCGCCTGCCTTAATGACACGAACAACGCGGGCCAATTCGGACACAAGACCAGCTTGCTTCAGTGCGAGCACATCGACTTCTGCGACCGGAAGCTTTTCGAGATCGCTCAGGCGCACTTCCGCTTTGAACGGGGTTGCCAGCGACTTGAAGCCACGCTTTGGCAGACGGCGTTGCAGCGGCATCTGACCGCCTTCAAAGCCAACTTTATGAAAGCCGCCCGAACGCGATTTTTGTCCCTTATGTCCGCGACCGGCCGTCTTACCCAAGCCAGACCCGATACCACGACCTACACGGCGCTTCGCATGCTTGGCACCGTCTGCCGGTTGAATTTTATTCAATTCCATGATTTGCTCCGTTCGCAAGCGCTTAGCTTACGACACCACTTTCACGAGATACGACACCTTGTTGATCATTCCGCGAACCGACGGCGTATCCTGCAGTTCCGAGACCGAATTCACACGGCGCAAGCCTAAGCCGCGCACGGTGGCACGATGGTCTTGGCGCGTTCCAATCAGGCCCTTGACCAGTTTCACTTTAATTGTGTTTGCCATTCGGTTCACCTTAACCCAGAATTTCTTCAACGGACTTGCCGCGCTTGGCCGCAATTTCCGAAGGGGTGTTCATCTTCGACAAACCGTCCAGCGTGGCACGAACCATGTTGTAAGGATTAGTCGAGCCGTTGGACTTTGCAACAACGTTAGTCACGCCCATGACTTCAAAAATCGCGCGCATAGGACCACCAGCGATAACGCCAGTACCGTCCTTTGCCGGTGAAATCATGACCGACGACGCACCATGCTTACCCGTTACGGTGTGCTGAAGCGTCCCGTTCTTCAAGGTAACCTTGATCATCTTACGGCGCGCTTCTTCCATCGCCTTTTGCACAGCAACAGGCACTTCCTTCGACTTGCCCTTGCCCATGCCGATACGACCATCACCATCACCAACCACGGCCAACGCTGCGAAACCCATGATGCGGCCACCCTTGACCACTTTGGTCACACGGTTCACCGCGATCATTTTTTCGCGCATGCCGTCGTCGCGCTCTTCGCCTTGCGGCGTCTTTGCTTGCATTTTTGCCATGACGATTCTTCCTTAGAACTTCAGACCGGCTTCGCGTGCCGCTTCTGCTACTGCCTTGACACGGCCGTGATAGCGGAAACCGGAGCGATCGAACGCAACTTCAGCGATACCGGCTTGCAAAGCCTTCTCCGCAACGCGCTTGCCGACCAATGCTGCTGCAGCGGCGTTTCCGCCTTTGCCTGACTTGCCAGCCAATTCCTGACGCACTTCCGCTTCCAGCGTGGAGGCAGATGCCAGTACTTTGGCGTCCGGACCAATGATGTTTGCGTAAATGTGCAGGTTGGTGCGATGCACAGCCAAGCGATTTACCTTCAACTCTGCGATCTTCGCGCGAGTTTGGCGTGCGCGGCGCAGACGTGATTGTTTCTTGTCCATCGTCAACCCCTATTACTTCTTCTTGGTTTCTTTGAGCGTTACCACCTCATCCGCATAGCGGACGCCTTTGCCCTTATAAGGCTCAGGACTGCGGTAAGCACGAACTTCTGCGGCGGTCTGCCCGACCTTCTGCTTGTCGACACCCTTGATCAGGATTTCGGTCTGCGAAGGGGTTTCACACTTGACGCCAACCGGCATCTGATGCACTACCGGGTGCGAGAAACCAAGCGACAGATTCAACTTGTCGCCTTGAGCCTGGGCACGGAAGCCCACGCCAACCAGGGACAACTTCTTCTCAAAGCCCTTCGTGACGCCGCTGACCATGTTGTTGACCAACGCACGCAAAGTACCGGACATCGCGTTTGCTTCACGGCTATCGTTAGCCGGCTCAAACATCAGCGTGCCGTTGTCGTTACGTACGTTAACCAAGCCATTCAACGCTTGGCTCAACGTGCCCAGCGGGCCTTTTACAGTGATTTGCTCTGCTGCGATGGTCGCTTCCGCGCCCTTCGGCAGTGCAATCGGCATTTTACCTACACGAGACATCTTGCACTCCTTAGGCCACGTAGCAAATAACTTCGCCACCGACACCGGTTGCGCGCGCTTTGCGGTCGGTCATCACACCCTTCGGGGTGGACACGATCGCCACACCGAGGCCATTCATCACGTTCGGGATATCATCCTTACCTTTGTAGATACGCAGGCCAGGACGAGATACACGCTCGAGACGCTCGATAACAGGGCGGCCGGCATAGTATTTCAGACCGATTTTCAATTCAGCCTTACCTTCTGCTTCGGATACCGCGAAATCTTCAATGTAACCCTCGTCCTTCAGGACGTTGGCAATTGCCACTTTGACCTTCGACGACGGCATTGCCACCATCGTCTTTTGCACGCCCTGGGCATTGCGGATACGGGTCAGCATATCGGCGATAGGATCGCTCATACTCATTGCTTGTTCTCCTATTACCAGCTAGCTTTAGTGATACCCGGAATTTCGCCGCGCATGGCGATTTCACGGATCTTGGTACGGCCCAAACCGAACTTGCGGAAGGTGCCGCGAGGACGACCGGTCAACGCACAACGGTTGCGCTGACGAGTCGGATTCGCGTTGCGCGGCAGCGCTTGCAGCTTCAGACGAGCTTCGTAGCGCTCTTCTTCCGATTTCGTTTGATCGTCGATGATTGCCTTCAACTCAGCACGCTTGCCGGCATACTTCTTTACCAGCGTGGCGCGCTTCAGTTCGCGGTTAATCAGTGCCAGTTTTGCCATGGCAGCCTCAGTTTCTGAACGGGAATTTAAATGCGGCGAGAAGCGCTTTTGCTTCGTCGTCGGTCTTCGCAGTCGTGGTGATGCTGATGTTCATGCCACGCAGCGCATCAATCTTGTCGTATTCGATTTCGGGGAAAATAATTTGCTCTTTCACACCGATGTTGTAATTGCCACGACCGTCAAATGCACGACCCGAGACGCCACGGAAGTCACGCACACGCGGCAGCGCGATAGTGATCAGGCGATCCAGGAATTCATACATGCGAGCGCCGCGCAAGGTAACCATACAACCAATCGGATAACCTTCGCGAATCTTGAAACCCGCAATCGCTTTGCGCGCCTTCGTAACCACCGGCTTCTGACCAGCGATCTTAGTCAGATCGCCCACAGCATGCTCAATGATCTTTTTATCAGCAACCGCCTCCGACAAACCCATGTTCAGGGTGATCTTCGTCAGACGCGGGACTTCCATCACTGACTTATAACCAAACTTGCCGGTCAGATCAGCGACGACTTTTTCTTTATAAAATTCTTGGAGACGGGCCATGATGTCTTATGCCTTAACGACTTCGCCACTGGACTTGTAGACGCGGACTTTCTTACCATCCACATCTTTGAAGCCCACGCGATCTGCCTTGCCAGTCGCCGCATTAAATAATGCAACGTTGGACACGTGAATTGGCATCAACTTGTCGACGATGCCGCCAGTTGCGCCGGTCATCGGGTTCGGCTTGGTCGCTTTTTTAGCAACATTCACACCATCAACCACGATGTAGTTAGCATCGACGCGCTGCTTGACCAGTCCGCGCTTGCCCTTATCCTTACCGGCCAGCACGACAACTTCGTCGTTTTTACGAATCTTATCCATGACGACTCCTTACAGAACTTCAGGCGCGAGCGACACGATCTTCATGAAGCGCTCGGTACGCAACTCACGCGTTACCGGCCCGAAAATGCGTGTGCCGATCGGCTCAAGCTTGGCATTCAGCAATACCGCAGCATTGCCATCGAATTTAACCAGCGAACCATCCTGGCGACGCACACCTTTGGCAGTACGAACGACCACGGCGTTGTAGATTTCGCCTTTTTTTACACGACCACGTGGCGCCGCGACCTTGACAGTGACTTTGATCACATCGCCAATGCTCGCATAGCGACGCTTGGAACCACCCAGCACCTTAATGCACATGACTTCACGCGCACCCGTGTTGTCGGCCACTTCCAGCCGGCTTTCAGTTTGAATCATAGTATTTTCTTTCCCAACTTAATCCGCTCAGCCGCCCATGCGGTTTTGCGGTCAGTCTTGGTCCCGTCGGCCAACTTAGCAAAGCCGCGCCGATTAGGTGGACGGTTACAAAAACTACTGCAGCGCAATTACTCACTGCGCGATTTTTTCGAACTGCAGGGTACTGCAACAAGCTCTTGCTAACACTTTGCAAGAACCAAGCCCAGCATTATGACATCAAAACGCTGGGCCTGCAACAACTTCTTTAAAAGAAAACTTAAACGATCTGCGCGACCTGAACTACGCGAGTCACAGACCATGCTTTCGTTTTGGAGATCGGGCGACCCTCTTGAATCTCAACAGTGTCGCCTTCCTTCGCCTGATTTGCTTCGTCATGCGCATGGTACTTGTTGGAACGCACAACGATCTTGCCGTACAGCGGGTGCTTGACGCGACGCTCGACCAAAACGGTCACGGTCTTGTCCATCTTGTCAGAGACCACCTTGCCAATCAGCGTGCGCTTGAGCGCTTGTTTCACTTGATCGTTCATTACTTGGCGTCCTTCTGATTCATGACCGTTTTCACGCGCGCGATATCGCGGCGCACCTTCTTGAGTTGGGCGGTATTGTTCAGTTGCTGCGTAGCAATTTGCATACGCAGACCGAATTGCGCCTTCAGCAACTCGTTAAGCTCTTTTTGCAGAGCCGCTTCGTCCTTGCCTTGGAGTTCAGATGCTTTCATGGTTCACCCCTTTTATTGGCCGACTTGACGGATTACAAACGTCGTTGACAGCGGCAGCTTGGCGGCAGCCAGGCGGAACGCCTCGCGAGCCAACGCCTCATCGACACCATCCATCTCGTACAGCACTTTACCCGGCTGGATTTCAGCCACGTAGTACTCTGGGTTGCCCTTACCATTACCCATACGCACTTCAGCAGGCTTTTGGGAAATCGGCTTGTCCGGGAAAATGCGGATCCAGATACGACCGCCGCGCTTGATGTGGCGCGTCATTGCACGACGTGCCGCCTCAATCTGGCGCGCCGTAATACGACCGCGACCAACCGCTTTCAGGCCAAATTCGCCGAAGGACACTGCTGTGCCGCGCTCGTGCGAAATGCCCTTGTTGCGGCCTTTTTGCTCTTTACGATATTTTCTGCGTGCTGGTTGCAGCATGATTATTCTCCTGCTTTCTCAGCCGGTGCAGCGCCGTCAGCCTTCTTGGGGGCACGAACACGCTTGGCAGCCGGAGTAGTAGCCGGGGCTCCTTCGGAACCTTCAGCCTTCTTGGCACGAGGACGGCCACCCGGTTTGCCATCGTCACGTCGCGGACCACGACGCTTCTTGTCGTCGTCAGCCGGCGCTTCGATAGTCGGGGCTTCGCCACTGGCTAGACGATCGCCTTTGTAGACCCATACTTTGATACCGATAATGCCATAGGTCGTTTCAGCTTCGCCGAAGCCGTAATCGATGTCGGCGCGCAGGGTATGCAGAGGCACGCGACCTTCGCGATACCATTCTTTACGCGCGATTTCGATCCCGTTCAGACGACCGGACGACATGATCTTAATACCTTGAGCACCGAGACGCATTGCGTTTTGCATTGCGCGCTTCATCGCACGACGGAACATGATGCGCTTTTCCAGCTGTTGCGCGATTGAATCGGCGATCAGCTGAGCATCAACTTCCGGCTTACGAATTTCTTCGATGTTCACGTGAACCGGCACACCCATCAGCTTGGTCAACTCGGACTTCAGAACTTCAATGTCCTCGCCTTTTTTGCCAATAACAACACCCGGACGGGAGCTATAAATGGTGATGCGTGCATTCTTCGCCGGACGCTCGATAACGATGCGACCAACGGAGGCATTTTTCAGCTTCTTCTTCAGGTAAGCACGGACGCCGAGGTCTTCGTTCAGCATCGTGGCAAAATTGCTATTGCCAGCGTACCAACGGGAACCCCAGTTCCGCGTAACCGAAAGACGGAAACCGGTCGGATGAATTTTCTGTCCCATCGTGACTCCTTAGTTACCGACAGTCACGTAGATGTGACAGGTTTGCTTCGAAATTCGATCACCACGGCCTTTGGCGCGCGCGATGAAGCGCTTGAGGACCGCACCTTTTTCGACATAGATCGTCTTGACCTTCAATTCGTCGATATCCGCACCATCGTTGTGCTCGGCGTTCGCAATTGCGGACTCGAGAACCTGCTTGATGAGGACAGCGCCTTTTTTCGGGCTGAAGGCCAAGATGTTGAGCGCTTGGTCGACCTTCTTGCCGCGAATCAGATCAGCAACCAGACGGCCCTTCTGTTCCGACAGACGTGCGCCGCGGAGAATAGCTTTAGTTTCCATCATCGCACCTTATTTCTTGGCTTTCTTGTCGGCGGCATGACCCTTAAACGTACGGGTCAGCGCAAATTCGCCGAGCTTATGACCAACCATGTTCTCAGAGACATAAACCGGTACGTGCTGCTTACCGTTATGCACCGCGATCGTCAGGCCAATGAAATCCGGCATGATGGTCGAACGACGGGACCAAGTCTTGATCGGCTTCTTGTCTTTCGACGCTTGAGCGGTTTCGACCTTCTTGACCAGATGGGCGTCACAGAACGGCCCTTTTTTCAATGAACGTGTCATGTGTTACCCCTTATTTCTTGCCACGGCGCGAGACGATCATCGAAGTCGTGCGCTTGTTGCGACGCGTCTTCTTGCCCTTGGTCTGCTGGCCCCACGGCGATACCGGATGGCGGCCTGCGGATGTGCGGCCCTCACCACCACCGTGCGGGTGATCGATCGGGTTCATCACAACGCCGCGCACCGTCGGGCGGATACCACGCCAGCGAGTTGCACCGGCCTTACCAATCTTGCGCAGGTTATGTTCGCCGTTGCCGACTTCACCAATTGTTGCGCGGCATTCGATATGCACGCGACGGACTTCGCCGGAGCGCAAACGCACCTGTGCGTACGTACCCTCACGCGCCATCAGCACAACACCTGCGCCAGCAGTACGTGCCATTTGAGCACCTTTACCAGGCAGCATTTCAACGCAATGCATCGTGGTGCCAACCGGGATGTTGCGGATGGGCAGACAGTTGCCCGCCTTGATCGGAGCTTCGGCGCCGTTCATCAATTGATCGCCGACCGCAACGCCCTTCGGAGCGATGATGTACTTGCGCTCACCATCCGCGTAGCACAGCAATGCAATGTTAGCAGTGCGGTTCGGATCGTATTCAAGGCGCTCAACCTTCGCCGGGATACCGTCCTTATTGCGACGGAAATCTACCAAACGGTAATGCTGCTTGTGACCACCACCGATATGGCGAGTAGTGATGCGACCGTTGTTGTTACGACCTGCGGTCTTCGACTTCTTTTCGACGAGGGCATCAAACGGACGGCCTTTGTACAGGTCGGGATTTACGACCTTGACCATTCCGCGGCGACCGGCCGACGTCGGTTTCATTTTCACGAGTGCCATTATTTAGCCTCCTCGGTGAAGTTGATTTCCTGGCCCGGCTTCAGGCAAACATATGCCTGGCGGGTATGGTTACGGCGGCCAGTAAATCGACCAGCGCGCTTTTGCTTGCCCTGGCGATTTAGTACCTGCACCGATTCCACTTGCACCTTAAACAGCAACTCAACAGCTGCTTTGACTTCCAGCTTGGTTGCGTCAGGAGCGACACGGAAAACAACTTGTTCATTCTTCTCAGCGACGAAAGTAGCCTTCTCCGAAATCACCGGAGCTAACAGTACCTTCATCAAACGCTCTTCGCTGTGCTTAACTGTCGCGTTCATGCCAGCATCTCCTCAATCTTGGCCAATGCCGGCTTGGTGATCAAAACCTTCTTGTAGAACACCAGCGAAACAGGATCGGCATGACGCGGCTCGACGACCAGCACGTTCGGCAGATTGCGCGAGGCGAGCAAGAGGTTTTCGTCGAGATTGTCAGTAATGACGAGCACGGACTCCAGACCCATGCCTTTCAGTTTTTGCGCCAGCAGCTTAGTCTTCGGCGCATCGACGGACAGGCCTTCGATCACCGACAGACGACCTTCGCGGGCCAACTGAGAGAGAATCGAGCAGACACCTGCGCGATACATTTTCTTGTTAACCTTGTGCGAGAAGTTCTCGTCCGGGCTATTCGGGAAAATGCGACCGCCGCCACGCCACAACGGCGACGACGACATACCAGCACGAGCACGACCTGTACCTTTTTGGCGCCACGGCTTCTTGGTTGTATGACTAACTTCTTCGCGGTCCTTCTGCTTGCGGTTGCCACTGCGAGCATTTGCCTGATAGGCGACCACGACCTGGTGAATCAGTGCTTCATTGTAATCACGGCCGAAAATCGTATCCGGCGCAGCAACGTTCGAAGCAGCTTGACCCTGGTCATTCAGGAGCTTGAGTTCCATCGATTAGGCTCCCTTCTTTGCTTTAACTTTAACGGCGGGAAGAACAATTACCTCGCCGTTTTTCGCGCCAGGCACCGCACCCTTAACCATCAGCAACTGACGCTCCGCATCAACGCGTGCGATTTCAAGGTTCTGGACGGTAGTGGTAGCATCACCCATGTGACCGGTCATGCGCTTACCCGGGAAAACACGACCCGGATCCTGCGCCATACCAATGGAACCCGGCACGTTGTGCGAACGGGAGTTACCATGGCTTGCACGACCGGAAGCAAAGTTGTAGCGCTTAATCGTACCCGCATAGCCCTTACCGATGGACACACCTTGCACGTCCACTTTCTGACCTGCTTCGAACACGCTGACAGCGATGGTATCGCCAGCCTTTAGCTCGGCAGCTTTCGCTGCATCGATACGAAATTCTTTGAGGACGGTACCAGCTTCAACACCCGCTTTTGCAAGGTGTCCGGCAGCCGCTTTGTTTACGCGGGAAGCACGACGCTGACCGAAGGTAACCTGAACAGCGGAATAACCATCTGTTTCGGCGGTTTTGATTTGCGTCACACGGTTGTTCGACACGTCCAGCACAGTAACAGGAATAGTATCCCCGTCATCCGTGAAGATGCGCATCATACCAACCTTGCGACCAACAAGGCCTAGGCTCATTGTTTTCTCCATTCCCACCTACGATTGGGCGGGGCTGATGTTTGTACTACTAAAACGTATTGGCACGGAGGGCCGCACCAATACCGAAGCCGAGCATTATAACCCGTGTTTTTTTAATCCACAACCACCAAACTGGAAAATTGTGGTATGTCGGGTTATTGCAACGATTACTGCAGTTTGATTTCGACGTCAACACCAGCCGGCAAATCCAACTTCATCAGTGCATCGACCGTCTTGTCGGTCGGATCAACGATGTCCATCAGACGCTGATGCGTACGAATTTCGAACTGGTCGCGCGAAGTTTTGTTGACATGCGGCGAACGCAGGATGTCGAAACGTTGAATGCGGGTCGGCAGAGGAACCGGACCCTTAACGACAGCGCCAGTGCGCTTTGCGGTTTCAACGATTTCCAGTGCGGACTGGTCGATCAAACGGTAGTCAAATGCCTTGAGGCGGATGCGGATTTTCTGGTTTTGCATGGTTTTTCCTTAAAAGAGCGAGCTGCGGGCAGATAGTCACCCGCAGCGATATTTGATTAAAGAGCGAAGAACAATCCTGCAACCAATTTACTCGATGATCTTGGCAACGACGCCGGCGCCGACGGTACGGCCGCCTTCGCGGATGGCGAAGCGCAGACCTTCTTCCATCGCGATCGGGTTGATCAGCTTGACCGTGATCGACACGTTATCGCCCGGCATGACCATCTCTTTGCCTTCCGGCAGTTCGATCGCACCCGTCACGTCCGTGGTACGGAAATAGAACTGCGGACGGTAGTTGTTGAAGAACGGCGTGTGACGACCACCTTCGTCTTTCGACAACACATAGATCTCGCCCGTGAAATGCTTGTGCGGCTTGATCGAACCCGGCTTGGCCAGCACTTGACCACGCTCGACTTCTTCACGCTTGGTGCCGCGCAGCAGCACACCGACGTTGTCGCCAGCTTGACCTTGATCCAGCAGCTTGCGGAACATTTCCACGCCCGTGCAGGTGGTCGTTTGCGTATCACGGATACCGACGATTTCGATCGACTCACCAACCTTGATGATGCCGCGCTCAACACGACCGGTCACCACAGTGCCGCGACCGGAAATCGAGAATACGTCTTCCACCGGCATCAGGAACGCGCCGTCAATGGCACGCTCCGGCGTCGGGATGTAGGTATCCAGCGCTTCGGCCAGCTTCATGATCGCTTCTTCGCCCAGCTCACCCTTGTCGCCTTCGAGCGCCAGCTTGGCCGAACCGCGCACGATCGGCAGATCGTCGCCCGGGAATTCGTACTTCGACAAGAGCTCGCGCACTTCCATTTCGACCAGCTCGAGCAGCTCGGCGTCGTCAACCATGTCGCACTTGTTCAGGAACACGATGATGTACGGCACGCCAACCTGGCGGGCCAGCAGGATGTGTTCACGGGTTTGCGGCATCGGGCCGTCAGCAGCCGAGCACACCAGGATCGCACCGTCCATCTGTGCAGCACCGGTGATCATGTTTTTCACATAGTCAGCGTGGCCCGGGCAGTCAACGTGCGCGTAGTGGCGGTTGGCGGTTTCGTATTCAACGTGTGCAGTGTTGATCGTGATGCCGCGCGCTTTTTCTTCCGGCGCCGCGTCAATCTGATCATAGGCCTTGGCTTCGCCGCCAAACTTCTTCGACAACACGGTTGCAATTGCTGCAGTCAGCGTGGTCTTGCCATGGTCAACGTGACCAATCGTGCCCACATTCACGTGCGGCTTGGTCCGCTCAAACTTGCCTTTTGCCATTTTAAATTTCCTTCAAAAAGAACGATTTATTAATTAAGTATTCAATGCAAGGTTTCTGTTGCGGATCGATCGCTCCGCAACAGAAGGGTTTTACTTGCTCTTTGCGCTAACGATTGCATCGATAATGTTCTTCGGCGCTTCGGAGTAGTGCTTGAATTCCATCGTGTACGTTGCACGACCTTGGGTCAGCGAACGCAGCGTCGTGGAATAACCGAACATCTCGGACAACGGCACTTCAGCGCGAATCACTTTGCCGCCGCCGCCCGGGATATCGTCCATGCCTTGGATCATGCCGCGACGGGAGGACAAATCGCCCATCACGTCACCCATTTTCTCTTCCGGCATCTCGACTTCAACAGCCATCATCGGCTCAAGAATCACAGGGTTGGCCTTGCGGCAGCCGTCCTTGAATGCCATGGACGCGGCCATGCGGAACGCGTTTTCATTCGAGTCGACGTCATGGTACGAACCGAAAAACAGCGTGACCTTGACGTCAACGACCGGATATCCAGCCATCACGCCGGAGGTCAGCGTTTCGCGAACACCTTTTTCAACTGCCGGGATGTATTCGCGCGGAACGGTTCCGCCCTTGATTGCATCAACGAATTCGAAGCCCTTGCCCGGTTCCTGCGGCTCGATCTTCAGAACCACGTGACCGTACTGACCACGACCACCCGACTGCTTGACGAACTTGCCTTCGATTTCTTCGCAGGTCTTGCGGATCGTCTCGCGGTAGGCAACTTGCGGCTTACCAACGGTTGCCTCGACGTTGAATTCGCGACGCATACGGTCAACAATAATTTCCAGGTGCAACTCGCCCATACCGGAAATAATGGTCTGCCCCGATTCCTCGTCAGTCTTGACGCGGAACGAGGGATCCTCCTGCGCCAAGCGATTCAATGCCAGACCCATTTTTTCCTGGTCTTGCTTGGTCTTCGGCTCGACAGCCTGCGAAATCACCGGCTCCGGGAATACCATGCGCTCAAGCGTAATAATCGACGAAGGATCGCACAGCGTGTCACCAGTGGTTGCTTCCTTCAGACCCACTGCAGCGGCGATGTCTCCGGCGCGCACTTCCTTGATTTCTTCGCGCTGGTTAGCGTGCATCTGCAAAATACGGCCGAGACGCTCTTTCTTGCCCTTGACCGGATTGAATACGGTGTCACCAGAGTTAACCACGCCCGAATACACACGGAAGAAAATCAACTGGCCAACGAACGGATCAGTCATGATCTTGAACGCGAGTGCGGAGAACTTTTCGTTGTCTTCAGCTTTACGGCTAATTGGCTCTTCACTCTCACTCACACCTGTGACCGGCGGAATGTCAGTCGGTGCCGGCAGATATTCGATCACGCCATCCAGCATGGCCTGAACGCCTTTGTTTTTGAATGCTGTGCCGCACATCATCGGAACGATTTCACCCGCAATGGTGCGCTGACGAATAGCCGCTTTGATTTCGGCCTCGGACAGATCGCCCTCTTCGAGGTACTTGTTCATCAGTTCTTCGCTAGCTTCTGCAGCAGCCTCAACCATCTTCTCGCGCCACTCTTTCGAGGCAGCCTGGAGATTTTCCGGAATATCGCGGTAGTCGAACTTCATACCCTGCGATGCATCGTCCCAGTAGATGGCTTTCATCTTGACCAGATCGACCACACCTTCGAAGTGCTCTTCAGCACCGATAGGCACTTGCATCGGAATCGGATTAGCCTTCAAACGGGTACGCATTTGCTCGTACACCTTGAAGAAGTTAGCGCCGGTACGGTCCATCTTGTTCACGAATGCCAGACGCGGCACGCCGTACTTGTTGGCCTGACGCCAAACAGTTTCGGATTGCGGCTGCACGCCACCTACTGCACAGTACACCATGCAAGCACCGTCCAAGACACGCATCGAGCGCTCCACTTCGATAGTGAAGTCAACGTGACCCGGGGTATCAATGATATTGATATGATGCTCAGGGAAATTATTTGCCATGCCTTTCCAGAAGCAGGTCGTCGCGGCGGAGGTAATCGTGATGCCGCGCTCTTGTTCCTGCTCCATCCAGTCCATGGTCGCCGCGCCATCATGCACTTCACCGATCTTGTGGTTAACACCGGTGTAATACAGGATACGTTCGGTAGTGGTTGTTTTACCGGCATCGATGTGAGCGGAAATACCGATATTGCGGTAGCGCTCGATGGGGGTCTTGCGAGCCATATTCAATCCTAAGTCTTTTAATGGTCGAAAACCGAGCGCCGCTTTTTCCCAAAGATGCGCCCGGTTTTGACCGATTTACATTGCAGTGCCTTCAACGATGCGAAGGCTACTATTCAAACTACTATTAGAAACGGAAGTGGGAGAATGCCTTGTTGGCTTCTGCCATGCGGTGCACTTCATCACGCTTCTTCATCGCACCGCCGCGACCTTCAGCGGCTTCCATCAATTCACCACCCAGACGTTGCGGCATCGATTTCTCACTGCGCTTGTTGGCAGCTTCGCGCAGCCAGCGCATGGACAACGCCATACGACGGACAGGGCGCACTTCGACTGGCACTTGATAATTCGCACCACCGACACGGCGGGACTTCACTTCAACCATCGGCTTGCAGTTGTTGATTGCAGCGGAGAACACTTCGAGCGGATCCTTGCCCGACTTGGTCTTGATGTGATCAAACGCACCGTAGATGATGTTTTCGGCGACCGATTTTTTACCGGACAGCATCAGGACGTTGACGAACTTCGCAACTTCAACATTACCGAACTTCGGATCCGGCAGGATTTCCCGTTTGGGTACTTCACGACGACGTGGCATTTCGATTCCTTTTCACTCTTCAGTTGAGCTGCGGCACTGAGTGTTTATCGCCGCTCGCTCGCGGATAGACATCATGACTATCCACTTACTCGACCCATTCGGGGCCGACTCACGTTCCGCGCAGTGCGAAGCACCGGACGGAAAACCTAATTACTTCTTCGCAGCCTTCGCACGCTTGGCGCCGTACTTCGAACGCGCCTGCTTACGATCCTTGACGCCCTGGGTATCCAGTGCACCACGAACCATGTGGTAACGCACACCCGGCAAGTCTTTCACACGACCGCCGCGAAGCAGCACGACGCTGTGTTCTTGCAGGTTGTGGCCTTCACCGCCGATGTACGAAATAACTTCGAAACCGTTAGTCAGGCGCACCTTGGCAACCTTACGAAGCGCCGAGTTTGGCTTCTTCGGAGTTGTAGTGTAGACGCGGGTGCAGACGCCGCGTTTCTGCGGGCTATTTTCCAGCGCAGGCGATTTGCTCTTGACGCGAGTAGAAACACGCGGCTGGCGAATCAGTTGATTGATGGTTGGCATCGGTCTTTAATCCAACAAAATTACAACGTTAATAAAAATACAGTCCCGAAAACGATTGTCCAGGACCAAGAGGGAAACCATTAAATCAGTGCGATGAATTGAGAATTCAGCGCTTCGATCAATCCAAGGGGATAAGCGTTGCTTGAGGCGGGAAAGACAGACCAAAGAACGCCCAGGCCCTGGAGAGCCTAAAATCGAGAACTCGCGAGTATATCCCTGTTGACTGATGCCGTCAACCAGCCTAGGCGATAGAATTCAAATGCGCAAGTTTCGTGTTACTAAGAAAGGCAGGAGGTTCAGGGATCTTGAAATGTGAGTACCTACTCCGAAAATTGGTGACGAGATTCAGTAACGCTTGGCTGTAAATAGTTTCTCAAGATAAACTGCTGGATCGCAGGCAGATCTTGCGTGCATTTTTGTATCGCCCGAGCTCATGCCTCAGTTGCCGCGTCCCGCTAATTTTGTCCTACTCGCCACTTACCTTGTCCTATCGGCGATTCCATTTGTCCCGGTGTTGTTTGGCAGGTCGGTAGAGAATCCTATCCGAATTGTCGGAATCGAATTGGTAGCCTGGGTAACTGTCTGGGCCGTATTCGCCCGACCTGCATTGTTTCATTGGCTTCTCGCTCCAGCCTTTCTGGCATTGCCAATTGAACTCTACCTCAACGTGTTTTACAACCAAGGGATTTCAGCGCACCACTTGGGGATCATCGCAGAAACCAGCCCCACGGAGTCATTGGAGTTTTTGGGTTACAAGACTTGGCTATTGGCGGCGGTAGCGCTCGTCATCATCATATGGTGGGGATGGACTTGGCATGCTGCGTTCGAGACTCGCGATCTGGATTGGGCAGACAGATCACGATGGGTGGCAATTGCAGTATTAAGCGGAATGCTCGGCGTTTGGATGTATGAACAGGAGTTCGGCGTAGAAAAGGTAGCTCCCATCGCTTCGGCAAATGATAGTGGCGGAAGCAGGATTGCAAGCGATCCGCCACGACAACAACTTCAATCTCCGACCACGGGCTTTCCGAAGTTGCCTGCATGGGCCCACGTTCCTTTTGAGCATGGCATATTTGGTCGTACCTGGCCGTTCGGCTTGGTTATTCGCGGCCACGATTTCTGGAAGGAGCGCGAATATCTCTCTCAGTTGACGCAAAAGAGCAGGCTGTTCACGTTTGGTGCGCAACAATCTGGCCGGCAGGATGTACCGCAAGTCGTCGTAATGGTGATTGGCGAGTCGTCACGCTATGACCGCTGGAGTCTCAACGGTTACAAACGCGAAACCAATCCACTGCTAGAGAAAGAAGCGAACCTGGTTAGTCTGTCCAACGTCATCACAGCGGTATCGGCGACGCGCTTGTCAGTTCCGATATTGGTATCGCGCAAACCGGCACGACAGAGCCTTCGAGCCGGTTTTTCTGAGAAGTCTTTTATCAGCGCCTTCAAGGAAGCAGGATTTAAGACCTGGTGGCTGTCGAACCAGATGTCGTTCGGTCAGTTCGACACGCCAATATCGGTATTCGCGAAAGAGGCCGACGTTACGCAGTTCCTGAATCTTGGCGGCTACACCAACAACTCAAGTCACGATGATGTTCTATTGGATCCGCTAAAGACGGCCATAGCCGATCCTTCCAGCAAGAAGCTGATCGTCTTGCATACGCTGGGCAATCATTGGAACTACAGTCATCGCCATCCAAAGGAATACGACAAATGGCAGCCATCGCTATATGGGATTGAACATCCGGCCTACACCGATCTGGAGATGAAGCAGCAGTTGAACAACAGCTATGACAATTCGATTTTGTACACTGACTGGTTTCTGGCGCAGTTGATCAGTGCTCTTAAAGATTCCAATCAATTATCCTCGATGTTGTACGTCTCGGATCATGGGCAAACACTATACGACGGCAGTTGCAAAGTCGCATTTCATGGGCATAACACACAGTATGAATTCCATGTGCCGGCATTGGTGTGGTATTCCGACCTTTACCGGGCCACTCATCCCGGAAAGGTCAACCAGCTAATCAAGAACAGACAGGCAAAACTGGCGACAGAGAATATTTTTCACTCGCTGCTTGATATGGCGGATATCCGCTATGAGAGCGAACAACTGGAATGGAGTTTTCTAAACAAAAAGTTCAAGCAGCACAAGCGCTATGTGGACAGCTATGGGTGGACCGATTACGACAATGCGACCTTTAAAGGTGACTGCCGGGAGGTGATTGACCGTGGCACTCCTCTGGCTCAAGACAAGTAATCACAAGCCTTTAAATTCATGCCATAAACAAAAACGGCACCGAAGTCTCCTTCGGTGCCGTTTTTATTGAAGAAACATCGATCAGCCTTCGCCGCCGTCCGGAGTTCCTTCGATTCCTGCAGTTGCCGCTTCGGACTCCACTGCACGCGCCGATTCCTCGGCTTGCAGCAGCGCTGTGCGCTCTTCGGCTTCCCACGACTCTTTTTCCTTGCGAGCGCGGTGGTATGCCAGACCCGTACCTGCCGGAATCAGGCGACCGACGATGACGTTTTCCTTCAGGCCGCGCAAACCGTCCTTCTTGCCCATGATCGCAGCTTCGGTAAGCACGCGAGTGGTTTCCTGGAACGATGCTGCAGAGATGAACGAATCGGTCGACAGCGATGCCTTGGTGATACCGAGCAGCACGTTCTCGTACGTCGCAGGCAATTTGGCTTCGGCAGTAACGCGGTCGTTTTCATCCAACAACTCGGAGCGCTCGACCTGCTCACCCGGGATGTAGGCCGTATCGCCCGCGCTGACCACCTGTACACGGCGCAGCATCTGACGCACGATCACTTCAATGTGCTTGTCGTTGATCTTCACGCCCTGCAAGCGATACACGTCCTGCACTTCATCGACGATGTAACGAGCCAGCGCTTCGATACCGAGCAGGCGCAGGATGTCCTGCGGATCGGCCGGGCCGTCCACGATCATCTCGCCCTTGTTAACGACTTGACCGTCGTGCACCAGCACTTGCTTGTCCTTGGTAATCAGGAACTCGTGCTTGTTGCCGTCCATGTCGGTAATTTCCAGACGCTGCTTGCCCTTGGTTTCCTTACCGAACGCGACCGTACCGGTGACTTCCGCCAGCATGCCGGCGTCCTTCGGTGAACGCGCTTCGAACAGCTCAGCCACACGCGGCAAACCACCGGTAATGTCACGCGTCTTCTGCGATTCGGTCGGGATACGCGCAAGCACTTCACCCACTGAAACCTGCTGACCGTCTTTCACCGTTATCAGCGCGCCGACCTGGAAGCCGATCGTCACTGCGTGTTCGGTACCGGCGATCTTTACTTCTTCGCCTTTTTCGTTCAGCAGCTTCACCTGCGGACGCACTACCTTGGTGGCGGAACCGCGACGTTTCGCATCAATGACAACCAGCGTGGACAGACCTGTTACCTCGTCGATCTGCTTCGCAGCCGTCACGCCTTCTTCGACGTTCTCGAACTTCACCGTGCCGGTGTATTCGGTAATGATCGGGCGGGTCAGCGGGTCCCATGTTGCCAGGGCGGTACCCGCCTTGATGACCAGGCCATCCTTGACCAGCAGAGTCGCGCCGTACGGTACCTTGTGACGCTCACGCTCACGACCGTGGTCGTCGGTGATCAGCACTTCGCCGGAACGGGAAATGACAATTTGCTCGCCCTTGCCATTCGTAACGTAACGCATGGTGACCGTAAAACGCACCGTGCCGTTCGACTTTGCTTCCACGGAAGATGCCACAGCCGCACGCGACGCTGCACCACCGATGTGGAAGGTACGCATCGTGAGCTGAGTACCCGGCTCGCCGATCGACTGCGCAGCGACCACACCGACCGCTTCACCGGCGTTGACCAGCATGCCACGACCGAGATCGCGACCGTAGCACTTGGCGCACAGACCGTATCGCGTATCGCAAGTCAGCGGTGTGCGAACCTTCACTTCATCAATGCCGAGGCGCTCGATCTCTTCGACCGAATCTTCATCGAGAAGCGTGCCGGCTTCGAACAGGGTTTCCTGCGTTTCAGGATTGACCACATCGTTTGCCGCGACGCGACCGAGGATACGATCACGCAAGGCTTCGATCACTTCACCGCCTTCGACCAATGCCTTCATCGAGGCACCGTTGGCAGTTCCGCAATCGTCTTCGATCACGACCAGATCCTGCGTCACGTCAACCAGACGACGTGTCAGATAACCGGAGTTCGCTGTCTTCAACGCGGTATCAGCCAGACCTTTACGAGCGCCGTGTGTCGAGATGAAGTACTGCAAAACGTTTAGGCCTTCGCGGAAGTTCGCGGTAATTGGCGTTTCAATGATCGAGCCATCCGGCTTTGCCATCAGGCCGCGCATACCAGCCAGCTGGCGAATCTGCGCAGCGGAACCACGAGCGCCGGAGTCGGCCATCATATAGATCGCGTTGAACGATTCCTGCGTCGACTTGGTGCCGTCGCGCTTGATGACGTCTTCGACCTTGAGCTGGTCCATCATGGCCTTACCGACTTCGTCACCGGCCTTACCCCAAATATCGACCACCTTGTTGTAACGTTCGCCAGCAGTAACCAGACCAGACGAATATTGCTGCTCGATCTGCTTCACTTCATGCTCGGCTTGCGCAATGATGCTGACCTTCTGTGGCGGCACCAGCATGTCGTCCACGCAGATCGAGATGCCGGCACGCGTTGCGAGACGGAAGCCCGACTGCATCAACTGGTCGGCAAACACCACCGTCGCGCGCAAACCGCACTTGCGGAATGACGTGTTGATCAGCTTCGAAATTTCTTTTTTCTTCAGCGCGCGGTTCAGCACGGTGAACGGCAGGCCCTTCGGCAAGATCTCCGAAAGGATTGCACGGCCGACGGTCGTTTCGTAACGCTTGATCGTTTTCACGAATTCGCCGGACTCAAGATCCTTCGGATATTCGGTGATACGAACCGTGATACGCGTGGTCAGCTCGACTTCCTTGTTGTCGTACGCGCGGATCACTTCCGACACATCCGGGAACATCATGCCTTCGTTCTTGCCATTGATCTTTTCGCGCGTGGCGTAATACAAGCCCAACACGATATCCTGCGACGGCACGATCGACGGCTCGCCGTTCGACGGGAACAGAATGTTGTTGGAGGCCAGCATCAAGGTGCGGGCTTCCATTTGCGCTTCGATCGACAGCGGAACGTGAACAGCCATCTGGTCACCGTCGAAGTCAGCGTTGAATGCCGCGCACACCAGCGGGTGCAACTGAATTGCCTTGCCTTCGATCAGAACAGGCTCGAATGCCTGGATGCCTAGACGGTGCAGCGTCGGCGCACGGTTCAGCATGACCGGATGTTCGCGGATGACTTCTTCCAGAATGTCCCACACCACCGGTTCCTGAATTTCAACCAGCTTCTTTGCAGCCTTGATCGTGGTCGCGAGACCCATCAATTCCAGCTTGTTGAAAATGAAGGGCTTGAACAGCTCCAATGCCATCAGCTTCGGCAGACCGCACTGATGCAATTTGAGCTGCGGACCCACCACGATGACCGAACGGCCGGAGTAGTCGACGCGCTTGCCCAGCAGGTTCTGACGGAAACGGCCGCCTTTACCCTTGATCATTTCAGCCAGCGACTTCAGCGGACGCTTGTTGGCGCCGGTCATGGCCTTGCCGCGACGGCCGTTGTCCAGCAACGAGTCAACCGCTTCCTGCAGCATGCGCTTTTCGTTACGCGTAATGATTTCCGGCGCGCGCAATTCCATCAGGCGCTTCAGACGATTGTTACGGTTGATCACGCGACGGTACAGGTCGTTCAAGTCGGAAGTCGCAAAGCGGCCACCGTCCAGCGGTACCAGCGGACGCAGTTCCGGCGGCAGCACTGGCAGTACTTCCATGATCATCCAGTCCGGCTTGATACCGGAACGCTGGAATGCCTCAAGCACTTTCAGGCGCTTCGCATATTTCTTGATCTTGGCTTCGGACTTGGAATCCTTCAACTCCTGGCGCAAGGTCTCGACGTCACGATCGATATCGATCGAACGCAGCAGTTCACGGATGCCTTCGGCGCCCATGAATGCGGTGAAGTCGTCGCCGAATTCTTCGTACTTTGCGGCGTAGTCGTCTTCCGACATGATCTGGCACTTCTTCAGCGGGGTCATGCCAGGATCGGTCACGACGTAGGCTTCAAAATACAGTACACGTTCGATATCGCGCAGCGTCATGTCGAGGACCATGCCTAGACGCGACGGCAGCGACTTCAGGAACCAGATGTGCGCAGTCGGCGAAGCCAATTCGATATGGCCCATGCGCTCGCGGCGCACCTTGGCCAGCGTAACTTCAACGCCACATTTTTCGCAGATAACACCGCGATGCTTCAGGCGCTTGTACTTGCCGCACAAGCATTCATAGTCCTTGATCGGGCCAAAGATCTTGGCGCAGAACAGACCATCGCGCTCCGGCTTGAAGGTGCGGTAGTTAATCGTTTCCGGCTTCTTGACTTCGCCATAGGACCAGGAACGGATTTTCTCGGGCGACGCGAGGCCAATCTTGATCGCGTCGAATTGTTCGCTTTGCTGAACTTGCTTGAATAAATCGAGCAGTGCTTTCATGTATCACTCCAGGGAGGCGTGAATAAAATAATCTTTTGCTGCGGTACTGCACTGCCGGCGACGGGTTACTCGCATCACCGGCAGTCATTCCCGATTAGTCGCGTTCCAAGTCGATATCGATACCGAGCGAGCGGATTTCCTTCACCAACACATTGAAGGATTCCGGCATGCCGGCGTCGATGACGTGATCGCCCTTGACCAGGTTCTCGTACACCTTGGTACGGCCATTCACGTCGTCCGACTTCACTGTCAGCATTTCCTGCAGCACGTACGACGCGCCATAAGCTTCCAGTGCCCAGACTTCCATTTCGCCGAAACGCTGGCCACCGAACTGCGCCTTGCCGCCCAGCGGCTGCTGGGTAACGAGCGAGTACGGACCGGTGGAACGAGCGTGCATCTTGTCGTCAACCAGGTGGTGCAGTTTCAGTACGTGCATGTAGCCGACAGTGACCGGACGTTCGAATGCCTCGCCGGTACGGCCGTCATACATGGTGACCTGATTCTTCGACGGCGTCATGCCGAGCTGCTTGGCAACTGGGTCCGGATAGGCAAGGTCGAGCATGCGGCGAATTTCTTCTTCATGCGCGCCATCGAACACTGGCGTTGCGAAAGGCACACCGTATTTCAGGTTGGCTGCCAGCTCCAAGATCTCGTCGTCGCTGAAGTTGTCGAGGTCTTCGGTTTTGCCCGACTCGTTATAAATCGTCTTCAGGAACTTGCGCAGTTCAGTCGCCTTGGCTTGCGCCTGCAGCATTTCACCGATACGCAGGCCCAAGCCCTTCGAGGCCCAGCCCAAATGCACTTCCAGAACCTGACCGACGTTCATACGCGACGGAACGCCCAGCGGATTCAGCACAATGTCGGCCGGCGTACCATCCGCCATGTATGGCATGTCTTCCACCGGAACAATGCGCGAAACCACACCTTTGTTACCGTGACGGCCCGCCATCTTGTCGCCAGGCTGCAGGCGACGTTTCACGGCGAGGTAAACCTTTACCATCTTTTGCACGCCTGGCGGCAGTTCGTCGCCTTGGGTGAGCTTTTTGCGCTTCTCTTCGAACGCGAGGTCGAACTGGTGACGTTTTTCGGCAATCGATTCCTTGATTGCTTCCAGAGCGGCAGCAACATCGTCCTCTGCCGGACGAATATCGAACCAGTGATACTTGTCCAGATCGTCCAGATATTCTTTGGTGATCTTTACGCCCTTGGCCAACTTCTTCGGACCGCCATTGACGACCTTGCCGATCAACATCTTTTCCAAACGCTGGAAGGCATCGCCTTCGACGATACGCAGCTGATCGTTCAGGTCGAGGCGATAACGCTTGAGTTCATCATCGATGATCTGCTGAGCACGCTTGTCGCGCGGGATGCCTTCGCGGGTGAATACCTGCACATCGATCACGGTGCCAACCATGCCGGATGGTACGCGCAAAGACGTATCTTTCACGTCGGACGCTTTTTCGCCGAAGATTGCACGCAGCAATTTCTCTTCCGGCGTCAATTGGGTTTCGCCCTTCGGCGTTACCTTACCGACCAGCGTGTCGCCGGCTTCAACTTCAGCACCGATGTACACGATGCCGGATTCGTCGAGACGCGCGAGCTGGTTTTCTGCCAGGTTCGAAATATCGCGGGTGATTTCTTCTGCGCCAAGCTTGGTGTCACGCGCAACAACCGACAATTCTTCGATATGAATCGAGGTGTAGCGGTCATCGGCAACCACACGCTCCGAGATCAGGATCGAGTCCTCGAAGTTGTAGCCATTCCACGGCATGAACGCCACCAGCATGTTCTGGCCAAGTGCGAGTTCGCCGAGGTCAGTCGAAGCACCGTCCGCGATCACGTCGTGCTTGGCAACGCGGTCACCGACCTTGACGATCGGACGCTGGTTGATGTTGGTGTTCTGGTTCGAACGGGTGTACTTGATCAGGTTGTAGATATCTACACCGACTTCGCCCGCTGCCGCTTCGTTATCGTTCACACGAATCACGACACGACCAGCGTCAACGTAATCGACCACACCGCCGCGCAGTGCCTGCACGGTAGTACCGGAGTCGACAGCGACAGTACGCTCGATACCGGTACCGACGAATGCCTTTTCGGGACGCAAGCAAGGAACTGCCTGACGTTGCATGTTGGCGCCCATCAATGCGCGGTTCGCATCATCGTGCTCAAGGAACGGAATCAGTGAAGCTGCAACCGATACAACCTGGCCTGGTGCCACGTCCATGTATTGCACGCGCTCTGGCGACACCAAAATCGTTTCACCGGCCTGACGTGCGGACACCAGCTCGTCGGACAGCGTGCCTTCCGGACTGATCGTTGCGTTCGCCTGAGCGATCACATAGCGACCTTCTTCAATAGCGGACAGGTAATCGATCTGGTTGGTCACGCCGCTGTTGTCGACCTTGCGATACGGCGTCTCAAGGAAGCCATACTCGTTCAGGCGCGCATATAGAGCCAGCGAGTTGATCAGACCGATGTTCGGGCCTTCCGGCGTTTCGATCGGGCACACACGTCCGTAGTGGGTCGGATGCACGTCGCGCACCTCGAAGCCAGCGCGTTCGCGGGTCAAACCGCCCGGGCCAAGAGCCGATACGCGGCGCTTGTGGGTAATTTCCGACAGCGGGTTGGTCTGGTCCATGAACTGCGACAACTGCGACGAACCGAAGAACTCGCGAATTGCGGCCGAGATCGGCTTAGAGTTGATCAGATCGTGCGGCATAAGGTTATCGGCTTCTGCCTGACCCAGACGTTCTTTCACTGCGCGTTCGACGCGGACAAGGCCAGCGCGGAACTGGTTTTCAGCCAGTTCACCGACGCAACGTACACGGCGATTGCCAAGGTGATCAATATCGTCGACTTCACCGCGACCATTGCGCAGCTCAACCAGGATCTTGATTACAGAGAGGATGTCTTCGTTCGACAGCGTCATTGCGCCGGTCAGCTCATCGCGACCGATGCGGCGATTGAATTTCATGCGGCCCACAGCCGACAGATCGTAACGCTCTTCGCTATAGAACAGACCGTTGAACAAGGCTTCGACGGAATCTTCTGTCGGCGGTTCGCCAGGACGCATCATGCGATAGATTGCCACGCGTGCAGCCATTTGGTCGGCGGTGTCGTCCATGCGCAAGGTTTGCGAAATGTACGCGCCCTGATCCAGGTCGTTCGTGTAGAGCGTCTGAATATCGGAGACGCCGGCTTCGCGCAAACGTGCCAGGGTTTCTTCCGTCAGTTCGTCATTTGCATTGGCAATGACTTCGCCAGTATCGGCATCAACAATGTTCTTCGCGAGCACGCGACCAAGCAAATAATCTTCCGGCACAGAGATATGCTTGATTCCAGCAGCGTCGATTTCACGCACATGCTTTGCATTGATGCGCTTGTCTTTTGCAACGATGACTTTACCGGACTTGTCAGCGATATCGAAACGCGCGACTTCACCACGCAGACGCTCTGCGACGAATTCCATCTCGCCGCCATCTGAACGCAGCGTAAAGTTATCAAACACGAAGAAATTTGCAAGGATCTGCTCCGGCGTCATGCCGATGGCTTTCAGCAGGATCGTAACCGGCATCTTGCGGCGACGGTCCACACGGAAGAACAGGATGTCCTTCGGGTCGAATTCGAAGTCAAGCCAGGAACCACGGTAAGGAATGATGCGCGCCGAGAACAGTAGCTTACCGGACGAATGCGTCTTGCCGCGGTCGTGTTCGAAGAACACGCCCGGCGAACGATGCAACTGCGACACGATAACGCGTTCGGTGCCGTTGATCACAAAAGAACCAGTGGTCGTCATGAGCGGCAGTTCGCCCATGTAGACTTCCTGCTCCTTCATTTCTTTCACGACTGGCTTGGTCGGAGATTCTTTGTCCAGAATGACCAAACGCACCTTAGCACGCAGCGGTGACGCGAAGGTCAAGCCACGTTGTTGGCACTCTTTTACGTCGAACGGAGGATCGCCCAACACATACGACAGAAACTCTAGCCGTGCGAATCCATTGTGGGATACGATTGGGAAAATCGAGGTGAAGGCGGACTGCAAGCCTTCGTTCTTGCGTTGCGATGGTACTTTATCGGCCTGCAGGAAGCTCAAATAGGACTCGAGCTGGGTCGCCAGCAGGAACGGAACGTTGTGAACGTTAGCGCGCTTCGCGAACGATTTGCGAATGCGCTTCTTCTCAGTAAATGAGTAGTGCATGGACACTCCGTGAGTGACAGGAAGGATTAAGAATTCAGGACTCGCTGGCGACTACTTACCGTCACCCTTACTCTGCGAAACCTCAAGTCTCAGCCCTTCGGCCTTAACTAGACTACTTACTGCCTGATTCCGTTACTTGACACAGAAAAAGGCGCTTCAAAACACGAAAACGACAAAGGAGCCAAAGCCGAACTCCCCCTTTCGAGAGAGTTCCGAGCTTTGACTCCGGCGATTTTCAGTTCGCCCTGGCAAGCCGAAATTACTTGAGTTCGGCTTTCGCGCCAGCTTCTTCCAGCTTCTTCTTGGCTGCTTCTGCATCTGCCTTGGCAATGCCTTCCTTGACTGGCTTCGGTGCACCGTCGACCAGATCCTTGGCTTCTTTCAGACCCAGACCAGTGATCTCACGAACTGCCTTAATTACGCCAACCTTGTTCGCGCCGATTTCAGACAGAATGACGGTGAACTCGGTCTGCTCTTCAGCAGCCGGAGCAGCAGCACCACCAGCCGGACCAGCAACTGCCATTGCAGCGGCGGATACGCCAAACTTTTCTTCAAAAGCCTTGACCAAGTCGTTCAGGTCCATTACGGACATTGCGCCTACGGCTTCAAGGATATCGTCTTTGCTAATTGCCATTTGAAACTCCTAAATTGATTCGGTAATTACATCTAATCGGTACTGACGCAAAAGGTGCAAAAGGCTTAAACGCCTTCGGCTTCCTTCTTCGCTGCAAGAGCAGCCAAGGCGCGTGCAAAGCCGGAAACCGGAGCCTGCATAATTCCCAGCAACTGGGAAATGAGGACTTCACGGCTCGGAATGCTAGCCAACGCTGCAACACCCGCTTTATCAAGCGATTTGCCTGCGAAGTTGCCTGCCTTAACAACCAGTTTGTCGTTGGTCTTGGAAAAGTCGTGAACGACTTTAGCCGCAGCAACGGCGTCCTCGGAGATCGAGTAGATCAACGGGCCGGTCATTTCGGAGGCGAGGCCAGCAAACGCTGTACCCTCGACGGCGCGACGTGCAAGCGTGTTTTTCAACACGCGCATGTACACACCTTGGGCACGCGCTTTGGCGCGCAGTTGCGTCAAGTGACCAACCTGGATGCCACGGTATTCGGCCACGACGATCGTCTGCGCAGTTGCTACCTTTGCGGAGACTTCGGCGACGACGGCCTTTTTGTCATTCAGATTGAGACTCAAGATCAACCTCCAAAAATGATGTTTGGCGAATGCCTCACATCGGTTCGAACACGGCGTCCGAAGTTCAGGAGTTCAGTGCCTGCATTAAAAAATGCGAACAATTGAGACTGCAAAAACTTTTCGGGTACACCATCTGCGTTGGGTGCCGGAGATTGCACTGCCGGTGTTTAACTTTGTACACATACTGCATGCACGCCGCCCAACGGTCTTTGATAATCTAGCCCCGTTTCATTACTACCGAATCGGGGCCAGCCCAAAGATTCGCCTCATACCCTTCAGCATGAGGACTTAATTCAATACATCAAGCAGCCAGGCTCGCCTGATCGACACGCACACCGGCGCCCATCGTCGACGAGATAGCAACTTTGCGCAGGTATACGCCCTTACTAGTTGCCGGCTTGGCCTTGTTCAGCGCATCGATCAACGCCAACAGGTTCGACTTCAACTCGGCGTCGCTGAACGACTTGCGGCCGATCGTCGCATGGATGATGCCTGCCTTGTCAGTACGGTACTGGACTTGACCGGCTTTTGCGTTTTTGACTGCGGTCGCGACGTCAGGCGTCACGGTGCCAACCTTCGGGTTCGGCATCATGCCGCGCGGGCCGAGGATCTGACCGAGCGTACCAACGATACGCATGGTGTCCGGCGAAGCGATTACGATATCGAAAGGCATGTCGCCAGCTTTGATGCGCTCAGCCAAGTCTTCCATGCCGACGATATCGGCGCCGGCAGCTTTCGCAGCCTCAGCCTTGTCGCCGGAAGCAAACACGGCAACGCGAACAGTCTTGCCGGTACCAGCCGGCAGAACCACGGAACCGCGTACCACTTGATCCGATTTCTTTGCATCAACGCCCAGTTGAACGGAGACGTCGATCGATTCGTTGAACTTTGCAGTCGCGCATTCCTTGATCAGCGCAATTGCATTGTCGAACGGGTATACCTTTGTGCGATCAACTTTTGCCTTGATCGCTTGAGCGCGTTTGGACAACTTAGCCATTACAGACCCTCCACCGTGATGCCCATGGAACGTGCGGAACCGGCGATCGTGCGCACGGCTGCGTCCATGTCAGCTGCCGTAAGATCCGGCATCTTTGTTGTAGCGATTTCTTCTGCTTGCTTGCGGGTGATCTTACCGACCTTGTCGGTATGCGGCTTGGCCGAACCCTTTTGAATGCCAGCGGCCTTCTTGATCAGAATGGTTGCCGGCGGCGTCTTCATCACGAATGTGAAGGACTTGTCGGCAAATGCGGTGATCACGACCGGAATTGGCAGGCCCGGCTCGACGCCTTGAGTCTGAGCATTAAATGCCTTGCAGAATTCCATGATGTTCAGACCGCGCTGACCCAGCGCCGGGCCGATCGGGGGGGACGGATTTGCTTTACCAGCTGGCACTTGCAGCTTGATAAAACCAATAATTTTCTTTGCCATGTTGGCTCCTACGTTGATTGAGTGTTAGCGCCTGTTCACTTGCCTTGCGGCGGGCTACTCGGGCTCCTCCTGAACTGCTGACTTAGATTTCGCAAGCAATCATGCATGCGACGCTCTAAAAGCGTTTACTGCAAATAAGTTAAGAGCGCGACAGGCTTAAACTTTTTCAACCTGCCCAAATTCCAGTTCGACCGGTGTGGCGCGACCGAAAATGGTGACCGAGACGCGTACTCGCGACTTCTCGTAATTGACTTCTTCAACATTGCCGTTGAAGTCAGTGAAAGGACCATCTTTGATGCGAACCAGTTCGCCGACTTCGTACAGCACCTTGGGACGCGGCTTTTCAACACCTTCCTGCATCTGGTGCAAAATCTTGTCGACTTCGTGCGGCGGAATCGGGGTCGGCTTGTTCGACTTGCCGCCAATAAAACCGGTAACCTTGCTGGTATTTTTCACCAAATGCCACGTCTCATCGGTCATTTCCATTTCAACCAGCACATAGCCGGGAAAGAAACGACGCTCGGTGACGGACTTTTGACCGTTCTTGACTTCGATAACTTCTTCAGTCGGCACTAAAATCTGGCCGAACTTGTCTTGCATGCCTGCACGCTCAATACGCTCAGTCAAGGCACGCTGCACGCTCTTCTCCATGCCGGAATAGGCATGCACCACATACCAGCGCTTGTTGCCGCCTGTGGGTTGAGCTGCTGCGGAGGCGCCAGTTGCGCTGTCTTGCATGTTCTCGCTCATTATTTCTTCCAGCCCAGGATCAGGTCGTACAACACGAATTCGAGGATCTTGTCGGTGCCCCAGAGGAAGATCGCCATGATCAGCACGAAGCCAAATACAACAGCAGTAATCTGCATTGCTTCTTTGCGCGTCGGCCAGACAACTTTCTTTGCCTCGCGCACCGACTCCTTGGAAAATCCAAGGAAATCACGTCCTACTTGCGACGTCCACGCGATGGCAACGGCTGCCAGCAATCCACCAACCAATGCCGCTGCGCGAACGATGGTGGGCTTACCCGTCAGAAGATAAAAACCGACAACACCCGCAATCACGGCACAAATAGCCAGAGCGACTTTGATCTTGTCGCTTGATGTGCTGACGGTTTCTACGGGGTGGTTAGACATACTTTACTTTCGGTGCCCTGCTACCAATTGGTGGCAGGGGCAGAGGGAATCGAACCCCCAACCTTCGGTTTTGGAGACCGACGCTCTGCCAGTTGAGCTATACCCCTACGCCTAAAACTTTGTTTGAATTGACAACGCCGCGATGCCGGACAGATGCCCAGCGATCGCAGCGTGACGATTCAAGTATTACTCGATGATCTTGGCAACGACGCCGGCGCCGACGGTACGGCCGCCTTCGCGGATGGCGAAGCGCAGACCTTCTTCCATCGCGATCGGGTTGATCAGCTTGACCGTGATCGACACGTTATCGCCCGGCATGACCATCTCTTTGCCTTCCGGCAGTTCGATCGCACCCGTCACGTCCGTGGTACGGAAATAGAACTGCGGACGGTAGTTGTTGAAGAACGGCGTGTGACGACCACCTTCGTCTTTCGACAACACATAGATCTCGCCCGTGAAATGCTTGTGCGGCTTGATCGAACCCGGCTTGGCCAGCACTTGACCACGCTCGACTTCTTCACGCTTGGTGCCGCGCAGCAGCACACCGACGTTGTCGCCAGCTTGACCTTGATCCAGCAGCTTGCGGAACATTTCCACGCCCGTGCAGGTGGTCGTTTGCGTATCACGGATACCGACGATTTCGATCGACTCACCAACCTTGATGATGCCGCGCTCAACACGACCGGTCACCACAGTGCCGCGACCGGAAATCGAGAATACGTCTTCCACCGGCATCAGGAACGCGCCGTCAATGGCACGCTCCGGCGTCGGGATGTAGGTATCCAGCGCTTCGGCCAGCTTCATGATCGCTTCTTCGCCCAGCTCACCCTTGTCGCCTTCGAGCGCCAGCTTGGCCGAACCGCGCACGATCGGCAGATCGTCGCCCGGGAATTCGTACTTCGACAAGAGCTCGCGCACTTCCATTTCGACCAGCTCGAGCAGCTCGGCGTCGTCAACCATGTCGCACTTGTTCAGGAACACGATGATGTACGGCACGCCAACCTGGCGGGCCAGCAGGATGTGTTCACGGGTTTGCGGCATCGGGCCGTCAGCAGCCGAGCACACCAGGATCGCACCGTCCATCTGTGCAGCACCGGTGATCATGTTTTTCACATAGTCAGCGTGGCCCGGGCAGTCAACGTGCGCGTAGTGGCGGTTGGCGGTTTCGTATTCAACGTGTGCAGTGTTGATCGTGATGCCGCGCGCTTTTTCTTCCGGCGCCGCGTCAATCTGATCATAGGCCTTGGCTTCGCCGCCAAACTTCTTCGACAACACGGTTGCAATTGCTGCAGTCAGCGTGGTCTTGCCATGGTCAACGTGACCAATCGTGCCCACATTCACGTGCGGCTTGGTCCGCTCAAACTTGCCTTTTGCCATTTTAGACTCCTAACGATTTGATGAGAATGTCCAGGCACGCGCCCGACTGTCTTGCCATTTCTAAAACTGGTGCCCTTGACGTGGATTGAACACGTGGCCTCTCCCTTACCAAGGGAGTGCTCTACCACTGAGCTACAAGGGCATCTTTGTCGTTCGTATCAAACAACTACGCCCAACCAAAACTGGAGCGGGTGAAGGGAATCGAACCCTCGTCATAAGCTTGGAAGGCTTCAGCTCTACCATTGAGCTACACCCGCAAGGACTATCAACTTCAGCCGCACTTCTTTTACCGTTTCTGCTGGTGGAGGGGGCTGGATTCGAACCAGCGTACTCGTAAGAGGGCAGATTTACAGTCTGCTGCCATTAACCACTCGGCCACCCCTCCGCAGGGAACCCCAAACTATAGTAGAGAGGTCCTTGCTTGTCAACCCTAAATTTAGTTTGGACGGCAACTTTTACATTAACAGCCGACCCGTACCGAAATTTGTACCCTTTTCGTCGCGATCAACCAAACAATCAGCATTAAAAGCGGGTTTCTCGCGCCGCCCCGAGAAAGTCATCGAGGATAGGAGTGCAATCCAGCAACTCGGCACTGCCGGCACGGTGAAATTCCGGATGCCATTGCAGTCCCATGACAAAACGCGCCTTGCGATATCGAATCGCCTCGACGATGTTATCTTTGCCTGAAACAGCCTCCACAATCAGGTCGCGTCCCAAATCCTTGACCGCCTGGTGATGAATCGAATTGACGAGCGCGTCCTGACGTGATGCGAAAAGCCCGCCCAAGCGCGAACCTTTCGGGAAATGAATCAGGTGGTAATGACTGTCGTAGAGGTCGCTTACATGCTCTATCGCGGTCGGAACGTCCGTGGCGATGTCTTGGTAGAGCGTTCCACCGAACGCCACATTGATGAGCTGGCAACCGCGGCATATCCCGAGGACGGGTTTGCCCGCTTCGACAAATTCGTGCAGCAGCTCCAACTCATACATATCGCGCGCACGGTCGCCGCTCCACTCGGGTCGCGTCGCCAGCTCGGAATACGTCTGGGGCGACACATCTGCTCCACCCTGCAAAACCAAGCCGTCGAGATGCTTGGCGTAGTCGCGCAGACGAATATTACTGGGATGCAACATTCCATTGGTGTTGACTGTCGGGATCATGAACACCATCACATCCCGGGACATGACCCATTGCGCAATGGACTCTTCAAGATATTGAAGCGTCTTGCTGCGTAGACCCTTGGCCCCCTGCTCCGGATGAAAAATACGTGCGGATACGCCAATTTTCAGCGTCCGCTGTGTCAACCGACGCAAAATGCGGTCAGAAAGCGCGCGCATCCTGGCTGTTATTACGCGTTGCGTCTGCTCCCAAGGAGATTCGTGGCGCCGGAACTGGCGAAGGCGTTCCTGGTATTTTTCTGCGTCGCCGGGCGCACTATTGGAAGAAAACTCCGGCGCCTTTGCATCAGGACTATTATTCTCAGGCATAAGTTTGGTTAAACGAGCAAGCAATAAGTGAACGCTTATTGTGACCCCTTTGTTGCCGGCACGTTCCATTCCCTGCCCAGCCCGGGCGGCCACAGATGTTTGACGCTCATATTAAAATCCGGGACTGCATTCAATCGATCTCCAACAAAGCCAAACCGATGATTACTATTTATCACAATCCACGATGCTCAAAATCCCGCGAAGCCCTTGAACTCGTGGAAAATTTTGCGACGGCGCGAAACCTGCCCGTCGACGTCGTGGACTATTTGAAAACCCCGCCGTCTCTGGAGCAACTAGTTGCGTTGCAAGCACTGCTCCGATGCGAGGCACGCGACATGTTGCGTAGCAATGAGGACGAGTACGCTGCGCTGCATTTGGAACAGGCTGACGAGAACGGCCTGCTGCGAGCGATTGCCTCGCATCCAAAATTGTTGCAGCGCCCGATCGTTGTGTATGGCGGACGCGCCGTGATCGGCCGCCCACCCGAGCTGCTAAACGCACTATTGAAGAGCGATTAGTGAACCGCGCAAGGCCATTAACGCGCTAGGCGCAAAATATCAAGAAGCGCCCTGCGGCTTGATGCCATATTTTTTCAGAATCCCCTGGTACAGGTCGGTCAACGGCGTCAGCCGAGGATTATTGGAATCAAGGCGGCGCGCCGATTCGATATAGCCGCGCACCTGGTCCCCCATCTTGTTGTCCCATCCGACGTTTTCGAGGTATTTGAGAACCGCCACTGCGGCGTTGAACACGACCTGCGGGTTTTCCGGCAGTTTGTGCACGGCGGCTGTCATCAATTCGACCGCTCCCTGATAATCGCCCTGCTTGGCTCTCTCTGCGCCGGTCGACACTAGTTCAACGACCTGCCGGCGGCTTTCCTTAACAACGGTTTCTGCCAATTCACTGCGGCCGGCCTGTTCGAATACGCTCATCGCTTTTGCCAGTGCTGCTTCGTCGGCGGCGTTGCTCATTACATCACGCATGACTTCAGATGCGCCTGCGTCAAGGTTATGTTGCAAACAATTCTTTGCCAGCTCCATTTTCATGTCGTTCGAAATCCCTGCCGTGTCACGGCAAGCGGCGACCGCGGCGTTCAATTCCTCGGTTGCCCTATCGGTATTGCCCAGTTCGTTATGCAACAAAGCAGAAGACAGGGCCTTGCAGGCCGGCGTCTTGTCCAGCCCGCCAAGCGATTTTTCCAGATCGCGGATGACGGTTGACGCTTGCTGTGTATCGCCTTTCTTCACTAGCGTGCGCACCAGGCGAACATGGTCTTCCGGATCGCGAAACTCGGAATACTTAGCCTTGGAGACCACTTTCTGAAAGGACTTTTCCGCTGTTTCGACATCGCCGGTTTCGAGCGCTACGTCGCCCAATTTGCGCAAACGGCGCACCGCGTGCGGTGAAATTGCCACTGCGCCAGCCAACACTTCCTTCGCTTGCGGCAGCTGATCCTGCGCTTCGTGCGTTTTGGCCAGCCAGTCATAGGCGTCCATGTATTTGCTGTTTTCCTCCACCAGCGTGGCGAGTAACTGTTCGGCCTCGCCGAATTCGCCTTGCATGAACAGCGTCTTCGCAAGGCCCAGACGCGCCCAGGCGACCGCCTTGGTAGAGAGGAGATGCTGATAGATGGCTTCCGCTTCGGCCGCTTCACCGAGGATGACGTGCAACTCGGCGCGCAGGCGCATGAAGTCAATCGCGTAGCGGGGATACTTGTCTTCGCCGATCTTGCAAATGTCTATCGCTTCGCGCAGATTGCCATGCTCCATCAGGTGGTAGGCGGGCAGGAACGCGGAGCGCTTCTCGATGGCGCGTGCGATACGGTCCATCAGTGTATCGGCGGTAAACGGTTTGAGAATGTAATCGGTGGGCGCGAGCTCGGCGGCACTCACCACCTTTTCATAGGCGCGCTCGGCGGTGACGATGATGAAGACTGTCCATAACGGGATTAGCTTGTTATGGCGCAGGTCTTCCAGCAATTGCTGGCCGTCCTGGCCGTCGCCAAGGTCGTATTCGCACAGGATGAGGTCGAAGGACTTGTTTTTCAGTGGCCGAATAGCCGTGCCGGAGCTGACCGCATGCTCGATCTTCGTGATGCCGCACAGATTGAGCATGTTGTGCATACTGGCGCGCATGCCGGACTGGGGCTCAACGATCATTGCGGTCAAACTGCGAAGCGCTGTCATCTGTTGTATTCCGTACGTCGCAAACTGGTCTGTGCAGTACCGGAAAGCTTGCGGCTAGCCGGCGAGCCAGCCGTTCCGCGGCTCCCAAGTGCGCAAAATACCACTCTCAGGCCGAAAAGCAAACCATTGATGCGCGCGCCGGAATGCAGCCGGCTAGCTTTCCGCCGTCGCTGGTGCCACAGCCGTCCGCATATGCCACGCTGCCAGTATGGCAAGGGCGCAAAGCAGCGCGACGAGGAGAAATGTCTCATTGAAGGCTTCAATCCTCGCGTCGGGCCCACCCTGATGCACTGCCAATCGCCATTCCAGCACGATGCCAACAAGGCTGACGCCGATGGCACCACCGAGCTGGCGGAGGAAATTGATGACGCTGGCGCCTTGCGCAATCATGCCCCGCTCCAGCCCGCGCATCGAACCCAGGCTCAAAGCCGGCAGCACAAATCCCAATCCGATCCGTCCCACGATTGCCCAAGCCATCAAAGTGAAATAGCCGGTTGCCGACGAACCGGAAGCCATGAGTACGAATGACAAAGCCAGCAGGAAAAGTCCGATTGATACCAGGATATTGGGTGCGAAGCGGTCGGCCAGCTTGCCGGCAACGATGATAGTGATCGCCAAAATAATCCCCGCCGGCAGCAGGATCACGCCCGCCTGGGACGGCGCATAGTGCAGCGCCATTTGCATGTACACCGGCAGCAGATAGGTCGATCCAAACAAGCCGGCACCGTAAATGAAGGCGACCAGCGCCCCCATGGCGAAGGGGCGATTGCCGAACAGGTTCATGTTCATCAAGCCGTCTTCGGTGCGCAATTGGTAGAACACGAAACCGGCCAGAGCCGCAATTCCCACAGCAAGCAAACCGGCCGCCTGCGGCAAACTATCATGCAAATGCACTAGACCGTTCAGCAGACTCATGGTCCCGACACCGGCCAGTAACAGGCCTTTCCAGTCGAGCGGGCGGGACTCGCCCATCATTGGCGAATTCACCGACAGCAGCTTGCGAACCATCGCCAGCACCAGCAGGCAGAACGGCACGACGACAAAGAAGATCGAACGCCAGCCGAACTGCTCGACCAGAAAACCGCCAACGCTCGGGCCGATGGCTGGTGCGAGCACGACCCCGAATCCGAAAATACCCATTGCCTTCCCCTGCTCCTTTGCGTCGAACGCGCGCAGTATCACGATGGAAGGAATCGGCTGCAGAATGCCAGCAGCGAGGCCTTCGGCCACACGCATGGACAACAGCATTGGATAATTGACACTGAAACCACCGACCACGCCGCCGGCGAGCAACAACAGAATGGCACCGGTATACGTGCGCCGCAAACCGTAGCGCAGCAAAAACCAAGGTGTGGTGAGCATGGACAAGGTCATGGCCAGCATGAAGCCGGCGGATACCCATTGCGCACGCTCTTGCCCGAGAACGAAATGCTGGCTGAGGTCCGGCACGGCAACATTGACGATGGTCGAAGACAGGATCGACGCCATGGTGCCAATCATGACCGTCAGAAGAATCAGCCATTTGTAGCGGCTGCCGTAACGCTCGCGCAGTTGTTCGAAGGTGGGTTGCATGCAGGCTCGGAGTCGGGCGGGCTAGCCGCCGATGGGATCAACAGTATAGGTGTTCGGCCCCGAACGCGCCGACGAGCGTCAAATCATGATCAACAGAGAATGCAGGACCAGCTGACCAGTTCGGCGATGACGAATACCGCAGCCGACCATGCAACGGTTGAACCGAACGGCAGGCAGAACACAACGCCGCGCAGCTTGAAAAGCACGTCGCCCGGCAAGTGTCCGACACGCAGCTTGTCGAACCATGGCAGCAGGGGATAGAAGACGAACAGTCCGATGAAGATGACGGCGACCCACCGGATCATGGTATTTCCTTCATGACGTGCGGACTCAACGAAGCAATCGCCCGACCACCAGCACGATCATCGACAGCAGGAGTGTTGAGGCAAAGGGCAGGGAAAATTGCCTTCCGAACAAAGTGAACCGCACGTCGCCGGGCAGCCGTCCGATGCCAAGTTTTTCCAGCCACGGCAGCGCAGCAGAGAAAATGACAAGGGCGAGGAAAATGGTAAAAACCCAACGAAACATGCTTACCTCGAGAAATTGGTTTGCGCTAGGGGGCAAATGGCCATCATAGCCGGTGGCAGCGGTCGTTGCGGCTAAACTTGTCCGGCAAGCCGGCCTGTTTCCCGACGACCAACACCTTGAACAATTCGCCCATCTCTGCAGGAGAAATCAGCTTTTGCACCGCGTTGGCCTGCGGCAGATAACGCATCTGGTCTTCCGGCGAAGTTCGCAGCAGCAGGTCGCCGATGCCAGCGTCGAGCAGGAAAGCCGCCTGGCTGGTGTAACCGAGCACATCCAGGCCACCGTTAATTGCAGCATGCGCCATGGCAGTGAAATCGACGTGGGCGGTGACATCCTGCAAGCCGGGGAGGTAAAACGGATCGGGATGCGAATGATGGCGGTAATGGCACATCAACGTTCCCTGCGCGCGCTGGCCGAGGTAATACTCATGTGCCGGGAAGCCGTAGTCGATCAGGATCGCTGCGCCGCCACGACCCGTAGCATCCTGTCCCGCCCTGAACATGGCGCCGAGTGAATGCATAAAAGCAGTTGCGACCGGATGTACTTCCGTCAGGTAGCCAACCGGAAGCGCTTCGGCATCCGGAATCTGTTTGATCAACGCAGCATCGCAGGGCCGGTCGGAGAAAACGAAGTGCTCGCCGGACAGGCCGACACCGCGCTCGCTCCAGCCCTGTTCCGTCTTCACCACCAGATTGACCGGCATCGCGTCGAGTACTTCATTGCCGATGACCACACCTGAAAATGCCGAAGAAAAATGGTCTAGCCAGGTCACTTGCGGAAACGCACGCAAGGTTTCTTCCTGACGCGCACGCAACTCACCCGACAGGTCGACGATGGAATAGCGTTCGATCGCCACGCCCATCGCGTCGAGTTCGGTCAGGATGTCGAACGCCAGCTTACCGGTACCAGCGCCAAACTCCAGTATTTGCGCACCGGTCTGCGCCATCAGATCGGCGGCCACATGCGCGATCGCACCGCCAAAAAGCGGCGTGATTTCGGGCGCGGTTGTAAAATCTCCGTCTTTGCCGAGTTTTGCCGAGCCGCCGCTGTAATAGCCGAGGTCCGGCGCGTACAGCAGCAATTCCATGAACTGGGCAAACGAAATCCAGCCGGCATTGCGTCGAATTTCGTTGTTAATCAGGTCGCGCAAGGCGCGTGACGCACTTTGCGCGTCGAGAGAAGGTTCGGGAAGTTGCAGTTGCATGTTCGATATTGTATTGAAAACGGCCCGGCGCTAGTGAACTTGTGAAGAAATCCACGCGGGCCTCGCGATGCGCGCCGTGGAATGAGTGAATGACAACTTCCGCGCAGACCACAACAATCTTATGACCACAGGAAACCAGAAAGTTGCACTTGTGACCGGCGGCGCCAAGCGAATTGGACGCAGCATTGCGCTCGCGTTCGCGAAGCGCGGCTGGGACGTGGCCGTGCATTACGGACAGTCGCGCGACGACGCGCTGGCGACCGTGCACGAGATAGAACAACTCGGCCGGCGAGCAGCCGCATTGCAGTGCGACCTGGCCGATGAAGCTGCGGTGAGGGTCCTGCTGCCGCAAGCGGCGCAGCTACTTGGTCCGGTAAGTTGCGTGGTTAACAATGCTTCGCTGTTCGAGCACGACAGCGCCGCCGATTTCACGATGACCTGTCTCGATACGCACATGCACGCCAACCTGGCGGCGCCAGTGCTGCTTGCACAAGCGCTGCACGCGGCAACGCCGGACGGCGAGCAAGCGGTCGTGGTGAACCTGCTCGATCAAAAACTGTTCAACCTGAATCCCGACTTCCTGTCCTATACACTGTCGAAAGCGGCGCTGCATACGGCCACCACGATGCTGGCGCAGGCACTGGCACCGAAAGTGCGCGTGGTCGGGGTCGCGCCCGGGATCACGCTGATCTCCGGAAACCAGACGGAAGAAGGTTTTGCCAAGGCGCACGCAATGACGCCGCTGGGCCGCTCCAGCACGCCGGACGATATTGCCAACACGGTTTGTTTCGTTGCCGAGAACCCGGCGATGACAGGCACCACTCTGCTGGTCGATGGCGGCCAGCATTTACTCCCCCTGCAACGCGACGTGATGTTCGTTGCCAAATAAATCAGACACCATGCTTTCTTCCCTTTCCCATCCCAGCCTTGCCGATTGCCGTCGTCTCTTCCTGCGCAACTATGAAGTGATGATCAACATCGGCGTTCATGAATTCGAAAAGAAAGGCGAGCAGCGCGTGCTGATCAATGTCGATCTGTTCATTCCGCTGGCGGAATCGACGCCCAAGGGCGATCACCTGTTCGAAGTGGTCGACTATGACTTCATGCGCGAAACCATTGCCAAGCGCATGGCGCAGGGACATATCCATTTGCAGGAAACGCTGTGCGATGACGTTGCACGCGCCATGCTGTCGCATCCGAAGGTGCGCGCGGTGCGGGTCACGACCGAGAAGCCGGATGTCTATCCGGACTGCGACGGCGTCGGCGTGGAAGTCATCCACATCAAGGCATGAATACGGAGTAGCACATGAATGATTTTTTGCACAACACCGCAGTCGCTGGCGCACAGCAGGCCGATGAATCGCTGGGCGTGAAAAAGGCGGAAAAGATCGCCTACGAGAACAACAAGCTGCACAAGCGACTGTGCCGCCAGGTCGGCCAGGCGATCGGCGACTTCAACATGATCGAGGACGGCGACAAGGTGATGGTCTGCCTGTCCGGCGGCAAGGATAGCTATGGACTGCTCGATATCCTGCTGACCTTGCGCGAACGCGCGCCTATTCATTTCGATATCGTTGCGGTCAATCTGGACCAGAAGCAGCCAGGGTTTCCGGAAGAGGTGTTGCCGGCATATCTGACGAAAATCGGCGTGCCCTTCCACATCGAGAACCAGGATACCTACAGCATCGTCAAGCGCGTGATCCCGGAGGGGAAAACCACCTGCTCGCTGTGTTCGCGGCTTCGCCGCGGCATTCTATATCGCGTCGCCGACGAACTTCGCGCCAACAAGATTGCGCTCGGCCACCACCGCGACGACATCCTGGAAACCTTCTTTCTCAACATGTTCTTCGGCGCCAAGCTGAAAGGCATGCCGCCCAAGCTGCAATCCGACGACGGCAAGCACATCGTGATCCGTCCGCTCGCCTATGTGAAGGAAGTGGACATGGAGCGGTTTGCGGAAGTAAAGCAGTTTCCTATCATTCCGTGCAACCTGTGCGGCAGCCAGGAAAACCTGCAGCGCAAGCACATCAAGGCGATGCTGCGCGAATGGGAAAAGAAGCATCCGGGTCGGGTGGAGAACATTTTCTCGGCCTTGTCGACGGTCGTGCCTTCGCACCTGATGGACAAAAACCTGTTCAACTTCATGGATCTGAAAGCGACCGGAGAAGCATCGCCGGACGGCGACATTGCGTTCGATGAAGATCCCTGCGCCACGCCGACCGCGAATGTCGTGCGATTCAATGCATTGGACGACTGAGCGACGATACGCGCAGTCCGATATCGCGCGTGCTTGCGATGTCGGACTGGCACTTGCGGCAGAATTGCGCGCTACGCTTTTTCAGCCAGCGAATAACAATCGTCAATCCACTTCTGCAAGCGCTTCACCGCATTGGCCTTCTGCGCCGGTGTGGCGACGTTGACGATGACTGCCACCAGTTGGGCCATCCCGTCGGTGGACTTGTCGAAAAAATCCTTGTTTTCCGCATACGTAAAGTTTTCCAGGCTGCGCGCGGTGAACTCACGCAGCATCGCTGCCACTGCTTCCCGTGAGGGCCGCTCTTTCTGAATCTTTTTCAGCATCGCGATCATTTCCTGCTGTCGCCGCATGCGCTCTGCCATCCACACATCGTAATTGAGCGGCCGCGCATCGGAAGCAGCACGAATCTGCGCCTCTTGCTGTGCACTGAAGTTGCCGAACCAGTACTCGGCCTGATTCATGACTTTTTTGTAGCGCAGTAGTTGACGGTCCTCAACAGTGCCCTGCAAATATTCTTTACGATATTTCTCACTGTTTGACGCAAGTTTCTTTTCGAGGTGCGCGATCTGATCCGGCTGTATGTTGAGCGCCAGATCGGTCAATTCGGGTGCGGCCTTGTCGAGCACCAGTGCAACGCGCTTGCGGACTGCGGCGAAGTCGCCGTGGATTTCCGCCGGTGTAGCAGAACCGCGCTGCAGGCGCTGTTGTACCTGCGCCAGCAACTGCGCATAGTCCTTGAGTTGCGTCTTGCGATGCCAGTCAAACAAACGATCGATATGCGCCTTGACCCACGGCTTCTGATCGTGGGTGAAGTCCACATAGCTGTTTAACCACCAATACACGAACGTATCGCCACTTGCATAACCGAGCCGCAATGCACTGCATCCGGCCACCAGGCAGACGAGCAGGATCAGGAAGGTTTTCTGGAGCAGGTCGCGATAGGGGCGCATGATAAAATTTTGCATCACTTCAATTGGTCTTCCATGAATATTGTCATTCTCGCTGCCGGCATGGGAAAGCGCATGCAATCCGCACTGCCGAAGGTGCTTCATCCACTGGCCGGCAAGCCGCTGCTGTCGCACGTAATCGAAACCGCACGCGCTCTTTCACCAACTGGCCTCTGCGTCGTCTACGGTCATGGCGGTGAAGCCGTTCCGCAAACCATACAATCAACGGATATCCATTTCGTCAAACAGGAGCCGCAACTGGGCACCGGTCACGCGGTCATGCAGGCTGTGCCGCATCTGCGCGACGACGTGCCCACTCTTGTCCTGTATGGCGATGTCCCGCTCACAACAACGGCTTCACTGCAGCAACTGTTGGACAGCGCCGGCACGGATAAGTTGGCAATACTCACTATCGAACTTGACAATCCTACCGGCTATGGACGTATTGTGCGCCAGCAAGGAAACATCGTTGGTATTGTCGAACAAAAAGACGCGAGCGAAGCGCAGCGAGCGATCCGTGAAATCAATACCGGCATCATGGTCGCACCGACGGCGCGCCTGAAGAAGTGGCTGAGCAACTTGTCTAACGACAATGCACAGAAAGAGTATTACCTGACAGATATCGTCGCCCGCGCAGTCGCCGACGACGTATCCGTGGTGTCCGCGCAACCATCGGCAGTGTGGGAGACGCTGGGTGTCAACAGCAAGGTGCAACTGGCCGAACTGGAGCGTATCCACCAGCGCAATATCGCCCACGCATTGCTGGAGCAAGGCGTCACGCTGGCCGATCCGGCGCGTATCGACGTGCGCGGCAGCCTGTCTTGCGGACGCGATGTCAGCATCGACATCGGCTGTGTATTTGAAGGAACGGTCGAACTGGACGACGGTGTCACGATCGGCGCGCACTGCGTCATCACCAATGCGCGCATCGCCAAAGGCGCAAACATCAAGCCGTTCTGCCATATTGAGGACGCCGTAGTCGGCGCTGCGTCGGCGATCGGCCCGTACGCGCGCCTGCGGCCAGGAACTGAACTGGGTGAAGATGTCCACATCGGTAATTTCGTCGAAGTAAAGAACAGCCAGATCGCCGCGCACAGCAAAGCGAACCATCTAGCCTATGTCGGTGATGCGACAGTCGGATCGCGCGTGAATATCGGCGCCGGCACGATTACCTGCAACTACGATGGCGCAAACAAGTTCCGCACCGTCATTGAAGACGACGCGTTCATCGGCAGCGATACGCAACTAGTGGCGCCGGTGCGCGTCGGCAAAGGCGCCACGCTGGGTGCCGGCACGACGCTGACCAAGGATGCGCCGGAAGGCAAGCTTACTGTTTCGCGCGGCAAGCAGATGACGATCGAAAACTGGAAACGACCAGTGAAGATCAAGAAGTAAACATGTCGCCTGAGGACTAGCTCGTCGTGTCAACGGCCTGCCGCCGAACCTGATTCATCAACGCGGCGAGTGACGCTGCGTCGTGCGGTTTCCAGTAGGCGAAGATTTGTGCACGCGATCGCGGAGGTAGCGGAACGCCCTGGCCGTCGTCCCAAGTCACCAGATTGGTACGACGCTTTCGGATCGGACGGAAATTGCGCGCGTCGCGCCATGCAACGGCGCGTGAGCCAAAAACGGTTTTCACGACAAAGCCCTTGTCGTCGAGCGTCAGCGTACTCAAGCCGGGAAAGTGCTGCAGCAATCCGATTGCACCGGCCATGACTGCGATCAGTGCGATCTCGATATAGCGCTCGTTCGACGCTGCCGCCGCGCCGATGGCAATCAGCGCGAGGCAAAGCAGCAACAGACCAGGCGCGATTCGCGCTTGCAGGATGACGGGAAGCGCCGTTGTTGTCTCATTGTCTTTTTCGGGGAGCATGGTATTCAGCGGGGAGGATGGATTTCGTTCTTTTGGCGTCGCTTCTGCTTGCCGAACAGCACATGCATGACAAGGACATACAGACCTGCCGCCCCACCAACGAATGCGATGGCGATCAGGAAGCGGCCGAGCAGGCTCAGATAATAGCCGCCGGGATCGCGTTCTTTCAATGCCTTGTCGGCTGCTTCACGCTGCTCCTGTTTTTCTGCAGCCGTTGTTTCGCGCTTGCGGGCCGCGGTTTCGCACTGCGGGTCGCCTCGACAGGACGCGACGGCGCGACCGATGGCAATTGCCGTTTCCTGTGCATCGGCTGCGATCGCTGGAGCGACTGGTACGACGGGCAATGCACTGCAGACGAGCACGAGAATAAAGTGGGCAATGAAATCAATGAAGGACATGCTGATGGCGCTCGAAGACTGGGATGGACTATACCGGTAATGCGGCAGATGGCGCCGCTTTCATTGGCGGGCGATGGGTCCGCATCGCATTTACAGCGCAAGAATTACAGCGCAATACGCGTTTCAAACTTGCTGCGATGGATGGAAAAAAAGCTGCGCACGTTACGAACATTGGCGTGCGAAGCAAACAACCGGTGTGCGAGTGCATGGTAGGCCGGCATGTCGGCAACTTGCACCATTAGTACGAAATCCGGCCCGGGCGACACCCGGTAGCATTGCAGCACCGCCGCTTCGTCGGCGACCAGCGCTTCGAATTCGGCCATCTTTTCGGCAGCCTGGTGGTCGAGGGTGATTTCGACCACGGCGGTCAGCGGCACGCCGACCTTTTCGGGAGCGACGATGGCGACCTGGCGTTCGATGATGCCGGACTCAACCAGACGCCGGACCCGCCGCAGGCAAGTCGGTGGCGAGGCGTGGACGGCGGCGGCTAGTGCATTGTTGTTCTGCGACGCATCGGCTTGGAGCGCATTCAGGATGCGCCGGTCAAGCTCATCCAGTACAAAATTCTCGTCATCCATTTTTATTCGATAAAATAATCGTTGTTTTGTGAAATTATATTTCACTCCTATTTCGAACAGAAATATTAATTCACTTTATCTGCAAATTCGCAAACTTATTTCACCGTCATTCCCCTACGATACATGCGTCCAACACCGAATTGAAGGGGAAATCTTATGTGTGGCATCGTCGGCGCGGTCGCGCAGCGCAATATCACTCCTATCCTGTTGCAAGGCCTCAAACGGCTGGAATATCGTGGCTACGACTCCTGTGGCGTTGCGCTGCATGTGGACGGCGCACTGCAACGTTCCCGCAGTACTTCACGTGTTGCTGATCTGGAAATGCAGGTCGAAAAAGCCAATCTGGCCGGCTTCACCGGCATTGCGCACACCCGCTGGGCCACGCATGGCGCACCGGCCTCGCACAATGCGCATCCGCACTTCTCGCGCGAGCGCATTGCGCTGGTCCACAACGGCATTATCGAAAACCATGATGAACTGCGTGCCGAACTGACTGCGGCCGGGTACGTATTCGAAAGCCAAACCGATACCGAAGTCATCGCCCACTTGATCGACCACATGTATTCCGGCGACCTGTTCGAGACGGTGCAGCACGCCGTGAAGCGCCTGCATGGTGCCTACGCGATTGCCGTGTTCAGCCGCGACGAGCCGCATCGCGTGATCGGCGCGCGTCAGGGTTCGCCGTTGATCGTCGGCGTCGGCAAGGGCGAAAATTTCCTCGCGTCCGATGCGATGGCACTGGCCGGCACCACTGACCAGATCATTTACCTCGATGAAGGCGACGTGGTGGATCTGCAATTGCAGCGCTACTGGATCGTCGATCACAGCGGCAAGCCGGTCGAGCGCGAAGTGCGCACGGTGCACGCGCATAGCGGCGCGGCCGAACTCGGCCCGTATCGCCATTACATGCAAAAGGAAATCTTCGAACAGCCGCGCGCCATCGGCGATACGCTGGAAGGCGTCTCGGCCATCATGCCGGAGCTGTTCGGCGACAAGGCCTATCCAATCTTCAAGAAGATCGATTCGGTGCTGATCCTTGCCTGCGGCACCAGCTACTACGCCGGCCTCACCGCGAAATACTGGATCGAATCGATCGCTCACATCCCGGTCAATGTTGAAATCGCCAGCGAATATCGCTACCGCGACAGCGTGCCCAATCCAAATGCATTGGTCGTCACCATTTCGCAAAGCGGCGAAACGGCCGACACGCTTGCTGCGCTCAAGCATGCGCGCGCGCAGGACATGGTCAACACCCTGACCATCTGCAACGTATCTACCAGCGCGATGGTGCGCGAGTGCATGCTGTCCTACATCACTCGCGCCGGCGTGGAAGTCGGCGTTGCGTCGACCAAGGCGTTCACCACGCAGCTGACAGCGCTGTTCCTGTTGGCGCTATCACTGGCGCAAGTACGCGGCCATCTGAACGACGAGCAGGAAGCCGCGCATCTGAAAGCGATGCGGCACTTGCCGGTCGCCGTTGCTGCCGTACTGGCGCTGGAGCCGCAGATCATCGCCTGGGCGGAAGAATTTGCACGCAAGGAAAATGCGCTGTTCCTCGGTCGCGGACTGCACTATCCAATCGCGCTGGAAGGCGCATTGAAACTCAAGGAAATCTCCTACATTCACGCCGAGGCGTATCCTGCCGGCGAACTCAAGCATGGTCCGCTGGCACTGGTCACGAATGAAATGCCGGTCGTGACGGTCGCGCCAAACGACACGCTGATCGAGAAGCTCAAATCCAATATGCAGGAAGTACGTGCACGCGGCGGCCAGCTTTATGTGTTCGCCGATGCAGATTCGCGTATTTCGTCCAGTGAAGGTGTGCATGTGATTCGCCTGCCGGAACACTATGGACAGCTGTCCCCGATCCTGCACGTGGTGCCGCTGCAGTTGCTGGCGTATCACACGGCACTGGCGCGCGGTACGGACGTGGACAAGCCGCGCAATCTGGCAAAGTCAGTGACCGTCGAATAGCGCTGCTACAGCGCGTGATCTCAGCTCCTTCCCTATGAGCCAGCGCGCGTGAAACGGGCCCGTCTCTCGAAACGGGCCCGCGCGCTTCAGCTTAGTTGGGCATGACGACCTTATCGATAACGTGGATGACGCCATTATCGGCAACGACATCCGTCTTTACGATGTTGGCGTTGTTCACGCCGACTTTCCCGCCTTTCATGCTTACGGAAAGCGCACTACCTTCCACTGTCTTGACCTTGCCTGCCTTCACGTCCGCGGCCATGACTTTGCCAGGTACGACGTGATACGTCAGCACTTTTGTCAGTGCAGCCTTGTCTTTGAGCAGCGCGTCTAGTTTCTCTTTCGGGATATTGGAAAACGCCTCGTCGGTCGGGGCGAAGACAGTAAATGGACCCGGTCCTTTTAGCGTGTCCGCCAATCCCGCCGCCTGAACCGCGGCAATAAGGGTATTGAACGAACCGGCTGACTTGGCTGTGTCCACAATGTCTGCCGCGTGAACGGTACCAAAAGTGAACGCGACAGAGACTCCTATCAACAAATTTTTCATTGCTAACTCCTGTAATACGTGAGATGAACCACCGCGCAATGCGGAGGACCGGAAGAGCTACTGAAAGAGCCCGCATGCTTGAACCGGGCATGTGCAAAATTTATGCTTTAACCGCTACTGTGTCCACCAATTGAACCGCTATAATGCACATATTAACGGTTCAAAAACGGTTCATTCTATGAAGAAATTATCTGACAAACCAGCCGACGCTGCGGCGGATGACGCTCGGCTCGCCTACCGTAGCGGCGTAGCGGCGCGGCTGGCCGGCCTCTCCGCCGAAACCCTGAGAGTCTGGGAGCGCCGCTATGGCCTGTCCGATGCCGAACGTTCGACGAGCGGTCAGCGCTTGTATTCAGCAGCGCAGGTACGGCGACTCGGGCTGCTAAAGCAACTGGTGGACCAAGGGCATGCGATCGGCGTTCTGGCAAGACTCCCTATCGAACAACTGCAGGAGCTCGCCGGACCACGCGCTAACGACTTGCAAGCGGCTGGGCCGCTGAGGGTCGCCGTCATCGGTGACGGCTTGGCCAGACGAATTGCGGCGGCAGGTACAGAGGGCGCGGAGCTTACGGTTCAATGTAGTTGCTCTCGGCTCGAACATGCCACGTCGTTACCGAAGGATGCAGACGTGGAGCTGCTGCTAGTCGAGTTGTCCGAACTCGTTGAAAGTGCCTTGCCGTTGATCGTGGCGGCACGCGAGGCGTGCGGCGCCGCAGCTGTTGTTGTCCTTTACCGATTCAGTGCCAGCGCGACAATCCGCGCATTGCGGGCACAGAACTGCCTGGTCGCGCGCATTCCGGCGGAACTGGGGGAACTGATGCTGCTATGTCGTTCAGCGATTGCAGGCGAGAGACTTCCGCCGCAGGAGCGGTCGGATGTGCCCGAGGTGCGCTTCAACGAAGAGCTGCTCTTCACGATTACGGCCGCCGGGAATCGGCTCGTCTGCGAGTGCCCACGCCATCTAGCCGACCTGCTGTTAATGGTCGGAAGCTTCGAGCGCTACAGCGCGCAGTGCGCATCCCGCAATGAGGACGATGCGCAGTTGCACCAGGAGTTGCACCACGCCGCAGGTCGCGCACGCGCCATTCTCGAAAATGCAATGGAGCGTCTGGCACGTGCCGAGGGTCTGCCGCTGCCTGCACAATTGTCGGCTGCAAAGTAAAAGACCTTGGAAGACTGGTGCATCGGCAAGAACGAGCAGTTTAAATGTGCCCGATATTGGCAGGCGCCACTGTCTCTCACCTAAGAGACGGCTAAGGGGCGGGAGTGCAACGTCGATAACGAAAATCTGAAGCCGGCTATGTGTTCTCAAGCGGCCGACTATGGTCGCTTGACCGAAGCCGGTTCATTCGCCGGTCTAGCTCTGAGGCGATTGCCTGGAGCGGTTTGCGAGGAAATGCGCTAGAAGCGCCACCGGCCTGCCAGTTGCGCCCTTACCCTCCCCGCTCTTCGACGCCGTTCCCGCGATGTCGAGGTGCACCCACGGATAGCGCTTGGTGAACCGCGAAAGAAAGCACGCTGCGGTGATCGCGCAGTCGCCGCGCGGGCCGACGTTCGCGAAATCCGCGATGTCCGACTTGAACATGTCCTGATACTCGTCCCATAGCGGCAGGTGCCATGCGCGGTCCCAGGCGCGGTCGCCGGCCATCATCACCTCGCGCACGAGCGCATCGCTGTCGGAGAACACGCCGGAGGCGATTTCGCCGAGCGCAGTCACGACCGCGCCTGTGAGCGTCGCGACATCGACGAGTACCGCGGGCGTGTACCTCTCGGCGTAGGTGAGTGCGTCGGCAAGAACAAGGCGGCCCTCGGAGTCGGTATCGAGGATTTCGACAGTCTGGCCGGACATGGTCGTCACGACGTCGCCCGGCCTCGTGGCGTTACCACCCGGCATGTTTTCTGCGGCCGGGATGATGCCGACCACGTTGAGCGGCAGCTTCATCAGCGCCGCCGCGCGCAGGGCGCCGAACACGCTCGCCGCGCCACACATGTCGAACTTCATCTCGTCCATCGCTGAGGCGGACTTGATGTTGATGCCGCCCGTATCGAAGGTGATTCCCTTTCCTACCAGCACGACCGGCAGTGCGTCGCGGGCGCCGCCGTGGTACTCCATGGCGATGAGCGCTGGCTGCTGGTGACTGCCCTTCGCGACCGCGAGAATTGCGTTCATGCCGAGCTTCTCGAGTTCTTTCTGGTCAAGGATCGTCACCCCGAAGCCGTGGACACTGCCAAGCTCGCGCGCTTGCTCGGCCAGATAGCTTGGGGTGCACACATTGCCGGGAAGGTTGCCGAGATCCTTGGCGAGCGTGATGCCCGCAGCAATGGCCACTGCCTGGTCGATAGCCGCCTCGGCTGCAGCCACCTCTGGGGGATCCACAACGTGCAAGACTATTTTCTTGAGTGCGCGCCTCTGTTTGGGCGGCCCACTCTTCAGCTTGTCAAAGCGATACAGGGTATCCATGACAGCAAGCACTGCCTGCTCAACCTTCCATGCACCATCGCGGCCATTCACAGGAAGCTCGTTCACGCAGAGCGTCGCCTCGTCGGCGCCCGTCGTGGACAGCGTTTTCGTCGCCGCGCAAAGCACCGTGTGATAGCTGCTCTCGACGAGTTCTGGCGCGGGACCCAGGCCGACGAGAAGCACGCGCTCGGAGGCCACTTTCGACATCCCGGGAAGGAGTAGCGTCGTGCCGAGTTCGCCTTCATGGTCGCCGCGATTCAGGGCCTCATTGAGGGCGTGACCCGATGCGGTATCGAGCGCCATCGCCGAGGGCGAAAGCCTGCCGCCCTCGTACACGCCGACGACGATGCAGCCCGTGCGCTGGTTCTCGAGGCTTCCGCTCGTTACAACGAAATCCATGATGCGGTCAGGGCGTCCGATGTTGAACAGCGCCGCCTCTCGTCTCCGCGATACGGCGGGCAAACACCCCCACGATTTCGCGGTAGAGCCCCTCTCCCAACACCTGGTCCTCGTTGCCCGCGTCGATGTTCGGGTTGATGTTAACTTCGATCAGGTAGATGCGGTCCCCGACCTGCTTGAGATCCGCACCGTACAGTCCGCGGCCGATCAGGTTGGCGGCCCGTACAGCCGTGCTGATCACCTGTTCGGGTACCTCGCCGATCGTCGTCGCTTCGGTCTTGCCTTCGACTGGCTTTTCCTCACCCTCCAATTTGATGATCTTCCAGTGGCCGGGCACCATGAAGTATTTGGCGGCGAAGAGCGGTCGCCGATCGTACACGCCGACGCGCCAGTCAAAGTCGCTCGGCAGCCACTCCTGTGCGACGAGGAGCTCCGATTGGCTAAAGAAGCGCTCGGTTTCCTTGCGCAGATTGTCTTCGGATTCGATTTTCACTACGTCAAGCCCAAAGCCGCTGTCCGGCAGCTTGAGGACGCACGGCAATCCTAGCGTCGGAATGATCTCGTCCACGTTGCTGCGGTGAACGATCAGCGTGCGTGGCGTGGCGATGCCATGGCGGTTCAGCAACTCCTGCATGAACACCTTGTTCCCGCACTTGAGGACCGACTCCGGATCGTCTACGACCGGCATGCCAAGCGACTCTGCCCTGCGCAGGAACTCGTAGATGATGGATTCGCCAGGGCTCGTGCGGTTGAAGAGGGCGTCGAATTCGTCGAGGCGCTCCAGCGCATCGGGGCCGATCAGTTCCGCATCCAATCCGACGAGCGGCGCCGCTTTCAAGAACCGCTGCAGCGCTTCCTCGTTGGAGGGCTTGTGCGTTTCGTTCGGGTCCCAGAGGATGGCCAGTCGCGGCCGACCTGTTTCGGCACCGTGCCGCTTGGGCGCGGGGCTGTCAGAGATGAACGACCGGACCGCCTCAAGCAAAAGCGCGCGGTCCTGCTGCGGAATATCGGCAAGGCCGATCGCGTGTAGAGCGTCGAGACGCCAGCTTCCTTCCGAGTAGGCAAACAACACGCGCACCAGCGGCGCACGCACCCTCGCGAACAGTTGCTCGGCGAGCGCCTCGTAACCGGGATGTCTTCCAAGGTAAACATCGAGTTGGAAGCGCTCGCTGTCGTTGTGATGCAGCGTCTCCAGCACCAGCGGTTGTAGCTCGGCCGCGAGCGCCTGTACAAAAGATTCGGATCTGAGATTCTCGATGGTTTTTACATCGGCGACGGGGCGTTGGCCACGGGCCTCGGCGAGGAGCGACACGTAGTACCCGCGCCCCTGGTAGCGGCCGGTGCGGCACAGGTTAAGCACCTGCACAGTCCCCGCATTACCGCTCTCTGGTTCGGCGAGATAGCGGCGCGCCGTCAGGACGGTAGCCTCTGGAATTTCGAACCACTCATGATTCTGATCAGTGACGACAAACGTTTTCATCGTAGGACCGCCCCGGCATGCCTGATGCTTAGTGGAGTGATTCAGGGAGTATTTAGTTCCACTGAACAGCCAGAGTGCACTGCACCATGGGGATTCATGGTTGCGCGCGCTCCCGGACCATCACCGGCTGGTTCGATGCCGATTCCGCTATCTTGTATCTTTCCGGAAGCGGCCAGTTTCTGCCATTGGTCATTGGTTCCAAATTCAGTCCTTCGGTTACGAAGAACTGGCGCAGTCCGTCCATGAGAAATGGGTAAATTCCGCGCGGGCCGCTATTGCGGAGGAACACTGGTGCCGATAGTTCCTTGTCCAAATAGCCGCATAAAGTCATCTGCCGGCACCGGCTTACTGAAAAAATACCCCTGCCCCTCAGTGCAGTGATGCGCATTCAGGAAGGACAACTGCTCCAGTGTTTCCACGCCTTCCGCCACAACTTTTTGCCGAAGACTCGTTCCCATGCCAATCACAGCGTTGACGATAATGCCGTTATCGTTGGTCGCAGAAATGCTTTGCACGAACGACTGGTCGATCTTGAGTACATCGATAGGAAATTGGCTCAGGTAGCTCAAGCTGGAATACCCGGTGCCAAAGTCATCGACGGCAAGTTGTACGCCGATATGCTTTAGTTCGTGAAGAATGCGGCTGCTCGATTCTACGTTCCGCATCAGTACGTTTTCCGTAAGCTCCAGCTGCAGAAATCGCGCCTCCAGGCCTGTTTCTTCCAGCACTGCACGCAGGTTCTCAACAAATCGCTTGTCCTTGAATTCCAGCGCTGAGACATTGACGGCGATGGTAAGCGGCGACATTCCCTGATCGAGCCATGCCTTTGCCTGCCCGCAGGCCTCGCGCAAGACAATTCTCCCTATGGCGACAATCAAGCCGGATTCCTCGGCAACGGAAATAAACGACTTTGGAGAGACCAGGCCTTTGTCTGGATGAGTCCATCGAACGAGCGCCTCGGCGCCAGTAACCGCGCCTGATGCCAAATCGATTTTTGGCTGGTAATACACCAGAAATTGATTGCCCGCGATTGCTCGTCGCAGCTCCACCTCGGTGGCTTGGCGCTCGACTGCGGCTACATTCATTGCGCGGTTGAAGAACCGGTAGTTGTTTCTCCCCTTTTTCTTCGCGTGGTACATCGCAGCATCTGCATTCTTGACCAGCGTTTCAGCGTCATGCCCATCAGCCGGGAACAGGCTGATCCCGATGCTCGTGGTGATATGCAATTCATGTCCCGCAAGGTGATGGGGTTCCGCAAGCGCATGGAGGATTTTTTCTGCCGTTATGAGGGCATGCTCTGCGAGCGTGTCTTCCAACACCAGGACAATGAACTCGTCCCCACCCTGCCGGCTCACCGTGTCGGAATCGCGCACATGGTTGAGGAGTCGGTTTGCGACGGACTCAAGCAGCTTATCGCCAACCGCATGACCGAGCGAGTCTTTGATATGCTTAAAATTGTCCAGATCCAGAAACAGAACAGCGAGCTGAGTGCTGTGTCGCTTTGCGTAGGTGACGGCTTGCGACAACCTGTCGTTGAATAACAACCGGTTTGGCAGGCCAGTAAGGTAATCGTGCTGCGCCAGATGCTCCATCTTTTGCGCCATTGCCTTGATTTCGGATATATCGTGAAATATGACAACGGCGCCGATAACTACGCCATGCCGGTCAAATATCGGCGCGATTGAATCTGCGATAGGAAATTCACGTCCGTCTCGATCGACTAGCACCGAATTCGCGTGCAGTGCCAAGGGAATCTTCTTCTCAATAACCATTCGAACCGGGTTTCTCATCGCCTGTCGCGTCTCACCATCGATGAGGTGAAAAACCTCGGCAATCGTGCGACCGCGCGCCTCGTCACGCGGCCAGCCAGTCATGCGTTCCGCCTTTAAATTCATATAGGTAATGTGGCCTGCGACGTCGGTGCTGAGAACGCCGTCGCCTATGGACTCGAGAGTGGCACGTGACCGCTCCCTTTCCACAAAGAGCGCTTCTTCCACCAGCTTTCGCTGGATGATATTGCGCAGTGCCTGCGGCACCAGGAAATTCTGGAAGTGCCCCTTGCTCAAGAAGCCTTGTGCGCCATGCTGCACGGCTTCAATAGCGAGCGGTTCGTCTTGCTCATCGCAGAGCATCATGATGGGAAGCGACGGCGCCAGTTTGAACAGGGCGTGAAAGGTTTCAACAGCTTGGCTGTCCGGCAAGAAAAGGTCCGCCAAAATAATATCGATCCCGCCCTGCTCGAGCCGAGTGCGCGCGGCGGCTAAGTGACGTACCCACTCTATGGCAAAGGGGCCGTCTCGCGCAGTCGCCAGCGTCTCATCGAGCACTTTCGCAGTCGTGGCGTCATCGGAAACGATCAGGACCGTGTTGCCAGGCATAACGTTCCACTTCTTTCTTATAAAACGAAGCGCGTCACGCTACATGTAAAGGGCTAAGCTGCAAGGTGAATAGTTATGACCGGATAGCGTTGTTGAGGTTCTGGCATGGGTAACTTCTCTACAAGCAATGCATTGAAACGCTTCTCATTCAACTACGCGTTCCGATGTTTTAAGAAAGGTGGTTAGAAGCTGACTTGCCGACAGTAGCTCATACCGTTAGGGGAAGTATTGACGGCTGCGTACAATGAAACGTGCCAAGGGAGAATATCATTGTTAAAAATCAAATTATTGCTGTCGCAGATGACGTGATCAATACGCCTGAATACGCACTTGCAAAGCGCTTGTTCTTTGAACGAAAGGACTTGCAGGCGCGCCTCAGGGCGGTGAACACGACGTTACGACAACTGCAAATTTTTGCGAACATCGCTGTGAATTTCGCGAAAGCAGACTATGAAAGCGAAGTTGAAGAGTTAGCTGCGTCCACGGCTGCTAAATAAATCCATTTAGGTTCTCAGGATTTTGGGCGCTTTCTCGCTCAAGAGCTTAGTTAAACAGACGCGTCACGATCAACACGTAATGCCCCGATGTTGAACTTGAATCGCCGCTTTCCGATGATTTGCAGAACGGCTGCAGAGGGTCGGCTATAGTCGCTCAATAATCGATCCGTGATGTCCGTTATCTACCGCAATTCTGCCACTCCGATCGCAAGCCTTTCTTCATCGGTCACTTGCTGATTCTCCGACCGTCATCCGACAGACTGTACTGCTAGAGATCACGTGCCCGATCACGAGCATTGAAGTTTTTCAGAAATGGACTGCCATCGCCAAGGTTGATCGAGGCAGCCCCACTGACATTGACGCGGGACCGGCGTAACGGTCAACGCAGCCAGTCAATCTGTACTCGTTGAAATGGGCGAGCACCAAATGGCTCGCCCATGTCCGTCACGGCAGCGCGGGTGAAATGCTTTGCACGGTGATGTTTTTCTGCGTCTGTGTCGCGTCGAAGATCAGGCCGGAAGGCCACATTGGCCAATACACGCCGAGGCTGTCGTTGTTGGGATCACCGCGCCGGGCAAAGGTGCCGACGCTGCGCATCATCGCCTCTGACAGTTCTAGCCGTCCTGGCCGGTTCGCGTTGGTGTTCATGATGTTGGCCAGCAAAGAGGGACCAAAATTGCCAAACACGAAGGGCAGATCGAACAGGTGTGCCGCGCCGTAAATGGCATTCCATGGCGCGGGCTGTTCATCCCAGTCGAAACGGTAGTACCAGACGTCCGGCTGCTTTGCTTTCAAGGCATTGAGGATGTTGTCGCGGCTGGCGAGGAAGAAGATGCGATTGAACTGCTCCGCGCGTGCAGTGAAGCCCGTCACCGGCGCGTCGACCGGCAGGTAGCCCGGCGCGATCCACTGCTGCACCGTGGTCTGCGGCGGATCGTTGGGGCGGTAGGAAAAGTGATTCGAGAAGAGCTGCGCATCGGTGACGATGCGTGCGCTACCTGGTATGCCGCTCACCAGCGAAAGGAAGCCGGGGAACAGCTTGCCCTCGTCACGCGTATTGCCGGCCAGCACGGGTACCTGTACGTACTGATTATTGGTGATCGCGTTAACCGGATTGGACGACACGACCGTTCCATCCGGTATCGGACCGGAACCGCCCAAGCCCGCTGCTGCCAGCTTGGTAAGCAGGACCTTGAAGATCTGCTCCGGTGTCTTCGATCGCATATAGGCGGCGATTTGCTGTTGCGTCTGGCTGGCGGCATAAGCCTGCGCCTCGGCGACGGTGGTCGCCTTGCCATCATCGATCAGCAGGTTCCACAACAACGCATTGCCTTGCGCGTCATAGGTCGATGCCGGTGACATCGTTGGAATCGTGCCTTGCGGCAGGTTTGATGCCAATGACAGCCCGCCGCTCAGCGGCACGGCCTTGTGGAAGGCCTTCTTCTGCCCGCTGGCCAGTTTGGGCGACGTCAGTAGTGCATAGACATTGATCGCGCCGGCCGACTCGCCCATGATGGTGATGTTGTTCGGGTCGCCGCCGAAATTGCTGATATTCCTTTGCAGGAATTCCAGCGACTTGATGCTGTCGAGAATGGCGAAATTGCCCGACATGGAATCGGCGTCAGCACCTTCTTTTAGCTGCGGGAGACTGAGAAAACCGAATACGCCGAGACGGAAGTTGACCGTGACGACGATAGAGTTGGTGGTCTTGGCAAGGTTGCCGCCGTCGTACACCGGATCAGCGGTATAGCCGGAGACATTGCTGCCGCCATGGAAAAAGACGATGACCGGCAAGTCCGCTTTGCCGGTGGCCGGACGCCAGATATTCAGGTATAGGCAATCTTCTTTGCCGACCGACTGGTTGAGTGTGGTGCCGATGGTTTCATCATATCGGTTGTTTGCGCCGGGTCCGTAGATACGTCCGTACTGCACGCACGCGGGGCCGAAGGCGTTCGCGGGGCGTACGTCGTTCCATTTGTCCGGTTCAGCGGGTGCATGCCAGCGCAAGGCGCCGACCGGTGGTTTGGCAAACGGCACGCCTTTCCATGCCCACGTATTGGATGCCTTGTCGGATATTCCTTCGACAAAGCCGTACTCGGTGGCACGCAGCGTCTTGTCGTTTGCCGCCTGCACGGCAACCAGCGGGAAAGCCAGGGCGGCTAACGCTAACCATCGGTGTGACCTGCTCTGCATTGTCTGTCTCCTTAATGTGTGTCCGGCACGGTGATATGCCGGTATAAGCAAAGCACGATTAGGAACGCTGGCAATGGTGGTAGGTCAATGTACAGTTTGCGGAAGATCAACTACGCCGACAGATCTCGCCTGCTGATGGCGCAGTGCGCGCGAGGCGAACAGCGCTTTCGCGGGGATGAATCTGTCGAAAGGCAAGGATCTACCAAAAGCGGATATGCGCCAACATGAAAAAGCGACTACTGACTCGCCTTTTCTTTGCGGAACGCGCACTTGGCGGATAATAACGGCTACTTCATTTTGCGCACCATTTTTGGAAATCTCCCATGGAAATCAAGGTCAATTTTCTCGATAAGCTTCGTCTCGAAGCCAAGTTTGATGATTTCACGGTGGTGGCCGATCAGCCTATCCGCTATAAGGGCGATGGCTCGGCGCCCGGTCCTTTCGATTACTTTCTGGCCTCATCGGCCTTGTGCGCGGCTTATTTTGTGAAGCTGTATTGCAATACGCGCAATATTCCAACCGACAATATCCGCCTGTCGCAGAATAATATTGTTGATCCGGAAAACCGTTACCAACAGATTTTCAAGATTCAGGTTGAGTTGCCGGCGGATATTTCTGACAAAGACCGCCAAGGTATTTTGCGCTCCATCGAACGTTGCACGGTTAAAAAAGTCGTGCAGGCCGGACCCGAGTTCGTCATCGAAGAGGTCGAGAATCTGGATGCCGATGCGCAGGCCTTGCTGAGCTTGAATCCGGAGTCCGACGCCAGCACCTATATTTTGGGCAAGGACCTGCCGCTGGAACAAACCATCGCCAATATGTCAGGCCTTTTGGCGGGCTTGGGCATCAAGATCGAAATTGCTTCCTGGCGCAACATCATTCCCAATGTGTGGTCGCTGCATATCCGCGATGCGCACTCGCCGATGTGTTTCACCAATGGGAAGGGAGCGACCAAAGAAAGCGCATTGGCGTCCGCGTTGGGTGAATATATCGAGCGACTCAATAACAACCATTTCTACGCCGGTTCGTTTTGGGGCGAGGACATCGCCAATGCAGCGTTTGTCCATTACCCGAACGAGCGCTGGTTCAAGCCTGGCCGCAAAGATGCGCTGCCCGTTGAAATTCTCGATGACTACTGCCTGCCTATCTACAATCCCGATGGTGAGTTACGTGCGTCGCACCTGATCGACACCAACTCGGGAAACGTGGAGCGCGGACTCTGCTCGCTGCCGTTTGTGCGGCAGTCGGACGGCGAGGTGGTGTATTTCCCGTCCAACCTGGTTGAGAACCTCTACGTCAGCAATGGCATGAGTGCCGGTAACACGCTAGCCGAAGCGCAGGTGCAATGTCTGTCCGAAATTTTCGAACGGGCGGTAAAGCGCGAAATCCTGGAAGGCGAAATGGCACTGCCGGATGTGCCACAGGAAGTGCTGGCGAAATACCCTGGCATTCTCGCCGGCATTCAGGGATTGGAAGAGCAAGGCTTTCCGGTGCTGGTAAAGGATGCATCGCTGGGTGGCGTTTACCCGGTGATGTGCGTCACTTTGATGAACCCGCGTACCGGCGGCGTATTTGCTTCGTTCGGCGCGCACCCAAGCTTTGAGGTGGCGCTGGAAAGGAGCCTGACGGAATTGCTTCAGGGTCGCAGTTTTGAAGGTCTGAATGATTTACCGCAGCCCACCTTTGAGAGCAGCGCCGTGACGGAGCCGAATAACTTTGTTGAGCACTTCATTGATTCCAGCGGCGTGGTGTCGTGGCGTTTTTTCAGCGCCAAGGCGGATTTCGATTTTGTCGAGTGGGATTTCTCCGGCCAGGGCGAGAACTCCAATGCCGAGGAAGCCGCGACATTGCTCGGCATTCTTGAAGACATGGGCAAAGAGGTCTACATGGCGGTGCATGACCAGCTGGGCGCTGTCGCTTGCCGGATTTTGGTCCCCGGCTATTCGGAAATCTATCCTGTAGAAGATTTAATCTGGGACAACACCAACAAGGCGCTGTTGTTCCGCGCCGATATCTTGAACTTGCATCGCCTGGACGACGCAAGCCTGGAAGCGCTGCTTGAGCGTTTGAATAACAATGAGCTGGACGAATACTCCGACATTGCCACCTTGATCGGCATTGAATTTGACGAGAATACGGAATGGGGGCAACTGACAGTCCTCGAGTTAAAGCTGCTCATTCATCTCGCCTTGCAACAATTTGAAGAAGCGCACGAGCTGGTCGGCGCCTTCTTGCAGTACAACGACAACTCGGTCGAGCGTGGATTGTTTTATCAGGCCTTGAACGTGGTGCTGGAGGTGCTGCTCGATGACGAGCTTGAACTGGACGATTACGTGGTCAACTTCCGCCGGATGTTTGGCAATCCGCGCATGGACGCAGTGCTGGGCTCAGTGGATGGCAGCGTGCGTTTCCATGGCTTGACGCCAACCAGTATGAAATTGGAGGGCCTCGACAGGCACCGCCGCCTGATCGACAGCTACCAAAAATTGCATATCGCGCGGGCCAAGGCTGCGGCTACTGCCAGCTAGAGCAGTAATGGGTGGATGGCGATGATGCCATCACTCGTGCCAAGCTTGCGCTTGCAAGAATTCATTGCCATGGGAGGCTGCACCTTCCTCCTTTTGCTCGCCTTGTTTTGCAATCCTTGTCTGGATGTCCATACTTGATCGTGTGAGGCCGATGAAGGCTGACATTCCACAGACATTGAACGTGTGAGCATCAGCTGCTCGCACGATCGTGCAGCAAAGGGGTGGCGATCAAGCAGGTGAGCGAACGTGGCCCGCCGACTCGGAGTAACGACGCATCGCCGGTATCAGAGGGGATCCCTGTTAAGGTCGATTTAGCATTGCCAGGTATTCATTGCCCATTTGCGCCATGCCGAGCGTGCTTTTGTTCTGCATTGGACGCAAATGCCGATCGAAAATTTTCCGGCATCCCTTTATCATACGAGCGTGCAATCGATTCCTCGTCGTATCCGGACGAGGACGTTCCGCGGTAGCCGCGATGCTGCCGCTCTCCTCCACAATTCTGTCCAAAAGACACGAGGTCATTCATGCTTGAAGCACAAGACCAGGCCCGGCTCGATGCGCTGTATGCGTCGATGCAGGAAGCCTCCAGCGGTTTCCTTGGCTATCCGGTGGCACGCGATTTCGATTACGAGCCCCTCTACCGGTTCCTGAAATTTCCCTCCAATAACATCGGCGATCCTTATCAAACGAGCACCTATCGTGTCGGTTCGCGCGATATGGAACGCGAAGTTGTCGATTTTTTCGCGGCGATGTTCAACGCGCCGGCGGACGACTATTGGGGCTACGTGACCAACGGCGGCACCGAGGGAAACCTGTACGGCTTGTACCTGGCGCGCGAAATGTATCCGAACGGTATTGTCTATTTTTCCGAAGACACCCATTACAGCGTCGCCAAGAATGTGCATTTTCTTGGTCTGCGCCACATCATGATCCGCGCACAGCGTAACGGCGAGATCGACTATGAAGACCTCCGTGAAAGCATCCGCCTGCATCGCGATGTCCCGGCCATCATCTTCGCCAACATCGGCACGACCATGAAGGAAGGGCGCGACGATATTCAACGCGTCCAGGAAATTCTGCGTGAACTCGTGATGCACGAACATTACATCCACAGCGATGCTGCCTTCTGCGGGCCCTTCGCGCAGTTCCTTGATCCGAAACCGGCATTTGATTTTGCCGAGGGCGCCGATTCGATCGCCTTGAGCGGGCACAAATTCATCGGCTCGCCAATACCCTGCGGCGTCGTCATCGCGCGCAAGGGCAACGTCGAGCGCATCAGTCGCAGCATCGGCTACATCGGCAGCATGGACACGACCATCACCGGCTCGCGCAATGCCTTCACGCCCTTGATGTTGTGGTACGCGATCAAGGTGATGGGCGAGCAGGGTTTGCGCAAGCGCCTGGCGCGCTGCCAGGAACTGGCGGACTATGCGGTAACGACGATGAACGCAAAGGGCATCGCGGCATGGCGCAATGCGAATGCGTTGACGGTGGTGTTTCCAAAAGTCAGCGACGCCATCAAGAACAAATGGCAACTGGCGACGCAGGACGTGAGCCACCTCATCGTCGCGCCGGGTGCGGACAAGGCACACATCGATGCACTGATTTCCGATATCGTGGAGGAGCAAAAATGAAATCGATCAAATTGATGACGGAAGACCGCCCGGGCGCGATGGCCGAAATAGTCGACATGCTGGCGCAGGAGCAGATCAACATCCAGAAGATCGAAGGCGAAACAGTGGATCACACTGCGGTTTTCGAACTCGTCGTTGATCGCATCGATGACGCGATGCGGGTGTTGCACCAACACGGACTGCAGGCGGTGTCGGATGACCTCATCACAATCCGGATTGCCGATCAGCCCGGCGCGCTGGCGCGGGTAACGCGCGAATTGAACGATGCCAAGCTTTCGCTGCGCGGCATCAGCACGCTCCAGCGGCAAGACGGATATTGCTTCGTTGCGTTGAGCACGGATAACGACGTGGTCGCGCGCAAGTTGCTGCAGGATGTATTGCTATAACGATGCCGTCATGACCGGCGTCACGATTGCGCCGGTCCATCTAATGCCGGTTGCGTGCAATGAATCCCGTGAGATCATTCGATGACAGCGCCTTGCTTGCGTAAAATCCTTGATACTCGTCGCAGCCATGCGCTTGCAGGAAATGAAACTGCTCCACCGTTTCCACACCCTCCGCGGTCACCTTCAGCTTGAGGTTTTTTGCCATGGCGATGATGGCAGTGATGATGGTGGCGTCATCCGGATCAAAGGCGATATCGCGCACGAATGACTGATCGATCTTAAGCTTGTCCACCGAAAAGCGCTTGAGGTAGCTGAGACTGGAATACCCAGTGCCGAAGTCGTCGATCGCCAGCTTGACGCCGATCTTTCGAAGCGCGTTCAACGTTTCGATCGTATTGTCGGCGCCATCGACCAGGATGCCTTCGGTAATTTCCAGTTCGAGATATTGCGGCGCCAGGTCGGCAAACTGCAAGGCGTCCACGATGCTCTGCAACAAGCTTTTCTGGCGAAACTGCGCGACCGAAAGATTCACCGAGACTACCATCGGACTGCCTTCATCCAGCCATGATTTGGCTTGCAGGCACGCGGTACGCAGCACCCAGTTCCCAATCTGCACAATCAGCCCGCACTCTTCCGCCACGGCGATGAAGTGCGCCGGCAGCAGCAAGCCTGCATCGGGATGCTGCCAGCGGATAAGGGCTTCTGCGCCGATCATCCGCCCGCTGGCAATATCCGTCTCCGGCTGGTACTGCAGCACGAACTCTTGCCGGTCGATCGCTTTTTTCAGATTGCTTTCAAGCGCGAGACGTTCAAGGATGCGGGTATTCATCTCCCGGCTGAAGAACTGGTAGCCGTTACGACCGCGTTCCTTGGCGTGGTACATCGCGATATCCGCATTCTTGATCAGCGTGTCGATGTCCTCGCCATCGGTCGGATAGATGCTGATGCCGATACTCGACGTGATACTGAACTCGTACTCGTCGAACCGGTACGGTTGTGAAATGCTCTTCATGATATTGCCGGCGACATGCGCAGCTTGCTCGACGCCGCCGATATCAGTCAGCAATATCACGAATTCGTCCCCGCCCTGGCGACTGACCGTATCGACGCTGCGCACATTCCTGGTGAGGCGTTCGGCAATCTCCTGCAGCAATTTGTCGCCGATGCTATGTCCCATCGAATCGTTGACATTCTTGAAGCGGTCGAGGTCCATGAAAAGGACGGCCAGTTGCGAATTATTGCGCCGCGCCGAGGCGATTCCCTGCCGCAAGCGGTCAAGCAGCAGTTCGCGGCTTGGCAAATGAGTCAGTACATCGTGCTCCGCCAAGTAGCGGGTGCGCGACTCCTCTTCCTTGCGTTCGGTGATATCAATGATCTGCGACACGAAATGCACCGGATTATCGCGGGCATCGCGCACCAGCGACACGTTCAGCAGCCCCCATACCAGACGGCCATCCTTGTGGAAGTACCGCTTCTCGAGACGAATATTGTTGCGTTGTCGCGCTAGAAGTTCGCGCTCATGGTCCAAATGCGTCAAATTGTCTTCGCCATGCGTGATGTCGTGAAACGTCAACGATTTCAATTCCTGCTCTGAATAGCCAAGCATTTCGCAAAGCGATTGATTGACCTTCAGCCACCGTCCATCGAGCCCGACCAGCGCCATGCCGATGGCAGCGGTCTCGAATGCGCCACGGAAACGCTGCTCGCTTTGCTGCAGCGCTTCCTCCGTCCGCTTGCGTTCCGTGATATCGGAAAAAATCGAAAAATAATTGGTAATCCGCTGATGTTCATCACGCATGACCGTGATCGATTGCCATAACGGGTAGATGTCATTGTTACGCCGCCGGTCCCAAATTTCGCCTTCCCAGTGATCGTTATGCCCGAGCGCTTTCCACATCCCTTGATAGAACGCCTGGTTGTGGAGGCCGGAGCTGAGCACGTGCGGCGTCTTGCCGATGACATCCTGCGCGGTATAGCCGGTGATTGTCGTAAATGCGCGATTGACCGAGATGATGCGTTGCTCCTGGTCGGTGATCAGAATCCCTTCACGGCTGTTTTCAAAGACACGCGCGGCCAGACGGATGGATTGTTCGGCTGCCTTGCGTTCGGAGATATCGCGCACCACGGCGTACATCAGCGGCTCGCCATCGATCAGCACATAGGTCAGCAATTTTTCGGTCCAGAATGGATGTCCGCTACAGCGCACGTACATCCATTCGAAACGGTGATTGCCGTGCTGCTGGGCCAGCGCGCTCATCTCTTCAAGTTTTTGCACCGACGACCGGCCATCATCGTCCGGTTGTGTGGGCGGCGAAAAATGACCGATGTCGCGTCCGACGATATCTTCTTTTTCCGAGCAGCCGAACAGTTCGACCGCAGCCGGATTGACGTCGACAAACTGGTTGTTCTTGATCAGCATGATGGCATCGGCCGATTTTTCAAACATCATGCGAAAGTTGGCGCCGCTGGAGAACAATGCCTGCTCGTCCCGTTTGCGTTGCGTCATGTCGACATCCATGAAAAAAATCTGATCGACATTGCCCGCCAAAAAAACCGGAAACATGGTGGAGTACACCCATAGCCGCGTTCCGCTTGGCGTACTGATCTGCCAGTCGCGAGGCATGGCCGGTTGACCGGTTTCCCAGATCTGTTTCACGGCAGCATTGAATTCGTCCGTTTTGTCGCCAAAGGACAGGATGTCGCCAAGTGGCCGGCCTAAGGCCTCGTGGCTTGGCGTTCCATATAACTCGGCGCTGGTTCGGTTCCACAGGCGGATCACGCCATCCCGGTCGCAGCTCTGGATCGCAACCATGGGCATGTCTTCAATCGCGGAGACGAGCCGTGCCAGTACCCGCAAAGCCGTTACATTCGGACTGCCATCTTCCTTGAGGTCGTCGAGCAATCCGGCGGCGCGTGGGTTTTCAGTCATCAAACACTCCCCTTCTTCCCGTTCGCGCCGTCCACTGACGATAACGGGACAACAGTCGATTTATTCATGACAGACATGGCAGCCTATCCGTGCCGCGCGCAGCTTAGTCCTGCTGCACGCGATCCCGATACCAGCCTTGGAACACACTTGCGGGCATCGGTTCGGACACATGAAATCCCTGTACCTGCTCACAGTGCCGTTCGCGCACATAGGCCAACGCCTGTGCAGACTCGATACCGTCGGCGACAATGTCGAGATGGAGCATGCGGCCCAGGCCAATTGCGGCCTGCGTTACCGTTTTGCTGTAACCATCGCGGTCCAGGTGGCACACGAAGGATGGATCGATTTTCAGCGTATCGAGCGGCATGCGGCTGAGAGCACCGATGCCGCAACCGCCGGTGCCGAAGTTATCCAGCGCAATGCGCACCCCCAGCGCCTTGAGTTGGTGCAGGATCACGATCGTGCGATCGATATCCTGCGTAACCGTGCTTTCACGCAACTCGACCTGCAGCAGCGTCGGCGTCACGCCGTACTCGCCGATCAACGCGGCCAAGGATTTCACAAAGTTATTGTGCCGGAACTGTACCGGGGAGATATTGATCGATACCAGTATTGGTGGCAGGCCGGCACGCTGGCATTCCCGCAGCTGCACCAGCGCGGCGCGAATGACCCACTCGCCGAAATCGCTGATTAGTCCAGTGGCTTCGGCGATCGGAATGAATTCATTCGGGAGCACAATTTCGTCCGGTCGGCGACGCCAACGCAGCAACGCTTCAGCGCCAAGCACCTTGGCGGAACGGCTGTTGACGATCGGCTGGAGATACAGTTCGAGCTCGCCGTGCTTCAATGCTACGCTGAGGCGGCTCTCGAACGCGCCAACGGCGTCGGCCCGGCGCGCCAGTTCTGTCGTGTAGAACTGGACACGGCCTCGTCCCTTGTCCTTAGCCACATACATCGCATGGTCGGCGTGCCGCACCAGCGTGTCGGGATCGCTTCCGTCCTTCGGAAATATAGCGACGCCGATCGACGGTGTCACGGTGAGCTGCAATTCCTTGAAGCTGTGCGGCTGCTTCAGGCGCGTCAGGATGTGTTCGGCGATCGCGCCGACCCGTAAGGCGTCGGCTACCTGCGGCAGGATCACCAGGAATTCATCGCCCCCCAAGCGCCCGGCGATGTCGCCCTTGCGAATCGAGGCGAGCAGGCGCTTCCCTACTTCGCGCAATACCGCATCACCGGCCTCATGACCGTGCTGGTCGTTGATTTCCTTAAAACGGTCGAGGTCAATGAAGAGCATCGCGCCGTGCGTCTGGTTGCGGCGTGCAACGGCAAGCAGGTGATCGGCGAATTCGTACAGCAGCGCCCGTGTCGGAAGGCCGGTCAGCGAATCATGGTGCGCCGCTTGGTGGATGCGCCATTCGGTTTCCTTGTGCTCGGTAATGTCGGCGCGAATGCCAAGGATTTTCTTCATTTTCCCCGGAGGATCTTCAATCGCGATTGCCCGCGACAGGAACCAGCGATAGCGCCCATCCCGATGCCGCAGGCGATACTCGGCCTGGTGTTGCCCCTCTGGCTTGGCGATGAAGGCTTTCAACGAGTGGAGCACGCGGTCGCGGTCGTCCGGATGCAAACGGGACTTCCATTCGTCGTACATTGCCGGCATGGCCTCGTCGGCGTAGCCTAGCTGCCTTTTCCATTCCGGCGAAAGATACGCTGCGTTGGTGTTCGGATTCCATTCCCAAAAACCCAACTGCGCCATGTCCACCGACATCTGCAATCGCATCGTCGCTTCGCCGAGTTTCTGCTCTGTCAGTTTACGGGAAGTAATGTCCTCTATCACAATAACGAAATATTGCGGCACGCCCTGTTCATCACGCTTGAGCGATGCGGCGAGCGATACCCAGATCAGGCCGCCATCTTGCCGATAGAAACGTTTTTCAAGCATGTAACTGTTGATTGCGCCGGACAGCATCTGGGCATCGCGCATGACATCGGCCCGCACATCGTCCGGGTGCGTAATGTCACCCATTTTCTGCTGCAACAGCTGCTCTTTCGTGTAACCAGTGATGCTGCACAGACACGGATTGACGTCTATGAAATGTCCGTCTAGCTGGAGCATCGCAATACCGATAATGGAGTTTTCGAATACGGCGCGCACCTGTTCCGTACTCAGCAGCAACGCCTGCTCCCGTACCTCTGCCGTCTCGATCTGCTCTTGCAGTTGCTGGTGGAGACACGCGAGTTGATCTTCCCGAGTGGCAAGCACATCGCGTAGTGCTGCGTTTTCCTGACGCAATGCATCCTCCGTTTTTTTGCGCCCAGAAACGTCGCGGATGGCGGCAGCGACCACGGTGTTTCCAGCCACGCTCAGGGGACTCAGGCTGATTTCGAGCGGGAACTCGGTGCCATCGGCGCGCAGCCCGCTCAGGCTCATGCCGTTTCCCATTGGACGTGTCCGGGGCGACTGCGCATAGGCGGCGCGCTGGAGGATGTGCTGCTCATGCAAATGCGCGGGCAGCAGGATTTCCAGTGGCTTGCCCAACAGCGCATCGCGCGCATAGCCGAACAGGGATTCCGCCTGCGAGTTGATATGTTCGATGACACCCTCGCGCACGATCAGCATGGCGTCGGGCGAGGCCTCCAGCAATTGGCGGAACTTGCGTTCGGCCTTGCGCTCTTCGGTGATATCTCGCGCAACAAAGGCGATGACCACTGCCCTGCCTTCGGGATTCAGCGCCGGTGTGACATTGATTGTGTAGACTTTTTGCGGCGCGCCGTGCAGCGCAAATTCCTGATCGACCTTGAATGCTTCGCCAGCGAGCGCACGCTGCGCCAGTGCCGTGGCGAGGTGATGGTCAGGAAAACGGGCGAGTCCCTTCCACAACGATTGTCCAAGAATCGGCACGTGTCCGAACAAGTCACTGAAATCGCGGCGAAACGCCGCATTGAAGGCAATAAAGCAGAGATCGGCGTCAAGCGCGGCGAAGAGTTCGTCTGCGCTCTCCAGAATGCCGACCAGAACCCCGGCAGATTGCTCTGCGTAAGCGCCGGCGGACTGGCGCTGGGGCAGCCCGGCATTCTGTTGCCCGCCTGAAATCAGTCTCATCGGGAAGCCTTGGCACGCGGTAACCTGCTTGGTTGTGAGGAACGCAGGTCACCGAAGTAAATGTTCCCAAGATCAAACATGCAAGGGCACGAGACTTTCTTCAAAGTACTGCGGCGCGCATACCGTCAATTCTTGCCTGGCGAAATTAGAGTCCGCGCCCCCAAGAGGGTTCCTTGGGAAAGGGAAATTGGCGCTGCGTTTTCGCGGGACATCGCTTTACGGAGGAAAAAATCTGAATTTTGCGGCAGCAGCGCGACAGCATGCTGTGCTTGTTCGGCGTCGTGCCGCAAATACGTTAAAATTTCTTTTTTGCAGCGCAACATCGACCAAGGAGGCCGTTTGGCTTCACATCCCCCAAAAAGCAGTCTGGCAGCACTCACGCTCGCGGCGATCGGTATCGTCTACGGTGATATCGGCACAAGCCCTTTGTATACGATGAAGGAAGTTTTCTCGCCTGCACATGGACTGCCGCTGAATGAAGGCAATCTCTTTGGCGTGGTGTCGCTGATCGTATGGGCATTGCTCATCGTCGTTTCGCTGAAATACGTGACGCTGGTTCTGCGTGCCGACAATCGTGGCGAAGGCGGAATCATGGCGCTGGTCGCCCTCGCGCTTTCTTCCGTCGGACAGAAGTCGCGCTGGTATACGCCACTGGTATTCATCGGATTGATCGGGACCGCGATGTTCTTCGGCGACGGCGTCATCACCCCGGCGATTTCGGTGCTGTCGGCGATCGAGGGTCTGGAAGTTGCCACCCCCGCGCTCAAATCGTATGTGGTGCCGCTGACCGTGGTGGTGCTGGTGGCTTTATATACCTTGCAGAGCACGGGCACGGCGGGCATCGGCAAATGGTTCGGTCCGGTCATGGTGATATGGTTCGTCGCATTGGCGGGGATGGGACTGGTCAATATCATTGAACACCCGGCCATTATTGGCGCGCTCAACCCGGTCCATGCATTCCGTTTCCTGATGCAGAACGGTTGGCTGGCCTTTTTGGCGCTCGGTGCCATTGTGTTGGCAATGACTGGCGCGGAAGCGCTGTATGCGGATATGGGCCATTTTGGAAAACGCGCGGTTCGCGTTGCGTGGTTTTCCATCGTTTTCCCCAGTCTGATGCTGAACTATCTGGGTCAGGGCGCGCTGCTGCTGGCCAATCCTGAAGCGGCGTCGAACCCGTTTTACCAGCAGCTCGGGTCGTGGAGCGTGTATCCGCTGGTGGCCTTGTCGACCGTTGCCACCGTGATTGCATCGCAGGCGACGATTTCCGGCACCTTCTCGATTGCACAGCAGGCCATTGCATTGGGCTTCCTGCCACGCATGCGGGTGCTGCACACCTCGGACCGGGAAATGGGGCAGATCTATATTCCGTTGATCAACTGGGTGCAACTGTGCGTGGTACTGCTGGCGGTGATCGGTTTTGGTTCCTCGTCGAACCTGGCGTCCGCCTACGGCATTGCGGCAACCACGACAATGCTGATGACAACCATCCTGACCTTCTTCGTGATCCGCTACCGCTGGCGCTACAACTTGCTTCTATGTTGGGCGGCCACCGGATTTTTCATGACCATCGACGTGACGCTGTTCTCTGCAAATACGCTGAAAATCCTGCACGGCGGCTGGTTTCCGCTGGTGCTGGCGGGCGTGGTGGTGATCCTGATGCTGACCTGGCGCGACGGACGCGCACTGGTGTACGACAACCTGCGCCGCCACCTGGTCCCGCTGGACGATTTTCTGCAGTCACTGTTCATCAGCCCCCCGGCGCGCGTTGAAGGCACGGCGATCTTTTTCCGGGCCGACGGTGATGGCGTGCCCCATGCGATGCTGCACAATCTGCTGCATAACAAGGTACTGCATGAACGCACCGTATTCCTGACCGTCTTCAATGCCGACATCCCGACCATTCCGCCGGCCGAACGCGTGAAAATCGAAGCGCTCGGCCACCAGTGTTATCAGGTCAACGTGCATTACGGGTTCAAGGATGAACGCGATATTCCGCTGGCGCTGGCCCAGTGCGCGCAGGCCGGGCTGGAATTTGACACCATGAGCACCTCGTTCTTCATCGCGCGCCAAACCGTGATACCGCGCGTGGGCAGCGGCATGGCGCTGTGGCGCGAAGCTTTGTTCGCCACGCTGTCGCGCAACGCCCGCGACGCTGCAGACTACTATCGGGTGCCCACCAATCGTGTCATCGAGCTGGGCACGCAAGTGGAAATCTGAACGGACGCACGGCTTGTACGCGCATCTAATCCAGACGAAGTTGATCTAGCGCAAATATTTCCATTTAGCAAACTCATAGGATAAAGAAGGAATTGCCCCGATTGAGGGCGACGGCCGGCGCTCAAACGCAAGCGCCTCGCGACCATAACCTGAGTTGAACGGCAGCAGGCGTTCGATGGAAACCATGCCCACACTTCCCGCAAGCCCAGCGCCGGCCGTCCCGGCGGCATGGCATCGCCGGCTTTCCCTCAAGGCCAAGCTGATCGCCGTGACCGTGGGCCTGTTCATTGTCTTCATCTGGGCACTGGCCTTCTTTTCCGCCACGGTATTGCAAAGCCACTTCGAACGCGTTCTTTTCGATGAGCAGTTCGCATCGACACAACGGCTTGCCGCAGACCTGGACAACAAGCTCAGCGAGCGCATGGCCAGCCTTGTCAACGTGGCTTCGCGATTGCCGGATGATCTGAGCGAACGGACGCTTGATCCTTTCCTCGCGCAATTCGGCGCACTGCACACGCTGTTCTCCGGCGGGATCGCCGTTATCGGCATTGACGGCCACACCATCGCTGACCAGCCGCCCGCTCCCGGACGGCGCGGCACTTACTTCGGCGACCGCGCGTATTTCCGCAAGGCGGTTGAAGGACGGACGCCGTATATCGACAAGCCCATCATCGGGCGCGCGCTCAAACGCCCCGTCCTGACGATTGCAGTGCCGGTATTCGATCGCGCAGGCAAGCCGCGCGCTGTCATGACCGGCATCACCGACCTGACCGCGCCGAATTTCCTTGGCCTGATCTCGAAACCGGAGATGGCCGGCAAAGGCGAACTGTACGTTTTTTCCCCGCACGACAATCTGATCGTCGCCGCTACGGACGAAAAACGTTCGATGACGGCCGCGCCTGCACGCGGACTCAATCCGGTCTATGACCGTTTTGTCGATGGCTTCGAAGGTTCCGGTGTCGGCCCGAATTCGCAAGGCATTCCCAAGCTCTACTCCGCCAAGCGCGTACCGCTCGCAAACTGGATCGTCATGTCGGCCTTGTCCACCGAGGTGGCGTTCAGTCCGCTGAGGGCCATGCGCGAGTATCTGTATGCGCTGGCAAGCGGCCTGACTCTGGCCGCCTTCTTGATCATCCTGTGGATTACCCGGCGCTTGCTGGCGCCGCTCGATGCCGCCGGCCAGGCAATGCGGCGCATGATCGGCGGCCAGACGGCGCTGGAACCGTTGCCCATTGCGCGCCATGATGAAATCGGCGAACTGATCGGCAGCTTTAACCTGCTGGTACAGGACCGGCAGCATTACGAGGTGGCGCTGAAGGAAAGCGAAGGGCGGCTGCGCAAACTCGTCGAAAGCGCGCCGGACGCGATCATCGTGCAAACGCGCGGATGCTTTGCGTACGTCAATGCGGCGACCCTGCGCCTGTTTGGCGCCCAGTCCCGGCAGCAGCTGCTCGGCCGGCCAATGATCGAGCGCATTCATCCTGACAGCCATGCGGTGGCGGCAGAACACATCGAAACGCTGAACCAGGAAAAAAAGCCCATCCCGCCGAACGATGAATGCTTTCTTCGCATGGACGGTACGCCGGTCGATGTCGAGGTGTCGGCAGTGCCTTTCCTTTTTGCAGAGGAAGACGGTGCGCTGGTCTTCGTGCGTGACATTACCGAACGCAAGCGCGGTGAGCAAATCCAGAAGAAACTGAACCGCGCGTTGCGCATGCTAAGCGACTGCAACATGGCGCTGGTCCATGCGCAACGCGAACAAAGCCTGCTCGACGAGATCTGCCGGCTGGCGGTGACCAGCGGAGGGTATCGCATGGCGTGGGTCGGCTATGCTCAGCACGATGCGGAAAAAACCGTGCACGCGGTCAGCCAGTCGGGATTCGAGACCGGGTATCTTGAGCGCGCGAAGCTATCCTGGAGTGACAGCACGGAATATGGACGCGGGCCGCTCGGCATGGCGATCCGCACGGCAAAGACGCAGATAATCCAGGACTTCCTGAACAATCCGGCGACTGCGCCCTGGCGAGACGCCGCCAAGGAACGAGGCTATTTGTCCTCCATCGCCCTGCCGCTGATCAGCAATGGCGTGACATTTGGTGCGCTCGCTGTCTATTCCGCCGATGCCGATTCGTTTGCTGAAGACGAAGTCCGGCTGCTTGAGGAACTCGCCACTGATCTTGCGTTTGGCATCGAGACGCTGCGCACCCGCATCGAACGCGAGGCTGCTGAAGAAAAACTGGCTTTCCTCGCGCATCACGACCCTTTGACTCACTTGCCCAACCGGGTATTGCTGCGCGACCGTTTCGATCGCGCGATTGCCAGCGCCGGACGCGAACAATCCGGCGTGGCCATGCTGTTCCTTGATCTGGATAATTTCAAGCAGGTCAACGACGGGCTCGGCCACGAAATTGGTGATCAGCTGCTGTTGCGCGTCGTGGAACGGCTGCAGAAATGCATACGCGAAACAGACACCATCAGCCGCCAGGGGGGCGACGAATTCGTGATCCTGCTCAACGGTGTCGCGGACTCCAGCATCATCAGCGGCATCGCACAGGAAATCCTGAATGCGATCGCCGAACCGTTTGAGATCGACACCACTACGGTGACTACCAGCATCAGCATCGGTATCAGCCTGTATCCCAGCGACGGCAGAGATTTCGACACCTTGCTGAAAAATGCCGACACGGCGCTCTATCATGCCAAGGATAACGGCCGCGACACTTACCACTTCTTTGCCGCCACGATGAACGTCGATGCGCTGGCGCGCATGCAATTGCACAGCAACTTGCGCAGGGCGGTGAAGAATCAGGAATTCCTGCTGCACTACCAGCCGCAGATTGATATTGCCAGCGGCCGCATCATTGGCTTCGAAGCGCTGGTGCGCTGGCAGAGTGGCGACGAAGGGCTGATTCCTCCCGGCCGCTTCATTCCACTGGCCGAGGAAAGCGGCTTGATCGTGCCGCTCGGCGAGTGGGTATTGAATGAAGCATGCAGGCAGGCCAAAGCATGGCTGGACATGGGCATGCCGCCGCTGCCGGTAGCGGTCAATCTGTCGGCACAGCAGTTCAAGCGCGGCGACATTCTCGCCACGGTCAAGCGGGCGCTAGACCAATCCCGACTGCCGCCGGCACTGTTGGAACTGGAGCTGACCGAATCAACCTTGCTGCACGAGACGGAAGCCGTGATGGAAACGCTGTACCGGCTGAAGAAGATTGGCGTGCACCTGTCCATCGACGATTTTGGCACCGGCTATTCGAGCCTTGCTTATTTGAAGCGGCTTGCTGTCGATAAGCTGAAGATCGATCAGTCCTTTGTGCGGGATGTGACGCACAATCCAGACGATGCGGCGATCGTCCGCGCGGTCATCCAGCTCGGCCATGCATTGCAGTTATCAGTCATCGCCGAAGGCGTGGAGACAGAACAACAACTGAACTTCCTTCGTGATCACGGTTGCGACCAGGCACAGGGCTATTTGATCAGCCGTCCGTTGCCGGCGACGGATTTTTCCGCCTTTGCCACTGCGCGGCTTGCGCGGCGCGACGACGCGTTGTCGTCCTAGCGTGCTTCTGCCTGCGGCGTCCGGCAAGGCCAAGACGATGTGCTTGCAGAACAGGGCGCGCCGGCAGGTCCCCCAGGCGAAAAACGACTAATGCAAATCTTGAAACACGACCGCGTCACTGAACCCTGGCATGCGATTGATGCGTGACCACCGTCCGTTAAGCATGAGCTCCTCGAATTTTTCCGCGGGTACTGGTGGACTGAAAATGAAACCCTGCGCGCTGGTGCAATCGCGCGCCTTCAGGTAGGCGAGCTGCTCGGCGGTCTCCACGCCGCCGGCGACAACCATCACGCCGAGGTTGTGGGCCAAGTTGATAATGGCGGACGTGATCGCCGAATCCTCGCGGCGATGCGGCAGATGTTGCACGAAGGCCTTGTCGATCTTCAGCACATCCACCTCGAAATCTTTAAAGTCCATCAGCGCAGTGGCGCCTGTACCGAAATTATCGATGGTCAGGCGAATGCCAAGCGCACGCAGATCCGATAGCTGTTCCTTGATTTCGGGATGCTGCGCGAGCATCGATTCCGGCACTTCCAGTTCCAGGCTGGCCGGTGTGATACCCGCATCTTTCAGGATGGACGGAATCATCGTGACGAATTTCGGATCGCTGAACTGCCGCGCCGAGCAATTGACTGACAGCCGCAACTCGCTCATGCCCTGCCCCTGCCAGCGCCGGACCTGGTGCGCGGCTTCACGCAATGCCCATTCGCCGATCTCGACGATCATGCCGGTCTGTTCCGTGATCTCCAGAAACTCGCTTGGCAACACGGTTTCCAGCTCGGTCGCATTCCAGCGCAGCAGCGCTTCGACACTCGATATGCGCCAGGTGCTGAGGTCGACCTGCGGCTGGTAATACAACTGGAACTGGTGGTTTTTCAAAGCACTGCGCAATGCGGCTTCCCGATCGCGCTTCCAGGTTTGTTCAGAGAACAGGTCCGAGGTATAGAACTGGTACGTGCTGCGGCCGGAATTTTTCGCGCGATAGAGCGCAAGGTCGGCGCGCTTGAGCAATTCCACCGAATTCTGGCCGTCTTTCGGATACAGGCACAGACCGATGCTGGTGCCGCTCAGGACTTCGCTCGATTCAAGCTGATACGGGCGGCCCAGTTCCAGCACCAGCTTGCGCGCCAGCGTATTGGCCGCATCCGGTTGCGACACGTCAGCCTGAATGATGACGAACTCATCACCGCCGAGGCGCGCGACAAAATCGGTTTCGCGTATCGACGAGACGATGCGCAATGCCACTTCCTTGAGCAGGAGATCGCCGGTGTGATGGCCAAAGGTGTCGTTGACGTACTTGAAGCGGTCGAGGTCAAGCAGCAACACCGCCAATGGTATGTTGTTGCGTTGTGACAGGGCGATTGACTGGTGCAAATGGTTGCTGAAGTTGACCCGGTTGGGCAGCCCTGTCAGTCCATCATGATTGGCGAGGAAGCGGGTCTGCTCCTCGACCAGCCGCTGCGCGGTCTGGTCGCGCATGATCTTCACGTAGCCGCGATGGCTGCCGTCGGGATTCCACAGTGGCGTGACCACGCCGGTAGCCCAGAATCGGGTGCCGTCATTACGCACATGCCAACGATCGTCTTCCGAACGACCGACGTTTTTTGCCTCTTCCAATTCTCGCATCGGTTCACCTACGCCGCGATCTTCAGCGGTGAAGATGTGCGATACCGGCAGGCCGATCGCTTCCGCAGCGCCCAGTCCGAGGATTTTTTCGGCACCCGAATTCCAGCTCATGATCGTGCCGGACGGATCGATCATGATGATGGCGTGATCGGTCGAAGCTTCGACCAGCAGACGGAAATCTTCCTGCGACTGTTTCAGGGCGCGCTCGGTCTCCACCTGGTGGGTGATGTCGGCATTGGTTTCCAGATAGCGGTATGGGCGTCCTTCGTGAAAATCGAGCGCCCACTGGCTGAAGACGGTGACTTCGTGCCCGTCCTTGGTGGTGTGGACGAGTTCGCCTTCCCAGTAATGCTCTGCCTGTACCACCGCGAGGATTTCCTCGATGGGTGCCGGAAAACGGGTTTTCAACAAGGAGTGGCTGTGCTTCCCGACCGCTTCCTCGCGGGTGAACTGATACAGCTTTTCCGCACTGAAGTTCCAGTAGGTGATGATGTCTTCGGTAGTGCGGGCAAGGATGGCATCGCGCGCGAGATCGAGCAGGCTCGCCTGCTCCTGGAGCTGGCGCGCCTGGCTTGCAGCTTCTTCCTCGCGCCGGCGCAGTTCGGTGATGTCCTGGAACACGGCCACTGCGCCGGCCATCACGCCGTGGCTGTCGAGCAAGGGGCGCGCGTTGATGCTGACCCACACGCCCTCTCGCAAACCGGCGTGCCGTACCAAGGCCACCATGCCGTCGACATGCTCACCGCGCAGCGCGCGCCGGGTCGGCCGCTGATCGTCTGCATACGGCGTCTTGCCGTCCGGCTGCAGCATGGAATAGGAACTGCGGATCGATCCCCAGGCTTCCTCGCCGGCCGACTGCAGGTTCAACAGCTTCTGGCCGGCGGGATTGACCATGATCAGTCTTTCCGACAGGTCCGCCACCAGCACGGCACCGGCCATGCTGTTGAGCACGGAAGCGGTGATGCTTCCCTGCCGATGCAATTCTTCTTCCAGCGCCTTGCGTTGCGAAATGTCGCGCAGCGAGGCAAAGAAAATGGTCCTGCCGTGCGACTGGATCGGCGTGATCGTCAATTCCACCGAAATTTCGGAACCGTCCTTGCAACGCGCCGGCATCTCCACCCGCTTGTTGATCAGCTTGCCGACGCTGGTCTGCAGGAAGCGACGCATTCCGCTCAGGTGCGCCAAGCGATAGCGTTCAGGGATGATGATTTCCGTCAGCGGCTTGCCGAGCACTTCCTTTGCCGTCCAACCAAAAATTTCCTGCGCATGCTCGTTCCATTCGATGACGTTGCTATGCTGATCAACGGCAATGAACGCGTCGAGCGCATTGTCGATGATCAGCCGATACAGATGCTCGGCCTGACTTGCCTCTTGGAAAAGGAGTTTCATTGATTTTGTCCTGCATGGCGTCCTCGGTGTGACATCGTGCGCGGCTTGCGGTTTCCTTAGGAAAGCAAATGAGTCGACAAGAGCTTGGTCGCACGGGCACTAATTGCACGACAGAAAGGCTTTTTTGTTCAGGACGGCGATACTTGACGTGGATCAGGCATGTGCGTTTTCGCCGCGCCACACGGCGCGCCGCCAGGCAAAACCACGTGCAAAATAATGGTAATGCTGCATTGCCCTACTCATCCGACCAAGATTTCATTTCCGCTCGATACCATCGGGCAACGAAGCAGCAACGCGTGAACCGCAATTTATCGGGAGGCAGCGATGGACAGGCCGCAATCGACGCTCGAAGCAAGCGTCACCAGCACACCCTACAACAAGTCGATGCATCTGCCATCCGCGACATGGGCGGTCACCGACGTTGAACCGCCCACCACGATTGACCGCCTGATTCATGCGGCAATGGGCCGCGTCAGCGGCAGCATCTCGCCAGTCAGCCTGGCGCTTGCCTACACGGATTGGGCGCTGCATCTGGCGGAATCGCCGGGCAAATGGCAGCGACTGGCGGAAAAAGCCGTGCGCAAGGCAACCCGCTTCAGCCTGTACGCAGCACGCGCGCAATCCGAGCGCCATTGCGAATCGTGCATCGAGCCACTGCCGCAGGACCGGCGTTTCCGCAGTCCGGGCTGGCAGCAGTGGCCCTTCAACCTGATCCACCAAGGCTTCCTGCTGAATCAGCAATGGTGGCATAACGTCACCACCGGCATCGGCGGCGTGTCGCCGCACCATGAGCAGGTCGTGTCTTTCGTTGCGCGCCAACTGCTCGACACCATGTCACCGGTAAATTTCATTGCCACCAATCCGGAAGTGCTGGATGCAACCGTGCGCGAACAGGGCATGAATCTGGTGCGCGGCACCATGAACCTCATTGATGACTGGGAACGCAGCATTGCCGGCAAACCGGCGGCGGGCACCGAGAATTTCATGCCGGGCCAGCAGGTTGCGGCCACGCCGGGCAAGGTGGTGTACCGCAATCGCCTGATCGAGCTGATCCAGTATGCGCCGGCGACAAAAGAGGTACACGCGGAACCGATCCTGATCGTGCCGGCCTGGATCATGAAGTACTACATCCTTGACCTGTCGCCGCACAATTCGCTGGTGCGCTACCTGGTCGAACGCGGTCATACGGTATTCATGATTTCCTGGCACAACCCGACCGAGCAGGACCGCGACCTCGACATGGAAGCCTATCTGCGGCTGGGCGTGCTGGAGGCGCTTAACGCGGTGCAGGCGATCGTCCCGAAGCGCAAGGTCAATGCGGTCGGCTACTGCCTCGGCGGCACACTGCTGTCGATGGCGGCCGCGTATCTCGCGCAGATCGACGATGAGCGGCTCAATTCGATGACCTTGCTGGCCGCGCAGACCGACTTCACGGAAGCGGGCGAGCTGACGCTGTTCATCGACGACAGCCAGCTCAATTATCTGGAAGACATCATGTGGAACCAGGGCTTCCTGGACAATCGGCAGATGGCCGGGGCGTTCCAGTTGCTGCGTTCGCATGACCTGATCTGGTCGCTGATCGTGCAGCAATACATGCTCGGCGGGCGGCAAACCTATACCGACCTGATGGCATGGAACGCCGACGCCACGCGCATGCCTTACCGCATGCACAGCGAGTACCTGCACCGGCTGTTCCTAAAGAATGATTTATTCGCAGGCCGCTACAAAGTCAACGGCCGGCCGATTTCGCTGGGCGATATCCGGGCGCCGATCTTCGCGGTGGCCACCGAAACCGACCATGTCGCGCCATGGAAGTCGGTGTACAAACTCAACCTGATCGGCAATCCCGACGTGACCTTCCTGCTCACCAGCGGCGGGCACAATGCCGGGATTGTCAGCGAACCGGGCCACAAGGGCCGCCACTACCGTGTCGCGCACCGGCCAGGCGGCACCAATTACATGGATGCGGAAAACTGGTACCTGTCCAATCCCGCCGTCGACGGTTCATGGTGGCCGGCCTGGGCTGGCTGGCTGGAGCAACGTGCGAGCGGAATGACGCCACCGCCGGCCATGGGCGCCGCGAAAAAGGGCTACCCGCCGATCGATCCGGCGCCCGGCATCTACGTGCTGGAACGCTAAGGCGCAACGGATAGCGACCGCCGTTGGTCGCTATCGCCGTTTTCGGCTGTTTCGCATCCTGAAGGTATAAATACGACAGGCTTTAACATGGCTGTCGATTCGAGATAGAATAGACACGAGTTCATCGTCATAATAATTACAACAAGAAGCGAATCATGATGGGCACTGCTGTGCAGTGCAACATGGCATTCGACCACCACACCCACCGAGACATTAAGGCTAAGACAGTCCCGCTTTCATGCTGAATCGACTTTGCATACACGGCCGCTTGCACTTGGTTCGCATCACACCGCCGCGCGGACCAGGATTTTGATGATGGAAGCTCTTCTCAAGCACTTGGTAGACATGACTTGTCAGCGTGACCATACGCTGCTCGACAGCTCAGTGGTCACGGCCTTGCATGAACTGGTCGGCGCCAAACAGGTACGCGTGCATGAGCTGTTTCGTTTTCGGAATGAATTGTTCGTCCGGCCACGGGTGTGGATCAAGGATGGCAAAGTTGTATCGGTCGAAGAAAACCTGAACACGGAAACTTCCGGCGAAGCGCTGAGCACGTACCCCGCGCTGGTAGACGGCATCAAGCTGCGCAAATCCTGTGTGGAAGAAATCAACCAGAATGGCGAACGCACGCTCTGGCTGCCGGTATGGCTGAACGACAAGGTGAGCAGCTGCCTCGAAGTCATCGAGCCGACACCGTACAGCAGCGATACGCTGCACATGATGGAAGGTATTCTCAGCGTCTATCGCAATTACCAGAATATCCTCGATTACAGCGAGCGCGATTCGCTGACCGGCCTGCTCAATCGCAAGACCTTCGACGAAAAATTCTCCCGGCTGCTGTCATCCAGCCAGCCGGAGACTTCACCACAGGACCAGGAAGAGCGACGCCATCAGCACACCACAGGCATCGGCCAGTGGCTTGCAGTGGTTGACATCGACCATTTCAAGCGCGTCAACGACCAGTTCGGTCACCTGTATGGCGATGAGGTATTGATCCTGGTGGCGAACCTGCTGCGCTCCTCGTTCCGCGCGCAGGACCGTGTGTTCCGTTTCGGCGGCGAGGAATTCGTGGTGCTGCTGCGCTCGACCACGCTGAACGATGCGCGCAGGATTTTCGAACGCTTCCGCACCAACGTCGAAACGCATGACTTCCCGCAGGTCGGGCAGGTCACGGTCAGCCTTGGCTTTGCCAGCATTTCCAACGAATCACCGGTGGTCATCCTCGGCCACGCCGACCAGGCGCTTTACTACGCCAAGGCCAACGGCCGCAACCGCGTCTGCTTCTACGACGAACTGGTGAGCAGCGGCGAACTGCATTCGGAAGTATCGAACGACACCGTCGAGTTCTTCTAAAGCGCGCCGCAAAAAATACCGTTTGCCGCTCGCATTGCCCTGCCCGGGTTTAATGGATCGCGCGTTTCACCGTTGCCATCATCGCACCAGCAATCATGAGCAAGCCGCCCGAAGCGCGGTTGCTGGTCTTGACGAATCGTTCATTGGCAGTAAAGCGCTGCGTCTTGCTGCCCAGCCATGCGTACAAGCTGTACGCGGCAACATCGAGTGCGATGCAGGTTACCCCAAATGCAAGTAGTTGCAACGCAACCGGCTGTGCCGGATCAATGAACTGCGGAAGTAACGCGACGAAGTACAGCAAGGCCTTCGGATTGGACAGTTCAACGACGACTGCCTGCCAGAACGCACGCAGGCCGCTCACCGCATGCGCCGTGTCCGCGGTGACCGTCAGGGCGCTCGACTTGCTGCGCATGGCGGCGATGCCGAGCCAGAACAGGTAGCCGACACCGACCCATTTGATAACCGAAAACAAGGTGCCGCTGGCAAGGATCAGCGCAGCAACCCCGGTGGCCGACAGCGCAAAATAGATCGCGTTGGCCAGCGCTATACCGGCAATCGCCCAATACGAGCGGCGGTAACCGTTCGACATGCCTTGGGCGACGATCAGGAGTGCCGCCGGTCCGGGGGTGAGGCACACCACTGCCGTAGTAACGAGGAAAATCAGGTAGGTATCCCAGCTCATCATGGTCTCCTGTATGTCAGTTCGTAGAAGTGTTTGGCGTGGCGGCAGGTGAGCGGGTGTCGGCCCTGGCACGTCCGCTGGACGTCGTGAGCAGCACGACGCTGCCAAGAATGATCGCCATGGCGAGCAATTCGCGCGCACCGATGGTTTCTCCTGCCAGCCATACGCCAAGCAGCACCGCGATCACCGGATTGACATACGCGTAGCTCGATGCCAGCGCTGGCGACACTTTGGACAGCAGGTACATATAGGCAGAGAACGCAGCGAGCGAACCGGCCGTCACCAGATAGGTCCAGGCCAATAGCGCACGCGTGTCGAGAACGGCGGAAAAGCGCTCCCCCTGCAATGCCCCCGCAGCGAGCAGGAATACGCCGCCGACCAGCATTTCACTGGCGAAGCCCATTGCACCAGGCGCAAGTGCCAGCTTCTTTTGCGACAGCACCGAACCGAAGGTCCAGCAGGCAACCGCGCCGGCCAGCGCAAGTGCGCCGATCGGTTGCGCGGCGAATTCGCCGCCGCTGGCCAGCAACAGCGCTCCCGCAAATCCGGTCAGGATGCCACCCCATTCGCGCATGCCCGGCCAATCGCCGAACAATCCCGCCCACAAGGCAAACATGAGCGGTGCGCCGGCAATGAAGACCGCCGTCAGGCCGGACGACACGTATTGCTGCGCCACTGCGGTCAGTCCCATGCCGCCGCCGAGCAGCAGCACACCGACGACGGCGGCATCGCGCCACTGCCGCAAGCTCGGATTCGGCGCGCCACGCCATTTCAACCCGCCGAACAGCAGAATGCCGGCCACCACGAAACGCGAGCCCATCAGCAGGAAAGGTGGAAAGGAAACCAGCGCGAAATGGATCGCCAAATAGGTCGATCCCCACACCAGGTAGACCGTTAGCAGGGCGAGCAGGACGAATTTCGGAAGGGTTCGCATGACATCTTCTTGTTCATTTGTTGTAATACAGTGTATGTGCCACAAACCCGATTTTGAATGGATAATGCAAGGCAAAACCGCTCGTAGAGTTTTGCTTTCATCGAAATAAAGGGGTTTTACCGTGAAAATCGAGTTCGACGCAATGGATGGCAAGATCCTCGACATTCTGCAGGCCGATGCCCGTACTACGCTGGCCGAAATCGGACGCCGCGTCCACATGAGCCAACCGGCGGTGGCCGAACGCGTCAAGCGTATGGAAGCCGCCGGCGTGATTGCCGGCTACCATGCGCGCGTCAACCCGGCCGCGCTCGGCTATGGCATCACCGCCTTCATCCGCGTGTCCAAGCGCAGTCACGAGACGCCGGTCGAGGTGGTCGCTGCGCAGGTACCGCAGATCGTGGAATGCCACTCGATCACCGGCGACGACTGCAGCATCGTCAAGGTGGTCGCGTCGTCGGTATCCGAACTGGAAAAGGTGATCGTCGAACTGACCCGCTGCGGTGTAACGTCGACCTCACTGATTCTTTCTTCCTATATAGAACGCAAGGCTATCAAGCCCGTGGTCTAATACTTCCCCATGGAACTGCGCCAACTTCGCTACTTCGTCGCCATCGCCGACCACGGCTCGCTGTCGCGCGCGGCGCGCGTGCTGCATGTCGCGCAACCGGCGCTGACGCAGCAGATTCAACAACTGGAAGAAGAACTCGGCGCGCAACTACTGCACCGTTCCGCGCAAGGCGTGATGGCGACCGATGCAGGCAAGACCTTCTACGAGCACGCGCAGGCGATCTTGAAGCAGGTGGACGACGCGAAGTCCGCTGTCGCGCAGTCGAACGACAAGCCGACCGGCACCGTCGCACTCGGCATTCCGCAAAGCGTGTCGGGCGCGCTGGCGCTGCCCTTGCTGACTGCGGTGCGAGAAACCTATCCGGACATTACGCTGCAACTGACCGAAGAACTGTCGGGCAATCTGATTGAGCAATTGAAGTCGGGCCGGATCAATCTTGCCGTCCTGTTCGATGACGGTCAGTTGAGCGCATTCGCCACCACGCCGCTGGTGGAAGAAGAGATGATGTTCATCACGCGCGCAGGCTCTCAATTCGCGCCGCGCGGCAAGTCGATTGCACTGGCCGACGCCCTGCGCGTTTCCCTTATCCTGCCGGGCCTGCAACACGGCGTGCGCCCTCGAATCGAAAATATTGCACGCGCCGCCGGGTTGTCGATCGACGAGGTCATCGACATTAATTCCGTCGCGATCCTGAAGTCGGCATTGCTGGCCGACTTGGGAGCCACCATCTTGCCGGTCGCACCGTTCTTGTCCGAAATCGAACACGGGGATCTGGTCGCGCATCCGATACGCGGGGCGCGCATTTCGCGCACCGTTTCGCTGTGCTGTTCAAAGAACATTCCCCTTACGAATGGCGGTGCAGCGGTCAGGCGCCTGGTCATCGCGGTGACCAACGATCTGTGCACCGGCGGCCGCTGGCAGAATGCGCTTGCGCTCGCACAATAATCCCATCGCGCTCATCTCGTTTCATTTTCGCAACACTTCTTGCCAACCTTGTTCCATATACGTTCTGATTTTGGACACTTTGACATGGGTCAACGATATTCTGCCCACCTCCAACTAATTTCCAGTTTGCAATTCAATAATTTTTGGGGTGGAGACGGATGTTTACAAATTTCAAGCCGCATACGATGCGGAAGGGTATTCTCGCGCTGGCGATAAGCCAGCTTTTTTGTATGTCTGCCGGTGCCGCGCAATCCGAGGCCCAGCGCATTGCGGAACTCGAAAAGAAGCTGGAAAAAAGCCTCGGACTGATTGAACAACTGTCCGCCCGCCTCAATCAGCTCGAAGCCGGCAAGGCAGTCGTCCCCACATCGAGCGCGGTCGCCGAAAAGGTCGCTGCGCAGGCAGAGCGTATCGACCAGCTCGAAAAGAGCGTCGTGCAGGTATCGGAAACCTCGGCCAAGCGCAGCGCGGTCGGCTTGCCGCTGCATGGCTTTGCCGACCTCGGTTATGCGCGTGAATCGAAAAATCCGAGCAATCGCAAGGGAGGGTTCGCACTCGGCAATCTCGACCTGTACCTGACGCCGGAATTTGGCGACCGGGTCAAATCCATTGCCGAACTGGTGTTCGAAATGGGCGAGGATGGCGGACTCGCGACGGATCTGGAACGGCTACAGTTGGGCTATACCTTCAGCGATGCGCTGACACTCTGGGGCGGCAGGTTCCATACGCCATATGGTTACTGGAATACCGCCTTCCATCATGGCGCACAGATCCAGACCGCGGTCATGCGCCCGCGCTTCGTCGCGTTTGAAGATCAGGGCGGCATCCTGCCGGCGCATACGGTCGGCGTGCTGGCGTCCGGCGCGACCCGCGTGGGCGACGGCAAGCTGCAATACGATGCCTATTATGGCAACGGCAACAGCGTGCGCAACCGCGTGCTCGATTTCAATGCGGTCATGGATGACAACGGCAACAAGGTCGTCGGCGGCAATGTGCGCTATCAGTTCGGCGGCGCGCTGGAAGGGCTGACGCTCGGCCTGCATGGGCTGACCGAGCAAGTTGATGCTTACGATGCCGGCAACCTGCGCCTCAATAGCGTCAAGCTGAATGTGTACGGCGCATTCGGTGTGCTGGAGCGGGACAACTGGGAAGTGATCAGCGAATACTATCGTTTCCGCAATGACGACTTGTCCGGCGGCACCGGCGTCCACGGCAGTTGGGCAGGCTTTGCCCAAGTCGGACGCACGATTGCCGAACGCTGGACGCCGTATGTGCGCACCGAGAAGGCGACACTCGACCAGAGCGACAGCTACTTTGCCGGACTGGATAGCGGCCGTTCATACAAGCGCCATGCCGTTGGCCTGCGCTACGATCTGAACCCGCTTTCCGCACTCAAGATGGAATTGAGCCGGACCACCGAGCAGCAACCGGCGGCAGAACAGAAATCGAATGAAGCGCGGCTCCAGTTTGCCGTCCGATTCTAAGGAGAGCGCGATGAGAATTGCCCATACCTTTGCCTATGCAGCGGCGCTATGCGCGAGCCTGATCAGCGTTCCGGCTGCTGCCGCCGATGTTTATGTGATCAGCCACAACGCGGTCGAGCTGTCGGCCGACGATATCCGTGACGTGTTTATCGGGGAAAAGCAGATTGCCGGCGCAACCAAGCTTGTTCCCATGGACAACGCCAGCCTGCAAAAGGACTTCCTGGAAAAAACGATCAAGATCGATGCCGCGAAATACGGCGCGATCTGGACGAAAAAGGGATTCCGCGATGGCTTGAACCCGCCGCAGGTCAAGGCTAGCGACGCCGAAGTGATTGCCGCGGTCAAGGCCACGCCCGGCGCAGTCAGCTACGTCTCCAGCGCGCCGCAAGGCGTCAAGGTCATCCGGAAGTACTGATGCAGTAGTACACGCAGCCGGCATGCGCCGGCTGCAGCCCAGAGCACGAAAGGATAGCAATGCTTAATAAACTTTCCCTGAAATACGGCATGTACCTCGGCATCTTCGTGGCGGTCACGCCACTGGTCATGGTGCTCTTCTTCCAGATATTTTCCACCAGCGATCTGCGGCAACGCGTCGATCACAAACTCGGCATTTACGACGTCGGCCTGCAGGCGTCTGCGCACTACAAGGATTTTCTTAACGGCGTCAATGACGCGGTCGACACTGGCAAGTTTGGCGCCAATGCGCTGAAAGCCCTTGGCGACACCAAACTGAAAACCGATGAACTGGTCAAGGTGGCGCCAAGCGCCGACGCGACAGCGGCAGCCGATGCGCTTGGAAAAGTGCAGGCAGCGCTGGCGGCGAACAATTCGCTGGAAGCCATCACACCACTCAAGGCGGAAATCCGCAACACCGATACCGCACTCGCCAAAACAGTCGCCGATATCAAGCGGCAGTTGTCGACATTAATTGAAGACGACGACAAGGCGGCGCGCACCAAAGGCCATATTTTGCTGGGCGTTGTCTGTTTGACGCTGATCATGCTGGCGGTCGCGATCCACCAAATGGTCAATGCCGTCACCAAGCCGCTCGCCATCGCGGTCGAGGCCGCCAAACGTGTTGCGCAGGGCGACCTGTCGAGCACTATCGAGGTTGACCGCCACAATGAACTCGGGGCCTTGCAGACGGCATTGCGAGACATGAACCAGTCATTGATTTCGATCGTCGGCGACGTCCGCCTCGCGTCGCAGGAGATCGCGCATGGCACTGAAGAAATTGCACTGGGCAACAACGACCTGTCGCGCCGCACTGAACAGCAGGCCGCCAACCTGGACAACACCACGTCGAGCATTGGACAGCTGACCGTCGCCGTTGCACACAATGCCGACAACTCGGCCCAGGCCAATGCGCTCGCACGCAAGGCGTCGGAAGTAGCGATCAAGGGTGGCGAAGTGGTCGATCAGGTGGTCGGCACCATGAGTTCGATCAACGAAAGCTCGCGCAAGGTGGTCGAGATCATCAGCGTCATCGAAGGCATCGCTTTCCAGACCAATATCCTCGCACTCAATGCGGCAGTCGAAGCCGCTCGCGCCGGCGAGCAAGGCCGCGGCTTTGCCGTGGTCGCCAGCGAAGTGCGCAATCTGGCACAACGTTCCGCCGCCGCCGCCAAGGAAATCAAGGACATGATCAGCGACTCGGTCGACAAGGTTACCGATGGCACCAAGCTGGTTGAGCAGGCGGGCAACACCATGCGCGAGATCGTCGGCGCCGTAAAACACGTCACCGAAATGATGAACGACATCCAGTCCGAATCCAGCGAGCAGAAAGCCGGCATCGAGCAGGTCAACAAGGCCATGCAGCAGATGGATGAAATGACGCAGCAGAATGCCAGCCTGGTGGAACAGGCCGCCGCTGCGGCGGAAGCGATGCGGGAACAAACTACAAGGCTGTCAGCCGCGGTCGGCAAATTTACCCTGGCAGAAGATTCACACCTGCCCATGCTGGTACAGGCCGGCGAGCCTAACGTCGGCGGCACCAAAGCGATCGCGGCGCCAAAACGTCTGCGGATTGCCTGAGCCGGTATGTTGCCGAAAATATGTTCATGTGCAAATGAACGATAGGCCGCGCTTGCCGCACGAATTTGCCGGCCTTGTATTCCCCATTACGTGCGGAACCTGCCTTTGCATTGAACGACGCCGCCCTGTGCGGCGTTGCTCGCCTGGCTTTCATTAAGCCTGACGACAAACCGGCCGTGAACCGGCTGGCGTTTTGGTTGCATTAAGCAAGCCGATCACAACGCCTCCAACGAACTTACCTACTATCAACATCCATGCGTGCGCCGTCAGCGCCACGCCGTTACGCAACTGCAAATCGAACAGTGCGGTGCTCATCCATGTATGGTGAAAGCCCGCCCGCACGAGATTCCCATCGCGTTTCATGACCTGCTGAGATCCGTGTAACGCAGCATGTTTCTCGACCGCATTCTGCGCGTTCGCCGCCCTTGACCACATACCGTCCGCTTTATCGCCCGGTGCGTCTAGTCATTTTGTCCTGCACGCGTCCACTTAAAAAAGCCGTTCGGTACTGCCCGGTAAAGGGCGCATTACTCATGTGCGGAAGCAAGAGGCTCCCTATGATTAGTTCACGGGTACGCAATGCTGCCTGAGTGAAAACTAAGCCTAACGATGCCCGATCAGTCCGGAGACCGCTATGGAATCAATGGAATACATGTCGCGAGCAGTGAAATATTTCCTTGCGGATGAGTCAGGCAGTTCCTTTCTGGAATACATGCTGGTCGGACTGCTGTTTGCCATCGTCTCTTGGCTGGCAGTGCTGGCGCTTAGCAAGAGCATGTAAGGACTGGTGATGAGGCTGACGATGCGCGGACGAATTCATGATGATGCACGCTCACTGTGAATGAATACCAACTATGACCATGGACGAATTCAATTCCGTCGTTGAACTTCTCGGGGCGCTGCTGATCGATCCGCGCACCGTTCTCCTGTTCGCGCTCTTGACGATTGCCGCAGTGAGTGACTACCGCACTTACAAGATCCCCAACTGGCTGACCGCCAGCGGCCTTGCTATCGGCCTGATTTACAGCGTCGCCACGCCGCCTTCCTTGCATACCGGATTCCTGTGGGCGCTGGGTGGCGTTCTCCTCGGTTTCGTAATGATGCTCCCCCTCTATGTGCTGAAAGCCATGGGTGCAGGCGATGTAAAGCTGATGGCGATGGTCGGCTCGTTTCTTGGTGCTGCCGACACCTTCAATGCCGTCATCCTGACCTTCGTTGTCGGTGGAATTGCAGCGCTCGCGTTCGCCCTTTCTAACAAGGCGCTGGCACGCTTGGTCTGCAACGTCAAAAACATCGTGCAAGTTCTGATGTTGTCCGCGATCGGTGGAATAAGACCGGACGTTGCCATCGACGCGCGCAAATCGGTTGGGCGTCTGCCGTATGGCATCAGCATCAGCTTTGGAACGATGGGATATGTCGTGGCAAGGCAACTTGGATACCTGTAGATCGCGAAACAAACTTTATCAAGGCCAAACATGAAAAACATAAAAGCATTGGGATTGCTGCTGCTGGCATTAGTGCTTGGGCTGGCCGCTGCGGTATATGCCGCTGGCTGGGTATCGCGACAGGGAAATATCGCTTCCAGCAAAGTCGTGGTCGCTACCGTGGATATCGAACTCGGCAGCAAGATCACGCCGCAGATGCTGACCACAGCGGATTGGCCAAGCGGCGCTACGCCCGCAGGCACATTCGCGGACATCAAGGATTTGCAGGATCGCGTCGTCAAGGTCGGCGTGCTGCGCGGCGAAGCAATCCTCGACGGCAAACTTGCTCCGCCGGGAACCAAGGGCGGTCTTTCCGCCGTCATCGCCGAAGGCAAACGTGCGATGACCGTGCGCGTCAACGATGTCGTCGGCGTAGCGGGTTTCGCACTGCCGGGCAACTATGTCGATGTCATGCTCAACACGCAGCAGGACGCCAAAACCCGAAGCGACGAAAGCAGGCAAATCAGCAAGACCGTTCTTGAGCACGTGCTTGTACTCGCCGTGGCGCAAGAGGCGGGGCGCGACGACACCAAGCCCAAGGTGGTCAGCGCCGTGACTCTGGAGCTTTCACTGGAAGACTCGGAGAAGCTGGATCTCGCCCGCAATGTAGGAACACTGTCGCTCGTACTGCGCAACCAGGTAGACAAAAAAACGGTCGCCACGACGGGCATCACGAAGAAGCAGCTGTTTGGTGAAAGCGAACCAGTGCCGGTCGCTGCAACCATTGCCAAACCTTCTGCGCCCCGCCCCAAGCCGGTGGCCTTACGCAGCAAAGACTGCGTTGAGGTCATCCAGGGCGGCGCCCGGGCACTGAACTGCTTTGATTAGATCGACCCGTCGCATTACAAAAATATTCTGGCCATCAGGCCTATAGGGAGCGTTCAAGTGGTGAACAATTCTGCAAAATTTGCTGTGCTCGCGGTATTGGCATGTGCCAGTCATTCCTTTGCCGCGACTGATCCCGGCGCAAGCGAGCCGCAAACCACAATCAAGCCGGTTGCGGGACAGCAGCGAGCTGCCAGATCGGCGCCGCTTGCGCCGACGGCAGCCTCTTCTTCAGGGCTGAAGCCTTGCAGCTCGGTCGTCGTCGATCCGCCAACCATTGTTACGCTGGGCAAGTCGAGTGTCATTCGACTCAGCATTCCTGCGTCTCGCATGGTGGTCGGCGGTCGCGCCTCCGGCCGTGCGGGGAAACCGACACAAGCCGCCGACGGCGCTGCATCGCGTACGCAAGCCAATGCACCTGCACCTGCCATGCCCGTACAGGCGAGCAACGATGGCGTCGCTGACGTCGACATCACTCTTCTCAGTCCTACCGAACTGTTTTTCCTCGGCAAAAGCGCCGGCTCGATGAATGTCGTCTTGCAAAGTACGGATGGCCGCTGCGTGATCAAGGACATCATCGTCACCATCGATCCGAACACACTACAGGCAAAGCTTACGGATCTCATGCCCGACGAAACCGGCGTCAAGGTACAGGGTGCGGAAAATGCACTGGTTCTCACTGGAAAAGTGAGCGACGCCATCAAGCTCGATCAGATCATGAGCCTGGCAGCTTCCTACGGCGACGGCAAGAAGGTCGTTAATCTGCTGCGCGTCATGACGCCGCAGCAGGTCATGCTGGAAGTGAAGATCGCCGAAGTCAGCAAGACCCTGCTCGACAAGCTAGGCGCACGTGTCGGCATCACACGCCCCGTCAACGGCGGCTCCGACGTCTATTCGCTTTTGTCCGGTTTCCTGAGCAACGGCGGCGGATTGGTTGAAGCGCTGCGGGTCGGCAGGACCGCCGTGAGCATCGATGGCCAGAAAGATGACGGTTTGGTGCGCGTGCTGGCCGAGCCTAACATCATGGCGATCAGCGGACAGCAGGCAAGCTTTCTGTCGGGCGGCAAAATATTTATTCCCGTTTCGCAAACCAGCGATCGCGGCGTGCCGACCATCACGCTCGAAGAAAAGGAGTTCGGCATTGGCGTCAAGTTCATGCCGACGGTATTGGACGGCACCCGCATCAACTTGAAGATGATGTCCGAAGTATCGGACCTGACACAAACCGGATCGCCATTCACAACGATTAATGGCATTACCTCGATACTGCCGTCGCTGACGGTACGCCGCGCCGACACCACGGTGCAGCTCAACGACGGGCAAAGCTTTGTCATTGCCGGGCTGATCAAGAACAATTTCACGGAAACCATCAAGCGCTTCCCCGGCCTGGGTGAAGTGCCGGTGCTGGGCGCATTGTTCCGCAGCACCGAATTCCAGAACAGCCAGACCGAACTCTTGTTCGTCATTACGCCGCGCCTGGTCAAACCCCTCGCCGAAGCACCACGGCTTCCGACGGATAACCACGTCGTGCCGACGCGCGGCGAAGTGTATTTCAACGGCAGTCTCGAAAGCGCCGTCCCGGCGCCTTCCGCTCCCGCCACGGAAACCAAGTAGGAGAAACGATCATGAACAAGCCAGGAATTGCAATGCTGCTCGTCCTGTTGGCAGGCTGCTCAACGGTGACCCCGAACTACGATGCCCGGTTCGGCGACGCTGTCCGCCAGGCCAAACACGACATGATCATCCACCCGGATGCAGGCAAGAATCCGGATCAGGTCGCGGGCATGGATGGTCGCGCGGCGAGAGACTCGATCATTCTTTATCAGGATTCGTACAAGGCGCCGCCGCCGGCGGTCAATGTCATCAACATCGGCGGCAGCATCGGCAATGCCAAGTAGTGTCAACGCAGTTCAGGCCCCGGCCATGTTGGCATGGGCAAACGCACCACCCGCGTTCCGGACAGGACACTTGCGCAGTTTTGTAGTGGAAGTTCGCAGTACCGAGGTAGTACCCGTGTCGTCAATTTTTCTGCCATTAACTTCAATAGGTGAATACATGAATACGTTTCTTAACAAGGTCAATCAATCCGTCCGCGCCTTTGCCAAGGACGAAGAAGGCGCCCAGGTCGTCGAATACGCGCTGATCATCGCGGTTGTCTCCATTGGCCTGGTGCTGGCACTGAGCAATGCGACCACCGGTCTCAGAAGCTCGTTTACGAACTTGGTGACCCGGATTACCACCTGCTTCACTGCCGGCTCCACCTGCACCTGATTGACACCATTTCACTCTGATCATAAGGACTCGCTATGAACGGTTTAAAGCGACACATTGTCAACTTCGCAAAACAGGAAGATGGCGCACAGGTCGTTGAATACGCACTCATTATTGCCGTGGTTTCGATTGGCCTTGTTATTGCACTAAGCGACGCCACCGGAGGACTCAGAAGTTCGTTTGCGAACTTGGTCACCCGGATCACGACATGCTTTACCGCTGGAAGCACGTGCACCTGAGGGCATGATCCATTCGCGCACGGGAAGGCGGTCCGCCGCCTTTCCCTGCTCGTCATGAGAAGGAATTCGATATGAAGAAACGCGGACAAGGAGGCGCGCAAGCCGTGGAGTTCGCCTTGCTGATGCCTTTCATGATACTGATCATTTTTACCGTGCTCGACTTCGGCATCCTTGCGTATAACAAGGCCATCATTACCAATGCCAGCAGGGAAGCGGTCCGACGAGGCGTGATCCTGACGGCGACTGCGTGGAACGCCGAGACCATCAGGCAGGTCGCTTGCAATTACGCACGCGGCGCCGTTATTACGGTCAGTAACGGAACCCGCACGGCCACCTGCACAGGCACGGCAGACCCCGTCGTCACGGTGACGCCGGTGGCGGCCCCGGCATTCAACGATCCGGTCACGGTCAACATTTCGTTTTCAGTAAGCGGATTTTCATTGGGCACGTGGTGGAATCTCGGCACCGGCGCCAACGCAGTAGGCAGTCCGATCACATTAACCGCATCTACCCAAATGCGCCATGAATAGACACCCCATCCCATCAAGGCAGGAAACGGGTTCGATTCTGATTTTCTTCGCCGGAATTATCATCGTGCTGACCGGTCTTGCCGTCTTGGCGGTCGACATCGGCAGAATATATATCGTCCGTAACGAATTGCAGAACGTCGCAGATGCCGCTGCGCTGGCTGGCGCCAATTGCCTTGATCGGCAATCGCTGGCAGGGTCGGCAACCGAGTGCACCGATACGAAGGCAAGCACGCTTAACTGGACAAGAGCAAGTGCGCAAGCGGTCAATTACCTGGGTGAGAACAGCGCCGACAATTTCGCCGTCGCCACGACCGGCACCGGTCATCTGGTCGAAGTCGGTTACTGGAACCTGATGTCGAACGGTCCGTCAGGCGGCACATTTTCCACCACGCTGAGTCCCATTTCGATGTATGACAAACCGGCTGTCCGTGTCACCGTGACCAAGGATGCCGGCAAGAATGGCGGCCCGATCAAGATGCTCACCGCCACCATGTTCGGCGGCGCGGACGTCCCCATGAGCGCCAAGGCGGTCGCGGTGCTGTCATCGCCGGGCGTCGTGCCTCCCAGCAGTCTGGTGCCACAAGTGATCAACAAATGCATGTACGACAAATTCTGGAATTCGGCTACCGGCACGCCCGTCATTTATACCGGCACGCCGCCCGATCCCTACGGCATGTCGGTCGTCGGGCAGCCATGGGAATTCCTGATCGGCAGCGCCTATCACTACGATGCGTGCCAATCGGGCCAGTGGACTTCGTTCGACCTCGACGTCAATAGCCAGTCGGCGGTCGGCATGTTAATCGCCAATGGAAATCCGACGTCACTCGGCATTGGCGACATGACCTGGATCGAGCCGGGCACCAAGACCGCTTCCTATAACGACCTTGACGCCAAATTCCCGACGCCGCCCGGTGCGGACGTCACCATGCTTGTCGTCGATTCTTCTGACCTGACGAACAAGGGACAGGCTCCGATTGTCGCCTTCGCCGGCTTCCACATCTCCGACGTGCAGGGAGGAAGCGACAAATACATCCGTGGCCATTTCATTCCCAATTTCATCACACCGGGTTCCGGGGGCATCGGTCCGTTTTATGGCACGTACACGCCGCCGCGACTGGCGCAATAACCTATAGCGACGAGGACAAAATGAAAATCGCCGTGATTTCACCCCACCTGAACAAGTTGCAGGAGTTCGGCAAAGTTCTGGCAGCGCACAGCGTCACCATGACGGAAGCGGGCAAAAGCAAAATGCGCGTGTTGGCCGAGCGGGACCAGGCAGATCTCATCCTCGTCGAGGGCATGTGCAGCGACCCGGATGTGCTCACCGAGGTCGAATATGTGACAACGCATTATCCGAAGACAGCAATCATCCTTTTATGCTCGACGCATACGCCAGAATTTCTGATCAGCGCAATGCGCGCCGGCGTGCGCGAAGTACTTCCGTCCCCGGTGACTCCCGGCGCGCTAGAGGCTGCCGTAAATCGCATTGCAGCCAAACTGGCCGGCGCGACGACAACGAGCCGCGGAAAAATTCTGGCCTTTGTGCCATGCAAAGGCGGCAGCGGCGCTACCTTCCTTGCGACCAATCTGGGATACCAATTGGCAGAAACAAAGACGGTATTGCTGATCGACCTGAACCTCCAGTTTGGCGATGCCTTGTCTTTTGTCCATGACGGCACGCCGGCGTCGACGCTGGCCGACGTCACCCGCGGCATAGGCAGGCTCGATGCTTCCTTTCTCTCGGCAAGCACCGTAAAGATCGGGCGAAACTACAGCATACTGGCCGCGCCTGAAGACCCTTCGCAGGCGCTCGACATCAAGCCGGAACACATTGATGCCATTCTCGCGCTGGCGATCACGCAATATGACTTCGTATTGCTCGACATGGGGCGCACTCTGGACACCGTATCGATCAAGGCACTGGATCGCGCCTACCGCATCTATCCGGTACTGCAGGCCGGCCTGGTTTACCTGAGAAATGCGACCAAGTTAATGGCGGCGTTCAGGTCTCTTGGCTATCCGGCGAGCAAACTGGAACTCATCGTGAATCGCTTTGAAAAAGGTGGTCCGATCAGCCTTGAAGACATCCATCGCACGCTAGGCACGTCCAATCTGCGCACCGTTCCGAATTCCTATAAAGAAGTCACGACATCGATCAACCATGGCAATCCCCTGGTCGAAATGGCGCGGTCAAATGCGGTCACGAAGAATCTCATTGAACTGATTGCCTCGTTGATTCCACGCCAGGAAGACAAGCACGGTTTTTTCGACAGGATCTTCAAGCGAGCGTAAGCCGCGTTTGGCTTAGGCCGGTAACGGCGGGTCTCTTGTAATCAGACGGAGCATTTTCATCATGTCTTTTCGCGATAAATTCAATACAGTTCCGCTACAGGCGGTTGCGCGGCCGGCCGCACAATTCGAAAGCGATAGTTACAAGATCCTGAAGGGCCGTCTGCATCTTAAACTGCTGGAAAAATTCGACCTTGCCGCACTGGAAGAACTCGCCCCCGATGCACTCAGGAAGGAAATCGCTGACATGGTGTCGCGCCTTTTGCAGGACGAGCAGGCAGCCATCAACGATGTGGAAAAACGATCGCTGATCCGCGACATTCAACATGAAATGTTCGGCTTCGGACCTCTGGAATTGCTGATGGCCGATTCGGCGGTGTCCGACATCCTGGTTAACCGCTTCGATCGGATTTACGTAGAACGGCGCGGAAAGCTGGAATTGACCAGCGTGACGTTCACCGATGAAAAACATCTGATGCGGATTATCGACAAGATTGTGTCGACGGTGGGCCGGCGCATCGACGAATCAAGCCCGCTGGTGGATGCACGCTTACCTGACGGATCGCGCGTCAATGCGGTGATCCCGCCGATTGCGCTGGATGGCCCGATGCTGTCGATTCGAAGATTCGCGCAGATTCCGCTAAAAATGGAGAACCTGGTCCATGAGCTCAAGAGCCTGACACCGGAAATGGCATTGCTTCTCAACGGTTTGTGCAGAGCGAAAGTCAACATGATCATTTCCGGCGGCACGGGTGCCGGCAAGACGACGTTACTGAACATTCTCTCCGGCTTCATTCCGGCGTCGGAGCGCATTGTCACCATCGAAGACGCTGCGGAACTGCAATTGCAGCAGCCGCATGTGGTTCGGCTGGAAACGCGGCCGATGAATACCGAAGGCAGAGGCGAGATCACGCAGCGCGCGTTGGTGCGCAACGCACTGCGTATGCGTCCGGACCGGATCGTGATCGGCGAGGTGCGCGGCGCTGAAGCGGTCGATATGCTGCAAGCGATGAATACCGGCCACGAAGGATCATTGACGACAATACATGCCAATACCCCACGCGATGCGCTCACCCGGCTTGAGAACATGATCAGCATGGCGAATCTGAATTTGCCATTCAAAACAGCACGTCAGCAGATCGCATCGGCGATCACCGTGGTCGTTCAGGTGCTGAGATTAGTGGATGGAAGACGCAAGATCACCAGCGTGCAAGAGATCACCGGCATGGAAGGCGATATCGTAACGATGCAGGAAATCTTCGCGTTTACACAGACCGGCCTCGGCAGTGACGGTGAGGTGCTAGGCCATTTCCATGCGACCGGCGTAAGGCCCAAGTTTTCTGAACGGCTGCGCGCCTTCGGGGTGGACTTGCCCGATGCGATGTTTGATGCCAACCGATACTATCAATAGGAAGGCCATATCATGCTGGAATCGACAGACAGCAATTATTTCTTGATCGTGACGGTGCTGGTGTTCGTATCGGTTGTCGTTTTGATTGAAGCCTTGTATCTGCTCTGGCAATCCTACAAAGGGGCGGACGCAAAAAAGATTGAAAAGAGATTGCGGGCGCTCTCTGCCGGATCCGACAACACCGGGCAGGCGCAGCTTCTAAAGCAACGCATGCTCAGCTCGGTTCCGGTACTGGAAAGGCTGATGCTGAACTTGCCGCGCATCCAGGCGCTCGAACGCTGGATACTTCAGGCCGGCCTGAACTGGACGGTATCCCGTTTGATCCTGTCATGCGTATTGACTGGCTTCATCACTTGCATCGCGTTCATTCTGATTGTCCATCCGTTTTTGCCGAGCGCGCTGGCCGTCGGGGCCTTGTTCGCTTGTGTGCCCGCATTGTATGTTCAACACAAACGCAATCGCCGGCTCTACAAGATAGAACTGCAGTTGCCCGACGCGCTGGATCTGCTGTCGAGAGCGTTGCGGTCCGGGCACGCACTGCCGTCCGGCTTGCGGATGATTGGCGACGAAATGACGGCACCGATCGCCGACGAGTTCCGCATCGTGCACGATGAGGTTAATTTCGGCGTGTCGATGCAGCAGGCGCTGACGAACTTAACGGTACGCGTTCCCAGCACGGATTTGCGTTATTTCGTCGTTGCCCTGTTGGTGCAGCGCGATTCAGGAGGCAACCTGACGGAGATACTAGGCAACTTGAGTCGCCTGATCCGCGATCGCCTCAAGCTGCTTTCCAAGGTGAAGGTTCTGTCGTCCGAGGGGCGCCTGTCGGCATGGATTCTTACCGTCATGCCGTTCGCCCTGGCAGGACTTATGACGATGATGAATCCCGAATTCATGACGCCGCTCTGGACCGATCCGATTGGCATCACGATCCTCAAGTACACGTTGATACTGATGGCTTTCGGCGTCGTCATCCTTGGAAAAATCATCCGGATCCGGGTGTGATCCGACAACAGGACGAATAACCATGCTCATCCTCCCTTTGCTCATTTTCTTGTCTGTCTCGTGCGGCGTTGCGGGACTCATCCTATGGCTCATGCCGAGCAGAACGCAGCAGCGGCTTCGCGCCTTGTCGCCGGAGGCGGAGCGGCCTGAATGGAAAGAGACCGTCGTCAATATCGTTGGCCCTTTCGCAAAGTTGTCCACGCCGACCGAAGATTGGGAAAAATCGCCGCTCAAGGTCAAGTTCATGAATGCCGGCATTCGTTACGAGAACGCGCATCTGATTTACTTCGGCGCGAAAACGCTATTGCCACTTTTATTCGCGGGAATGGCATTTGTCGCCTTCAAGGCAAGCACGCAGGTCATGGGCCTGTCATTGATTTTCTTCCTGCTGCTGGCGGCCTTGATCGGATGCTATCTTCCCAACATTTTGCTGCGCTGGAAAATTGCCAATCGCAAGCGCGAGATCTTTGAAAATTTCCCGGATGCCGCCGATCTTCTTCTGGTCTGTGTCGAAGCAGGCATGGGGCTGGATGCTGCACTCAACAAAGTGGCCGATGAAATGAGAATGAAGTGCATCGCATTGGCAGAGGAGTTGCACCTTACTAATCTGGAAACGCGGGCCGGCGGCATGCGCGATAAGTCCCTGCGCAACCTTGCCCTGCGAACGGGAATTGATGAAGTCGGGACTTTTGCGGTCATGCTGACCCAGGCCGACAAACTGGGGACCAGCATCGGCGCGTCCTTGCGCGTGTTCTCGGATGAACTGCGCTACAAGCGGCAGATTCGTGCTGAGGAGATCGCCGCCAAAGTGCCGACCAAGATGCTTTTTCCCTTGGTGGTGTGCATCTTCCCGTCGATCATCATGGTCATCCTCGGCCCAGCAATCATCCAGATTGTCCGCACCATGTTGCCAATGATTGGCGGTGCGCAGTAGCATGCCGCCGGCGCAGGTCAGGCAAACCAGCTTGTGACCAGGTACGCACTATCCGGCGGCGTCACCGATTGACGGTACGGTCGTTGATGGATCGCCGTGCCGATTGTCGATGCGTGAGGCTTAAAAAGGTTTGTGCAGCGGCATTGATTTTAACGGGGGTGCGGCGTTCGGCGTGCAGAACTTTGGCGCTGGACTCCCGAGCTTGTGCTTGACCGCGTAGACGTACAGCTCCAGTCGATTGCTGACACCCAGCTTCTGGTAGATGGAGGTCAGATGATTGCGCAGGGTGTGTTCCGATATGAAAAGGCGCTCCGCAAGTATTCGATTCGATGCGCCATTGCCGTCGACCACTGCGTCAATGATCTTTCGCTCTTTAGCCGTCAGGCTTTCCTTCTTTTCCGCCTCCGGGTCCACTTTGGTCATGGACAAGGGATTCATGAAGGCGCCTAGCACTCGTCCGAGCATTTCATGATCGATCCAGAGCTCGCCCTGATGCACTTTCTCGATTGCCTTCACAACCAGTTCCGCCGATGCATCCTTGCGCATGACGCCGCGTGCACCGCGCAGAACCGCCTGGTTTAGCGGGGCGTGCTCGTGTGTCGCGGTCAAGACCAGTACGCGCGATACGCCGTTGGCGATCAGGGCAGGCAGGATATCGAGCGAGCTTTTCCCACCGAGATCAAGATCGAGCACGATGACATCCGGGACCAGCTGCGCGATTTGTGCCAGCGCTTCCTCGCAGTTGCATGCGGTGCCGATCACTTCCATGCGCGGCTTTTCGCCTTCGATCATCCGCTCCAGCCCCCACAACATCGTCTTGTGATCGTCGACAAGCATTACCCGTATCGTTTTGTCGGTTACCATCGCCACTCCCTTTTTCAAACCGGTATTTGAATGCGTACGACTGTCGCATGGTTTACGCCCTGCTCTACGCGCACAGTGCCGCCGAGCGCGTCAGCACGTTCCGCGATCGACCGCGGCATAAAGCCGGGCCCTGCAGTATCGCGACATTCATTTTCAATCATGATCGTAATTAATCCGTTCAGGCATTTCACGCTGATGCGGCCGCGCCGTGCGCTGGTATGTTTGCGGATGTTGCTCATCCCTTCGTTGACGAGCTGGAAGACTTCGGCAGCCAGGCGATCACTGATGTTCTCTGCTCCTTCCATATCAACGGCAATATCGATTCCATAGAATTTTCTGACTTGTGCAGCTTGTCGGCGCAGGGACACAAGAAACGCAGGATCTCGTAATCCGATTCCATTTTTGAATGTGCCTGCATAGCGGCGCAGATCACCAATGACCTGCGCTGCCATCGCCGACAATTTGTCGAGGTCATCATTCAGCGGATTATCGGCCGCGGCCTTGTTGCGCACCGCCCGCAACCCGTGCCGCAAGCCTATGTAGGGCTGAATCGTGGTGTCATGCAGGTCGCGCGCAATTTTTTGCCGTTCGCGCTGCGCCGCTTCCGACGCCAGACGGTCCAGCAGATCAATGTTTTCAATGACCGGAAATGTTTGCGCGCCAAGGTGGCTCAGGAACAATGCATCCCCCTTGCTAAAACCGTGGTCCGAGGCGACGACGTAAATCCGGCCTTCGCCTTGCCGCAACGATATGGGTACCGTGATGAAGGAACGCGCCTCCAGCATGTCGGCCAGGCGCTCGAACGGCTCACCGGCGCTGCGGGTCCATTGCGCGATCGCCGGCTCGTAGATAAGGCACTCGCCTGTGCGAGACGACGCAGGCCAGAGCGAACGATTGTAGACAGCGGTCTGCTCCGGTAAAAACGCCATGATGGATGCCGCTGCTTCTGCGCCGATATGTTCCGGCTTGACCGACCTCCTCGCGCCGTCTTCTGTCGAAGTGCGTAGTGTCCAAGTGTCGGATTCAACGTCACGCATCAACAGGATGCAGCTTCCGGCCTTGAAAAACACACGTGTCTTATCGAGGATTGAGGCGATCGTTTGATCGACCCCAAAACGCGGATTGGATAAGCGGCTCACATCGCGAAGCAAGGCGAGCCGACGCTTTTGCGCGACCTCCGAGCCGCCCCAGTAAGCGATCATGTAGCCAAGCGCAAGCATGAACGTAGTGCGCAATAGCAATTGAGTGAGGTTGGTGTCGCCGGTGGATGCCAGGCTGGTTAGGGCAAACAGCCCTGACGAAACGAGGGTGACGCGCGCGCCCTCTTCGAAACCCCATCGAAATGACGATGCCAGAATAACGAAGAAAAAGAAGACAAAGAAAAGGCTGTCGCTGCCTCCCGTGAGAAACACGATGAGGACATACCATCCGATGTCCAGCCAATGGACAAACATGCTGCGCACATAGGATTCGTCAAACCGCGGAAGGAGATAAATAACGAGGCTATGGATCGTATAGCCGCAGAACACGAGCCATGAGTAGCCGGAAATGTCCGCGACCACCGCGGGATCCACAAATGCCGTCAACAGGGCAGAAATGGAAAGCACCAGACGCGTTCTGTCGATCATTGACGCGTCGGCGGCCTCCCCTGTGAGCAACGAGTTTATTTCGCTTTCATAGTTCACAACATATCCAGGCAGTCTTCATGTTTGCGTTATCAGGCCCGGCCGGTTGTTCGAGAGTTGGCAATCGCATCGGACGCAATGCAGGCAATCGCAAGTCAATCCAATCGCGGGAAAATCGTAACAAGCAGCCATACTTTTGGTTATCGTAACGAGATTACCCTGCTCAACTAATGATTTTCGCCAAGCTTTTGACATGAAATAAGAATTTAGCCGTGGCCCTGCGGAACTATGCGCGCCGTCACGGATACATCATCAAGTATCCATGCGGCAATGAAGTGCAGTGCGTTTCGTAGCGCAGCCGCGATAGATACGATGGCTATCATTTTTCCTTATACCCCCATCCTCATTCCATATTTGCCAGCATTGGCCTTCCGTCCTAAACTCCGCCTATAGAAATATCACTACCCGATATCGCTATAAAGACCGTCACAACGGTCCAGCAGCCCGACTCCACTCCGCCTTACCCGGCGGCCCAAAGCCCGGCGCTATCTAAATGACGAATTTGGAGACAATTCAATGCACACCGATACGGCATCTACCCCTGCCAGGTTGACGGACGCCGCCCCGCGCGGCGTTGCTTCACTCGCCTCTGTCAAGCTTGACGACAAATACACTTCCACTTCCGGCCTGATTTTTATTTCCGGCATCCAGGCGCTGGTGCGTCTGCCGATGATGCAGCGCCAGCGCGATCTGGCTGCCGGACTGAATACCGCCGGCTTCATTTCGGGCTATCGCGGCTCACCCTTGGGCGGACTGGACGAAACGCTCTGGAAAGCCGAAAAACTGCTTGCCGAGAACCACGTCAAGTTCGTACCTGGCGTGAATGAGGACCTTGCGGCCACTGCAGTCTGGGGCACGCAACAGGTTGACCTGATCGGCCCGGCAAAATACGACGGTGTGTTTGCAATGTGGTACGGCAAAGGTCCCGGCGTGGATCGCTGCGGCGACGTGTTCAAGCACATGAACCATGCCGGTACCGCAAAGCACGGCGGCATCCTGCTCGTCGCCGGTGACGACCATGGCGCCTATTCTTCAACCCTGCCGCACCAGTCCGACCATATCTTTTCCGCCTGCATGATTCCGGTGCTGTATCCCTGCAATGTGCAGGAATATCTCGACCTCGGTTTGCATGCCTGGGCGATGTCGCGCTATTCCGGCTGCGCGGTCGGTTTCAAGGCGTTGGCTGACACGGTCGAATCGACTGCCTCGGTCGATGCCGATCCCTTCCGTCTGAAGATCGAATACCCGACCGATTTCGTGATGCCGGAAGGCGGGCTGAATGCGCGCCTGTCGACCGACACGCTCGGCATCCAGGCGCGCAAGCAGGAAGCGCTGATGCAGGACTACAAGATCTACGCCGCGCTCGCGTATGCGCGCGCCAACAAGCTCAACCACACCACCATCGACAGCCCGAAGGCACGGCTGGGCATCATCGCGTCGGGCAAGTCCTATCTCGATGTGCTGGAAGCGATGGAAGAACTCGGCATCGACGAAAAGATGGCGGCCGACATCGGCATCCGCCTGTTCAAGGTCGCGATGCCTTGGCCGCTGGAGCCGGACAGCGTGCGTGAATTTGCGCAGGGTCTGGACGAAATCCTGGTGGTCGAGGAGAAACGCCAGATTGTCGAATACCAATTGAAGGAACAGCTCTACAACTGGCGCGACGATGTGCGTCCGCGCGTGATCGGCAAGTTCGATGAAAAAGGCGAGTGGGTGCATCCGCGTGGCGAATGGCTGCTGACCTCGAAGGCGGATTTTTCGGTAGCGCAGATTGCACGCGTGATTTCGCAGCGCATCGCGCGTTTCCACACCAGCGACCTGATCAAGGCACGCCTCGCCTTCCTCGAAGCCAAGGACCAAGTGCTGTCGAAGGCAGTCAGCACGCCGCCGCGTCCAGCGTATTATTGCTCCGGCTGCCCGCACAACACCTCGACCAAAGTGCCCGAAGGCAGCCTTGCTCTGGCCGGCATCGGCTGCCATGTGATGGCTACCGCGATCTACCCGGAACATAACAAGCTGACCACGCACATGGGTGGCGAAGGCGCGCCGTGGATCGGTCAGGCCGCGTTTTCCAAGGTGCCGCATGTATTCCAGAACCTGGGCGACGGCACCTATTTCCATTCTGGCTATCTCGCGATCCGCGCGGCGGTCGCGGCCAAGGTCAACATGACCTACAAGATCCTTTACAACGATGCCGTTGCGATGACCGGCGGCCAGCCGGTCGACGGCATCACTTCGGTGCCGATGATCGCGCAGCAGATGGCCGCCGAAGGTGTCAAGCGCATTGCGCTGGTGACGGAAGACCTGAGCCGCTACGCGGACCGCTCGGCATTGCCGGCGCTGGTCACGCTGCACGACCGCAAGGAAATCGACGCGGTGCAACGCGAACTGCGCGAGGTCGAGGGCGTATCGGTGCTGATCTACGACCAGACCTGCGCCGCTGAAAAGCGCCGTCGTCGCAAAAAGAACGAATACCCGGACCCGAACAAGCGCCTGTTCATCAACGACGCCGTCTGCGAAGGTTGTGGCGATTGCGGCGTGCAGTCGAACTGCACCTCCATCATGCCGCTGGAAACCGAATTCGGCCGCAAGCGCACCATCGACCAGTCGTCGTGCAATAAAGATTATTCCTGCGTAAAAGGCCTCTGCCCGAGCTTCGTCACGGTGGAAGGCGGCACGCTGAAGAAGTCGAAAACGGGCGTTGCCAAACAGGATGATTTCGGCCCGCTGCCCGAACCGGCGATCCCGCCCTGCGATGCGCCCTATAACATCCTGCTTAACGGCATCGGCGGTACCGGCGTCATCACGATCGGCGCGCTGATTGGCATGGCGGCGCATCTCGAAGGCAAGGGCGTGTCGGTGCTCGACATGACCGGCATGTCGCAAAAGAATGGCTCGGTCACCTCGCATATCCGCATTTCGCATGTGCCGGGCGTCATCCGGGCACAACGCATTGCGACCGGCGAAGCCGATCTGGTATTGGGCTGCGACATGCTCACCGCCGGCTCGCAGGATGCGATTTCCAAGATGCGCGCCGGCCGCACCCGCGCTGTCGTCAATACGCATCAGCAACCGACAGGCCATTTCACCAAACAACCGGATTGGGAGTTCCCATTCGACGGCGTGCAGGCGCTCATCAATGAATCGGTTGCGCAGCGTGCCGACTACATCGACGCGACCCGGCTCGCGACTGCATTGATGGGCGACTCGATCGCCACCAATCTGTTCATGCTCGGCTTCGCGTATCAGAAAGGCGCATTGCCGGTGTCGGAAGCAGCGCTTCTGGGGGCGATTGAACTGAACGGCATCGCAATCGACGCCAACAAAAAGAGCTTCCTCTGGGGACGCCGTGCCGCGGTCGATCTTGCACGGGTAGAGCGCATTGCCATCCCTGGCACACCGGTTCTGATGCAGATGCCGGAAAGTCTCAATGCGCTGGTCAAGCGCCGCGTCGCCTTCCTCACCGATTATCAGGATGCTGCCTATGCGGCGGCTTATGAAGGGCTGGTGATCACCGTGCGCGCAGTCGAAGCCGAACGCAAGCTTGGCGACAAGCTGTCACGGGCGGTTGCGAAGTCCTTCTTCAAGCTGATGGCGTACAAGGATGAATACGAAGTCGCGCGGCTCTACACCGACGGCAGCTTTGTCGAAAAACTGAAACAGCAGTTCGACGGCGAGTTCAGCGTGAAATTCAATCTCGCGCCGCCGCTGCTGGCGAAGAAAGACGCCAAGGGCCACTTGATCAAAGCTGAGTATGGCTCATGGGTCTGGCAAGGCTTCAAGCTACTCGCGAAGCTGAAACGGCTGCGCGGCACGGCGCTTGATGTGTTTGGCTACACCGCCGAGAGAAAAATGGAGCGCGCGCTGATCGTGGAGTATCGCGCGCTGGTGCTGTCGCTGCTCGACACGCTGAATGCCGACAATCTCGCCACCGCCGTGGAAATTGCCGCACTGCCCGACAAGGTGCGCGGGTTCGGCCATGTGAAGGAAAGCGCCGTCGCGGCATATCACGAACAGCTTGCCGCGTTGCAGAAGAAGTTTTCGCCGTCTGCATCGGGCTTGCCGCACGCAGCGTAAACCTGGCAGCCTGGGCCGCTCGTTTTCCTGCGCTAGGCGAGGAAAATGAGCGAGCCCTTTCGGTGATCAAGTTAGTTTTTTTCCCGGCACAAAGACGCCGCCGTCTTGACCAGCAGTTCCAGCGACACCGGCTTACCGATGTGTGCCGAAAAGCCTGACGCCTTCGCGCGCTCTGCATCCTCGGGCCGGCCGAGACCGCTCAGGGCAATCGCCGGCAGTCCGGCAAGTTGCGGGCGCTTGCGCACTTCCTTGATCAGCGCATAACCATCCATGCCAGGCATCGCGATATCCGACACCAGCAGATCGACAGGCTGCTTGTCGAGTATCTCCAAAGCTTCGCCCGCGCTGGTCGCCGTATGCATGGTCACGCCATCCAGTTCGAGCAACAGCGCCAGGCCGGCTACCGCATCTGGCGTGTCGTCCACCAGCAGGACTGACAGGCCGGCAATGCCATTACGCTTGTGCCCTTGCTGCTGGCTTTCTCCACCGGCTTGCGCCACACCGAGCGGGAACCAGACTGAAAAGCGGGCGCCGCGCTCCAGTCCATCGGACGCCGCTTCAACACGGCCGCCGTGCAGCTCGGCAATATGGCGCACGAGCGTCAGGCCGATGCCAAGGCCGCCTTCGCTACGGATGGTCACCGGACTTGCCTGCCCGAACATGTCGAACACATAGGGCAAGAATTCCGGCGCGATGCCATGCCCGGTATCACTGACATCGAGGCGCGCCATGCCGTCCTCGCGTTGCACGCACACATCGATGCGGCCGCCGGGCGACGTGAACTTGATGGCATTGCTGAGCAGGTTCAGGATGACTTGCTCGACACGTACCCGGTCGGCATGGATGGATACGCCGTCCTGCATGCAGGCGACTGAAATGGTCAAGTCGGCAGTTGCCGGGTCGGCTCGCATGACGTCGACCAGCGAGTGGGTCACTGCGCACAGGTCGAATTCAGACAGCGACAAGGTGAGCTTGCCGGTGTTCAGGCGAGTCAGGTCGAGCAGGTCGTCGATGATCTGGGCCTGGCTGTGCACGGCGTTGCGAATGATGGTCGCGGCGCGCGTGCTGGCCGGCGACCTGGCGATCTCGGGCATGCGCGCCAGCAGTTCGGCATTGATATGAATCAGGTTCAGCGGATGGCGCAGTTCGTGCGACATGATGGCCAGGAACTCATCCTTCATCGCACTGGCCACCTGCACCTCGCCGCGCTGCTGCTGGGCGTCATTCAGTTCGGCCTCGCGCTGGCTTTCCTGCTGCCGTTGCTCAGTCCGATCGCGGGCGATCTTGGCAAAACCGTCAAACTCGCCATTGCGCAAGGGTGTCATGACGCCACTGCAATACACCTTCGAGCCGTCCTTGCGCATGTGCCAGCGCTCGTCTTCGGCGCGACCGTCTTCCCGTGCGCGGCGGCGTTCATCGTCCGGCGCACCATGGTCACGGTCTTCCGGAATGAAAATCACGTCGCCGGACCGGCCCAGAATTTCCTCTTCGGTATAGCCGAACATGCGTTCCGCGCCTTTGTTCCAGCTGGTAATGCGACCTTCGGTGTCCATCGTGAGGATGGCGTAGTCCTTGGTGCTCTCCGCCGCCAGCCGCATGCGTTCTTCGCCGGCGCGCAGTTTTTCTTCCGCCTGACGCAGGCTGGTGATATCGAAAAAGGTCATTACCGCGCCGTCGATTCGGTCTTCGGTAGTGCGGTAAGGCAGCACGCGCGCAATATAAGTGCGCCCATCGTTACTGTGCACTTCGCGTTCTGCCGGGCGCAGCGTATCGAAGGTGGTGGCGGCATCATCGGCCAGCTCGCTGTAATCGAGCCGGTGCGTAATATCGAGCAAGGAGCGGCCGATGTCGCTCGGAATGATATTGAAAATGTCGGCAGCGCGCGGCGTATAGCGCTTGATGCGCATGGCGCTGTCAACGAAGACCGTCGCAATATCCGTGGAGGCGATCAGGTTGTTCAGGTCGTCGTTCACCTTGCCGGTTTCCTCGACCTTCATCTTCAATTCATAGTTGACGGTAATTAATTCTTCGTTGACCGATTGCAGTTCTTCCTTGCTGGTTTCGAGTTCTTCCGTGGCGGAGCGCAGCTCTTCATTGATCGCCTGCAGTTCCTCGTTCGATGCGCGCAATTCTTCGGTTGAAATTTCCGATTGCTCGATGGTTTCCTGCAATTGCTCCTTGGTACGCTGCAGCTCCTGCTCGAGCTGGGTCAGCACCATGTCCTTGCGATCGCCGGCTTCGACCGGCGGTTCGCTCATGGTCTCTTCCACTTCATCGAACAGAACCAGCACAAAATCCGCCGCCGCATCGTCGTCATGGAAAGGCCGCACCGTCATGTTGACGTAGTAACTGCGTTCCTCCCGCTTGAGTTGCACGCGGCGCGCCTCGACGCTCCTGCCGCTTTGCCACGCTTGAAACAGTGCAGTGCGCAATTCCATCCGCAGTTCCGGATGGACCAGCGAAACCAGGTTGCGCGAAGGCTCGCCGCCGACGTGGCGCAGGAAACGTCCGGCACGATCAGACATGTGCACGATATTCGATTCCTGATTCACAATGACGCTGGGCGGCGCGTATTGCGCCAGCACGCGCTGGTGTACTTCCCCGAAGGAAAACTTGCGCCTGTTCGTCAATTGCCCCGGGTCGTTTGCCATGGTCCTCGGCTGTATACCGATTGGCATTGCCGGCGGCGTATAGCGGGTGGAGCGCGACATGCCGCGGGCGCGGTAAATCCTGTTTTTTTTGTCAAACGGCGTGAAAAAATTACCTGCTGCGTCGGCAGATTCGGAACTGCCGAGAAAGAGAAAGCCGCCTGGGTTCAGTGCATAGTGAAACATTTCCAGCACTTGCGTCTGCACATCGCGATTCAGGTAAATCAGCAGATTGCGGCAGGAGATCAGATCGAGCTTGGAAAACGGCGGATCGCGCAACAAGTTATGTGCGGCAAACAGGATGCGGTCGCGAATCGTCTTGCGGATGCGGTAACGATCTTCCTCTTTGGTAAAGAACTGGCGCAGACGCACGGTCGGCACATCGGTCACGATAGAAGTTGGGTAGACCCCGGCGCGCGCCACCGCAATCGCGTGTTCATCGATGTCGGTGGCGAACACCTGGATGCCTGGTGGCTTGGACAACAAGCTGGCCTGGTCCGACAGCAGCATGGCGAGTGAATATGCTTCTTCGCCGGTCGAGCAGGCGGCAGCCCAGGCGCGCACCTGCTCATCGTTCTGCTTGTTCTGAAACAATAGCGGCAGGACTTCCCGCTCCAAGGCATCGAAGGCTTCGCGATCACGAAAGAAATTGGTTACTCCGATCAGCATGTCCTTGAGCAGCGCCGGCCCTTCCTGCTCATCGGCATCGATCAGCGAGCGATACGCCGGGAGATTGGCGACACCGCGCACCTGCAGCCGGCGCTCGATGCGGCGCAGGACGGTTGCGCGCTTGTAATGCCGGAAATCATGTCCCGTTCGTATCCGCAGTAGGGTGAGCACCTCATGCAACGCTTTTTCTGCTTCCTCGCGCGAGTCCATCGTGGAAACCACCGGCGCGTCCGGATCATTGGCTGCCGGTAGCTGGATAATGCGCGCATTCCTATGGAGGTCGATCAGCTTCTGCGGCATTTCAACGACCGACAGGATGAAATCGACGATGCCGGTGCCGATCGCGGCCAGCGGCATGCCGTCATGTTCGGCGTCTCCCGGATTCTGCGCGATGGTCACACCGCCCTCTTCCTTGAGCCGCGACAATCCGACCGCGCCGTCCGCGCCCGTGCCAGACAGGACGATACCGATTGCGCGTTCCTTGTGCACCTCGGCAAGGGTGCGGAAAAACAGGTCGATCGCGACATGCTGGCCGCGCGGACGTTCAAGCTCGGTCGCGCTCAGATAGCCGTCATTCATCGACAACTGGTGTTTCGGGGAGATAACGTAGACGTGGTTTTTCTCGATCGGCTGCTTGCTGTTGACCTGCGTCACCGGCATTTTGGTTGCCCGCTGCAGTACGCTGTCGACATTGCTTTCGTGTCGCGGCGACAGGTGCAGAATCACCACAAACGCCATGCCGTTATCGGCCGGCATATTCTCGAAGAAGCGAATCAGTGCCTGTAACCCGCCAGCGGACGCGCCAATGCCGACCACTGGAAAGTCCAGGCTGCTCGGAATGAGGTCTGACTCTTTTTCGGAAGCGAAGCGATGAATTGAGAGGTCTTCCATGACGGTTCGGTGACGGGTCGTGTAAACGGCGTCAGTGTAGTCGATTTTCAATATGCTGGACTGTTCGTAACATCAAGCATATTCCATGCACGACATTGCCCAAAGCGGACATCAAGTCACATGCGCCCCCGACAGGCCGCGCAGGTCACTGGTACGGAAGAACATCGCCGCCTCGTCCGGGGGCAGCGGCTGGCACAGCAGGTAACCCTGAATTTCATCGCAGTGGTATTCCTCCAGAAAACGCATCTGTTCATGCGATGTGACGCCTTCGGCCACCACCCGCAGGTCCATGCTATGCGCCATGGCAATGGTGGCGGAGACGATCGCTGCGTCGTCGCTGTCACGCGTGATGTCGCCGACAAACGATTTGTCGATCTTCAAGGTATCGATAGGCAGACGCTTCAGATAGCCAAGCGAGGAATAACCGGTGCCAAAATCGTCGATCGACAAGGACACGCCGAGCTGCTTGATGGCATTGAGCGCGCGGGAGCCGGCGTCGATGTCCTGCATCAGGCTGCTCTCGGTAATTTCCAGTTCAAGGTAGCGGGAATCGAGCTCGGTTTCGTCCAGCACTCTGCGAATCACATCCTGGATACGCGCCGAACCGAGCTGCAAGGTCGACAGGTTCACCGACATACGTATCGGCGGCAACTTCTCATTCTGCCAGCTTTTGAGCTGATGGCATGCGGTCAGCAGCACCCATTCTCCCAGTGCATCGATCACTCCGATCTCTTCTGCCAGCGGAATGAAATTGGCCGGATAGATCATGCCCGTGGCCGGATGATTCCAGCGCACCAGGGCTTCGACACCGACAATCGCATTCGTGGCAATATCCAGGCGCGGCTGGTAATGCAGAACGAATTGATCGAGATGCAAGGCATTGCGCAAACTGTTTTCCCGATGCAACCGATCAATCGCCGTGGCATTCATCGCCTCGTCATAAAGCCGAAACTGTCCGTGCCCGGTGGCTTTTGCTGCATACATCGCAAGGTCGGCATTCTTGAATAAGCTCACTGCGTCCTGCCCGTCGAGCGGAAAAACGCTGGCGCCGATGCTGGTCGACACGGTGAGCACATGGCCGACCAGTTCGACCGGTTGCTGCACGGCCTTGAGCAAGGTGTCCGCGATGCGCGCAATCTGTTCGAATTCATGGATATTTTCGAGCAACACCACAAATTCGTCACCACCGAGTCGGGCCACGGTATCGCCTTCGCGGACCGCGACTTTCAGACGCTGCGCAACCGTCCGCAGCAACAGGTCACCCACTTCATGGCCGAGGCTATCGTTGACGATCTTGAACCGGTTCAGATCCATGAACAGCACGCCGATCCGGGTGTCGAGCCGCTTGGCTTGCTCGATTGCATGCTTCATCCGTTCTTCCAACAGATTCCGGTTGGGCAAGCCGGTCAGCGCATCATGGTTCGCGAGATACTCGATCCGGCGCTCACTCTCTTTGCGGTGGCTGATATCCTTGACGATGCCATGCACGCCAACCACGTTTGCTTCAATGATGTTCGGTAGCATGATGATGCTAACGTCAAAGCGCTCGCCATCTTTTTTCATGCAGACCAAGTCGCGCGCCTGCGGTTTGCCGCGCATTGCCTCGATGAAGCAGGAACGAATCTCCGGCAGGCACTCCGGCGCAATCAAGCTCGTCACCGACATGGACTGGAGTTCTTCGGAGCCATAACCAGTCATCTCGCACAGCGCCTGATTGGTCGCAGTCAAGCGCAATAAAGGACTAAACGCAAACACGCCGTCGCTGTGGTTTTCAAACAGCGCCTTGAAGCGCTGTTCGCTTTCTCGTAAACGGGTGGATGCCTGCAGCGCCTGCTTGGACGCACTGATGTCGGTGCTCGTCATCAGCACCCGCACCGGATTACCATGCGTATCGCGCTCGGCGATCCATCGGCATAGGGAGGTCAATTTTGTACCGTCTGACCGCGACTGCGTGAGTTCGCCTTCCCAACTGCCCTTGATGACCATTTCATGCAGAATGTCGCCAAATGCGGTCGCAGGGATGGTTGGCAACAGCTCCTGGCGCTTGCGTCCGATCGCATATTCAGACAGGAAACCATACATCTGCTCGGCGCCCGCACTCCAGAACTGGATCCGGCCTTCCATGTCGGTCACGATTGCCGCTTCTGTGCACAGATTGAGCAACGCGGTCCGCTCCTTCAGTTGGTCTTCGAGGTGTCGCTGCTGCGACATATCCCGAATCAGGATCGCGAAATGCACATGCTCATGCAGGCGCACCAGGGTGATCGTGAATTCAACGGGAATTTCCTGTCCATCCTTGTGCAAGGCCGTCAACGCAAGCCGCTTCTTGAGCGCGCGTTGGGAGCGTGAGGCCAGACACTGGCGCAAACACCTTTGCCAAGCGGAACGGCAGGCAGGCGCGAGTATCAGCGAATCCAACTGATGCCCGTTCGCCTCACGCACGCTCCAGCCAAACAGGGAAACCGCATGCGAGTTCCAGTCGCGGATCATGCCGCCGCTGGTCAACTCAACAAAGGCGTCCGTGGCGTCCTGCACAGACAAGGTGTGTACGTGGTCGACGGGTAACTGGCTTGTGCTCATGGTTGCTTGAAAAGCTTGCCACACGGGTTTGAACAAAGCCGGTATGGAAAGGGATGTGTAGTAATGCAGACAGAGTGACAAGTTCTCATGCGAATAATTCACCTTATTTGGGCATGTAGACAATAGTCGTCCGGTCCATTCACCTGTCGGCTTACTATAGGGCCAAGATATTTTCCATCGACAATGTCCTTAAAAATGTATTTGGTTTGTTTGCAAATAAACAATGTCGTCCAATGGATTGACTGGCTTGCCGATTGACGTTAACGTAAACGTCATTCGACAATGCCCCCAGTCGCTCCAAACAACCAGAGACCGCTCCATGACCGACCTTTCCGTAGCGCAAAAACTGACCGAATACAAACCCGCCAACAAGGTGCGTTTCGTGACCGCCGCATCGCTGTTCGATGGCCACGACGCCTCGATCAACATCATGCGCCGCATCCTGATGGCCAATGGCGCGGAAGTGATCCATCTCGGCCATAACCGGTCGGTCGATGAAATCGTGACCGCCGCCTTGCAGGAAGATGCGCAAGGCATTGCGATTTCCAGCTACCAGGGCGGCCATGTCGAGTACTTCAAGTACATGATCGACTTGCTCAAGCAGCGCGGCGGCGCGCATATCAAGGTGTTCGGCGGCGGCGGCGGTGTGATTGTCCCGAGCGAGATTGCCGACCTGCATGCCTATGGCGTGGCGCGCATCTTCAGTCCGGAAGACGGCCAGCGCATGGGCCTAGTGGGCATGATCCTGTCAATGATCCAGCAATGCGACGTCGATCTGTCGCCGTACGCGCCGACGTCGCTGGACGCGTTGACCAAGGGCGATATCGTCGATCGGCAACGCCCGCTCGCGCAATTGATTACCGCGCTGGAAAACGAGAAAGTCTCCGCCAAGCTTAAGGGCGAACTGCACAAAGCCGCCGACACGACCAAGATTCCAGTGTTCGGCATTACCGGCACGGGTGGCGCGGGCAAGTCGTCGCTAACCGATGAATTGATCCGCCGCATCCGACTGGATCAGGACGACGCCCTGAATATTGCCGTGGTATCCATCGATCCGTCACGCCGCAAGTCCGGCGGCGCGCTGCTGGGCGACCGCATCCGCATGAATGCGATCAATCCGTGGAAAAACCAGTCGCGTGTTTTCATGCGTTCACTCGCTACCCGCGAAGCCGGCTCGGAAATTTCGCAAGCTTTGCCTGATGTCATTGCCGCCTGCAAGGTCGCCGGTTTTGACCTGGTGATTGTCGAGACGTCGGGCATCGGCCAGGGCGACGCGGCGATCGTACCGCTGGTAGACCTGTCGATGTATGTAATGACGCCCGAATTCGGCGCCGCGTCGCAACTGGAAAAGATCGACATGCTCGACTTCGCCGATTTCGTCGCGATCAACAAATTCGACCGCAAGGGCGCGCAGGATGCCTTGCGCGATGTGGCCAAGCAATACCAGCGCAATCGCGAACTGTTCAGCAAAAAGCCGGACGACATGCCGGTGTATGGCACGCAGGCATCACGCTTCAATGATGATGGCGTGACAGCCTTGTACCAGGGCTTGCTGCCGCAGCTGGTTGAATTCGGCCTCAAGGCCAAGCCGGGCAAGCTGGCGCCGGTCGGCGTGCGTTTCTCTTCCGGCAAGAACGCAATCGTGCCCGCTGCACGCACCCGTTATCTCGCGGAAATCGCCGACACCGTGCGCGGCTATCACAAGATGACCGCAAAGCAGGTAAAGCTCGCACGCGAACGCCAGCAGTTGCAGGAATCCAAGCGCATGCTCGCGGCGTGCGGCAAGACGGTCGATATGGACGACCTGATCGCCGAGCGCGACAACCAGCTCGACGCCGGCGCGAAAAAACTGCTCACGATGTGGCCGGACATGAAGGCCGCATATGCCGGCGACGATTACGTGGTCAAAATCCGTGACAAGGAAATCCGCACGCGTCTCGTGCAAAAAACCTTGTCCGGCACCACGATCCGCAAGGTGTCGCTGCCGAAGTTTGAAGATCATGGCGAAATCCTGCGCTGGCTGATGCTGGAAAACGTTCCCGGCTCCTTCCCGTACACCGCTGGCGTGTTTGCCTTCAAGCGCGAAAATGAAGACCCGACCCGCATGTTCGCTGGCGAAGGCGATGCTTTCCGCACCAACCGCCGCTTCAAGCTGGTGTCCGAAGGCATGGACGCAAAACGCCTGTCGACCGCGTTCGATTCCGTCACGCTGTACGGCGCCGACCCGGCACCGCGCCCCGATATCTACGGCAAGATCGGCAACTCCGGCGTATCGATTGCCACGCTGGATGACATGAAAGTGCTGTACGACGGTTTCGACCTGTGCGCGCCGACCACGTCCGTATCGATGACCATCAACGGCCCGGCGCCGACCATCCTTGCGATGTTCATGAACACCGCGATCGACCAGCAGATGGAAAAATTCCGTACGGATAACAAGCGTGAACCGACCGACGACGAAGCGCAAAAGATTCGCGCCTGGGTGCTGCAGAACGTACGCGGCACGGTGCAGGCCGACATCCTGAAAGAAGACCAGGGACAGAACACCTGCATCTTCTCGACCGAGTTTTCGCTGAAAGTGATGGGCGACATCCAGGAATACTTCGTGCACCACCAAGTACGCAATTTCTACTCGGTGTCGATTTCCGGCTATCACATCGCCGAAGCCGGTGCGAACCCGATTTCGCAACTGGCATTCACGCTGTCGAACGGTTTCACCTTTGTCGAAGCGTATCTCGCGCGCGGCATGCACATCGACGATTTCGCCCCTAACCTGTCGTTCTTCTTCAGTAACGGCATGGACCCGGAATACACGGTGCTGGGCCGCGTCGCACGCCGCATCTGGGCGGTGGCGATGCGCGACAAGTACGGCGCCAACGATCGCTCGCAAAAGCTCAAGTACCACATCCAGACCTCCGGCCGCTCGCTGCACGCGCAGGAAATCGACTTCAACGATATCCGCACCACGCTGCAAGCGCTGATCGCCATCTACGACAACTGCAATTCGCTGCACACCAACGCCTACGACGAGGCAATCACCACGCCGACGGATGAATCGGTGCGCCGTGCACTGGCAATCCAGCTCATCATCAACCGCGAATGGGGCCTGGCGAAGAATGAAAACCCGATCCAAGGTTCGTTCATCATCGAAGAACTGACCGACCTGGTGGAAGAAGCCGTGCTGCAGGAATTCGAACGCATTGCAGAACGCGGCGGCGTGCTCGGCGCGATGGAAACCGGCTATCAGCGCGGCAAGATTCAGGAAGAGTCGATGACCTACGAACACCTGAAGCATGACGGCACGCTGCCGATCATCGGCGTCAACACTTTCCGCAATCCGAAGGGCGACAACACCCCGACGACGTTGGAACTGGCGCGCTCGACCGATGACGAAAAGCAGTCGCAACTGAAGCGCCTGGACCATTTCCATACGCGCAATGCGGCGCAGGCACCGGCGCTGCTGCAGAAATTGCAGCAGGCGGTGATCAATGACGAGAACGTGTTCGCGACGCTGATGGATGCGGTACGGGTATGTTCGCTCGGACAGATCAGCAATGCATTGTTCGAGGTGGGCGGCCAATATCGCAGAAACATGTAATTCTGCCTGAGCGGCTGCCAAGACAAGGCCGCATCAGTACAATGTCATTCCGAGCGCAAGCGACGAATCCCCGCACGCAAAAACATTGCTTGCAACACGGGATTTTCACTTCGCTCCGAATGACATTTTTTTTGGTCCATCGCCTCGCATAGAAAACTTAAACCATGACATCTGCTGACAATCACCCGGCCCTCGTTTCCTGGAGCGGCGGCAAGGATTCCTGCCTCGCGATGTGGCGCGCCCGCCAGTCCGGCATGAGCATCCGCCGCCTGATCACCGCCATGGATGAGTCGGGCAGCAGCTCGCGCTCGCACGGCGTCCCGCCTGAACTGATCAAGGCGCAGGCCGACGCGCTTGGTGCTGAAATGCGTTTCTATTACACATCGTGGAGCAACTACGAAGAGCGCTTCATCGCCACGCTACGCGAAGCGCACTCCGACGGTATTCGCCAGGCGGTATTCGGCGACATCGACCTGATGCCCCATCGCGAGTGGGAAGAAAAAGTATGCGCAAAGGCGGACATCGCGCCCTGCCTGCCACTGTGGGATGAACCGCGCCGCAAGCTGGTCGACGAGTTCCTGTCCCTCGGGTTCAAAGCCGTGGTGGTATGTGTGAACGCAAAATCCCTCGGGGAAGAATTCTGCGGACGTGAATTCGACGAGTCGTTTCTGGCCGACCTGCCCGCCAGTGTCGACGCGTGTGGCGAGAACGGCGAATTCCACACCTTCGTCTACGACGGTCCGGCGTTTGCACACCCCGTGGCCTTCAAGAGAAAGGAAATCGTTCCGTATCAGGCACCTGCGGACAAAGGCGCTACACCGTATTTCTTTCAGAAGCTTGGCTGTTGATCCGCAGAATAGAGTTTTTCCCCATACGACTGACCAAGAACCGTTTGCGATAAAGACACCGCTGCGGACATGAAGTCACTATTGCGGAAAGGACGCGCAAAACGCGCCGCCGTGGGCCGATCCGAAGATGGTTTTCTTTCTACTTTCCAAGGTGGGTGGCGCATCCTTCATCTTTTCGGACCGGCCTCGCGACTGTAAAACGGTGACCAACACACGACGGTCACACGCCGACGCTGAAGCTTTCTTTCAAACCATCCCGGCCCTGTGGGGTCAGTTGCAGCGTTCTGGTCTTTTGGACACGCAACAGCCAGCGGCGCTCGATCATTTCAGCCAGTAGGGCAGCGCCCAGTGCGCCGCCCAGATGAAACTGCCGCTCGCTCCAGTCGAGGCAGCCGCAGGCAAATTGGCGCTTTGCATCGCGCACCGCGTGGAGGTCGATTCCGAAGCGTTGAAATGCTTTTTCTCCCTTTGCCGACAAGTCAAAATTTTTGTCATGCCGCGTTAGCAGTCCCTGATTTTCGATCTGTGTCAGCAGTGTCACCGCAAGTTCGCCGGCGAGATGGTCGTAGCAGGTGCGCGCATAACGCATCGCTGTCGGCGTGCCTTTTGATGCAGGCAGCGGCCGTAGTGCGGGGCGCGGACTGATCGCGGCCAGCGATTCGAGCGCCAGTGCAACGGAATGACCTGCCAGCCGGTAATAGCGATGCCGCCCCTGTGTTTCGACGTGCAGCAACTCCGCGTCAACCAGTTTCGCCAGATGGCCGCTTGCGGATTGTGCGGAGATGTTGGCGGCAAACGCCAGTTCTCCTGCAGGACGGGCTCGCCCGTCAATCAGCAGCCACAGCATGGCGGCACGTGCAGGATCGCCGAGCAGTGCGGCAACTCTGGCGATATGCGTTGCGGATTCCATGATTCATCTCCGGATGAAGTGTCCATTGAAGCTTCATCGTATCATGGCTACCTGTGCAAAAAGGAGGCTGCGATGTTCGCTGTTGCATTCGAAGTATTGCCATCGGAAAGCGGTTATCAGCGCTATCTGGAGACCGCCGCAGCGCTGCGGCCCAAGCTCGATCTGATTGATGGTTTTGTGTCGATAGAACGCTTCAGGAGCATTACCCGAACGGGCTGGATCCTGTCGCTGTCGCTCTGGCGCGATGAGGACGCAGTGGTTCGCTGGCGCGGAGATGGAGAGCATCATGCTGCGCAGGCAGCGGGGCGGCACGCGATTTTCGATGACTACCGGATACGAGTGGTGCGCATGATGGATAGCGGCGATGATGCGGACCGTCCAATGCTTGGCTTGTGGGAACATCCGGCAGTCGATTCGGCGGTCCCCTGTTCGAACTACGAAAGCCTGACGACGCCGGACAAGCAAATCGCGCTGGTCGATTTTGCGGACTCTGCGGCAGCACTCAACTGGCAGCAGCAAAGCCTTGCGAAATCGGTCGCGCCTTCGCGCGTGTTGTGCGGCAGTGTCGTACGCGATTACGGCATGTTCGAGCGCGCGCAGGCGCCGCAGGTCTTTCCTGACGCGATTCCGCGCAAATGACAAAGGCGCATCATGAACAACAGTCTTTTCCTGCAATCCGATGTCGACGACCCGTACACGCACTACACCCACATGCGTGCGCGGCAACCGATCTGGCACGATGACGCCAATGCGATCTGGGCCGTGTATTCCCACGCAGGCTGCAAGCGTGTGCTGGAAACAGAGAGCGCGCACATCCCCGGCCAGAATCCGGCTGCCGCCTCTCTGTTGAACACGCAGTCTGCGACACTGGTCGCGCATCTGGCGCGCCTGTCCAATCCGCCGCGCCATGTTGCGAGCAGGCAGGCGGTGATGCGCTTGTTCGAATGCATGAAAGCAGTGGACACTGGCGCATTGCTGACACGCCTGATCGGCACTGCGCGTGAATTTGACTGGGTCGATGCGGTTGGCAAAAAACTGCCGGCGCTAGCGGTATTGATGGCCTTCGGTTTTTCCGAGCGAGACATTGAAACGATTCTGCCGCTGACCGAGGGACTGACAAAGCTTATGCTGCCGAACAAATCGGCGCAGCAGGTTGCCGACGTCAATGCCATTACCGAAGTCATCTGGCCGTTGGTCGAGCGGCATGTCACGTGCGAAATGCAAGCACTGGCGGAAAGCGATGCGTCGGGCGCTATCCATGTCGCTAACCTGATCGGCTTGCTGATACAGAGCGTCGATGCCGGACGCGGCATGCTGAGCAATGCCTTGCTGCAGGCGCTCCGACACGCGCCGTCGAACACTCCCAATCGCGACGCATGCAGGCGTATCGTCATTGAAACCTTGCGATTCGATCCGCCGATCCACAACACGCGGCGCGTGCTGACCGAGGATCTGACACTCGACCACACTGCCTTGCCGAAAGGCGCGGCCGTACTGGTGGTGATGGCGTCGGCAAATCGGGATGAGCGCGTGTTTGCACAGGCCGACCGATTTGATGCGGCACGCGACAATAACACTGCGCATCTGAGCTTTGGTGCCGGTGCGCATGCGTGCGCGGCGCATCACTTCTCGATCGCGTTGGCGGCGGATGCGATGGCTGCATTATTCGACGGCAGGACGGTCACCCTGCTGGAGGGCGACATTCACTACGAGCCGTTGATCAATGCACGCTTGCCGAAAAAGATCGTGATCCGCACACTCTGATTCAACGTGCAGCATTACCCGCTTATCTGGAAAACGGCCCGTAAAGCAGTTTCACGAAGTTGCTCATCTGGTTCAGAAAATAATTCTGTGCCTCGCCGACCATCTGGTTGTAAGCCTGGCGATCCAGCGAGCCTTCGCATTCTTCCGAGGTCAAACGACCGTCCTGATAGCGGGTCTCCTTCATTTTCACGTGAAGATTTCCGCCCTGCGAGTAGATTTCTGTCGAGGAATAGCGGAAAGTGAAGAAACCGCTCGGCCTCGAAAAAGTGGAGAAAGGCGCCGGAACGCTGGCGCGGTCCGCCTCGTCCGCCGGCACGATGGTGCCGCGCAGTTTGTCGAGTTCTGTGCTCATGGTATGGCTCCAATTATTAGCTTGCCGATCGCGTCGCGCATCGCGTCACCCCAGCAACTTAAGGTTGTCCCGTCAGACGAAGCGCAATTGCCGATGCGCTTCGTCATGAATGTCGTCCCGGTCCTCGCTGTTGCAGACCGGCAGTAGCAAGACCTTGATGCCCGCTTGCAAAGCGGCCAGTTGCGTCTTCCTTCACGCCGCCAATCGGCAACGCCACGCCGAGCAAGCCGATCTCGTCCGTCATCGCGCAGTCACTGCGCACCGGCCGGTCGTGCGCCGACGATGCCAGAGGCAGGTCCTTTGCCACGCAAAGCCGCAGCCTGTCCTTCGTCAATGCGCCAGCGCGCACATGGACATGGACGTCATTCCTGTCGAAGACATCGGCAACAATGCCGAGTTCAATGTGCCTGGATGAAGCTAAGTGCAGGTCCACGCATCCACCTTTTGCGACGGAAACGCAACGATGCCGACGGCGTTTTGCTTGAACGGGATTCGCTGTGCCTGACTGTCGGCCGATGATGTGACATTTCCGGATTGACAAGGAAAGCCTTCATATTACCCGCTTATTGTTAACGTTTTCTTTCAAAAATCATTTGCGTTTTATTGATGTTTTATCTTAACCTAAGGAAAAGCGACGCAGATTCCCACGCATTTCGCCATGCGCCGCAGAGCCCGCGATAAGGGTTCATTCATGGATAAAAAAGGGGGAGACATCATGAGATTCGCAAACCTGAAGATCGGGCAGCGGCTGGCTGTCGGTTTCGGCCTGGTTATCGTGCTGATGCTGGCGGTGACCACGATCGGCGTCACGCAAATCACGCGCATCAACGGCAGCATCGAGGAAATGGCGCGCGACTATTACCCGAAGACGGCGATGGCCAACAGCATCAAGGGCGCGCTCAACGACACCGCGCGCAGCATGCGCAATGTGCTGTTCATGACCACGGCCAACGAGGTCAATGCGGAACTGGCCAATATCGACAAGTCGGGACAGCTTATTGCCGACACGCTGGCACGCTTTGAAAAAAGCGCGCCAGCGGACGAGGACAAACGGCTACTGAGAAGTGTCCGCGAAGCGCGTGATGCCTACCTGCCAAAATTGGCAGGCTACGTGAAGCTGATCCGCGATGGCCAGACCGAACAGGCGCGCGATTTGACACTGCCCGAGATTGCGCCGATCCAGCAAACGTATTTTGATGCGCTCGACAGGTTGATTGCATTTGAAGGCGGCCTGATGGATCAATCGGGGCGACACGCGGAGTCGGTTGCAAGCAGCACGCGGGTCCTGATGATTGCGCTGGCCAGCGCGGCCGGTCTGTTGGCCCTGCTCATCAGCGTGCTGGTCACGCGCAGCATCACCGGTCCGCTTACCGCTGCCGTGGATGTTGCCAAGCGTGTCGCCGGCGGTGATCTGTGCACTCAGGTCCAGGTCAGCTCTCGCGATGAAACCGGTGAATTGCTGCAAGCGCTGCATGACATGAACAACAGCCTGGTTGCGACGGTCAGGCAGGTCCGCAACGGCACTGACGCCATCGCAACGGCATCACGCGACATTGCGTCCGGCAATGCCGACCTGTCGGCGCGCACAGAGTCTCAGGCGAGTTCGCTGGAGGAAACCGCGTCCTCCATGGAAGAACTGACGCAGACCGTGAAACAGAATGCCGAAAATGCGCAGCAAGCAAATCAGCTGGTGAGCACCGCTTCGGAACGCGCAGTGGAAGGCGGGCAGGTCGTCGGGCAAGTTGTCAGCACCATGGGATCGATCAAGGATAGTTCGCGCAAGATTGTCGACATCATCGGCGTAATCGACGGCATTGCTTTTCAGACCAACATCCTGGCGCTGAATGCAGCGGTGGAAGCGGCACGCGCCGGCGAACAGGGGCGGGGTTTCGCAGTGGTTGCTGCGGAGGTGCGTAATCTGGCGCAACGCTCCGCCGGGGCGGCGAAGGAGATCAAGGCATTGATCAACGATTCGGTGGAGAAAGTCGATACCGGCGGCAAACTGGTCGACGATGCCGGCCGCACGATGAACGAGATCGTGCAGTCGGTGATGCATGTCGCTGACATCATGCGCGAGATTACCGCTGCAAGCGAAGAACAAAGTTCGGGCATCGAAGAAATCCATCGCGCGATTGCGCAAATGGACGAGATGACACAGCAGAACGCCGCCTTGGTGGAACAAGCCGCGGCGGCGGCGGAAAGCATGCAGGACCAGGCCGGCACGCTGGCGCAGGCGGTATCGGTATTCAAGCTGGAAGTCGGAGAACCGGTAGTGCTGCCGATGAACATGGGGGCGGTCAACAGTCGTGTTCACACGCTGTCCTCGCGACAAAAGGCCTTGCCGCCGCTCGCTCCGGAGCGACGTGCCGCCAATGCGCGCGCGACTGCCTCGTTCAGGGCCGGCGGCAGCGGCGCAGAGTGGGAGGAATTCTGATTGCGATGTGCACCGCGATTCGCACGGAGATGCGCACAGAGATACGTGCCGGAAGCCCTGCCCATGATGCCTGAGCAAGAATGGGCCGCACGGCATCGGACATGAGGGGGTTTTTATATGGTCTTGCGGTTGCGCTGATCTGGGGCGCGCAACCGGTAGTCGCCACCTTCGGCTATCGCGCCGGGCTGGATGCCTTCGATCTGACGCTGCTGCGTTTTGCGGCCAGCGGCTTGCTGATGCTGCCGCTGTTTCTGCGCAGCGGCGTGCGCGATGCCGGCGGCTTCGGCTGGCCGCGCGCGCTCGTCCTGATCCTGCTCGCCGGGCCGATATACAACATGGTGCTGATCGGCGGCCTGACTTGGGCGCCCGCTACGCATAGTTCGCTGATCTATCCGGCATTCACGCCGCTATTCACCGCGCTGCTGGCCAAGCTGATGCTCGACCGGCGCGAGAACTTGCCACTGGCTGGACTGGCGATGCTGATTGGCGGCGTGCTCACCATCAAGCTCGACGGTTTCCTGCATCCGGCCACGAGCACGTATCCGCACGCATGGCGCGGCGACCTGCTGTTCATGACAGCAGCGCTGATGTGGAGCTTTTACACGGTGTTGATGCGGCGCTGGAACACAAAGCCGCTGGCCGTAGTCAGCGTGGTGCAGGTCGGCGGATTGTTCTATGTCCCGCTGTACTTCGCGGTTCAGGGTTTTGCCGTGTTTCGACTCGACATCACGGCGATTGCCATTCAGTCCCTATACCAAGGTGTACTGGTCAGCGTAATTTCGATCCTGCTGTTCAATCTCGCTGTCCGGCAGATCGGGGCGAAAGCGTCCATGTTCACCGCAGTGATGCCGGTGGTTGGGGTCAGTCTTGCGGTCGTGCTGCTGAATGAGCCCGTCAGTGCGTCCTTGGTAGCAGGCACCTTGTTGATCGTGGCGGGACTGTTTGTTTCAATGAAGAACGGTATACGCGCTGCGCGCACCAACTGACTCCGAACTTTTTCGGCGGGTATTACTCAACCTGATTTGGGTTGAGGAGAATGGTCATGGACCCGGTGTTGAATGGCATGCATGTGGCAATCGTGGTGACCGACGGTTTCGAACAGGTGGAATTGACCGAGCCGAAAAAGGCGCTTGAGCAAACCGGTGCGATCACTAAAATCGTGTCGGACAAATCGGATTCGGTGCAAGGCATGCACCATGATAAAAACGGCGATCAGTTCACTGTGGAACTGACGCTGCAGGAAGCGGACCCAAAGGATTTTGACGCGGTGCTGTTGCCGGGCGGCGAAGTCAGCGCAGGCCGCTTGCGCGGCATCCCGGAAGCGCAGCGCTTTGTGCAAGGCATGCAGGAAGATGGCAAACCGATCGCTGTTATTTGCCATGGCGCATGGCTGCTTGCCTCTGCGGGACTGGTGCAGGGCCGCACGCTCACCAGCTACCCGGCGCTGGAAGATGAGCTCCGTAAGGCCGGTGGAAACTGGGTGGATCAGGAAGCCGTGACCGATGGTAATCTCGTCAGCAGCCGCACACCGGACGATATTCCGGCGTTCAATACGGCGATGGTGGAATCGATCGCGTCGCGCATGCGGGAACGCTTGCGCGGCACCGAGGATGAACATGCAGTGGGCATTGCCAGCAGCTGAAAATCGGCAATGTAGATTGCCCGTTGCCAGAAGGCGCATGCGTTTTCGGCAAGCGGATGCGCCCGTCCTATTCGTTACTGCCGCATTAATCGACCTGGAATGTCACCTTGGCGTTGATGCGGTAATTGACTACTTTGTTGTTGTCGACCTGCGCTTCGAATTCCTTGATGTAAACGGAGCGGATGTTGTGCACCGATTCGCTCGCCTTCACCACGGCCGCAGTCACAGCGTCTTCCCAACCTTTCGGTGATTCGGCGAGCACTTCGATTACTTTCATGACATTCGACATGACGGTCTCCATAGAGATGGGTTTGCACGCTTGCTTGTTGCGCAGCAAAGCGTGAGCGCGCAAGGCGTGCGCGTCCCTATGGATGATAGACAGGGTTGGTGACGCCGGACTGAGCGATGTCAATCCGGGTCAAGAGGAGGCATCAGTTGCGCGCGTGAGAAATCTGGAAGTTTTCCACGCCGTCGAATGCGGCAAGTTCGCGCGACAATTCGCTGATGCGCGCGCCGCTGTTCTTGCTGAGCGCGACGGCAACAAATTGCCATTCCATCTTGCCTTCACGCATGCCGATGATGATGGAGCCGCCGGCAACTTCATAGCCGTTCTGCAGCATTCGTGCGCGCACCGCATCTTCGTGAGGCGTATGGCCGACAGCAAAACGCAATGAAATGGCGATCGCCTGACGCGACGGCAGACTGCTGGACATTCTCCGTACCGACACCATGCAAAAGGCTGACAGCAGCGCGAGCATGATGGCGGCCAGATAGAATCCGACACCGACCATTACGCCGGTCACGGACGCTGCCCAGATCGACGCCGCCGTGGTCAAGCCGCTGATGTTGAAGCCCTCTTTCATGATCACGCCGGCGCCGAGGAAACCGATACCGGTGACGATGCCCTGGATGATGCGGGTCGGGTCGGCGCCGAGGCCAACGGCAACATGGCCGCCAAACCATTCGTTTGGATAGCCGGAAATCACAGTGAGCGCGCACGATGCCATGCACACCAGTCCGTATGTGCGCATGCCAGCGGCACGACCGTGATAGAAGCGCTCGTAGCCGACCAGCAGTCCGAGCAACAACGCGCCGGTCATGCTGAAAAACACGATCAGATTACTTTCCAGCACCGGGCCGGTCCAGAAAGCGGCCAGCGATTCCAGCTTCAACATGTTCTAACGATCCTTTTCGTTTGAGGCAGAGGGAAAAACAGTCCGGGCAAACGTTCGTTATGCACGGAAACGGCGCAGGCCTTCCAGGTCGATAATCTGGATGCCGCCGTAGTCGACCTTGAGCAGGCCTTCCTTTTCCAGCACCTGCAGCGCCTGGTTGGCCCGCTGGCGTGAGGCACCTGACAGGTAACCAATTTCTTCCTGCGAGATTTGCAGCAAGGTATCGGCGCCCGGATACAGATGGGTGTTGTACATTCCCGCAAGACAGCGTGCGACGCGCGTGTCGACATCGAGCAGACGGTCGAATTCGACCATGCCGATGAACTGGCCAAGGCGTTCATTGAGCTGCATCAAGAGAAACCGCGTGAACGGCAGGCTGGTATCGAGCAGCCACGAGAAAGTGCTCGCCGGCATGCGCGCGATACGACTGTCGCGCAGCGCCATCACGTCATATTTGCGTGATTCGTGCTTGAGCAACGTGCCTTCGCCGAACCACGCGCCGGCAGAGAGGCCGGTGAAGGTGACCGATTTTCCTTCAGGTGAAAGATTGTTGATCTTCACCAGACCTTCGATCACGCCAATCCAGGCATCGACTTTTTCTCCCTTGCGGCAGACGTAGCCACCCTTGGGTACAAACTGCTCAATCGAGTCGGCCTCAACGCGTGCCAACTGCTCCGGCGTCAGATCCTTTGCCCAGATGGTCTGACGCAGCAACTCTTTCAGAGATGTTTTTTCCACTGTCATTGTGCGACGCACCAACGATATTTTTTGTTTGTGGGTGAATTGTCAGCCAAATGACAGCGCACGGAAAACGAACTGTCTAGTATCCTGACAACTAAGAATAAACGGAGACATTGTAAGCCCAGATCATTGCGACGGATACACCGTCCATCCTGGCTTGCATCGCCCACGCAGGCGCTCCGATCCCTTCAAGACGGTTAGACCTGTATAAGAGAGTGGGATGATGGCAGAGACAATGAAACCGGGGGAACAGACTTTCCCCCGCATGCTTCTTCAACACGCGCAAACGCGTCCGAACAAACCCGCCTTCCGCGAGAAAGACCTCGGCATCTGGCAAACCTGGAGCTGGTCGCAAGTCGCCGACGAAGTGCGTGCACTGGCTTGCGGCCTGGCTGCAATGGGTTTCAAGCGCGGCATGAACCTCGCGATCATCGGCGACAACCGACCGCGTTTGTACTGGTCGATGGCGGCGGTGCAATGCCTTGGCGGCGTTGCGGTGCCGTTGTACCAGGATGCGCCGGCCGCCGACATGGCCTATGTGCTCGAGGACGCGGAAATCGATTTTGCCGTGGTCGAAGACCAGGAACAGGTCGATAAGTTATTCGAGATCAAGCAAAACCTGAATCGCATCTCGCACATCATCTTCGATGACGAGCGCGGCATGCGGCACTACAAGCAAAAGGAACTGACCTCCTTTGAGCGGGTGCAGGAACTGGGACGCGAATTCGACCGCATGAACCCGAAATACTTCCTGAATGAAGTCAGCGAAGGCGGCACCAACGATACCGCGGTCATGCTGTACACCTCCGGCACCACCGGCAAGCCCAAGGGCGTATGCCAGACGCACGGCTCGTTCATGGCAGCAGCGGTCGGCGGTGTTTCGTTCGACAAGCTGACTTGCGACGACGACATTCTTTCCTACCTGCCGATGGCCTGGGTTGGCGATCACCTGTTCTCATTTGCACAGGCAATGGTCGCCGGTTTCACCGTCAACTGCCCGGAATCGGGCGACACGGTGCTGACCGACCTGCGCGAAATCGGCCCGACGTATTACTTTGCGCCGCCGCGCGTGTTCGAGAACATGCTCACTACGGTGATGATCCGCATGGAAGACGCGGGCGCCATCAAGCGCAAGATGTTCCATCACTACATGGACGTTGCGCGCCGCGTCGGCTCCGACATCCTCGACCGCAAGCCGGTCGGCATGCTCGACCGCCTCTCTTATGCGCTTGGCAACTTCTTCGTGTACGGCCCGCTGAAAAACGTGCTCGGCCTGTCGCGCGTGCGCGTCGCCTACACTGCCGGTGCAGCAATCGGCCCGGACCTGTTCCGCTTCTACCGCTCCATCGGCGTCAATCTCAAGCAGTTGTACGGCGCGACCGAAACCTGCGCGTATGTCTGCCTGCAACCCGACGGCAACATCAAGTTCGACAGCGTCGGCCTGCCGGCGCCGGGCGTTGAAGTCAAGCTGGCCGAGAACGGCGAAGTACTGGTGAAATCCGCTGCGATGCTCAAGGAATACTACAAGCGTCCGGACGCGACGGCGGAGGTGATCGACAGCGACGGCTATTTCCATACCGGCGACGCCGGCATCTTCGACGACGAAGGCCACTTGAAGATCATTGACCGCGCTGCCGACGTCGGCAAGATGACGACGGGCGACATGTTCGCGCCGAACTACATCGAGAACAAGCTGAAGTTCTTCCCCTTCATCAAGGAGGCGGTCGCCTTCGGCAACGAGCGCGATATGGTGTGCGCCTTCATCAACATCGACATGGAAGCAGTTGGCAACTGGTCCGAGCGTCGCGGCATCGCCTACTCGGGTTATACCGACCTGGCAGGCAAGCGCGAAACCTACGACCTGATCGCCGAATGCGTGGAAAAGGTGAATGCCGACCTGTCGACCGAAGCGATGATGTCAGGCACGCAGATTCACCGCTTCCTGGTGCTGCACAAGGAACTCGATCCGGACGACGACGAGCTGACCCGTACCCGCAAGGTACGCCGCCGCTTTGTTGGCGAGAAGTACAAGGTGCTGATCGACGCGCTGTATGCAGGAAAGATGACGCAATACATCGAAACGCAGGTGAAGTTCGAGGACGGCCGCCAGGGCATGGTTTCCGCCGACCTGCGCATCGTCGATGTACAAACCTACGGTGCATTGAAGAAGGCCGCTTGATATGAATGAGAATCGCAAAATCGGCGACGTGATTCTGGACCTGCAGAACATTTCGCTCTCGTTTGGCGGCGTCAAGGCGCTGACCGATATTTCCTTCGATGTGCGCGAGCATGAAATCCGCGCCATCATCGGCCCCAACGGCGCCGGCAAGAGCTCGATGCTGAACGTGATCAACGGCGTGTACCGCCCGCAGCAGGGCGAGATCGTGTATCGCGGCAAGCATCGCAAGGACATGAACACGTATGCGGCTGCCAAAAGCGGCATTGCGCGCACCTTCCAGAACATTGCGTTGTTCAAGGGCATGACTGTTCTCGACAACATCATGACCGGCCGCAACCTGAAGATGCAGACCAACTTCTTGCTGCAGGCGCTGTACTGGGGCCCCGCGCAGAAAGAAGAGATCGAGCACCGCAAGAAGGTCGAGGAAATCATCGACTTCCTTGAAATCCAGGCAATCCGCAAGACACCGGTGTCGCGCCTGCCCTACGGCTTGCAAAAGCGCGTCGAACTGGGCCGCGCACTGGCGGCGGAACCGGAAATCCTGTTGCTCGACGAACCGATGGCCGGCATGAACGTGGAAGAAAAGCAGGACATGTGCCGCTTCATCCTCGACGTCAACGACCAGTTCGGCACCACCATCGTGCTGATCGAGCATGACATGGGCGTGGTGATGGACATTTCGGATCGCGTCGTCGTGCTGGATTACGGCAAGAAGATTGGTGACGGCACGCCGGACGAGGTGCGCAGCAATCAGGACGTGATTAACGCTTATTTGGGTGTGGCGCATTAAAGGCAAGGATTTCTCCCCGACTTCGGGTGAGGACTCCACCAAGGCGCTGAATAGGGGCAAGACATGGATTTGAGTTTCTTTTTTGAAGTACTGATCGGCGGCCTGCTGGCAGGCGTCATGTACGCACTGGTGGCGCTCGGCTTCGTGCTGATCTACAAGGCATCCGGCGTGTTCAACTTTGCGCAGGGCGCGATGGTGTTCTTCGCGGCACTGACCTGCGTTGGCCTGATCGACAAGTTCGGCGTGCCGCTGTGGCTCGCCATTCCGCTGACCATGGGCGCGATGGTGCTGCTGGGTCTTGCAACCGAACGCATCGTGCTGCGACCGCTGGTTGCGCAGCATGAGATCACGCTGTTCATGGCGACCATCGGCCTGACCTTCTTTGTTGAAGGCCTGGCGCAGCTGATCTGGGGCTCGGAAGTGCGCCGCCTCGATATCGGCATCGAAGACGTGCCGATCCAGGTCCTGCTCGACAACTTCAATATCTCGATTTCGCAGTTCGACGTTACCGCCGCCGGCATCTGCGCCGTGCTGGTGACCGGATTGGCGCTGTTCTTTTCCAAGACCAAGATCGGCCGTGCGCTGCGCGCGGTGGCCGATGACCATCAGGCCGCACTGGCAGTCGGCATTCCGCTGCAACAAATCTGGGGCATTGTGTGGGCGGTTGCCGGTTTTGTCGCGCTGGTCGCGGGCTTGCTGTGGGGTGCGCGTAACGGCGTCCAGTTCGCACTGACCTTCGTCGCGCTGAAAGCGCTGCCGGTACTGATTCTCGGTGGCTTTACTTCGGTGCCGGGTGCGATTCTCGGCGGCCTGATCATCGGCGCTTCCGAAAAACTGGCCGAGGTATACATCGGCCCGATGGTCGGCGGCGGCATTGAAGGCTGGTTCCCGTACGTGTTGGCACTGCTGTTCCTGCTGGTACGACCGGAAGGCTTGTTCGGCGAGAAGATCATTCGGCGTATCTGACGGATACCAACACCAGGCGGTTTAAAAATTTCTTGTCATCCCCGCGAAGGTGGGGATCCAGCGACGTACAAGGACACTGGGTTCCCGCCTTGGCGGAAACGACGGACCGGAAAGACAAAGGAAGCAAAACATGTTCTACCGTGAAGCAGGTCAATTCAAACCAACCTACCAGGCCGACAACCAGATCTTTCCGATCCGGCAGGATCGCGTCGGCATCTACGCCGTGCTGGCATTTGCCTTCCTGGTAGTGCCGTTCATCGCATCGCCGTACATCTTTTCGGCGATCCTGATTCCCTTCCTGATTTTTGCGCTGGCAGCACTCGGGTTGAACATCCTGACCGGTTATGCCGGACAGTTGTCGCTGGGGACAGCGGCCTTCATGGCGGTCGGCGCGTTTGCGTCATACAACTTTATCCTGCGCATTCCTGGCATTCCCGTGCTGATCGCGTTCATCCTCGGCGGCCTGTGCGCAGCGCTGGTCGGTGTCGCCTTCGGTCTGCCTTCACTGCGCATCCGCGGTTTCTATCTTGCGGCAGCGACACTGGCAACCCAGTTCTTCGTGGTGTGGTGCCTGACCAAGGTGCAGTGGTTCACCAACTACAGTTCGTCCGGTGTCATCACCGCGCAGCAAATCACCATCCTCGGCTACGACTTCGATACGCCGGCCAGCAAGTACCTGTTGACGCTGGCGATTGTCTGCGTGATGGCATTGATGGTGAAAAACATGGTGCGCACCAATGTCGGCCGCTCATGGATGGCGGTGCGTGACATGGACGTGGCAGCCGAGGTGATCGGCTTCCGCCTGATGCGCACCAAGCTGCTGGCGTTTGCGGTCAGCTCCTTCTACTGCGGCGTGGCCGGCGCGCTGTACGCGTTTGCCTACCTTGGCACAGTGGAACCGGAAGCGTACAACCTGGATCTGTCCTTCCGCATCCTGTTCATGATCATCATCGGCGGCGTCGGCTCGATCATTGGCGCCTTCTTCGGTTCGGCTTTCATCATCCTGCTGCCGATCCTGCTGAACATCATTGCGCACACGCTGCAATTGCCGACTTCGGTGGCATCGAACCTGGAACTGATGGTGTTCGGCGCGCTGATTATTTTCTTCCTGATCGTCGAACCGCATGGTCTCGCACGCCTGTGGCAGATCGCGAAGGAAAAACTGCGCTTGTGGCCATTCCCGCATTGAACTGAGCATTACGTTGGAAACGACGGTTTCCAATGGTTTAAGCAACTAGTTGTTTTTGATGTCATAACAAGGAGGAGCACAATGAAGTTGATCAAATCCGTTCTGCTTGGCGCAGCACTGGCTGGCACCGTCAGCGTCGCCGCTGCACAGGAACAGTACATCCCGATTCTTTCGTATCGCGTCGGCCCTTACGCTGCAGGCGGCTCCGGCTTCTTCGGCGGAGCGATCGACTACTTCAACCTGGTCAACTCTAACGGCGGCATTAACGGCGTGAAGATCAAGTGGGAAGAGTGCGAAACCGAATACAACGCGTCGCGCGGCGTCGAATGCTACGAGCGTCTGAAGTCGAAGAATGGCGGCGCCTCGCTGATCGAACCGCTGTCGACTGGTATCGCCTACGGCGTGCTGGACCGCGTCGCCACCGACAAGATCCCGATGACCACGCTTGGCTACGGTCGCTCCGACGCTGCCAACGGCAAGGTCTTCCCGTACGTCTTCCCGCTCATCACCAGCTACTGGAACCAGGCAGCGGCAATGACTGCCTACCTCGGCAGCAAGGTCGGCGGCGTTGCCAACCTCAAGGGAAAAAAGATCGTTCATCTGTACCACGACTCTGCGTTCGGCAAGGAACCAATCCCGGTTTTTGAAGCGCAAGCGGCACAGTACGGTTTTGAACTCATCAAGATCCCAGTTGCGCACCCGGGCAACGAGCAGCAATCACAGTGGCTGCAGATCCGCCAGGCCAAGCCGGATTACGTGATCCTGTGGGGCTGGGGCGTAATGAATGCGGTAGCGATCAAGACTGCGCAGCGTAACGGCTTCCCGCGCGAGAAGATCCTCGGCGTGTGGTGGGCAGGTTCGGAGGAAGACACCATTCCGGCCGGCGATGCAGCCAAGGGTTACACCACGATGACCTTCAACACGCCGGGCAACTATCCGGTTCTCGACGAGATTCGCAAGAAGGTCTATGACGCCGGCAAGGGCAACCTTGACGACAAAACCCGCGTCGGTTCCGTGTACCACATGCGCGGCGTGACCGCGTCGATTTTGTGGGTTGAAGCGATCCGCAAGGCGCAGGAAAAATACGGCAAGGGCAAAGTCATGACCGGCGAACAAGTTCGCTGGGGCATGGAAAACCTGAACGTCGACGAAGCGCGTCAGAAGCAGCTCGGCGCCGCTGGCATGTTCCCGCCGGTGAAGACTTCGTGCGACGACCACGAAGGTTCCGGCGCGGTAAAAGTTCAGCAATGGACCGGCTCCAAATGGATTCCAATCACGCCGAACTGGGTGACGGGCGACAAGGCCCTGACCCGCAAGCTGCTTGAGGAATCCTCCGCCAAGTATGCAGCCGAGAAAAAGATCACGCCGGCTTGCCTGTAATCGATTGAGGCTCCACTCCCTTTCGGGGGAGTGGTCTCACGCAAGAGCTCGACTCTTGCGTGAGGCGACCCCGATCTGTTCGAATCCGATTCAAGAAGAGACATCATGACACCGCACACCGTAACGACGGCTGCCGAGAGCGCCGGCAAGCCCTACCTGACCGTCAACAACATTGAAGTAATCTACGATCACGTGATCCTGGTGTTGAAAGGCGTTTCGCTGCAGGTCCCGCAGGGCAAGATCGTTGCCTTGCTGGGCGCAAACGGCGCCGGCAAGTCGACCACGATGAAATCGATCTCGACGCTGCTGCGCGGCGAACGCGGCGATGTCACCAAGGGCAGCGTCGAATTCAAGGGCGAGCGCATCGACCATCTGACACCGAACGAACTGGTCAAGCGCGGCCTGTCGCAAGTGATGGAAGGCCGTCATTGCTTTGGTCACCTGACCATTGAAGAGAACCTGCTGACCGGCGCCTATACCCGCAAGATTTCGCGCGCGGAACTGAAGGATTCGCTGGACATGGTGTACCACTACTTCCCGCGCCTGAAGCAGCGCCGCATGTCGCAAGCCGGCTATACCTCGGGCGGTGAACAGCAGATGTGCGCAATTGGGCGTTCGCTGATGGCCAAGCCGTCGATGATCCTGCTCGACGAACCGTCGATGGGGTTGGCGCCACAGATCGTGGAAGAAATCTTCGAGATCGTGAAGGACCTGAACCACAAGGAAAACGTGTCCTTCCTGGTGGCGGAACAGAACACGATGGTCGCGCTGCGCTATGCCGACTTCGGCTACATCCTGGAGAACGGCCGCGTGGTGATGGAGGGCGAGGCGAAAGACCTGGCTGCCAACGAAGACGTGAAGGAATTTTATCTTGGCGTGTCCGGCGCAGGACGCAAGAGCTTCCGCGACATGAAGTTCTATCGCCGCCGTAAGCGCTGGCTGGCCTAAACATGCCGGAAGGGTGCGCCCCGCGCATCCTGCAACAGCGATGAATTACACCAGGCTCGCCGTGTATTGCAAAACGCTTCCCAATGCGGAATGGGAACGTAAATGGAGCAATACCCTGACGTTCATGGTGAACAGAAAAATGTTTGCGTTGTTCATCCTTGACGACAAGGACAAGCCGACGGACTTGTGGTGCAAGGTGGATGACGATGTGTTCCTTTCGTATACCGGACAACCCGGCATCCGGCCCGCGCCTTATCTGGCGCGCGCGAAATGGATTGCCATGGCGCCAGGAGCGATGACGGATGCAATGGCAAAGGAAGTCCTGAGCCGCGCACGCGACCTGATTTTTTCCAAACTACCGAAGCGCGTGCAACGCGCACTGCTTGAATAACAAGGCTCACCATGACCGACTTTCTCGATTCCCTGGAAACCCGCAACCCGGAACAACGTGAGCGCGCGCTCATGGCGCAACTGCCGCAACTGGTGGCACGCGCGCAGGCGGCACCCGGCTGGGCGCGCATCCTCGGCGGCGTGAAGGCGGCCGACATCACTTCGCGCGCGGCGCTGACGCAATTGCCCGTCACCCGCAAGTCGGACCTGAAGGATTTGCAACAGGCCGACGCGCCATTCGGCGGACTGACCACCACGCCCGCGCGGCAGTTGCGGCACCTTTTCATGTCGCCCGGCCCGATCTTTGATCCGGAAGGCCAGGCGCAGGATTGGTGGCGCTTTGCGCGTCCGATGGCAGCGGTCGGCCTGCGTGCCGGACATATCGTGCAAAACTGCTTTTCGTATCACTTCACGCCGGCCGCATTCATGGCTGAGGGTGGCGCGGCAAAGATCGGCTGCCCGGTCATCCCGGCCGGTATCGGCCAGACCGAAATGCAAGTGCAGGCCATGGTCGAGCTCAGGCCGGATGCTTACATCGGCACACCGTCCTTCCTCAAGATCATTATTGAGAAAGCGCGCGAAATGAACGCCGACATCAGCAGCGTGCAGCGTGCCGTCGTCGGCGCGGAAGCATTGCCGCCCTCGCTGCGCAAGTGGCTTCAGGACAATGGCGTTCCAAATGTCTTGCAGATGTATGGTTCGGCTGACATCGGCAATATCGCGTATGAGACACAGACCGACGGTCAGGTGAATCCGGGCATGGTGCTCGACGAAGACCTGATCCTCGAAATCGTTCGTCCCGGCACCGGCGACCCGGTGGCTGACGGCGAAGTCGGCGAAGTGGTGATCACGTCTTTCAATCCGGACTATCCGCTGATCCGTTTTGGTACTGGCGACATGTCGGCGGTATTGTCCGGCGTTTCACCGTGCGGCCGCACCAATACCCGCATCAAAGGCTGGATGGGACGCGCGGACCAGACCACCAAGGTGCGGGCAATGTTCGTGCATCCGTCGCAGGTAGCGGAAGTCGCAAAGCGTTTTCCGCAGATCGTCAAGGCACGCCTGGTCGTGACCGGCGAAATGGCGAACGACATTATGACGCTGCACTGCGAAGTGGACGATCCGTCCACACTTGCCGTTGCATCAATCATCGACACCATTCGGGACGTCACCAAACTGCGCGGCGAAGTGCAACTGGTGGCACGCGGCGCGCTGCCGAACGACGGCAAAGTGATCGAGGACGCGCGCAAATACGAATAAACCGCATCGCGATCCGATCGCGCACTTTTCGCCTGACTGTACAAGGAAGGCTTGACTTAATGTACGCGCAGGACAATGCTTAGGGACGCGCCATGTCCGGGCGACGGCGCGGTGGCGCAACGCTATACCGCGAACGACGCATCCGGCGTCGGGACTTCAGACTGAAAGTGTCCCAGGACTACACTCGCGCCGCGCAAGGACGAGTGTACTCACCCCTTTTATCAACCGGAGAAAAACAACATGAAAAAGCTTTTGACCATCCTGTTTGCCATCGCGGCATTTGGATTCAGCAATGCCGCATCAGCGGCCGGCGAAAAGGGAACTGCCGACGAGGCCACCGCGCTGGCGAAGAAGGCAATCGCCTACATGAAGGCCAACGGCAAGGAAAAGGCCTATGCCGAATTCAGCAACCCGAACGGTCAGTTCAAGGATCGCGACTTGTACATCTTCGTTTTCGACTTCAATGGCAAGACGCTCGCCCATGGCGCCAATCCGAAGCTGATCGACAAGAACATGCTTGACCTGAAGGACGCGGACAACAAGCTGTTCGTCAAGGATTTCGTCGAAGTGGCCAAGACCAAGGGCAAAGGCTGGGTTGATTACAAGTGGCCCAATCCAATGACGAAGACGATTGAAGCCAAGTCGACTTACGTCGAAAAGGTGGACGACGTTCTGATCGGATGCGGTATTTACAAATAAGAATTCCGGAGGAAGGCCCGGGTGTGCGCCCGGCTCTTCCCGAAATGTTGGCAAGTTCGGATGCCCTCATCCAGCTATTTCCCCCGAACCGGCCCTCCATGTGATCTCACGGCGTGTGTTGAAATGCTTTGCGCCCGGCAACGGCCCGATCCCATCCATACCGTCAGCTTGCAACGCGTAATGAGGAAGTGCGGCTAGAACGACTTCTTCACGACCTTGTCCGGTGAGGTTCCCGGCCGGTTATTGACAACCTCATCGACGCCACCCGTTTGACGCAGGTCGGTATCAACCTGTCCGTTCTGCAAGTCAACATAGGCTTGCTTCATATCGTCGCGGACCACGCTTTCCTGGCTGTCATCCGACTCGTCGCGCTCATGCGGCATGCGCGGCGTCACGCCTTTGCGTGCCGGTCGTTTGGTCTTGACCTGATGCTGCTTCAGTGTGGTTCTCATCGCGTTTCCAAATGGGTTGAGGCAATATCCATTCGAGCGCAGCGCCGCGCAAAGATTCCCTGCGCCGCTTGGTTTTTTGGCAATGACACGCCGGAAGCCTGCACGTAGGTCGTTGTTGGAAAGTTACTGCGCGAACCGCTTGTCAACAAATCGCTTACACGCCTTCGAGGATGTACAGGCGGCCGATGGAATTGGCGAGGCGAATTTCCTTTGCCTTCTGGTATTCGACGGAGTCATACCAGCCTTGCGCTGCGGCGAGCGAGGGAAATTCAATGATCACGGAACGCCAGCTCCCATTGTGTGCGTCGTCTTCACCTTCGCGCTGCTCGCGCGTGCCGCCGCGCGCGATGAACTGGCCACCGTGCTGTGCGACCGTTTCGGTGGTCAGCGTTCGGTACGCTTCATACGGTTGGGGATTGGTGACCTGCACTTCGGCAACGACATAGGCTTTTTCATTTTTTCTCCTGCTTCTTGATTTCGATTAGGCGGCGTGCGTTCAGCGCGACACTCCGGCTTGCGGGCTCGTACATCAGGACATATTATGGCCGCCTTTGTAAATGTTGCTGTACGATGAACGTCATGCGCGTCATCGCGACGCGCATCGATTCAACCCTTGCTCCGAGATCGCACCATGACTTATATCGATTCCGAATTCCACCGCAACAAAGCCCGCGCCCTGCTCAACGACGCCGAACTGATCTTTGATGCCGCCGCCGTGCAGCAAGCGGTGGACAGCGTCGCGCAAAAACTCAATGATCGTTTTGACAATGATGAAGGCGCACCGTTTCCGCTGGTACTGGGGGTGATGGGCGGCGCGGTGGTGTTTTGCGGTCAACTGCTCACTCGTCTGAAGTTTGCGCTCGAATTCGATTACATGCATGTCACCCGTTACGGCAGCAAGGATCAGGGCGGCCGGATCGAATGGAAAGTGATCCCGCGTTCCAATGTCGAGGGCCGTACCGTAATCGTGCTCGACGATATTCTGGACGAAGGCGAAACGCTGGCGCATGTCAAAGAGCGCCTGCTGGAGATGGGTGCGGCGGAAGTCGTGCTGGCGGTATTCGCCGACAAGGATATCGGCAAGAGCAAGCCGGTATATGCAGACTATGTCGGACTGACATTGCCGAACAAGTTCGTGGTCGGTTATGGCATGGACGCGTACGGCTACTGGCGCAACCTGCCGGCAATCTGGGCGATCAAGACCGTATCAGGCGCTTGAGATTGCGCTGAAAGGCTGATGCGGTCGCTTGAATGCGACCGCCTATTTTCCCAGCGATCTGCTGCTCAGCAAGACAAGAACGACCAGCATCAGGATAAAAGAAACACCCTTCCAGAAAATTACCGGATTGCGTTCAATGAGCGGCAGACGCGTCTTGTTGAGGAAAGCCTTGTTCGGATGGTGCAGGTCGAACAGGAATTCCGGCAAGTCCTCATAACGCTTGTACGGATCAGGATGCACGGCCTTCCGAATGGCCTCGTCCACCCAAAGCGGGATCTTACGATCCGTATCCGAGATAGCGTTGTACTTCAATCTTTTTTGCTCGGCCTCCGTGGTGGCTTTGGCTACTTGTGCCCCATACGGCAGTTTTCCCGTCAGCATTTGATGGGCGATCACGCCCAGCGAAAACTGATCCGAGCGAGCCGAACCGGGCTGCCCCAGAAAATATTCCGGCGCGGTGTATTGCGCCGTGCCCAGCAAGTTGTTGCGTTCGATGGGCGACGCGATTTCCATGAGACCGGCAACGTTGGTCGAACCGAAATCGATGATCTTCACCGTGCCAGCACTGTCGATCATGATGTTTTCCGGCCGCAGGTCCTGGTGCACCATTTCCAGCCGGTGGAATGCGCGCAGCCCCTTTGCGATTTGCTCGACAATCGCGCGCACTCTGTCGAGATCCGGCTTCGGGTTATCGATTATCCACTGCGACAGTGTCTGGCCTTCGATGAACTCGGTCACGACATACAGATAGTTGCGTTTTCGGCGTTGCAAGCACGGCTTCAGCACATGGGCGCTGTTGATGCGCCGGGCGATCCATTCTTCCATCAGGAAGCGTTCCAGATACGCCGGATCGCCCTGCAGGTCGATGGAAGGCGTCTTGATAATTACCAGCTCGTTCGTCTCACTGTCCGTGGCCAGGTAAATATGGCTGCGGCTGCTGCCGTGCACCTCGCGGATGATCTTGTAGCCGTCAAAACTCGCACGCGCCTCGAGTAATGGCGGAAATGGCAGCGTGGATAATTGCCGATAAATTTCGTTGGCGTCGGGATCGGGCAATTCGTCGATCCGTACCAGCTGAATGGTCAGGTTGTCCTTGCTGCCTTGCCGATAGGCTTCCTCGACGATCAGGCTCGCAGCCTGGTCCAGGTCGCCGCCGTGGTCACGGATGACGGCAGTGATGAAGCTCGCGTCCGCATGCTCATAGACGCCGTCTGTAGCAAGCAGAAACACCTCCCCCTTTTCAATCTGGAAGGTCCGGTAATCAATTTCAAGCCGGGCATCGATGCCGAGTGCACGACCGAGATAAGTTTGCCCCGGCGAGACATGAATCTGATGATCGCTGGTTAACTGTTCCAAGGCCTGTTTATGCACGCGGTAAATGCGCGTGTCGCCGACATGGAAGAGATGCGCAGTGGTGGACTTGATCACCATGGCGCTCAAGGTGCACACATAGCCGCGGTCCTTGTCGTAACGGCCCTGACTCTGCTGGGTCTGGGAATACAGCCAGGAGTTGGTAGCGACCAGCACGCGTTCCACCGATGTCTTCACGGACCAGGCTTCCGACGTGCAGTAATAGTCATCCAGAAAACCCGTGACCGCTGCCTGGCTGGCAATATGGCTGATGTCGCTGCTGCTGATGCCATCGGCGATGGCAATACCAATGCCTTTGGAACTCAATTGCGGCTCCTTCGGCACGTAGACGCCGTGGAAATCCTGATTGGTTTCCTTGCGTCCTTTGTCAGTGCACTGCCCTACCGATATCTGCAATTGAGTGGTCATATTGGATGTGCCAAGAACCCCAGACCCAACGGCACTGAGGCTCTTGTTGGTGACATCGAATTATTTAAAGGCGCGCTTCGGCGCTGTTTTGATGTGGGTCGTGTACAGGGTCAGGCCAGTGAAGGCAAGGCCGCCAAACAGGTTGCCCAGCACCGTGGGGATTTCATTCCAGATCAGGTAATCCATGAGCGAAAAGTGACCGCCCAACAAGAGGCCGGACGGGAAGAGGAACATGTTGACTACCGAATGTTCGAAGGTCATGTAAAAAAAGACCATGATCGGCATCCACATGGCGATGACCTTGCCGCTGACCGTGGTGGAAATCATTGCGCCGACTACGCCGGTCGATACCATCCAGTTGCACAACATGCCGCGTACAAAGAGCGTCAACATGCCGGCGGCGCCGAATTTGGCATAGCCTAGCGTACGGCTTTCACCGATCACACCGATCGCCTTGCCGACGGCATTGGGCTCGGTCGAGAAACCGTTGGTGAAGATGATCGCCATCAGGACCGCGACGGTAAAAGCACCGGCGAAGTTACCGATGAATACCAGCCCCCAGTTCTTCAGCACGCCGCCAATCGTCACGCCAGGACGCTTGTCGATCAAGGCCAGCGGCGACAGCACAAACACACCCGTCAGCAGATCGAAACCCAGCAGGTACAACATGCAAAACCCGACCGGAAACAGAATAGCGCCGATCAGCGGCTGACCGGTCTGGACATTGATCGTCACCGCGAATACGGCAGCCAGTGCCAGGATCGCGCCGGCCATATAGGCCCGAATCAGGGTATCGCGGGTCGCCATGAAAATCTTGGACTCGCCGGCATCCACCATCTTGGTAACAAATTCCGAAGGCGCTAGATAGGCCATGATGTTTCCTTCTCAATCGAGATTAATAAAGTGATTCGAAAATTGGGGGCGAGACATCCCCGCCGGCAATGCGCTGCCGGCAGTAGCAAGCCGTTATAAAGAAGTGCGTCTACTTACACGGCAACCCAGACCGTGCGGTTCTCGATGCGTACCGGATAAGCGCTGACCGAGTTCTCGGGAGCTTGCAGGCATTCGCCGCTTTCCAGATCGAAGTGGTGTTTGTAGATAGGCGAGGCGACCACGATACGTTCGCCGATGTTGCCGACCAGCCCGCGCGACAGCACGCTAGCCTGGGCATTGGGATCATAGTTGTCGATGGCGAACAGGCGCTCCGCTCCATGCTTGACATGGAACACGGCGACGTGCCGGTCTTTCACCAAGGCGCAGATGCCGGTATTGGGAACGATGTCATCGACCGAACACACGGGGCTCCAGCTGGTGGTTTCGCAGGTTGTTTCGCTCGTCGTTTCGATATTGTCGCGCATGATTTTTATCCTTACACTGCGGCGGGAATAATGGGAATAACAACGTTGCGTTCGTCCAGCCTGGCGGGGCGAATCTGCCCGCGCTCCTCGACAAAGACAACGTGCTGGTCGGTCTGGTCGCTGTTGACGAACTGACGGAAACGCTTGCGCGTCTCGGGGTTGGTCACCGCGCTCTTCCATTCGCATTCGTAGGTGTCGACCACGTGCTGCATGTCGGCTTCAAGTTCGGCCGCCAGCGCGAGCTTGTCGTTGATCACGACTTCCTTCAGATAGTCGAGACCGCCTTCGAGGTTGTCGCGCCAGACGCTCGTGCGCTGCAGGCGGTCGGCGGTGCGGATATAGAACATCAGGAAGCGATCGATGTACTTGACCAGGTCCTGTTTCGACAGGTCTGAGGCCAGCAATTCCGCATGGCGCGGCTTCATGCCGCCGTTGCCGCAGACGTACAGGTTCCAGCCTTTTTCGGTGGCGATCACGCCCACATCCTTGCCTTGCGCTTCGGCGCATTCGCGGGTGCAGCCGGACACACCGAACTTGATCTTGTGCGGCGCGCGCAAGCCCTTGTAGCGATTCTCCAGTTCGATTGCGAGGCCGACGCTGTCATCCACGCCGTATCGACACCAGGTCGAGCCAACGCAGGATTTGACGGTGCGCAGCGACTTGCCGTACGCATGGCCCGATTCGAAACCGGCTTCAATCAATTCTTCCCAGATCGCAGGCAACTGATCGACGCGCGCGCCGAACAAATCGACCCGCTGGCCGCCGGTGATCTTGGTGTACAGGCCGTATTTTTTGGCCACCTTGCCGACGGCAATCAAACCGTCCGGCGTGACTTCTCCGCCCGGCATGCGCGGCACCACCGAATAGGTGCCGTCCTTCTGGATGTTGCCGAGGAAGTAGTCGTTGGAATCCTGCAGGCTGGCATGGTCTTGCTTGAGGACGAAGTCGTTCCAGCAGGACGCGAAGATGTTGGCGGCAACCGGCTTGCAGATGTCGCAGCCAAGGCCTTTGCCATGGGCATGCAGCAGTGCGCCGAACGTCTTGATCTTGCCGACGCGGATCAGGTGGTACAGCTCCTGGCGCGAATACGCGAAGTGTTCGCACAAGTGGTTGTTGACGGCCAGGCCCTGCTTCTTCATCTCGGCCTTCATCACCTGCGTCACCAGCGGCACGCAGCCGCCGCAAGCGGTACCTGCCTTGGTGCACGCCTTGAGCTCGCCGATATTGGTGGCGCCGTTGGTGACTGCATCGCACAACTGTCCTTTCGACACATTGTTGCAGGAGCAGATTTGCGCAGCGGCCGGCAATGCATCGACGCCGAGTCCGGGTTTGGCCTTGCCATCGCTTTGCGGCAGGATCAGGAATTCAGGATCTTTCGGCAATTCGATCCGGTTGAGCATCATTTGCAGCAGGGTGCCGTATTCGGTGGCATCGCCCACCAGCACTGCGCCGAGCAGATACTTGCCGCACTCGGAAACGACGATCTTCTTGTACACCTGCTTGCGCTCGTCGGTGAACTGGTAGGCGCGGCTGCCGGCGGTATTGCCGATGGCGTCGCCGATGCTCGCGACGTCGACGCCCATCAGCTTGAGCTTGGTGCTCATGTCGGCACCAACAAATTCAGCCACTTCGCCAGCAAGATGTTTTGCCGTGATGCGCGCCATTTCATAGCCCGGTGCGACCAGGCCGAAAATTTGACCGTTCCAGAGCGCGCATTCGCCGATCGCATAGATATCCGGGTCGGCGGTGAGGCAATTGTTGTCGATGACAATGCCACCGCGCGCACCGATGTCGAGACCGCACTGACGCGCGACTTCGTCACGCGGACGGATGCCGGCGGAGAACACGATCATGTCGGTTTCAAGATGCGTGCCGTCGGCAAACACCATGCGGTGGCGCGCTGCTTCACCGTCAACGATTTCGACGGTGTTTTTCTGTGTGTGCACGATCACGCCGAGGTCTTCGATCTTCTTGCGCAGCACGCGGCCGCCACCTTCGTCGACCTGCACCGCCATCAGGCGCGGCGAGAATTCGACCACGTGCGTCTGCAGGTTCATGTCGCGCAATGCCTTGGCGCATTCGAGGCCGAGCAATCCTCCGCCGATCACGACACCGCTCTTTGAGCGACTGCCGCATTCCAGCATGCCTTCGAGATCTTCGATGGTGCGATACACGAAGCAGTCCTTGCGGTCCTTTCCGGGCACCGGCGGCACGAAGGGAAAGGAACCGGTTGCAATGACTAGCTTGTCGTACGACAGCACGTCGCCGCTGCTGACCGTCACGGTCTTGTTGCTGCGGTCGATTGCCGTGGCGCGGGTATTCAAATTGAGCAACAGATTGTCGCGGTCGAAGAAACCCGGCGGCACCAGGGACAGATCGGCAGCCGACTTACCGGCGAAGAATTCAGACAGATGGACGCGATCGTAGGCAGCGCGCGGCTCTTCGCACAGTACGGTCACTTCGGCGTCGTGGATGCCGGTTTCACTCAGGGATTCGAGAAACTTGTGTCCCACCATGCCGTGGCCAATAACGAGGATTTTCATAGCGTTTCCCAAAATAGTTAGGCGGTGATGTGGAGACTGGAGAGGCCGGATTCGCGATACCTGGCCGAACTCAGTGATGTCCAGGACCTACGCGACGGCGATGCTGCACAGACGAATCTGAGAAGAAAACGGGAGAGAAGCTTTACCAATGACGATGGGGCGCGAGGCATCGGCGCGTTTGGCGTACCGAGAAAGGCGATGCGGCTGGCTTGCGTTGACATTTGCTATCCAAACTATTTACGCACACCTTGGTTGTGGCGAATCAACTGCCATTTCCGTGTACGGGACACCATTGTCCAAAGAACCCGGCGCTGGGTTCTATACTTTGTAAAGCGCACTTGCTTTTATCCAACTTTAGCAATCGGCGTGCCAAGTGCTTCATGCCGATCAAGCGCCGTTATCGGGCTTTGGGCGCATCAAAGTGGGATGAAATGCATTGGGGTAGAGCGGATAGAGCACCATGTCGATGCGGTGCAGCGCACTGCAACAGTGCAGGCGCGTGCGATGCAACACGTAAAATCCGGTAGCATGAGATCTTCTGATGCGTTGCTGAATCTGCGGATGGATGACAGCTATTTTTTTCCTGACAAGTCACGACACAATCCATGAACCGATTTCTTTTCGCCGTTCTTTCAAGCGCTCTCGCCTTGCTCGTCGCCGCCTGCGGTGGCAGCACCAGCGACAGCGACATTGCGCTGTCGCCCTCCACCAGCATCGTGGAGCAGAAGGGCAGTGGCATGCCATTCGAAACATTCTCGTCGGCCGTGGCGCAGTCCGCCATCACCGAAAGGCGACTGGTCGCCGTCAAGGACAATGATGCATGGCTGCGACTCTGGGCGGAACACGCGGGTTCGACGCTCGGCGCACGACCGGCGCCGCTAGTCGATTTCACGCGCAATATGGTGATCGGCGTATTTCTCGGCAGCCGAGGCGCCTGTGACCGTGTGTCGATTGCCGCAGTCAGGCAACAGGACACGCCGGCCCGCATTGAAGTCGCTTACAAGGAAGTGTTGCCGCCGGCGAGCACGCCTTGCATCGCAAGCCTGGCCAACCCGGCTGTGCTGATTACCGTGCCGCAGTCATCGTTGCCGGTGAGTTTTACTCAGGTGCCGACTAGATCAAATGATGATCTGGTGGTGCGCAGCGGCTGGTCCTTCGGTTTCTGTCTCGACAACTGCGAGGGCTCGGCAGAAATCGCCAATGATGGCGCGACATTGCGCCTGGTCCGCAAAACGAATCCGGTATTGCCCGAAAAAGCGCTATGGGGAGCCGTGTCGGCGCCGGAATGGGAGACTCTTGCCACCAGCATCAATACCTTGCCGGAGGGCGTCATAGGCTGCCCGGACTGTGCCGATGAAGGACGTGAATGGATTGAAGTAGAACGTGCAGGACAAAAAAAGCGCGTCGACATCAGTTGTGGACGTACGCTCGCTGGTGCTGAACATCTGCAGGCAACGGTGCGCGCCATACGCGGCCGCCTTGCGGTTGCGCTTGGCTTGCCGGAGGCGTGCTCTCCCGGGATTGGTTTCGAACGGATGGCGCCGACCGTGTTTTCGTCCGGCATTGCAGACAAGCGCTTTGTTACTGTGCGCGATGCGGAGCGTTGGGCTGCGTTATGGAACGAGCATAGCGGCGGCGCGAGCGCACCGCCTGCCGTTGATTTTTCGCAGAAGATGGTGGTCGGAGTCTTTCTCGGCCGCGAATCGGTTAACTGCGGCAACATGCAGATCGAGAGCATCCGGCAACGCGCGAGTCCGGACCGGCTTGAGGTCGCTTACCGGGTGACGCCGCCGGCACCGAATATTGCGTGCATCGCGGTCGTCATCAACCAGTATTCGCTGGTGACGCTGCCGGCCACGACACTACCGGTCGAGTTCGTCAAGCTGCCTTGAACGCCACGCTGCCATAACACTGCGGACACTGCGCGAGAGGAGCGCAGTGTCATCGGCCTTATTACAATTCCAGGCGCTTGCGCGCCGCCATGTACTCGGCCTTCAGCTTCTCCATCACTTCCGGTACGGTCAGCACCGCATCCATCAGGCCGACGCCCTGCCCCGCGCCCCAGATATCGCGCCATGCCTTCGCCTTGCTGCCGCCGCCGGAGCCGAAGTTCATCGCGGTCTTGTCGGCGGTCGGCAGGTTGTCGGGATCAAGGCCGGCGGCGACAATCGATTTCTTCAGGTAGTTGCCGTGCACGCCGGTGAACAAGTTGGTGTAAATGACGTCAGCGGCAGTCGATTCGACGATCGCCTGGCGATAGCCATCATCGACATTCGCTTCCTTGGTCGCGAGCCAGCGCGAACCGATGTACGCAAAATCGGCGCCCATTGCTTGTGCGGAAAGGATCGCATCACCGGTCGCAATCGATCCGGACAGCGCGATCGGGCCGTTAAAGAACTTGCGCACTTCGCCGACCAGCGCGAACGGCGACAGGGCGCCCGCATGGCCGCCAGCCCCTGCCGCCACCAGGATCAGGCCGTCAACACCGGCTTCCAGCGCCTTCTGCGCGTGCCGGATCGAAATCACGTCGTGCAGCACAATGCCGCCGTAGCTGTGGATCGCGTCCAGCATTTCCTTCGGCGGCGCGCGCAGGCTGGAAATGATGATCGGAATCTGGTGTTTCACACAGACTTCCACGTCATGCGCGAGGCGGTCGTTGGACTGGTGCACGATCTGGTTTACCGCGATCGGGCCGACTTTCGCACCGGGATTGGCTTTCTTGTACTCGGCAAGTTCGGCCTGAATGTCGGTCAGCCAGGTATCCAGCAATTCCGCCGGACGGGCATTCAATGCAGGGAACGAACCGACGATCCCGGCCTTGCACTGCGCCTTGACCAGTTCCGGACCGCTGGCGATGAACATTGGTGACGCGATGACGGGAAGGCTGAGATTCTGCAGAACCGGCGGCAAATGCTTGTTGCTCATGACAACTCCTTTGGTGTGGGGCGAATGCGGCCTGAGGCGGCATCCATTGCAATATTTTCAATTCGCAATTCGCACTCTGATTGCGTTTTACTGTATTCTATTTATGATGTTATCAGAAAAAACGTTGTTTTTGTCAAAGCCTATTTTTACATGAAAACCAAAAAACCGCCCGTCGTGGACTTCCGTCAGGCGCAAGAAGAATTGCGCGTCACCTTGCGCCAGGGAATGCTCGACGCCGCCACCCGTTTGCTGACTGAAGAAGGTCCGGCTGCGATGACCGTGCGCCGCGTCGCCGATGCGGTCAACTGCTCGACCACGCTGCTGTATTCGCTGTTCGGCGGCAAGGACGGCCTCGCCAACGAACTCTATCTGGAAGGCTTTGCGCGCCTGAAGGAAGAATTCCGCGAAGCCTCCGAGCACGCATCGAAGAAAAACACCGATCAGGACGGCCTGGCGCCGCTATGGCTGCATGCGCGCGTCTATCACCAGTACGCGAAGCGCAATCCGAGCTATTACATGGTGATGTTCGGCGACGCCATCGCCGGCTTCGTGCCGCCGGTGGAGTCGCGCAAGCAAGCCTGGGAATCGCTGGCAGTGCTGATCGAAACCTTCGACACCTGCATGAAAAGCGGCGCGCTGCCCGCCTCCAACCCGACCGCCGCCGCGCGCCTGCTGTGGGCGGCGATGCACGGCGCGGTTAGTCTGGAACTGAAAGGCTATTACTTGAAAACCGAACGCGCCGACGAATTGTTCGACGCGGCAGTCAATGCGGTGCTGCGCTCGTTGCAAGTAGGTCCGTTCGACCCACAAAAATAGCAGTCACGCACAACAATAACCACCCAAGGAGATTCCATGACTTACCAATGCGTCGCCTTCAGCATCACCGACAAGGTCGCCCACCTGATCCTCAACCGTCCTGCCGCCCTCAACACCATGCAGCCGGTGTTGTGGCGTGAACTGACCGACATCCTGCAAACCCTGCAGCGCGATGCATCGGCACGCGCCCTGGTGATTTCCTCGACTGGCAAGCACTTCACTGCCGGCATGGCGCTCGACGTGTTCGGCGCCGACGAAGGCATCTCGCTCAACGACGGCAGCGCCGGCGGCCGCGCCAACATCGCGCCGCAACTGACCGACATGCAGCAGGCATTCACCCTCATCGAACAACTGCGCATGCCCGTCATCGCCGCCATCCAGGGCGGCTGCATCGGCGGCGGCGTCGACATGATCAGCGCCTGCGACATTCGCCTTGCCACTGCAGACGCCTTCTTCTGCATTCAGGAAATCAACATCGGCATGACCGCCGACCTCGGTACGCTGCAACGCCTGCCGAAGCTCATTCCCGAAGGCATCGTGCACGAACTCGCCTACACCGGCCGTCGCCTGCCCGCACAGCGCGCACTCGCAATCGGTCTGGTCAACGAAGTGTTCGACACGCAAGAAGGCATGGTCGAAGCCGCATTGCAGATGGCAAAAGAAATTGCGGAGAAACCGCCGGTCGCAATCTGGGGCACCAAGCAGGCAATTCACTATGCACGCGATCACTCGATCCACGACGCACTTCAGCAGATGGGCTGGTTGCAGTCAGGTATCTGGCGTACCGGAAACCTAGTGGAAGCCTTCATGGCGAAGCAGCAGGGACGCACACCAGACTTTGATGATTTGCCACCCCTGCATTCGTTTTCGGATGCAAAGTACGATCTGAAGTAAGCCTCGGACGCAGCACCTAAAGGCTGTTGCAATTCCGCTGTGAGCTGCCGACAAGTTGAATGGCAAGGCGGAAAAAGAAGCGCGACTTGTCTGAGCCAAAGGCGAGTTTGTTGCGCTTCCCGCCTTGCCATTCAACTTGTCGGGAACCCCGAAGGGGCAGCTCACCGCGGCCGCCTTCTTTTGCTTACTTTTCTTTGCGAGACAAGAAAAGTGAGCGGCTGCCGGGCCGCCCCCGGCATGCATCCACGACGAGGCAACCGGTTTGAATCACCGGAGAGTCAGCGACAACCGAAGTATGGATTCCCGCCTGCGCGGGAATGACGGAGGCATAGGAAAGGCTCACTCGCATTTGGACCGTTCACCCCAGCACCACACAAACAAAACAAGGAGACAAGCATGTTCCAACCCAAACTAATGCAAGGCAAACGCATCCTCGTAACCGGCGGCGGCACAGGCCTGGGCCGTGCCATGGCCGAAAAATACCTCTCGCTAGGCGCCGACATTTACATCTGCGGCCGCCGCAAACAAGTCTGCGACGACACCGCCAAAGAAATGATGGCTACCCACGGCGGCAGCGTCAAAACCTTCGGCCTCGACATCCGCGATGCCGCAGCCGTTGACGACATGGTCGAGCAGATCTTCGCCGATGGCCCGCTCACCGGCCTGGTCAACAACGCCGCCGGCAACTTCATCTCGCCCACTGCTGCCCTCTCCCCGCGCGGCTTCGACGCCGTCGCCAACATCGTCATGCACGGCACTTTCTACGTCACACACGCAGTCGGCCGCCGCTGGGTCGAGATGGCTGCCAAGGGCCAATGGAAACCGGAAGACGGCTACCGCAGCGTGATCTCGATCATCGTCACCTGGGTACTGAATGGCGGCCCGTTTGTGGTGCCGTCCTCGATGAGCAAGGCAGCGATCCACGCGATGACCATGTCGCTGGCAACGGAATGGGCACAATACGGCGTGCGCCTGAATGCGATTGGCCCCGGCGAAATTCCGACCGAAGGCATGAGCAAGCGCCTCAACCCCGGCGAAGAACCGGGTGCGCGCTCAGCCGCTGTCAATCCGATGGGACGTGCGGGCAAAATGGAAGAGTTGCAGAATCTCGCCACCTTCCTGATGGCCGATGGCTGCGAATGGCTGACCGGTCAGGCAATCATGATGGATGGCGGCAATCATCTCGCCACCGGCGGCAATTTCTATGAATTGCGCTCATGGTCGCAGGACCAGTGGAAAGAAGCACGCGACCGGATCGAAGCGCAAAACAAAAAGGACCGCGAACAGCGCACGTCCTGAAATTCAATCCTTGTTGTGCAGTGCGCCGCCAGCCACATCGGCGGCGCCGGCGCGCACCAGTTGCGCGACCGCCCATTGCGCGAGTTCATCCGGCGACTTGTTCAGATAACGGCGATTGGTTTCACTGAACAGGCGCATATCGGACAGCAATTGCAGCACGTCGCCCAGAGGGATGCTCTGCCGCTCCAGCAGCAAGAACTTCAGCAAGACCTTGATCGCGTTCTGCGCATTACGCACCGGATCGGCGATGAAATAATCGATGCGCGAAAACGCGGTTTCCAATGCACGGTCAACTTCGGTGAACGGTGCGCCATGGCCGGGGATAACGAGTTTCACGTCGAGCGTGGCAATCAGTTCCAGCGTTGCACGCACGTCGGCAAATCCCGGTTCGCCATCGAGTTCCGGGAACACCACGCCAAAACCGTTTTCCCATAAGGCATCGGCGGAAATCAGAATGCGCTCGTCAGGACAGTAAAACACCAGCGAATGCGGATCGTGTCCGGGCGCGCCCAGCGCCTGCCATGTGATGTCGCCCAGCTGGAATACATCGCCCGGCGCCAGCGTGGCGTCGAAGTGAAAGCGCTCGCATTGCTGACCGGTGGCGGCGTAGGTCAGCTCGTCCTCGTTCCAGGTGCGCACCTTGTCGGCTTCGGCGAGCGGAATCGCGGTATGGCAGGCATACGTGCGCTGCAATGCGGCGTTGCCGCCGCAGTGATCGGAATGCAGATGGGTATTGACGAGACGATCGAGCGTGCGCCCCTGCAGCGCGTGCTGCACCAGCGCGACGGTCTGCGCCGCGTGGCTCTTGTAGCCGCTGTCCACCAGCGCGGTTTCCTTGCTGCCAATGAACAGGATATTGTTCGACGACAGCCAACCGCGCTCGAACACGCGCATGGAGGCAGGGAGCTTCATTTCTTCATCTGATAAGCGAGAGAAATTTTTGCGAATTCGACCAGCACATTTTTGGAGCCTCCATTGAAGGTGGCGTAAGCCGATCCGGTACGCACAATCAGACGCGGCGGAAAGATCGCGCTCAGGAACGGAATGCCGATCATCTTCGCGCTGCGGATATCGCGCCACTCGACATGGCGGTTATACATCCAGGTCTGCGTAATGCCGGACTCGTCCACCGTCACGGTGGAACGCAGGAACCAGTAATAGCTGATACCCAGCATGAGCGCAGCGCACAGCAGCAAGGCCTTGATGCCAAAACCATAATCCATCAGAGGAAAGCGCAGCACGACTGCGACGCCGTAAACCCCCAGCACGACGGTGACCACCGTTGCCAGCAGTTTGAACCACGGGCTGTAGGCCGGTCCGGTGACGGTTTGCTCGGGTTTGTAGAAGTCGAATTTCATTGGTTTGTTTATTGATCTATCTGTTACGTTGAATGCCTTGCGGGAGTTCCTGCGCGCTCTTGAATTGTCCGGAACGAAAGAAAGGGTCACCGCGCAGGTAGGCAATCAGCATGTCGGTGGAATCCACGCCCCAGAAGCAGCGATTATCCACGACTGCGGTCGGTACGCCAAACACCTTCGCCGCAATTGCATTTTCGCCATGATTGCGCAGATGCTGCTTCACTTCGGGTGTATCGAGCATCGCTGGCTCGACTCGCAATTCCTGTAGCAAAGCATCCCACGCGGCGCTATCTGTGGGCAGATTCCCATCGCGCCATACATAGCGGAACAAGCGCTGCACGACTTCCCGTGTGCTGCCGAGCGCGATGCATAGGCGCAGCAACGGCAGCGGATTGAACGGATGATGCGCCGGCATTTTCATCGGAATGCCGTGCTTGTGCGCAAGCCATGCGCAGTGCTCGAAAGTCCATTGGCGCTTGGGGACAATCTCGGCCGGTCCGATGTTATTCCAGTGGTTGAGCAGGCCGGCAAACAGTACCGGCTTGAAGCGAATCTGCACGTCGTCAGGCAACAAGTGCAACTGCTCGCTTTGCAGGTAGGCGAAGGGAGAAATGAAATCGAAATACCAGTCCAGTTGTGTCATGCCTGTCTCCCTTTTTATTCGCGTCCTGTCACTGACCGAGCGCGTATTGCACGTCACTCGCCCTTACCATTCGCCGCCACATCCTAAAACAGTTCTTCCTGCCGTCGCCTGATCTCCACCCACACCTTGCGCTTCATCTCTTCCGTCGCGCTACTCCACTGCGCAATCTCGTTGATGGTGCGATAGCATCCTTCGCACAATCCCGTCTGCGGATGCATCTTGCAGATACTGATGCATGGCGAAGGCGCCTTGCCGGGATCCTTGGACGGGTCGAAATCGATCATTGCACTCATGCCGCGCGCTTCGCCTTCTTTTCCGCCAGTCGGGCGTTGAATTTCTCGGGGTTGATGATCATGCGTTCATGCACGCCTTCGGTGATCTTGTCGACGCCATCCCATGCCTCGACGCGAAACCTCACACGACGCCCGTCCACCTCCACCACTTCGCCGCGAATGGACAGCGTCATGCCGGGTGGGGTCGCCGCCAGGTGCGTAAAATTCACCAGCACGCCGACGCTCTGCTCGCGCGGCCAGTCGACGAAAGGCATGATGCCGTTTACACAGGCCAGCTCCATCATGCCGACCATGTAACCGGTCGCCAGCACGTCGGGCATGTCGAGGCAAAAGCCGGTGTCGTGGTAGAGCTGGGGCACGGTCGAGCGCTCCGGCACCACATAGGTCCATTCGAATGCAATGCCGGGTTTCAGGTCGGGGCTCATCTGCTAGGCCTTGATCTCATCGAGGTGGTTGTTGACATGCATGCCACACGGCTTCGTACTTGGCCTGATCGACGCGCCTTGCGAAGTGCACGCATCGCGCCTCGGATGATGAAGACCATTTACGATTGGTCGAGGTGGCCATGAGCATCGTGCGTTGGTAGTTCTTCTATTGCGTCCGCAACGCGACATCCACGACCGGCGCGCCCGTCATGGTGACCAGTTGCTGCGGCGTCAGGTTGAATACGGCGTGCGGATGCCCGGCTGCCGCCCAGACGCTGGCGAGTTGCATCAGGTCTTCGTCGATCAGCATGACGGTCTTTTCAACATGGCCGACAGGACAGACGCCGCCGATGGCGTAACCGATGCGCGTCTTCACGAATTTCGCATCCGCGCGTCCCAGCGGTCCGACCAGCGCGGCCACTTTGTTTTCATCGACACGGTTGGCGCCGCTGGCGACCACCATGACGGCGGCATCATCGGACAGGCGTCGGAACACGATGGACTTGGCAATTTCGGCCACCGTGCACCCGAGACCGGCAGCGGCCTCAGCCGACGTCTTGCCGGTTTCGGGCAGCAACACGACCGGCTTATCGTGACCGAGTGCGCTGAGCAGGTTGGCGACGCGTTGTGCGGTATCGGGCAATGGTTTGTCGAGCATATTCGTGTCTTTACTTAATCTCTACCTGATTTCAATTTGAAGCCTTCAGCCAACAATGTGCAAGGAAGCGATGCGACGGCGCAATGCTGGCACTACTTCGCGTTCGAACCATGGATTGGTTTTCCACCATCCTTGATTGCGCGGACTCGGATGCGGCAAGGGCAAATAGCGCGGCAAATAATCTTCATAGGCCGCCACCGTGGCGGTCAGCGTCGCCTTGGCATTTTCCCGCAAATACCATTCCTGCGCATACCGGCCGATCAGCAGCGTCAGTTCCACTTTTGGCATTGCTGCCAGCAGCCGCGCGTGCCATGCCGGCGCGCATTCGGGGCGCGGCGGCAAGTCGCCGCTCTTGCCTTTTCCCGGATAGCAGAAAGCGGTTGGTACGATGGCCACCCGCTGCGCATCGTAGAACACGTCGCGCGATAGTCCCAGCCAGTCGCGCAAGCGGTCGCCGGACGGATCGTTCCACGGAATGCCGGTCTCATGCACGCGGCGTCCCGGCGCCTGTCCGATAATCAGCAGCTTCGCTTCTGCATCCGCCTGCACGACCGGTCGCGGCCCGTGCGGCAGATGCTGTTCGCACAGGCGGCAGGCACGCACCTCGGCAAGCAGAGGCACCAGCTTTCCGGTGCTCACCAGCTGTCCGGCTTTACGCCGCCCGCTTTGCCGCGATGGCGTTGCCGGCGCGGCTGACCGCCTTGCGGCCGAGGTGCTGCGAAATGAACTGGCCTGCATCCACCACCGCGTCGAGATTGATGCCGGTATCGATGTCCAGACCCTGCAACATGTACAGCACGTCCTCGGTCGATACGTTGCCGGTGGCGCCCTTTGCATAGGGGCAGCCGCCGAGGCCGGCGACAGAGGAATGGAATATCGAAATGCCGACTTCCAGGCTGGCATAGATATTCGCCATGGCCTGTCCGTAGGTGTCATGAAAATGGCCAGACAGTTGCGTAATCGGGAAATTTTGCGCGGCGATATCCATCACGGCCTGCACCTTTTTCGGCGTGCCGACGCCGATGGTGTCGGCGATGTCGATTTCATCGCAGCCCAGTTCGCGCAGGCGGCGCACCACATCGGCCACATTTTCCAGCGGAACCTCGCCCTGGTAGGGACAGCCGAATGCGCAACTGATGCTGCCGCGCAGGCGCATCTTGTTTTGCTTGGCGGCTTCGGCGACATCGCGGAAGCGCTCGATTGATTCGGCGATCGAGCAGTTGATGTTCTTTTGCGAGAAGGCTTCCGACGCTGCACCGAAGATCACCACTTCGTCGGCCTTGGCGGCCAGAGCGGCTTCAAAGCCCTTCATGTTTGGTGTCAGTGCCGAGTAGATGACGCCGGGCTTGCGCTTGATGCGCGCCATCACTTCCGTGGAGGTCGCCATCTGCGGCACCCATTTCGGCGACACGAAGGAAGCCGCCTCGATGTTGCTGAAACCGGCATCAGTCAGGCGATCGACCAGCTCGATCTTGACGTCGGCGGAGATGGTTTCCTTTTCATTCTGCAAGCCGTCACGCGGACCGACTTCGACGATTTTGACTTTATAGGGCAGGGTCATTTCAGTTTCCTTCCACTGTCTTTCGTACATTTGTCATTCCAAACACAGTGAGATCTCTAACGGAGTAGATGTCTCACTGTATTCGAAATGACGGAGGAAGATGGAGCAGGTCAGGCCGCCTTGAACGCCAGCAACTGCGCGCCTTCCGCCACCTGATCGCCGACCGCGTACAGCAAATCTTCCACCGTCCCATTGGCCGGTGCGGCGATCGTGTGTTCCATCTTCATCGCTTCCATGATCAGCAATGGTGCGCCTTTTTCGACGGTCTTGCCTTTTTCCACCAGCACTGCAACGATCTTTCCCGGCATCGGCGCTGTGAGGCGGCCACCTTCCGCTTCGGCCTCACCCGCATGTGCGAGCGGATCGTTGTAGTTCAACTGATAATGCACGCCACCGGTAAACACATGGAACATTTCCCCGGCACGCACCACGGTGCCTCGCACGGTGGCGCCATCGAGTTTGATCACCAGATGCAAACCGTTGCGCTCGACCAGTGTCATGCCGACAATGGATTCTCCCTGGGCAATCGACCAGCCGGTGTCGCGATAGCCGACCGAGACCGGGCAGGCATTCGCTTCATCGGAAAAGTCGAGCTGGCGCAGTAGCGTGCCGTTCATGCGCCAGCCGCTGGTATTGGCCCACGGGTCGTTGGCGGCGGCGCCGGCATTCTGCTCGGACACCAGCAGCGATGCCGCGGCCAGTGCCAATACCTGGACCGACAACGGCTTCGCCGGCGGAAACAAGGCATCGCCATTGCGTTCGATCAGGCCGGTGTCGAGATCGGCGCCGGAGAACGGCTTGCTTTCCACCAGTCGCTTCAGGAAAGCGACGTTGGAAGCAAGGCCGACGATCTGATATTCCGACAAGGCTTGCGCCATGTGACCCAGCGCTTCGTCGCGATCATTGCCCCAGACGATCAGCTTGGCGATCATCGGGTCGTAGAACGGCGATATCGCATCGCCCTCGCGCACGCCGGAATCGATGCGGACCGCCGATGGCGCTCCTGGAGCGACGCCCTTGCCGAGCTCGAATGTCACTGCCTGCGGTGTATGCATGTGGCGCAGCGTGCCGATGGACGGGAGGAAGCCCTTTTCCGGATTTTCGGCATAGATACGCGCTTCCAAAGCATGGCCGTGAATCTTCAGTTCATCCTGCTTCTTTGGCAGCGCTTCACCGGCGGCGACGCGCAATTGCCATTCGACCAGATCCGTGCCGGTAATCATTTCGGTGACCGGATGTTCGACCTGCAGGCGCGTGTTCATTTCCATGAAATAGAACGAACCGTCCTGGTTGGCGATGAATTCGACCGTACCGGCGCCGACATACCCGACCGCCTTGGCAGCGGCCACGGCCGCTTCGCCCATCGCGCGGCGGCGCTCTTCAGTCATGCCGGGTGCCGGCGCTTCTTCCAGCACCTTCTGGTGGCGGCGCTGCACCGAGCAATCGCGCTCGAACAGGTAGACGCAATCGCCCTTGGTATCCGCGAACACCTGGATTTCGATGTGGCGCGGACGGGTCAGGTATTTTTCGACCAGCACCTTGTCGTCGCCAAAACTGTTGATCGCTTCGCGCTTGCAGGATTCCAGCGCGGCCTTGAAGTCGGCGCTTTTCTCGACGATGCGCATGCCTTTGCCGCCGCCGCCCGCACTGGCCTTCAGCAATACCGGATAGCCGATCTTGTCAGCCTGGTCCTGCAGAAAATCCGCATCCTGCGTGTCGCCGTGATAGCCGGGAACCAATGGCACATTGGCTTTTTCCATCAGCGCCTTGGCGGCCGACTTCGAACCCATCGCGCGAATCGCCGAAGCCGGCGGGCCGATGAACACTAAACCCGCTTTTGCGCAGGCTTCCGCGAAGCCTTCATTTTCCGACAGGAATCCGTAGCCGGGATGGATTGCCTGCGCGCCGGTGGCGAGTGCAACCTCGATGATCTTGTCACCGAGCAAATAGCTTTCCTTGGCCGGCGGCGGGCCAATCAATACGGCCTCATCGCAGACAGCGACGTGCTTGGCATTGGCATCTGCTTCCGAATACACCGCGACGCTTTTGACGCCGAGACGGTGAGCAGTGGCGGCAACGCGGCAAGCAATTTCGCCTCGATTGGCAATTAGAATTTTTGTGAACACGCTGGCTCCTTTGGGTTAGCGGGTAAGTCTCTTTGTTTTAATGCATTCGTTGCATTCTCTCTCCACGCGGGAGAGAGAAATTTCATTCAATCGTTATGCGCGAGCTTCGCATCGACGGTCGTATGTTTTACACGCAGGCCGAGTTTTTTCAGCAATGCCATGTCCGCATCCGCATCCGGATTGCCGGTGGTGAGCAGCTTGTCGCCGTAGAAAATCGAATTGGCGCCAGCGAGGAAGCACATTGCCTGCACCGCTTCGCCCATTTCACGGCGGCCGGCGGAGAGGCGCACGCGTGCCTTCGGCATCGTGATGCGCGCGACTGCGATGGTGCGCACGAATTCCAGTGGATCAAGCGGATCGAGGCCATGCAAGGGCGTGCCTTCGACCTGCACCAGGTGATTGATCGGCACCGATTCCGGATACGGGTCGAGATTCGCCACCTGCGCGATCAGACCGGCGCGCTGGCGGCGCGATTCACCCATGCCGACGATGCCGCCGCAACACACCTTGATGCCAGCGCTGCGCACCTTGTCGAGTGTGTCGAGGCGATTTTCGTAGCTGCGGGTGCTGATGATGTCGTTGTAGAACTCCGGCGCCGTGTCGAGGTTATGGTTGTAGTAATCGAGGCCGGCAGCGGCGAGGCGTTCGGCCTGGCCGTCTTCCAGCATGCCAAGCGTAGCGCAGGCTTCCAGTCCGAGTTCCTTCACACCGCGCACCATGGCTTCGACATGGTCGAGGTCGCGATCCTTCGGCCCGCGCCAAGCTGCGCCCATGCAAAAACGCGTCGCACCGTGTTTTTTCGCTTCGCGCGCGGCGGACAGCACGGTGTCGAGTTCGAGCATTTTCTGCGCCTGCACGCCGGTGTCGTAACGTTGCGCCTGCGGACAGTAACCGCAATCTTCCGGACAACCGCCGGTCTTGATCGACAGCAGCGTGGCGAGTTCCACTTCCTGCGGATCGAAATGTTCGCGATGCACTTGTTGCGCGCGGAACAGCAAATCATTGAAGGGCAGGTCAAACAGTTCCAGCACCTTTTCCACCGGCCATGCCTGCGCGGCGATCGCCCGCAGTTCAGCAGGCGTCGGGAGTTGCTGGAATGTGATCGGTTGCGACGACATGAACGACTTCCTTTACATCAAAGTGAAACAGAACCTGCGGGGCGCGCCTTCGGCCAGCCCGGCAAACTTGAAAAATCGAGATGGTCGGCAGCAGCAGCCGGCGATGCTGCCGGCAGGCGCGGAATGCAGCCCAGCAGCGGCGCCGGCAAGCGTGCGCTGAGCGCATCGAGGTTGGCCATGCCATGACGCATGCCGAGGTCCACCACATTAGCGACCCAACCGGCCAGCGTCAGGCCGCGCGCGCGAATCGCATCGGCAGTCAACAAGGCATGGTTGAGGCAGCCGAGGCGCAGGCCGACCACCAGCACGACCGGCAAGCCGAGTTGCTGCGCGAGATCGGCGGTATCGGTTTGCGCCGACAGCGGCACGCGGAAACCGCCGACGCCTTCCACCACCACCGCGTCGGCCGCGACGGCGACACGGTCGTAACAGGCGCGGATATGCGCGATATCGATGGCAATGCCTTCCTGCGCAGCGGCGATATGCGGTGCGGTTGCATCGCGCAACAAGTACGGTGTGGTGAGTTCCTGCGGCAGCGCTACATTGGCGGCGGCCGCAAGAAGTTCCATATCGTCGTTATGCCAGATGCCATCGCGCAATTCTGCGCCGGCGGCTACGGGTTTCATCGCGGCGGCGCGCACACCTTGCTGCGCAAGCGCGTGCAACAGCGTGGTGGATACGAGGGTCTTGCCAATTTCGGTATCGGTGCCCGTGACGAAATAAGCGATGGAAGCTGTCATGCGAAGGCCTCCAGCACATTCAGCGCGCTCGCCATCTGCGCGACATCCTGTCCGGTATGCGCAGCGGACAAGGTGATGCGCAAGCGGGCAGTTTCTGGCGGCACGGTGGGCGGACGGATGCCGGGCACCCAATAACCTTGCTCGTACAGCGCCGCTGCGGCACGCATGGTTTCGTCGTTCCTGCCGATAACAATTGGCTGGATTGCGGTGTCGGATGGCATCAGCTTCCAGCGTTGCAATGCGAGTGTATTTCGCAGTTGGGTAATCAAGGCATTGAGATGCGCGCGGCGTGCCACGCCTTCCGGCCCTGCGATGATGTCCATGCTGGTCAACAATGCGTGTGCCAGCGCTGGTGGAGCCGCAGTGGTGTAAATATAAGGGCGCGCGCGCTGCACCAACCACTCGATCACGGTCTCATGCGCAGCAACGAATGCGCCGCCGACGCCGGCGGCCTTGCCGAGTGTGCCCATATAGATCAGGTAAGGCGAACGCAAAACGAAATGCTCCAGCGCGCCGCGTCCATTTTCACCAAGTACGCCAAAGCCGTGCGCGTCGTCAACCATCAACCATGCGCCGTAGCGTTCGCACAGCGCGAGCAGTACCGGCAAGGGTGCGAGGTCGCCATCCATGCTGAACACGCTGTCGGTGACAACGATTTTGGTTTTGGCCGCGCTTTCTTTCAGCAATGCTTCCAGTGCCTGCGTGTCACCGTGCGGATAGACCTGCACATTGCCACGCGACAGACGCGCGCCGTCGATCAGCGATGCGTGATTCAGTGATTCGGAAAAGATGTCCGCATCGCGCCCGGCCAGCGCAGACAGCACCGCAAGGTTAGCCATGTAGCCGGTGCAAAAATACAGCGCCCGCGGCGACTCCAGATGCGGCGACAGGAAGTCGGCGAAACGCTCCTCTAGCAACGCGTGCGCGCGCGAGTGTCCGCTGATCAAATGCGATGCGCCGCTGCCGGCGCCGTAACGCGCGGCACCTTCGCGCAATGCTTCGATGATCGCCGGATGGGCCGCGAGGCCCAGATAGTCGTTGCTGCAGAATGCCAGCATGTCGCGGCCATCAACCGTCACGCGCGGTGCGCTCGGTGTGTCGGCGATACGGCGGCGGCGGCGCAGAGTCAGCTTGTCGACCTGCTGCAGGTCCTGCTGGAGTGCAGAGAGAAGTTCCATGCTCATGCACCGATCACTTTCGCGAACACGGAGTGCGTGCGCGCGGCCAGCAAGGAAATTTCCTCGTCATCGAGAATATATGGTGGCATCAGGTACACCGTACGGCCGATGGGACGCAGCAGCAATTCCTGTTGTTGCGCTTCAGTAAAGAAGCGACGCGAGAAGGTCGCGGCCTGCGCGGGGTCGTCGACCACGGCATCGAAGGCCCAAATCATGCCGCACTGGCGGAAATGGCGCACTTGCGGATGCGCGGCGAGCGGCGCGAGCGCGGCAGTGATTTTTTCTGCCCGTTCGCGATTGCGCACCAGCACATCGTCGTCATCGAAAATCGCCAGCGTCGCCAATGCCGCCCTGCACGCGAGCGGATTCCCCGTGTACGAATGCGAATGCAAAAAACCGCGACGCATGTCGGTATCGTAGAACGCCTGGTAGATCGCATCGCGCGTCATGACCAATGACAGCGGCAGGTAGCCGCCGCTGATGCCCTTTGACAGGCAGACAAAATCCGGCCAGATGCTCGCTTGCTCACAAGCGAAGAAGGTACCGGTACGGCCGCACCCCACGGCGATTTCATCGGCGATCAGATGCACCTCATAACGGTCGCAAAGCGCACGTACTTCCCGCAAATATGCCGGGTCGTGCATTGCCATGCCGGCTGCGCATTGCACCAGCGGTTCGATAATGACGGCGGCGATATGCGATCCACGTTGTTGCAGCAAGGCTTCCAGTTCGGCTGCGGCACGGCGAGCAACATCGGCGGCGCTTTCGCCTTCCTGCGCATTGCGTGCATCCGGCGTCGCCACCACATGGGTCTGTTGCAGCATGGGGCCGTAAGCATCGCGGAAAATCGCGACATCGGTGACCGCGAGCGCGCCGACTGTCTCGCCGTGATAACTGCCCTTGAGGCAGACGAATTCGCGCTTGTCCGATCTGCCGCTGTTGCGCCAGAAATGGAAACTCATCTTCAGCGCGATTTCAGTTGCCGACGCCCCGTCGGACGCATAAAACGCATGACCAAGCACATGGTTGGTGCGTGCCGACAATTGCTCCGACAGCGCGATCACCGGTTCATGCGTGAAACCGGCAAGCATCGCATGTTCGAGCAGGTCGAGCTGGTCCTTAAGTGCTGCATTGATGCGCGGATTGGCATGGCCGAACAGATTGACCCACCATGAACTGATTGCATCGAGATAGCGGCGGCCGTCGGCATCGTACAGCCATGCGCCGCGCCCATGGCTGACCGGCACCAGCGGCACCGTCTCGTGGTGCTGCATCTGCGTGCACGGGTGCCAGACGCTCTTCAGGCTGCGTTCGATCCAATCTGTTTTCAGGCTTGCGTTCAAGTACGACTCCAATCCATTCGACCGCCGCCGCGCCTAGCCCAACCAGTTCGGCTTGCGCTTCTCGAGGAACGAGCGCACACCTTCCTTGCCCTCTTCGGAACTGCGGATATCGGCAATGCGCTCGGCAGTGTCGGCAATCAATGCCTCGCTGAGCGGGCGGCCGGCCACATCCTGCACCAGGCGCTTGGCTTCCTTCACGGCGTTCGGACTGTTCGACACCAGCGCTTTCACGATGTCGGCAACGGCGGCATCCAGTGCGTCGGCAGCGACCACCTGGTGGACGAAGCCGATGCGATGCGCTTCCTGCGCGGAGAAACGTTCCGCGGTCAGAAAATAGCGACGGGCGGCGTTTTCGCCCATCCCGATAACGACGTAGGGCGAGATTGTCGCAGGAATAAGACCCAGTTTTACTTCGCTCAGGCAAAAATTAGTTGCCTCATTGGCAACCGCGATATCGCAGACGGCGACCAGCCCCATGCCGCCCGCATAACAGTCGCCCTGTACCTTGGCGACCACCGGCTTTGGACAGGCGTAAATCGTGCGCAGCATTTCGGCCAGCTGGGCGGCATCCGCACGATTTTCGTCGCGCGTATAGCCGGCCATTTTCTTCATCCAGTTGAGGTCGGCGCCGGCGCAGAACGCCGGGCCGTTGGCGGCCAGCACAATCGCGCGCACGTCGTCGTTTTGCTCCAGATCGCGAAATGCCTGCGTGATTTCTGCAATCGTGGTTTCGTTGAACGCATTGCGCACGTCCGGACGATTCAGCGTGACCGTAGCCACGCGGCCTTCGATAACAAGTTCGAGAGTTTGATAGCCCATGCTTACATCCTGAATACGCCGAATTTCGTGTCTTCGATCGGCGCATTCAGCGACGCGCTCAATCCCAGTCCCAGTACCATGCGCGTATCAGCCGGATCGATCACGCCGTCATCCCACAGTCGCGCAGAGGCATAATACGGATGGCCCTGATGCTCGTATTGTTCGCGGATCGGCGCTTTGAACGCTTCCTCTTCCTCCTTCGACCATGTCCCGCCCTTGAGCTCGATGCCGTCGCGCTTGACCGTGGCCAGCACGCTGGCCGCCTGGTCGCCGCCCATCACCGAGATACGTGCATTCGGCCACATCCATAACATGCGTGGCGAGAATCCGCGACCGCACATGCCGTAGTTACCTGCACCAAAGCTGCCGCCGATGATCACGGTGAATTTTGGTACCGATGCGGTCGATACCGCCGTCACCATCTTGGCGCCGTTACGCGCGATGCCTTCGTTCTCATATTTGCGGCCGACCATGAAGCCGGTGATGTTCTGCAGGAACACCAGCGGAATCTTGCGCTGACAGCACAGCTCGATGAAGTGCGCGCCCTTCAGTGCCGATTCCGAAAACAGGATGCCGTTGTTGGCGATGATGCCGACCGGCATGCCGAAGATATGCGCGAAGCCACACACCAGGGTGGTGCCATAGCGTGCCTTGAATTCATCGAATTCACTGCCGTCGACGATGCGCGCAATGACCTCGCGCACATCGAAGGGCTTGCGCGTGTCGACCGGGATCACGCCGTACAGCTCATGCGCGTCGTACTTCGGCGCAACCGGTTCGCGCAGCACCATCTGCTGCGGCTTCTTGCGATTCAGGTTCGACACCATGGTGCGCGCCAGCGACAGCGCGTGCATGTCGTTCATGGCGAGATGGTCGACCACACCGGACAGGCGCGTATGCACATCACCGCCGCCCAGGTCTTCCGCGCTCACCACTTCACCGGTGGCCGCCTTCACCAGCGGCGGACCGCCGAGGAAAATCGTGCCCTGCTCTTTCACGATGATCGATTCATCGCTCATCGCCGGCACGTACGCGCCGCCGGCGGTACACGAACCCATCACCACCGCGATCTGCGGAATGCCCTTGGCCGACAGATTGGCCTGGTTATAGAAAATGCGGCCGAAGTGGTCACGGTCCGGGAATACCTCATCCTGGTTCGGCAAGTTGGCGCCACCGCTGTCGACCAGATAAATACAGGGCAGGTTGTTCTGGTCGGCGATTTCCTGCGCACGCAGATGCTTCTTCACCGTCACCGGATAGTAGGTGCCGCCCTTGACCGTCGCGTCATTGCAGACGATGACGCATTCTTGTCCAGCGACGCGGCCGATGCCGGTGATGATGCCGGCCGAAGGCGCGGCATTGTGATACATCTCATAGGCGGCCAGTTGCGAAAACTCGAGGAAGGGCGTGCCCGGATCGAGCAGCATCTGCACACGGTCGCGCGGCAGCAACTTGCCGCGCGAAGTGTGCTTCTTGCGCGCGTCTTCGCCGCCGCCGAGCGCGATCTTTGCGATCTTTTCCTTCAGATCATCGACGACGCGTTGCATGGCTGCTGCATTCCCCTTGAAATCCTCGTTGCGAGGATTCAGCTTGCTTTCGATTTGTGGCATTTCAACTTCCTTTTATTGTGTCTTAACGCACCAGTGCCGCACTAATGAAAAATTTTCAGGCGGTTTTTTCTTCGTCCAGATGCAGTTCCTGCTTCATCAACTCGCGCATCTTGAATTTTTGTACCTTGCCGGTCACGGTCATCGGGAAAGCCTCGACGAAACGGATGTAACGCGGCACCTTGTAATGCGCGATCTGCCCGCGGCAGAATTCCCGGACGCCCTCCTCATCCAGCGCCGCATCCTTGCGCAGGATGATCCACGCGCACAATTCCTCGCCGTATTTCGGGTCGGGCACGCCGACCACTTGCACATCCTGCACGGCCGGATGGCGATACAGGAATTCCTCGATCTCGCGTGGATAGATGTTTTCACCGCCGCGAATCACCATGTCCTTGATGCGGCCGGAGATGTTGACGTAGCCCTCGGCATCCATCACCGCCAGGTCACCGGTATGCATCCAGCCTTCGGCATCGATTGCTTCCGCCGTTTTCTGGGGATCTTCCCAGTAACCATGCATCACCGAATAACCGCGCGTGCACAACTCGCCCGACGTGCCGACAGGCACGGTAGCGCCGGTTTCCGGATCGACGATTTTCACTTCCAGGTGCGGCTGCGTCTTGCCAACGGTAGCAACACGCTTCTCGAGCGGCGTGTCGGTGGTGCTCTGGCAACTCACCGGGCTGGTTTCGGTCATGCCGTAGGCGATGGTGACTTCACGCAGGTTCATGTCGCTAACGACGCGCTTCATCACTTCGATCGGGCAAGGCGAGCCGGCCATGATGCCGGTGCGCAGTGACGACAGGTCGAACTCCTTGAAGCGTGGATGATCGAGTTCGGCAATGAACATGGTCGGCACGCCATGCAGTCCGGTGCAGCGCTCCTGCTGGACGGCCTGCAGCACCGACAGCGGGTCAAAGGCCTCATTCGGATAGACGATCGTCGCGCCATGCGTGAGGCAAGCGAGATTGCCGAGCACCATGCCGAAGCAGTGATACAGCGGCACCGGAATGCAGAGACGGTCTTTTTCGGTGAGACGCATCGCTTCGCCGATGAAGAACCCGTTGTTCAGCACATTGCGGTGCGTCAGCGTCGCCCCCTTGGGGAAGCCGGTGGTGCCGCTGGTGAACTGGATATTGATCGGGTCAGTGCTCTTCAAAGTTGCGCCGGCTTGCGGCAAACGCGCATCGTCGGCGTTGCCCATTGCCATCAGGTCGCTGAAACGCATCATGCCGGGAACAGTTTCGTCGCCAAGATGCACCACCGTCTTCAGGGCCGGCACCTTGACTGCACTCAATGCGCCCGGTTTGCTGGCGGCCAGTTCCGGCGCAATGGTTTGCACCATCTCGATGTAATTACTGGTCTTGAACGTCGTCATCGTGATCAGCGCCTTGCATCCGACCTTGTTCAATGCATATTCCAGTTCGGCGAGGCGGTAGGCGGGATTGATATTGACCAGCACGATGCCCGCCTTGGCAGTGGCAATCTGGGTCAGCAGCCACTGCGCATTGTTGTGGGACCAGATGCCCACGCGATCGCCGGCACGCAGGCCGAGTTCGAGCAAGGCGCTCGCGAGGCGGTTCGACTCCTGCTGCAACTGACGATAGGTATAACGGAGCTGCTGGTGACAGGACACCAGGGCCTCATTGTCCGGAAAACGGCTGGCCATCGCATCGAAGAATTCGCCGATCGTCTGTTCGATCAACGGCGTTTCTTGACTGCCCTGGTCGTAGCTTGTAACCAACTGCGCCATTTCAATCTCTCCACTCATTTTGGTTCAGGAAAATTGCCATCCACGTAAAACCATCTGCCGTCCTCGCGCACGAAGCGGCTGACTTCATGCAGCCGATGCGCGCGGCCACCTACCTTGTATCGGGCGACAAATTCCACCGTTGCCGCATCCCCCGCAGCAACATGCTTGCGCACTTCCAAGCCCAGCCATCTGGTTCCGTCGTCCTGCGCAATGTCGTCCGCCGGTCGCGTGCTCGCGTGCCATGTGGCTTTCAAGTACGGATCTCGGTGCAAGGTATAGGCGGTATAGCGCGACCGCATCAGCTGCTCGGCGGTCTGCGGTATCTCACCGTTGTCGATAAATCGGCCGCAGCACTGCACATAGTTTGCAGCGCCACACGGGCACGCCTGCTTGTCGGAACTGCGTGTCATCAATTCAATGCTTCGCTTTGCTTTCCTTTACGCCCACCGGTGCACCGGCAGCTTTCCACGCGCCGAAGCCGCCTTCGATATGCGCGACTTTTTCCAGCCCCATGTCCTGCACTGTCTTGGTAGTAAGCGCACTGCGCCAACCGGCAGCGCAAAAGAAAATGAATTCCTTGTTTTCGCCGAATACCGGCTTGAAGTACGGCGAATCCGGGTCGACCCAGAATTCGATCATGCCGCGCGGTGCCGAGAAAGCGCCGGGAACAATCCCTTCGCGTTCCAGCTCGCGCACATCGCGCACATCGACAAACTGCACGTTCGGATCGTCGAGCTTGGCTTTGGCTTCCGCGACGCTGTAGGTCTTGACCTGCGCCATTGCTTCATCGACCAGCGCCTTGTATCCCTTTTTCATTGGCATGACAGTTTCCCTTTATATCTTTCCGTTTTTCAGAAATGCTTCGAGCTGATCGAAGCGGTCGAACCCCCAGAACGATTCGCCGTCGACAATGACGAATGGCGATCCGAACACGCCGCGCGCAATGGCGACGTCAACATTGGCTTTCAGCGCCTGTTTGGTGGCGTCGCTGTTGGCGCCATCGATCAACGCTGCAGGCTGGATACCGATCGATGACGCAATGTCGGCGATGGCTTCCGGCCTGGTGATGTCTGCGCCGCCGGTGAAATACGCGGCATAGCTTGCCTTGATGAATTCCACTGCCTTGAAATCGCCGAAGCTTTGCGCCAACCACACTGCCGCACGTGCGGCAAGTTGGGACGGAATCGGAAAATTGCTTGGCCGCTGGTAGGGGATGCCGTGAAAACACGCAGTGCGCTCGAAATCGCGATACGCATACTCGCCCTTGAGCGGCACCAGCGGCAATGGCGCAGCACCCGTAGTCTTGAACACGACGCCCAGCAGGATCGGATGCCAGTTCACCGTACGGCCATAGCGTGCGGCAAGCGGCTCGATGCGGGTCGCAGCAAAGTAACCGTAGGGCGAGGAAAAATCGAAGTAAAAATCGAGCGCGCGCGTCATCGTATTTTCTTTCAAGCGAGTGCGCGTCCGATCAGGATTTTCTGGATGTCGCTGGTGCCTTCGTAAATCTGGCACACCCGCACATCGCGGTAAATACGTTCTACCGGGAAGTCGCTGACATAACCGTAGCCACCATGAATCTGGATGGCATCCGAGCACACGCGCTCCGCCATTTCGCTGGCGAACAGCTTCGCCATCGCCGCCTCCTTCAGACAAGGCTTGCCGGCATCCTTCAGGCTGGCCGCATGCCAGATCAACTGACGTGCAGCTTCAATTTGCGTCGCCATGTCGGACAGCTTGAACTGCACCGCCTGGTGTTCGAACAAAGTTTTGCCGAAGCTGGTGCGTTCCTTCGCATACGCCAGCGCCGCGTCGAATGCCGCACGCGCCATGCCGACCGATTGCGACGCGATGCCGATGCGGCCGCCTTCCAGACCGGACAGCGCGATCTTGTAGCCTTGTCCTTCTTCGCCGATCAGGTTCTGTACCGGGATGCGGCAATTCTCGAACAGGATTTGCGCAGTATCGGACGAATGCTGGCCGAGTTTTTCTTCCAGCCGCGCGACGATGTAGCCTGGCGTGTTGGTCGGCACCCAAAACGCGCTGATACCCTTCTTGCCGGCGGCCTTGTCGGTCACGGCCATCACGATCGCGACATCGGCGTACTTGCCGCTGGTGATGAATTGCTTCACGCCGTTCAGTACGTAATGGTCGCCGTCGCGCGTCGCGGTGGTGCGCAACGCAGCCGCATCGCTGCCGACGTGCGGCTCGGTCAGGCAGAACGCGCCCAGCATTTCGCCGCGCGCCAGCGGCTTGAGCCATTGTTTCTTTTGCGCGTCGTTGGCGTACATCATCGCAATGCTGCACACCGGACAGTTGTTCACCGAAATCACCGTCGAGGTGCCGCCGTCGCCGGCGGCGATTTCTTCCAGCACGAGCGATAGCGACAAGTAATCCAGGCCGGCGCCGCCCAGCTCTTCCGGCACGGCTACGCCGAACGCGCCGAGTTGTGCCAGCCCTTTCAGTTCCTCCTGCGGGAAGTGATGCTCCTTGTCCCAGCGGGCGGCGTTGGGCGCGAGGCGTTCCTGTGCAAAGCTGCGCAGCGCGTCGCGGATCATTTCATGCTGTTCGGATAAGACCATTATTATTTTCCCTTTACCAGGCGAGATGGCGCCCGGCGTAATTGCGATAAGTGCCGCTGTCTTCCTGTTTCAATGTGCCAAGTACGTTCAGCAAACCGCTCACGCTATCCTCGACCGAGATCGAGGCATTCGGTCCGCCCATATCGGTGCGTACCCATCCGGGGCACAAGGCAACAAAGGTCGCTGCCGGATAGTCGAGCGAGGCGCTTTTTACTGCCATGTTGAGTGCTGCCTTCGAGGTGCGGTACAGCCAGCCGTAGGTCGAATCGGTCTCGCCGATGCTGCCCATGCCGCTGCTGATGAAGGCAAATTTCCCGTGTGCGGCTTCGACCATCGGCGCGATCAGCGGGATGGACTGCATCGCGCCGAGCACGTTGGTGTGCATGACATTATCGAAGTCCTGCGCGGTGGGCGGCGATTTCGCGCTCTGCGCCTGCGGACCGTAGACACCGGCGACGTAGACTGCGAGATCGTATTTTTCGCCATCAAGCTGCCAGCCGAGACCGGCCAGCGTATCGGGGCGGGCAACGTCGACCTTGAATGCTTCGGCGCCAGCGCTGCGCAGTTCGGCAATCGCAGCGTCATCGCGCGCAGTAGCAAAAACTTTCCAGCCATCGGCGAGCAGTTGGCGCACAAATTCGCGGCCGATGCCACGGGATGCGCCGAGAATGAGTGCGGTAGGCATGATGGATTCTGCTCAGAAAAAGAATGTCGATAAAAACCTCCGCCCGACTCCCTCTCCCTTGCAGGAAAAGGAGTCGGACGGAGGAGTGTTTAAGACTTACACCAGCTCAATCGCCATCGCCGTACCTTCGCCGCCGCCGATGCACAGCGATGCAACGCCCAGCTTTCCGCCGGTCTTCTTCAGTGCGCCGATCAAGGTGACCAGAATGCGCGCGCCGGACGCGCCGATCGGATGGCCGAGTGCGCAGGCGCCGCCGTGGATGTTGATCTTGCTGTGCGGGATGTCGAGGTCGTTCATCGCGGCCATCGGCACCACAGCGAAGGCTTCGTTGATCTCGAACAGATCCACATCCTTGGTGGTCAGGTTGAGCTTCTTGTACAGCTTCTGGATCGCACCGACCGGTGCAGTCGTAAACAGGTTCGGTGCCTGCGAATGCGTCGCATGGCCGAGCACGCGGGCGATCGGCTTGCAGCCGAGTTTCTGCGCGGTCGATTCGCGCATCATCACCAGCGCTGCCGCGCCGTCGTTGATCGAGGAAGACGATGCCGCCGTGATGGTGCCGTCCTTCTTGAACGCCGGCTTGAGCGACGGGATCTTGTCGAGCTTGGCTTTGACCGGACCTTCGTCCTTGTCGATCACGACGTCGCCGCCACGACCCGCCACCGTGACCGCCGCGATTTCCCATTGGAAGGAGCCGTCGTTGGTTGCCGCCTGCGCACGCTTCACGGATTCGATCGCGAAGGCATCCTGTGCTTCACGGGTAAACTTGTATTCCGTTGCGCATTCTTCACCGAAGGTGCCCATCGAACGGCCCTTCTCGTACGCGTCTTCGAGGCCGTCGAGCATCATGTGGTCATACATCATCGCGTGGCCGATGCGATAACCGCCGCGTGCCTTCGGGATCAGGTAGGGTGCGTTAGTCATGGATTCCATGCCACCGGCGACTACCACGTCATTGGTGCCAACCACCAGCGAGTCATACGCAAACATCGCGGCCTTCATTGCCGAGCCACACATCTTCGACAGCGTGACCGCGCCGGCCGAGACAGGCACGCCGCCCTTGATCGCCGCCTGGCGCGCGGGTGCCTGGCCCTGGCCTGCCATCAGGCAGTTGCCGAACAGGACTTCATTGACTTGCTGCGATTCGATCCCGGCGCGCTCGAGGGCGGCGCGGATTGCAACCGCACCCAGATCGCTGGCGGACAAAGCGGAAAAGTCGCCTTGGAAAGCACCCATCGGGGTACGGGCGGCGCCGACAATAACAATAGGATCGTTCATCATGAGTCTCCAAAAAATGGTGGGCTAAGCGGCTTGCGCCGCCGGGGGGAGTGACTTGTAGCTGAAGCGCAATTCCTGCGGATACGGGAATACGTCTTCCACGTGACCGTCGAGAATGCGCTGCTTCGCGTTCTGCCAGTATTGCTGCGTCAGCAGGTCCGCATGGTGCTTCAGGAAATACTTCCTTACCTCCGGATTCCCGAGCAGGAAAGTACCGAACTGCTCGGGGAATACGTCGTTCTTGGCGACCGGATACCACGGTTCGCTCGACATTTCGTCTTCTTCATTACGCGGCGTCGGAATCACGCGGAAATTGCAATCGGTGATGTATTCGATTTCATCGTAGTCATAGAACACCACGCGCCCGTGCTTGGTGACGCCGAAGTTCTTGTACAGCATGTCACCGGGGAAAATATTCACACCGACCAGGTCCTTGATCGCGTTGCCGTATTCAACGAGGCCGTGTTCCATTGCTGCATGGTCGCCGCGCTTTTCGGCCTCCGACAGCCAGATGTTCAGCGGGGTCATGCGGCGCTCGATGTACACGTGCTTGATGATGATTTCTGCGCCCTCTTCCTCGACAATCGACGGCGCGACGTCCTTCAGTTCGGCCAGCAGCTCGGAGGAAAAACGCGAGCGTGGAAAGGCGACATTTGAATATTCCAGCGTATCGGCCATGCGGCCGCAGCGGTCGTGGTTCTTCACCAGCAGGTATTTTTCCTTGACGATGGCGCGCGTGGTTTCCTTTGGCGCCGGAAAATGGTCCTTGATGACCTTGAATACGTACGGGAAGGACGGCAGCGCGAACACCACCATCACCAGCCCGCGGATGCCGGGCGCCGCTTCAAAACAATCCGACGAATGCTTGAGGTGATGCAGGAAGTCGCGATAGAACGCCGCCTTGCCCAGCTTCTGCAAACCGAGGATGGTGTAGATCTCGCTTCGCGGCTTGTACGGCATCAGCGTGCGCAGGAAGTGCACATACGCGGACGGCACTTCCATGTCGACCATGAAATAGGCGCGCGTAAACGAAAACAACACCGTGATCAGTGTCGGGTCGAACAGTACCGTGTCGAGCACCAGCTCGCGCTTGCGGTTGTACAGGATGGGCACGACGAACGGATAGATACGATTGCCGTTGATGCCTTTGCCGATGATGTAGGCACCCTTGTTGCGGTAGAACAGGCTCGACAGGACCTGAATCTGGTGATTCGGTTCCAGCAGGTCATTGCCGAACATCGCCCGCATGCGCGTCTCGACAAAGCCAACATCGCGGTCCAGGTCGGCGAAGGGCGACGACAGCTGAAAATTGGTCACGATACGCTTGAGCGTAAAGCGCAGGCCGTCGGTGGCCGGGTAATACACGCGATAGGTTGGCTGTAGCTCTTCCGGTTCGATATATTCGGTCGACACGGCCGGGCGAACAAAGATGAAATCGTTGTGGAAGTAGGTGCGGTGCAGGATGTTGCAGCACACGGAATTGAAATAGGTTTCCGCCAGCTCCGGCTGCTTGTGGTTGATCAGCAGGCCGATGTAATGCAACTTCACTTCTCGCCAGACTTCGTCGCCGATTTCTTCGCGGTCGTATTCATCTTCCAGCAAGTGCACGCATTCCTGCACCCGCGTGTCGTAGTAAGCGATGCGCTCGCGTGCCTTGATCTGCGCGGTCTTCCAGTCGCTTCGCTCGAAATAGCGCTTGGCCGCCTGGCTTTCGGCACGGAACAAGCGATAGTGCTTGTCGAAGCCGTCCAGGATGGTGCGCGCGATGTCGAACGCGATCTGGGAGGAAAGTAGCTTGGGGAAGGCAGTCTGGGGCATGGTCTGTTATAGCTCGAATTGGGTTTTCCAAGCCTCCAGTTTAGCCAAATCCACACCAATACCGCCGCAAACCACGATCAATGGCTTGCGAAAGTCTTGCAGTACCGGCAAGTCCTGATATACCGCCGCCAGCGCAGCGCCGCAGGCGGGTTCAACCAACGTGCGCAAATCGTCCGCAAAGCGGCGGCAGGCGTTGACTGCCTGTGCATCGCTGACCGTTACGCTGCGCACATCGTGACGGCCCGTCCAGTCGAATGCCTGTTGTGCAACACGCCGCGCGCCGAGCGAAGTTGCGATCGATTCGATGACTCGAAGCATCACCGGTTTTCCCGCTTCAATTGCCGCGTGCAGCGACGCCGCGCCTTCGGTTTCCACTGCGATGACCGGCACGTGCGCCAGTCCGTTGCGATGCAGGCCCGCAATCACGCCGCACATCAAGCCGCCACCACCGACCGCACAAATCACGGTATCGAATTCCAGTCCCGCTGCACGCGCCTGCGCCGTAGCTTCGTCGATCAGTGTTGCATTGCCATCCCAGATATCGGTATGGTCGAAAGGCGGCACATAGAGTGCGCCCGGCATTTCGCACAGGCGCAAGGCTTCCTGGTTGGCCTCATCCCACACATTGCCGAGCACGATCAGTTCAGCGCCGATCGCGCGAATTTTGTGGCGTACCGTCTCGTGCGTGGAATGCGGCACCACGATGGTCGTGCGCACGCCGATGGCCGCGCCCGCGACCGCTGCTGCGAAGCCGGCATTGCCGCCGGATGGACAGACGAAATGCGTCGCACCGCGTGTCGCCGCCCGCTGGCACATCAGGCCGATGCCGCGCAGCTTGAAGGAACCCGACGGCTGCAGGTTTTCCATCTTCAGCAAGACTTGCTTGCCGAGTGCGGCCGACAGGCTGTCATGCCGAAGCAGCGGAGTCGTGATGTGAAGGGCAGCCATGATGGAGGGTTCGATCTTTCAGGCAACGGTGAGCGCAGGACGCATCGTCATTGCGCATTTCGGGGCAGCACAGCCATCGTGCCGCTCAGCTTGCTGACCAGGGTCTTCTTGTCGCCGTCAAATGCGAATACTTCTGCCTCTACGACATGAAAGGCCTTGCCGGGCTTAAGCACCTGCGCGCGGCACAGCAGCCTGTCGCCACGGCCGGCGCGTAGCAGATGGATCTTGAACTCCACGGTCAGGATGTACTCATGCGCTGGCGTGACTGACATCGCAGCCGCACCGGCGGTATGGTCCGCAATCGTCGCTTGCACACCAGCATGGATGATGCCGGTATGCTGCAGATGACGCGGCTCGATGCGCAAGGATGTTTCGCACCAGCCGGGACCGAAATCGACGAGAGTAATCCCGAGATCGGAGAGAAAAGCGGCTTCGCTAAAGCCGTCTTCGACGACCTTGCGATAATTGGGATCGGGGGCTCGCATTATTCGTCTCCTCTTGTCTGCCGAGTGACTGTGGCGTCACTTGGTTTCGGCAAACAGCTCGCGGCCGATCAGCATGCGGCGAATCTCGCTGGTGCCGGCACCGATTTCGTACAGCTTGGCGTCGCGCCACAGGCGGCCGACCGGATATTCATTGATGTAGCCGTTGCCGCCCAGCGTCTGGATCGCTTCACCCGCCATCCAGGTTGCTTTTTCGGCGGAGTACAGGATCGCACCGGCGGCGTCCTTGCGCAGGGCGCGCACCGCTTCCGGATTGGTCGCGCGGTCGCAGGCCTGACCCACTGCATAGACATACGCCTTGCAGGCCATCATGGTCGAATACATGTCGGCAAGCTTGCCTTGCATCAGCTGGAATTCGCCGATCGGCTGGCCGAACTGTTTGCGCTCGTGCACATAGGGCACCACCGCATCCATGCACGCCTGCATGATCCCGAGCGGGCCGCCGGACAGCACGGTGCGTTCAAAATCAAGACCGGACATCAGCACATTGACGCCCTTGCCGAGGCCGCCGAGGACGTTCTCTGCCGGCACTTCGCAATCCTGGAACACCAGTTCGCCGGTGTGCGAACCGCGCATGCCGAGCTTGTCGAGCTTCTGCGCAATGGAAAAGCCTTTGAAGCCCTTCTCGATCAGGAAGGCGGTCATGCCGCGCGGGCCGGCTTCGATATCGTTCTTGGCGTACACCACCAGCGTGTCGGCGTCGGGGCCGTTGGTGATCCACATCTTGCTGCCGTTGAGCACCCAGCGATCGCCTTTCCAGTCGGCGCGCAGCTTCATGCTAACCACGTCGGAACCGGCGTTCGGCTCGGACATCGCCAAGGCGCCGACGTGTTCGCCGGAAATCAGCTTGGGCAGGTATTTCTTCTTTTGCTCTTCGGTGCCGTTGCGCTTGATCTGGTTGACGCATAGGTTCGAATGCGCACCATAGGACAGCCCGACCGACGCGGACGCGCGCGAGATTTCTTCCATCGCAATGATGTGCGCCAGGTAACCCATATTGGCGCCGCCGTATTCCTCACTTACCGTGATGCCCAGGATGCCGAGATCGCCCATCTTTTTCCACAGATCCATCGGGAACTGGTCGCTGCGGTCGATTTCAGCGGCGCGCGGCGCGATTTCCGCCTGTGCAAACTGCTGCACGGTTTCGCGCAGCGCGGCGATATCTTCGCCATGGTCAAAGGTCAAGCCGGGCAAATGGAGCATGTCATCCTCACGTTGTTGGAATGTTGGCAAATATGGCGATCCACCGCACTTGCCGATGATGCAAAATCATACTTCTAATTTACGTTTACGTAAACGTAAAGCAAATACGGTGGAATTACTATCTTGATCCTGCTCAGGCGGCGTCTTTCAGACGACGGCTCGCTGCTTTCTTTCCGGCAACGGGCTTGTCCGCCTTACCGCCTTCCAACAGGCGGCGGCATTCGGCTTCATGCGCAGCGATTTCATCCAGCGTGACTTCCAGGTCTTCACGCTGCCGCTCCAGGGTTTCGCGATGCTGTGCAAGTACCGAGAGAAAGCGCTTCAATTGCGCGGTGGTGTCCTTGGGCGATTCGTACATATCGACCAGCGCCTTGATTTCCAGCAGGCTCAGGCCGAGTCGCTTGCCGCGCAGAGTCAGCTTCAGGCGCGTACGCTCGCGTGCGCTATAGACGCGGGTGCGGCCGCCGGCACCTTCGCGCTTGGGCGTAAGCAGACCCTGATCTTCGTAGAAGCGGATCGCGCGCGGCGTGATGTCGAATTCGCGCGCCAGTTCGGTAATGGTGTAAGTCGGCATGGCTTCCCGGTCGGGTTCAGCAATAAAAAAGGATTGTGTTTAGAATCCCTCTTATTGATTGCAGTTTACGTTAACGTAAAGCGCATTGTAGTCGCGCCGTCCTCAAATGTGAACCTGTCATCTTGCCAACATGCATGGAAAGCCACGCCGATGAATCCACTTGAATCCCAGCTCAGTTACGCCTTCGGCGATATCCTGCCGGCGCCCGGCACTGTGCATGAAGTCGTCCCCGGACTGTACTGGCTGCGCATGGGCTTGCCGTTTGCACTTGACCATATCAATCTGTGGCTGATCCGCGATGGCGACGGCTGGACCATCGTGGATTGCGGCATCGCGACTGACGCGACGCGCGCCTCTTGGGAAAGCATCTTTGCTTCAGGGCTGGACGGCCAGCCGGTGCGGCGCGTCATTGTTACGCATTGCCATCCGGATCACGTCGGACTGTCGGATTGGTTGTGTTCGCGATGGAATGCGCCACTGTGGATGACGACTGGCGAATACGGTTTTGCACGCATGATGTCCGCCTCGCTGCCAGGGGTCGATGGCACCGCGATGTTGCCGCATTTTCAGCGTCACGGCTTGAAGGATGCGGCGATGCAGGAGCAGCTCAAAACGCGCAAGAGCTACTATCCGACGCTGGTGCCCGCCGTGCCGCAAGGCTATTACCGTATGCAGGATGGGCAGGTGTTTCGCATCGGCATGCATGATTGGCGCGTGATTACCGGCTTCGGCCATGCGCCGGAGCACGCATCGCTGTATTGCGCCGATCTCAATGTCCTCATTTCTGGCGACATGGTGTTGCCGCGCATTTCAACCAATGTGTCGGTATTCGCTGTTGAACCGGAAGCTAACCCGGTCCAGCTTTACCTCGATTCTCTGGGGAAATATCAACACCTACCGGAAGACACGCTGGTATTGCCGTCACACGGCAAACCGTTCCGCGGATTGCATACGCGGATTGGCCAGTTGCATGATCATCACCGCGCACGCCTTGCGGAAGTGGTGGAAGCCTGTGCTACCCCGCAATCTGCGGCCGATATTGTGCCAATCATGTTTCGTCGCCCTCTGGACGGACATCAACTCACATTTGCGATGGGTGAAGCGCTCGCGCACTTGCACAAATTGTGGTTCGACGACGTGCTGATCCGGGAAACAGGCACTGATGGCGTCATCCGGTTTAAAACCGCTCGCTGAATCGGTCATTCTCGAGGCTGCCACCCCGTTCCAGCCATGCTGTTTCCATGAACAGCGGCTTTCCCCGTTAGAATTTCTTTAGGGCAATAAAATGCATAATTCTCCGCATTTATGGCTCTTTCCGTCGTTTTTTGTCCAAGTTGGCCCGTAATCTGGATAAATAACAGAGGCAAAAAACTCATGCCGCTTTGTCATTACGTGTTACAGTCACTTAACACATTAGGTCACAAGTAGTTCCTGTTATCTATTAACTGACTGTCAACGCTTGACATGGAATAGTGCGCGGTCATGAATCCATCTATCGAACGAGAAAGCTTTAGCGAGCGACTGCAGCAAGCCCTCCGAAACGCGGAGTACTCTCCAGACAGTCCGACCCAGCTCGCCAGGGAATTCAATATCCGCTTTGAAGGCCGCCCCATTACTGTGCATGCCGCGCGTAAATGGCTGGTGGGTGAAGCCATCCCGACGCAGGAAAAATTGCGCACGCTTGCGCAGTGGCTTGGCGTCCCGGCCGAATGGCTGCGCTTCGGCGGAAACGAAACGCAAAGCGGTGTTGATGCGCCTGGTTCGCCCGTACGCTTCGAATCAGCAGACGTCAAACTGATTGCCGATCTTCAACGCCTTGACGAACATCATCAAGCAATTGCGCGCGAATTCATCCGCATGCTGGTCAGGCTTAATCGCCAGAAGTGATCCACTGTCTCAGGTAGCGCATGCCGGCAATGGCCCGGCTGCCGTACCAGGACATCATCTCGCCATCAATCAGCTGAACCGGTTTGCCGATCTGCCGTTCGAGCGCATCGGCGTGCGCTTCCGTAAATCGGTAGGGTTCGCTGGACAACAACACCCCATCAATTGATCGCACAAGGTCATCCGACCATGCAAAGTGCGGATAGCGCTCCGCTGCGGCGTTCGGCATGACGGCGCAAGTCCAGCCGGCTGCTGCCATCATGCGCGCGATATAGGTGTCGGGCGACACCGTCATCCACGGATCTTGCCAAATGCAATACAACATGGTCTGGGGCGGCGCTTTGGGTATTGCTTCCAGCGCCGTACATTCCTGCTCGAACGCGCTGCATAGATTTTCCGCTCTCTGTTCCGCTCGAAAAATCCCGCCCAGCAGGCGATACAGCGCAAGGTTGTCGCGCGGCGCTAAAGGATGCGTGACGATCACATTCGGGATGAACTCGGCGAGCGCATCAACCGTCGGTTTTTCGTTTTCATCGATATTGACAATCAGATGCGTCGGGGCGAGCTTGCGTATCTTGTCGAGGTTCACATCCTTGGTGCCGCCGATCTTCGGGATAGCGCGCACGATGTCTGCCGGATGTATGCAAAAACCGGTGCGCCCAACCAAGAACGCCGCGAGGCCAAGGTCGCACAACAGCTCGGTAATCGACGGGACCAGCGACACAATGCGCAGTGGCGCGTGCGGCGCCACGGGAAAATGTTCGCAGCCGACGGCATCAAGCAGATTCATATTTTTGCGACGCGCGACTTGCGCGGTGCGCGCGAAAACGCGAAATCATAGAGGCGATCCGGCAGCAGTCGCAACAGCTTCGCCACCACGCCCATCTGCCATGGAATCACGCGGTAGCTGACGCCGGCATCGATTGTCGCCGTCGCCTTCTCGGCAAATACCGGTGCCGGCATCAGGAAGGGCATTGGATACGTATTCACCTGCGTCATCGGCGTGTCGATGTAGCCGGGCGCGATAGTAACGACCTTGATGCCGCTCTGCTTCAATTCAAGCCGCAGCGATTCGCAATACGTGGCAACCGCCGATTTCGATGCGCTGTAGGCACCGGCGCCGGGAAGGCCGCGGATGCCGGCAACGCTGGCGATACCGACCAGGCGGCAACCCTTGTTACCGGTCAGCGCCTGCTGCTTCATGGTGGAGATGAAAGGCGCAAATGTCGCCACTGTCGCCGTAACGTTGGTTGCAAGGATGCGTTCGAATACAGCAAGGTCTTCCGTGAATTCGGTCAGCGTGCCGCGCGAAATGCCGGCATTGGCGATTACCACATCAACGCCGCCGACGGCCGCGATGAAATCCTGCGCGGCACGGGCCAGCGCGGCATGATTGGTGACATCGAGCGCATAGATACGATGTTCCTGCGCATTGGGCAAGCCATCCACGAGTTGCTCAAGCACGTCGCGCCGACGCGCGACGAGCCCCAGCGTGGCGCCCTGCGCAGCATAGCGTCTGGCCAGAGCTGCACCCAGCCCGCTGGAGGCGCCGGTGATGAAAACGCGCTTCATGGAGTCCCTTGCATTTTGGATAGCGCTGCACGGTTCGCATTACCGGTACAGGCAATAAAAAAGTCCGCCCTCTTTCGAACGGCGGACTTGAGTGTAGTACGTGTGCGGTTTATTTGCCCTGCTTGGCCTTGCTGACCAGCCAGTCCATGACCTGGAACGTTGCCTGGTGCAGCACCGGCTCCGGGCGATTGCCAAGGCTTGCGCCGACAATGCTAGGCGAAGTCAGATAGCGGCCGTCCACGGCCAACACCGGCACGCCGTCGACCTGGTAGGCTTGCATCAACTGCGTGGCGCGCTTGGCCTTGCTCTGCACGCCGAAGGAGTTGTATACATCCAGAAATTTTTGCTTGTCGATGCCCAGCTTGACGATGAAGTCGAGGATTTCGGCGTCGGTGTCGACACGGCGTTTTTCGACGTGGATCGCATTGAAGACTTTCTGGTGCACTTCATCGAACTTGCCCATCGCTTCGAGGGTGTAGAACAATTTCTGCTGCGGCTCCATCGTATTGCGGAAGGCAACCGGCACACGCTTGAACACGATGTTGTCGCCTTGCTTCTTCACCCATGCCACCAGCTCATGTTCCAAAGCGTTGCAGTGCGGACAGGAGTACCAGAAGAACTCCGTGACTTCGACCTTCTTGCCGGAATCGGTTTGCTGCGGTTTGTCGAGCGTGCGGTAGTCGACGCCGTTTTGCGGCTTGTCCGGCGTGGCGCTCGCACCCAAAGCCAGCAGACTTAAACTCAATGCAGCCACGAGATGTTGAAGAAAACGCATAGGGTTCCTTTGCTCTTGATAAATAACTATTTGGCGATGCGCACCACGGCCGCATCGACACCATTGTCAGACAGTTTGCCGCGCACCTTGTTCATTGCATCCAGTTGGGCGAAGGGGCCGACGCGCACGCGGTAGAGTACGCCGGTTTCGGACTGACGCTCGGATATCTTGGCTTCCACCCCCATCAAGGCCAGCTTGGCGCGCATGCCTTCAGCATCGGACTGCTCGCGGAACGCACCCGCCTGCAGCACGTAGCTCCACTTGTCGTCGGTTGCTTCTGCCTTGGCTTCCGCTGCAGCCGCTGGCTTTTTCGCTGCGACTGTCGACTGCTCGACGACTGGCGCCTTGCTTTCCTGCTTTGCGTCGGCCTTGGCTTCGGCTTTAGCGTCCGCCTTGGCATCGGATTTCGGATCGACCTTGACCACGTCCGGCTTTTTATCAGGCTGCGGTGCAGCGGTATTTTCCGGCGGCACAGGCTCCTTGGCAAAATCCTTGGCGGCGTCCTTCGACGCACTTCTGTTGCCGTACAGCGGCTTGTTCGGATCGGCGCTCTGGCCGGCAGTCGGCTCGGATGCCTTGACGCGACCCGACTTGTCGGTAAACGGCATCGGGGTCTTCGTGATGACCATCGCTACGCCGAGCGCAATGCCAAGGCCGATGATCAAGCCGATGATGATCCCTAAAAATGTTCCGCCCTGCTGCCTGTTATAAGTTTGCATACTTCCTCAATACCATCCCGTTACATCCTCGCCGGTGTCGATACACCGATCAGCGCGAGACCGTTGCGCAAAACCTGCCGTGTTGCATGCATTAACGCCAGACGTGCCATGCGGGTGGACATGTCGTCAACCAGCACGCGTTCGGCGTTGTAATAGCTGTGCAGCTCGCCAGCCAGATCGCGCAGATAGAACGCTACCTGATGCGGGCCAAGTTCGTCGAGAGCTTTTTGCAGCATTTCCGGGTACTCGGCCAGCTTCGCCAGCAGCGCCGCCTCGCGCGGCGACGTCAGCGGTGACAGATCGACACCGTTCAGTGTTGTTTCGTCGCCCGCCCATTGCGCCATCACAGAACAGATGCGCGCATGCGCGTACTGCACGTAGTACACCGGGTTCTCGTCAGACTGCGACAAGGCGAGGTCGACGTCGAACGTGAATTCGGTATCGGCCTTGCGCGAGATGAGGAAGAAGCGCACCGCGTCGCGGCCGCGCGTAATGTCCCGTTCGCCATGTTCATTCACAGCATCCCCGGCCGACCATTCGATCAGGTCGCGCACCGTCACATAAGACCCGGCGCGCTTGGAAATCTTCACTTCCTCGCCGTTCTTCATCACCGTGACCATCTTGTGCAGCACGTAGTCGGGGTAGCCCTGCGGGATGCCGAGGTCGACCGCCTGCAGGCCAGCGCGCACGCGCGCAATGGTGCCGTGGTGGTCACTGCCTTGCACGTTGATGACCTTGCTGTAGCCACGCTGCCATTTGGTGATGTGGTAGGCGACATCGGGCACGAAGTAGGTGTAGGTGCCGTCGGACTTCTTCATCACGCGGTCCTTGTCGTCACCGTACTCGGTGGTACGCAGCCACAGCGCGCCGTCCTGCTCGTAGGTCTTGCCGGCCTTGATCAGCGCCGCGACCGCGGCTTCCACCTTGCCGTCGCTGTACAGTGAGGATTCGAGGTAGTAGTTGTCGAATTTGACGCCGAAGGCTTGCAGATCCAGATCCTGCTCATGGCGCAGGTAGGTCACCGCGAACTTGCGGATCGATTCGATATCGTTGACGTCGCCGCTGGCGGCAACCGGTGATCCATCGCTGGCAGACACGGTCTTTTTAGCGAGGAAATCGGCGGCGATGTCGGCGATATAGTCGCCGTTGTACGCCGATTCCGGCCAGCCGGCCTCGCCAGGCTTGAGGCCCTTGGCGCGCGCCTGCACCGACAGCGCGAGGTTGCCGATCTGGACACCAGCGTCGTTGTAATAGAACTCGCGGGTCACCGCATAGCCCTGCGCATCGAGCAGCGCGGACATCGCATCACCGAGCGCACCCTGGCGACCGTGGCCGACGTGCAGCGGGCCGGTCGGGTTGGCGGACACGAATTCCACCATCACCTTCTTGCCAGCGCCGCTGCTGCCTTTGCCGAAGTTACCGGCCTCTTTCATGATCGCATGGACAACGGCCTGCTTCGCCGCGGCAGCCACGCGCAGGTTGATGAAGCCGGGACCGGCGATGTCGGCCGATTCAATCAGATTGCCCTTGTTGGCGAGTACGGACGCGACGATTGCCTGCGCCAGTTCGCGTGGATTTTTCTTAAGCGGCTTGGCCAGCTGCATCGCGATATTGCACGCGATGTCGCCATGCGCGGGGTCGCGCGGACGCTCCAGCACGACCGTGGTCTGCAAATCGGTGCCGGCGACGATGGGCGCAAGCGCGACCTGGAACAGGTCGATAATCTGTTGTTTTTGTGAAGCGAGCATGGAATAAAAGGCAACGACCGTCGGGCCGTTTTAATGAAATTGGAGGATGGCGTGCATTATACCGGCTCCGGCTGCCGCGCCTGACGCCAGACCCGCCTCATCCACCCAGTTTTTCGCGGCAGTAGGAGCCAATGAAGCGCGCCATCTGGAAGTTTTCCGGCAGCCATGGCGAATCCGACAATCGTTCGGGCAGCAGGTAGATATAGGTATCGGCCTGCACGCTTTCGCCGGATTCCAGCGTTACACGCACGCGGTCGCGACGGTATTCAACGCCCTCAAACGCGTCAAGCGCGGCGATATCCTTCGCATCGACATCAAAATACAGTACACCCTGCACAACGGCACCGGCCTGCATCACCATGCCGGGATAGGTTTCGCCGCTGATTTCGTAGCGCGCGAAGCCGTTTGCTGCAGCAGGAGTGAAGCGGTAGCTGCCGCGCACCACGCGTTGCCAGACCTGCGAAAACATCAGCGATCCGTAGGTAAAAACATGAGCAGTCATCTTATCAATGGTTAAATGCCGGCCTTTCGCCGGACAGGCAAGCATAACGGCAATGTGGGCGCCTTGCAGGCGGCGCGACGGCCATTCCACAATTTCCGTTTGGAACTATAGTTCCAGAGAGCATGTCTACCCGGGGCAAACAGCCCGACATGCGCGCCGTTTCGCATCGCACCGGATCGTCGTACCAGCAAACCTTAGCAATGCAGCACCGGTCCCGTCTGCCTTTATTCAAGGCCGACTTATCTTTTGCGCCACAAGCTCATGAAATTGACACCGCACCAACGTGCTCTCCTCCCGCTGATCGGCTTGCAAGGCGCAGTCGGCAGCCTCGGTGGATTCATCGGATTCTTTGTCGTCGGCAAGCAGGATTTGCACGCGATGTTCCGCTATACCGCCTGCATGCTCACCGCCGCAATGGCGGCGACCCTTGTCGCTTATTTCTTCGGTCCGCGTTTGAATTTGAGTGGCCGGCGTCTGTTTCGCCTCGGGTTTCTGCTGCCCGGTCTGTTGATCGTTTTCGGCGAAGGGACAGTGACGACCATGGCGATTGCCTACGGCTCCTTCATTGGCATGACCTGGAGCGCGCGCCATTCGCTGGAGATGTCGCTGCTGCAGGATGCCGAACGCGACAGCTACGCCGCGCATTCGGTCACCACCATGATCGTGCTGAGTGTCACCGCGACGCTGTTGTCCACACTGGTGCTGGCCGGGTCCGCCGAGCGCAGCGACTATGTGTACTGGCTGTACGGCGCGCTGTGTGTCCTGGGCGCTGTCTTCCTCGGCAAGTCGATACCGGATACGCCGCCGGTGTCGATCACTGCACCGCTGATGGTGATCCGCCAGCCGCAGTTCGTCGCGTGTCTGCCGCTGTTCTTTCTCGAATCCGGGCTGTTCGGGATCAGTCAGGCGATGGTCTCCGCCGGCGCGGTCAATGCGCTTGGTTCGGCCAGCCGCTTCGGCTGGGTCGCTACGGTGGCCGGACTGGTGGGCGGTGTCGCGCTGTACATCACTCGCAAGAATCGCAACCCGCAAAACCGCGTGCACTGGTTCGGCGGCGCCAGCGTGGTGGTAGGCCTATCGTTTGCAATGCTCGGCGCCAGCGCATGGATGCCAGCGCTGTTCATCGGCTACACCGTGCTGCGCGCAGCCGGCATGCCGTTTCTGTCCGCCAGCCAGCAGGTGCTCAACCAATGCACGCTCGATATTCGCGGTGATCTATCGGACCGCATCTTCGCGCGCGAATTGGTGCTGTGGGCGCTGCGCATGGTGTCGCTATGCCTGTTCTGGGGTCTGGCGAACATGCTGGCGCCCTTGCAACTGCTGATGGTCGGGTCGGCGCTGCTGGCCACTGCGACAGGCCTGGAATACCTTATTGCCAAGAGCCTGCTCTGGCAAAACGCGACGGTGCAACAGCCGGCCTGACAAGACATCAAGGGAAACCTGCAGGGCAGCCCGTCACGCGAGCGCCTGCCCAATCGGCGCGGTCCGACGCATTGCCGTCGCCGCCATCTGTCACAAGCAGTCGCAGTTCGCTTTTCCCGGCTACACCGACGCGAACTGGTTGTCGCGGTTCACCGCCGCGCATGATGCCGCTGTCGAACACCTTTGTGCCGTCCAGCAGTACCTGGAACACCACTGAGCCCTGCGCACCGGCACTGTCATCCACGCCAACATCGGTCACGAAATTACCGCTGCAGGCGCCGCCCAGCGTGTAGCGGATATCCGATGGGGCATGCGCGCCCAATCCTTTTGCGTACGGAATGCGATTAAGCGTGATCGGCCCACCATCGCCGCTGGCCTTGTTGCGCTCGATTGGTCCGAGACCATTGACTTCGCCGCCCGCAGACGGTAAATCGCTGATCGCTGTGCGCGGATAAACATCGCGCGTGGCGACATGGGTTTGCCCTACCGAGTCGGTCACCGTCAGCGACAGGCGGAACCCGGTATTGGCCGCGTCCGCCTCGAAGGCCGGCACAGTCAACGATCCGCCAGTGGCGCCGGTGGTCGAGGCCATGAACGGATGAGAATGCCTATCGTGCATGAAATCCACCTGCCAGGCGTACGCACTGGCGGGAAGCGTGCCGTCTTCCGTATCTGTGCCTGTGCCAACGTATTCGATGGTGTCGCCCGGCGCAAAGCTGCTGTTGGCCGCAGGCCGAACGATCTCGGCGTGCGGGAAACGAATGGTCGTAATCCTCAACACGGCCGGCACGGATGTCGTACTGCCGAAGGCATTGCGCAGTACAGCGGTGAAACGTGCCTTGTCGTCAGTCTGCGCGGTAGCGAGAAGCGTCAGGCTGGCCGATGTCGCGCCGGGAATATCGACACCATTGCGCTGCCATTGAATGTCGTTTGCACCGTCAACCCTCACGGCAAAGGTAACCGGATCGCCAAGGAAAATGGTTTGTGTTTTCGGCTGCGCGCTGATGCGCGGCAACTGCGTATTGGTAAAGCTAACCCGCCCGAGCGAGCCGAGCGCGGCCCCCGTGCCTGTGCCTTGGTTTCTGGCGAGGTAAAGCATGCTGCCGTCCGGTGCGACCGCGAGATTGACAGGGCTGTCGATGTCTGTCGCGAATTGCGTCGCTGTCGTGGGAGTGGCCGGGTCGATGTAACGAATATCCCCCTTGCAAAAATCGGCAAAAAAGTACTTGCCGACATACTCGGCAGGGAACTGCACCGACAGCGGATTGTAAAACGCTCCGCCGGTAATTGCGCAGCCATCACTGTGCGAATAGGCATGCACAGCGTTCGTATAACGGCTGTCGCTCGATTCCCCTTCGGCCGCAGGCCAGCCGTAGTTGGCGCCGGATTTTCCCTGATTGATCTCTTCCCAGGTGCCCGCGCCCACATCGTTGATGTACATGAGCCCCGTGCCTGGCTGGATATCGAACGCGAACGGATTGCGCAAGCCGAGATTGAAATTGGCCCAGTAAGCACCCGGCACGCCCGCATACGGATTGTCCGTAGGGATGCTACCGTCCGAATTGATACGCAGGATTTTTCCAAAGGGATTGGCAGGATTCTGCGAATGCGATTCTGCAACGGAAAGTCGCGCATCCTCGTGCCCGCCGACAGCGATATACAACCGGCCATCCACCCCGAAATGCAGCGCGCCCCCCATGTGCCACTGCGTGCCGGGCGGGACATTTGGCAGCGTCATAATCACCTGCTCGCTGCCGGCAATGGCGCGATCGTTTGCTTCCGTCACGCGCAGGATGCGATTGAAACTGTTGCTGCCGTCACTCAGCGTGCAGTAGAAATAAATAAAATGGTTAGCAACAAAATCCGGATCGCTGGCGATCCCCAGGCATCCGCGTTCCGCGAACGAGTCGACGTTGCGCACCGCGTAGAAATCGCCAGCCAATAGCGCGTCGTCCTTGATGATTCTGATGACGCCATTCTGCTGTACAACCAAGATGCGCCCATCGGGCAATACGGTGAGCGCGGTCGGGCTGTTCAAGCCGTCGGCAAGCTGCGTATCGGTAAAGCCGACCGGCACACCGATCGCCGCCGCCGGCACGCTTGCTGTCAACAATGCCGCAAGGAGAAATGTTTTTCCGTATGCGCAAAGCGCAGAACGAAACGCGCAACACAAGTTGATCATGATAAGTCGCCAGAACAAGGATGAAGGAATGAAAATGCGGTGCCGACAATATGAGGCATCGTGGCGTATCGGTCCGTGTTGGAGGCGCGCTTGATCAGATGGATTCCCGAACAATGCGGTGGCAACATGAACCGACTTTGACAAGGCTCATCGCTTCAGTGCATGAGATCGGAACGAGCGGACTAAGAGCCGCAGGGCTGGCACAACCCTATTGATCCCTGTTGGAATGCAGAACGGAAGATTCTCAGCCGATACGTTGCCACTGCAGCGAAAACCAGGCAAGTCGTTGGCAGCACCAAAGGAATGTCTGGACGCGCATGCCTCTGACGCGAGCAATGGAACGCACGCCATTCAAATCTTGTCGAACAACCAATTCCGGCGCGCGACATGTCAGGTTGACATCTGGTTGGCGATATCCGCCGCGTCATCTGCGCAAACATTCTGCAACAGATAAGCAGGTGCTTACTATGCAACATGTGCTTATTGCATAATGGCAGCCCTTGCATATTTGATTTTCATATAAGCATAGACCGTAAAAATTGTTGTCCTGCTTAGAGCGTCTTATTAAAGTGCGTTATTGCCAAAAGTAATTTGTCCGGCCATGGCCTCCCTGCAAGCGCCGGCCTCCCATCAGAAACCATTCCCCATGAAGCTGTCTTTCAACAACATCAAGAAAAGCTTTTCCGGCCTGAATGTCATCAGCGACTTCAGTCGCGAGATCGACGACGGCCAACTGGTCGCGCTGGTCGGTCCGTCCGGCTGCGGCAAATCAACGCTGCTGCATATGGCCGCCGGACTGGAAAAGCCCAGTGCCGGCAGCATTCTTGCGGACGGCAAGCCCGTCGAGGGGCCGCACCCGGAACGCATGTTGATGTTCCAGGAGAATGCACTTTATCCCTGGCTGACGCTCGCGCAAAACGTCGCGATGGCGCTCGAACTGCAAAAGGTCGGCAAGGCGGCGGCGCGCACGAAGGCATTCGAGTGGCTTCGCAAGGTCAACCTGAAGGGCTTTGAGGATTACTATCCGCATCAGGTGTCCGGCGGCATGCGGCAGCGCGCCGCTCTTGCACGCGCCTTTATCACGCAACCGAAAGCGCTGCTGCTTGACGAACCTTTCGGCGCACTCGATGCGCTCACTCGGATGACGCTGCAGGACGCGCTGCGCGACCTGATCCGCGAAGCGCGTCCGACCGTGCTGCTGGTCACGCACGATGTCGAGGAAGCGTTGTTTCTGGCTGACCGCATCCTCGTGTTCAGCTCGCGCCCGGCCACGGTGCTTAAGGAATTCAATTTGGCGCAATACGAAAAGACACACGACCTGTCTGAGTTCGCCGATGTGCGCCGCCAGATTTTGGGATTGCTCGGCATTCATGCCGAGCACGAAGAACATGTTGTACTTACAGAAGGAGCAGGAATATGAAATCACGCAAGCTGTTGATCGCGGCAGTGACCGCATTCGCCGCAGTCACCCTCCCTGGCCATGCCGCTGCCCAGGAAAAATTCAAGGTCGGCTATCTGCGCGTGATGGACGATGCACAGGCCATCGTCGCGCAGGAAGCCGGCTACTACAAGAAGCAGGGCCTCGACGTCGAGCTGGTGGAATTCAAATCCGGTACCGACCTGATCAAGGCCATTGTCGGCGGTCAGCTCGATTCCGGCGTGCTCGGTTTTACCAATGCCGTTGCATGGGCATCCAAAGGCGCTGACCTGAAGGTCGTGGGCGGCGCGCAGCACGGCTATCACGCGATCGTGGTGCGTGAGGACGTCGGCGTCAAAACCGTGGCTGACCTCAAGGGCAAGACACTCGCCTCGCAAGCCGAAGGCAGCACCGCCGACACCGTGCTCAAGGGCGTGGTGCTCAAGCAAGCCGGCCTCAAACCCGATGATATCAATGTGATGGGCGTCAGCCCGCAAGTCGCGGTGCAATCGCTGATCGGCAAGCGCGTCGACGCTGCCTTCCTGTTCGAGCCGCAGGCCAGCATCGCGCAACTGGTGGCCCCGGTCAAACAGATTTACGAGATCGGCGAAGTCTGGCCTTTCCCGTGCATGGTGGTTATCACTTCCGGTGACACGCTGAAGAAGCGCAAGGACGCATTGTGGAAATCGCTCGACGCACAAAAGGAAGCCATCGACCTGCTGCAAAAGAAGCCGACTGATGCTTCCAAACTGATCGCCAGCTACTTCATTTCCGAGCCGACGCTCAAGACCCTGAAGAAAGGCGAAATCCCGCGTGAAACCGTGATCACCGACGCCATCAAGAGCCAGACCTTCAGTCCTGTCGTGACGCCGAAGGAACAGGCGCGCATGCAGGAAATCGCTGACATTCTCCAGGATCAGGGTTCGCTCAAGACACGTGACGGCAAGCCGTTTGATGTGAAAAGCATCCTCGACCTGAGCTGGCAGAAGGAACGCAAGCTGTAACGCCCGATCGGCTTGATGAAAAATAACGAGAAGTAGTTAAAAAATGGCCGGCTTCTGCCGGCCATCTAATTTGAAATAACCATGAGCACCAAGACCCGCATCACCGGCAACAGCAAGAAACTCGCCTTCGCACTGGCTGTCGTTTTCATTCTCTTCGGCTGGCAGCTTGCTGCCTGGTCGCTTCCCGACTATTTGATGCCGAACGTGCCCACCGTAATGGCACGCTTGTGGCGCGAAATCCAATCCGAGAATTTTCGCGCCGCGCTGTGGGGCAGCCTGGTGCGCCTCGGTGCCGGTTACGGCTCCGCGATGCTGCTCGGCGTCGGCTTCGGCCTGATTGGCGCCGTCCTGTTCTTTTTCCGCGAAGTGCTGCGCTCCGCCATCATCATCCTGCAATCGATTCCGTCGATCGCCTGGGTGCCGCTGTTCCTTATCCTGATGGGCTTCGGCAATACGCCGATGATCGTCGTGGTCGCCGTCGCGGCCTTTTTCCCTGCCGCGCTGTCGGTCATGAACGCCACCGAAAGCGTGCAGCACGTCCATGTTTCGGCAGCGCGCGTGATGGGCGCATCGCGCTGGGACATGATCAAGCGCGTCTATCTGCCCGCCGTCATGCCGGAACTGATTACCGGTGCGCAGCTCGCGTTCGGCAATGCCTGGCGCGCACTGATCTCGTGCGAGATGCTGATCGGCTTTGGCAAGGGCCTGGGCCGCTCGCTCTCCTACGCCGGCGAAACAGCCGATATGGTGGGGGTAATGACCAACATTCTTGCGATTGCGATCCTCGCGCCGCTGATCGACCAGCTCTTGCTGGAAAATCTGAAGCACCGGGTTTTGCGTTACCAGTATGTTTAAGCGGCCGGCCCCGACAAGCACTGCATACCTGCTCCGTCGACCTGACGGAAAGAAGGTCTGCGAACGCGTCGAACGGCCGCGTCGCCATTTCCGTTCCCGCATCCTGCTCGGCGCAACGCTGACAGCGCTCTTCTCCACCGCGCTTGCGGCCAGCGCCATCGAACAGGCACGGCAGCGCGGCAAGCTGAGCGCCGGCATCCACACCATCGTCCCCGAATATAAAGCTGGGATGAAATTCCGCACTCCCGAGGCCATCGATACCAAACTGCTTGAAGATGTCGCCAAACGACTGCAACTTCCGCTCTTCCCGGTACGCGCAGAACCCGGTAAGCAGGCCGCACTGCTCAAAGGCGGCAGCGTCGACATCGTGCTTGCTGCAATTCCGGAGAACGATCCAATCTACCGCAGTGCCACCGTCATCCCCACCGCTTATTCCGCTGGCCCGATGGCCATCATGCGCACGGATACCGACATCAAGACTTGGGAACAGCTGAAAAGCCGTAAAGTATGCGTGTCCGAAGGCAGCCTCTACGTCGGCACACTCGCTGCAAAGTACGGCGCTACGGAAATGATCTACAAGGCGCCTGCCGATGCGCTCATCGCCGTACGCATCGGCGAATGCGATGCAACCGTGCATGACAGCGCGATGCTGGAAGAACTGATCAAGTACCCGGAATGGAAAAAGTTCTCTGCAAGACTGCCGGTCGGGCCACGCACGACGCTTGCGCTTTTTGTGCCTGCGGAGGACAAGCAGGGCGCGACGTTACTGAAACAGATTGCAAGGGATTGGGCGTCAACTGCCTATGCCGATCAACTGATGAAGAAAGCGGTACGTGATATCGCGTTCGAGGTCTATCTGGACCAGAATGTGCCGGACTGTCATTAAAGCGGCGTGGACGCCCCAAGCGTGCAGGGACGAACGTTTTCCAGGATCGCAAGTCATACGCTGTCAATGCGTACCCGCAAGGCAATAGCTCATTGTCGTGTTCAACGTTGACCTGATGCCCGATGCTGTTTGCTTCCTTTACATCTGCAATCACTGACACCATCCGGCGTCGCGGCTTCCCTGTTGCTGCCATATCCGGTTTGGTGTCCGTGCTGGCCGCCACCGGTTGCGGCCAGCTTTCCCAAAAAGAACGCGAGCTGACTTTCCGCATTGAACCCGGAACGGCAAGCTGGTACAGCGGCCTGCCCAACGGGGTTGTCGAGTCCAACATTCCTGTCATTACTGATGGCAGGACGCAGCACATCCATACATGGTGGTGGCCAGCCGAACGCAAAAACGCGCCGGCGTTGCTGTATCTGCATGGCGCCCGCTGGAACCTGACTGGCCATCTGTTTCGTATCGAGCAATTGCGCGAGTTCGGATTCTCCGTGTTGGCGATCGACTATCGCGGCTTCGGCAAGAGCGAAGGTGGCCTCCCTTCGGAAGACACGGTGTATGAGGACGCACAGGTCGCGTGGCAGCACCTTGCGCGCTTGCAGCCGGACGCGACGAAGCGCTTCATCTATGGACATTCGCTGGGCGGTGCGGTGGCGATCGACCTCGCGGCGCGTCTCGATACCGCATCGGCGGCCGGACTGATCGTGGAGTCGTCGTTTACTTCCCTGGCCGATATTGCGCGCTCGCTGAGTTACCCGTGGCTCCCGGTGCAGTTGCTGATGTCGCAGAAATTTGATTCAGTCAACAAGATCGCACGGGTCAATCTCCCCGTACTGATCGTGCATGGCTCAGAAGACCGGTATGTGGCACCACGTTTCAGCGAGGCCTTGTATGCGGCGGCAGGTGGGAAGAAACGCCTGCTGCTGGTCGAGGGCGGCACGCATAACAACAGCATGCGTGTCGGCCGGGCCGCATATCGGCAGGCCTTCCGTGAACTATTCGGCTGGCTTCCGACGACCGGGTGAACTTACGCCACCGGCACACGCGCTTCGACGGCATTGAGAATCGAGCAAGGCGTCCCCAAGCTGCACATTTTTTCTTTATTGCCTGTCATGGGTCTCCCTGCATCGTGAGTACCTTGCCTGTGGCATCTGCTTTGCATGGCAACAGCAGGCGCCATCCTTGCCGCTATTTTTCCAGTGCATCCGGCGTGATCTTTACGTTCGTGGATTTGCCATCGCGCAGCACCTCTGCACTCGCTGCAGTCCCGGGCTTGGTGCCGCCGACCAGACGCGCGAGGTCGGCGATCGTCTGCACTGGTTGGCCGTTGAGGGACACAACCACATCGCCTGGCTTGATGCCTGCCTTGTCGGCAGGACCGCCCCGCTGGACGGCGGCAATCAACGCGCCTTGTGCTTCCTTCAGGCCAAGCGACTTTGCCAAGTCGATCGTGAGTTCCTGCAGCTGCACGCCAATGCGACCACGCGTCACCTTGCCCGTTTCACGCAACTGCTTGGAAATGTCCATGGCAATGTCGATCGGAATCGCAAAGGCAATGCCCATGTAACCACCGGTTTGGCTATAGATCTGCGAGTTGATGCCGACGACATCGCCCGCGGTACTGAACAGCGGCCCGCCAGAATTGCCAGGATTGACCGCCACGTCCGTTTGCAAGAAAGGAACGTAGCTTCCGCTGGGCAGCAAGCGACCTTTTGCGCTGACCACGCCAACCGTGACGCTGTTCTCGAATCCGAAGGGCGCGCCGATCGCGGCGACCCATTCGCCCGGTTCGATCTTGGCAGGATCACCGATCTTCACCACAGGCAAGGCGCTTGCATCGATCTTGATAAGCGCGACATCGGTATAGACATCGGCGCCGATCACCTTGGCCTTGAACTGGCGCTTGTCGGTTAGCTTCACGGTGACTTCGTCGGTTTCATCGATGACGTGCGCGTTAGTCAGAATGTAGCCGTCCTGACTGATAATGAATCCGGAGCCCAAGCTTTGGGCAGGTGTTTCACCCATATCGGGTGTACCGCCGAAGCGCCGAAAGAATTCATACATCGGATCTCCCTGGCGCATCGGTATCGAGCTTCCCTGCCGGGTCGCGCTGATGTTGACGACTGCCGGCCCCTGCTGCTTGACCAGATTAACAAAGCTGGGCAGCTCAGTGCCGCGCGTTACGGCGGGTGTCGCCGGCGGCGTCTGCTTTGCAGTTTCTGGCGCTGGCGTAGCAGGCTTGTCCGCAGGAGAGCATGCGCCGAGCAGAACCATAAGCGCAACGCAGACAATCGTTTTGCAGCCGTTTCGTGTGGCAGGCATTTCGTCTCCAATATCGGCACAGCAGGCAACAGAAGCTGCAGGACAGCAAGCACTCGCCTTCTGCAACTCGGTGTTGTTAACGGCGAGCGATGCAGAGACCCGTTCTCATGCCATGCGTGAGGAATTATTTAGACCAGTCTGCCGCTTATGGTTCGGGCAACTGAATGGGAATGGATCAAGACTTGTCGGCGTCGCCGATTGCCGCATGACGCAGACTGTGGTGCTGCGTCACGAAACCGCGGAGGCATTTCACACCGGATTTATTGCGTGGATGATAGAAAAATACATGGCCGCTGCAAGCTTACAGCGCCTTGGCCAGCCAAGGAAAAATCGCATTCCTTCGACTGGCCAGAACGGAGGCGCTACTCGTCGCCAGCCGCCAAACGCACCGTATATTGCCCGGTCTTCTCATCGCGCACCATCTGAAGAAGATGGTTCTTTTGCGCATCCTCGATCAACTCCTTGAACGAACGGTAGCCGTAGGCGCTTTCGGAAAAACCGGGGCGGCGTCGTTTCATGGTCTGCTTGACCATCGAGCCCCAGATTTTTTCATCGCCGCGTTCGGCGACCAGTGCCTCGACCGTTTCCACCGCGAAGTCGAGCGCGTCCTGACGCTTGTCGTCATCGCTCTTCGGTGGTGGTGTCTTGGCAGCGCCGTTTGCAGTCTTCTTTGCCGGTGCCTTCTTTTCCGCCGTCTTGCGCTTCGGTTTCTGCTCGCGCACGAGGTCGTCGTAAAAAATGAATTCGTCGCAGTTGGCTGCAAGCAAATCGGAAGTTGAATCCTTGACGCCGATGCCGATCACGTACTTGTTGTTCTCGCGCAGTTTGGATACCAGCGGCGAAAAATCGGAATCGCCGCTAATGATGACGAAGGCATCGACATGCGCCTTGGTGTAGCAAAGATCGAGTGCGTCGACCACCATGCGGATGTCGGCCGAATTCTTGCCGGACTGGCGCACATGCGGAATCTCGATCAGCTCGAATGCTGCTTCATGCATCGGCCCCTTGAATTCCTTATAGCGATCCCAGTCGCAATAGGCTTTCTTGACGACGATGCTGCCCTTGAGGAGCAGGCGTTCCAGCACGCGGCGGATATCAAAGTGCGCATATTTGGCGTCACGCACACCGAGCGCGATGTTCTCGAAGTCGCAAAACAGCGCCATGCTGGTGATTTCAAATTGGGCGGCCATGGGCGCTCCTGTTGATTTTGTTATCGGTGACCATCATTCAATCGCTCAACGCTTCCTTCGCCGCCTGCTCCGGCGTTAGTCCTTCATAAAACATATCGGTGAACCATTCCACCTGTTCCTCGATATGTTCTTGTGCCTGATCGAGCGTCGCACCGCCCTTGACCAGGAATCCTTCGACTTCGGTGCACCATTGGATCAGCGCTTCGGTTTCCGGATCCAGTTTTTCTTTCTTTGCCATCTCTTTCCCTTTGTATTAACGATACGTCGGTCGTTTTCCGACAGGGTAACCGCATTTGCCTGACGATGTCCGCAGCAAGACGGTCAGGCAGGATAAAAAACCATGGCACGCAGCCTTGTTTGATGTCCTGTGAGCGTTACTTTACGTGCAAATTGCGCCTGCATCTTTCTTATTTTCAAACTACTCAAGCTCTTGCAAGCCGAAAGCTTTATCTGCAGCAAAGACGCCCCCGTTCGAATCGACCATCCACACAGAGGAGAACAACGGCATCGACGAACTGAAGACGCTGCTGGCGCTGGCCGTCGGTGACGAGGACGCAATTCGCGAGGGCGGCGCGACTGGATCAACCAGTAGAAGCAGATAGATCCGCTGCGCCGGCTGGTGTACCGCGGCGTCGAACGCCTGATGCATCTGGGGAGCGCCGATGGTTAACGCCATTTACCGGACTAGCTATATGGCGTGGCAACCGTGTGCCAGGCGGAAGCCCTGCTGAACCGCAGCGAGCGTTTCTTCGGGCCGGAAAAGCCGGGCGCAGATAGGAAGGAAAGAACGATGCACAGACCTTGCCGGCAGCGTATGGCAAGCTGTTTGTGGAGTCGGTCGTGGTGCGGTAAAAAAAACAGGGTGCGTCTTGCGCACCCTGCAATGTCATCCAGTCGCCGGCGATCGTTTCAGACTGCCGCCGGCGCATGCGGCGGAATGACTTCTGACGGCGCCGGCTTGCGGTCCGGCACCCCATACTTCGGCGGACGCGGATCATTGCCTGCCATGATGTCGTTGATCTGTTCCGCATCGACGGTTTCCCATTCGAGCAATGCCTTGCTCATTGCTTCGACCTTGTCGCGATTGGCTTCCAGCAAACTGCGTGACAGCGCGTATTGCCGATCGAGGATGCCCCGGATTTCGTCATCGACTTTTTGCTGCGTTTCTTCCGATACCGATTTGGACGGCATGCCAAAGCCGGAATCGTTGTCGTCCATGTAGACCATGGTGCCCATCGCTTCCGACATGCCGAAACGCGTGACCATCGCCCGCGCCAGCTTGGTCGCACGCTCGAAGTCGTTGGAGGCGCCGGTAGACTTCTGATTCATGAAGATTTCTTCCGCAATCCGTCCGCCGAACAGGATTGCGATATCTTCCAGCATCTTGTCCTTGTACATGTTCACGCGGTCATGCTCGGGTAGCTGCCATGTCAGGCCAAGCGCATACCCGCGCGGCATGATGGTGACCTTGTGCACCGGGTCGGCTTTCGGCAGCAACTTGGCAACCACCGCATGGCCGGACTCGTGGTACGCGGTGTTGCGGCGCTCTTCCTCGCGCATCACCGCCGACTTGCGTTCCGGCCCCATGATGATCTTGTCTTTCGCGTCCTCGAAGTCCTGCATGTCGACGACCGATTTGTTGCGGCGTGCTGCGAACAATGCCGCTTCGTTCACCAGATTGGCCAGTTCGGCGCCGGAAAAACCCGGACAACCGCGCGCCAGCACATTTGCCTGCACATCGCGCGACAGCGGCACCTTGCGCATGTGGACCAACAAAATCTGCTCGCGTCCGCGGATGTCCGGCAAGCCCACCATGACCTGACGGTCGAAACGACCTGGACGCAGCAGCGCCTTGTCCAGCACGTCGGCGCGGTTGGTTGCTGCGATCACAATGACGCCGGAATTCGGTTCGAAGCCGTCCATCTCGACCAGCATTTGATTCAAGGTCTGCTCGCGCTCGTCGTTGCCACCACCCATGCCGCTGCCGCGTGCACGACCGACCGCATCGATCTCGTCGATGAACACGATGCATGGCGAATGCTTCTTCGCCGTTTCAAACATGTCGCGTACACGGGATGCGCCTACGCCAACAAACATCTCGACAAAGTCGGAACCGGAAATCGTGAAGAACGGCACCTTGGCCTCGCCCGCAATGGCACGTGCCAGCAAGGTCTTGCCCGTACCCGGGGGACCAACCAGCAACACGCCGCGCGGAATATGTCCGCCCAGTTGCTGGAACTTGCGCGGGTCGCGCAGGTATTCGACAATCTCTTCCACTTCTTCCTTGGCCTCGTCGCAACCGGCGACATCGGCGAAGCTCACCGTGTTGGAGTGTTCATCCTGCATGCGCGCTTTGGATTTACCCATCGAGAAGATGCCACCCTTGCCGCCGCCTTGCGATTTGCGCATGAAGAAAATCCACACGCCGATCATCAGCAGCATCGGGAACCAGGAAATAAAGATCTGCGACAGGAAAGAGGGCGCTTCCGGATAGCGCACATCGAACTTGACGCCGCTGGCGATCAGGTCGCTGATGAGTCCGCGGTCGAGCATGGTTGAGGTTGCCTTCAGCACATTGCCGCTATTCGTGACCGCGACAATGCTGGTCCCCTCGATTACGACCTCCTTGATATTTCTGGCTTTGATTTCACCCAGAAAATCGGAGTAGGCAATCGGCGTGGCAGCAGGATTGCCTGCACTATTGAATTGGCTTAAAGCGACGACGGCAGCAAATGCGATCGCGGCCCAGATGGCGGGGAGGAGATATTTTTTGTTCACTCAGGTTCCTAAATGACAATAAGTTCTTGCGGGGCGAATATGCCCAGTTGCTTTTTTACCGCAAGATTCAGTAAGTGTAGCGGCCGGCGCCTCATTGAATAAGCGAAGAATTCGGCAGCATTGCTTCGCAAAATCATGACAATACGGAGGTATTAACATTTGTCACCGTTTTCTAAGCGGATCGAGCAGATGCCGTAGTGCATTGTGGTCCAGTTCGTACATCAGCGCGAGCAAGCGTCCGAGCTCGCCTGCAGGAAATCCTTCACGTGCAAACCAACCAAGATAATCCCCGGGCAGGTCAGCGATGGCGCGGCCCTTGTACTTACCATAAGGCATTTCCCGCTTGATCAACAAGCTTAGGTGTTCTGCCTCCATGCTCAACTGCGCCACGACTTCTTGATTCGATAGTCGTGCTGCAGCACGATGCGGGCCGACCCAATCAGGTTGCTCAAACCAAGCACTAGTTGGGTCAACGCATGTCCGGGCAGGCTCCATATCTGGGAAGGAGGCACCGGCACGTGCGTTGCTGCTGCGATGACCGGCGACACCCACTCGGCGTCGGGCGTTACATCGAGGAGCACATCTCCCTCGGTGTTGGTGTGCATGAAAATCTCGCCCCCCTCGGCCAGGCCAAAACAGATGCCGTAGCCGCTGAGGTTTCTGTTTTCCACATGCCGCTGTAGATCGCGATTGTAGCTATCGATCCAAGCCTCGACATCGTAGGTTGTTTTCAAATCAATCCACGGATACGCCGTCGGCTCTGTGCGTTTTTCTTCCTCTGGTACCGCCATGTTGCTCCAATTGATTCCCGTGATGCCGCGAACGACAGTGCATCCCCTCGCATGTTGACACAGTTCTGCCATTTACGCCTTGTCCGCGCCGCGTCATTGTTCTTTCGTCACCAGTGCGCAGCACCTGCGAACCAGACCTCGGTTTCGGCATGTTTTGTTGCACTTCTTGTCTCCGCGCAGAACCCGGCGGCGGCAGTGCCCTAAGATGTTCTTGCCCCCCAATTCAAGGCTGGACATGAACGCATGCTTTTCCAGTTTGCTGATTCCCGCAATCCTGTTGGGCTGCGCCGCGCAGCCGCCGTACTCGGACTCGATGGTTTTGCTTGAAAGAAAAGCCTACGCTACCTGTGCAATTACCCGCGCCTTCCTGAGTCCGGAAAGGGAAACTTCGGCACAGACTTTGGCACGCAGCGCGCTCCTGCAGTGCCAGCATGAGCGTCAGATGGTGTACGCCAAGCTCATTGCCGAAAATACCGACAAGCCGGCCGCAGCGGCATTCGCCGACGGCTACATGGATGAACTCGACGCCATCATGCTCAGACACCTCGCGATGCGTTTGACGGAAGCCCGCCAACGTCGCACCGCCGACAGCGAGACCTGAGCCTGCCGCATCACGCTGTTTCAACCTGCCTGTCCTGCCAATACGGAAGACTTCGTCATGGCATCGTGGTGCGACGCCGGGGATAATCTGGCCGGAATCACCCAAAAGCCCGCCAGCGGCTATCATTGCCGCCATGCCATTTTTACTTGCCATCCGCGTCCGGTTTTGCCTGCTACTGTGCATTTTGCTGTTACAAGCCTGTGCGCATTTCCCCGCGCATGCGCCTCATTCTTCGGTGCCGGTCCGGGAATTCCACTTCGATGGCGGCGGAAAAGCGATCTACTACGTGCTCGACAAATCCGGTGTTACGGAGATGGGAACTTCGCCTTATCCCACGACCTATATGTTCGTGCTCGCAGGCTCGGATTGCATGAGCATGGCGCATGTCCTGCCCGATTATTTTGACGGCCTCGAAGGCAAGGCCGGCGCGATCAGAATATTCATCCTGCAAAAGCGCTTCATCGAACCGCTTACCTCCGACCGCTGCAGCACCGACTTCATGCATGCCGACCATCCCAGCCAGTGGATCGCCGACCAAAGCGAATTTATCCGTACTGAACTCAACGCGGCGCGCCTGAACGGCCAAACGCCGCAACGCATCATCGTGCTTGGTATTTCAGAAGGCGCGGAAATCGCCCCCATTCTCGCGCACCGCTTCTCCGCCATCACGCATGTCGCGCTGATCGGCAACGGTGGCATGGATCCCTTCGATGTTTACCAAATGCAAGCACAACGGCATGGCTTGCAGCATGGGCCGGAAGAAATCGCGCTGCGCTGCGCGGGTGATGCGCAAGACAGTACACCGGCTGCGGAACGCAGCTGCCGCTACTGGACGGAACTACGGGCGATTAGGCATACCGATAATCTTCTCGCGCTCGATGTCCCGCTGTTCATCGCCATAGGCGAGGCCGATACGATGGTGCCGATCGAATCCGCCTGGCTCATCCGCGATAAGTTTGCCGAGCGCGGCAAAACCACACTGCATCTATTGATGCTTCCGAATACCGGCCATGACTTTCGCCGTAGAGGCATGACGATGCTCCCATATGTATGGGAAGCATTAGAAACATGGATGAAAAAATAGTTCCATTTTTATAATGAAACGTCTTGTCATTGCGCAAAGTTCGCTGCGATACTTGAGTCCGCATGGCATCGCCATGAAAACAATAATCAACAATCAGGATTCTCTATGCGCTCCTATCTCTTTCCGGCGGCAGCCGCGCTGTTGCTAACGGCCTGCGCCGGCGTGCCCACGCACGACAGCAAACTTTCCGGCTCGCTTGCCGCCACTACGCGCGGCGACATTGATGAGGCGATCCGTACACTCGACGCGCAGATCGCTGCAGGAGCCAGTAAGACCGACCTCCTGCTCAATCTTGAAAAAGGCGAAATGCTGCGCATTGGCACGCGCTACAAGGATAGCCTGTCTGCATTTGAGATTGCCGACCAGAAAGTAAAAGAGTGGGAAGAAACGGCGAAATCGTCTCCCGAAAAACTGATGGGTCAGGTGGGTGCGATTTTCATGGGCGACAGTTCGCGCACCTACGAGGGACAGGACTACGAGAAGGTAATGCTGACCACGCGCATGGCGATGAATCGCATCAACCTGGGTGACCTTGACACGGCCCGTGTCGACATCAAACGCACACATGAGCGTGAAGCAGTGATTGCGGAATTCCGCGCGCGCGAAACCTCCGAGGCGGAAAAGGAAGCCAAGGAAAAAGGCGTGACGATGGAAGCCAAGGAGCTGAACGGCTATCCAATCGAAACGCTGAAGGACCCGGAAGTGCTGAAGCTGAAGAACGGCTACCAGAACGCGCTCAGCCACTACTTGGCCGGCTTCGTCTATGAAGCGCTCAATGAACCCGGTCTCGCTGCGCCCGGGTACCGCAAGGCGATCGAACTGCGCCCCGACCTGCCCGTGTTGGAAGAAGGCTTGCGCGGACTCGACCAGCGCACCGGCTTTCGCCGCAACAAGCGCGTGACGGACGTTCTTTTCATCGTCGAATCCGGCAATGCGCCGGCGCGCCAATCGAAGAAAATCCAGTTCCCGGTGCCTACCTACAACGGACTGATTACCGTATCGTTCTCGTTCCCGGTCATCTATCCAGCCAAAGATCCTCTGCAACTTAACCAGATTCAACTCGGTACACTTGCCATGCCAACGGCGCTGGTCACTGACTTCAATGTGATGGCGCGCAAGGCGCTGCAAGATGAACTGCCCGGTATCCAGACACGCGCCGCAGTGCGCGCGATCGGCAAAGGACTATTGCAGGATCAGGTTAACAAAAAGCTCGGCGTATTCGGCGGCCTGATCGGCAATATTGTTACCGCTGCAACCGAAGGCGAAGCCGACGATCGTATGTGGCGCGGCCTGCCGGACCGCGTGTTCATCGCACGCGGTTTCGTGGAGCCGGGCGAATACGACCTCAACCTGCCGGAGCAACCGGACGGCAAACGCAGCCTGACCGTCGATGGCCGTTACATGGTGGTGCCGGTGCGCGTGTTCCGCAACAAGACCTATTTCGGCGAGCCGGTCAGGATTGGCGCGCTCGCGCCTGCCATCGCGCCGGTCGTGGAAGAAGCGCCGAAGGCAGCCGCACCGGCAGGCAAGCGTTCCACCAAACCGGCGACGCCGGCAAAGCCTGCCAAACCGGCCGCGCCCGCGTCCAGCAAGAAGGCCAGCGTGTAAGCCACGCGGCCCGTTTATTTGACTTATCGATCGTTAGGAATTGCCATGAACTTTTTTATTAAACACATCACGCTTTGCGCCGCCGCAGCCCTGCTGTGCGCCACAGCGCAAGCCCAACAGGATGCACCGCCTGCAATTTCCGCCGGCATCGCCGCCAAACTGATGGTGCGCGGCGAATTGAAAGGGCTGCAGACGGTGGACCTGCGTTCGCAACGCCGCAACGACGTGCTGGTGGTGCAGGCCGAGGTCATGAACATGGATACGCGCGATGTTCGCCTGTACTACCGCTTCCGCTGGCTTGACGCCGGCGGTATGCAGGTAGGCGACGGCGAAGTATGGAAGCCGCTGGTTTTCCTCGGCAAGCAAAGCCAGTTCATCAAGGGCACTGCCTATGGTCCGCAGGCCACCGACTTCCGTATTGAAATGAGCGCTGAACCACGCTAGTCCGCGCTGCTCCGCATTCGACAATCAACTACTTTCGCAGGCATTTTATGAACCAGAAATCCTTTTCCTCCATCGCTGTATGTATCTCGGTCATCGGCGCCACGCTGCTCTTGGCCGGCTGCCCCACCACGCTGTCGCAACCGACGGTCCGTTTCAGCCGCCAGGTCAATTACGGCGATTCCAAGGCAGTGGAAACCGTCACCAATGAATTCGGCTCCACCGACCTGCAGATGATCGCGGAAAAAATGGTCGGCTCGCTGCTGGAAGACCCGATTCTCGCGAACCGCCCGACGCTGACTTTGTCCGCCGTGCGCAACAAGACCAGCGAGTACATCGATACCAAGTCGATCATGAATACCATCCAGACCGCGCTGGTGAAAAGCCGCAAGGTACGCTTCACGCGCAGCGCCGATGAAATGCAGGCCGGCGTCGACGAATTGCAGCGCCAGAACCAGAGCGGCCTGTACAAGAGCGCAGGCAAGGCCAAGATCGGCAACATGGCCGCCGCCAAGTATTCGCTGGAAGGTGAGATCGTCTCCATCGTCAAGCAGAGCGCCACCACCAAGGACGTGTTCTACAAGATGACGTTGAAGCTGTACGACGTCGAAGAAGGCGCGATCGAGTGGCAGGAAGAAAAAGAAATCCGCAAGACTTCCACGCGCTGATTCGCCGGCACTTCACATCACAACGAGAAATCACCATGCACAATTCATCCATCAAGACCGCGCGACTGGCAGCAGGACTGTTGCTGGCCGCCGCAACAAGCCTGAGCTTTGCGGCAGAACCGAAGATCGCCGTCACCGACCTGACCTATGAAGAAAAGGTCAGCGAATATTTCCGCGTCGTGTCCGCAAGCAGCAAGAGCAGCGTCAAGGCCAGCAGCAGCGAACGCGAAACGCCCAACACCTACTCCAGCCGCGATCGCATCAACGCCAAGAGCGAGAGCAGCTATTACGAAGCGGAAGGCACCTACACCTGGATCGACCGCGGCGAGCTGCGCAACTACACGGCAGACCTGAAGGGCGCGATGCTCAAGGGCGGCGGCGTGCGCCTGGTGCAGGCCCGTCCGTATTCCGGCCCGGCGACGGAAAAGATCCACGACATCATCGGCCGCATCAAACAGGGCTTCTATCCCGGCGCCGACTATGTGCTGTTCGGTACGGTCAGCAACATCGCCTTCCGCCAGGAGACTATGCAGTTGCCAGGCACCTCGTCGTTTACCGGCATCCTCAGCCTCGACCTGGTGGCCGACTTCAGCCTGATCAATACCAAGACCTATGAGGTCAAGGCCGCCTTCAGCGCCAGCGGTTCGGGCCAGGATACGAAGATTGTTTCCCGACCCGGTGACCGCGTCGTGTTCAACCGCGGCAAAGTGATCTCGGAAACCTCCAAGAGCCTTGCCGAAACGGCCTATGCGGAATTGATGTCCCAGTTTGGCGTACCGCGTACTGCGCGCACGACGCCCGCCTTGAGCGGCACACCCGGCAGCATGCAGCCGGTGGAGGTGCAAAGGAATGAACCGGTAACCGTGTACAAGTAAATCTGAAACGTGGGACTGCTTCGGCGTATGTCGAAGCAGTCTTTCGTACCTCCGGCGAATTTTGCCAAGCAGGCGCTCCGCCTCCCGCGTAACACCACAACGCCTTCCCTAACCGAATTTCCAGCCAAATCGACGCACTTCACGCTCGCATTTATTGCATAAATACTAATCTTGCATTATTGTCTACATTTTTTTGGCATTAAAAAAGACACGCAATGCATGCCCCGCTCCCAGGCAATCGACTCGCCGACGCTCTTACTTTCACCCAGTCCCACCGCCTGCTGACGCTGCAGTTTGCTGCCGGTGCCGGCATTGACGAGCACCTGCTGCTGCCGCACGAGCTGGCCGGCGTGGAAGCGGTCGGCGAAGGTTTTACCTACACGCTCAGTTGCCTGTCCAGCGATGCGTTTATCGAACTCAAGCAGTTCATCGGCGTGCCGGTACAGCTGTCAATATTGACCGACGGCGGCGACTGCCGCGCGCTGTGCGGCCTCGTCACCCGCGCCGAGCACGGCGGCAGCGACGGCGGCTTTTCCCGCTATGCGCTGACCTTGCAAGACCCGCTGGCAGTGCTTGCGCGGCGCATCAACAGCCGCGTGTTCCAGGACATGTCGGTGCGCGAGTTTGTCGCCGTGATATTGCAGGAACATCGCCAGCACAACAGCGTGCTGGCTGCCTGCCTCGATCTCGACGACCGCTGCCGGGGCGAACATCCGGCGCAAGCGTGGGCCACCCAATACAATGAATCCGACACCGCGTTCATTGGCCGCTGGCTCGCGCAGGAAGGAATTTCCTGGTATATCGAGCATGGCGACGGCGGACAACCCGCCGTCACGCCGAAACTGACGCTGGTACTGTTTGATGATGTGGCAGACCTGCAGCCGTGCACGGCCGCCAAGGTGCGTTTTCACCGCGACGACGGCACCGAAGCCGAAGATGCGATCACCGCCTGGCACGGCATGCGCACGCTGCAGCCGGGCAGCACCGAACGCGCCAGCTACGACTATCAAACGGTTGCCACCCTCACCCGGCAGGATACCGCCCGTCTCGACCAGGGCGAAGTGGGCGCGCAATTGGCCGGCACGCTGGACGACTACCGCTACGAGCCGCATCACGCTGCCGCCGATGAAGATGATGCCGCCCGCTACGGCCGGCTGCGCAGCGGGGCGCATGCGTTTGCCGGCAAAGGCTTTAGCGGCAGCGGCAGCCACCGCGAACTGATGGTGGGCCGGCACTTTGAACTGGTCGAGCATCCGGTGCACGATCATGACGCGCAGGAAGACCGCCAGTTCACCGTCGTCCGGCACCGTCTGTATGCGCGCAACAACTTGCCGGAAGACATGCACGAGGCCGGCAAGACCTCCATCCTTGCGGATGCCGACCTGGTTCCGAAAGAACGGCCCACTGAACCAGTGTTCCGCACCCGCTTCGATGCGGTGCGCAAGCACATTCCGATCATCCCCGCGTTCAGCCACACCGACCACGCGAAGCCGGTCGCGCCATCGCTGCTCACCGCCACCGTGGTCGGCCCGCCGGGCGAGGAAATCCATGTCAACGCGCTCGGCTGCATCAAGGTGCGCATGCCATTTGCCCGCAGCCGCGATCATATCCATGCCGAAGGCGCCGGCGCCAGCAATTCCGACCGTGATTCGCTATGGATCCGCGTCGCGCAGCCATGGACCGGCAATCATTACGGCCAGGTATGGATTCCGCGCATTGGCGATGAAGTCGCAATCCAGTTCATCCAGGGCGACATCGACCGCCCAATCGTCATCGGCAGTGTCTACAACGGCACGCACCGCCCCGCCACCTTTTCCGATGCCGGTGACCTGCCCGGCAACAAGGCGCTGTCGGGCATCAAGAGCAAGATGCACAAAGGCAGCGGCCACAATGAAATCGTGTGGGACGACAGCACAAGCGAGCAGCGCATGCGTGTTGCGACCGACCATGGCAAGAGCGCGCTGAACCAGGGTTACCTGGTGCATCCAAGAAAGGGCGGCAAAGGCGAGCCGCGCGGCGAAGGCTTTGAATTGCGCACCGACGCCTATGGCGCACTGCGCGCCGGGCGCGGCTTGCTGGTGACAACCGATGCGCGCAGCAATGCAAGCAGCACTCACCTCGACAGCCGGGAATTGACGACGCAATTGCAGGCGAGCCTGGACTTGTCCAAGGCGCTGTCGGATGCCGCGAAGGACCATAACGCCAATCCGCTCGACGCCAATGAAGAAGCGCAACGGCTGATCAAGGTTGCGGAAAAGACCTACCCCCAGTCCGGCGGCACCGGCCAGAGGGCCGACGTGCCCGGCTACGCAGAACCGATCCTCGCGTTCTCCAGCCCGGCCGGCATCGTCAGCGCCACGCCAAAGACGCAACAGATCACCGCCGGCGAACACGTCCACCTGTCGAGCCAGAATGACACCAATATTGCAGTCGGCAACAGGCTGTCGATGGCGATCAAAGAAGCGTGGAGCGTATTCGTCGCCAAAGCCGGCATCAAGCTGTTTGCCGGCAAGGGCAAAGTGCAGATCCAGGCGCAGGATGACGCAATCGAAGTCATCGCGAAAAAGGATATCCAGATCACGTCGGTGGACGGCCATATTGACATCACGGCGCCGAAAAGCATCCGCCTGACCGCCGGCGGCTGCCAGATCGAGATCGGCCATGGGCAAATCACCATGAAGGCGCCGGGGCCGGTCAATATTCATGGGAGCGTGAAGAATTTGACGGGACCGGCGAAGGTTACTCCCGAGTTGCCACAGTTGCCGAAGGTCCCCCTCCCGGTCGACATGGAGAAGCCTCTTTATAGTCAGCAATTCGATCTGTCACACCTGATTCACAACGACGGTGAAATCGGCTTCCTGAGCAAAGGCAAGCCGTATTCCGTTTATGACAAGCAAGGTAACTTTATTGCGTCAGGCACCGTCGACGAAAACGGCATGACCGATCGAATCTTTACCAATGATTCCAAGGATCTTGTGCTCTTTGTCGATGAAGGAAATTGGGAAGTCGAAGAATACTTTGAAGATCCAGATGAAGATCTCGATAAAGCAAACCAAACGCAGCCGAGGACAGCATGAGCAGGCAACCTAGTTTCTACACCGTGCAGGATCGCGACACGCTTGGCAAGATTGCGCGTGAAAACCGCACGACGGTCAGCGAGCTAATGAAAATCAACGGCATCAAAGACGCGAACAAAATCACGGTCAGTCAACGTATTGCACTGCGTAGAGAAGCTGCATGCGGCGTGGAAGCCTTGTTTATTGATAGGGATCGAAATCCCATTAAGGATCTGGCTTACCGGATTGAATATTGCGGAAAAACCCTCGATGGAAAAACGGGACAGAACGGCATGACTCGAAGGATATACACCAACGGGCCGGACGATTTCGTCAAATTTTGGATAAAGCGGCTGGACGGAACATGGAAGCACGCCACCACCAAAATTTCTGGCGTTGGCAACAAACTGGTGACGTTGGTTGGCGGTCATTTGGTGGCGGAAGCCAGGGCCGAACAGCATCCGACTGCTTCGGATAAAAAAGTGCCGGATCCAAAGGAAAAACCTAAGCCGGCATATGATCCGACAAAAAAAACCTTGCCTACAACGAATAAGAAGGACTTAGGACTCAAAGTAGAGCCGGCTAAAACTTCAGACGGAAAACCAGTTGCCAAAGTAGACGGCGATATCCCAGCGTTAGATGAATTCTTAGATACGTATGTCGGCGGAGAAGTCAGTCAAACAGACATTGAAACAGCCGCGAAGGAACTTGGATGCGAGGCGGGACTGATATATGCGATTGCACGACAAGAATCCGCGCATTCTTCATTTATAAAAGTAGGCTCTCGTATGGTTCCAACCATCTTGTTTGAGAGGCACCAATTTAGAAAAAATACTCGGCCCAATAAAAAATCTCCCAGCCCTTACGAAGCGACTCATCCGGACATTTGCGGGCCGGGGTACACCAGAGCAAAGAAGAATAAGAATGGTGAATGGATTCAAATTAAATCTGGTACCGCATTAGTTGAGAGCGACGTTTATGGACCAAGTGGTGTCTTTCAATATAAGCGGCTCGCGAAAGCGTATCAACTTAGTCCAGATGCAGCTCTCATGGCTTGTTCTTGGGGAAAATTTCAAATAATGGGCTTTAACTACAGTGCAGCTGGCTTTAGTGATGTAAAGGCGTTTACTAAAGCGATGAGCCGAAGCGACGCTGAACATATAAAGGCATTTTTGAAGTTTGCAAAGTCAAATAAGGTTCTATTTGGTGGACTTCGGGCGAAAAACTTCGAAAAAATCGCAGAGGGTCACAACGGTGAAAGTTGGCGCGCAATAAATCCTGAATATGCGTCTAACATTGAAAAGTTCTATAAAGAATATAACTCCAAAAAATAGGAAACGCTGTGTCGAATAAATTTTTACTTTTTGCAGTTTTCACGTTCGTGGCAAATGTGGCCGTCGCGCAGTCGCACTCTCTATGTGTCACTTCCGAGGAAACCGTCTTTTCATTTCAAGAAATCAAGTCGAAAAAGCTGGCGTCGCTTTGCAAAGAGGCCAAGTCGGAGTACTTGGTATATCGTTTTGGACGCAAAGACAAAGTTGAACTGCAATTTCCAAGCGAACTCAACGATAATTCATGGAAGAAGTTTGAGTTTTTTGGACGTCGTCGCCCAGGCGGAAAAATGAATGCTGGATTTGGCGACTACTGGCTGTCTTTTAATAACGGACCTGCGCAGTACGTTGTTTTTCAAGAATGGAGCGACGAAGACGATACGTACTCAATCGGAGTAAATGTGGAAGTGAAAGGGAAGACGATTGCACTGATGGGTAGTAAAAAGTCCCAGCAAGGATCGCTGGTCTTGCTGGAGTCCGAAGATCAGCGCATTCGAAATACAGCGATCAAATAAACTATCTCGCAGATAGTCTTGCAGAGGACCTGTATGATTTATCGCCATATAAGATTTAATGGCTTGTTCCTTTTATTTACATTCGCCCGAGCGCTTCTATCGAACGCGTCACTTGCCGCCTGCAATCTTCACGAGATGCTGCTAATAAATGAGAGAGCGTGCGCTCGATTCAAAGCTGCGGGCGCAAAGCTCAACAAGACATATAAAAAGCTTATGTTGGAGCTGGACTTCGGCACGAAGCCTTTGCTGAGGTCATCTCAAAGAAAATGGATTGATTGGCGGGACGAAAAGTGTGAGCAAGTACAAGAAGATAGTGGATGTCAGAACAGTTTATGCAATGGCGTCGCACATGACATTTGCATTATTGATCTCGCCAATCAACGCACTCAAGAATTAAAGGAACATTTTCTAAATACAGAGGATGCCTAGCAAAAGAGATTTGCATTCTCTAGAAATTATAATTAGGCGTCGCACGAAAAAAGAATGAACAGACTTCGATTCACATTGCTATGTTCTCCGCTCATAGTGAGCGCATTTGCAAGCGCGCAGTCAGAAGTTGATATTGCTGCTGAATACTTACGGTCTGGGTTTGTCGTTTTTAATACGTATGAAGCTGACTTAAACCAGGATGGAATCACGGACAAGATTTTTGTTTTTGCACGAAAAAAAGAATAGCTTTATCTCACAACGGGGGAAACACCACATCGCCTATTTTCTATTTTTCTCGGCACAAAGGCCGGACTTAAAAAAATCTTTGAATCCGACAAGATCGTTTATTGCAAGTCCTGTGGCGGCGCAATGCGTGATCCATTTCTAGGACTGACGTTTAATTCACCCTACTTCACAGTTGAGCATTACGGCGGCAGTACGTGGCGATGGGAGCGGTACACCACGTTCAAGTATGTTAAAGCTCGGCAAACGTTTATCCTTCACAAGGACGGCCATAAGTTTTTTCAGGCATCATCTCCGAACAAGGTTCAAACAAATATTCACACAAGCAAAGATTTGGTTTAATGGAGATTCAAGACTTCGACATCTACAAAGAATAACTGCTCTGTACTTCCGCTCATGAGTACCAAACACCGACGATAACCCACACGAAAGAATTTGATTTTTTAAGTGTTACTAAAAGTCCACGTCGCGCAACTCGATCTGCAGGTATTTTGCATGTCTTTACGCAGTTCTCAGGCAAGAGAAACAAGCACTGCACCGGCTCTTCTTGAAATCCGTCAGAGTCATATTTGGATCGCGTCCATCAACGCCTCGACCAGTGAAAAAATCACCGACGCAGACTATGAAGCTGCCGAAAAAGACCTAGGATGTGAAGTTATGGTGTCTTTCTGCAAAGGAATAAACTCGAACCCGCATTAAAAAGTAGAAACTGGCAGGCCATAGCAAAAACCTACAACGGACCCAAATACAAGAAAAACAAATAGGACACGGAACTCGAAGCGCATTACAACGCTTTCAAAAAAGCGACTAAAAAATGAAATTTGTTCTTGGCCTTTTATTCACGTTGACTTTCAGCTGTCAGGCAACAGCGACTCACTTTTCGTTGGTAAAAATCAATCCAAATGCTTACGAGATAAGTATTGAAAAAATCAAAGCGGCAATCGCGGCCGACGACACTAAACAAGAAATTCTTCCGTTTGATAACAGCCAGTCTTTCTTATTAAAGGATCACGACGAGCAAAGAATTGGCTATCTTATTCCAGTGAAATACAATTCTAAATCCTACAAAAATACGATCTGTCGGCTGTATTTTGTAGACTTGCATAACAACCTCAATTTTGCAGAATTGTTTGCAGAAAAAAATGACGGCGATGACATCGTGCCAAGTTGTGTTGGAATCGAAGCCGTATCTATTCAGAATAAAACCGCAAATGAAGCTCTTTATTTCGCGATAGTGCGCTTCAGAACAGTTAACACGTATGGCGATAAAGCTGTCGTATTGACCTATAAGACTGGTGCTTTGCTTTATGACAAAAAAAACAATGACTGCATTAACGCTAACCGCCAGACATCAAACATTAAGGCATTGACGAAGAAATTAATGTCGTGCATGTAGATTTGGTTCGCTACAGTGGCTTACCCGAAGACTCACGCAAAGCGCATCGACGACCGTTGTACCGGCAGCCACCCTGCCAAAGAATAGGTCACCCAACGCAATGAATCCGACACTTCCTTCTGCCGTGTACGAAATAGATTCGGCGCGGGTGGAAGAGGGGCTCCGAAGATGACGTCCGCTACGTAAATAAAGGCAATTACAGAATCAAGCAGGAAATTGGCTACGTCGAATTGATCCTAATGAAGCTAAACGCGCCACGCGGCTCATGGCCGACGAACTCGGATTTCTTGCTGAGGACCTTTATGACTTGTCGACGTACGAAATTTAATAACCTGTTTGCCTTGCTTACTTTCTTCGGATTGTTTTTTTCTACCGAATCACTCGCCAGCTGCAATCTCAACGAGACTCCGATAACGAATGAGAAAGCGTGCGCTCGATTCAAAGCAGCGGACATAAAGCTTAACAAGACGTATAAAAAGCTAATGTCCGAATTGGACTCTGGCTCAAAGTCTTCACTCAAATCATCGCAGAGAGAATGGATTGACTGGCGGGATGGAAAGTGTGATCAGGTACAAGATGATAGTGAGTGCCAAAACAGCTTATGCAATGGTGTAGCACACGACATTTGCATCATTGATCTCACCAATCAACGCACTCAAGAACTAGAAATATATTCTCAAAATATAGAGAGTGCCAAGAAACTGAGATTTGTATTTATTAGGACCTATAAGTAGTCGACTCTCGGTGGGTCACAGCGTCGGATGTGTATGGCTTGCGGCTCACCCCGCCACATCCCAAAACCCGCCCAACACATGCGCTACGTTGACGCCAATCTCTTCCACCGCATACCCACCCTCCATCACAAACAGCGTCGGCAATCCAAGCCCGGCGAGCTGCGCGCCCAAGCGCAGGTATTCCGGCGCATCGAGCCGGAATTTTGAAATCGGATCGCCGACGTAGGTATCAATACCTAAGGAAATCACAAGTGCGTCCGGTGCGTAAGTCTGGATGCGATTGCACGCCGCATCGAGCGCCGCGAACCACTGTTCATTGCTGCTGCCCGCCGCCAGTGGATAGTTCTGGTTGAACCCGAGCCCCTCCACAGCACCGGTCTCGTCCGCATTACCAAGATAGAACGGGTATTCCGTCTTCGGGTCACCGTGGATGGACTGGAACAGCACATCGCTGCGGTCGTAAAAGATCGATTGCGTGCCGTTGCCGTGGTGGTAGTCGACGTCAAGAATCGCCACACGTGACGCGCCGCCATCGAGAAACGCTTGCGCGGCGACAGCGGCATTGTTGATGAAGCAGTAGCCACCGAGGAAATCTGGACCCGCATGGTGGCCGGGCGGGCGCGACAGCGTGAAGGCGGCTCGCTCACCCTGCGCAATACGCTGCTGCGCCGTCAATGCGATGTCCGCGCCTACTCGCGCGGCGCGCCAGGTGCCGGAGGTGAATGGCGTGCCACTATCGAAAGAATACATGCCCAGCTGTGCGACGAAGTTGTCCGGCTCGATGTCATATCGAAAACCACGGATCGGCCACACGGCGGGAATCGCATCGCGCGTGTTACCAAGTGCAGCCCAGCTTTCCCATGCGCGCTCGAGGAAACGCAAATATCGGGGCGCATGCACGCGTTCGATGTGAGTGAGCGGGAAGCTGTCGGGCGCAGAGACCGGACCGATGTTGTGGTCGGTGACGGCTTTGAAGATGTATTCGGCGCGCTCAGGCTTTTCGAAGCAGGGGACGAGTTCACCGCGGTAGAACTCGAATTGTCCGCGGTGGAGGTGGTGGTCTGGGCTGTAGATGATGTGCATCGCGACTGCGCAAGGATGGAGACATGGAAGATCGTCAATATTACGACGTTACGCGGCTTCCTGTCAGAGTAGGCCTCAAGATGTGACTCATAGTCCGTAGACTAATAAGTCTCGTCAGCCGAATATCATTCAGTCAATTTTAGGACTCAACATGGAAGACAAGCAGTTGACCGCATTCGGCTTACGTTTAAGGGAACTGCGTATCGAGCATGGATTTAGCCAAGAAGAATTGGGCCTACTTGCAGAGCTCGACCGAACCTATATTAGCGGCATTGAACGCGGGACTCGGAATGTTGGTTTGATTAATGTCTTTCGAATCGCGAAAGCCCTCGACGTTCCAGTGGCCGCATTGTTTACCGAAAAAAAGGCACGCTAATGGGAATGCGCGCCTTCTATGTTGCAACTGTAAGCGAATTCCTTCTCGAGTCCATTGATTCAGTGATTGGAAAGATTAGCCAGCAACACTCCCAGGACATCGTCCAATTACAAATGGGGGCGTGGCAAGCGGAAATCGAACTGCTCAAACAATGCCTGCCTCCCTTTTTAAACGGAGAAATCCTTTTTGAACTTCAAATTCCCAGAATGGGGCGTCGCGCTGACGCTGTTTTAATCTACCAAAACGTCGTCTACGTATTGGAATTTAAAGTTGGCGCAAGAGCTCATCTTCCACACGATCTGCGACAAACGCACGGTTATGCGATTGATCTTCATCATTTTCATGAAGGTAGCCATAACAAAGTGATCGTCCCTATTCTCGTCGCGACCAACGCACCTGCAAGTCCATTCGAGCTTTCGGCGCCGGTAAACTGCGTCTATCCTCCTATAGGAGCATGTGCTAGCAACCTTCAAGATGCTCTTGTGTACTGCAGCACTGCTATAGGTAACGCTACACCAATCGATTTCCAGAGCTGGTTCGATGCAGCCTACAAACCGACGCCGACTATCGTAGAAGCTGCACAAGCGCTTTACGCGAATCATGACGTGGCTGACATTGCTCGAAATGACGCTGGTGCTCACAACCTCCATGTCACCTCATCCGAATTACTGAGAATCGTCCACAAAGCACGCATTGAAAAACAGAAGGCTATTTGCTTTGTCACGGGCGTGCCAGGTGCTGGCAAGACCTTAGTCGGCTTAAACATTGCAACAACAAGTGTCAACATCGACGATGATGAGCATGCCATCTTCCTGTCGGGGAACGGACCGTTAGTCGAAGTGTTGACGGAAGCATTAGCCAGAGACGCAAAAGAACGAAATCCTAATACACGTAAAGAGCAAGAACTACGCAAGGCCGCCGCAAGAATTCAAAACATTCATAAATTTAGAGACGACGCACTTGGCAATCCAAAGAAGACGCCTGTTGAGCGTGTTGTAATTTTTGATGAAGCACAGCGCGCTTGGGACCGGCAGAGCACCTCAAAATTCATGACGCAAAAGCGAGGACAGAAGAGTTTTGACCAGTCAGAGCCGGAATTTCTGATTAGTGTCATGGACCGACATAACGATTGGTGCGTCATCATTGCATTGATCGGTGGCGGACAAGAAATCAATACAGGTGAAGCAGGCCTTCAAGGGTGGGTAGATGCATTGAGTAAGGGCTTCCAACATTGGCATGTTTATTACTCCAACAGATTGGAACAAGAGGAATACGCGGGTCGTGGCATTGAATTTGATTCCGTCCCTCATGCACGCTCGAGTTCGGCCTTACACCTTGCGACTTCGATGCGGTCGTTTAAAGCTGAACGGCTCTCGCACATGATCCATTACTTAATTGAGAACCAACCCGATCGCGCGGCGGTATGTTACAAATCCTTCCGCGACCGCTTTCCGATTGTGGTCACACGAGACATTAAGAAAGCTCGCGCATGGATAAAAAGTCGCGCACGGGCAAACGAAACAACAGGCGTAATTTCATCATCGGGCGCGGCCAGATTGAAACCAGAAGGGATCTTTGTGAAGAACAAGATATCTGCTGCTGATTGGTTTCTAAATGAACCGGATGACGTGCGCTCTTGTCATTTCTTGGAAGACGTTGCCACTGAATTTGACATCCAGGGGCTTGAGCTTGATTGGTGTTTAATTGGATGGGACGCAGACTATCGCTATTTCGACGGAACCTTCGCACATTGGAGGTTTACGGGATCAAGCTGGAAGCAGAGAAATCGCGCAGAACAAAGGCGTTATTTGGAAAACGCTTATAGGGTTCTGCTTACCCGAGCGCGTCAAGGGATAGCAATCTTTGTACCTTTAGGCAAACACGAAGATCCGACCAGATTGCCTCAATACTATGATGGAACGTACGATTATCTGGTTAGCTGTGGAGCGACGGTACTTGAATAGTTCTAGTGCGCTAAAACAGTTATGCCAATAAAAAATGCCGGTCGAAAGCCGGCATTTTTCTCGACGAACATCAAACGGTTGTAGGTTTTCAGAATAGGTGAAAATTGAGTCCTATATAAATCAAGAACTTTTGCATTTTTTCTGAGAATACCTTTCCCGCCTATTCTCAAAATACCCGCAAAAAACCTACACAGTTTTCACTTTACCTGCTTTGAGAAATACAGCTGCGTTTTTCAACAATCATTGGCTTGGTCTACGCAAACATAATGATTGAACAATAGCCACATTGGAGAATACTGAATCGCCCCCGGTTTCGTAGACACTTCCGAGCCTTCCAGTTCAGCACCAGTTTAACCAACGCCGAAAACTCGCTCTACGGTTGGTTCTGGGATCAATGGCGAGCACAAGCGGCGTGCCTACGGCAGCAAAAACCGATGCCTATAAGGCTGAACTCGTTCAAGAATGCCCCCGAGGAGCGGTCTATGAAGATAAACCGTTGCCCGCGGACGCGGATATCATCGGGGGCAGCCAGTCGGATACGATAGGTGTGAAGCTTTTCATTGATGGCAATGGCAACCAGGCGATGGTCAGGACGTGTTGACGTTCACCGAAAACTGACTCACGTGGGTCGCTTTTACGTGAACATCAACAGCAAGGCAAAGGCCGCCTTGGTCGCTGCATGGGTATAAGGGCGAAAAATGCGAGTCTGATTTACGGCCACGGCAGCTGGTTGCACTTGTATGCATGTCGGCAATCTAATGCCCTTGTTATGAACGGAGGTTCCCATCCTCGTGTTGTAATCTATAAGAAATCCGGTGTGCGATATGCCGACTTCATCGTGTAGCACCTCGTTCTTATTACAAGTGCTGTCCTTGCGCGCGGTGCATTAGTGCGGTCAATTTTTTTGTTCTACGCCAGACGTATTGGCGGCATGGCTGCCCCGCGACCGTAGGGCCCACCACAGGGTGTATTCCCCTGTCTCGTAGATATTCCAATAACGCTTTGGGACTCGTCCCCATCATTGCAGCCATTTCTGGCCCTAAAGCGTACTTATGACGAAATGCGGCGACAGCACTGTATCTAACGACTTGACGGGAGCGCTTCCCAACCACAATGCTGCGGCTCGTGAGCAAGCCGTATTGGATGAGGACGTACGCCACCTCCTGCTTTATGCCAAGTTCGTTGGACGCCTGAACGACGGTGAGTTCTGAATTTTCATCCAATGATTTCAATTTCAGCCCGCGTTCGAGCGCCTGTACGTCAATGACCCATTCGGACATTCTCTCCGCTCCACCAAACTTTCCAACCACCACGCCCTCACTATTCATTAGATGAGTGACGATCTGCGTAAATTGTCCAGCGCCGTTGATGCGATATCGCAGCAGGTCTTTGAACGTCGTTCGGCCGTCGGCAATATCCTCCACGGACGGTACATTAGCCGCATGTCCTAAAATTGCCTGAATCGATGCTTGGTCTATTCGCCAGCGCATTCCTTGTCTTGGCTTTCCACCCCAGACTTTGAGGAGCCCAGCATGAGTTAGTTGGCCGATGCGCTGTTTGGTAAGGCCAAGCGCCTGTGCAGCCTCTTCTACCGTCAAAAGTCGCTGCAGCGCAGGCGCAATCCTTTCGAGAGAAAACACATCGACAATGCGACCAGTACGCCCACTTGGATACTGATGCTCTCTGCTTGGTACGTCGTGGGCCTCGACCAAACGCGATACTAGGGACGGATCCAAACGCAAACGAGCGGCGGCCTCGTGAATAGGTATCCATCGGTGCGCTTGAACGGCCGTCTCCTTCAGACGCCGATTACGCAGTGCGAGCGGCGCCTGCCAGTTTGTACTCAAATAGAGATCAAAGGCGTCACGAACGAATTGATTTTTCGAGCTCGATAGCCCAACGAATATTTCGCGATAGATTGGCCCGATCGCCGCTGAAAGTCTCCATTCAGAAAATGCTGATCTTGCAGCACGAATACGATCAAGAGACTTGAAAAATCCGTTAGGCCAATTATCCAGCGTCTGAGCGGTCGCCTGTGCGACTGGGCGCACCGTAACCAGGGATCCAAAATCAGCTACCTTCTTAGGTTTTTTCGTCATCGGGTGGGACACGAAACACCCCAATCGGAAGGCCAAATCATGGAACTCTTCGAGCCCCAAATGCTTCAATTGCCGATCGCAATGCCTTAGGCTGCCTACCATGCGCCGGGTCAGTTCCTTAGATATCCACAGCTCATAGCGGTCTGCAGCAATAACAGAGGCAGTGCCGGAAACAAGCGATTGGCCACATGCAGAACAACATGTGGCTGATCGTCCGTTCCACCGCAGCGCCTCAGCACAATGCGGACAAGCGTCCTGCAACTGAAGCCGATGGCGGCAGCAAGCTGTTACCAATGACAGATCCCATTCCGCCCGCCAGTAAGGCACCTCTTCCAGACACTTACGGCAAAATCGGCGACGACGGATATTCCAAAGCGGCGCGGGACGCGTTTGCGGATTTTGTAGTTCGGCAGCAACGCCGGTCCACGATATGTTCTCGTGCCCCATCATGGCGTGCAAATCACTTCGGTCGCCGTTGTTTTCTTTGAGCAGATCGAACACCGTAGTCACTTCGATGGCATTGGCTTCCGCGAGTCGGCACAGGTATCCCAACAGGCTTTCATCCGCATGAGGTTTTACTTGGAGCAGAAGACCGTACATCAGGCTGCTTTCTGTGCTTGCGAAAACAACTTTCGCTGTTCATTCCACTCGTCCGGCGTTTCAAGAAACCGGGCGATCTCTTCGGTGACGAAACGTAGTTCCTTCTGCGGCATGCAGGTGATAGCTAACTGGACGATATGATCTAAGCTCTTCGCCACGAGGCGGAGTGACTCCGATCCTGGAAGGAATGCGCGAGCCTGACGCATTTGCGCATAGAATCCAAACGGCCAGTTAGTCAACGCTCGAGCGGCCCGCTCAATCGCTGGCAAAGCCACACTGATCGCAACAGGGCCCTTCAATTTTCGCAAGAGGACGACCTTTGGATCCGAGCGTAGCGAACCAAGGAAGACGACGAGATCAATTAACTCACTCAACCTAAGCTTGTGCAAATGTACTTCAGGAAAGCCATATTCTGCAGTTTTGGCTAAAGTTTCAACGCCTCGAAAGCGTGCGGCGAGCAGGGCACAAAGCTGCTGCGCAGCCGGCGTTGCGAAGACGCCCGGATATTCCCTCAAATTTGCGCCGCATTGGCAGATCATATAGGCTGGCCTACTCAGCGAGAATTCACATCGGCAGGCCGGGCAATGATCATGCAGTGCACATCCATGTGCATCGCACACGGCGAATGGAGCAAGTGCCCAATAGCTCCGCCCGTGCCCGCAATCGGCGACACACCGCGGGCAGATGCGCGTCATCGAAAGCGCAAGCTGCTCCTCGCGTAAGCGGTGTCCACCGAAATCTACCCAGTGTTTCATATCTAGCTCGTCCACAACCGTCGGCAAGGCTCGCGACAATTCAGTTTTTTTCATCTGCAGTGAGTCGGCAAGTTGTTCGAGTCGCTTAGGGTTGAAGACGGGCCGCGTCGGCAGTGCTAGGGCGCGGCACAGCTCCGCGATTCCGGGGAGGCCGTTGTGTTCGGCTGCGCGAAACAAGGTACTCTCGATGCATTCGTACGGGTAATGAGGAACGCCCAAAAGTAGGGGAACCTTGTCGAAGGATTGGCGCTTCAGATGTTGGCGAATGCGCCGACGCTCGTAGTCGCTGGTCGCATAAAAGTAGTCGGTGAATGTCAATAATTCGTTAACAAAGCGCATTGATAGTTCCTTAGGAAGAGCAGGGAAGGCGAGGCCCTCCCTGCTCTTTTTTGATTACATCGCTTTCAGATCAAAATCCTCGAACGGCTCTTCTTTTCCAATCAGATCGTGAAAGTCAAAATCAGCATGGAAGGGATTCCGCGTGTGCGGCGCCACGCTCCAGACTTCGTCCCGAAATGCTTGGGCCAAAACCTGCAAATCAATTTCCTCAGCTTTGCCGTGCTCAACAAGCCACGCCGACCGCTCAATAATCTTGATGAGGTAGTCGATCAAACCGTAGGACGCGCAGTAGAAGCGCTTCAATGTTTCGGGCTCTATAAAACTTAACGTCGGTACCGGGATGGTTTTTTGAAAGGCGAGCAAGAGAGAGGCGAAATCACGAGCGCTCTTGACATCGTGAAGAGTAAATCTGTCATGGTGTGCAGTTGACGAAAAGCGCCTGCGCAATTGCTCGTTCGAAAAGAGCAGATCCTCCGTCTTCTTAAGACCGGCCAACACGACGGCGATTTTCGACGCATTTAGAAGATTTTTCAGCCAGTCCGTCGTTTCACCGTTTGGTCTCCTACGCCTCTCGACGAGATGCTGCGCCTCATCAAAAATTATGAGTTCAGTGTGCAATCCTGCGAGCAAGGTGACGATACGAAACAACTTCTCCTCAGCCGAGCCGCGATGAGCGAAACGGTCACCGATCGAGATCAAAATGGCGGTGCCTAAACTTTTTGGTGTCGGCGACGACGGTACTTCAACAAATACGATAGGTTTTGCCGACGGAAAGTGTTTTGCGGGGACGTAGCTGCGAATATATTCTTCCAGCACTGTTGTCTTGCCGGCGCCAGAAGGACCGAGCAAAGCGATGCCGCGCCCCTTTTTGCTCACGCGTGATGCTTCGTGTACCTCGCGGATACGCTTTAGCGCGTGAACCGACTGTGGGTAGTCGATAAACGACGAGCGGAGGGAAAAAGGTTTGACGATTTGGTTCATGGTTAGCCTCAATGTCAAATAGAATGGGCAGTTAGTCGACGGATCGAACCGCAAATGTGGTCAACATGGCGGGGTCGAACTTCAGCTCAGAAATACTGGAATGTGAGACACGGCTTGATCGTTCCGCCGAAGCGATTTTCGACCGCTCCTGCCCCTCCTTGTCGATTGAATTTTTAGCCGCATCGCGGCGCTGACGGAGTTTGTTGGATTGCTTCGCTGCTTCGGCGGCGTCCATGATTTGACAATAGGCCTGATATACAACGTCGAAGTCATCCGTTTTGCCGTTTTCGGCCCTGACCATTTTTCGTGCTTGATCGTAAAGGTCACGGCTCAGGCCGATCACGCGCTTATCCGTGCATTGAACTTGCAGAAAGACATTCGTGCGTGGGTCACGAATCCATACGTGCCCCAGCTCATCGCGGTAGCGCACCTCGACCTTTTCGGCCGGTTTGAGTCGCTGCCGAATCGGCCCCATTTCCGGCGAGTTGTAGAACAGCTCGGACAACTCCACGCCATAGTGATGCAGCACTTTTTGCTCACGCATGGAGAGGATTGCTTCAAGTTCGTCCAGATCAACGGGCAAATGGATGGGGCGCTCCGCCTCACCAGCCTTCCAAACTGCGGCTGGTGTCTTACCTCGCAAGCCCCGGTGTGGCCGCTGGTGATAAACATCAACTATCCATTTGAGAATGAATTCTTCTAGCACTGGCAAGGTCAAGCACGCCAGCTTTGAGGACGGATAGTCGCCACGGTCATGCGAATTGGAAAACGTCGCGCCGGGCAATTGATGGATCAATCCAGTGTTCAAAGTCCCGAAAAAGCGTTCAATGCCGCCTTTCATTTGGGGTCCACGAGATCTTGGATACATCAATTCGATGCCGAGATCGGCGAATGCAATGTGAAGACTTCCTGCGTGAAACTCAGCCGCGTTATCCGGCACAATCCGTAATGGCAAGCCGCGTGCCATCCATGGATGAATGACCTTTGGATAACGCGCAAGCCAAGCGTGTTTGGGACGAACTGCCCGATCGATTGCGCGCAGCACAGACTCCGTATTCGGAGCGGCAATGTGAATGACGAAGGACATCACCATGCGACTGTGCCGGTCTATGATAACCGTAAGGTACGGTCGACCAATCACCGCACCCGTTTCGGTATCGACCAGCATAACGTCAAGCGTCGTGTGATCAATTTCCCAACGGTCCAGAATGTTAGAGACCGCCATCTGGGTCGATGCTGTCCGATGCTTTTCGCTGGCTGCGCGCTTTCCGAGACGGGCGCAATCTACCAAGTACGGATCCAGTCCATCGACGTAGCGGTAAACTGAGGAGCGACTTGGAAGGGTCAATTGCTTGGACGGTGGCAGGCTCTTGTTGCTCTCTTCAATTCGACTACGGAACATAAACCATACCTGCGCGACCGGCTTGCGTTGCGGAGTGAGATATACCTCATTGGCTACATCCATGAGGATGTCTTCGATTTCGCCGGTAATGACAGCATGTCGCCCTTTCAAACGATGCGCAGGTACGAGACGCATCACACAACGCGTCGACAAATATCGCCGCGCCCATCGGGCGACAGTCGCAGGTGATGGGAGTGTCAGCTTGTCATTGATCGCCTTCCCAATTTCCGCAATGCGAGCACGCAATTCTTTTGCTGAGCAAAGTCGTCCGTCCGAGGACAAGAGTGACTCGACGTAATTGCGCCGGCGTAATGCCTCCTGTGCATGTGCTTCTGGACAAGTGGTCAAATCCGGCGGTGCTTGCGTGATCGTCGGAATCGTCGAGATGAATGGCTGGTCCGACTCGACGGTCACGTCTCGCGATTCGTATAACCTATAAAATTCGGACTCCGTCGTGTACCAGTGCTCTCCGAGTTCATTGACGAAGGCCAGACGGTTGTCGACCAATCGCCGCAGATGTCTCCAAGGCAGATCGTTGTATCTAACCTGCAGCCCAGGCTTAAGCGAAAATGTGCGCATGACGATGCCCTCCTGTCAGAAAGATTTGCGACGCGCCGTTCAGCGGCAATTCGATATCGACGCCGATTAGTCCGAGCCCGAGCATCAACCAAGCTTTATTAATACTTACGAGGTCAACGAGTTCAGCAACGGTCTTAGGTTGGTGGGTCATTACCTTGCGCGATAACTGCATTTGCTCAAGATGCGAAAGCAACATTCCACGCCGGTGGTACATGAGCAGCTCCACGTTTGACCGCCTCGGTTCGGCATCTAGCCACGTGTCGGTAATCAGATAGAAGCGCCGACCAGTTTCCTTGAAGCGCGCGCGGATCGCGGCCAGCCGAGTGGCAATCCGTCGAGTCGCACATTTAAGATCCGGCTTCACCTCACAGAATGCCTGCGTTCCATTGGCAAATTGAACTTGGACGTCTGGTATATAAATCGCTGGCGCTCCATCGACCCAAATTTGCTCGCGCGTGGGCTGGACGGTAAAGGACCGCACCTGCGGAGACAGTTCGAGAAAGCGATAAAATTGAAGCTCGAGGGAGGATTCCCACGCAACAGGAACTCGATTTTTGTGGGAAGGCATGAGGCCGCGGGAGTGCCCGCCGCTTCGAGTCACGACTTTTCGCACCGACATAAAATTCTCCTTTTCGCACAGGGCGAAATCATTAAAAATGCTCGTCCGACTTTTCGCAGGACGAGAGAGGACAACCACACGACGAAGGTCATGCGGGTCTCGTTTTCGCAGGCAATAGGGGGCTTGACTCGACGGGGATTCTGAATATACTGAACGCACCACTGCAGCAGTAAATCCGGTCATCCGGGCCAAGGAAGCCAATCCCTGCGATTGGCTTTTTTGTTTTCTAGGGTTGGTCTGTTCTGTTTTCTTCTCCTTTCCGTCTGGCGTTTGAGGTGACGTTACTTCGCTTGTAGCCTTATTTCCTGGATCTGTAAGTTCTGATCCAGCCAGCGCTCAATATCTTGCCGGCGCCAGCGGCGCACACCGCCCATTTGGACATACGGAGGCGCAGCCCCTTCCTTCAACATCGAGTCAAATTTTCGGCGCGATATTTTTAAAACAGCGACGACCTCCAGCACGTCGAGCAGTGCATCCATGGGCGCTCCTTTTTTGCATTTCTTTGCAAATATGCTTTAAGTCCGGTCGGTATGGGAAAATAATTCAAAACAGTATTTGTCCCACTTGATGCTAGAAGAACCGCATGTCTCGTCTACGGAGTAAATGGCGCCCCCTGCATTGGCTCACTTTTCCACCACGCTGGCAAAAATGGTTGCTTTCAGGGTGGGAGGCGTTAGATGTCGCGGCTGTACTAGGAGATCGCGCCACAATTGCGACGCAGTCGCGCGACTACACAACCCAGATTACGCTCGACTGGGAGCGCTACTCTAGGCGGATCGGATTTCTGACTCGTGAAGATGCAGCTGTTGCAGCTGATCTCGGTTACGACTGGCAGGAATTTTCACAGTACATTCATCAAAGCCTCGCGCGTGCAAGTCTCCGTGAAGATTTGGATGTCCCTTGTGGCGGAAGACTATTGGCCCGGTGGGCCGAACGCGCACTCGGCTCTTTGGGAATGTCGAATAAAGCAGCTTCAGCGCACTTGCGCGATCCCGTGGCGATGTTCCGATTCGGGTATGAATGCTTACGTGCCAAGCGAGGTGCGTTGAAACTGCCTATGCATGTGAGCCTGCACGGACTAATTTTGATCGGCATTGCAAGCTCTGGGGTTCTGCAGAAACAACGATGCAGATTTTGCTTTCGATGGGCTGAGCCGGCACAAGTGTTTTGCCCTGTGCATTCGCAATCAAAGAAATATGAAAGCGAGAGGGTAACTAAGGCACGCAATTACTTCATTGGACGCCGAACCGCACAATCGCTTAATTGGCTGGCGTCACCGCCGAAACTGCATGTTTATAGCGATGTCGCTCAAGCCGCGATTGTGATGGCCCACTCGCTGTGGGGTTCCCCGCCAAGCTGGGCGGGGAAAGATGCCGTAATCGACGAGATAAGGGGCGCTTTGGCAAGTGCGCCAACCGTTAGCAAAATGTTGAAATATTCAGACACTGTTGCTGATACAACGCTTGAATTACGCTTAAGAAAGAAACTCGATTCCCTAGAATTGTGGATCGACGCATGGCCGGAAAAGATCCGACTCGCAGAGCAGTGGTTTACCGCGGAGAAACTCGCTATTCCTGGTGGCAGGGGCCGGTCAGAAAAGACAAGCGATAGGATTGCGTGCGCTGAGAAAATGGCTATGGCCGGAAAAACAGTTGCCGATATCGGACAATCTCTCGGTGTTTCTCGTTCATCAATCTCAAAATGGTGCTCACGGGGGCGTGCGCCTAAGTTGAAAAAACTATTAGAGGACAGTCGTTCGCGGAAATAAACTGCGGTGTCCAGTATATTCAGCCTAGGCGGATCCATGCGATGCAAGCGGTATGCATAACAATACATAAAAGGATTATGTATTGTTATGCATGCCGCACAATTGACCGCAAATCCCTATTTGCGCGCTAGATCCGATCACGTTGAAGAAGTACTCAAGCTGAGTCGAAGGTAGTGGAAATCCATGCTGCTCGTACGCACCAGTGCTTCTTTAGAGACGCAGGGCAAATCGCCGGAAGCTTACAGAAGTTTGCTACGAACATTGTTCACGGCGGATTTTAGGCGGAATAATTCCCACAGGGCCGGATCCATCCGGCGCTCCCCGCCTTCCCATTGCTGCCAGTTGCGGACTGTGCGATAGATGAGTGCCGCCGCTTGACCCTGCGTGAGCTCAGCTGCTTCCCGCGCTTCACGGATGTCGCCCGGCGATGGATTAAACACAGGGGCTTGCGGGCTATTCGTGCGGTTGGAGCGCTCAGTCATTGCGTTGGATTTGCACACCATAAGTGCCGAGCAAACCCGTCGCGCGCATCGCTTCGACTTGTTCTGGCGTCATCGGGATATCGGTAAATTTTCCAGTTGCACCGTCCATAAAGGAAGCCGTGTAACCGTTAATCCCCTCCCATGCTACGAACGATCTCGCGCCGTTTGGCAGTTGTGAACCGAAGATTGCGGCGAGTGTGTCGTATGGCAATTTGTCAGGAGCGCTCGCCATATGATCTTCGGGGATGATTTGGGCCAGCACCTCGACAGGGTCGCGGCGGGCGACGAATGCCATTTCTTGGGCCTCCTGCACCAGCGCTTCTGCTGCTTCGCCGCGAAACTCCATGCCATTGATGCTATAGCCGCCCAGTTTTTCTTCCGACCATTCGAGAATCTCGATCTTTGCCATCTTGTACCCTTTTAAACGATGCTAGATGCTGGTTTTAATTGCTTTCTTCAGACCAACTTATCACCTCACTTCAATGGCACAATAATACGCACATTGTTCGCGTTTGTTAAATGTAAGTTCAACATTCAAGACTTCTTTTTACGCAGCCAAGAATTTCGGTAACAATCCACTCTAAATCGCATTTGAGGTTAACCTGCGTAAGTCACATTTTCACACGTGATCTCCGGGATGTGGGCCGCTACTGCTCGCAGCTCAACTGACAGGCTGCGAGCAATCAAGTGCGCTTCGGTGCGCCCTCACGCCACGTTTCCATTGCAGTAATGGCTCTGCCAAGCCGACCGACACACATCCACAAGGTCGAAGCGATGCAGCGAGTCTAAGCCGTCGTTTGTCTAGAACTCAAAGTGACTGTCATGCAGCCACTCCGATGGACGCCTGACTCCAGCTTCTTTCTGATCATCGAATACCGCACAATTCCCGCCAACTACCGCCGGAACCGGCTCAATCCAAGCCGTTAGACCTCGTCCGAGAATACACGCTTACTTTGCCCAAAGTCGTTACGAATAATATTCTTCCCAACCGGGTCTTTCGACGGAATGGGAAGCAACCGGCTCGTCATCCGCGACGTCGGCCGCCGGGATGATTTCACCAAGCGAAAATGCGTCTAGGGCAAGACCGCACGCAACCGAAATTCGCTGATAATCGGCTTCATCTCCATCAAACTCCGCCAGCCTCGGATGCATGGGAAGCGGAATGAGCTCGACCTTCCTGGCCTTTGTCATTCCCCCGCGCGTAATGGCTGTCTGATAGCCGGCCAGGCTGGCTCCGCCACCAGAAACAAATGTCTTTAAGCCCTTTTCCCATGATTCGGAGAGCCTGTAGCGCTTTGCCTTTGTTCTTGCAAATACGCCGGCAACGGTACCTTGAGCCTTGGCGAAGAGCAGGTTGTCCCGCTTGCGCACATCTTCCGCGGACGCTCCTGTTCGAGCCGCAAACGACTCGGCATCAGTCACGGCATCAATAGGATCAGGGAGCAACGCCTCGCTGACAGTATCCGCTCCCACCAACCGGTTCTGCTGCAATACCTGAGTTCCGAGCCATTCGACCGATGGCACAAGAAAGTGAAACCTGTCGTCGCCTTCCTTGCGCTGGATAATAAAGGTAACCACGTCCATCGTGCCACCGCCAATATCCACAAGAGCGTGGAGTCCGTCCGTTCTCTGTGGCGACTGCACATATCCCGCGATCTGGGCGACGAATTCTGGTTGTACCCTACAATCAATGACATCAGGAAGAGCTATATCGGCAGACAACTTGGTAGCGTCTGCCGCCGCAGTGTTCATTTCGCGTGGTGACTGGAGGCTTAGCATCCATGCTGCCCTTGCCAGTCGCTCGTAGGCCAGCCTGGTGCGTGACGTTTCCAGCCCGTTGCACGGTGCCCCGAGGTTGAACATCCAGCGTATTTTCGCCTTTCCCAGCTTTCCCCCATGGTGACGATAAACCCACGCACGTACATACTGGATAACCATTCCCACGAAAACTGCCGCATTCGCGATTGACGCGCTCGATACTGCCGGATCTACGAACGGAATTTTCAAGTCCTGACGCAGGACGGATAAGGTATTCCCCGAGGCTTGTCCGAACACTACCGCACCATCTTTCAGGATCGAATATTCCGATGGAAGCAGATATTTTTCAGGTTGACTCGTAATACCCTCCCAACTAACCGGGAGAATCTGGTCTCTGAGTCCGACGGCGGCCTTAGTGTAGGAAGTGCCGAAATCAATTCCGATTACCACCTCGGCAGCACCAGCTTGCTCATTGTCGGGAACAAACTGCGTTCGCGTGCCTCCTGCCACCCAAGATTCCGGCTGCTTGAAGTACTGCTGCCTTTCAAGCTTGCCAGATCGCTTTATCAAAAGCCGTTCGGGCACCGGTGCAGGTTGAAGGGGCTTCGATGGAACCGGGCTTTTTGGCGCCACAGCGCTCCGAGAGGTGGCCTTCATGTCGGCGTCTTTGAGGGGTGGTGCAGGAACACGACGGGTTGCCACCTTATGCGCGGGCTGTGCTCTTCCAGTCGACAAGGAACGGCTTGAGTCAGGCTTGTATGGCGCCGGAAAAGCAAGGCGCTTGGGGCGTGGCAGGTCCGAGGGCTGTGACTTTGTTACATTCGGTTCGGTTGCCTTCAGTTCCTTCCGGATGTCCTTAAGTGCACGCTTCCAGTCTCCCATGTTCAGCTCCGTACGCTTATCAATCCCGCACAAACCAGATCGCAATCGGGCACAACTTTCTCCCTGCGTAGTATTTGTTCGCGCCGTAACCCCATCCTTGCCCGCAGCTTGTCGATCCGGCCTTGTGTTGCCTTGACAAGTCCGTGGCGGTTCAATGAGGCGTGCAGTTCACGGACCGATTCCAGCACGGAAAGGCTTTGTGCCAGATGCTGATCAACGCCATGCAACTGGAACATCATGCGGTCCGCGTTCTCATCCTGCTTGCGTCGCTTGGCTCGCTCGTAGGCATCGCCGAGATGGATATCCAATATGTCAAGGCCATTGGCAACCGCATCCGCCGAAACAACATTTGGCGCTTCCAGCCAATCATGTCCGCGGATCCGGACATGGTTTATGAGCGTCTCTGCCTGTTCTTCTTCGATCAGAGCTCCGTCATCGAGTCGGCATGCCGCCACTTGGAGCCACTCTTCTTCGCTGACACCCTTGAAGCCCCAACGTCGAATCATGAAGGCATATTTGCCCGCCGGTACGCCGGTATCGCCCGCGGACTGAAGAGAAATCGCAACCACGGGGTGAAACGCCTCTTCGGTCTGGCGCAATCGCTGGCCAATGTACCTGATCAATGGATGGAACTGGTGTATTGCCTCCCACGCTCTGGTACTTGCGGATGTAATACGATTGATAAAGCGGCATTGCCGTGGCATCCCGTTCCCGAGTGATGTCTGTCCCAGCAAGCCGTTTCTGCGCGTAAAGTCGTCAAGGTCTGCGGCTACTGCTGGCGGCAATTCCAGCTCGAATTCGTATGCATTTCCCAGCTGTCGGAATTTATAGCCGTGCGCATGTCGGTTCAGGAAGTCTTTTACGTAAATGACCAAGTCATCTTCGGTCACCCGCCGGGACAATTCTTGCGCGGCGGCGATGCGGTCAAGAACAAGGCCGCCGTGCGCAATCATCTGAGACGCATTGCGCTCCAGCTCCTCACGTCGCTTTCTCACGTTTTCGAGTGCCAGCCGCGCCCGTTCAATTTCCTGCTCTTCCTGTTCGGCAGTCATTTTCTCGGTCAGCAGCGCGGATTCGAGTCGCTGAATGGTTTCCCCGATGATTGGTTCCGGCTCACCGAGTGTTTCCTCGAAGATGTGCAGGCGGTTAAGGAGACGCCTGAAGATGCGCTCGTCAATCGTGTGCTCGTAAAACAGGTTCCAGATATGAATGACCTTTGCCGCCTGCCCCAACCTGTCAATTCGACCTATCCGCTGCTCTACCCGCATCGGATTCCACGGCAGGTCGTAATTGATAAGCAAACGCGAAAACTGGAGGTCAACACCCTCGGCCGCAACTTCCGTGCATACAAGCACACGCAAGGCATCCGATTCACGGAATTCGGCAATTAGTTCCTGTTTCGGCTCGCTCATGCCACCCCAAAGGAGCATTGCCGGCATGCCCAACGAGATCAGCTTTTCCTTCAGATATCGCGCGGTCACGCGAAACGACGTGAACAGGATGACTTTCTCGGTCGGATTGGCGGCGAAGTACTCTTTCAGAACATCGATGAGGCGACAGAGCTTTGAATCTGCCTGCTCCAGCTCATCGGGACGGAGGTCACGAGGCCTGTTTGCTACAAGAAACTCCTTGAGCGAGGATCCGATATCCTCGAATTCGGGTTCGCTGCCTGCATCTTCAAGCTCTTCTGCAATGCGCTCGGCCATGTCTTCGACGAGCGTGGCATCGTTGCTCAGCCATGCCCGGGCAAACGCTGCTGGACAGCTGCAGACCTGACGCTGTGGCGTAGCAAGGAGGAAGCCGTCCGAGATCTGATGACGCCATGCGTAATCGCGCGTTGCCTCGGTCACAAAGACATAAAAGCGCCGCTCGGCATCGGTCATCGGAACCATTTCAGGATGCACGTCGCGTCGCGGTCGCTCCATCTGTACGTCCCGTTTGCGAGTCCGTGTTACGACATGACCGATCAGATTGATTCTCTCGAGAGTGGCGGCGAGTTCGGCCCGATAGTCGGCACGTTTCAATAACTCGTCCGTGGGCGGATCCTGAATGACCGCAGCAAGCTGTCGCGAATTGCGGAGCAGATCGCTGTGCGCTGCCGCGTGCAACTGGGTGGTTATCTCCTTTGCAGAGGAATTCCGCCGCAACGCGGCATCCCGAGCTGCGACAAGCGGCTGATTGGCACGAACCATGTCATGGAAGCTTGAGGGATACTGAAAATGTTCCGGGTCACACAGCCGCAATAGCTGGTAAAGATCATCGTTGGCAAGATTGATGGGTGTTGCAGAAAGCAATATGCGTCGCTGGGAAACCTTCTGCAGTAACTCTCCCAGAGTGTTGACCGCACTCTCGGGATTTCGCATGTAATGCGCCTCGTCGAAGACGACGAGGTCAAACAACGGGTCTTCATCTGCACGCTCGAACAGCAAATCGGCAAAGATGTTTCGGGAACTACGTTTCTTTCCGGCGTGCGCGTCTCCCGCCTTCCAACTGCGCGACGGGCGCAAGGCATGATAGCTTGCGATCCACGCTTTTGGAGTCCCGGAGTCGAAGGCTCTGGCGGCCTCGTCGGCTAGTGTGACAGCGTCGGTGATAAGTGCATCGATGCCGAACCGCATTGCGAGCTCATCCCGCCACTTTTCTCTCAGCATGGCGGGACAGACAATTAGCAGTCGTCGCATGTCCTCGCGCGCACGCAGCTCGGTCCAGATGATTCCGGCTTCGATCGTCTTGCCAAGGCCAACTTCATCCGCGATAAGTAGTCCGTCAGCCGGAGATTCCAACAGGGTAAGCAAAGGCTTGTACTGATGCGGATAGAAATCCGTGTTGGTCACACCCATGGAGTACACAAGATTTGCGAGCCGGCCCGACAAATGCACATGGGTGAGACTTCGGCGGAAATCTTCCGCACGGCCATACTTACCCTGTGCGATCAGCTCGTACGGATCACGATTAGCCGTGGCGACGACGAGTTCCAATTGATCTTCAGCGACATAATCATGTGTTCCGTCTGCCCACTGAATTCCGTAGTAATTCAAGCCGGCGCGTTGCCGCACCTGTCCTGTAGTTGTACCAATCTTGCCTGGATTGTCCTGGCGGCGAACCTGAGTGCCTTTTTCCATGTTCTTGCCCGCTTCCTGTTAGCCGCGCATTCAAGCCATACTTCTGGCAGTTAAATTCTGCATGTCCTTCATCTGAGTCGTTCAACCTTCGGAGCCTGCTGGCTTCTTCTTCGCTGACTTCGCCGACGAGCTCCGAGGCTTTCTCGTCGCGCTCTTTCGCGGAACAAGGTAGGCCTCGAGTGCACGCGGTAACGCATCCATGAATCCCTGAATGGTCTCTTTGTCCGCTCCAGCAGGAACGTCGGTGTACAGCGCAGCCTCGCCATCTGTTGCAATACCTAGGCGCCAGCAGATTCCAGGAGTGCAGGCAACTTCCATCAACTCCTTGGTCTTGCGAAGGCGATCGGTATCGAGCAACTTCATCTGAAGCGCGTTCATCGCAACCATGCCTGATCGGATTTCTTCGATCTTTACCACACGTCGGTCGGTACCATCCACTGTAACTACTTCCTCTTTGAGATTGGTAAATCGCTCGCCGGTCGCATCTCCAGCAATCGGAGATTCCTCGCGCACTGTCGTTATTGGAACTGGTTGAACCGCTCCTCGCTCCATATCATGTGATTGGCCGGGAATGTGCCATGATTCCGGTTCGATGCCATGCCATAGAAGCGATGGGCGTATGCCGACGGGTGTTGCTACAGGGTCGACTTCGAATGCCTCCATGGCAGCACGACGTACATCCTCGTTCGTGTCGTGCAGGGCAACTAGAAGAGGTGATAGTAGCGTTAGATGACGCGCCTTTACGGACCACGACATGCCTGAAAGCCCGGTCTTCAAGCCAATGAGGAGTGCCGCAGCAGTTACGACTCGTTGCCCTGCCGGATTTTCAAGACGAAGAAATGCGGATAACGCGCTCGTGTCGTCAGTGACGGCAGCAAGAAGTGCAGCTCGCAGAATGATTGATCCGCTGTCTGCAAGAATGTCGCCATCGAGCGCCTTACGGCTCTCCAGAACGTCGATCGCAACTTCATGCCAACGCCGAATTGCGTGCACATCCCGCTCATTCTTGTTTCTCGAAGTCAAGGCGTTACGAATTGCTTCAATTAAATCTCGAGCCGCCGCACGCTCCTTTGCAATGAACGCCTCCGCGACGACCATTGCGGTTGTCTCGATACCATGATCCTGTCGGCAGAATAGTGGTCGCAGTCCCAAACCATCCACACCATGAGCACCGTGCTTGTTCACTAGCAGGTCGCATATCGCGTCCCTGCATGCCTCCTCGGCACTGCCTAGCTCAAGTAGCGCACATATAGCGCCTGCAATTCTGTCGGCCAATGCCGGTAGTGCAGCCGGAGCGAGCGATGCGGCCGAGCTCAGGAAAATCCTCTCTGGTCCGTCCAGATCGAACAACAATGGATCAACGTGGCATGGAAAGTAATCCGTATCCAGTTCCTCCACTGGACGAAATCGGAAATCATCGGCTTCTTCCGAATTGCGGAACCATAGCGATATGACGTCAGCTATTCCAATTGCGCGCATGTTATCGGAGACCGCAGTAGCGCGAATTTCCGCAAGAACCGGAAAACGCCCCGGTTTTCCTCCCGAAAGCTGATGTATTTCTTCCTTCCTCAGTCCATCCCGGACAACAAGCACGCGTGCCGAGTTTTCCAGGTCTGGTTTCTCCGATTCGGCGAGAGCGTTGGATTGCAGGACCATACAGCCAAGCTGGTGCAAGATCAGCTCGCGATTGCTGGCAAAGAAGCACCGGGGCAGCTGGTCCTCCGATGAGGATTCGACGGTTGCCGGTCCGTTAGCAGCGAGCATATTCTCGGCTTGGTTCCTTTCACTCTCTTCAAGGGGAAGCATTCCCTGCGGCGGCGCCTCGCGGTGGACAATTGCCTTTCCGGGTTCGCGGGAACGTCTCGTCTTGGGAGCAGTATCTCGGTTACTCATCAGACTCTCCACCATCCGTCTCTTCTGGCCGTGTATTTGAATCCCCTGGCTTCCAGCTCTTTCGCATGTGACTCAGGAGCATAAAGCCAAAAACAGCCGGCCGGACGCAGGTCTTCATACGAATAGTCGTGTTTTCTTGCGAAAGTCTTCGCCCATGCGGCCCAGTCCTCCGTGCCACTCGTATGCCGCTCCGTCGTCGGGACACTTTCAATGACGATTTTCGACGAAGGTTCCGAAACCTTCTCGACATCGCGAACCAACACTTCCGCTGACGGCAGTTCCTTCATGAAGGGTGCATCATTCGGCACACAAGAGGATTCAAGAAATTTCACGTAATCCCTTGCACGGGACACCGCTACAAACATCTGCATCTTGAACCGATCAACGCCATGCTTTCCGATTGGCGCATCGTTCAAGTCAATTACAAAGACGCTGTCAAACTCAAGCCCCTTGCAGCTTTGCATGTTCAGTACCGTTATCACATCCGGTTTGTCGAAGACGAGTTCGGACACCTTGTTCTGGTCACTGGACTTCGAGGAGTAGGACTGGACCGCTATTGCCCGGCCTTTTAATTTGGCGGCAACAGCCGAAAGAATTGACTGCAACTCCTCCCGCCTTGCTTCCTTGAAGACGAGTACTCCGGTCTCCTTGCCTGGATGATTCACTACCCAATTCATGATACGCCGTACGCATTCCTGCATGTCCTTGCAAATGGCATAGGAGGGGATCTCACCATGTCGTTCCGGCAAGCGTGGCAGGACTCCAACGTCGGCAAAAAAACTACGCGCCAGTTCAGCGATTTCATGTGTGTTCCGAAAATTGTCGAGAAGGCGGTAGTGACGTGCGTCATCAATCTTCAACTCCGTACGAATGTCGAACAACTTGGAGTTGTATTGTGTAAGCTGCTGATTTTCATCTGCCAGAACAAAGCATCGAAGGGGAAACTGCACCTGCTTCAAGGATCCTAATGCCGCAAGCAGTTGCAGGAACCGGTAGAAACCTGGAGCAAAGTCCTGCCCTTCATCAATCAGCAATGTACCCAAAGATAGCGCGTCTTCTTCCAGGCTTTCCTCGTGAGACATTACGTGATCCACGATAGCGTCCCAGTCCGTCTGCGATTTTGCATCGGCCAGTTGGGGAGGAGCGTGCCATAACTTCCACGACGCAAATCTTTCTGGCGCAGCAGCCCAAGTGTCGAAATCGACGACCCACGTCCCTTTTCTGTTTTGCCAAGGTCGCCACCTCTCCTTGTCCCACCACGCACCAACTGCTTTCGCGGCACTACGCTCTTCGTAATCAACCTGTACACAAATCTCGCCTCCGCCCGAGCATGGCGGAAGAGCTGCACGATTCCACCAATCGCGCAGCCATTGATGTACGGTCTGAACCAGAATCGCTCCGTCCGGTCCTTCGCCCACATTGGAGGCATATTGTGTCAGCACGCGATTGAACATTCCGAGCGACGCAGGTACCCCGCGCTTGTGAAGTTCGACTGCTCGCAAGCAAGCGATCAGCGTCTTGCCCGTCCCGGGCGGTCCTTCAACCAGCACATGCTTGTCCTTTGGGGCGTAAAGATATACGTCCTGCTGCGCCTCGGTCAGATCGCGAAGCTTAGGCAACCTCATGTGTTCTGCTCCAAGTAGGGAATCAGCCCCCACTGAGCATCCAGCAACAACCGACGATCCAGTAACGTGTTCAGGCTGGTACAGCTGGTTTCCGACACGAGGAGACAGGCATGGCACGACGCTCGATTGAACCCGCCAAGGCCCTGCCCGGCTGTCTCGGAGCAGACCGGGTCAGCGGAACACCAGCGTCCATGCTCTACGGCCTCGTACAAAGATTGCGCAAGTCGATCCTGCCGACCTTGACGCACAAGTCCGCCAAGTGATCCTTCAGAATCGCCGTCCGCCGTATAGATCATGATTCCGGCATGTTCCTGCCTGGTGTCGACATATAGTCGTTCTCTAAGAGAGGACGACGAGTAGCCACACTCAAATGTTATGCGGCGCAAGAGCAGATGGGAAAGCGAATGCAGTGCAATGAATATCGGATCGACCGGCGGAAGGAACCAGAAGTTCTCGTCGATGCGTTTTGCTTCCAGCCGGGCGAGCTCTTCGGCTTCACGAGTGGGAAGTGAAGCTCGCCAGGATTTCAGTGCCGAAAAATCGAATGCCAGTACGATTCCCTCTCCAAATACTTCGATGGCGGGCACCCAGTTTTGGGGACCACCCACGTCAGGAGGAATCGTCTTGTCAGTATCTCCCGGTTTCACGCGCTGGAATCCCAAATAAGCACGTACCTCGCGCAGCCTCTCAATTAGGAGGATGCCCGACACGGCCCGCGAGGCCCATTTGGGAGCATCCGGATCGAGCGGCTCGGCGAGCGCTCGAAAATACGGTCCGGTCATGCCGCCTTGCGCAAGGGCGTTGGTAATGGTGTTCCATTCTTCCGAAAGCAGCATGGCCTGATCTAGCGCCTGCTGCCCCTCTTGATCGCCTTCTTCAAGAGTACCTTTCAGGTCGGCATCCGCGATGTCGAGAACGACTTGGATCGCGCACCCGACATCTCTCGCAATGGCATCCGCAACGATCTCGAGATATTCCGCATTCGACCCCTCGGTATTTTTCTTGAGTCCCTTGAGTCTGGCGTACCGGGAATGATCCGTTACCTGCTGGACATACTCCTGAAAGGCATTACCTGCGTCAGTTTCGGGAATGTCCAAGGCCGATACGGTAATCGGATAGTGCAGGTTTGTGGCGCCGCGTTGCAGGACCTGTGGTACTTCACCGCAGTTGTCAACGGTGCCGAAGATCCACGGGTGGCGACCAGTACACTTCTTGAGAAGATTCTTGACTTCGTCTTTCGAGACAATTTTCTCGAGCGATCGCTGGCTGCCACACACGTCGCATCGAACAAATAGTGATCCCAATCCGCCAGTCCCCGCCTTGTCGTCAACAATAAATTTCAGCTTGTCATAGCTCCGGCATCCGTGAGCGGAGTTGTTACCACTGTGAGCCCACAACCCCCATGGGAAGTCGTCAAGATGCCCGTGTTCGCACGCTACGACAAAACGCATAGGCACGAGGGATCCGTTACAGCCATTGTGCGCACATGTCGGCTCCTCGCCCTCCTTCTCCATTTCGGTACGCCAGTTGACCAGGCGGCGGCACTTTTCGCAAAACATCGAGCGGGGAAATCGTTTGACAACCAGCGAGGCCCCCTCCTGAGACGGCGCCTTCAAAGTCTTGTGAAGCCTCGCTGACAAACGACGCAGGTCCAGTATTCTCAGACCCTTCTGCCCCCATTGCTTGATTCCGGGGATTACGAACGACTCGGTACCCACGTCTATGACGGCACCCACTCCTGCGGGACCCGCAACGGTCCCGGCACGAATCTCTCTTTTCTTCACGTGTATTTCTCCAGCATCAGGCCTGACGGGCGCCGATGTCCATCGTGTTTACGACCAGTTTTAGCGGAGCGTCAACATTCCGCAATGACTGTAGTGTCTCAATTCCTTCTCCGCGTTTGCGGAAGGGCCGTATAAGGCTTGCATGAGCCTTCCCTTCAGCCTGGAATCGCAGGTTACTTCCGCATTCCTTGGCTTTAATGATCCAATCGCTGAGAAACTCTTCCAGGCGCATGCGCGTCTCATCGAGGTTTGCATCTCGTGCATTCTCTATGCGGCGCAGGAAACCTTTTTCAAGTTCCCGGATAACGGGAAGATCATTGGTGATGGTACCCGCGTCACGATTTGCTCGTATATCGGATGTCATCCTCACGAGTGCGAGGAATGCACCGTGCAAGCCGCGCTCCTGTGCGGGTAGTGCAAATGGAGTCACGCTCGTTGGTTCCACATTTCTGTAGAACGCCTTGTGGAAATGGCGGAAGAATTCGTAGTGCGATCGATCCCTTGGCTTCGTTGGCGAGAACAACGAGAACACGATGCCCGGTGGGCGCGCGTTGCTTCGGCCGACGCGGCTTGACGCCTGTATGTATTCGGAGACCGTTTTAGGTTGTCCATTGATCAGCATGAGGCCAAGGCGGGATACGTCGACGCCTACGGAAAGCATGTTGGTACATGCGACGTAATCCAGCGCGTCCTTGTCGGGAATTTCCACTCCTAGGCGATGCAGTGCCTCGGGAATCTGACTGTCCTTGAGATTCGCGGACAACTCGCTGACTCGCGATGCCGCCACGCTTCGCGTTTCGCCCAATGCACCGAGGCGTCCCGGAATGTCGTCCCGCGCAAGAGACAGGGTTTTCCCCAATTCTCGCTTGCTGTTGTGGTAGGCGACGACAGTCCACCACGTGTCAACCTTTTCGCCGTACTTGTCTCGTAACACGCCACCTGCAGCCAACAGTGCGGCTGATGCAATCACGTTCGAGAACGTTGGCGTATGACCTTGCCCCATGGCACCGACGTAAAGACGCCCCAAGTCGTTTTTCTCGTCCGACACTCGGGAGAAGAACGAGTTGGATGCCGAAAGTCCGGCAGGCGGAAACAATGCTCCGTCTCGCCCGTACAGCTTTCGGATCTGGTCATCCGAACGTCGAATGGTGGCTGTGGCGCAGATGTACTTTGCCGGCTTCCCCCGCAAACGAATAATTTCATCGATTGCCGCTTCGTAGATGCCGGCAAGGGTGCCTAGTGGCCCGGAAATAAGGTGCAATTCATCCTGGATGATCAAGGAAGGTGGTGCCACTCCGCTATCCGTACCAAAGAAGGCACGTGCTTCCTGCCGCCATGCCAGCATGGCAAACTTGTCGATGGTTCCGAGCAACAGGGTCGGCTGCTGAGCGTACAGATTGTCATCCACATAGCTGATGGGCAATCCGTCGTGAAATGGACACTGAGGGTCTGTACAGAACAGCTCTACGCTCGCCCCCTTCTCTCGTATTCCAACACCTGAATAACCTTCCGCCTTGCGTTCCGGGATGATCGGCTTGCTGCATGCCGGGCATTTTTTTAAGGGAAGTCTGACATTCTCGACCCTTCCCGTTGAAGAAAGAATTGTCTTCAGGTCATCCTGTGCGTCCTTACCGCTGTTCGGTGACGAGTCCCCGCCAACCCACAGACCTAAGCTGAACGGCTCTGGATGCACGATGTCATCCCGGCGACGCAATGTCTCCAGGGCGCAAATGAGACTACCCGCGCGTTCGAACTGCTGAATCGTCAGTAGACGCAACGTATATCGCTTGATGACTGCCGTACCTCCGCCCGCTTTCCCGTCGACGAGACGACGACGAATCATTTCAAATGCGGCCACGCCAAGATAGGCTTCGGTCTTGCCGCCGCCCGTCGGGAACCAGATCAGGTCTACGGTCTTGCGGCTGTCGTGATCCGGATCCCAGAGACCGCGTAGCGAGATCAGGAAAAAGGCAATCTGGAACGGGCGCCATACTGCGCTGTTGTCATCGAGCGCACCTATCTCCACATCGACGAAAGAGGTACCCTGCGCACGCTTTCTATTCTGTTCGACACGGGAAAGACTGATCAGCATTGCCCTGTTGGCCAACCTAAAGACGTGCCTGACATCGGCGTTCTTTTCGAGTAAATTCACACCGTCCGTCATTCGTGCGATGACTTCGTCAATCCGCATCAGAATTCGGTCGCGTGCCGGCTGAAATCGCTTCTGGAGGGCGATTTTTTCGAGCGACATTCTCCAATCGGCGTATGCCTGTACGAGACCTCGTAGTCCGTGAATTGGATTGAACGCTGGATCCTGTAACCGTTTGAGAGAGAACGCCGCCGTAACATCGTCGGGTAGGGATGCAATTCTGGTGGTAACTGGAGGCACCTCCACGGACGGAAGAAAGTCAATCGACACATGGTCGACAACGCCATCCTTGGGATCCGGCCAGAACACTCCACAGCCATGGCCGACGGCAAACGCCGGCATGTCTCTATACTGAAGCGCCAGCTCTTCCGCCTCGGGATCCGGACTGATTGTTGGAGGATCGGGATATGCGGGAACTCCCAAAGAGGGTGCGCATTTCATTCGTGCCTGGAAGAGGACGGCTGCGGTATCAACTGCACTGTCTTCCGGTGTGGAGTGCGTATTCACAAGTGCCACTGTCGTCACGCGGTGCCCTGCGGCCGTGCGAATGAAGACGCGCAACTCGGCACGACCTTCAAGAACACTTCGTGGCTTTCGAATATCTTCGGAATCCGGACCGATGTCGAGCGTGATGTTTTCCCATCCGTCGTTTGACGGGATCGGGCGGCGACGCCAGACAACTGGACTGCGCTTCCTCTTCCTGCCGCCGGTATCTTCACCGTCACCGAAAGCAATGACTTCGGCCTCGATCTGCTCGTAGACGGCTGCAGCAATCTCGACACGCAAGCTCTTCTCGTCAGACTCTATGGCAAACGTCATGCCGACCGATGCAGGCAGCTTTTGAAAGAGAATATCGGTCGGTGACTCGAGTCCTGCTTCGTCATCGCTTCCGGCATCTTCGGCATCATGGAATTCATCCGCCAGCCCGGTTCCTGCCGTGGCACCTTTCGGAAAGATCATGCCGGTCAGGTAGCGTTTGTTGGGCCGTTCATACATCGATTCGTCTGGTTTCCCAGGCCCGATCAGACGTGTCCGGATTTCATTGACAAACTCGTCGCGCAACTGAACCTTGTTTTCATCGGTAGCCATCTTCTTCCTCAAGAATTCCTCTGCAAAAGCCCTTTCAGTGCCTCGCTGACGTTCATGCTTGCAAACACGTGTAGTGCAACCGAGGCTCTCGTCATTCCAATATACAAATCACGCTCGAACTCCTTCGTCCCGACGGCGAGGTCAAGATCGGTGAGGATTACGAACTTGGCCTCAAGGCCGCGAAATGCCGAAATGCTGGCAACGACTCCGTATGCTGCGGACGGAAATCGACCGTCCGCTGCCAGCGGTCGTAGCACGCCTTCTCTCGCTTGGATAACAATCGAAGCTACCGCCCCCTTTTCGCCACCCGGCCCCAGTACGGCGATGTCGGCCGGTCTAGCGCCTTCACTAAAGATGGCATCAATGAGCTCGACTATCATTACGGCTTCCGATTGGGTGTCTCGTGCGTCATGGAATCCGACTTTCACGCCATAGCCGTCGATAGCCGAAAGACCGATGTCGGAGGCCAGAAAGACCTGAACGGTCTGGACGATTTCCCTTGTTGATCGGACGTTATGTCCAAGTTCGACGGAAACGGAATTCCTGCGCAGCCGATTGATCGTGTCCTGATCCGGGCGGCAATCCATGTACTGCAAGTTCGGATCCATGAACCAGCGCCAACGACCTCCCTCCAAGCCGCCTGGCAAGCTTGCAAAGATTTCGCTGATCAAGTCCGGCTGCGCTAGGTCTTGTCCCTCGTCGACAATGAGAACGTCGCATCCAGAAGGCATGTCTCGATCACTCACGTGAATGCCGCTCCCGACGAGACGATCGCGAAGATTTCTCGTCAAAGGGGACCCGCAAGTGAGAATCGCTGGCTTTCGCCCGGAAGCAAGCTCGCTGCGAGCGCAAAGAACCGCAAGTTCCGTTTTGCCGGTTCCCGCTCCTCCGGTAATTGTCAGCCGTGGATTGGCGTCGAGGCTCTCGAGAATGTGGTACTGCTGTCTGGTAAGTTTGACGACTCCACTTCCGACGCCGACGACAGACAATCCCAAGGAAGAAGATGCCGAGAATTCCGGTAATAGTACTGAACGGATCTTTTCGATTTCGTCGTAAGACAAAGCCGCTTCTTGCGGCGAGTAGTGGTCGAAGGGAATATTCGCGAGCCATCTCGCAAACGCCTCCACGCTGACACATGTCCGTTTGTCAGCCAAGCGCTCCGGGGGGAGCTCTTCCATCCGGCGATTGAATGCACAAAGCGGGAACACGACGCCCCATCGAACACGGATTTTTCTGCCAAGGCATTTACCGAGCATTTTTTCCAAGGCGACGGCTGCGGAAATCGCCTGCCTAGCAGGTCCCTCAGACGACTCGATGGCGTTTCCGCGTGCGTTCTCGTATCGCCAAACCCGCCCCGCGACTGCGACGTTTCCGCCCTTTACCTCGAGGAGAATGAGTCCGGTACCAGAAACAACGACAAAATCGGCCTCGCCCCAACGCTTGTATTCATGCTCCGGGAGGTTGACTGAATGGACGGCAAAGCCATTTTCCTCTTCAATCTGCGATAGCAAGTCGTATGCGCTTGCCTCACCAAGTAACCGCGGTCGGAACTTGAACTTCGGAAAAATTTCCATATGCAGAACGAGTGTCCTCGGCGGCCATGCCAATGTACGAACGGCAAAAAGTAGTTATCAAAAGAAGTTAACCCATAGTTGCCGGATAATTTTAGCTGGCTTAGTGAGGAAATCGGCAAAAATCGAATGAAACGATGTAAATCCTTACTCCTATTCCCATATATATGGGAGCAGGAGCCGCATATCATATGCAATTGCTCGGTCATTCCCTTATTTGTAGGATCTAGTGGGAACACGGTTATCTTGGATTGAACCCGAGACTGTCGCAACCGGGACGTGTCGCATCGGGAAGATTACGTGGCCTTCAGGAACGAACACACGTGATTAGGCGACGTCTTTCACTGGCAGTTTCGACGAAGCGACGCACTGCAGACCACGCAAGGTGCGCAGGACCAGATGTGCAAGCTTGTGGGTTAAGAGGGGAGGGGATAGCATTACCAACCTAGTGTTACTGTTGCGTCCGGCCTCCACGGAAAAAGTAGGTGTCGGGTAAGTTTGAATACGCGTAGGCTTTTGGGCAGGCTAGGAACAAAGGCTCGGTTCTGAATGGAGCATACCTAGTGCCCGCGCAGCTACCTCGCCGATCTGCTTTGCAAGAAAGGGAGGAACGGCATTTCCCACTTGATTATATTGTTGGGTACGGGAACCTTCGAAGTAGTAGTTATCTGGAAAAGTCTGCAGCCGGGCTGCTTCTCGCACGGTCAGCGATCGGCACTGGGCGGCATCATAATGGATGAAATAATGCCCCTCCTTTGCAATATGCGAGGAGATTGTACGTGCGGGTCGAATCCCCAACTGCACATTATATTTATCAGGAAAGCCACTGAAGGAGAGGCCAGCCGGCCAAGCGTCGCCTGGCAAGGACGCTGCAAAAGCAGTCGCATAACTAGCTGCAAAGAGGTAACGCTGCAGATCAGGAGCAAGAGTCCCTCGCGCCTGATGCTGAACGACACCTCCGAGCTTTGGATCGAGCAACCAATCAGCTAGGTCCGATGGCATCTCGGGGCTCGGCGCCACGGGACACGCAGCGAAGTGGGCACCAATTTCTCGCATTCCGGACGCCTGTGAAAGCGCTTCATCCAAGTATCGCTCAATAGTTCTTCGATTTGGCGAGTTCCAGTCCCTCACTCTGGCTGGAGTTGTTTTCAGAACCGAGTACCACGTCTCAAATGAGTCATCCCCTCCAACTACCGGTGAACGTAGTTTTGGCATGCCTTCAAGCACGGCTCTGCAGCAGACCTGTTCGGCCCGCCGCGCAAGTGCGCCGCGGTTGTGCCGGGTCAGATCTTCACGAATTGCGAGCATCATGACGCGCTGTCTTGCCTGCGGTATCCCGTGCTCCTCGGAACAAACTGAAAATGCCTTCACATCGACATTTCCCAGCCAAGCAAGTGACCTCAAGGGCCGGATGTAGTACGACAGACCGGGGGCCGGTTCCGAAAGGTCCTCATATAAACGGTGCATAAAAGATGCATCCTTCGACCCGCCCACGACTTTATCGAACAGAAAGGCGGAAGGCCGATACCGGCCGATGAAATCGAGATATTTCCGGAACAGGGGATGTCTCGGGTCGGCGTCAGCAACGGTATCCGATTTGCTCGTCGAGGGTATGACGTGTGGATAAAGCTGACATATCGGCGAGCCAAGCAGTACCCATTCCTCGCTGCCATCAAGCGCAATCCGCATAAGATCGACGAGGTCTGCATCACTCAACTCGTAGAAGGAAAGCTGTTTGGCTTGCTCTTGTGCTTTTCCAACGAAAGGAGTGACGCGGATGTCGTCGAGCAATGCGCCAAACGGAATCTCCTGCCTGACATATTTATAATAAGTCCCTAGCGGCGTTCCGTATTCATGACGCAGGAATCTGTACAAAGTGCGCAGCATAAGAGAGCGACTAGCGAAAGAAGCAGGTTCAAGCGAGAGGCGGATGTCAAATAACTGTTCACCACGTCCATTTCGAACGGATGCAAAGCCTTCGTCGAGGGCACCGGCACCCGCGAACAGATTAACGACTGGTATTCGTGTCAGGGTCAATTGTTCTATCCTCGGGCCATTGGTCAGCACTGGCCCTTTCTATGAAATTCGGCCTTCGTACCGAGTAAATGCCGCACACACCGACCGGTTCACTGCACGGAATCGTAATGATTACGCTCCAGATTCGGAAATAATTCCGAAGCAACTAATTCCGTTCGCAAGCCACGATGCCGACCGCTCCTCCAACAGCGTGTCAAATAACGTGCGGTACGAAAGTACGTTGTCCCGTTTCTCATATTCCGCGTACTCTGACGCCTTGAACCTTTCCGGAACGACCAGCGTGATACCCCGGTCCTTCAGCTTATCAAGCGTCTTGCCGGGCACGGATTCATCGAGCGTTGCCAGAAAGATGGGACAGTCCGCGCTCTCGCTCACTACCTGTTTCCAGCGTTCGCGTAGAGTGGTTTTCAGAGTCAGCACTAATGCCAGCTCCCTACGTTTGGACAAATTTACATACAAAGATCCGGAAGGAAGCACAAAGTCCGGCTTGCTGCCGTCGAAGATGAACTGGGGAGCGTGCGGTATACCGCCTGCCTTAAGTACGGACGTCATATGCGTCTCGAAAGATCCCCCCGCTCGCGACGAGCGCGCCTGCTTCGCACTCTTACAGATATCGTAGAAGACATCAAAGCGCTCGACGAGTGATGCGATGAGCTCCTTCTTCTCAATACTCCTCCCGTCTCCCAGCAGTGCCCGTGCAAGCTGCGCGCCATAGGTCATCGCCTCATCCTGCCGATATAAGGCAAACTCCCGGTTTCGCGTCAGGTCGTAAAGGACGTCGCCTGGGCAATCGAGGCGATACGGGTTCAGGTCAGGATACCCCGTGTCATGCTGCCATTGAGCGAACGCGGCAGCGGCCAGCTGCTCCGATGACCGACGGGTCAGCGTTCCGACCAGCCTGTGGAAAGCTTCCGGGCCTTCATCAAGCTTCACCGCAAGCTCGAGAACGATTTTTTGCAGTGCGGACACTGCGGGGCGCAGCTTCAGTGCGGAGGTCTCGAAAATCCTGAAATGAAAATCTCCTGTGATCTCGAAGACCTCGAAGATATAGTCGGTCAGGTCCTCGTCTGCAGCGTCAACCGTTAGTGCATGGTAGGGCTCGCCCGGATTCCTTGGTTTGAAAATGAGCAGATAACTGGCTGGCGAGACGTCCGCAAACTCGCTTCGGGGATTTCTGGTCAGGTGATGTTCAGCATCCCCCTTCTCGGAGTACCAGATGAATCGTGATGTATAGATCCTACCTGTAGTGGGCCAATGCACTGGAACAGATACTGACCTGTTGTGTGGCCTTTCCGGATCAGGCGTCAGCGGAGGGAAGAAACCGCTTGTCCGCACTGCCGCCGGTAGCAGCGGTCCGGCCTGCTTGCTTTTCCAGCTCCCCTTTGCCTCGTCCCATATCGCCCACTGACGATCGTTCGTGGCCAGTTTCTTTACCAGTACCTGAGCACTCTGCGCCGCCAAGCTTTCGATCAGTTCCGCGGTTCTATCCTGCGGAGCGGAGTATGGTTTCCCTGAATTCCGGTATTGCCTCGGGTTGATAGAGTCAAACAGGTCTGATGTCATTGTTTCTGGCTAGAGTTTATCTACGCGCCGCCAGTCCACGCGGCAAGATGAGTTGAACGTGAATTATATTATTCCGGGAAACAAAGACGTGCGTCTATTACATAAACCTTGGGAGGACAATCCTGCGCATAACCTAATCTCACGCGTGGTTCACAGGGAATGTCGCCGCTTTAGGGGAAAATGATTAAGTAGCGGCCGACAACGATAGGACTGCGAGTTGCTCAAGACCCGATTGAAGACTTGACTTCAGCGAACAGCATGACAGGGTCTGAGTGAATCAAGGCAGTCATCTCCCCCAAGACTTGACCGTGAGGTTTTCGACACCGCCCCTTCAGCGCACATTCCCATATATATAGCACTCGCCATCCTTTGCGAATAAGCGCGACTCGAGAAGCCTCGTCTCGTCTTCTATTGGCTTCAATCTTTGCGATCCAGAAGTCCGCGCGCGTCTTCGGCCATTTAAACAAATGGCAATCGTGTCCGTGCCAAAAACAGCCTTGGACAAACAACGCTATTCGATGCCGATGTAAGAGAAGATCTGGCTTTCCCGGAAGATTTTCTGCGTGCTCTATTAAACGAAAACCGTCCGACTCCAGCAGGCTTCGGATTAAAGTTTCCGGAGTCGTATTTTTCCCCCGGATGGCCCGCATGTTCCGGCTTCGGACCTCGGGACTATGCACGTCAATCAATTATCCATCAGGCGGCAAGCTGCCCTCTCCGTTCTTCAATTTTTTTCGCTGCGAGAATCCTATCCTTCATCAGTTTCGCAACGGCTTCGAATACTGGAACAACGACCGAGTTGCCGAACTGTTTGTAGGCTTGTGTATCCGATACGGGAATCTGGAAAGTGCTGCCCTTCTTGTCCACAAATCCCATCAGCCGGGCACACTCAAGCGGCGTAAGACGGCGTGGCCGGTTTTTCATATTCTCTGGATCGTTAACTCCCTTCGATCTGTCAAATCCTTGGTCAATCAGAATTTCCGAACCGTCCTTGTAGTAACGAGCAGAGAGTGTCCTGGTAATGTCGTTCTGGCTGACCAAGCCAAACCCAAAGCCATTTCCCTTTTCCTTATGCTTGGCCGAGTAGTTGTAGAGGTACTCCCAAAGCTTCGGGGTCAGGGTGTACTTTGCATCGACATTCCTGTCCAAAATATCGCCAAGTTTCGGTTTGCGCTTTGCGTAATGTTTGCGCACGTCTTGCAGCGTGAATCCATCGTGAACATTCAGCTCCTTTCGGAAGCCGACTAAGACAATACGCTCCCGGTGCTGCGGCACAAAGTTCTGAGCATCGATGATCTTCGGGTCCAGCGCACCCTTGGCATTGGCTTCGGCATCCGCGACCCAGTAACCAAGCTCGTCGAGCGTTTCCATAATGGTACGGAAGGTGCGGCCCTTGTCATGACTTTTTAGGTTCTTGACATTCTCGAGCAGGAATGCAGCCGGCTGCTTTACACGCAGGATTCGTGCAACGTCGAAGAACAGTGTCCCTTGGGTCTTGCATTCGAAACCATGCGCACGGCCAAGTGCCTTCTTCTTAGAGACACCCGCAATCGAGAAGGGCTGACATGGAAACCCGGCGAGCAGAACTTCATGATCAGGAATTTCCTTGTCGATGTTACGGTACGCTTCTTCTTCCGAGATATCGTCTCGATCACTAAGCGTGATTTTTCTGATATCGTCATTGAACTTGTGGACGGCCGGGTCGCAGTAATGATTCGCCTTGTAGGTACGCCTCGCCGGCGCGTTCCACTCGCTTGTAAAGACGCACTGTCCCCCAACCTGATCGAATGCTCGCCGGATACCTCCAATACCAGCGAACAGATCAATGAAACGAAAGTCGTACTTAGGATGATGCTTTGGCGGCTGCGGCAACAGCCCCTCTAGGGCTCTACATTCCGGCCCAGTCGGTTCCTTGCCTTTCAGCTTGCCATTTACAAACCGGTTTACAGTCTCGCGACACCAGTCCCTGCCTTCGGCCTCATTGAGACGCGCCGCGATGTATTTCTGATCATAAATTTCCAGTACATGGCGCAGCAGCGCCAGAGCGTCTTTTTTGTAATCCATAACGGTGTGGTCGCTGGGTCAAATGTGTGATGAATTATTACCGATTTTCCCTTTAATTTGGCGAAACCGCTGTATATTTTCTCAGTATATTTCTGGAGTGGTGCTGTTAGAAACAGAAAACGTTTACACTTGCATTTCTGTTACTAATTTTCCTGACTACGGCGGTTTCCTGCGCTTCCCAATTTTCAGTAACGGCAGTGAACAGATCCCCAGCCACACGCGTCTGGTTGACCCCGTGCATACGCAAACCACTGCCCGCCCTGCCGGTGCGAACGAGCCGTGGAACGGTGAGGTCTACAATTCTTTCGGCCATTACCACAAGCGGTCGTGGGAAGAAGCCGTCCAGTAAAGCTTGGACTGCCCCGGCTCCGGTAGGCACTTCTGACCTATGATTGGATTGCCCCAAGTCCGATAGACACTTCTGGCCTATGATTTGAGCATAGGAGGAAGATAATTAACTAAGATCGCGCCTAGCCAGTAGACGAGTTCGTTCACTGTGCCGGGCACACTATCTGATGACGCATTATCTGTGACAGGACCTTAGTCAGTTGAATGATCAATACTAAAACGCGGTTAATTACGCGTGAGTTGATGCGCGATATCAGGAAACGTTTCCTGCTGGAGAAGCACACCATTCATGGACCAGCACACTGGGCACGGGTACGGATTAACGGTTTGCTGCTAAGTCCGTATACCGGTGCTGACCCGGCGGTCGTCGAGCTGTTCTCCGTCATCCATGACAGCCAGCGCTGGAATGATGGCCGCGATATTGAGCACGGCCCTCGTGCAGCCGAATATGCAAAGCGCGCATACAGAAAGCTTTTCACTTGCACGCCGCATCAGCTGGAGTTACTTGTGCAGGCGTGCAAGGGACATACGACCGGCTTGCATTCTGCCGATCCCACGGTCCAGACATGCTGGGACGCCGACCGGTTGGATATCGGCCGATGCGGATTTGATATCAATCCCTGCTTCCTCGGCACACTGGCGGCAATAAATGCCCACATGATTGCCTATGCGACGTCTGCGAGCCGGGGATCCCCTGATCGCACGCTCTTGCGAATCCAGAAGGATCTAGCATTTACCGTGAACGTATCTTAGTCAATAGTGAGGCCTCTCTGTACGGTTATGCTGGGTTCCAATCGCAAGATCCAAGTAATCTAGGAGGGGAAAGTGCTATAGGCAAATGATGCGTGCCATGATTGCACTACGTGGTGCATACCGTCATTTCGCTAATGGCAGCTTGCTATCGCATGCAATCCTGCTCGCAGCACTTTGGCGTCTGCTAGGGCATGGTGGACGCGCTTGCGGGTTGCCCATACCAAACACGAATGTTACACTCCTCAAAGGTGCCCACCCTACTTGCACGCGAGTAAAAACAGGCAACGCAGCAACGACCGTCAAATTCAGATAGACCTTCTCTTTTGAGCCTCGTCGTCGGGGACTTAAACGCGTGCACCTGACCCGAATCGATGAGGTTTTCAGGAAAGGTTGATCATGACGATCAAGCAACTCGCGTTCGACGCGCAGCAATATCTCGAAGCCACAATCGGCACCACATTCAAACGCAGCCACGTCTACGAACTACTGGCCGCCGCCTTCGGTTTCAATTCCTACGCATCTTTGTGCGCCGAGCACGTTTTCACGCAAGGCGGCCTGACCAGTCGACATCCGGCCAAGCATGATGAATCGGTCGGGCGCCGCAGCCTGGAACTCGACTTCCGACCGGAAACAGCATTCCAGCTTGCGCAGTCCCTGCCGACCTACCTCACTGCCCAAGACATCGGCGTCATTCGCATTGAGGACCTTGTTGCGCATCTTCGGTACGAATCCAACGAGGTGACCGATCATGAATTCGACGATTCTGATGAAGAAGCTGCCTATGGCCCGTGGTTCGATCGTGAATCCCTCGCTACTCCCATCCTGCTTGAGGGGCTGATTGCGGCCACCGAAAAAGGCGACGCCAACGCCCACTATGCACTGGCACTCATCTATGCACCTTCTGACGATCCTTACGATGAACCTGACGCTGGTAGCGACTACTGGTACAACGAAGAACGGAACGGCCGCGTACTTACTGGCGTCGAAAAGGAATGGGCGGACGCATATGCGTCCATGCTCCGTCGTTATGAAAAGTACGAGCACCACCTGCGCGCTGCGGGTGCGCTTGATCATGAAGCAGCCTTGCTCGAAATGGCGGAACGCTTTGGTGATCCGGCCTTCTTCGAACGAACGACCGACTTTTCCGCGAGCATCGAGGCAGCCCATGCCGCCGACGTCGCCGAACATCTCGGCCGGGGTAAGGATGCTTGGCATTGGCGAACGATCGCTGCACAGCAAGGCGACACGGAAGCCATGCGCGACCTGATCGAAGGCTATGATCGCTTGAACCTGCCGCAGTGCTGGACCTGGTTCTATCTTGCCGAACTGCTGGGCGCTGATCTGTCGGCGGACGAGTATGAAGCCATCCACGAGAACGGATCCCGCTACGACGATGATGTCGGGGGACCGATGTTCGTTGATGGGCGTGGAGGGGTGGAACTTGAACCGCTCGATGCCGAGCAGAATGCTGCCGCGCGACGAGCTGCCGCCATGCTTTATCAAGCCATCGAGAAAAGTCGCGGCACCTAAACCTAACCGCTATCGACAACCTAATCGCCGCAGAAAATCCGGCGATTAGCCAACGTATTCAACGCACAAAGTGCGGCGAAAAATGCGGGATCGACGTACTAACTGGCGCAGGCGAGAGGAAAATTGCCCGAAGCGATTTGAGATCGATCATCCCCCAACTGACTAGAGCCCGCGCGATCACGCTATTGTCATCAGACGTAAAACACGATATTCTGAAAAAAGCGTGTGAGCACTCGTGGATGAAAAGCTGCCTCTTCAACCGAAATCGCTCAAAGGGCTCTCCCTCTGCAATCTCCAAATCTTACTGACATTTTCAATGTTGCCTGAGGCAGCACGGCTTCGTCGTGGCGTTTGATTGGAGATTCACATGAACACCGAACATCTGCTCCGCGCAGTCCGCCCTGTCCACGTCCTGATTCCTCGTCCCGGCCAACCAGCGACTTTAGAATCGAAATTCTGGTCCATGCGGCTTGATGGCTTACACAACAGCCACATCAAAAGCTCGGCCAAAGTGCTTCGGGACGATCGTAAGTCTCGCAATCAGCCCATTGCCGACGATGCATCCCTGAAAGTTAGCGGCCTTCACCATGGACTTGCACAAGCCTTGGGAAGCAAGTCATTCGATGACTGGCGGAATACTGAACAGGAGCTGATTGACTTCCTCCAGAGCCGCGGCATGACCCGTCCCGCTAACTTGATTAGTTGGCCTCGCATGTTCTCTCACAGCCTGACGGCCCGCCAAGTCTCCGATCGCCTCTTCAATTCAGGCTTGCCAATGCCGGAAAAGATTTTCACTGGCGTCGGTTCCAAGTTTTTCGCTGCTAGCGGTCGCGGCCGTATTGATATTCACGAGTTAAGCAACGAACCCGTCTACGGAGAGGAAGAAAAACTGAACTGGTGCATTACCCGCGCCGACCAAGTTATTCTCTCTCTTGACAAGGAATTTGATTGGGATGCCGAAGCGCCAGAGCACCTGGATTTAACCGGGACAGATCTACTGCTCCACGCATTTCGCTTTGAACACGTCGCCACCGCCTTCAACCTCTTGAGCGACAACTTGGTGTTGCCAATGCAGAGGTCACCTAAATTTCGGCTGTACAACGCCAGCAAGGACGAACTCGCCTTTGACCGCCGGGTCTTTGATATCTTTCGCCAGGAGATCGACCGTTCTGAATCTGGCTGGGTTGATGTCATTCCGTTTCCTGGAAACGCCAACATCGTTTTTCTGAAAGGATCAGGAGGTGCATTTGACTGGGTCATCAGGGACCAGCGGGATGACGCCTTATCCTCGAATCCGCTTCATCCGTTCTTCAATAAGGATGAGTTACCAACGGCGATGGACACTAGCCAACTGAAAGCGCATCAATATTTCAGTCGCGGCAGCTGGCAAGAAGAGCTAGAACACAACGCTGAGAAGCGTCACTACGAGCAAGGTGGCACCGCTTCCAACTGGCCCGGGTATGACAAACTCGTGGAGCGGGAGTTGTTGGCCAGCCACCGCTTCGTCCCGCCACGGCGGGTGTCTGGCCAAGCCTCGAATCGTTTCGTCTCACATCGAGTCGGTAACTACCAGTTGATGGTGTCGCCTCTGGTCACCATCAACCAGTTCAATGCTTTCCTCAATGAAACGGACTGGGGACGGATTAGGTTGGAAAAGGCGCGGATCGCAAAGATTGAACTCGAACGCGATTTGCTATCGGTAAACGGAGGAGATTCAGGGGACCTTCCTGCAAGCGTCACCTGGCTTGATGCCGTGGCCTATTGTAGCGATTTTCAGAAAAAGTTTGATCTGCCGGTTAGGTTACTCGAACCGGATGAATGGAAGCAGATTGTCCCACCTCCGTCGGTAGATCGCAGTCGAGCTGAAGCGGTTAGGTGCCTTTCTGTCAAAAACGGAGAATGTCCGGACGATCCCATTTATGAGCAGTTGAACTGGGCAGTGGTTGGCGGCGATGGAAAGCTAGGCAAAAACTCAATCCATTGCTACAAGCCGGATGGAGTTATGACCTTCGGTCCGAATTTGCACTGGACATCGAACAACGAGGGACTGCGCTTTCTTTCTGTGGCTGGCTTTTGCGAATGGCTGTCTGGATACCAGAATGGACATGCGCCATTTGCGGAGGCGGGACGGGGCATATTGGCTATAGGAGCAGGAATGTTTGGGTCACTTGAGCCGGCCCACTTAGCTATGCGCCATAACGGCGCAAAGGTCGGCTTCCGCCTCTGCTACGTCGCCCACCCCGACGCTTAACTCGTTCTGGAGATAACCATGATGCATTCCTTGGCGAGGAAGGGGCGCGTACGCCCGCAGCTGTTGGAACTTGTGATCAACTGGCACATCACCGAAGCCTGCAACTATCGCTGCCGGTACTGTTATGCCCATTGGGCAGGCGCTGGCCGAGAGCTCGTTCACAACATCCCGGCCACCACGCTGATGCTGGAAAATTTATGGCAGTACTTCGATCCGAAAAACCTTGCGAACCCGCTTCGCCGCCAGATGGATTGGCAGGGTGTCCGGCTCAATTTGGCAGGCGGAGAACCACTCCTTTACCCTGAGCGGGTCCAGCAGATCCTGCCAGTAGCCCGTGATATCGGCTTCACCACCTCCCTGATCACCAACGGCAGTCGTTTATCGCCTGAACGTTCCCAGCAACTGGCTCCTTACCTCTCTATGCTCGGGGTCAGCCTGGATTCTGGCATCTCGACTATCAACCGCCAGATCGGTCGGCAAAGCCGGCACGGGCAGTTGCTGAACATCGAGCAACTAGAGGAGGCGATAGGAAAAGCCAAGCACCATAATCCCAAGCTGCAGATCAAGCTCAACACCGTCGTCAATGCGCTCAATTGCCATGAGGATCTCAGCGCATTAATCCAGCGTTTGGCGCCTCACCGCTGGAAGGTATTGCGCATGCTGCCTGTGGTAACCGACGAACTGATGGTCAGCGATTCTGATTTTCAGGGGTTTGTAGCTCGCCATCAGCCACTAGGCGACATCTTGTGCGCCGAGGACAACACCGACATGGTTGAGTCCTACGTGATGATTGACCCGCTCGGCCGCTTCTTTCAGAATGCGTTAGGCCAATTCGGCTATCGCTACAGTCGCCCGATTCAGGAGATTGGCGTCGATCAGGCTTTTGCAGCGGTTGGCATGGACTCAGCCAAGTTTTGCGCGCGCTACCTTGGGTCTCTTGACGAAGTAGCTGAATGAAACGCTACAGCGCTTCGAAGGAGATCAACACCTTGGTCCGCCAGTTGGTTCGCAACGGATGGCAGTTTCAGCGGGGAGGCCGACACGGCAAGCTCTATGTCCCCAACCGTGCTGCATGTCTAAGCGTGCCCACAACCCCGAGCGATCGGCGGGCATTCCTCAACTTTCGGCAGGACGTACGCCGGATCCAGCCCCCCGCGTAAGTATCGCTGCAGATGAGGCGGTTCCCTGCCAGTAAATCGCCTTGGCTTTTTTCGACACTTTGTAACCAGGTGGTAATCTGGCTATCTGACTCCGAAAACACCAATGGCCGGTATCTTAATCGGAACCGGTCATTTCCTTTTGGGTAGGTTTCCGACAGCTTTGGCCGAAGATCAGCCTACGACCAGCTGTCACGAATGGTTCCTGTAATTTGTTAACTACCGTTCTGCCATTGATGGCCTGAAGGGAAGGGTTGGGTCGGGTTGAGCTTGTCTGCCGAATTTGTGCTACGACTGCTTGGACGAGTTGAACTGACCTTGCGTGTCAGCATCAGACTGAATGCTTACGGTGTCAGACACGCTGCGTGCAGTGCAGGACGCAGTCGAGCAGTATGTGGTACCGGCGCTAATGAATAGCAAAGCGTGGTCCGGCTATGTATCGAGCTTGCTGTACTTGGCAGTTCAGTAGCCAGCGGTCGTCGGGGTGCGTCGTAGCGACGCCTAATCCGGCGCCTCGGTCCGGCACGGCCGGCTCGTCTTAAAGTCGGGGACCAAGCCGTCATAGTTGGCGACGCCTACTGTAATGTTCTTGGTATCGCTTCCCGTTGCCGTCACCGCTGCGCACAGCGAAGCCAGTGGCCTTTTCGCCGTTTGCACCGCGCAGTATTGTTTGATGATACCTGCCGCATCCTTGCCTGCAAATGCGTGCCGACAATTAAGCAATCTTCCGACCATTTCACATCCTGGCCGTAAGGAAACCGAAGGTTGCTCTCTAGCAGAAATGCTTGTCGGTCGAGGAGCTACGAACTCGTTACATTCAACGCACCAAATTTGTTACGTCGTTCGCTCAAAGTCATTCGGATTTTGTAGCACTCTTTAGGGTGCTCGGAAGGCGTTATGCATCAAGCTATTATTCGGGCGTGGGGGCATAGTTTTCGACCGCATGCTCCTCGCCGAAATGGCGTGAGGCGGTGAAGTGCCAATAATTAACCATGCCATCTAGAAAAGCGCTCAGATTCTCTTCATGCACTGATGTCAGGTCGAGCACTTTATCAATCGCTTCATACCCACCAATCAGCCATTTTATGGCATCGCGTATCATTGCCGACTGTTCACTTGCATATCCATCAGCGCAATAAGTTTGCATGGGGCGCGGTATTTCATCTTCCTTCGTCGTCATGGCAAAAACTTTGAGAAGAGCTTCTGCATTACGGCAAAATACCAACGAGAGGCTACTGAAACCCCGCGAAAGTCCCCCACCACTCGATTTTCGGGGATGTAAGCCGAATACGTCAAAAATATCGCCGCCATGGGCTTTGTTTAAAATTACAAACAGCATTGCGTACCAAGGTGCATTGTAATTTACCCCCACAAACGCACCGTCGATGACGAAAGAGTGGGGCATAACGTAATGCTGCGAGTAATGTCTCGCGAACCCAAGAGCATTAACCCAATTCTCCTTACATTGCAGTGCCTGCGCCGCGTTGTCCAAATTGGCCTTAAAGCGTGCAAGAGGCATGATGTTTGTTTTGTCTTTCTGCACCTCGTCAAAGACGTAGGGCACAAAGCTGTCTGCCTCATATCTTTTAAGCGCTTCTCGGAAAACATCCAAATTATTGAGGAATGGCGTGCGTGTTCGCTCGATGGCGTCAGCGAATATTTTCAGGTTGAGCAGATCGTCAAAGGTTTTGTATTGATCGGGGTTGTTTTCGACTGTGAGCTTGCTTTCACTATAGCGCTCCGGATTTTTGGACGCGAGGTAGTCCAGAATCTCGATCGGCAAAGCGCCGCTCTTCTGTTCTGCATCCGAGAGCGCGAAACCTTGAAATACAAATCTTCCGTCTTGCAGTAAGGCCAGTCTGACCTTAATCCGTGCAAGGAACAAGTCAACGAGAACGTCTTCAAAGAAGGTCGACTTACTAGCTTTCAATAGCCCCTTAATGCTGTTTTCGTACACGATCGCGCCATTTACCATCGACGCGCGCAGCTCCTTCGCGTATTTTTCGTTTTCTCTGTCCTGCTCACGCTGCGCCAACCCGAGTGCTTGTTGTGCCAATGTCAGGGCATTCAGAGAAAGAAACACGGAAACAATGGCCCCTGCCACGGCTGCCGCTACCCCTAATGTTCCTTGCAGTATTGCTGCAATCCCTTGCGATTCCTCCTCGTGTAAAAACGCTCTCCATGTACTGGTATTCTTTTTTATGTCGACTTCTGGCGCGACCCAGACTGTATAGACTGCAATCCAGGCGGCCGTAAGAAACAGGATAAAGATGAACGTAAACCAACACAGTTGTTTGTTTTCTTTCACCCAGCACCCAAGAGCGGAACGCAAGCCATCAATTATGTTTGTATTTTTCACGAAAAACCTCTGGGGATATGAGTTGGTTTTCTTTCTGCGCATCCATCTGCCGTTCGTTTCGCCATGAACGGCGAACGCTCGGCAATTGCTGGGGTTACCCAAACCGTGGCATGCCGAGGCCGCAGCTGCAGTGGGCGCATGGTTCGGCTATCTACTTCTCAGCTCGACCAGTGGTTGGCGATTTTTTGGATTAAGTGCGGCCATGGCAGATCTTCAACACCTGCGGTCACAACGTTGAGCACTTGCGAGCGCGCCACCAAGGAAGGATAGCGGTGCTTGCCTTTGTCCTGTTCGTCGTAATAATCGGCCGTGGTGACAAGCAGTGCTCTGCCGGCATCGTCTGCAAAATGAATATTCCAGTAGTCGGCTTCACTCAGAAAGCCTCTCAACTGCTCGGAATGGCCACTCCCTTTTGGGACCTTGATGGTTTTACAGGAAGTAAATGACAGTAACGAACCGCGTCGCGCAATCACGTCGATTTCATTATTCCCATGAACACCATTCACTTCCCACTCGATTTCCTGGCCAAAATAGGCTTCATCGGCCCCGGCGTTCACGTGTGCCAGATAGACGTATTCTTCAAGCCATCCCCCGGAGAGATAGCTGCGCACCTCCGGGTCATCGGATAGTTTCCATGCGTGCTGGTTTTTTCGCGTAATCCAGCCCTGGTCGTCAAGGAAGGAAAGGACGTCGGAGGCCTTCGACAGCGGGCCGATGGTGGGGTTGGTCTGCGGTTGGAACAGATGAGGGCGCACTTCATCGAAATACGAGAAATGTTCGGCAAGATAACGAGACTGGCTACTTCGCTGGTATGCCCGCTCCTTATTCCCAGTCTTGTTCCCCCGTTTGGCGCTTCTCTGCGCTAAAAGTTGGTCGATACTAGTCACGGGAACGATAGTGCATTACGAGGGAGCCGATTATATCCCTTGCGGATGTTTCCACAGCGCATCACATTGGTTAATGGCGATCTGGGTCAAAATATTCAGCTTCTCCAGAGGCCGCACGGCTGTGCGCGAGCGTGGGGTGGGATGGGATACTGCGGCGGCGGTGATCAGTTGGCCGAGACAGATGCCCTTAGCGCGGCGTATTGACACCAGCGCTGTGTGTATCTATAGTAATTTTCTCCTACATCAGGGCAATTCCTGCCCATTCTCGGTAATCCGGCTGCTGCCGTTGAGGTAGCGTTTGCCTAGCGGTTACATTAAACGAGGAGTTTTCAATGATCTGTACCTGCCAACGCTGCGGCCGCAGCTTGGATCCATCTTCTTGTGACATGGAGTATCAGGAAGCGCTGATCATTTCTTTCCGTGCGGGGTATGGCTCAGTGTTCGGGGATGGCAATCTGGTCGAGAGCACCCTTTGCCAGTATTGCCTGAAGCAGCTGCTCGGGCCATGTCTCGCCATTACGGAGGATGACCCATTCGAACCGAAGCACCGGGCGCGCCACCTGCCGCAAGGCGCATACCAGCCAAACCAAACGGTGCAACGCCAGGCGGGAGTGCCGGTACCATCCCAAAGCGAGTTGAAGCAGTTGTTTTCCCAACTGCGCAATGAAGAAACCTAATTAGCCAAGTGCCCCCGAGCGAGCGTCTCCGCCACGCCCGGTTGCGGCATACCCCCAGATGCGCTCGCGTCGCCATCCCGATACAGCCTTAATCATCGTAGAGCGGATGATCCGCAATTGGAGCACCAGTTGCGAACTGAGCGATGGCATACCTTTCACCATGATGTTCTCACTAGGTCAACTGAACCTGGTCCGCTTTCGAGAATGGTCACAGGTAGATACGGGTCGTATCTACCATGTCGCACCTTCCAGGTGAACGTCCGGAAGACGTTTGATTGCCGCCGGTGCCGTGAGTCACGACTCGGGCGCAGTGCGACCATGACCGGTCACTCGTGCTTGGTGACCCGAGGACGGGAACAGACTCTTTTCGGTCAATCAACTGAGCCTCGGCAATGGCCGTTCATGGACACCTCCCAGCCACTCCTCATTCGGCCCTACAGATACAGCTTCGCGCGGCCGGACAGGACCGTTCTGCCGCGGAAGCGCGCGCCGTTGCGCTGGAAGAATTCCGCAAAGCCGAAACAAAATGGGCGGATGATCTCGCCGCAACGCTGGAAGCCACGAACCGAACGGTCAGCGAACTGCGCGCACTCTCACTCGAAGTAAAGCGCGAACAGCCGGATGCTGGCATCGTATGAGAAAGCCATATCACTTTCGGGCAGTCGATGGCCGGAACTGCTTCGCGCCACGCTGCCGCCAACTGCTCGCACAAAAATCAGATCAAAACACAACCCGCAAAATTACCAAGGGTGTCGAAAATCTCGACGATACGGTGCTCATGTTCAGTGAACATGGTGAGCACGAAGAATGCGTCATTCTCCAGCCCAAGATGCCCAAGCGACAGCAGTCGACCCCCATTAGCAGCCCGTTGTACTCACATCGCTGTGCCCCAGCAACTCCTGCACAGAGCGAATATCGGTATTTGTTTGGAGCAGTTGTGTCGCAAAACTGTGCCGTAGGGTGTGAACGCTGACGTGCTTGGCAATACCCGCCTGAGCCACGGCAAGCGTCAATGCCAGATCACGGGTTGGCGCGCATGGCGCGCTCGCAAGAGAGTCCGCTGTCGTAACCGCCCGACAGTTGCAACTTGACAAAAACGTCCGCCTGCGTTTGAATAATAAGGCGCGGGTGGCAAAGTCACCCAAAGCGAGCGCGAGCGCTGCAGGTGCTCCCGCAAGCCGCTGTTTCACCACCTGTTTTTTATTTACGTTCGAACCACTCCTTACGAAGGGGAGTTCGGGTGTAAACCTGCACTCGAGCCCGAACTTCACAAATTTGACGAAGGAGTAGTGCATGAACGCACGCTTTCAGCGGGTTGCCACCCGCGCTGGGACCTACCTCAACGAGATACTCAGCGAACATCATCAGCTTCGATCTTCAGTGCCCTTTAACCATCGTCATTCCGAGCATTTGGCGGCGGCAGGCTTCGGCTATCCGAATTTGCACCAATACCTTAAAGCCGCGAACGCGCGCATCGAGCGATGCCAAGGGTATTACGTGCCCAATTCAGCAATGATCAAGGAGCGGATGGCTGCACTTCGCTATCCGGCTGCCATTGTAGAGAAATGCTGCGCCGTTTTTCAGCGTGCGGTGAGCAACGACGCGGATAATGCGGCCTATGCGCTTCATGATGGTCTGCTGGACGAGCGAACGCATGACGAGGGTGCTGCGAATCACGACACGCTTAAGGATTTCCTCAAGCAAGACGTGCTGCGCGAAGAAAGCGCCCTGTGGAAGACGCTGGCGAAGTTTGGCATCGACGAGAACGGCGACACGGAACAAAACCTGACAGTGACGATTGACCTTCCGCCGGACTTTCCATCCCAGAAGCACTTTGAAAAAGTCGTCGACGTTCCTTTCTCGGTCGTTTACGACCTCGACCAAGGCGAGGATCCGGAGGCGCTGTTCTATCGAACGAACCGCCAGCTGGGATTGCGCGGTAACCTGCGTTTGCAGCCAAGCGGAAAACGGGGTTGGGCATACCCCACCCTTCGCCTGAACGAGACGCCTTTCATCGACCACCGTTCGCCTGCTGAGCAGCGCGGCGAATATCCAGTCCATCAAGGTCCGGATTTCGACGACGATGAATTTGATCGCGGGACCGCGACCGGCCGAGCCGGCGCGCAGCCCTCTGCCCAGGCATCGCTTGCCTTTCTCGCCGGCTGGGTTCTGGACGCCAACGGCATGAACGGCTCCGGCCACATGAGTACCGGTCGAATCGACGAGGCGTTCCGCGGCGCCTGGGACAATGCCAAGACCCTCGACATGCTGAGTAAGCATCAGGCGTTCGACCTTGCTGCCAATGCGTGCCGCTACCTAGCGTCCAACCGGATCCGCCGTGCGCTGGAAGAACTTATCCAGGAAAACGCTGCGGACGACGGAGGCTGGTAACGACCTGCCGACGTACGCGGTGACGTCAGCTTCGTTTTTCTGATGGCACGCGCCATCTTCAAGCGTGCCCGGCCGGCACCGCGGCTTGTCTACCGACCAGTCCAAATCGATTCATAAAGACCTGCGCATCAAGGCCGGCTACGCCGGCGTGCGCCACTACTGATACCGGGCACCGTGTCGAACAAACACGTTCCAAGGGCCCGCACTGATTAGGAAATTTGCAAATATGTATGTCATGTCTACTAGTGAGCAACTGTGCAATAGTGAAGCAACCTCGTGTGTGATTGATCTGCTTTCCGACAGCGGCGACTTTTCTGTTTTTGACCCCGGCCATCCGTGGGTGCGTCAGAACGCGCTGCTGCGCGCACGCGTTCTGGAAGATCGATTCCGTGACGTCTTCATCCAGGACGCGCTGCAGACTGGCCACTGCATTCTCGGCGCCGCCGGGCAACTCATTTTCAGGACGAACGAGCCGGTCGCATCGTTCGTCGGCCTCGCACTGGAAGCCTACGTCGTGCGCTGCATTAACGACAAGATGCGTCTTGTTGGCCGCAGAGCGATCCAGTGGTGTTCGTTACGCGCGAGCCGACCGCAAGACAGCTTCGTTGACAAGTTTTTTGCAGTTGGCACTGGCCTGACGAAAACCCGCAAGAAATTTCCGTTCTTTCATGCGCCGCAGAGCGGCGTAGACGTGATATTCCTGCGTGCGGCAAAGAAATCCGTGACGCCGGCAGTAACGCATCAGCCGTTGACCTTGATGGGAACGGACGTTGCGGCTGGTATCCAAATCAAAGCCATTCAGGGCAACGAGATGGAGGAAATCATTCAGCCCATGCTCAATAACAAGTACCTGAGTGTGCTGACCTTGCTTAAGCGGCCCGACGGCACGCACACGGCCGATTTTTGCATGGACACGGTGAGGCGCTTATCAAAGGAAGGCAAGATCGACGAGTTGCAGCGGCGTCATCTGGAGCGAGGCATCTGTCGCCCGGAGCAGATCGGCCTTGATCAGCAGGAAATTGACTGGTACCGCGAGTACGCAACCGCGTGCTACCAAGGCCGCGCGCCGCTCGACTGCGCATGCGAGGACGCGCTCGCCATCGAAGTGAAAAACTGGAAGTACAGCGAAGCCGGCGTACTTCTTCCCGGTCGCGAACTCTCCTGAGCGCCGTGTGAGGTAATCCACATGGCAGATGTCAATACGCGAGACGGGCGGACACCGGTTCGTCCGCATCCAACGTCGCTCAGCACTGTAGTCAACATAGAGAATAAAGGAAGAAATAAATGGAAACCGAAGAAATTGACTTTTTCTTATTCGCGTACCGCATTTTGTCCTCCTTCACGGAATTTGTGGAAGCCAGAAAAAAAGAGGTGGCAAACGGAGAGAAAACGGATGAAGTGGCTGCACTCGAGGTCAAGAATTTTGGGCATGGCCTCGCTAAGGCGATGGACATTGCGCAACCTATGGTCGGTGTTACAAATATGGGCATGTTGGCCCATGTGGATAAGCGTGTACTTGAATTTCAGCCACGCGCTTTAGCAGACCACTAGAAACACCATACCTAGTGAACTGGCGTTTGAATGGATCACTATCCTTATGCGTCGTACTGCTGGACGGGAGTTAGGAGGAGATCCGCGGTGCGATACACCTACGTCGATGTCGTTGGACTACCTTGGAACGCAAAGAAGAAGCCGTCAGGCTGCGTTGTGTTTCGCTGTTAAAGCGGCTGGAAAAAGCTGTTTACCAGACGTCGTAAGGCTTAACGCCACCTGCGGCAGACGGCCAATACCGGTCTCTCGCAGCCTGTGGCTATGGCTCGAAAGCAGACCTTCAGCGCATCTGCGCGCTCTGTGTTACTTCTTCTGGAAAACTTCCTTCGCCACCGAAATTGCCGTTACCGCGCTAGGCCAACCAGCATAGAACGCGAGATGGGTAATCGCTTCGATCAACTCCTCCTGTGTGACGCCGTTATCCCTTGCGCGGGCGAGATGCGACCGCAGCTGGTCGGGGCGGTTCATGGCGATGAGTGCGCTCACCGTCACCAGGCTACGGTCACGTTTTGACAAGCCCGGGCGCTCCCAAACGTCGCCGAACAGGATGTTGTCCGTGAGCTCGGCCAGTTTAGGGGAGACGTCACCAAACATCTTTTGTGCCGTCGTCTGCGGCGCCTTTGGGGCCTGGGCAGAGGATGGGGGTGCAGCAGGCGCCGAGGGTTGTGCATGGGCTGCTGAGGGCATGCTGGCGGCCAGCGCCGTGGCTGCAGTTACGAGGAAACTTGCGAGTGACTTGTTCATGTGTAGCCTCCAACTTATTTGGGGAGTTATGGCCGAGACCTGTATTGCGCGTCGCTGACCTTTTCCATCCAGTCGGTTGATTTGCCGTCCAAGGCTTCCGCTAGCGCTACATGGCTCATGCCCACGGTCGGGCTAGCACCATGCCAGTGTTTGGCGCCCGGTGGAATCCATACGACGTCGCCTGGACGGATTTCCTGAACCGGTCCGTCCCATTGCTGGACCAGACCGACGCCTGTCGTGACGATCAGTGTCTGTCCCAACGGGTGCGAATGCCATGCGGTGCGGGCGCTCGGCTCGAACGTAACGATCCCGCCGCCAACGCGTGCAGGCGCAGCAGCCTGGAAACGAGAGTCGACGCGCGCCGAACCGGTAAAGTTTTGTTCAGGACCAACGCTGGAGGGCTGAGATCCGATGCGGGTGACAGCAATCCTTGGCGGTTCCGCGGCAGTCGCTGACGACAGCAAAAGCGACAGCGCAGCGGCAGTAGCAACGGTGTTTATTTGCATTCTTTGTCCTTGGTAGTGTTATTAATGCGTGCTGATAACCATTGCGCTATCTCTTTATCTGACCTTTTGCCTGGATTTCACTGAGCCAGCGGTTAACGTGTTCAAGGGTTCGCCTTTCCTGATCGGCTTCCATAGTCAAGCCGGCGTCGAGCAGCCGCGCTCGCGGCACATGTGCAGCGAGCACCGACAAGCTGTTGCCAAGCCCATAGCCCCCATGGGTGATGAACGGAATCAGGGTCTTGCCCGACAGATCATGGTTGGCCAAGAACGACCGGATCACCGGCGGCGCGGTTTCTCCCCAGATGGGAAAACCAAGGAACACGGTTGTGTAGTCCGCGATATTCGGAACTGTCGCCTTGAGTAGCGGTTTGTAGCCGCTGTCACGCTCACGCCGCGCCTGCTCAACCGTTTCCTCATAGTCTTCGGGATAAGGGGTAGCAGGCTGGATTTCAAAGAGTGCCGAACCCAACGCACGGTGAACCCGGCCAGCAATGACTCGCGTATTCCCGCTGCGCGAGAAATAGGCTACCAGCACATTGCTTGCCGGGAGCTCTCTGGATTCCATTGCAGCGACGGACGACCTGGTAGTTGCTAAGAAGGGTATCGCCATAGATGCTTTCAGTAGATCTCTGCGGGAAAGGGTTTTGCGGTGACTCATAGCATTCTCCGAGGTGCACGTATGCTCTTCCGTCTTATAGCCAGTAGGTCTCCATCTGGGTTACCCGTCGCTATGGCCGCGTCTATGAACGCGCTTTGGTCCATATCGAGGGAATCGGTCGGCGTGTCCATATCGGCAGATTCATTTGCTGATACTTTAGCCAACTGCGGTCTATTTGATTAGCCTATGTAATTTGCATAGGCTGATAAGCCCGACTTATGAATCATGCTGGAAATCTCGTATGGTCTGTGTCCGGTGCTACCGAGGTATTTAGGGCAGTACAGTGGAGGAGTCGGGAGATTTGAACCGCAACAAGAGTGACAGGTCAGGCGCGGGAGTTTGTGCTTTAGTGCCAGGTGTGAGGTGGCTAGTTGGTATGGCGGCCACGTACGGAATTCTGCCGCAGTAGCGCTACGGCAGCGGATTTGTAACGAAGGACGCTTACCCGCGGTAACGCAAAGCGTCTACGATCAATGCAAATGCCGGAGACGGCTGCCGCCGACTCGGATAATAAAGGTGGTATCCCGGAAAGACATTGCACCAATCGTCAAGCACGCGTACGAGGCGGCCTTCCGCAACATGTTTTTGTGTGACCTCTTCCAGCGTGAAGGCTAACCCCATGCCGGCCAGTGCCGCGTTGAGGATTTGTGGAAAGCCGTTGAAGATGAATTGCCCCTCAACGCGCACATTCAGCTCGTGCTTCCCTTTCTTGAAGTCCCATGGGAGCAAACCTCCGTGAGTTGGCAAGCGGATATTGATACAGTTGTGGTCCGTTAAATCCTGCGGTTTCTTCGGCACTGGCCGCTTGGCGAAATAGCTCGGTGCGCCCACAACCGCCATCCGCACATCTGGGCCGATACGGACCGCAATCATGTCTTTGGCAAGATATTCACCAAGCCGTACGCCCGCATCGAAACGCTGCTCCACGATGTCGATCATACGGTAGTCGGTATTGATTTCGACCTTGATGTCGGGATAGTCCGGCAGCAGCTTCGCCAGCCTCGGCAGCAGGATGGAATCGGCCGCATGTTCGGAAGCCGTAATCCGTATATTGCCGGCTGGTTTGTCCCTTAGTTCACCCAATGCTGCGAGATCGGCTTCGATTCCTTCGAGCCGGGGCCCGATTGTGGCAAGCAGGCGTTCGCCCGCATCGGTCGGTGCGACGCGCCGGGTTGTTCTGGTGAGCAAGCGCAACCCCAGACGCTCTTCGAGCCCGCGGACTGTCTGACTAAGCGCCGATTGTGACACGCCAAGTTGCGCGGCTGCACGCGTAAAGTTGCCCTCACGCGCCACCACCACGAACGCCGCGAGGTCATTGAGGTTCTCTTTCACGATTCATTAGATTTGCTAATAAAGGCATGCGAATTATACCGGCTAATCAAATAACTTCTTTGCCACTACAGTAGCTGGTATCAGTTGGAATGGAAGAGGATCGTGTCCCAAACGATCCTCTTCCACGTACAGGAGAACAGCGATGCAACAGCGTGAATTAGGAAACAGCGGACTGCGCGTATCAGCCATCGGTTTTGGCTGCATGGGATTGAGTTTCGGCTATGGCCCGGCAGCGGAACGGCAGAACGCCATCAAGGTGATCCAGGCGGCAGTTGAGCAAGGTGTCACCCTGTTTGACACCGCCGAAGCATACGGCGGCAACGAAGAACTGGTCGGGGAAGCGTTGGCGCCTTTCCGCGACCAGGTGGTCATTGCCACCAAATTCGGATTCCGCAATGGCGACCCACGTAGTGGTCTGGACAGCAGGCCCGAACGCATCCGCGAAGTGGCTGAGCAGTCGCTCAAACGGCTCAGGACAGACCGTATCGATCTCTTCTATCAGCACCGCGCCGACCCCGACGTTCCCATCGAAGATGTGGCAGGTACCGTTCAGGACCTGATCCGCCAAGGTAAGGTCAAGCATTTCGGCTTGTCGGAGGCCGGTGTCCGAACGATCCGCCGTGCGCATGCGGTGCAGCCGGTGACCGCGCTGCAGAGTGAATATTCCTTGTGGTGGCGCGAGCCCGAAGACGAGATCCTGCCCGTGCTCGAAGGGCTTGGTATCGGCCTCGTGCCGTTCAGTCCGCTCGGCAAAGGTTTCTTGACAGGTGCGATCAACGAGGCAACTCAGTTAGATCCCGGCGATTTTCGCAACACCGTGCCGCGCTTCTCCCCGGAAGCGCGCAAGGCAAACCAGGCACTGGTCGACCTTATCGCGGAAATCGCCAGTAACAAGAAGGTGACCCCGGCCCAGATCGCGCTCGCATGGCTGCTGGCGCAAAAGCCCTGGATTGTGCCGATCCCGGGCACCAGCAAGCTGCATCGCCTTGAGGAAAACCTTGGCGCCGCAGCGGTGGTACTGGCTCCTGCTGAGTTAAGCGAGATCAATGGAGCGATTTCACGGATTCCCGTGCAGGGAGAACGGTACTCGCCAGCCTCTCAGAAAATGGTGGATCGATAGCGGCATCGAAGGCTGCGCCCTAACCGATCTTCGGGAGCACAATTTTTTATTCACATGAAGGAGTATTCATATGAAGCACACAGGTTTGAAGACCGCGCCGAGGGCAGAGGCACACCAGGTCGAGCAAGTTCAGCGCCGCCAGTTGTTGATTGCTGCCGCCACGCTAGGCGTTGCTCCGTGGCTGCTGTCTGCCTGTGCCGGGCCGGTCAATACGCCCAGCACAGCTGCGGACAAACTGACTTCCGGCACCCAATCCGCGGCGCGCAGGCGCTTGGGCCCCTTTGAGGTGTTTCCTATCGGCCTGGGGGTCCAGTGGCATCCCGGCCGAAGCCCGCAGACGGTCGTTGACCTGTACTCCAGCAGCAACACCCGGCAAGGCGGCATCGCGCTCATTCGCCGCGCGGCGGATCTGGGCGTCACGCTGTTCGATACCGCCGAAGTCTATGGCCCCTTTATGTCGGAGGAACTGTTGGGCGAGGCGCTGCAAGGCAGCCTGCGCGACCGGGCCGTGATCTGCACCAAGTTCGGGTTCGACGTCGACCTGGCGACAGGTCAGCGACGCGGCAGCTTGAACAGCCGCCCCGACCACATCAGGCAAGTCGTCGAAGCCCAGCTAAGGCGCCTACGCACCGACCGCATCGACCTGCTGTACCAGCACCGCGTGGATCCGAATGTACCGATTGAGGACGTCGCCGGTACGATCAAGGACCTGGTGAGGCAAGGCAAGGTGCTTCACTACGGACTGTCCGAGCCAGGCCTGCAAACGGTCCGCCGCGCGCACAAGGAACACCCTGTGGCTGTGATCCAGAATGAATACTCGATGCTGTATCGCGGGCCTGAAGCTGAGGTTCTACCGCTGTGCGAGGAATTGGGCATCGGTTTTGTACCGTGGAGTCCACTTGGCATGGGGTTCCTGGCGGGCACGATCAACGCCGCAAGCCGGTTTGAAAAGCCGGACTTCCGCGCGAGCGTCCCGCGCTTTGCGCCGGATGCGCTTCCGGCCAACATGGCGCTCGCCGATCTAGTTAAGACCTGGGCGGCCCGCAAGAATGTCACGCCAGCCCAGCTCTCACTGGCTTGGCTGACGGCCCAGAAGCCGTGGATCGTGCCGATTCCGGGCACTACAAACGTGGCCCACCTGGAGGAGAACGTTGCTGCTGCCTCAATTTCCTTCAGCACCGCAGAGTTGAAAGAGTTGAACACGGCCGTGGCGTCAATTCCCATCCGTGGCGCCCGTCTTTCGCCTGCCGTTCTGTCAGCCACAGGCGTTGAAGCACCGCCGAAACGATGATGCACCTCCGCCGGAAACCCACCCGATATTTCCAGGCGAAGGGCTGCTTCCCGAAGCAGGCTAGATCTGCTTCGGGTCGCTTGCCGAGCTTCAACTGAATTTAAGCAATGTCTGCACTAACGCGTTGAGCTGCCACTACTGCCAGATTCCAAGCGCAATGAAAAAGCCAGCCTTCACAGCTGGCTTTTTCATTATCTCGGTCACTAGTTTTTCACTTACTCGGCACAAATTTCACTTTCTGTATCACTCGACAACTTTTTGCAGGTTAAGTGAGAACCTACAGAACCTTCAGAACCTTCAGTCGTTTGATCGCAGCGGTGTGGCGCGAGTCGAAATACCTCATTACCCTACATCAGCTATTTGAGATTTTTATCAACTATTCTGAAATCCTACAACGGTTATTACACGTCAATATTCCCCGCCTGCAGCGCATTCAATTCAATGAACGCCCTACGCGGTTCCACATCATCCCCCATCAGCGTGGTGAAGATCTGATCCGCAGCAATCGCATCCTCAATCTGCACGCGCAACAAGCGACGTACCGTCGGATCCATCGTGGTTTCCCACAGCTGCTCCGGATTCATTTCACCCAGGCCTTTGTAGCGCTGCTTGGATACGCCGCGCTCGGCTTCATCGCGCAGCCAATCCATCGCTTCGTGGAAGTCTTTGATTGCGATTTCCTTGGCCTTGTCGCCTTGGCCGCGGCGGACCATGGCGCCGGCACCGATCAGCCCCTTGAAGGTGGCGGCGGCGTTGGACAGCACCTGGTAATCCGGGCCGTGCACGAAGTCGGCATCGATCACGCTGACTTTCAGATTGCCGAAGTGACGGCGCTGGATACGCAGCATGTGTTTGTCGGACAGTTCGTCGGATTTGACGATGACTGCCACACTCGGGTCATTGATTGCCGCTTCCAGCGCGGTGGCGGAGGTCTCGGCGTTGGCGACACTGTCGAGGTTGAGCGTGACGCCGGTCATGATGGCTGACAGGGCGGCATCGTCAACCGCGCGCGACAGGCGCATGATGATTGCATTCGCGGTGTTGTATTGGCGGACCAGTTCGGACAGTGCGTCGCCGACGATCGGTTGTGCACCGTCGGTCGGGATGAGGGCTGCGTCGTTCAGCGCGATCTGCATCATGTAGCTGGCTTCTTCGACGTCGTCCTTGAGGTAACGCTCGTCCCGGCCGTGCTTGACCTTGTACAGCGGCGGCTGGGCGATGTAGACGTGACCGCGCTCAACCAGCGCCGGCATCTGGCGATACAGCAGCGTGAGCAGCAGTGTGCGGATGTGGGCGCCGTCGACGTCCGCGTCGGTCATGATGATGATGCGGTGGTAGCGCAGCTTCTCGACGTTGAATTCATCCGGGCCAATGCTGGTGCCGAGTGTGGCGATCAGGGTGGTGATCTGCTCGGAGGACAGCATCTTTTCAAAGCGGGCCTTTTCGACGTTGAGCACCTTGCCGCGCAACGGCAGGATCGCCTGGAACTTGCGGTCGCGACCTTGCTTGGCCGAGCCGCCTGCGGAGTCACCCTCGACGATATAGAGTTCGCACAACGCCGGGTCTTTTTCCTGGCAATCTGCGAGTTTTGCGGACAGGCCGAGACCGTCCATGATGCCCTTGCGGCGGGTCAGTTCGCGCGCCTTGCGCGCGGCTTCACGTGCGCGGGCGGCTTCGACGATCTTGCCGCAGATGATCTTGGCGTCATTCGGTTTTTCGGCGAGGTAGTCGGTCAGCGTCTTGGCAACGATTTCCTCGACCGGGCCGCGCACTTCAGAGGACACCAGTTTGTCCTTGGTTTGCGAGCTGAATTTCGGCTCAGGGACTTTTACCGACAGCACGCAGGTCAGGCCTTCGCGCATGTCGTCGCCGGCGACTTCGACTTTCGCTTTCTTGGCGAAGTCGTGTTCTTCGATGTACTTGTTGATGACGCGGGTCATCGCAGCGCGCAGGCCGGTCAGGTGGGTGCCGCCGTCGCGCTGCGGGATGTTATTGGTGAAGCAGAGTACTTGCTCGTTGTAGGCGTCGTTCCATTGCATCGAGACGTCGACGGTGATGTTGGTGCCTTGGTCGGAGACTTTTTCGCCGGTGGCCTGGAAGATGGTCGGGTGCAGAACACTCTTGCTCTTGTTGATGTATTCAACAAAGCCACGGGTGCCGCCTTCGAATGCGAAGTCCTCTTCCTTGCCGGTGCGCTGGTCAGTCAGCTTGATGTGCACGCCGTTGTTGAGGAAGGACAGTTCGCGGATGCGCTTGGCCAGAATGTCGTAGTGAAATTCGACATTGTTGAAGATCTCTTCATCGGCCCAGAAGTGCACTTCGGTGCCGCGCTTGTCGGTGTCGCCGATGACCTTGATCGGGGATACAGTGACGCCTTCCTGGGTTTCGATTTCGCGGTTTTGCGGAATGCCCTTGGCGAACTCCATGTAGTGCACCTTGCCGTCGCGACGGATGGTGAGCTTGAGCAGCTTGGACAGGCCGTTGACGCAGGATACGCCGACGCCGTGCAGACCGCCGGAGACCTTGTACGAGTTCTGGTCGAACTTGCCGCCGGCGTGCAATTCGGTCATCACGATTTCAGCGGCACTGCGCTTGGGATCGTGTTTGTCGTCCCACTTGATGCCGGTCGGAATGCCACGGCCGTTGTCGGTGACCGAGATCGAATTGTCGGAATGGATGGTGACGTGGATTTCGGTGCAGTGCCCAGCCAGCGATTCGTCGATCGAGTTGTCCAGCACTTCGAAGACACAGTGGTGCAGGCCGGTGCCGTCAGAGGTATCGCCGATGTACATGCCCGGGCGCTTGCGGACTGCTTCTAGGCCTTCGAGAATCTGGATCGAGGATGCACCGTACTGGCTGCTTTGCGGTTGCGGGGTGTTTTCTTGGGGGATTGCGGACATGGCTGCCTTCTGATGAATCGAGTTACGTCTGAAAGAACGGTTTAGCGGTCGGATTCTCTCTCCTGCTAAAGGAGAAGGCGCCCGTCGGCCAAAAAATTAGCATTCCAAAAATGTGGCAAAGGGGCTCGCCTTACCCACGGCAGCCCCCTTGTGAATTGTGTTATCAATCAAATCAAATACGCATCGGCATCACGACATACTTGAAGTCGGCGTTTTCCGGCACGGTGATTAACGCCGACGAATTGGCGTCGCCAAGCGCGACGTTGATATTGTCGCCCTTGAGGTTGTTCAGCACGTCGAGCAGGTAGGTGACGTTGAAACCGATGTCGACACTGTCGCCGCCGTAATCGATTTCGAGCTCTTCGACTGCTTCTTCCTGGTCGGCATTGGTGGAACTGATCTTCAGGCTGCCGGGACTGATGATGCAACGTACGCCTTTGAATTTGTCACTGGTCATGATCGCCGCGCGTTGCAGCGAATGCAGCAAGGTCTGACGATCGATGGTGAAGTTATTCTTGTAGCCCTTCGGGACCACGCGGGTGTAATCCGGGAACTTGCCTTCAACCAGCTTGGAAATCAGTTCGATGTCTGCGAAGGTCAGCTTCACCTGATTGTTGGCGATTTCGAGGTCGACCGGATTGTCCAGATCTTCCAGAAGGCGCTGCAGTTCGAGAATAGTCTTGCGCGGGATGATCACTTCTTGTCGCGCAAAATTCTGGTCTGTCTCGACCTGGCAGAACGCGAGGCGGTGACCATCGGTCGCGACCGCGATCACGTTCTTGCCGTCGACCACGAGCAGCAGCCCGTTCAGGTAATAGCGGATATCCTGCTGCGCCATCGAGAAATGCACCATGTTGAACAGGTGCTTCAGCGTCTTTTGCGGCAGCGTGACTTTGGCGTTGAAGTGTTCGGCTTGTGCGACCGTCGGGAATTCTTCGGCGGCCAGCGTCTGCAGGCCGAAGCGCGATTTGCCGGACTGGACCGTCATGCGCTTGTTGGCCAGCGATAGCGATACTTCGCCCTCCGGCAGTGCGCGCAAGATGTCGAGCAGCTTGCGTGCGGCAACCGTCGTGGCGGCCACGTCACCGCCGCTGCCGACATTGGCGTGCGTCGTGATCTGCACTTCGATGTCGGTGGACAGGAAAGACACCTTCTCGCCGTCCTTGCGAATGAGGATATTGGCCAGAATCGGCAACGTGTGCCGACGCTCGACAATACCACTCACGATCTGCAGAGGTCGGAGAAGCGTGTCTCTTTGGGTTTTGACCAATTGCATGCTTTTGTCCTTGTAGTAATTGAGTTGAGACAGTGCTGTACTTCAGGGTGAAAAGGCAGGTCTGGGAAGGAAGACACTTACCGGATCAAACAAACTCGGAACACCCTCTATTTTGACAGAAAAGGGGGCGTTCCAAGAAATGTCGTGCGGGTTTTTTGCTTTCTATGCAAGCCAGACCAAGGCCAAATGTTGCACCAATGCAAGCCCAGATCGTCCCGATACGCCGCGGACCATTCACCCCATGGCGACTGCTTAATCATTAAGCATCTTCTGTGGAAATTCAGTTATCCACAAGCCAATAGGCAGCTGTGGATTAGCCTTTGAGCGTCTGCTCGAGCACATGCAGCTCGTGGTTAACTTCCGGATTCTTGGAACGGTCGGCGGCAATCTTGCGGACCGCGTGCAGCACGGTCGTGTGGTCACGACCACCAAACAGTTCGCCGATTTCGGGCAGGCTTTTCTGGGTCAGCTCTTTGGCCAGGTACATCGCAATCTGGCGCGGACGGGCAATATTAGCCGGGCGCTTCTTGGAGTACATGTCGGCGACCTTGATGTTAAAAAAGTCAGCAACGGTCTTCTGGATGTTCTCGACGGAAATCTGCCGGTTCTGCACGGATAGCAGATCCTTCAATGCTTCCTTGACAACATCAATCGTAATATCTTTGCCATGGAAACGCGAATACGCGAGGATTTTGCGCAGCGCACCTTCAAGTTCGCGCACGTTGGAACGCAAGTGCTTGGCGACAAAAAAGGCAACATCATCAGATAGGACAGCACCTTCCTGCGCGGCTTTTTTCAAAAGAATTGCCACCCGCATTTCCAGTTCCGGCGGCTCGACCGCCACCGTCAGTCCGGAGTCAAAACGGGAAATCAGACGATCATCCATCCCGCTGATTTCCTTTGGATAGGTATCGCTGGTAATGATAATTTGTTTTTTTGCAGCAATAAGCGCCTCGAACGCATAGAAGAACTCTTCCTGCGTGCGACTCTTGCCGGCGAAGAACTGAATATCATCGATCAGCAACATATCAAGGGAATGATAGTAACGCTTGAAGTCGTCAAAACCCTTCCGTTGGTAAGCAGTCACTACGTCTCTGACATATTGTTCTGCATGAATATAGCGAATCCGGACGTTTGGATTTTCCGCCAATAACTGATTACCAATGGCATGAATCAGGTGCGTCTTGCCAAGGCCGACGCCACCGTACAGGAATAGCGGGTTATAAGATACGCCCGGATTGTTGGCGACTTGAATGGCTGCGGCACGTGCCAGCTGGTTGGCCTTGCCGGTCACAAAGCTTTCAAAAGTAAGTGCCGAATTAATCTTGCTCTGGTCACGCTTTTTTGTTTCTTCGATGACAAGATCAACGCGCTCGATTGGGTCCGGGATGTCGTCTAACGGACTGTCGCCGGCAAATGCCATCGCGGGCGCCGCCGAGGCAGACACCGGTTTTCTGACGCTATTGAGGCGTGGGTCGAGCACGAATTGAACTTCAATTGGCGCTTCCCAATATTGCGTGGCCAAGGTCGTAATGCGATTGGCAAACTGCGTTTTCACCCAATCCAGTTTGAAACGGTTCGGCGCAGCGATGCGCAAGCGGCCGTCCTCGTAATCAAGCGGTATTAGCGGCTTGATCCATGCACTGAATTGTTGCGGCGTGAGTTCCTGCTCCAAGGTTGCGGAGCAAGTCTGCCAAAAATTTTCCATGAATTTTTCTAGTATTAGGGAGCGCGGAAAATACCCCATGCCTAACGTCCTGCTCTCCTACAGCAGTCCGCTGTACAGTCCGGCCAACGATATGGCGATCTGCACAGTGGAATGCGGGAGCGGCAAATGGACACACGGGGCCTTCCACACGGGAGGGGTATTCTAACTCCGATGCAGAGAAGTTATCCACAGGCTGCGTCATATTTCCGACATAAAAAATTACTTGCAAATGTGGATAATTTGGGCGTAAGGAATAGCTGCATCCGGCCAACTGCCGAACAGACCGGAAGGCGTGCCGACCTGTTCACAGCAAAGCAAGGAGTAAAGGGCACTTCACGATATTCCTTCTTTGTTGACAATCCGTTCATAGTTGCGTTTTAAAAATTTGGCTGTCCGCGACAGAGTTGTGCCTTGCCCCAAGCCGCTCCGCGAGCCTTCTAAGTTATTGACAGACAAGCAGAAATTGATGTCTAATTGCGGGTTCACTGCCTGTTGCGTTTTGTGTCTTGCACACAAAACAAGAATGGGCCGCGTGATGAACCAACCCATTTTTGCAGATTAGCGAGACCAACATGAAACGTACCTACCAACCTTCCGTCGTTCGCCGCAAGCGCACCCATGGCTTCCGCGTCCGCATGGCTACCCGTAGTGGCCGCGCTGTGCTGAACGCACGTCGCGCCAAGGGCCGCAAGCGCCTGGCTGTCTAAGCCAAGCACTGCAAGCCATCGCTGCCGGCGTGAGCGAAGACCGTTCACACAACTACGCACGCACCCGGCGCATCGTTAAAACGGATGATTTTTCATCCGTTTTTCGTTTGCGGCCCGTGCAGCGGACTGCGCATTTTGTCCTGTATGTGCGCAGCAACGAGCTTGACCAAGCGCGGCTCGGAATCGTTGTCGCCAAGCGCTTTGCGCCGCGCGCAGTGACGCGCAATACCATTAAACGCGTGACGCGCGAACTGTTTCGCCAAGCGACTTTGCCTGCGATTGATTGCATCGTGCGCCTTTCCAGGCCCGTGAATTCGAAGGCGGAGCCGGCTAGGACTGCACGCCTGAAGGCACAACTCGGCAAGGAGCTGGCGCAGCTTTTGGGCTCGCAAACCTTGCCGGACATCACGGGAACGCCCTGATGAAAACGCTTTTGCTGCTACTATTGCGCGCGTACCAACTGGGCATCAGCCCATTCCTTGGCCAGAACTGCCGCTTTTATCCAAGCTGTTCCAGCTACGCCGCGGAAGCCATCCGCGAACACGGCGCAGCCAAGGGCAGCCTGCTGACGGCAAGGCGTTTGTGCAAATGCCATCCTTGGCATCCGGGAGGACTGGATCCGGTGCCAAAGAAATCGACTGAAAAAGCGGCGGCGGACGCATGTGCCTGCCACCACCACTGAATTCCTGATTACTCGATATAAAACTATGGATATCCAACGTACCGTTCTGTGGGTCGTGCTCTCGTTGTCCCTGTTGCTGCTTTGGGACAACTGGATGCGCTATAACGGCAAGCAATCGCTGTTCTTCCCCGGCACGACCCAGCAGGTAGCCAAGCCGGTTCCAGCCGGAAGCGCACCCGCCAGCAAATCAGATGTGCCGCAGGCAACCAACGCTACTCCAGCGCCCGCCGCTGTACCAGCAGGCACGACGCCGGTGAAAAGCGAGATCGTCACCATTACCACCGACGTGATCAAGGCGGATATCGATACCGTTGGCGGCGAGCTCAAGCGCCTTGAATTGTTGAAGCACAAGGACACGATCGACCCGACCAAAAACATGGTTCTGTTCGAATCCAATGCCGAGCACACCTACGTCGGGCAGAGCGGCCTGATTGGCGGCGCACTGCCGAACCACAAATCCGGTTTCGTCGCCAAGCCTGGTCCCCGTACGCTCGACGGCGCAGCGGAATTGCAGCTGGTGCTGGAATCCGAGCAGAACGGCGTCAAGCTGGTGAAAACCTATACTTTCCACCGCGGCGATTACACGATCGGCCTCAGGCACGATGTAATCAATAACAGCGGCGCTGCCATCAATCCTGCGCTGTACATGCAGTTGGTACGCGACGGCAGCAAGCCAGCGGGCGAGTCGAAGTTCTACAGCACCTTCACCGGCCCGGTGGTGTACACCGACACGGAAAAATTCCAGAAGATGGAATTCGAAGATATTGAAAAGGGCAAGGCCAAGCACGTCACCAAGTCGGACGACGGCTGGGTGGCGTTGGTGCAGCATTACTTCGTGTCGGCGCTGCTGCCGGCGGATAAGGCTGCACGCGAAATCTACACCAAGAAGATCGACAACAACCTGTACGCGATCGGTACCATTCAGCCGCTGGGCACCGTAGCGACGGGTGCGACCGCATCGGCGGAGGCGCGCCTGTACTCCGGGCCGCAGGAATCGGCGACACTGGAAAAACTGGCACCGGGCCTCGACCTGGTGAAAGATTACGGGTGGCTGACCATCGTCGCCAAGCCGATCTTCTGGCTGATGAACCAGATTCACAAGGTCCTTGGCAACTGGGGCTGGACCATCATCGTGCTGACCATCATGATCAAGCTGGCATTCTTCCCGCTGTCGGCGGCGAGCTATCGCAGCATGGCCAAGATGAAGACGGTCACACCAAAGATGACCGCCATCCGCGAGCGCTTCAAGAGCGATCCGCAAAAGATGAACCAGGCAATGATGGAACTGTATCGCACCGAGAAGATCAATCCGCTTGGCGGCTGCCTGCCGATCGTGGTGCAGATTCCGGTATTTATCGCGCTGTACTGGGTGTTGCTGGCGTCGGTGGAAATGCGCAATGCGCCGTGGCTTGGATGGATCCATGACTTGGCTTCGCCGGATCCGTTCTATATCCTGCCGGTCATCATGGCCGTGTCGATGTTCATCCAGACCAAGCTGAACCCGACGCCGCCGGATCCGATCCAGGCGAAGGTCATGATGTTCATGCCGATCATTTTCTCGGTGATGTTCTTCTTCTTCCCGGCCGGCCTGGTGCTGTACTGGGTAGTGAACAACATTCTGTCGATCGCCCAGCAGTGGGTCATCACGAAAAAGATCGAAAGCGGCAAGCCGGCGTAATCGCATCGAAGAATCCGCCTGTTGCAAAAAAAGCCCGTGATCGCAGTTCACGGGCTTTTTTGTTTGCGCGAGGCAAACCACCAAACCTACAATCGACTCATGAATTACGACTCTTCTCCCATTGCAGCAGTCGCTACCGCGCCGGGACGCGGCGGCATCGGCGTGGTGCGCGTGTCCGGCAAAAATATCGCGCCGGTGATGCAGGCGCTATGCGGATCAGTGCAGTTGCAACCGCGTTACGCGACTTACTTGCCGTTCCGGAATGCGGACGGCAGCGCGATCGACCAAGGCATCGCGATCTATTTCAAGGCGCCGCATTCCTACACGGGCGAAGACGTGCTGGAACTACAAGGCCACGGCGGTCCGGTGGTGATGCAGATGCTGCTTGCGCGGTGCCTCGAGGCCGGACAGGAAATCGGCCTGCGCGTCGCGCAGCCTGGAGAATTCACCCATCGCGCCTTTCTGAACGACAAACTCGATCTGGCGCAGGCGGAAGCCGTGGCCGACCTGATCGAGGCGTCCACTGAAGCTGCAGCGAAGTCGGCGTCGCAATCGCTGTCCGGCGTATTCTCAAAAACGATTCACGACCTGGTCGAACAAGTGATCCATCTGCGAATGTTGGTGGAAGCGACGCTGGATTTTCCGGAAGAAGAGATCGACTTCCTCGAAAAGTCCGACGCGCGTGGCCAGCTGGAACGTATCCGCACCAAGCTCAATGAGGTATTTGAACAGGCAGCGCAAGGCGCCTTGCTTCGCGAAGGACTGAATGTGGTGCTCGCGGGGCAGCCTAATGTGGGCAAGTCGTCGCTGCTGAACGCTCTGGCCGGTTCCGAGGTTGCGATCGTCACGCCGATCGCCGGCACCACACGCGACAAGGTCACTGAAACGATACAGATGGAAGGCATCCCACTGCACATCATCGACACGGCGGGCATCCGCGAGGCCGGCGATGAGGTCGAGCGCATCGGGATCGAACGCACTTGGGGTGAGGTGCATAAGGCGGACGTGATCGTGCACCTGCTTGATGCCAGCCGGGGCCCGACGCGGGGCGACGAAGAGATCATTGAGCGCTTCCCGTCCAAGGTGCCCATTCTGCGCGTGTGGAACAAAATCGATCTGTCTGGACACAAGCCGACAATCGACCGCATGCCGGATGCGACCCATATATACCTATCGGCTACCGACCGACGCGGCATCGAACTGCTGCGCGCTGAATTGCTGCGTGCAGCGGGCTGGCAACAGACGGGAGAATCACGGTTCCTGGCGCGCGAACGGCATTTGCTCGCCTTGAAGGCCGCGCGTGAACATCTCGATGTCGCGGCGCAGCACGCCTCCCGAGATAATCAGGTAAGCGATCAGGCGCTGGACCTACTGGCGGAGGAACTGCGGATTGCGCAGGAGCGTTTGAACAGCATTACCGGTGAATTCACGTCGGACGATTTGCTCGGCGTCATCTTCAGTCGGTTTTGCATTGGAAAATGATGAAAAGCCGGTTCGCGGAAGCTTTTATTTTGAGATAAAGCCGTGTAGTATTCGGCCACTAATCAAAGAAAATCCGCTTCAGGATGATCGAAGGAGACACGAAAGCCCGCTTGGCGACAGCCTTGCGGGCTTTTTCTTGTAAAAAGCGACCGGTGTTATTCGTTTCTTGAATATATGTCATCACCAGAATAAAGAGGACGCATTTGTTGCGGCGCGGTATTATCTTTTCTGTCTCCTCCAACTCTTCTTGAATTGGATTCACCCGCTACCGCAAGGTCAGCGGGTTTTTTTTTGCCCATTCAGCGTCAAGGGCACGCGCTAGAGAGGCGTGCCAAGTACCGGCAGCACACTACTTGATCAGCCCGTTTCTGGAACTGGCAAGCACCGGCGCCCGGCATCAAAGCATCTCCGTGCTATCAACAGACGTTTGAAGAGTCAGTCCAACCACTTCCATACTTGGCTGCCTTGCGATTAATCAAACCTATATTTCCCTTACAAAACAATTGCTTGGCGTTCAGTTACTGCACTTATCCACAGCTTTGACCACAGGAAATGTGGGCAAAGCTGTCCGCGGCACTCCTCTTTCTGAACGTATTCAAATGCAACTGTATCGCGCAAAAACATAGCGTTTGCGGCGCGACATGGTCCTCGTAATACGGCATTGAGCATCCACAAGATATCAAAAATACAAGACGCTATACCTGTCATATCGACATGAACAGGAGCGCACAATGAGCGTCAAACTTCCCGATTTTGATGTACTTCTAGCCCTGCATCGGCATGATCCTGAGGCGCTGGAAGTGTTCCGTCGCCACATGCTGCGGGAAGCCGTTGACTTTGCACCTGTGGAGCATCGTGCGTCGCTGGAACAGCTTCTGCTACAAATCGACGCAGCCCGTGATGCAGCTAGCACCCCGATGGAAGCCGCCACCAACGCATTCCGCATGATGCAAGAATCAGTGGCTAGGTTGCAGGGCGGATGGGAACAGGCATTGCAGGCCGTGGCTGGGCTGCAAACGGCCTTGATTATCGACCGTCTTCGCAACGGTCGCCAAGTGGATGCGACCTGAATCAGGGGCGCGGATGCCGCGCCTGCCTTGCGTTTAATCAAAGGAATAATTCCTTTGCGAATCATATACATAGCATCATTCGTCCTGTGTTATCCACAGATTTGTCCACGGCAATTGTGGGCAAAACGGCGAGAACGCACTGACGAAGCGTCCTGAATGGCGGATGCTAACTACTGACGCAAAAGACGGGCTTCAGACTATCGTCAACGCGTGCTACGGCACGTCTGCGAGGATGCGATGGGCAAGCGCGATCGCCTGTTCCAGTGCCTGCTCCGGACTGTCGGACGGCGCTTCTACCGCATGCTGCCGGTCGTCACTGCTTGTGCCGCGTTCGTGACTGATCATGACAACGCCACGAAATTGTCCGTTGGCAAGTGGCTCGATGTCGGCTTGGGCGATCCAGTCTGCCTTGGTGTACTTGACGGCTGCCATTACGGTCTCCTTCTGTTGAACAGATAGGACTGCGCGCCGGTCGGGTTGTTCGCACTTCCTGCTGTCGGGGCGCACCGTCTGCATTGATTTTCATCAATGCAAAAATTCCCTTATGAATCATGAACATAAACAACGTTATTCGGTGTTATCCACAGAATTAGACACAGGAAATGTGGGTAACACGGCGAGGCAAGGAGCGGTGATTGTGCGGCCTTCGATTCACTCGCGAGAAAGCCAATTAAAGCAAATGATCCAACAGCCAGCCGATCAGGGCGATGCTGAAGGTGGCCGATGCCGTCACGCAAAGCATGGCACGGAGTCTGTTCGTGTTGAGTTGCATGGCGATCTCCGTCTGCGGCCATCAAGCCGGCTTGTCGGCCGGTGCGCGTAGATTCTGCACAGCCTGCTCTACTGTGCGTAACAGCGTGCTAGGGTTGAAGGGTTTCACGATATAGCCGGAGGCGCCGTTCTGCACGGCTTGCGTGACCGATTCGCGATCGCTGTTACCCGTTACCATTAGTACTGCGGCCTGCGGAAGGAGTTCCTTTACCCGCTTGAGCACATCCAGACCACTGGTGGCCGGCATCATGATATCGAGGCAGATCAGCATCGGCTGCAGGCGCTCTGCCAGTTCGAGTCCTAACTGGCCGTTGCCCGCTTCGCCGATCACTTGATATTTTTCGCTAGTGAGCACATGGCGCAGCATGGACCGACTAACGTCATTGTCATCGATGATGAGGACTGTCACGTCGGCAGGCTTGGCCATGATCTCCCCTAGGGTGGTGTGGAGTTGCGTTGCGTTGCGCGGCGTCCATTATGCGGTCGATTGCTTGCCGCCGACATCCTCATCATCGCTGTACTGCGCCGCAATAGCGCGGATGCGTACTTCGATGCGCAGGAACGCATCGAAAATGTCGGGATCAAAATGGCTGCCACGCCCCTGTTTCATCGTCGCGAGCGCCTCTTCATGACCGACTGCCGGCTTATACACGCGCCGGGATATCAGCATATCGTAGACGTCGGCGACCGCCATCAGCCGCGCCGATACCGGTATCGCATCGCCCGCCAAGCCTTCCGGATAGCCGGAGCCATCCCATTTTTCCTGATGCGAGTACGCGATCTCACGCGCAAATGCGAGGAAACCATTGCTTCCGCCAAGGTGTTTTTCGACCGCAATGATTGCGTCACGGCCATACACGGTGTGCAGCTTCATGATGTCGAATTCGTCTGCGCCCAGCTTGCCGGGCTTGAGCAGAATGCGATCCGGCACACCGACCTTGCCAATGTCGTGCAGCGGGGCGGACTTGTACAGCAAGTCGATATTTTCATCGGTGAGCAACGAAGAAAAGCGCGGATGATCGCGCAACTGTTCGGCCAGCGCCTTCACATACGCCTGCGTACGGCGGATGTGGTTGCCGGTTTCATTGTCGCGCGTCTCCGCGAGCGAACCCATGGCGAGAATGATCGCTTCCTGCATCTGCATCAGTTGCCTGGTCCGTTCGTTAACGAGTTGTTCCAGGTTCCGGTTCTGCTCCTTGAGCAGATGGCGCGCCTTTTTCAGGCTGAGCTGTGTCGCGACGCGCGCCAGCACAATCGGCGGACTGATCGGTTTGGTGATGTAGTCGGCCGCGCCCAGCTTCAAGCCCATTTCCTCGTCTTCGGGCTGAATCTTCGCGGTCAGGAAAATAACCGGGATGTCGGCCGTCTCGGGAGCGGCCTTCAGGCGGCGGCACGCTTCATGGCCATCCATCTCCGGCATCATTACATCGAGCAGGATCAGGTCCGGATGGGGCACCACATTCGCGACTTGTAATGCCTTTACGCCGTTGGTCGCGATCTTTACCTTGTACCGGTCCTTCAAAAGCGCCGACAACAGCGCGATGTTATCGGGCGTATCGTCGACCAGAAGAATCGTTGGCTTTTGCGCAAAGTCGAACGTGTTGCTCATCGGGGCTCCTATTCAATTCGATATCCCGAGGCTTTCGCCCCTGCACTCAATGCGGCCAGCGCGGCATCGAAATCGTATTGCTTCGTGGCGCGTTCGATGTCGCCGCAAACGTCGGCGTTAAGTGCGGCGGCCAACAGGTTGTTCGACTGCTCGAACAAGTCGATGGCTTCGCCATCACTGTCACGCAGCAAGGTAGCAAAGCGGAAGATAATCGTCTGTACCTCATCGCGGTCGACCAGGTCGCCAGCAGTAATCGGCGATCGATCCGCCGTTACCGGCAAGACCTTTTCAATCGCCTGCCGCAATGTGCCCATAACCTGCTCCACTTCATCCAGCAACGGTGCCATGGCATCGCTTTGCATGCCGCGTCGGATATCGAATTCCAGTCGATCGGACAGCTCGCGCACCTGTGTCGCGCCCAGCAGACCGGCTACACCCTTCAATGTGTGCGCTAGCCGCTCGGCCAGCTCACGGTCCCGCACCAGCGCCTGTCGAATGGCAGATACGGTGTCGCGCTGGCCTTCATAAAAGCGCTCCAGCATTTGCAAGTAGAACGCGCGGTTGCCGAGTGTGCGCGACAAGCCGTCCTGCACGTCGAGGCCTTCGATGACCAGCTCGTCTTCCTGTGATGTCTGTTGCGTTGCAGCTGGCGCTTCGTGTACCACGTGGCGCGGACACCAGCGGGCGATGGCGCGATACAGGTCGGCCGGATTAATCGGTTTTGGAATGTGATCGTTCATGCCTGACGCGAAGCAACGCTCGCGCTCCTCAACCATCGCATGCGCAGTCATGGCAAGCACCGGCAGGGTGGCGAAACGCGCGTCGTCGCGCAGGCGCAGTGTAGCGACATGGCCGTCCATTTCTGGCATCTGCACATCCATGAACACCATGGCATAACGATCCGGACCGGCCGCCATCAGCTTGTCGAGGGCGACGCGGCCATTGCCGGCAACCTCGACCTGAATGCCTGCGGCCTGCATCAGTTCGACAGCGATCTGCTGGTTGATTTCGTTGTCTTCGACCAACAGCACCGTCAAGTCGCGGAAGCGTGGCGTCGTTTCTTTCATGGCACTGGCAGCGACGCGGGTGCGCGGCGCAAAAAGCTCGACCAGCGTATCCACCAGCGTGGCCGCATTGACGGGCTTCATCAGGAAGCCATCAGCCTTCGCATGCTCGCCGCGAAAGCGCGCCTCTTCGCGCCCGCGTGCGCTGAGCAAGACCATGCGCGGCTGCGCGTTCAGCGTGTCGTCGTGCTTGACTGCGGTAATGAGGTCGATGCCGTCCATGCCCGGCATATCGAGATCGGTAAACACCGCCCCGTAGGGCAGGCCGTTGTCGGCGGCATGGATCATGTCGAGCGCCTCGACGGCGCCAGCGGCAAGGTCGACCTGTACCGGCAACGCCGCAAGGCTGTCGGCCAGCACTGCGCGCGCACTCGGATTGTCGTCGACAACCAGCACGCGCATGCCATTGACGGTAGCGGGTGCGACACGACGGCGCTCCATTTCGTCGGCCAATCCGAACCAGCCGGTGAAGCGAATGGTGGTGCCAACACCAATGTCGCTTTCCAGCCAGATCGTGCCATCCATCAGTTCCACCAGTCGCTTGGAGATCGACAGCCCGAGGCCGGTACCGCCGTATCGGCGAGTTGTCGATTCATCGGCCTGGCTGAATGCACGGAACAGTTTGGCGGTTTGCTCGTTGTTCATCCCGATACCGGTGTCGCGGACCACGAACTGCAATTGGACCTTGTCGGCACTGGCGTTAAGCCGGCGGCAGGCGACGAAGACTTCACCACTGTCGGTGAACTTGATGGCATTGTTGATCAGGTTGATGAGCACCTGTCCAAGCCGCAGCGGATCGCCGATCAGTCCGCGCGGTATATCGAGCGGAAACTGGAACAGGTATTCCAGCCGCTTCTCATGCGCCTTGGCACCAGTCACCGTAGCGACGTTATTGAGCACGTCGTCGAGGTTGAAGCTGACGCGCTCCATGTCGAGCTTGCCGGCTTCGATTTTGGAGAAATCGAGAATGTCATTGACGATACCCAGCAGTGAGATGCCGGCGCTGCGGATTTTTTCGAGGTAATCACGCTGCTTGGGATCGAGTTCAGTGCGCAGCGCCAAATGCGCCATGCCGATAATGGCATTCATCGGCGTACGGATTTCATGGCTCATGTTGGCCAGGAACAGCGATTTCGCACGCGTGTTTTCTTCGGCGTGGCGACGTGCCAGTTCGGCTTCCTTGAGCTCGCCCTGGATCTGCAGGGTTTCCAGCCGGATGCGTTCCGCCATGCTGTGCTTGAGGCTGTCTTCGAGACGCTTTCGCTCGGTGATGTCAGTCATGAACGACAGCGTCGCCGGCTTGCCTTCCCATTCAATCATCACCGCGGACAGTTGCACCCAGATCACCGCGCCGGTTTGGTTGTTGGTGATACGGAACTGGTAATACTGCTCGACTTCTTCGCCGCGCAGGCGGCGCATGTGGTGATCGATCACTAGCGGCCGGTCTTCCGGATAGATCGCGGCGACAAACGGCAACTCGAACAATTCTTCCTGCGAATAACCGGTCAATTGCGTCAAGCGCGGATTGGCGAACACGATGTGGCCCTCCTGCACGACCAAAATGCATTCGGTGACGTTGTCAATCACCTGGCGGTGGTGCTCTTCCGATTTGTTGAGATCAACTTCGAGCTGGCGGCGCTTGGTAATGTCCATCAGCACCCAGACAGTGCCGCGTGTCAGATCGTTGGGATTGACCGCGCGCCCGGACAGATACGCCCAGAATAGCGTGCCATCGCCGCGCCGCATTTGCAGTTCGGCTTCGTAGGCAACGCCGCGTCGCACCGCGTCGGCGACCGCCATGCCGGTCGCAAGGTAGGCCTCGCGCGAGGGATAGTAGGGCTCCAGCGACTTCCCGAACGGATCCGAGCGATCGACGCGGAAGATCTGAAACATCGCGGAATTGGCCCAGTTCACGCGGCCAGAGTGGTTCAGGAAAACCATGCCGACGATCGAGTGCTCCAGGATGATTTCGCGCTCGGCCAAGGTTTGCTTGAGTTTGTCCTCGAGCGATTTGCGCTCAGTAATATCAGTGATGAAGGTCAGTGAGGCAGGGCGCCCTTCCCATTCGATCATGACTACCGCAACTTCCGCCCACATGGTGTTCCCGCTAATCTTGTTGATTACGCGGAACACGGCGTTCTGTTCGACTTCCTCGCCACGCATGCGGCGCGCGTAACGATCCAGCACCATGGCGCGATCGTCCGGATGCACATCGTGCCCGAGCGGCTGGCCGAACAACTGCTCATGGGCGTAGCCAGTCATTTGCAGCACGCGCGAGTTGGCGAACACAATGCGGCCATCCTGCAGGACGAGAATGCCTTCGGTGGCATTGTCGACCACCTGCCTGTGGTGTTCTTCGGATTTGATCAGCGCTTCCTGCTGATTCCTGCGCTCGCTCTGGTCGGACAGAAAGGCCAGCATCGCCGGCTGCCCATCCCAGTCGATCTGTACCCCGCTGGATTCTACCCACAGCACCCGGCCATCGCGGCGCACCACGCGGAACTGCGCATAGCGCCCATTGGGCGCCGTACCGGCCATGCGGCGGCGATAGCGTGCGATCACGTCGGTCAGGTCGTCGGGATGCACCAGCGATGTGAAACGAATCTGCAGCAACTCGTCAGGCCCATACCCGGACAGTTCTGCCGCGCGCGGATTGCTGTAGATGATGCGGTCGTCCTGCACCACCACGATTGCTTCGCTGACGTTTTCGACAACATAGCGGTACATATCCTGGGAGCGGCGCAAGGCTTTCTCTTCCGCTGCCTTGCGCTGTTCGATATCGGTAAAGGTGACCACCATGCGGCGCCCGCCGTTGGCAACCGTAATCGGCCTGAAGCTGACCAGTGAGGTCACCAGCGTGCCGTCGCGGCGGCGGATACGCCATTCGTCGGACAAATTGGAGTGGTCGGAAAACAGTTCGGCAAGAAAGCGGTCGCCAAGGGCAGCGACTTCCGGCGGGGCGGCCAGTGTCCACTGCCGTCCGACGATCTGATCGGCCGGATAGCCGAGCATTTGTGCAAACGCCCGGTTGACGCGCAGGAACAGGCCTTGTTCGTCAAGAAAGCAGACGCCGATGCCAGTCGCCTCGAACGCTGCGTTCAGCAGTTCGGAGTCGTCGTGCGCGGATGAGATTGTTATTGGATTTACCTTCATCGTGCCGGCCGCCAATCAATTGTCTCCAATTGATATGCAACGGAATGCAGGCGAGTCCGATGCGGCTGCGAGGCTTGCCCCGGCCGGCTCCGTTATCGTGCTTCCAATGGATATCTAGAAACACGATAGCAGATTCATGCCGGGCTGGCATCTCCCAATTGGGTTCTTGCGTGGCGATTCACCGACGAGAGCGCTATTCCATCGTATCAGGGACCGGCCGCAGGCTCCGGTTTATGGCGTGCCCGCGTATGTAACACTACCCGGCTCGACCTTGCCCCCGGCACACGCAGGCGCAAAGCGATCTATTGCGTGGTGAAAGACCAGCTGCGGGTAACGCTGATACCGTCCACCGAACCAATGAATTGCACATCGTAGACGGTAGCGGGGGCCAGCACATTGATCGGAATGATGGCGACGGCGGACGTCGGTGTTTGCGTATCGTTCGCGTGGGTCAGCAATCGGGTGGCAAGTGCACTGCCGCCACGCGGCCGGATGGTAAATTCCTGCACGCCGATCGAGGAGGTGATATCGGCATGCACGCTGACCGGATACCCGACTTCATTGCGGTCTGGCACCGGGTCGGGCACTTCGTTATTGCTGAATACGCTGCGCGGCACGCGCGACTGGCTGTTGAACGGATAGGCCACGATCTTGCCTGTGCCCAGCCCGGTATCGAGCCGGTCAGCGATGAAGTTCGTGGTGAAATAGGTCATGCCCCCCGGCACAGTGGCGGCACCGGCGCCGGCCTGCCGGAATACCGGGTCAAGAATGACGAACCGATGGTAGATCGCCGCGATCAGGTCTTCCGCCGCATTGACGCCGGACGTGTCGAAGGTGGACGAAATCACTTCACCATACGCATAGCCGGAAACGAACTTGTAGCCGGCGGCTTCGAGGCGATCGCCAGCGGTGCGGCCGGTGAAACCCGTTTTGCCGACCGTTTGTTCATGGGTGATCACATTGTTGATCTTCTGGTAATCCGAATGTCCTTGCGCTGCGCTATCCGCCATTGCGGTGCGCACTACTGTCTGTACGCCGGCCTGCTGGCGGCGGAAATTGAACCAGTTCAGTCCGTCGGTGGCGGTATTGCCGGTGGCCAGCGGCGCGTTGGCTTCCGGCGTGGCGACCGTCGATGCCGGCGTCGATGCCGCAGCATTGCTGGCGCTGCCATTGGCCGCTGCAGTATTGCTATCGTTGCCTCCGCCGCCGCAAGCCGCCACCAGGAGGGAGGTCAGAAGTGCGAGCAGGGCCGAGCGGGAAAAACGCTCCATTTTCATTCCTTTTGGAGAAGAGACAAGAACCGCCACGCAAAATAGGTGGCCGCAAAATGCCTGTTAGATACAGCATTTCCCATTAGGTTGCAGAATCGAATGGAAAACGCTGAAAATCACTCCGGAAACCTTACCTGCACTTTCAGGCCGACGCCTTGCGCGCCGTCCAACAAGATGATCGATGCGCCATGCATGGCTGAAATGTCCCGGACGATGGTCAGGCCAAGACCACTGCCGCCGGCGTTGACCACCTGCGCTGATGCAGCGCGGTAAAACGGCGCAAAAACCCGTTCGCGTTCGGCTGCCGCAATGCCGGGACCGCTGTCTTCGAGTTCGAAAACAGGCGCGGCGCCGCCGAGCACGCGCAAACTCACCCGGCCGCCAGGTGGCGTGTAACGGATCGCATTGTCGACGAGATTGGCCACCATCTCATGCAAGAGCAGCGGATGGCCGCGCACGATGGCTTCATCGGTCGCGTCAAAGGACAGATCGATGTCCTTCCTGACCGCTTCCTGTGCCAGTTCCAGGCCGACCTGACGCACCGTGCCAGCGAGAGACAGCCGTTGCAATTCGCCTTCAGCCGCACCGTGTTCTGCGCGTGCCAGCGTCAGCAGGCGATTGGCGAGATGCACGGTGGCGTCGGTGGTTCTGGCAATGCCTTCGACGAGTTCACGCATTGCTTTTGGATCGTTCTCACGCAGCGCGAGTTCGGCTTGCGTTTTCAATACGGTGAGCGGCGTGCGCAACTGATGCGAGGCGTCGGCGATGAAGCGGCGCTGGCCGGCAATCAACGTCTGCAGGCGCGCCATGTAGCCGTTCATTGCCTCAACCAGTGGGCGCACTTCCTTGTGCACCAGCGCCGGATCGAAGTCGGACAGGTCGGTCGGCGCGCGCGCTTCGACATCGCGTTTCAACTGCATTAGCGGGCGCAGCACGAAGCGCACTGCGAACCACACCAGCACAGCTGCCGCCAGAACCAGTGTCGCCTGCCGCCACAGCGTGTCGAACAGGATCTTGCGCGACAGATCGCGTCTTGCCTCGCGCGACTCGCCGACCTGGATCAGTGCGATGCCGCGCATGGTGTCGTCATACACCGGCTGGTAGAGCGCAGCAATGCGCAACGGCTCGCCACGATAGATGGCGGAATAGAAATAGACCAGCGCCGGATAGGCGTCGGAACGGGCGATATCCTTGGGCAGCGGAGGCAGGTCGTCGTAGCCGGACACGACCTCGCCTTTGATGCCAGTCACCTTGTAATAGATGCGACCGAGCGTATCGGTCTCGAAACTGTCGAGTGCCACGTAGGGCACATCGGCCACCACCTTGCCGTCCACGATCGACACGCGCTCGGCGAGCGCGCGCGTGGATGCGAGCAGGGAGCGGTCATAGGCAAGATCGGCGGCTTCGAGCGCGTTGCTGTACACCGATACGGCATCGATCACGACAAGGAGCGCAAGCGGTATCAGCAACCAGCGCAGCAGTTGGCTGCGCAGGCTGCCGAGACGCTTTACCGCTGCACTCATTGTGCCTTTTCTTCGAGCAGGTAACCGAGACCACGCAAGGTGGTAATCGCCACGCGACCGGGTTCGGCGCGCTCGAGCTTCTTGCGCAGGCGATGTACATAGATTTCAATGGCGTCGCGGTTGGCGTCATCGTCCAGCGCGAAGACTTCATCGAACAGTTTTTCCTTCGACACGGCGCGACCGGCGCGCGTGAGCAACACTTCGAGCACCGCATGTTCGCGCGGGGTCAGTGCCAGCGGCGCGCCTCCATAACTGAACATGCGCGACACCGTATCGAAGGATAAGGCGCCGCAGGTCAGCGTCACTGCTTCATTGCCTTGCGAGCGGCGCAGCAGTGCTTTCACGCGTGCTTCGAGTTCGGACAACTCGAAGGGCTTGGGCAGGTAGTCATCAGCACCAAGATTCAGTCCCTGCACGCGCTCGTTAAGCCCGCCGCGTGCCGTGAGTACCAGCACCGGTGTCTTGCTGCCGCGCGCGCGCAGGCGCTTGAGGACTTCGAGGCCATCCATTTTCGGCAGGGTCAGATCAAGTATCACGAGCGCGTATTCCTGCGTGTGCAGCAGCGCGTCGGCATCGGCGCCGTTCATCGCGCACTCGACATTCAGACGCGCATCCTGCAGCGCCTTAGTAACCCAGCGCGACAGCTCAGCATGATCTTCAACCAACAGAATTCGCATGGTGTGGGACTGAAAGCACTTTGAAAGGATAGGGCGAGTATGGTGTGCAAAAACAAAAACGGTTACGAGGAGACACCATGGATCGCTTTGCGTTGTCCATCATACTCATATTTTTCCTGTTTGGAAAAGCGCCTGATACGCTTGCGGCGGACAGGATTGTGGGTGGCTAGCCAGTCGACTTATCTGGTCAGGCAACCGGCAAGAAAAACATGCCGTGCAGCAGATTGCCGCCGACGGGCCGCGGGCAATTTTGATGGCGGTTACCTGCGCTGCCCCGAAACCGACACGACGAGGACTCATTCAAGGTTTTGAACAGGTGCGCGCAGAAAATCCTGGCGACGTGCCGGCCAGTTCCTCGCCGATCGATTACGACAGCTTGCGGTTTGTCGAACCGCCGATAATCGGCAAGAATGGCGTGATCTGGCCTAAAGAAAGAGGAATATGCGACGCATCATCATTCGTGCACTGGCCATGGCGGCAGCATCGCTGGGTGCCAGCGCTGCGCTAGCGGCCGGTGTCGCAAGCGCGCGTCCGTCAGAATGCATCGTCCCTGCCAAACCGGGCGGTGGCATGGATCTGACTTGCAAACTGGCACACAAGGGTTTGCAACCCGTCGCCGGCATTGCCCATGTCAGTCCGGCGTTGCGCATTACCTACCTGCCCGGCGGCATCGGTGCGGTTGCCTGGAGTTCGGTATTGTCGCAGCGCCGTGCCGAACCCGATACGCTGATTGCCTTCTCTGGCGGCTCGCTGCTCAACCTTGCACAGGGCAAATACGGCAATGCGTCGGCGGCGGATGTGCGCTGGGTCGCGGCAGTCGGTGCGGACTACGGCATGATCGCGGTGCGCAACGATTCTCCTTACAAGACGCTGCGAGAGTTGCTGGACGCACTCAAGCGCGATCCGGCGAAGATTGCCATCGGCGCCGGCGGCACCGTGGGCAGCCAAGACTGGTTGAAAGTTTCAATTGTCGCGAAGCAAGCCGGCATCGCACCGAAATCTCTGCGCTTCGTTGCCTTCGAGGGCGGCGGCGAATCGTTCACCGCGCTGCTTGCAGGGTATGTGCAGGCGGTATCGGGAGACGTATCGGAAGCGATCATGCATGCCGCCGCTGGCAAGATCCGCGTGCTTGCGGTGCTCGCAGATCAACGCCTGCCCGGCGCTCTGTCGAACGTGCCCACGGCGCGCGAACAGGGATTCAACCTGAGCTGGCCGATCATTCGCGGCCTGTACATGGGTCCGAACGTGGCGGAATCGGATTACCGGAAATGGGTTGCTGCATTTGACAAGATGATGGCAGAACCGGCATTCGAGCAATTGCGCGTCGCGCACGGGCTGTACCCGTTTTCGCTGACCGGCGATGCATTGACGGATTACGTGCAAAAGACGGTGGCCGAGTATGGCAGGCAGGCGCAGGAGCTGGGACTGAAACGTTGATCAAACAAATTTTTAAGCGATATTTTCCCATTTGAAGAATGTCATCCGCGTGCGCGCGGACACAGCACGCTGGAATTCAATGCCTTTTCTCACGCGCAACACTCTCCCGCCGTTTCTTGTCACACTAGCCATCGGGTTCATCGCAGCCGGTCTGTGCGACTGGCTGCGCACGCCGCTGCCGTGGATGATCGGTCCATTGTTCGGCACGGCCGCCGCACGCATGGCCGGGGTCAAACTGTACACGCCGGTGCAGGTACGCGAGGCGGGACAATGGGCCATCGGCACCGCGCTCGGACTGTATTTCACGCCGACGGTATGGAAAGTGCTGAGTTCCTATATCGGCTTTATTGCTGCCGGCGTGCTGTTCGCGCTGCTGCTCGGCGCCTTGTGTGGATGGCTGCTGCACAAGCTGTCCGGCATTGACCGGACCACCGCGTTCTTTGCGATGGCGGTCGGTGGCGCGTCGGAGATGGCAAGCCAAGGCGAATTGCACGGCGCCAAGGTCGACCGCGTGGCGGCCGCGCATAGCCTGCGTATCATGATGGTCGTCGCGATCATTCCGTTCTGTTTCCAGTTCGCTGGCGTGCGCGGCAGCGATTTATATACGCCGGGAACACGCGTGGTTGATTATCAAGGATTACTGTTGCTGATCCTGATGACTACGGCGGGTGCCATGCTGTTAAAGCGCATCAAGGCGCCGAATTCCTGGGTGATCGGGCCACTGGCAGTGACGATTGCGCTCACCGTAACCGGCCATAATCTGTCCGCGCTGCCGGAATGGATGGTGCATCTGGGCCAGCTGTTCATCGGCATTTCACTTGGCACGCGTTTCACGCCGGAATTCCTGCATACCGCGCCGCGCTATCTCATGAGCGTCGCGCTGTGTGCATTGATCGCAATGGCAATTGCCGCGAGTTTTGCAGTGGGACTGTCGGCTGTCAGCGGAATACATTTGGCCACCGCGATTCTTGCAAGCTCTCCGGGCGGCATTGCAGAAATGAGCTTGACCGCAAAGAACCTGCAGCTTGGCGTGCCCATCGTCACCGCTTTTCACGTCACACGCATGGCGGCGCTCGTGCTGACGATCGGTCCGCTGTTTCGGTTGATACGGAAGTGGAAGCGCAACAGGAAGGCTTGAGAAAAACGGAGTGGCGCAATGACTGCGCCACTCCCAACCCCAGGAGACAGCCGGGACGAAATTAACCCGGCTGGCACTGAACTCGCATCGTAGGTTACCGTTGTAAATCCAGCCAATGCATTCTGTGCATCAGACTATGCATTTGCGACATAAGCGCACACCTGTTCTTTTTGGAACAAGCCGCTTCCGTCTCAGTAACCCACGGTGAATCGCTGGCGTGCGTGCGCCGGTTTTTCGAGTTCATTGATCATCGCCAATGCATAGTCCTCGACCGAAATTTTGCTCTGGCCTTCCGCATCGACCAGCAACTGATCGGTCCCAAGCCGGAACGTGCCGGTGCGCTCGCCCGGCGCAATCATCGCGGATGGGCTGAGCATGGTCCAGTTCAGGTGCGTCTCCGCGCGCAGCAGTGTCAATGCATCCCGTGCACCTTCGGCGCTGGCTTTCCACATCGCCGGGAAATCCGGGGTGTCGACCACTTGCAGGCCCGGTGCGACTTCAAGACTTCCTGCACCGCCGACCACGAGCAAGCGCGGAATATCGGCCTGCTTGACCGCCGCAATGATGGAGCGGATACCGCGCAAATAATAGTCGTACACGTCGCCCTGCGCATGCCCGCTGAACGCGCTGATCACGGCGTCATGCCCTTTGAGTTGCGCGACAAGGCGGTCACCGTTCAGCACGTCGGTGCCGACCGGTTTCAGATTCGCGGCGGCGCTCAGCTTCTCGGGGTGGGCGACCAGTGCGCTTACCTGGTGTCCGCGCGCGAGTGCTTCTTTCAAAAGGGCAGAGCCGATAAAACCGGTGGCGCCGATGATTGCGATGTTCATGTGAGTTCTCCTTTGTGGGTGTACAGGCACAATCATGACGAAAACCATTGATTCGATAAACGTGCAAACGGATAATTGATCGTTACTAAATTCTAAACAATCAGTTATGGCCCTGCTCGGAGAGATCGATCTCAACAGCCTGGTGGTATTCGATGCGGTCGTTGAAGCCGGGGGCTTCACCGCAGCGGCGGAGCGTCTCGGCGTGGCCAAGGCGAAAGTCAGCATTCAGATTGGACGCCTCGAAGCGCGGCTCGGCGTCACGCTGTTTACCCGTACCACGCGGCAGGTGAGCCTGACCGATGCAGGACGGGCGCTGCATGAGGAATGCAAGCCGTTGCTGGCAGGCATTCAGGAAGCGATCGACCAGGTCGGACATGACAAGGGGGCGCTGACCGGCACGCTGCGTCTCAGCACCACTGTCGATCACGCAGTGCAGTCTCTGGCGCCTGCCGTAGCGGCGTTTTCCGCGCTGCATCCGGCGCTGCACGTCGATTTGCGCACCGGTGATCGGGTGTCCGATCTGGTCGGCGAAGGCATCGATCTCGCGATCCGGCTCGGCTGGCTGCGCGACTCCTCCCTGCGGGCGACCAAGCTGGGCGAATTTGAACAGTATGTGGTGGCGTCGCCAGCGTATCTGAAACGGGCCGGACGGCCGAAGCAACCGGCGGACCTGGCCACGCATGACTGGGTGGCGCTGACGTTGATGCCGACACCGTTCACCTGGAAATTCACCGCGCGATCGGGTGAAACGCAAACGGCGCATGTCAAATCGCGCATCCGGGTCGACTCGCCCGGCGCATTGCGCGCGATGCTGCGCCACGACGCGGGCATCTCGGTGCTCGACCAGTACAGCGCTGAGGAAGGCATGAAGGCTGGCTATCTGGTGCGGCTGCTGCCCGAGTGGTCGCTGCTGCGCGGCGGTATCCATGCGGTATATCCGCCGGGACGCCATGTCGCGCCCAAGCTCAGGCGCTTTATCGCGTTCTACCGCGACTGGCTGCAAGGAGCCTGAAGTCGGCTGCCATCACGAAAAAGAGAGGCGCGGACAAGGCCACGCATCCATGCTGAGCCGTCGCGCAGGCACCATCCCGACCGCCGTTACCTTCAACCGGTCAAGGGAAAACTGGCGCAAGTGTTGGAACACGCTTTGGTTGATGCCCATGGCAGCCTGCATCACGAGCAGATCGACTTCTCGACGCGGCGCAGCATTGTTTTCCGCTGTGGTCACCGCCGCAGCTTTCGCTTTTGTACGTACCGTTTTTTCGGCCACGACGCAGCGAAACGCGTCTTCCAATGTCACTTGGCTTGCCTCGCACGCGAGTCGCCAGCTATGTGGCTGCGCCTGATGTAATTGCAGCAATTGTTCGCGGCACAGCGTCGTGCACAGTTTCTGCAATTCCCTTGCAGAACGTCCGGTCTGCTTTTCGAGTTGGTCGATGCTGACCGCGCGCGGCGCGCAGGAGACGAACTTGCCGAGCACTTCGGTGATCAGGCACAGCCGCTCATACAAAGCACTGTTGCCAAAGATGTATTGGTCGAACGCGCTCATGCCGCCTCTCCTGTCAGTCGCACCGCATCGGCATAACTGCCGCCGGTCAGCCGCTGCACGTCGCCGAGGTCGAGTACGGTGGGCAGCGATGCATCCTTGAGGCAGGCGAATAATTGCACGATATCGAGCGACTGGATCAGCAGGCGTCCTTCATTGGCCTGGATCACCTGCTTGACCAGCAAACCGTCGGCGGTCGCTGCAAAGGGTGTCGGCACGATTTGCGACGCGCGGAATTCCGGCACGCCGTGCAGTTCGTCGACTAGCAGGCCGATGTCCTGGTTGCCGTGGCGCACGATAATGACCTGGCTGCTGGCGGCAATATCGGACGGCTTGCCGCGCATCAGATGGCGCAGGTCAAACACCCACACGAAATTCCTGTTCTCGCCGACGCGCTGCTGCGACAGCACGCCGATTCGCTCGGGCCGTCCACCCATTGATACCGGTGCAATCTCGGAGGCAGGCAAGGCTTCCTGCACGCACTCGGCCGGAATTGCGAACAGCATGCCGTCGATGAAGAAGCTGGCATATTCGCGGCCGCCACCACTCATGTCGGACTCGACCACCGTTTCGATGCGGTTGACGACGGCGCCGCGATCACGCACCTCGCCAAACAGGTCGAATACCACGGCAATCACATCCTCACTGTATCCGTCCGCCACCTTGAATTCACGATAGCCCTCGGACACGGTACAACCCATGATCGCGTAGTGATCGTCGTGCAGCACGATGCGCGACGCGCTACGGCCATTTTCCAGCCGCAACAGCGCCGGATCAATGTCGAGTGGCGTACCCACTGCCCGCGAAGAGTCAGTGCTTGCGATGATCATGCCGCTGCGGTCGATGAAGAATGCCTTCACCTCTTCCTTCCCGCCAAGCGCGCTGTGCAGCATGGCGGCGAATTCCGATTCGGAATCAAACACGATGCCGATGCCGCCGACGATGACCGCTTCATTGTGCGGGTCGCGGATCGCAGCATGGTACACATAGGTCGAACGCCCGCCGTACAGCGACGTCGGCTCGAACGGCGTGACGTAATACTGCTGTTCATTGCGCAGCGCACGCACGCCGGCAAGTGTCGCGCCGCCGATCGTGGTACCGACAATCGACACACCATTTTCCAGCGGATTGGTGCTGGCGATGATGCGGCCGTCCAGGTCGTACACAAAAATACGGGTATAGACGGTGTACAAGCGGTTGATGTAGTCGAGGATGGCCGTGATGCCTTCGATGGTTTCCATGTCTTTTTCATTGGACGCCAGCGCGCTGCGCAGCTCCGGTGTCAATGCCCACCAGCGGCAATCGTTGGAACGCTCGTACAAATTGCGATCAAGCAAGTCAACCAGCAGGTGCGAGACGAATTCCGAATCGCACAGGCTCGATGCCAGCACGGTCTCGTACAGGTCGCGGATCGATTGCGAAAACAGTTCATTGCTGCGGTTGCCGGTTTCGCTGATCTGGTCGAGGATAGTTTTCAGCTTCAGCAGCTCGCCGCGCTGGCCGGCAGTCATCACCTGGCCGTTCCAGACCACGCGGCGGATGGTGTCGGCGGCGGTCATGATCTCGAATAGCGGCGGGCAGAAAGTACGCGCATGCGACAGCAGGCCATCGGCCACGGTGTCGTCGAGCGTAGCCAATGCACTGGTGCTGCTGCCGTGAAAGGCGACGTTCACCGGAATCATTACTTGTCCTTGCCAGCCAGCCGGCCCCGGATAGCCTTGGTACGCTTCGGAAATAAAGGTACGCACCAGGAACTCGCGTCCGCCGTACAGCAGCAGTTGCGGACTGGCGTCGCGGTTGACCGGCACCGTTGCGCCGACGGGAATCCAGCGCTCGTCGGCGCTGGCGATGACGCGATTATCGCGATCCAGCAGCAGCATGTTGGAACGGCCTTCAGGGTCGCGGTGCGAACGGAAAATGCCGGCCATTTCTTCCTCGAAATGAAAGCACAGGCACAGTACCCCGACCGGTACGCCGGTATCGGGATCCAACATGCGGCGCGAATAGATCAGCGCCTCCTTTTTGCCCGGTCGCAGGTCGCTGTGGCGGAATGTTTCGACATACGCCGTTGATGCCAGCGTTTCCGCAATCAGCGGATCGGTACTGCCTTCCAGCGGCGTGGACTCGTCGATTTGCACCAGCACGTTGCCTGCGGTATCAAGCAAGATGATTTCTTCGTACACCGTATATTTGCTGCGGTAGGCACGCAAGCGCAGGCGCGCCAGCTCGACCGCGGTGTCGGGATCGTCAACCATGCCGGCGACAAAGGCGCACAGCTCGCGGTCGGTCGCGAGGAAACCGACGTCGGCGGTGCGTTCGTACAGGTTGCGCACCACGATGTCGATCACGTATTGCGCCTTGGTGCCGATTTCGTCGAGCACGTTGCCGACCTTTTCGCGCACCAGGCTGCTGACCAGTTCCTGTTCCAGGCGATTGAAGCCTGCGCGCGTGGCGGCCATGGTCGGCAGGATGATTTTTGCCTCGGCAGGACAGTTCATCTTGGCTGAGGCTTCGATCATGCGCCACATCAGGTTCAGTTCGCGCAGCGATTGCTCGCAGCGCACCACATCACGCATATAGGGCAGGAAGGTATCGATCGGAAGAGGCGCGGAGTCTGTCGGGGCGGTCATGGCGGCTGTCCTGGATAAAGGGTGAGCAATCGGCTTGCGCGGTCCGCCGGATAAGGAAGACAGCGCGCTACATGGCACAAAATAGTGCGACGCAGCAATGTTGCAATTTGTGGGCCACCCTCATAGCGGCAAGCGAATCGTAAAAGGAACACGAATTTGCTGTCTCGCCGCATCGCTGACGTATTGCCTTTCAGCAGTGAATTCAACGGATTGCAGCAATCGAAATAAAGAGGACGTCTTGCCGACGAGGGGATCAGCACGCAATGGTGCGGCGCGTGCATTGGATTGGGTGGGAACGCGGAAGCACTCTTTCAGTGCCACTAAGCAACAAAATGGGGAGAAATGCGCTCGGCAGGGCGGCCATGCGGGCCGCCCTTGAACTTTTGTGAACGCTTATTCCGTGCGCTTGCGTCCGGTAATCATGGCGCGGACAAGGTTTTCACGATGCCGCAGACTGCTGAACACCACGCCGGCCACGTGAAGGCCAACCAGCGCCAACGTGCCGGCGGCAAAGGCTTCGTGCGTCTCCTCCAGCCATTCCGCGCCCCAGAACATCTCCGTCGTCATCAGCCAGCCGGTCGCGCCGGTGACCGCGACGGCGGCCAGCAGTGCGACGATCATCGCACCACCTGCTGGGTTATGCCCGAGGTAGCGCTTCTCGCGGCCGGCCAGCACGCTTTTCAGGTAAGCGAGCAGTCCGGCCGGCGTCGGCACGAAATCGGTGAAGCGTGCATGGCGTCCACCCACCACGCCCCACACCATCCGGAAGCCGATCAGCCCGAACGCGACATAGCCCAGCGTCTGGTGCCAGTCACCGCCATCCTCGCCCAAGAGATAGGCACCAAGAAAGCTGACTGCCAGCGACCAATGGAACAGGCGCACCAGCGGGTCCCAGACGCGAACCGTGTCGTCACGACTCATGACTTGCCTGCCTCCCCGACCTGCTTGCCGTCAACCGGATTGAGGATCAGTTCGGCCTTCTTGCCATCCTTGGTGACATACGCTTCATAGCAGCTGCCCTCGGTCTTGATGCGCTTGACGGTGTAGCCTTGTTTTTCGAGACTGACCTGCACATCCTTTTCTTTTTGCCATTTGGCTTTCGGTTCAGCAGTGCAATCCTTGTTCGCTGCGAAGGCGCTGAGCGAGAGGGCGGAGATGGCGAGAGCGATCAGTGTCTTTTGCAATGTTGGGTTCATGGTGTGTCCTTTCAGTTGATGGTCCGGCTCATTCCGGCACGGTGAAAGGATGCAAAAGCAAGCTGAAGTGAATCTTAAGGAGTTGTTTTAGCCGTTTTTCTTGATCTGGTTAATGGATTTTCGCAAGGCGTCGCTTAAGACTGCATTAAGGAAAGCCTGCGACGCTGCTGCAAGACTCAGGAGGATGAATGCGATTATTGCTAGTGGAAGACGATGCGCTGCTCGGCAACGGGGTTGAGGCCGGATTGAAGTTGGCAGGCTTTACCGTCGATTGGGCAAAGGATGGCCGCGAGGCGCAACTCGCCCTCGACACCACGGAATATGAACTGGTGGTGCTCGACATTGGCCTGCCGCGCGTGACCGGCCTGGAACTGTTACTGCACGTGCGGCGGCAGGGAAAGGATGTGCCGGTGCTGTTGCTGACCGCGCGCGATACCGTGCGCGATCGTGTCGCCGGCCTGGAGGCGGGCGCGGATGATTACCTGGTCAAACCATTCGACCTGGCCGAGCTGGTGGCACGCATCCGCGCGCTGCTGCGGCGCGCGCACGGGCGCAGCGTGCCGGCAATCCGCTACGGCGAGCTACTGCTGACCCCAGACAGCCTCACTGTCACACGCGGCGACGAGCAGATTCATTTGTCCGCGCGCGAATGCGCGATTCTCACCGACCTGCTGGAACATCGTGGCACGGCGCGTTCACGCGCGCGGCTGGAAGAAGGCTTGTACGGCTGGAACGAGGAAGTCGAAAGCAACGCCGTCGAGGTGCACATTCACAACCTGCGCAAAAAACTTGGCAGCGAACTCATCAAGACCATTCGTGGTGTCGGCTACCTGATCCCGAAGGACGCCGCATGAAGTCCGTGTCGATCCGTCGCCGGCTGCTGGTGCTGCTGCTCGGCAGCCTGGTGATCGTGTGGAGCGCGATGCTGGCGTACGGCTATGTCGAACTGAACGATGAAGTCGACGAACTCGCGGATGCCCATCTTGAACAGAATGCGCGCACCCTCGTGCTGCTCGACTTCAAGCGCCTGCATGCGCTCGCTGCCGATGACGAACCGCGTCAACACGATCGAACAAAAAACCATGGTAATGACGAACACGGCGACGATGACACAAAGCCGGTCGGATTTCAGGTCTGGGCCGACGATGGCACCCTGTTGCTGCATGCGCCGGGTGCGCCAGATGCCGCTTTCGATGCACGCAACGGCCACCGGGTACTGACGCGCGATGGCAAGCGCTGGCACAGCTTTGCTCTGCGCGATCCGCGCCACGGCTATCAGGTGCGCGTGTTCGAGGAGGAAACCACGCGCAGCCACTTGGTCAACAAGCTGGCACGGCGCATGGCGCAATCCCTGCTCCTTGCGCTGCCGTTGCTGGCGGCGCTGATCTGGTTTGGCACTGGCCGCGGACTGGCGCCGCTGACGACCATGTCACGCGCAATTGGTTCACGCAACGCAGACAATCTGCAGCCGCTCGACTTGGCGCGCGTGCCAGCGGAAGTGCAAGCGCTTGCAGATTCTTTGAACAAATTGCTTGGACGCTTGTCCGAATCCATCGACAGGGAGCGCTCCTTTACCGCCGACGCCGCGCATGAATTGAGAACGCCACTGGCAGCCATCAAGATACAGGCCGAAGTGGCTTTAGCGACAGAAAATGACGAACAGCGGCGCCACGCCATTGCGCAAGTCATTGCCGGTGTTCATCGTTCCACGCACCTTGCGCAGCAGTTGCTGATGCTGGCACGCCTTGACCATGCGGCAGCGGCTGACATGCAGCCGGTGGACTTGGCGCAGGCAGCGGTCGATAGCGCTGCGCGCCGGGCCAATGAAGCGGAACGCAAAGGCATCGAGCTTGATGTGGCATGCGACAAGGAATGCATCCTGCGCGGCGATCCGATGGCCCTATCGATCATGATCGACAACCTGATCGACAACGCGGTCAAGTATGGTCGCGCGGGCGGCCATGTCGCGGTCCGCGTGGCGCGCGAGTCGTCACAGGTCCGGCTAAGTGTGCGGGACGACGGACCGGGTGTGGCGCCGGAATACCGATCGCGCCTGACCGGCCGCTTCTTCCGCATTCCGGGCAGCGGCGTCGAAGGCAGCGGTCTCGGCTTGGCGATTGTGGAACGCATCGTGAAGCGTTACGGCGGCACACTTGACATCGGTGATGGAATGGACGGCATGGGGTTGGGCGTCACAATTTGCTTGCCGTTTTGAAAGCATTTGTCCTGTCGAAACTAATGTAAAAACACGGCGCAAGGACCATGCATCCAAGGGATGATTTGTCGGCGCGAATGGTTTACAGTGTGTTGAATGCCGGTCGGACTGACGTTCAGTTATGAACGGAAGTGATCGGCTTGCACGCTGCATGTTCAACTTGTTTTCTGAATTGTTTTTTTGCCCATGAAACCCGTTGCACCCGGCACCGTTATCTTCCATCGCTATCGCGGCTATGGCGTCATCACCTCGGTCAATCTGCTGACCGGCTGGGTGTCGGCGCGCTTCGGCGATGAAGTGCGCACGCTCGATCTCAATCTGTCCCACGACGACCTGCAACATGCGGACGGCGAACCGATCCGCTTCCGCCGCGATCCGCCCGATCGCATGCCGCACGCACGGCTGATGGCGATGGTGCGCGAACTGCATCGCGCCGGATATCAGCGGCTCTACTTGTACAGTTGGCCGAAACCCTCGGGATTGCATTGGCGCTGGCATCTGTTCACAGGCCAGCGCAACTGGATGGACCGTTCCTGGCGCGAAGGCTGGTACGGGTCGGGCGCGGATTACAACTTCAATCCGGTTCTCGGCTGGGGCGACAATCCCGGCGCGACCGCAAGCGAACTGGCAAAAGCGCTCGCGCAATTCGACCCGCAAGGTCTGGCGCAAACCTTGTGCCGCGACGAAGACCACGCGAAGTGGTTCGATGCAGTATGCGAAGCCTTGCTGCCGAATTATGCGTACACGCTGGGGTGGGATTTGCGCGATGGACCGGTACCGGAACATCTGCCGGTGATCCCGGTGCGGCGCGGCGTGCCGGCGTATGCCGGACCACCATTACCGTGGCCGCCAGGTTGGGCGCGCCTGTGGACCGGCGGGCATGCGCTGGTGCGCACCGACTTCAGAACAAGTCGCGCTGACGCCCCATCCGACGCCGTTCGTTGATTTGCACAATGGAAGTCTGACGCGAGCCGGGGATGAGACGGATTTCATCGCCGGCCGCGATTGCGCCGACCTCCACCACACGCAGGTAAAAGCCCGTGCAGCCCGCCTGCAACATCATCTTCGCTGCGTGCGAAAATCCCATCTTGGCATTGAACTTGAAACAAGGTTGGCGCGGCTCGCTCACTTCCAGCACGGCGCTGCCGATCTGCAAACGATCACCGACCCACACGTCATTTTCCAACAAGCCCTGCAAGGTCAGATTTTCGCCAATTGTTCCGGGCGGCAAGGCCTCGTCGATCTTTCGCGCTGCTAACCTCTGTGTCATCCAGAACGCATAGTGTTCTGAAGGATAGGCATACACCGCCTTAGCGAGTCCGCCGTGCACCGTGAGATCAGCCTGCTCATCGCCGGCGAGCCCCAGTTTGCCAAGCTGCACCGCTCCGTGCACGGCCTTCTTGTGAATGCCGGTAGCGATGCGACGCGTGCGATCGGATTGCTGCACAAACAGATCGCCGATCGCGCCGATATTGACACTCAATACCTTCATACGGGTTCCACCAGACGGCGCCGGTTAGCAAGATTCGATGCGAAGAGTGATAAGCCGATCGCCGCCGCCATCGGCAGGGCACCATAGAAAGACAGATTGGCGGTGCCCTGCGTCGATACAATCACGCCGCCAATGAATGCACCCAGCGCCTGGCCCAGATAGATGGCGGACGAATTCAGCGACACCGAAGCCGAAGCCAACTGCGGCGCCATCGCTACCAGCCGCGCCTGCTGCGCGCCATTGACCGCAAAGCAACCCAGGCCCCACACCAGGATCAGCAGCACACTCATGGGGAGCGAGCCGCGTGTTAGTGGCCACAGTACGATTGCCGTCAACATGCAACTCATGGCGACGACACCGACACGCATCGGGCCGATACGGTCCATCACACGCGCGCCGATCACGTTACCGGTCACGCCGGTAACGCCGAAGCACAGGAACAGCATGCTGATCGTGGTCGGCGTCGCGCCGATAAAGTCCTTGAGCAGCAAAGCCATATAGGAAAAGATGGTGAACATGCCGAGCGCCTGAATCGCCGTGACCGAGATCGCCAGCAACAAGGGCGTGTTCGCAAACAAAGCGCGCCATGCCGCGCGGTCCATTGGCGCGACGAACAGCTTGCCGGGAATTTGCATCCATACGCCCACAGCGAACAGGGCAGACAGCGCGCCGACCAGTCCGATGGTCGGCCGCCAGCCGATGTGTGCCCCGAGATAGGCACCGAGCGGCGTGCCGACCACTGCCGCGATCGACCAGCCGAGGAAGACGAAACCGATCGCCCTGCCGCGTATTTCCGGCGGCACCATCAGTCCGGCGGTTGCCGCTGCCTGCGCGGTAAAAATCGCTGCGCCAATCGCGGTCAACATGCGCGCCGCCAGAAGCGTGTTGTAGCCGGGCGCGAATGCGGCTACCAGATGCATCAGGGCGTACAACATGAGCGATGCGGTGAGCAGCTTGCGCCGATCGATTGCGCTGGTCCAGCTCGCGAGAAAAGGGCCGGTGATGCAGATCGTCATCGCAAACGCGGAAATCAACATGCCGACCTGCGCCGGCGATACCGCAAGATCGGCGCTCAGTTCATTGAGCATGCCCGGCACGATCATGACGCCGGTGCCGATTGCGAAATTGCCCAAGGTAAGGGACCACAGTCTGGATTGCATGAAAGCTCCAACAAAGGTCCACCAGTGTAGCGAAAGACGAACGACCGTGCTGAAGCATCTCGCAATGCACAAAACGTGTGCAATGTGGGGCTGCGCCGACTCCTGTTTGTGCAGTTAAGCGCGGTGTTTGTTTGCCAATGGTGCATCGACTGTCCCGCTCCCGCATTATCACGACGGCACGCCTCTTGCTGAAACACAAACTGAAATAAGCGCTTGTCAACAGGAGAGAAAGAATGGACCGCCAGACCGTGACACAAAAAATCATCAGCGCCAAAGTAAAGAAAGGCCTGAAGTGGATCGACATTGCAACCAAATTAGGGAATAGCAAGGAATGGACGACTGCCGCCTGCCTCGGCCAGATGACGTTCAGCAAGGCGCAGGCGGAAGTGGCACAAGACCTGTTCGACCTGTCCGATGAAGAAGCGGCGTGGCTGCAGATTGTTCCCTACAAGGGGTCGTTGCCAACGCCTGTTCCGACCGATCCGCTGATTTACCGCTGGTACGAAATCGTCAGCGTGTACGGCAGCACCATCAAGGAACTGATCCATGAAGAATTCGGCGATGGCATCATGAGCGCGATCGATTTTTCGATGGACATCCAGCGCGAACCGGACCCGAAGGGCGATCGCGTCAATGTCGTCCTGTCAGGGAAGTTCCTGCCCTACAAATCGTATTGATTTCGCTCTCCGGAGCAGGCCGCCTGCTCCGGAGAGCAAATCAGACCTTTTCTCCGGCACGGCCAGGATTCAGACCTTGTGTGTGGAAAGCAGGATGCTGGTTTCGGTACTGGCAATGCCTTCGATGCGCCGGATTCTTCCGAGCACGCGATCGAACAACTCCAGGTTGTCAGCCCGTACTTCGGCAACGATATCCCAACGCCCGTTCGTGCTGTGCAGCGTATGCACACCCAGTTCCCCGCGCAACGCCTGGATGACGCCCGGCGCATTGTTGCCTTCCACCGCAATCCCCATCCATGCCCGAATCCGGTGCGCTTCCGCTTCCGGCTTCAGCCGGATCGTGTAGCCGGCAATCACACCGCCTTCTTCCAGTTTTGCGATCCGGTTCTGCACTGTCGCGCGCGAAACGCGCAACTTCTTCGCCAGCTCGGTCACGGACATCCTTGCATCGTCGCGAAGCAGGGCAAGCAGTTGGCGGTCGGTATCGTTCATATTTTACAAATTGATTCATTGAATAATCATTTCGCCAGATATTAGACCGAATTGATCATTTTGCACACTTTTTGTTAACACCGCGGACTTTCATAATTCATCCCACCTACCGGCTCCCGCAAGACTACGATAAGGATGAAACATGACACGCTATATCGATATCAAAGATATTCAAAAACTCATCAGAACAGTTGGCACTGAAGCCTTCATGACGCAACTGTCGAGGTATATCCGCGCCGATTACCTGCGCTGGAACGAGTTCGAAAAGTCGGCTCGGGTGGCAAGCCACTCGGACGTCGGCGTCATCGAGCTGATGCCGGCGTCAGATCACACGCAATACGCCTTCAAATACGTTAATGGACATCCGAAAAACACGCACAACAACATGCTGACCGTGATGGCATTCGGCGTGCTGGCTGATGTTGCCACCGGCTACCCGCGCCTGTTGAGTGAACTTACGATCACCACGGCGCTGCGCACGGCCGCGACTTCGGCGCTGGCGGCGCAATCGCTTGCACGGCGCGGCGCAACGTCGATGGCCATCATCGGCAACGGGGCACAAAGCGAATTCCAGATTCTGGCGTTCAAGGCACTACTGGGAATCCGTGAGGTGCGCGCCTACGACATCGATCCGGCCGCCACGCAGAAGCTGATGCGCAACCTGGCCGGCGTCGCCGACCTGTGCATCCTGCCGATGCGCTCCGTGCGCGAAGCCGTACGCGGCGCCGATATCGTCACGACCGTGACGGCCGACAAGACGAATGCAACAATACTGACGCCCGACATGATCGAACCCGGCATGCACATCAACGCGGTGGGCGGCGATTGCCCCGGCAAGACGGAATTGCATGCGGACGTCCTGGCACAGGCGCGCGTCATTGTTGAATTCGAAGCGCAGACACGGTGCGAAGGCGACATCCAGCAAATGCCGGCGGATTTTCCGGTGGTCGAACTATGGCAGGTGCTCGATGCCAGCGTTTCCGGTCGTCAAAGCGAACAACAGGTCACGGTATTCGATTCGGTTGGTTTCGCGCTGGAAGATTTCTCGGCGCTGCGCTACATCAACGACCTGGCCGAAGCCATGGCAATCGGTTCCCACATTGAGCTGGTCCCGACTCCGGACAACCCGAAGGACCTCTATCACTATGTGCGGCCGCCACAGGGCGATGCGGCCCGATGCAAGTCGGAAACGGCTGCGGCCTGAACGGTTTTCCAGAGAGCTCAAGCATGCAGACTACAGACCATGTGCTGATGATTCGTCCGGTCGGATTTGTCTCCAATCCGCAGACTGCCGCAAGCAACGCTTTTCAGACTAACGAGCTTGACCCCGATACCGCGCAGGCGTCGGCGCAAAAGGAATTCGATGCCTACGCGCAGGCATTGCGCGACGCTGGCGTCGGGGTTGTCGTGGTGGAGGATTCACCGAATCCACACACGCCGGATTCGATCTTTCCCAATAACTGGGTAAGCTTTCACCGCGACGGGCGGGTGCTGCTGTATCCGATGGAGGCCCCGAACCGCAGATTGGAACGGCGTGCTGCGGTGCTGGCGGAAATTGGCAAGTATTTCGCGATCCGTGAAATTGTCGACCTCGGGCGCTTTGAAGCAGATGGACGATTTCTTGAAGGCACCGGCTCCATGGTTCTCGACCATGACAACAAGACGGCCTATGTCTGCCATTCCTCGCGCAGCCATCCGGATGTGATGAAGGCGTTCGAGGACCACTCCGGCTATCGGGCGGTCTGGTTTCACGCGACGGACCGTCACGGAAAACCGATCTATCACACCAACGTGATGATGTGCGTTGGTCGCACCATCGCCGTCGTGTGCATGGCGGCGATTGCGGATGCCGGCGAACGTGACACATTGCGGCGATCGCTGCACGCAGCCGGCAAGCAGATTCTGGACATCGGCCTTGCGCAAATGGAGAACTTTGCCGGCAACATGCTCGAACTCCGGTCCATGCACGGTAATCCCGTTTTCGCAATGTCACGGCGCGCCTGGGCCTGTCTCATGGATACCCAGCGACAGCAACTGGCGGCCTATGCCGAGCCGGTGCTGGCGCCAATCGACACCATCGAACGACTTGGCGGCGGCAGTGCGCGCTGCATGATTGCCGAGATCTTCTTGCCCAAGCGCGCCGCGTTGCCGCGCCGCGGTCCGGACAATGCATTGGCGATGATGTGACAAGCGCGTTGCCTGGTTGTCGCTGCGAGAAAGCTTACGACTTCAACACGTCCGGATTCAACACATTGCGTGGCGTGCCGTTCGCGAAATCGACAACATTCTGGAACGCGGCCCGGAAGTAGAGCTCGTAGCTGTCCTTCTCGACGTAGCCAAGATGCGGGGTCGCCAGCACGGTCGGGATGCGCAGCAAGGGCGCATCGGCCGGAAGCGGCTCGGTGTGAAATACATCGAGCGCGGCGAATCCGGGCCGGCCGCGATGCAAGGCCGTTTCCAGCGCACCGTCGACCAGCAGTTCCGCCCGGCTAGTATTGACGAACAGTGCAGTGGGTTTCATGCGCGCCAGTTCCGCTTCGGTCACGATAGCTTGCGTTGCATCGTTGAGCCGCAGATGCAAAGTCACTACATCGGCCTGCTCAAAGAACGCCTCCTTTGTTGCGGCAGCGGCATAACCGTCACGCACGGCCGCTTCGCGGCTGGCATCGCGTCCCCACACCAGCACCTGCATGCCAAACGCCTTGCCGTACCCGGCCACCAGGCGACCGATGCGGCCGTAACCCCAGATGCCGAGCGTCCTGCCCTTGAGCACGGTGCCAAGCACATTGAGTTCCGGATTGATGGAGGCGGTCTGCCAAAGACCGTCGCGAAGATGGGATGCGTATTGGGGAATGCGGCGCATGGCTGCCATGATCAGCGCCCAGGTCAGCTCGGCCGGCGCAGTAGGATCGCCCACGCCTTCAACGATGGCGATGCCGCGCGCGGTGGCGGCGTCGACATCGACATGGCCAGTGACCTTGCCGGTTTGAGAAATCAGTTTCAGGTTCGGCAACTTGTGCATCAATTGCCGTGACAACACGGTGCGTTCGCGGATCAGTACCAACGCATCGAATTCCATTAGACGCAGCGCAAGCTGCATGACGCCGCGCGCGCCGTTGGTGAACACTTTGACATCATGCCCCTCTAACAGGCGGAAGCAATCGAGGTGCCGAACACAGTCTTGATAGTCGTCGAGGATGGCTATTTTCATGTTGTTTTTATAACTTGATCCTATTTCCGTAAGAAAGATACGGGTATGCAGAAAAACCATAAATCCCCACTACAAAACTCAACAATTATTCCTACAATTTTGTTGCAAGTCATTGAGTGGCGGTATGGCGCCGTGTACAATCGGTCCCTTATTTTTCGTGCTTTCCACAATAGCGCAACCCCATCAGCCCGGTCATTATTCCATTTTCGGGCTGCGCGGTCACTGTCACTACAGGACCGCTTTCGACAAGACCGCCGTACCGCCAGCCCACCGTGCGCTGGCCGAGCCAAAAGCTGACGACGATCCTGCCGTGCCGGGACAAGACAAGTTTCTTTATTGGCATTGGAGGTAGTTCCCATGAATCAACCCGTTATGAGAGGCATTGCACCCTTGAATGCGCCGACTTACGTTAAACAACAGAAGCTGATCAGCTGGGTCGCGGAAATCGCGTCGCTGACCAAGCCGGACCGCATCTACTGGTGTGACGGCTCGCAAGAAGAATACGATCGCCTCTGCGCCGAAATGGTTGCCTCCGGCACCATGAAAAAGCTGAACGACGCCAAGCGCCCGAACAGCTACCTGGCGTGCTCTTCCCCGTCGGATGTGGCGCGCGTCGAAGACCGCACGTTCATCTGCTCGGCCAAAGAGGAAGACGCCGGCCCGACCAACAACTGGATGGCACCGGCCGAAATGCGCGTCACGCTCAATGGCCTGTTCGACGGCTGCATGCGCGGCCGCACCATGTATGTAGTGCCATTCTCGATGGGCCCGCTCGGTTCGCCGATCGCACACATCGGCGTGGAACTGTCCGATTCTCCCTATGTTGCCGTCAACATGCGCATCATGACCCGCATGGGCAAAGCTGTGTTCGACGTGCTCGGCACGGACGGCGAATTCGTGCCCTGCGTGCATACCGTCGGCAAGCCTTTGGCCGCAGGTGAGAAAGATGTTGCATGGCCGTGCAACGAAACCAAGTACATCGTGCACTATCCGGAAACCCGCGAAATCTGGTCCTATGGTTCAGGCTACGGCGGTAATGCACTGTTGGGCAAGAAGTGCTTTGCACTGCGCATCGCGTCCACCATGGGCCGCGACCAGGGCTGGCTGGCCGAACACATGCTGATCCTCGGCGTCGAATCGCCGGAAGGCAAGAAGCACTATGTTGCAGCGGCCTTCCCGTCCGCCTGCGGCAAGACGAATTTTGCGATGTTGATTCCGCCGAAGGCATTCAACGGCTGGAAAGTCACCACCATTGGTGACGATATTGCATGGATCAAGCCGGGCGCCGATGGCCGCCTGTATGCGATCAATCCGGAAGCCGGCTACTTCGGCGTGGCGCCGGGCACCAACACCGCGACCAATTCCAACTGCATGGCCTCGCTGACCGCGAACACCATCTTCACCAATGTCGCGCTGACCGACGATGGCGATGTCTGGTGGGAAGGCATGACGAAGGAAGCGCCGAAGCACCTGATCGACTGGCAGGGCAAGGACTGGACCCCGGAAATCGCCAAGGAAACCGGCCGCAAGGCGGCGCATCCGAACGCGCGTTTCACCGTTGCGGCGACGCAGAACCCGGTGATCGACCCGGCATGGGACGATCCGGCTGGCGTGCCGATTTCGGCCTTCATCTTCGGCGGTCGCCGTTCGACGACGGTGCCGCTGGTAACCGAAGCGCGCAACTGGGTCGAAGGCGTCTACATGGCCGCGACCATGGGTTCGGAAACCACTGCTGCAGCCGCCGGCCAGCAGGGCGTGGTGCGCCGCGACCCGTTCGCAATGCTGCCGTTCATGGGCTACAACATGAGCGACTACTTCCAGCATTGGCTCGACATGGGCAAGAAGATTGCCGCATCGCCGGCTGAACTGCCGAAGATCTACTGCGTGAACTGGTTCCGCACCGATGAAAACGGTAAGTTTGTCTGGCCTGGCTTTGGCGACAACATGCGCGTGCTGAAGTGGATGCTCGACCGTATCGAAGGCAAAGCCAACGGCACGGAAAACATCTTCGGTGTCACCCCGCGTTATGAAGATCTGACTTGGGACGGCATCGACTTCACGCAAGAACAGTTCAACCGCATTACTTCGATCGACAAGGCGGCGTGGGCAGAAGAATTGAAACTCCATGCCGAACTGTTCGACAAACTCAAGCATCATTTGCCGAAGGAATTGGAATCGGCAAAGGCGCATCTGGAAAAGCGTCTGGCAGCATAAGCGCAATCCTGGTTTCGGGATGAGCCAAAAAGCGCGGCAGGGCAACCTGACCGCGCTTTTTTTTGCAATTTAATTGCTATAAAAGCAAATTCTTCCTAAATTTTTTGTAAGGCCTTAACTAATTTAAGGGTATTCCAACCCGAGTGGAAGGCCTCTATGTTGACTGGGCACAACACAACAGGGAGTGCTTACTTCAACGGCAAAAAGCCTTGAATTGACATGTCGAGGTAACGAATCATTACAATTTAAATCTTGCTGTACGGCAATATTGTGCAAGAATACGATCACAGTCGTGATTTACTGGAAGCACTTCCGCTCACTTAACCGAAGCAGTTCAACCATGGCTTCCCATTCGTTCGACAAGCCCGACGTCCATTCGCTCAACGCATCACTGCGTGGCGAGGTGCTGCACGAACTCGGGGAGATTGTATCGAAACTGGCGAACGCCCAGATCGACGGTTTTACTACCCGCCTGTCAGACGCACTGCTTCATGCATCGCAATCGGCAAGCGATCCGCAGGAGGCAAAACTTAGCGCCAGTGCCGCCAGCCTGCTCAAGCGCAACCGCTATCCGTTTTATTACGTCGTGTCCGAGCGCCTCTCCATGGCGCTGCAACACGAACTCGCGGCCGCAGCCGATCCCTTGGGAGTCCATACGGATACCAGCGGCGCGCTCAAGGCATTGCCGCCGGAACTCGAGGTTGACAAGAAACTCTGCCTGATCAAGGCCAGCCGTGCCATCGAAGCCGAAAACAACGCGCGCCTCACCGCACTTAATATCCGCCTCGCCTCCCTGCTCGAGCGCCCGGACCTGAGTACCGCACAAAATCCATTCCGTCCGCAGGTTTTCCTGACGGTAATCCATGATGCGTGGTGCGAATTCCAGCCCGACACCGCTACCCATCATCTGGTGTACCGCTTGCTCGGATCCGATGTATGCCTTGATCTTGCGCCGGTGCTGCATGCGCTCAACATGGCACTGATCAAACGCGGCATCGTGCCCCACATCGCTGCATCGGAATTGCTCGCGACCATTGATGCGGAAAAAATCACCGTGTCGCAGGAAGAAGTCGTCGATGACCCGCTCGTACAGCAGTTGCGCCGCCTGTTCCCAGCGGAACCGATAGCACCGGAGATACCGGTCCAACGACAACTCGCCGGTGATTTCCCGTCCCTGTTCCAGGAGGACGCGGTCCAGGCAAAAGCGTCGCGTAACGAATTACTCGGTTTCCTGACCTCGGTCCAGCGCACGGTCTCGATGCGGGCTCCGTCGACGGGATCGGCTGCGGTGCCGCATCAAGTTGAGCTGTTCGCGCAGATCAAGCAGAAGGCGCCGGTCGCCTCCCTGACCGCGTCCGACGAAAATGTTCTCCAATTGCTGGCAAAGATTTTCGGCGTGGTATTCACCGATAAGCATATTGCCGATGAAATGAAGTTTCTGATCGGCTCCCTGCAAGTGCCCATCCTCAAAGTCGCCGTGCTGGACAAGAACTTCTTTTTCAAGGAACACCATCCGGCGCGCCGGGTAATCGACTTGCTCACCAAGCTCAGCGTGGGCTGGGACCGTAGCAAGGGCCAGGCTGATCCGCTGTTTGCCATGATCCAGCGCTGCGTCAAGCGCATCCAGCAGGAATCCGAGCAGCATGTCTCCGTATTTGCCGACGTCCTGGTGGACTTGGACGCCTATGTGAAGCGTGATGAAACAGCGTCCGCGCAGGCGTTATCAATGCCGATTGCGAATGCCGTGCAGCACGAAAAACACCAGGAGGCCCACAAGGCCGCCAGAAACGAAGTCGCGTTGCGCGTCGGCACCGGCGAAGTAGTCGCCTTCGTCGAAACCTTCCTCGAAGACAAATGGGTGGCGGTACTGACGCTGGCCTATACCGTCAAGGATGACAAGCCGCAGGCAGTCGACAGCGCAATCAAAACCATGGACGACCTGTGCTGGAGCGTGAAGCCGAAAATCACAGCCGCCGAACGCAAGGAGCTGCTGGCGAAACTGCCATCAATGGTCGCCATGCTCAACAAATGGCTGGACCTGATCAAGTGGAATGACGCCGAGCGCACCCGTTTCTTCAAGGAGCTCGCTGAATGCCATGCGTCGATCGTGCGCGCTCCGCTGGAATTGTCGCCGGAGCGCCAGGTGCAGATTGCCTTGTCAATTGCAAAAAAGGCCGCCGAACGTCGTCTGCAAAGGCAGGCTCGGCAGCAACCAGAGCCCGAGCCGGATGAATTCGCCCAGGCAGTCGATAAGCTTGAACGCGGCACCTGGATCGAATTCAAGCGTACCGACGGCATCGCGCTGAAGGTAAAACTCGCATGGGTAAGTCCGATGCGCAGCCTGTTTATTTTCTCGACGCGGGAGCGGCAGGAAGCACTGTCGATTTCCGCAGAAGCGCTAGCGCAGCAATTGCGTGACGAGCGCGCGCGCATCGTGTCGCTATCCGGACTGGTGGGCCGCGTGCTGGCATCGGCACTCGGCGTGGACAGTGCGAATGCCGCCGATATGGAGGCAAAGTCGGCCGCGTGAAAAGATAGTACCGCTTGCCCCACGGCGCGACAGGCATACCTGGACGCGCTTCTTTTTTGTCTGTGCCGAATTCACCAACGGCGCAAATCCTGAACCGATATTTCTCCAGACCAGCGCCTCAATGAAATCAGGAGGCGCGTATTCGCACGGTTCGAGGCTTGCAGTGGCCCAATCCAATTTGTACTGATGGTTTTCTTGAGTGCTGCTGAAATATCCGCGCTAGAAGGTTTTCAACCACGGCTTCAGCGTTGAGCGCAGGCGCGATTCATCATAGCCGCGAATCAGATCATCACCGACAACGATCAGCGGTACACCATCGCCATTGAGCTTCTTGTGTCCTTCATACCCGGCCGTGGTTTTTTCAATATCCAGTTCAACAAACTGCACGCCATTGGCGATGAAAAGCTCGCGCGTCATCGTACAATAGCCGCACCATTCCGCGCTGTACAGCGTAACCGGTGGCTGGCCGTTGGCGCCCACCTGCGCCTGTGCCGGTTCTGGCGCAGCCTTCACGGCGTGCCACAGCGGTTTGCCGAACCAAATGCCGACGCCAATTGCAAGGACCAGCACCAGCCATTTCAACATGCCGGACGATGCATTGTCGGCCACCGACACCCGCTGGCGGTTACTGACATGCGACGTCGGCGTGCCGCCCGCCTTGCTATACGCAACCTGGCATGACGGACACTGCCATTCCGGCGCGTGGTCGGTTGGCTGGCGAACGTAATTGCATTTCGGGCAGATGCAGGTCATGGGCCTTCGCCGGCTAATCTAGGTGAGCCGATTATGACAAGCTTGCAAGCCTTTTGTAAATCAATAAGCGTCTTGCGGCGCATCGATCGCTTTGGCGCACGTCGATGCGGAACTGCCGGACGCTTTACACGCCTAATCAACGCATTGCATCGCAATGCATGACACGGAGCGAAGAATTGAAACTGCCATCTGAACATACCAACATTACCCTCGACGATCTTCTCGGGCTGGTGGAAACCGCCATCCACTCGATTGAGCGTTTGCAAACCGAAAATGCTTTTCTCGCCAGGCAACTGCATGAAAGCGAAAATGCCGCCAGCAAGGCGACAGCGCGAGCAGAGCACTTGGCTACACGCATAGAAGAACTGGAAAACACACAGTCGGCGCTAAAGACCGAGGCGGAATGGCGCGTCTGGTTCAGGAAGAAGTACGGCAAATCAACCTTCTTCACGCATATTGAAAAGGAATACGAGGAAGAGCATCCGGGCGCAGAACAAGTAGACAGCGACGTCATCCACGAGCAGGTGCGGCCAGGGAAGGATGAGGCGCACAAGCTTCCGGAATATTCACAAGGGGCGTGACCGTCCGCAGCCATTGAGATTCGATCGCTACGCGCGATCCTCGCGCGGCGCGACGTTCATGAAGTCGATTGGCGACGCACACTCGGGTTTCAAGCCGCAGCTAGCGTCATAAGCGCTGCGAATGCTGGCAAGGTCGGCATCGATATCGCCGGATAGCGTGACATAGGACACCAGCCGTATTTCCTTCATCGCGTAATCAAACGTCGCCAGCCCTAGCGGAACGCCAGCCTGCAACGCGATGTAATAAAAACCGCTGCGCCAACTGTCGCGATACTTGCGTGTGCCTTCCGGCGCGAGTGCAAGCCAGTATTCGTCGGCATTCCGAATGCGTTGCGCCAGCCGCTCGATCGCCCCGGTGTTGGCGCCGCGTTCAACCGGTTCGCCGCCCCACGCGCGAAACATCGGACCGAGCAAGACGCCGCAGACACCTCTGAACAGCGCTTCCTTTCCCAGCCATCGGAAATGGATGCCCATGGCCCACTTTGCTAGCAGGCCGACGATGAAATCCCAGTTCGAGGTATGCGGATAAACGATGACGACGCCGCGTGGGCCAGGCAAGGGAACGAAATTAACGCGCCAGCCGCGCAGTGCCAGGACACGAATTGCGAGGCGCTGCCATGGTGTCGAAACGGAGCGGGTTGTGAGGTAATGATTGGTCATGAGGGTTCCGCAGGGTGCGACCCATTATGCCCTTTATGACAGGAAATGTTTATACGTGAAAACAATTAAAACGATCCGCGAATTTATTTCCATTCATTGCAAAAGTGCAAAAATAGGTGTTGCCGCAGATGCTTCGGCGGGAACACAGAGAACCTGATTACAATCACTCTCTTTTGACACTTTTTCAAGGACCGCCCATGGCAGGAGCCAGCCTACTCACTCTGATCGACGACATCGCGACGATCCTCGATGACGTCGCTCTCATGACGAAAGTCGCCGCCAAGAAGACGGCCGGCGTCCTCGGTGACGACCTCGCACTGAATGCGCAGCAAGTCGCGGGCATCCGTGCCGATCGAGAATTGCCAGTGGTGTGGGCGGTCGCCAAGGGTTCGCTGAAGAACAAGGCAATACTGGTACCGGCGGCGCTGGCCATTAGCGCGTTTGCACCATGGGCAGTCACACCGTTACTGATGCTGGGTGGCGCTTACCTGTGTTACGAAGGTTTTGAAAAGCTGGCGCACAAGTTCATGCACAGCAAGCACGAGGATGAAGCACATCATGCGGAGCTGGTCGGCGCGCTGAACGATCCAGCTGTCGATATGCTGGCCTTCGAAAAGGACAAGGTGCAGGGCGCGGTGCGTACCGATTTCATCCTGTCGGCGGAGATCATTGTCATTTCACTGGGCACGGTCGCCGGCGCATCGTTCGTGCAACAGCTCACGGTATTGGCCGGCATCGCCGCCATCATGACGGTCGGCGTGTATGGCGTGGTGGCGGGTATTGTCAAGCTCGATGATGTGGGCTTGTATCTGGCCAAGAAGGACAGCGGCTTCGCGCAGGGCATAGGCCGCGTGTTGCTGCACACCGCGCCGGTGATGATGAAGGGGCTGGCCATCGTCGGCACCGCCGCGATGTTCATGGTGGGCGGCGGCATTCTTACGCATGGCCTGCCGTTTGCGCATCACCTGATAGAAGACATTGCGCACGGTGCCGGAGTGCTGGCGCCGCTGGTGTCGACGCTGGGCGATGCCCTGGCCGGGATCCTCGCCGGCGCACTGGTGCTGGCCGGGGTAACGCTCGCCACGCGGCTGTTCCGTAGCGTAAAAAAAGCGTCCTGACCGACTATGAGGAACTTGCATTTGCTGCGTTGTTGCCTGTTGTCGCTCACGCTGTTCTGTGTGTCAGCATGGGCCGAAGACAAGGTGATCCGCGTGCCTGTGCGTCCGGAGTTCATGGTGCCCGTGTTCTGGATGTCGCGCGACAATGCCGGCGCCACGGTTCTGCTCGTGCCCGGTGGCGCGGGCGGCTTCGGGGCAATGGTGGACGGCAAGCCGGGCAGCGCCAATTTCCTGGTCCGCAGCCGCGATTATTTCACGGCGCAGGGATTCAACGTGGCGATACTCGGACGTCCTTCCGACACGCAAGACATGGACTATGCCTACCGGACCAGCGACGAACATGTGGCGGATCTGGCGAAGATCGTTGCGGCCATCAAGCAATGGTCCGACAAGCCGGTATGGATGGTGGGCACCAGCCGGGGCACGGTGTCGACCGTCGCCGCAGCCGTGGCCTTCGGCAATGAAGAATTGGCCGGCATCGTCCTCAGTTCCAGTATCGTGAACATGAAAAAACCGGGTGCACTGCCAGCGCAAAAACTGGATGCGATCCGTATCCCCGCGCTGGTCTTGCATCACGAACAGGATGCCTGCATACAATGCGCGCCGCGCGATGTGCTGCGCGTGATGAGTGGGCTGGGAAATGCAACCGTGAAAAAAATGGTGATGGTCAATGGCGGCTCTGGTCCCACCGGTGATCCTTGCGGCGCGCTGCATTGGCACGGCTACATAGGCATGGAGCAGGAAGCGGTCGCCCTCATTGCAGACTGGATCAGGAAGCCCTCGCCATAGCGCGCGCTGCAGTGCACTAAAGTTTGCACTTCCCTTCCAGGACTCAGTGCCTATACTGGTCCGATGGACAAATATCAGATCATGGCCCTGATGATGCGCGAAGACCATCAGGTGCTTCACACCGACCTCTACAGCATTTCAGCATTCATGGCGGAACGGCTCGCCGGGATTGGCGACCGGTTGAGCGATGCGGAGATGGATATCTTTATCAATATCGGCGCAGCGATCTATCGTGCGGGCCTTAACGAGTTCGGTGCCAGCGTGCCGGTGGAGGACTTGTTTCCCGCGAGTGAAAACTGGCCGAGCGGACCTTGCCCGGAACGCGGCGGATTTCGAAACCGACATTGATGCAGTGCCGCACGAACGCAAAGCGCAACCACACGCCTAAGTGCCCAGTGCCGTAGCGATCATCCGTACTTTGCGGGTGAGCGCTCCCCAAAACAGGATCGATAGTGACGTCGGGCTTGCGCTCGGTTACCATGCACGCCTACCCGTTCATGGAAGCAGGCTTATGCGCAAGTTCGGAAACATCCTTCTGTTCGCGCTTGCTTTCGGCGTCGCCGCCTATGCACTGGTCGTCTATGGCCTGATGCCCTTGGGGGTCCTGGTGCATCCAGAGATGAAAGCCGTCTTCCTGGAATACCGTATCGGCATCCTGACGCATGTGTTCGCCTCTGCAACGGCATTGGTGCTGGGACCGCTGCAATTTTCAACCATGCTGCGGCGTGATAGGCCACGCCTGCATCACTGGATGGGCCGCATTTATCTCGCCGTCGGCGTGCTTGTCGGTGGACTGTCCGGGCTGACCATGGCGCAACATGCCTTCGGCGGTACGGCCGCGCGACTGGGCTTCTCGCTGCTGGCGGCCGGCTGGCTGCTGACCGGCCTGTGCGCCTTCATGTCGATCCGGCGTGGCGCAGTGGAAGCGCATCGCAAATGGATGGTCCGCAATTTTTCGCTGACTTTCGCGGCAGTGACACTGCGCCTATACATACCGATGTCGGCCATGGCGGGCATCAGCTTCGAGCAGGCCTATCCGTTCATCGCCTGGTTATGCTGGGTTCCCAATATTGTCTTCGCCGAGTGGTTGTTCAACAACCGGCCGCGCGGCCTGTCCGATCAGCCCCACGCGCCTATTGCGTGGAGATGAAGAGAAGCTTTGCGTAGCGGCCAAGGCAATGTTGACGACAGGGCGCATGCCCCCGATACTCTGCAAGATTCATTTCATTCCATTCCCGCCATGCATCCACGTACCGCACTGTTTCTAAGCATTCTGATGTTGCCGACCGCATGGGCGGCCGATTCCGGCGGGAAGACCGCGACGAGCAACTCGCTTGGCATGCCTTTCGTGCTGGTGCCTGGGGGGGAATTCATGATGGGCAGCGATGAATCACCGGAATCGCTGGCTCGCGCCTATCCGCAGTACGATCCCGCCCGTTTTCGCTTGCTGGGCGACGAAGCACCCGTGCACAAAGTACGTATTACGCGGTCTTTTTACTTGCAGCAGCATGAACTGACCGTCGGACAGTTTCGGCGCTTCGTGGAAGCGTCCGGCTATCGTCCTGAATCCGAAGCGGACGGCACCGGCGGTTATGGCTACAACCCGGATTATGATCCCGCAAAATCGGCGCGCGGTGATGCATTCGAGGGCCGTGATCCGAAATACTCGTGGCGCAATCCCGGTTTCCCGCAGGGCGACGACCATCCGGTGACAAACGTGTCGTGGAACGACGCGGCCGCGCTCGCGCAGTGGCTGAGCAAGCACGAGGGCAAGACCTATCGCCTGCCGACCGAAGCAGAATGGGAATACGCTGCGCGCGCCGGCACACGTACCCGCTACGTCGGCGGTGACGATCCGCAGTCGCTCCTGAAGACGGCCAACACCTTCGATGCATCGGCGAAAAGGAACTGGCCGAAGTGGAATGCCTTTGCGCTCGACGGCGATGACGGCTTTGCCTTCACCGCGCCGGTCGGCAGTTTCGCGCCGAATGCTTTTGGCCTGCACGATATGCACGGCAATGTGTGGGAATGGTGCGCCGACTGGCATGACGACGATTATTATGCCAAGTCGCCCATCGATGATCCGCAAGGTCCGTCCAGTGGCAGCGTTCGCGTGCGACGCGGCGGTTCATGGCATACATGGTCGTTCTATGCGCGCTCGTCCTATCGCAACTGGAACGCGCCGGAGACACGTTATACGCTGGTCGGAATACGCCTGCTGCGCGAGGCGGATTAATCCTCTTTCCCAGCAGAGCAAGCTGGCGGCGTCTAGGTACTAAGCTCGTGGCTCCCTGCGACGTTGCGCAATCACGGCCATGTGCCTGTTGTGTCGAGATGCGGCGACTGCTCGCATAAGCCCCAGCGCAGCGGCAACGCACCAAGACGGAATAGATGTCGGGTCGTATTGAAGCGCAGCAGCCGCTTCGCTCCCGCAAAGCTTTCCACGTCCGCTCCATTCCACACGACTTCCGCACGCCCGCTAAGATGAAGCAAGTCACCGCGTTCGAAGTCAATGAAGAGCAGGCCGGCGCGTCCATCCGCAACAAGATTTCCAATCGTGTTGAAAAAATTATTTCCCTGAAAATCGGGCCAGCACATCGCTCCTTGTGCATCAATATGAACAAACCCGGGCCGGCCGCCGCGATGCGACACATCGACACCATGCGCTGCACCGGATGCACGGCCGGCCGCAGTGGCAATGAAAAACGTGTCACTGCGACGAATGAGCGCAGCGGCTGCGTCCGGCAAGGCACCATCACCGGCGACAGCCGGCCCCGCTGTTTTCGTCGATAGGATGGCAAGCGGCTCACGCGTCTGTATGTACTTCGGACAATTGCCGAAGCTCTGGCGCAATGCAAAGTCGAAGCCGCGTTCGTCAGTCGATGCAATGCGCCCGTTGGCGCGATTGCGACGGCGGGTTTCAAATTGCAAGCCGAGCAGGCCGACCTGCACATCCGCTCTTGTGCTTGCAAACAGCGGATCATCCGGCTGAAGGCGAGCATCAATCCTCAGTGTCGTTTCATCTGGCGACCGGACAAAACCGGGCGTTCCCCACAGCATTGTTGCCCACAAATCACCCGCAGCATCGGCAGCGCCAAGAAACAGTGTCGGCAGCAACGGAAAGAATGCGCGGTGCTGCTCAGGCATATAGCTGCGCAACACCGCGCCGCCGATTTTTTCCATCTGGCTGCGCACGCCAGCGCGTTCCTGCGCATGCATTTCACCGGCGTGGAAAGGTGCGGGGTTACGGGCTCTATGGATCGTTTCAGCGCTCATTGCATTTCCTCAAGCCGCCTTGGCCGGCGGCAGTTCGATCATCGGCACGAAACCTGGCAGCCCTTCAATACGTGCCAGCCAGGCGCGCATCGATGGATAGGGGGCCAGCGAGATATCACCTTCCGGCGCGCGGGCAATATAGCTGTACGCCGCGACATCGGCAATGGTTGGATGCGCGCCGGCAAGCCATGCACGCGCCTGCAATTCTTTTTCCATCACGGCAAACAGGCGTTCTGCACGGCTGCGTGCGCCGCTCATGTCTACCGCCATGCCGAAGCGACTGCCCATACGCGCCGTTGCCGGGCCAAATGCGATGTCGCCAGCCGCTACCGACAACCAGCGCTGAACATTGGCCGCACCAATCGGGTCGCGCGGGAGCCAGCGCGCATCGGCGTATTTCAGTGCCAGATACACCAGGATCCCGGTCGAGTCCGCGATTACGGTGCCGTTATCGTCGATGACCGGCACTTGCCCGAACGGATTGAGACTGAGGAACTCCGGGCTTTTTTGCTGTCCGGCGCGCAAGTCGATATCGATTGCGGCATAGGGCAGGCCGAGCAGTGACAAAAACAGTTCGGCACGGTGCGCATGGCCGGAGATGACGCTGCGGTAAAGCTTGATGGGGGCACTGGCTTGCATGAAAGTTCTCCTCGTTATTGGAAAGCCCATTGTGCGCTGCTCGGATTGCTAGATAAATGGCAATAAACAAAGTAAATTACTCCACAACTTGGAGTAATTTTTGATGGACTTATTGATGCACTATTCGACTGCTCCCATTACTCGAACTGCCTTCACTCATGGACAAGCTTAGAGGTATTCAGACCTTCATTGAAATTGCCGAGCGCGGCAGCCTGACCGCTGCAGCGGAGGGACTTGACACCTCCTTGCCCACTGTCGTGCGCAGGCTGGCCGAGCTGGAGGCAAGCGTCGGCGTGCGTCTGTTCAACCGCACCACGCGCCGCATTCACTTGACCGATGAAGGACACCGTTACCTGGCGATCTGCAAGGCGGCGCTGGGTCAGTTGGAAGAAGCGGAAGAAGCCTTGTTCGATGCGACGGCCAAACCGTCCGGCAAGCTGGTGGTTACCATGCCGGTGCTATTTGGCCGCTTGCATGTGGCGCCGCTGTTACGTGAATTCATGCGCATCCATCCGGGACTAACAGTAGAAATGTTGCTGCTCGATCGCAGCATCGACCTGATCGAAGAAGGTGTCGATGTCGCGGTGCGCATCGGCATGCTTGCCGATTCCACTCTGCATGCGGTGCCGGCGGGTATGCTGCGCCGCGTGGTGTGCGCCAGCCCCGCCTATCTGAAGCAGCGTGGCACGCCGCGCCATCCCTCCGATCTTGCAACGCATGCCGGCATCCGGTTTACCGGCCGCAGCGTACTGAGCGAGTGGCAGTTCCGCGAGAACGGGCGCTCGTTTGGCGTGCGGATCACGCCGAGCGTCACCACCAATTCCGTGGAGGCGGCGGTCGACGCCTGCCGCGACGGTTTGGGACTGGGCGCCTTTCTGTCCTACCAAGTGCAGGCAGCGGTGAAGGCGGGCGAACTTAAACCGGTGCTGCGCAAATACGAAACCGCACCGGTGCCGATCACGCTGCTGTACCCGCATTCGAAGCTGATGTCAGCACGGGTGCGCGCCTTCATCGACTTCATTGCGCCGCGCTTGCGCGCACAGGATTTCACCAAGCTCTGAAGCGGCTGCGGACGGCGGCTGCCGTCCGTATCGCGATCACTTGTACAGTATTCCCGGCAACCACAAGCCAATGCCGGGAAATACATAGAGCAGAACCAACGCCAGCACCTGGATCGCCATGAACGGCAGCATGCCGAGGAAGATCTGATTTAGCGTCACATGCGGCGGCGACACGCCCTTCAGGTAGAACGCGGCCATCGCCACCGGCGGTGACAGAAACGCCGTCTGCAGATTGAGTGCGACCAGCAAGCCGAAGAACAGCGGATCGACATTGAAGTGCGCGAGCAGCGGGATGAAAATCGGCATGAAGATAACGATGATCTCGGTCCACTCCAATGGCCAGCCGAGCAGGAAAATGATGACCTGCGCGAGGACCATGAATTGCACCGGCGTCATATCCAGTGACAGCACCCAGGCGTTGATGATTTCTTGGCCGCCCAGCAACGCGAACGCCGCCGAGAAAATGCTCGAACCGACAAACAGCCAGCACACCATCGCACTGGTCTTCGCGGTAAGAAACACCGACTCTTTCAGCACCGCGAAGTTGAGGCGCCGGTACGCCGCCGCCAGCACCAGTCCGCCAAGCGAACCCATGGCCGCCGCTTCGGTCGGTGTCGCGAGGCCGAAGACGATGGCGCCGAGCACGGCAATGATCAATAGTGCCAGCGGGAAGAACGACGCCAGCAGCATCTTGAATATTTCCAGCCGTGCAAAGCTGAAGATCGCGTAGAACACGATCAGTGCTGCAAGGCCGACGCCGAGCACGATCCAGTACGCCATGGGAACCGGTTTTCGTTCAGCCGTCTCCGGCCTGTCGGCAGCGCCAGACGCTTCGGGCGCCGTTGCGCTTTTTTTCTCATCTGCTGTCGGTGCGTCATTTGTTGCAGGTCCCTTTGCCGCTTCTTCAGCCGGGGGCTCGGCAAGCCCGCCGTCGACCGGCGGTTCCGACAGTCCGCCTTCAGATGACGGCTCAGCCAGGCCGCTGCCCGCTTCCGCAGGCACCGCTGCGTCGCCCATTTGTTCAACGCCCGCCGTATAGTCCTGCTCCACCGCCGTCACGGCGCGATAGCTCCAGCCCATCATCAGTACGAAGGCAATGGCGGGCAGCAGCGCGATGAACAGCTGACTGATCAGTGTGCTTGCCGGCACATTGGAGTTGCGCCGGCCTTTCAATGCACCGAGCAGTCCGGCAAATACGTTATTGCCGCCGGCGCCGACAATCGCTTGCGCGTAGGCAGGCAAGGGCACTTTCCGGTCTTCCGCGGAGAGCGGCGGCGCATAGTCCGGCCTCAGTTTCGCCATCAAGATGATGTAGCCAACGTAAAGAGTGGCAAGCATGATGCCGGGAAAGAAGGCCCCTGCATACAGCTTGACCACTGAGACACCGGCGGTCGCGCCGTACACGATCAGCAGTACCGAAGGCGGGATCAGGATGCCGAGACACCCGCCCGCCGTGATGGCACCGGCAGACAGGCGTACGTTGTAGCCGGCCTTGAGCATCGCCGGAAGGGCCAGCAAGCCCATCAGCGTGACCACCGCACCGACGATGCCGGTGGCGGTCGCGAAGATTGCGCAGGTAACGACCGTCGCCACCGCGAGCGAACCGGGCACGCGCGCCATCGCCAGATGCAGGCTGCGGAACAGCCGGTCGATCAGATTGGCGCGCTCCACCAGATAGCCCATGAACACGAACAGCGGAATTGAAATCAGCACGTCGTTGGCCATTACCGCATACGCACGCTGCACCATCAGGTCGAGGGTCTGTTCGACAGCGATGGCGGGATTCTGGCTGCGATACGCGAGCCACGCAAAGAACACGCCCATACCCATCAAGGTAAATGCCGTCGGAAAACCGAGCATGATGGCAACCACCACCAGCGCGAGCATCAACAGGCCGAGATGGCCGTTGGTCATCTGCGATGGCGACGGCATGAGAACGAACACACCAATGACGACCAGCGCCATGATGACCAGACCGAACCAGACTTCTTTTCTCATGATTGCCCGCCTTTCGGGGGAACAATAAATTCGTCGAGCTTGGCGATGTCTTCGTCTTTCACATGCACCATTTCCTTGAGCTTGTCGACGTCGACTTCCTCCACGTCCTGTTCGCGTGCTGGCCAATCACCCTGCTTGATGCAGAGAATGCAGCGGATGATTTCCACCACGCCTTGCGCCAGGAGAAGGATGCCGGCAATCGGAATCACGGTCTTGAACGGATATAGCGGCGGACCGTTCGCCGTCAGTGTCGAATGCTCGTTGATCGCCCAGGATTCAGCGGCATACGTGTAGCCTGCCCACACCAGCGCAACGGTACCGGGAATGAAGAACAACAAGTACAGCAGCAGATCGAGCGATGCCTGCAGGCGCGGCGGAAAAAAGCCGTACAGCACGTCGCCGCGCACGTGGCCATTCTTGGCGAGCGTGTAAGCGCCAGCCATCATGAAGACTGTGCCGTACATCATGATCATCAGGTCGAACGACCAGGCGTTCGGCTTGTTGAGTGCGTAGCGTGAAAATACTTCCCACGACACCTGCAAGGTGAGCGCCAGGATGAGCCAGGCAAACGCCTGACCGACCCAGGTGCTGACCCGGTCAACGAAAAACAGGAATTTTTGCATGTGCGAAGTTCCCGAAGAGGCGTGCGGGAATGCGGCCGCACGATGGTCGTTCGATCCAATGCGTCATCAACAAAACACCATCCGGGCGCGCCGGATGGTGTTCAGAGCTGACGCAGTTACGGCAATCAACCTTTTTTCGGCGGCTGCTTTTTGCCGAAGTAATGGTTGTACGCCATGCGGCGCGGATTGTTGGTGTCCATGTCCCATTTCACCGCGCGCTCGGCGAACGCCCGCATCGACGCTTCCACTTCCTTGAACAGCGGATTGCCTTCGCCCTTCTTCGCCACGACCTCGTCCCAGATCGTGAGTTGTTCCTGCAGGAGGGTATCCGGTGTCTTGTAGAACTTGACGCCGTTCTTGGTCTGCAGTTCGCGGTAGTCAGTCGAATAGCGATCGACCGCTTTCCACGACATGTCGGACGACGATGCCTCGACCGCATTGTCGATGATGGCTCTCAACTTGACCGGTAAGGCATTGAACTTGGTCTTGTTGAACATGATCTCGAACTGCTCGGAGCTCTGATGGAAACTTTGCAGCATGCAGACTTTCGACACATCGGGAAAGCCGAGGATACGGTCGGAGGTCGCATTGTTGAACTCGGCGCCGTCAAGCAGGCCGCGATCCATCGCCGGCACGATCTCGCCGCCGGGCAGTGCATTGACCGCCGCACCCATGGCGGTAAACAAGTCGATCGCGAGACCGTTGGTGCGGTACTTGAGGCCCTTGAAGTCTTCCTTTTTCGTGATCGGTCTCTTGAACCAGCCGAGCGGCTGCGTCGGCATCGGTCCGTACAGGTATGACACGACATTGGCGCCGATGGAGTCGTACAGTTTGACCAGCAACTCCTTGCCACCGCCGTACTTGTGCCAGGCGAGCACCATGTTGGCATCCATGCCAAATGCGGGTCCGGAGGTCCACAGTGCGATTGCGGCCTGCTTGCCGTAGTTGTAGCCCATCACGCCATGGCCGCCGTCCAGCGTTCCCTTGGATACGGCATCGAGCAAGCCGAACGCCGGCACGACTGCGCCCGCCGGCAGCACTTCGATCTTGAGTTCGCCGCCGGTCATGTCATTGACCTTCTTCGCGAAATCAAGGGCGTATTCGTGAAAAATATCCTTCGCGGGCCACGTGCTCTGAAAGCGGAACTGGGTATTGGTTTGCGCGGTTGCGACCATCGGAAGTGCGAGTGCGGTCGCCGTTCCGGCGGCCGCTTTTCCCAGGAATCCGCGGCGCGATGCGACAAGCCGCTCGTCAGGTTTACTGGACTTCTTCATCATTTGTCTCCTTTATAGTAGGTCTGGTGTTACCAAGAAAATTGTCTTCCCCCACCAGCAACATGAATTGATAAAAAACAATAGAAGGAACTGATAATGGATGCGGGACGCACTTCGCGTTCGCCGGAACATGGTCTGAACGGCACATGTTGCATATCGCGCAAAGTTTCGGCATGATGCTTCGATGATGTCGCGTCTTCTTACCGTGTCGAAATGCCGCACCGGCCCCGCATTGGGTGTCGGCATTGATGCATTCGCCGGTATGAAATACCAACGCGCGTACTCCCCGATTCCCCTCTCCATCTTCTCCCTGATTCGAATTATCGAGGGTCGTTGAGCTGCGGCATTTGCCGGTGCTTGGCGTCCCCCAGCGGTTACCGTTGCGTCGCCTTGCGGCGCATCCTTCGAATCTACTGTGGAGAAAAACATGTCCTGTCCGATGACGAGCCCGGCTGCGGGCCTCTATCCATCCATGCGCGAAATCATGGACACCGCCAACCGGCTTTCCGGCAAGGTGCTGCACACGCCGGTATGGCGCTGGGAGACCGGTGCAATCAACGAGGTACTCGATGAGGCGACCGAAGTGTGGCTAAAGCTTGAATTGTTCCAAAAGACCGGCACGTTCAAGGTACGCGGCGCACTGAACAGCGTCGCCGCACTCGACCAGCAGGCCAGGCAGCGCGGCGTGGTCGGCGTCAGCGCCGGCAACCATGCAATCGCGGTCGCGTATTCCGCCAAGGTGGTTGGCGCCCATGCGAAAGTGGTGATGCCAAAACATGCGAGTCCGGCACGCATCGCCGCCTGCGAACAGCTTGGCGCCGAAGTGATTCTGATGCCCGATGTGCATCAGGCATTCAGCCTCGGCAAGCGGATCGAATCCGAGGAGGCGCGCACCATGGTGCATCCTTACGACGGGCCGCTGATTGCGCAAGGCACCGCGACAGTGGGGCTGGAGCTGATGGAGCAGGTGCGGAATCTCGATGCGGTCGTGGTGCCAGTCGGAGGCGGCGGGCTGTGCGCCGGTATTGCATCCGCGGTGAAGCAGCTCAACCCCGCCTGCGCGGTGTACGGCGTGGAGCCGGCCGGGGCGGACGCCATGTACCGCAGCTTTCGGTCAGGACAGCCGGAAGAATTGGAACGGGTCTGCACCGTTGCCGACAGCCTTGGCGCACCGTATGCCATGGCATACAGTTTTGCCGTGTGCCGGCGTTTTGTCGACGATGTCGTGCGGGTATCCGATGATGAAATCTGCCGCGCCATGTTTTACCTGTACCGGGACATGAAGCTGGTTGCCGAACCGGCGGCGGCGACCGCAACCGCCGCGCTGTTCGGTCCTTTGCGCAATCTGTTGCGCGGCAAGCGCATCGCACTCATTGTTTGCGGATCGAATATCGATCCTGCACGTTTTTCGGAACTATTGCGCCGCGGTGCGGCGTATTCGCACTAAGGAGAAAATGATGTCAGATTCCACACTCACGCTGTATGTCGACCGCCAATTCGCCAGTCCGTACGCGATGTCCGCATTTGTGACGTTGATCGAAAAGGCCTTGTCCTTCGAGATCGAACTGGTCGATCTCGACTCGCAGCAGAATTTGCAGCCGCCCTACCGCGATCATTCGCTCACCGCACGCGTACCGACCCTGCAGCATCACGGGATGTTCCTGTCAGAGTCGTCGGCGATCACCGAATACCTCGATGAAGTATTCGGCCCACCGGAATATCCCGCGGTTTATCCCAAGGACGTACGTGACCGTGCGCGCGCCCGCCAAGTGCAGGCATGGCTGCGCAGCGATCTGATGCCGATTCGCACCGAGCGCACGACCGCAGTAATATTTTTTGAGCCAACTCCCACGCCGCTGTCGGCGCAGGGCCGCATTGCCGCCGACAAGCTGATTCGCGTTGCCGACAATTTGCTTGATGGCAGTCAGCAGCATTTGTTTGGTGACTGGTGCATCGCGGATACCGACCTGGCATTGATGCTTAATCGCTTGGTGCTCAACGGCGATCCCGTACCGGAGAAATTGCGGCGCTATGCACAGGCGCAATGGCAGCGGTCATCGGTGCAGCAATGGATGCGGCAGCCGCGCTAAGCGCGCAAGCGGCGAGCGCGGCGTGATGCAACGACCGCGCGAGCCAAAAGCTTGATGGCTGAGGCACGCCGCTGCATTGCGCTTCGTCACACGCGGTTTCGCCGAATCGGCTACGCTCCCACCGGCGACTTAATTTATTCACTGCATTGACGGGAGGAACAACATGGCAGTACTCATTTTCGGACTGGTCCTGTTCCTGGGCATACACCTGTTGCCCGTGCTGAGCGGCGTGCGCAACACTCTCTACCAGCGCCTCGGTGAAAAGCCGTACAAGGGCATGTTTTCCATTGTCTCTGCCCTCGGCCTGGTGTTGATTGTCGTCGGCTATGCGCGTGCGCCGTCCGAGCCGCGCCTGTTTGCGCCCTTTCCTGCAGCCGTCATGCTGGCGCCGCTGGTAATGGTCATCAGCTTTGTGCTCCTTGCTGCAGCCAACATGCGCACGCATATCCGTCGCACGCTGAAGCACCCGATGCTGATCGGCGTCGGACTATGGTCGATCGTGCATTTGCTGGCCAATGGCGAGCTCAAGGCGACGCTGTTGTTTGGCGCCTTCCTCGCATACGTGGTGATCGACCTGATGTCGGTGACGGCACGTCATGCAACAAAATCCTTTGCGCCGGTGGCGCGGCAGGATGCGATGGCAGTCGGCGCCGGCATTGTGCTGGCGCTGCTGGTCATGACGTTTCACCGCCTGCTGTTCGGCGTACCGGCAGTGCACTGGGGCATTTAAGGTCCACGAATGCCGCACCGGTCCGCAATCGGCTGGTACGCCCTGCCGGAATGCGCACTTAGGAACCCCTCCCCGAAGAACAATGTCACAGCAATGACGGTATATCAGCCGGTGGCATTTTTCAAAACAGAACTATTTCCGGGGAGAAGCCGTGCCAAAGCGCGCTTTACTGATCGTCAATCGCAAATGCCGCGGCGGGGAAACCGATATTGCTCCTGTGCTTGATCGTCTCAAGCAACACGACGTTGAAGCGCTGCCCTGGACCATTGATCGTCCCGAGCAGATTCCCGTGATGATTCACCGGCATGCCGCCGATGTCGATTGCGTGATCGTTGGAGGTGGCGACGGATCGATGAATGCTGCGGCACCGGCGTTGATCGAAACGCGCTTGCCGCTTGGCGTGCTGCCCATGGGTACAGCAAACGACCTGGCGCGTACCTTGCAGATTCCGGATGACATTGGACAAGCCACTGATGTGATCACCGATGGCCTGCTGCACAAAATCGACCTCGGGCGCGTGAACGGTCGTTATTTTTTCAATGTTGCTAATATCGGACTGGGCGTACATGTGACGCATCAGTTGTCACCTGAGCTGAAGCAGCGCTGGGGGATTTTCAGTTATGCACGCGGCCTGTTCGCCGCCTTGAAATCGTTTCGGCCATTTCGTGCCGACATCGTTTGCGACGGACGGCGGCAGCGGGTGCACTCTATCCAGATCGCGGTCGGCAACGGTCGCCACTATGGCGGCGGAATGACCGTGGCGGAAAATGCCAGCATCGATGACCATCGTTTTTTCCTCTACAGCATCGAGCCGCTCGGCTTGTGGGACATGGTGAAATTCGCGCCTTTCCTGCGTGCCGGGCGCTTTGACGAACGACATCCAGTCGCGCTCGAAGAAGGGCGCCGCATTCAGGTCAACACCAACCGCGCCATGACGGTAACGGCCGACGGCGAGATGATGACGCGCACGCCGGCGACATTCGACATGATCGCCGGTGCAGTCACCGTGTTTGTGCCGCCCACTTACTTCGAACACCGCCAGGAGTTATTGCATGTTGCTCAGAGATGAAAGACAAATTGCGTTGAATGAAGTGGAGACGTTGTGCATCGAGAGCGCAGACCGTTACACGCTGGCGGCCTCCAGAACCAGCGACGAGGCGCTCGCCAACCTGTTCGAGCGTCTGGCGGCGCAGCGTGCACAATTGGCGGACGAGCTGGCGCAACATATCCGTGCGCTGGACGACCTGCCGCAGCAACCGGACCCAGACCGTGCAGCCGTCGAACAGGCGCTAACCGGCATCAAGGCCTTCTTCTCGGGCGACGCGCGCAGCACGCTGATCGACGAACGGGCAAGCGCCGATGATGCGCTTGCCATTAAGGTAGGCGCCGCGCTGCAACATGATTTTCAGGCGGAGACACGCTCCTTGCTGGAACGCATTCTGGCGCATGCCGACGCAGCGAAGCGAGAACTGGACGCCGCCAGACAATAGCGGCATCCGATACGCCTTGTCAGGACTTGGCCTGTCGGATACCTCTCACCATCCGCCATAGCGCGTTGACCATCTTGCCGCCGACGTTGTTGCGGCGCCGTGTCGAGCGCACCCACATGCGTGCTTGGCGGATTGCGGCATGGACCGCATGCTGCATTGCAAGTTTTCCGTACAACACCATATGCAGATAGGAACGGTAAATCACGAGGTCATCAAGATCGCGCTGTACGCCGAGCAGGCGCGACTTGTACTCATCCTGGCCCCATAGAAAATGGTATTCGTTGCCGCCACGGGCAATGCATTCGCAGATGGTCAGGTAGCAGCACAGCGTGCCAATACGGTAGTCGTCGTAGGCCGGATCATGGGCGAGCGTTTCAAGAAAATAATTGTCGCCCACACGGTAATTGATGGAGCCTGCACAAATGCGGCCGTCGAGCATGACAACGCCGATCATGCCGCATTCGCTGGCGAGCTGGATGATGCGCTGCGTGGTGTTTTCGTCATTGATCGACTCCTTGCCCTTGCTCGCCATGCGCAAATGATTGAGATCAACGATACGGCGGATCTGGGACTCGTCGATGGCTCCCGGTGTCAGCACGCGGAAGGAAAACGACGGGAAATCGCGCTTGAGCTTGTTCAGGTAGCGATGAATATAACTGCGCGTGGAGCGACCGAGACTGCTCGTATAGCTGTCGGCGCTGCTGGGCAATGTGAGCACCATGTCTTCCAGGCAGTTGAAGCGCTGGTAAGGCATCGGCAATTCCACCATCTGCGGCCGTACGGCGTGGAATGAAATGACATTGACCGTTGGGTAGGTGGCGAAGATGTAGTTGGTAAAGCGGATGACGTCATCCTGGTCGATACGGATGCCTTCGTTGATGACGCGTACGCTGTTGTGGTGGCGACGGAACAGCCAGGCACAGACAACATTTTTGCCCTCGCGCACCACATAGACGCTGGCCTGATCGGCGCCGCCAAAAATGCGATAGTAGGCGAGCGAGGAAAACAGGTTACCGTACAGCCGCTCCAGTGCCGCGCCCACGAAGGGCGGCACATCCTTGTCATAGCACTGGATGGAAACGTTGGACCATGGTGCTATCGACACGGCGATCGGGTTGCTGCTTTTTTTTTCGACTGTTTGTTCTTGTTCACTGCGCATCGGATTCATTCCCTGGATGGATCGGTGGCGTCTGCATGTTGCGGCGGTCTGCATGTGAAAGAAGCGATGCATTTGATGCATTTGCCGAATACAAGCAGGTCGCAAGCTATGCACGACTCAAACGTTTTGATTGCTTGGCGCAGAAGAGTTCAGTGTGGCGCAGCGCCGCGCGCATATCTTTGTGAGAACGCAAACCGTGCAAGAGAAAGCGGAACGGCAGCTATCGTACGCAGGCTACGCTTGCTATCAATACGTGGGAAATCGCTTGCAAAATGGCTGCCAGCCGGATGTTTCCGGCTGCGCACGAAACACCTGCGCATCATGAAGAAAAATCAATGCTCGCCGTCGATGTGCTGCCAGCATTGTGCAAATGCGTCATACGGCTCGGGCCGGCCGAAGTGAAATCCCTGTACTTCGTCACAGCCGTTCTCCATCAGGAAGCGGCATTGTTCTTCTTCTTCCACACCTTCCGCCACCACACGCAAATTAAGAATATGCGCGAGCGAAATTACCGCCTTCACAATGGCCGCGTCGTCCTGGTCGACGGCGATGTCGCTAACGAACGATCGGTCGATTTTCAGGGTATCGACGGGAAAGCGCTTGAGGTAGTTCAAACTTGAATAGCCGGTGCCGAAATCATCAATCGATATCCGCACGCCGAGCTCCTTGAGTTTTTTCAAGGTGACGAGCGACTTGTCGACGTCTCGCATCACTACCGTTTCGGTAATTTCGAGTTCGAGATAGCAGGGCGCAAGTCCGCTGGTGCGCAGCACATTGGCAACGAGGTCGACGATGTCGTCGCGCGCCAGTTGGCGCGGCGAGAGGTTGACCGAAATCGGAATCGGCGGATGGCCCGCGTGCTGCCACGCGACGTTCTGTGCACAGGCAGTACGCAGCACCCATTCACCGATGGCAATGATGAGACCGCTTTCTTCGGCCAACGGGATAAAACAGGCGGGCGATACCAGCCCGCGCGTTGGGCTTTGCCAGCGAATCAAGGCTTCAGCGCCGACCACGCTGCCCGTAGCAAGATTTACCTTGGGTTGGTAATGCAAGATGAACTCCTGGTTGGCAACCGCATGACGCAGGCGGTTAAGCATTTCCAGGCGGTCGGTGGCGTGCAAGTTCATTTCGGCGGCAAAGTATTCGAAGCGGTTGCGGCCGAGTTCTTTTGCCTTGTACATCGCGGAATCCGCATTGCGCAATAGCGTATCGGCATCATGCCCATCGGCAGGGTAGATGCAGATGCCAACGCTGCAAGTCACATGCAGGTCGATGTCATTCACCGCCCATGGTTCAGCGACCACCTCGATGATGCGGCGGATCGTATCGGACACGCTTTCGGCGCTTTTCTGGTTGCTGAGGACGATCACGAATTCATCGCCCCCCTGACGCGCAACGGTATCGGCTGCGCGCATGCAGGATTTGAGACGGCCCCCAATGACCTTTAGTAGTTCGTCACCGATCTGGTGGCCGAGGCTGTCGTTGATGAGCTTGAACTGGTCGAGATCGATGAAAGCGACCGTAGTGATACCGCCTTCGCGCTGCGCATGATGGATGGCCTGTTGCAGTCGATCGGACAACAGGTTGCGGTTGGGCAGACCGGTCAACGCGTCGTGCGTGGCCTGGTGGCGAATCTTTGCTTCGTACACCTTGCGCTCGGTGATGTCGACCACCGTGCCCTCGAAGAACAGGATCTCATTGGCGGCGCCGCGTACCGCGCGTGCATTTTCGGAAATCCAGATCATGGTGCCGTTGCGCTGGCGAACTTGCGATTCGAAATTGAGTACCTGATCATGTTCGCTCATTAACCGCAGGAACTCGCTGCGCCGTTCCGGCGCGATGTACAACTGATGTTCGATGTCGCGCAGGGTGTCGATCATTGCCTGCGGGGAGTCGTAGCCGTACATGCGCGCGAGCGCCGGATTGACTGCCAGATAACCCTTATCGGGTGTGGACTGGAAAATGCCTTCGACCGCGTTTTCAAAAATGCTGCGAAAACGGCGCTCTGCCTCGTGCAAGGCCTGTTCCGATGCGCGGCGCTGCGTGATGTCCTGCACGAAGCCTTCGAGCGCCATGTAGTTGCCTTTGCTATCGCGGATGCCGGTGCCGTGTTCCGTTACCCAGCGCAGCGTGCCGTCGCGATGCACAATCCGGTATTCAAGACTATAGCGCTGGTGGTTTTCGAGCGCCGCATCAATGCGGGCGCGCACCGGCAACCAGTCGTCCGGGTGAACCAGTTCGCGATAGGACATGCCACCATCCATCCAATCATCCACGGCGTAGCCGGTGAGCGCTTCGCAGCCGGCACTAACGAACTCCACCGACCAGCGGTCATCGAGGCGGCAACGGTAGATCAGGCCTTCAAAGTGCGCCAGCATATCGCTGAGCATGCCGATTTCTCCGGCCGGACTTTGCAGCCAGGGAAACATTCCATGGACAACGTGAAGCATTGCAGATCCTTTACGTGCCGTTCGCTTGCGAATCGACCCGCGACGAATCGAATAGCGCCGGCGAACTGTTGCAGACCTTTCCAATTAGCAATAACAATGCCAAGCAGACATCGGCTGCGGCGCACCGCTCCGTCGCTAGGCCGCAGCAAAAAAGGACAAACGAAGATAAGAGTCGGATTGCTCTAATGCACCATTGCAGTGCAAGCGACGTTAGCGGACTTTGGGGAAGAGGAGGCTGGAGCGATCGATGACACGATCGCGCCCGGTATTTTTGGCGACGTACAGAGCATCGTCGGCGTGCTTGAGCCACGCGTGCGCGGACTCGCCTGGATGCAATTCGCTGACGCCGATGCTGATCGTGACACTGCACTCGGGCAGCAACATCGGTGTTGCGACTTCCGCGCGGAGGTCTTCTGCCAGCGTCATGGCGTCGATCTCGCGCGTATCCGGCAACAACAGGAGGAACTCCTCGCCGCCGACACGAAACAGCAAGTCGAGCTTGCGCGCGCGATGGTTGATCATCTTGACCAGCGCCTTCAGCACTTTATCGCCAACAGCGTGGCCGAACCGGTCGTTGATATGCTTGAAGTGATCAATGTCGATCAGCAGCAACGAGGCCGGCGCCCCGCCACGCCGGCTGCGCTCAATGGCGTAATCGAGGCAGGAGTCCATGTGACGGCGATTGAAGGCGCCGGTCAACGGATCGAGGATGGTTTGCTCGATCAGCCGCTGGTACAAATCGTCAATGATGTTGAGCGCAATGTTGATGAGCAGGATGGTCAGCGTCAACGTCACGAAGAACCGTATCGTGACATCCGGTCCGATGTAGTGCAGCACAAGAAAGCTGACCCCCACCAATTGCAAAATGCTGTAGACGTTTGCGCGCAGCCGCGGCATGGCAAAATGAAACAGCAAAACCAGGGGATAGGACCAGAGCGCAGCGTAGAAGCCTTGCGCCTCAAGCGAGACTGCGATGCCGGCGATGGCCGGAACGATCAGCAAGCCGAACGGAATCGGTGGCGGGCGCCGGAAGTGGATCGCCAGGGCATCGATGGAGAGAATCAACACCGCAAACAGCACGCCGCCGGCAATCGCATGGCGTCCGTAATAGACGTTATCGAGGCCGAAGGGAAGAAGGAAGATAACCGCAACAATCGCGAGCGAATACATGACGCGGTGCCGGTATGCGGCCAGCGCATCGTCTCGCTCTTGCCTGCCGATCAGGGCGGGCCATTGTGTTTTTCTCATGCCCGCATCCCGACGTGTCCAGCCCATCGATCTTCTGCAAAGCCGTCATGTTGCATTTCGGCAACCGAGACAGTGTACGGAGAGTGGCCAAGGATGTCCATCACGACGTTAGCGCCGTCCATTTATGTATCAGATAAGACATCACGCGTTCTCTACGCATTTGCGAGCACTGCATTGCCAAAAATTGCTATGCGTAATAAATTGTAGATTGCACGACCTGACGTCCAAAAAAACAAGAAAGTACGCAACGTGAAAGTCCGCACCTATCTGGCCCTGACGGCAACGGCGGTACTCATTCCGGTCGTCATCTTTTCAGCTGCCGCGCTTGACATGCTGCTCGACGCCGAGCGCGAAGCCGCACTGCGCGGCGTTCATGAAACCGCGCGTGCAACCGCACTGATTGTTGACCGCGAACTGACTGGAGCCGAAGCGACACTGCGCACCCTCGGAACCTCCGCTCACCTTGCCAATATGGACCTGTCCAGCTTTTATCAACAGGCGAAAAGCGCGACGGCAAACCGCAACAGTTGGATCGTGCTGTTCGACCGCAGTGGCCAGCAACTGGTCAATACCAGCGTCGCGTTCGGCACGCGCCTGCCGCGCCGCGAGCGTCCCGAACGGGGCATCGATATCATGCAGTCCGGGAATCTTTACATTTCCGACCTGATCATGGGCCCGGTTGCCAGACGGCCGGTGATTTCGGTGGAGGCACCAATAGCGACCGCCAATGGCCAACGCTATGTGATCAGCCAGGCATTTCCGGCAGAGCATTTCAGGCTGGCGTTCGAGCAATCGCGTCTCCCACCCGATTGGGTGATCGGCATTTTCGGGCGCGATGGCATTACCATTGCCCGCAGTCGGGGCGAAAAGGAGTTCATCGGCAAACCAACCGTGCCGGCTTTGCTTGCCGCAGCGCGTCGCTCAAACGAAGGCATGTTGCGCACGCGCAGCCTGGACGGCGTCGATATCTATGGCGTGTACACGCATTCGCCAATGTCAGGATGGCTTGTGGTCATCGGCGTACCGGCCGCCGATATCGAGGCATCGGCGCGCAATGCGGTATTCGTCGCTGGCATCGGGCTGCTGGCTGCCATTGCGTGCGCGGTAGCAGCGGCATTCTTTCTCGGGCGACGGCTGGCGCGTTCGATTGCCGGCGTCGCGCAATCTGCTGCCGCACTCGGTCGTGAAGAACAGCCGCCAGCCGGCGATACGCGCGTGGCGGAGGTCGATAAACTACATGCCGCGTTGGCCGAAGCTGGCCAGATCCTCAAGCAGGAACGCGATTCGCGCGCTGCAGCCGAAGCCGAACGGGCTACACTGTTCGCCAGCGAACAGGAGGCACGACGCCAAGCAGAACTGCAAAACCAGGCCAAGGACGAATTCCTGGCAATGCTCGGCCATGAATTGCGTAACCCGCTCGGCGCCATCGCCAACGCCGTCGCGATCATGGAGTGCGAGGGCATCGAACCCGAGATCGGCAAGCGTGCGCAGGCCGTAATCAGCCGCCAGAGCGCGCACCTCGGCCGCATCGTCGACGACCTGCTGGATGTGAGCCGCCTGATGTCCGGCAAAGTCTTCCTCAACCGGCAGGCCATGGACCTCGCCGAGGCCGTCCGTCATTGCATCTCCGCGCTCACGGACACGCATCGCATCGGCCAGCATAGCGTGCACGTGGATACGCAGCCGGCGTGGATCGACGCCGATCAGACCCGCGTCGAACAGATCATCAGCAACCTGCTGATCAATGCGGTCAAATACACACCGGGTGCCGGCCGCATCGATGTCGACGTGCGCGCCATCGACGGCAAGGCGACGCTGGTAGTGCGCGATAACGGTATCGGTATTCCGGAGCATCTGCTGCGCAACATCTTCGGCGTATTCGTGCAAGCGCCGGCAGAGCTCGATCGCGCGCATGGCGGCCTCGGTATCGGGCTGGCATTGGTACAGCGGCTGGTCGCACTGCATGGCGGCACAGTGACGGCGCAAAGCGAAGGCGCCGGTAAGGGCAGCACTTTTACAGTCCGGCTGCCGCTGGCTGCCGCACCGAGCAATGCAGACAGTTCGTCGGTACTGCGGCAGGCGGGCGACGAGGCTTGCCATGTACTGTTAATCGAAGATAACGCGGACAACCGGCAAACCCTCGCAGCCGTGTTGGGCATCTACGGCCATCGCGTCACCGAGGCTGCCGACGGCAATGAAGGATTGCGCCTGGCCGCATCCGTCAGGCCGGATATCGCGCTGATCGACATCGGGTTGCCCGGCATGAGCGGCTACGACGTGGCACGCCGCCTGCGTGCAGAGCCGGCCACCAGCGCCATCCGTCTGATCGCGATTACTGGCTACGGCCAGGCGGAAGATCGGCAGCGCGCGCTGGACGCGGGCTTCGACGCACATCTGGCCAAGCCGGTCGACCCGGCGCGCCTGCTGGATACGATTAACCACTTGCGGCCATGAGCGGACCGCAACGAGGCCTGAACTCCGTTACACTTATCCCATAAATATGGGAGAAATGGCTGCGAGGCGTGCGGACTACCGCCAACCCATCGTGCCACGCACAGAAATGAATCATCCGTTTTCACTGAAATTGCTGTTGTGCCTTGCCCTATCCACAGCCGTTGCCGAGGCCGCCGATACGCCAAAAATACTGCGACTGGCCAGTCTGGAATGGCTGCCTTACGTCGGCGCGGATCTGGACCAAGAAGGCTGGTCGACGTTCGTGGCCGACACGGCGGCGCGCCAGTTCGGCTACCGTGCCAAGCCGGACTATTTTCCATGGACACGCGCAATGCAGCTAGGTGCGCGCGATCCGCAGTACGCCGGCTATTTCCCCGCTTATTACACGGAAGAAAGGGCGCGTACCTGTCACTTTTCCGCACCGATCGGCAGCAGCACGGTCGGGCTGGTCTATCTCAAGAGCGCCCCACTGCAATGGGCGTCGCTGCAGGACTTGGGGGCACTAAGAATCGGCGTGGTGGCCGGCTTCTCCAACGGTACGGCATTCGACGCCATGGCGCGGGACGGCAAACTCAAGGTTGATGCATCGCCGAACGACATGCTCAACCTGCGCAAGTTGCTGGCGCGGCGGGTCGATACCGTGGTGATCGACAAGCTGGTATTGCGCTACCTGATGGCGGCCGAGCCGAGCATCGCGCGCGAACGCGATCAGTTCGTTTTCCATGACAAGCCGCTGGCGGAACTGCCTTTGCATGTGTGCTTTCAGCGCTCGCTGGAAGGATTGCGCCTGCAGCAGGCATTCAATAGCGCGCTGCAGTCGCTTTCCCTGCGAAAAATGGAAGCCGACTATTTCCACAAACTGGAAAGCAAGAACGCCCCGAATCCGCCCTGAATGCAGCAATTGCCCTTCTGCAAACATCATTAACTGTCGTAGAATGCAAGCGAACATGCTTCGCAGTATCGGCTGCGCCTTGACGGGCCGCCGTGAAGTCAACCTTTCCGACTCGACATCGACATGATCCGCCGGCTCCATTCCGCCGTGAAGCGACCTGTGCAAATAACGCACCAATCCGTGCGCGGGCTATGGGAACTGCAGCACCGCGAGCGCGTGCGCTTATGGTCGGAGATGGGGGAAATGCGCGGCCTGATGCCGCTGCTCATGAAACAACGCAATGGCTATCGCTGGAGCGAATCCGACCGCCGCGATATCCGCCTGCAACTGCGCCGGCTGGCCTCGCTCAGCCCCTACATGGCACTGTTCATCGCACCCGGCGGCTTAATCGCTTTGCCGGTGCTTGCATGGTGGCTGGACCGCCGCCGGCAGCAACGGCTTACGGCGGGGCGCAACGCGGACACCGGCAACTGAGTTTCTTCCTGCCGCCCCAAGCACCTTAGCGCAATTCACGAAGACATCATGCCGGATCCGAGCCCATCCCCCGAACATCCCCGCCCTCACGCCGTGCTGCAAGAGCGCATCGATCGCCTGACGCGGTGCGCGCAGCGCCTGTGCCGCACCCCGCTCGCGTTCATTGTCATCGATCACGAGCACTGCCGGCTCCAGTCGTACCAAGGCATGGATAGAGCCGAGTTGCCACTGTGGATCCCGTTTTGCGCGCTGGCGCAGGGGCAGGCGACGCCCGTCGTGCTTGACGATGCTGCCGCGAGAGCGCGGCTTGCCGGCAATCCGCTGCTGGACGGCGCGGCGCCGGTGCGATTCTTCGCCGGCTGCGCGCTGCACGATGCAAATGGCGTGCGGATCGGCACATTGGCGATTGCCGACCGCGAGGCGCGCACCCTTGTCAGCGCCGACATCGATGCGCTGAGCGATCTGGTTGCATGGGCCGAGTCCGAACTGCGTAACGACGCCTTGCAACAGATGCTGGTCATGGCCACGGAAAACGAATCGCGTTTGCACGCAGTGATCGACAATGTTGCCGACGGCATCATCACGCTCGATGAATTCGGCCTGATTGCCAGCCTCAACCCAGCCGCGGTACGCATCTTTGGCTATCAGCCGGAAGAAGTCATCGGCCACAACATCAAGATCCTGATGCCATCCGCTTACCATCAGGCGCACGACGGTCATCTGCGCGACTTCCGCGACACCGGCCGCACGCGCGTAATCGGCGTCGATCGCGAAGTGACCGGACGGCGCAAGGATGGTTCGATATTCCTGATGGAACTCACGGTCAACGAGATGCGACTCAAGGACCGGCGCGGCTTTACCGGCATCCTCCGCGATGTCACTGCGCGCCGCGAAGGTGAGCGCCGCATCCGCGAAAGCAGCACACTGCTGCAGGCGGTGATGGGCAGCACCTCATCTTTCGTCTTCGTACGCGACCTCGACGGCCGCTTTCTGTTTGCCAACAAGGAATACGAAAGAATATTCGGCTTCGCGCCGGGGCAGGTCGTGGGCCGCAGCATCGAGGAAATGTTTTCGCCGGAGCTTGCGGCATACAACCGCATGATGGACCGTGCGGTACTGCAAGGCGCGAGTGATGCGCGAATAGAAGACGAGTTGCGTTTGAACGACGGCGAGCAGACTTTCCTGGTGGTGCGTTCGCCTCTTATCAATGAAAAAGGTAACGTATATGGCGCCTGTGGCGTCGGCACCGACATCACGCTGCGCAAGAAGGCAGAGGAAGCCATGCAGGCGCTTAACCGGCAACTGGCCGAAACCACCGGCCTGCAGCAGGCGATTCTCAACAGCGCCAACTTTTCCATCCTCGCCACGGATGTGCAGGGCACGATCCGGCTATTCAACATCGGCGCGCAGCGCATGCTCGGCTATGCGGCGGAAGAAGTCATCGGACGCTGCACGCCGCAGGTGCTGCATGATCACAACGAACTCTCTGCGCGAGCACAAGTGCTCGGCATCGCGCTCGGCCGCAAGATCAAGCCAGGCTTTGACGTGCTGGTGGCACGTGCGCGCAATGGCAACGCGGACGAGCAGGAATGGACCTATGTGCGCAAGGAAGGCAGCCGCTTGCCCGTCATGCTGTCCGTCACGGCGGTGCGCAACGAACAGCGCGAGGTCACTGGTTTTCTCTGCATCGCGTACGACCTGACTGAGCGCAAGAACTCGGAACAGATCAAGAATGAGTTCATTTCAACCGTATCCCATGAACTGCGCACACCATTGACGTCGATCCGCGGCTCGCTCGGTTTGCTGACTGGCGGTGTCGGCGGCGAGATCCCGGAACGCGCCAAGGCGCTGCTGACAATCGCCAACAACAATTGCGAACGCCTGGTGCGCCTGATCAACGATATTCTCGATATCGAAAAGATCGAATCCGGCCATATGCGTTTCGAATTGACCACGCAACGCCTGTTGCCGCTTGTCGAACATGCGCTGGATTCGACGCAGGATTATGCGGCGCAATTCAATGTGCGTTTTGAATTGCAGAAGGATGCGCCGGATGCCTGGGTGGCCGTCGATGGTGATCGCCTGGTGCAGGTGGTGGTCAACCTGCTGTCCAACGCGGCGAAGTTTTCGCCGCCGGGCAGCAGCGTGCAGGTGAAACTGGAGACGACACCGGGCAGCGTGCGCTTATCAGTGATCGATCACGGCGACGGTATCGAGGATGCCTTCCGCGATCGCATCTTCCAGAAGTTCGCGCAGGCCGATTCTTCCGACACGCGGCAAAAGGGCGGCACCGGACTCGGACTAAGCATTTCGCGCGCGATCGTCGAACGCCACCACGGCCGCATCGATTTCAACAGCACCGTGGGAGCAGGCAGCGAGTTCTATGTCGAACTGCCCTTGGTCAGCGGCGCGGCGGGGGCGACGCACCAGCGCGGCCGTGTGCTGATCTGCGAAGACGATCCTGATATTGCACGGCTGCTCGGACTCATGCTAGCGCAGGCCGGCCTGACAAGCGAAATTGCTTACGATGCCGAGCAGGCGCGCCGGCTGCTGGCGACCGGCCGCTATGAGGCAATGACGCTCGACCTGGCGCTGCCGCGCGAGGACGGCCTGTCACTACTGCGCTGGATGCGCACGCAGGACAGCCTGCGCAGCCTGCCGGTAATCGTGGTGTCGGCGCGCGCCGAAGAAGGCCGACGCACGCTGACCGGTGGCGCGATCGGCATTGCCGATTGGATTTCCAAACCCATTGATGAAGTACGCCTGCTGACATCCCTGCAGGATGCGCTGCGCGGCTGCAAGGATGACGTGCCGCGCGTGCTGCATGTGGAGGATGACCATGACCTGATGGAAGTGGTCGCTACTTTGCTGCAACCGAGCTTCGCGCTGACGCATTCGCCGACACTGGCCGACGCGCGGCGCCGGCTCGCATCGGAGCCGTTCAGCCTGATCCTGCTCGACCTGATTCTGCCGGATGGCCACGGCACTGATTTGCTTGCATCGCTGCCGGCACTCAATGCGGCCACGCCGGTGGTGGTGTTTTCTGTCGAGGAAGCCGACCAGCCGATGATCAACACAGTGCAGGCGGCGCTGGTAAAGTCGCGTACAACTAACGACCAATTGCTCGCCATCCTGCATGAACTGATTGAGCAGACCGGCATGACGATACCAAAGGACAGGCAATGAAACGGGCAGGACTGGTACACATCTTGTATGTCGAAGACGATCCGGACATTCGCACCGTAGCGCAGATCGCGCTGGAAGCCGTCGGCGGCTATACGTTGCGTTTGTGCAGCTCGGGACGCGAAGCGCTGGATGCCGTCATGGCAGGGTATCGTCCTGACCTGATCCTGCTGGATGTAATGATGCCAGCCATGGACGGCCCGACGACGCTGGAGCGCTTGCGCAAGCTGGCCGTAACGGCGCGCACGCCGGTAATTTTCATGACAGCCAAGGTGCAGACGGCGGAAGTCGCGCATTATGTATCGCTCGGCGCAATCGGCGTGGTTGCCAAACCGTTTGATCCGATGCTGCTCGCGCAACAGGTGTGCAGCTTGTGGGAGCAGAATGATGCATGAGCAAACACGTACTGAACAAGACATCGACGATACGCTGCGCAGCATTCATGAAGCCTATGTTGCAGGGTTGCCGGCACGCTTGCAGGATATCGACGACTGCCTGCAGCGCTGCATGGCTGCGCCGCATGATCGGGCGCATTGCGACGCGTTGGTGCTGCGATTGCACTCGCTTGCCGGTTCGGCCGGCACCTTCGGTTTTTCAGAAATGGGTCTGCGCGCGACAGAACTCGAATTGCTGCTGAACGCCTATGTGAAACAGCCAGTGCACGATGCTCAGGCATTGGCACCGATCGCGGATGGCGTCGAGCGATTCCTGCGCTGGGCGACGCCGGCCGCTGTCCCGGCAAAGCAAGCGGCTGTAGCGCATGCTGCGACAAACACCGGCGCGGCAGACGGTGCGCCTGAACGACTGATCTATCTGGTGCATGACAATGCGCTGGTGGCACGCGACATTGCCGGGCAATTGCAGTATTTCGGCTATGAAGTGCTCATCATCAGTGAGCTGGCGCGGCTGCAGGAACATATCGACATGCGCGTGCCGGCGGCGGTGGTAATGGACCTCGGCTTTCCGGCCGGCATACTGGCAGGCGCGACCGAAGTGGCGCGCATCAAGCGGGTCAACCAGCATCGTTTTGCAGTGATCTTCATTTCCACTCGCAGCAACTTCGAGGCACGCCTTGCAACGGTGCGCGCCGGCGCGGATGGTTATTTCTCCAAGCCCCTGGACATGGTGGCGCTGATCGACCGGCTCGATGCGCTGGTGGTGCATGAGGAAGTGCGTCCGTACCGCATCCTGGTGATTGACGACGATGCCGAGACCGCCTGTCACTACGAAGCGGTGTTGCAGGGCGCCGGCATGGAAGTGAAGTCCCTGAAGAAGATGACCGACCTGTTGCAGGTCCTTGGCGAATACCGGCCCGAGCTGATTCTGATGGATGTCTATATGCCGGGCTGCAACGGCATCGATCTGGCACGTTTGATCCGGCAGGACAACATGTATCTCGACGTGCCTATCGTGTTCCTGTCGAGCGAATCTGATTTTGAAACGCAGCTCAATGCCATTGAATCTGGCGGCGACGAGTTCCTCAATAAGCCAATCCAGCCGGCACACCTGATCTCGGCATTATCAAGCCGCGTCAAACGCTATCGCGCGCTGCGCGGGTTAATCATGCGCGATAGCCTGACCGGTCTGTTCAATCATTCGGCGATCAAGGAACACTTGATGCGCGAAATCGCCCGCGCGCGGCGCAGTGCATCTCCGCTGGCGCTGGCGATGGTCGATATCGACCTGTTCAAGAGCATCAACGACAGCTACGGCCATCCGGTCGGCGACCAGGTAATCCGCGCACTATCGCGGCTGCTGCAACAGCGGCTGCGGCGCGGCGACATCATCGGCCGCTACGGCGGCGAAGAGTTTGCAATCATCATGCCGGGCACACCGGCGGCAGCGGCGGCGAAGGTGCTGGACCAGATCCGCGAATCGTTTTCAAAGATTCGCCACTACGCGGAAACGCGGGACTTTACTGCGACCTATTCTGCCGGCGTGGCCGAAATGACACCAGACAGCGATACCGAGACCCTGTTTCGTATCGCGGATCTGGCGCTGTACCGCGCCAAGCACGATGGGCGTAACTGCATTCGCGGCACGGACAGTGAAAATTGATTTGGATCAATGATTTATTTTCTTCGCTGAATGACGATCATTGTGCGTCGCCACAAGCGACGGGCGCTGCCCGCAAATATTTCCGGGTGGAAAATAAAAACAATGAACCGTTGTTGCCATGGATACGACAATCAGTACCCTTCCCACTGCAGCGCCCCCTTTTTCACGCCGCATCCTGCTCGTTGACGATGATGGCATCACCCTCGATCTGCTGTCGCACATCTTTCATCATGCCGGCTACGCAACGGTCAAGACCGGTTCCGGCGAAGCGGCACTGAGTTCGATCGCCGAGAAGGAACCCGACCTTGCACTGCTGGATGTGTGCATGCCGGGGATGTCGGGCCTCGATCTGGCCAAGCATTTGCAAACCTCGACCAGCGTGCCCTTTATGTTCTTGACGAGCAACAAGGACATCAAGCTGGTGCGCCAGGCAACCGAATACGGTGCGCTCGGTTATCTGGTCAAGCCTTTCGAGCATGCGCAAATTGTGCCAGCGGTGGAAGCTGCGCTCGCTCGCGCCGACGAAATACGTCAGTTGCGCCGCACCGAAACCAACCTGACGGCGGCGCTCGCCGCAGGGCGCGAAACCAGCATGGCGGTCGGCTTGCTGATGGCGAAATTTCAGACGGACCGCAATACCGCGTTTGAAGTGTTGCGTGACTATGCGCGGACCAATCGTTCCAAGCTCAATGAAGTGGCACAGGAATTATTGATGGCGGAAGAAAAATTAAGCGCGTTCAAGACGCTGATTACCAACGCGCGAATCAAGCAGTGAAAAGCAGTGCAAATCGTTTCGTGAAACCTGTCAGGAACCGAACGCTGAAAAACAACAAGATCCCTATGCCCGAATCCGCCTGATCAAATTACAAGACGGCCGAAAACCTCCATCCGTTTCCGCCGTCGTCAGATTATCCGCCGCCTTCTCCCCGCGGCCACAATCAAAGATCGGCCCTGCCCCTGCCGATGCTCGAACGGGAACGTCGCCGTTCCTCACCATGACCGACTAATCAAATGCGCGCAGTCACGGCCTACCGTGCTGCCATGGAGAATTTTTATGCGTAACAACCAGCCGGTAACAGGCATGGAGCGCCTGCTGCGAGAAGACCAGTCCATCATTTCACGCACTGACCTCAAAGGCCAGATCACTTATGTGAACCAGGAATTCATCGACGTCAGCGGCTTCAGCGAAGAAGAACTGATGGGCGCGCCGCACAACGTGGTACGTCATCCGGACATGCCGGAAGAGGCATTCAAAGACTTGTGGGATACGCTGCAAAGCGGTCGTTCCTGGACCGGCATCGTCAAGAACCGCTGTCACAACGGCGACCACTACTGGGTATTGGCGAACGCCACACCAATCTGCGAAGACGGTGTCGTCACCGGCTACACCTCGGTACGTACTCGGCCTTCCCGCGAGCAAGTCGCGGCAGCGGACGCAATTTATACGCGCTTCAAACAGGGCAATGCAGCCGGTTGGCGTATTCAGGATGGCAAGGCGGTAAGGACTGGCTTGCTCGGCAAGCTGGCCTCGCTCAGGGAAATTAACATCAAGCGACGCCTGTACGCATCGATCGGCATGCTATGCGTTCTGCTGGCCGGTGTTGGCGCGTTGGGCGTATACGGTATCGGCACCGCCGAAAATCACTTGCGCGAGAGTTACATCCAGCACACTGTGCCAATGGCCCAACTGGAAACCGTACAGCGCGAAATGAATCGCAGCCGGCTCACCGTTGCTGAAGTGATTGCCACGTCCGATGCCGCGCTGGCAAAGAAAGCAGCGAGCGATATCGAGAGTGCCATCACCAGCATCGGCAAGGCATGGACTGCATACCTGAGCGCCGGACACACCGAAGAAGAGAGCGCAATCGTACGCAAGCTGACATCGGCACGCGGCAACTACATTGAACGCGGGCTGCAGCCATCGATCACGGCGCTGCGTAGCGGCGACATGGAACAGGTACGACGCCTGGAGGCTGAAGTCATGATGCCCGGTTTTGCGCCGATCAGGGCCGATATGGAGGCGCTGATGCAGCACGAGCTCGATGAAGCCACCCGCGTAACGCAAAAATTGCAGGCGGATTTCTCGATGATGCACAGAGTTGTGCTGGTGCTGGTTGCGCTCGGTGTCGCCATCGCCGCAGTAATGGGATGGCTGCTGGCGCGCGCAATCGCCCAACCGCTTGACCACGCGGTCAACGTTGCCAAGCAGATTGCCGCCGGCAATCTGACCGCCAGCATCCACAACGGCGGAAGCGATGAAACGGGCCAGTTGCTGCACGCGCTGAACGTGATGAAGACAAGCCTTGCCAGCATCATCGACGGCGTACGCAACAATGCCGAGTCGATCAGCACCGCTTCCGGCGAAATCGCCGCAGGCAATGCCGACTTGTCGCAGCGTACCGAGGTACAGGCCTTCTCACTGGAAAAAACGGCCTCGAGCATGGAACGGCTGAGCGCCACGGTGCGTCAGAATGCCGCGCACTCTGAACAGGCGCGCCAACGGGTGCACGACACCCGCGATATCGCGATACAGGGCGGCGCAGCGATGGATCAGGTCGTCGACACGATGGGCCGGATCGCCGACGGTTCGCGCAGGATTACCGACATCATCGGCGTGATCGACGGCATCGCCTTCCAGACCAACATCCTGGCACTCAATGCCGCAGTCGAGGCCGCGCGCGCAGGCGAACAGGGCCGCGGCTTCGCCGTGGTGGCGGCGGAAGTGCGCAACCTGGCACAACGCAGCGCATCGGCCGCGAAGGAAATCAAGTCGCTCATCAACGATTCGGTGGCGCAGGTAGAAGGCGGCGCGAACCAGGTCGGGCACGCACGCGCCAAGATGGAAGAAATCGTCAATGCGGTGCGTGAAGTGACCGACATCATGACCGGCATTGCCACCGCCTCGGCCGAGCAGAGTGCCGGCATTGATGAGGTGCGTGAAGCGGTGATGCAGATGGACGGTGTCACGCAGCAGAATGCGGCACTGGTGGAGCAAGCCGCAGCGGCTGCCGAATCCCTGCAATCGCAAGGACACATGCTGGTGCAAGGCATGGGTGTATTCCGGCTGCCGCAGTCAGCGCCGCAGCTTGCGCTTGTCAACGCCGCCAAATCAAGAACCACTACACCGCGCCAGAAACAAACGCTACTGACCGGCACCTGATGCGTGCATCTGATGCGGTACATGGTGCAATACCGGCTCAGGTTTTTTTCGTACGGCTTTGCGGCAAATCGAAGTAATAGGTCATTCGACGGCGCGGCGCGAGATATTCGAGCGCGTCGCGCGGCAATTGCGCCGGTTTGAGGCTTTCGGCGATGTTGAGTTCCGGTTCTTGTTCCAGGTCGAGGATGACGGCTTCGCTGCTCGGCACGGCAGGATCGTGGATCAGTACGCTGGAACGCAGCGGCTTGCTGGAATTGACAGCAACCACCAAGCCCAGCGTGCCGTCCGACAGCTTGACTACGGTACCAGGCGGATAGACGCCAAGGCTGCGAATGAAGGCGCCGAGCGCTTCGGCATCGAGTTGTTTGCGCTGGAGCGCGAACATGTGCGCCAGTGCGCTGTAAGGCGTCAGCGAATCAGCGGGATTAGGGCGGTTGCACACGTTGTCATAGGTATTGACGACGGTCACGATGCGCGCCAGTCGCGAAATCTTGTCACCCGTCAGCTTCATCGGATAACCGGTGCCGTCCGCGTGTTCATGATGCTGGGTCACGACCTCGATCGCCTGCTTCGACAATCCAAGCTTGCGCGCGATCGACTCGCCATAGGCGCAGTGCTGCTCCAGCAAATGCTGTTCGGCGCGTGTCAGCGTACCGCCCTTAAGCGTTACCTTTCCCGGAATATCGAGCTTGCCGACATCATGAAACAGCGACCCGAAGCCAAGTTCTCTGACCGCTTCCTTTTCCAGGCCGAGCTGCTTGGCCAGCATCATCGCCAGCACCGAGACGTTGAGCGAATGGAAGTACATGTCTTCGCCGCCGTACTTGTCCTTCATCAGATGGATCGCGACATCGCGGTCGGTCAGGATGGAATCCACCATCTGGTCGACCAGCTCTCCCGCGCGCTGATAAGCCTCCTGCGGGCGGGAGAAAATATTGTTGTTAATGTTCTTCAACGTTCCAGCAGTCTTCATGAACTGGCGCTCACATTCGACCACGGCTGCGCGTTGCTCGTTGATGCGCTTGAGGCGTTCGCGCTTGGCTTTTGTCAATTCGCTTTCCGGGGGCGCGAGGTCGGTCGACGCCACCTCGGCCTGTGCGCCGGATTGCGCATCGGCCGGACTCAGAGGTTCGGGCACGCTGTCGCTGCGCGACGGATCGATGCGAACGCGTTTGAGTCCGAGCTGGCGGATTTTGATCAGTTGCGCTTCGCTGCTGATCTTGAAGCTGTTGCGTGGAAAATCGTGTTCAAGCCAGCTCAGGTCGAGGATGACAAACATCCCGACGCGCAGTTGCTGGATGATGATTTGCTGGGACTTTGACGTGCCGTCCATGGGAATCGGACCAAAGGAGGTGACTGGTCATTTTAGCAGCAGGCAAGTGTAATACCGCGGCGTTTTAGGCAATATTTTCGCCCTGCAAATCAAGCAGGTCTTCCATTGGTCGTGATGCTCCCCGTCGGAATGTCGTCCCGGGGCGCGAAATCCTGACCGTGGAAGCCGGCTTCCGCGCAAAAATGCAAACTCGACTAGTATTGAGGGGTAACGGCACGCCAGATGCCGCCTATTTGTGTACCTTCCATCCGACGATTCGCATGACAACCACACCCACGCTGGACCAGGTCCTTGAGCAGGATTTCGGCACTGTTCCGCAATTGATTCATGTGCGCGCGCAAGCCGCGCCGCAACACCCTGCGTTAATTCAGGACGGCGTGACCGTCACTTACACGCAACTCGATGCACTGATGGATCGCGTCGCCGCGGCACTGCAACGCGACGGTATCAAGCCAGGCGAGACCATCGCGATCTGCGCGGCCACCTCCATTGCGTACGCGGTCGTCTTCCTTGGTAGCCTGCGCGCCGGAGTGGCGGTCGCGCCGCTGGCGCCCTCATCGTCGCCGGAGAGCCTGGTATCGATGGCAAGCGATGCCGATGCACGGCTGCTGTTCCTTGATGCCGCCGTGGCGCAGGCGCTCGAGCCGGTCCGGGCGTCGCTGCGCGCCGGACTGATTTCCCTTGATGAGGGCACAGCAGGAAAGTCATTCTCCACATGGCTTACCGCGCCCGAAATGACGCCGGAAGCAGTCGACATCCAACCCGACTGGCCGTTCAACATCATCTATTCTTCCGGCACCACCGGCGCGCCCAAGGGTATCGTACAGGCGCATTCGATGCGCTGGACGCATGTGCAGCGTGCGCGCATCAATGGCTACGATAGCGGCACGGTGTCACTGATCTCAACGCCGCTGTACTCCAACACCACGCTGGTCTGTTTTTTCCCGACCCTGGGGGTGGGCGGCACGGTCGTCATGATGGCAAAATTCGACGCAGGCCAATACTTGGCACTGGCGCAGAAACACCGCGTCACGCATACCATGCTGGTGCCGGTGCAGTATCAGCGCATCATGGCGCGCGAGGATTTCGCGCGCTACGACTTGTCTTCTTTCCAGATGAAGTTCTGCACCAGTGCGCCGTTTTCGGCCGCGCTGAAAGCCGACATCGTCAAGCGTTGGCCGGGCGGCCTGATCGAGTACTACGGCATGACCGAAGGCGGCGGCACCTGCATACTGGCCGCGCATGAACATCCGGACAAGCTGCATACCGTCGGCCAACCGGCGCCGGGACACGATATCCGTCTGATTGACGACGAAGGCCGCGAAGTGGCACCGGGCCAGCTCGGCGAAGTGGTCGGCCATTCGCCGGCGATGATGGCCGGTTATCACAAGCAGCCGCAGAAAACCGCCGAAGCGGAATGGCATGATCCGAGCGGCAAGCGCTTCATCCGCACCGGCGACATCGGTCGCTTCGACGATGACGGTTTCCTGACGCTGATGGACCGGAAGAAGGACATGATTATTTCCGGCGGTTTCAACGTTTACCCAAGCGACCTCGAAGCAGTGTTGCAGCAGCACCCGGGCGTCGCCGAAGTCGCAGTGGTCGGTGTGCCGTCCGAACGCTGGGGCGAGACGCCAGTGGCTTTTGTGGTGCCGCAGCAGGGCGCGTCCTTGCAGGCGCAGGAAGTGCTCGACTGGGCAAATGCCCGCCTCGGCAAGACGCAGCGGCTGGCATCGGTGCAGGTCACTGCGCTGTTGCCGCGCAGCGCCATCGGCAAGGTGCTCAAGCGTGAACTGCGCGACAGCCTGAACACGCCATCGAATTCACTTTAAATCCCTAATTGCGCCACACAACCATGCTCGACGACACTCTCTACAACACACAAGAAATTCTCAATCTGCTCAAGCTGGAGCAGACCGGCGATGACCGCTATCGCGGCCAGAGTCATTTCATGGGCAGTCCGAATGTATTCGGCGGTCAGGTACTCGGCCAGTCGCTGTATGCGGCGGCCGTTACGGTGCCGGAGCGACGCGTGCATTCTCTGCATTCGATGTTTATCCTGCCGGGCAATCACCGCTTGCCGATTGATTACGAGGTCGAGCGCGTACGCGACGGCGGCACCTTCAGCACGCGGCGCGTGGTCGCGTACCAGGAAGGGCGGCGCATCTTCGTGATGTCGGCATCGTTCCAAACCGAAGAACAGGGCCTGGAACATCAGCGACCGATGCCGGACAGTCCGGATCCGGAAACACTGGATTCGAGCGTGGTGGAACTCAAAAAGCTTGGCGCCAGCGGCAAGCGTCCATTCATGCCGGTGCCGGTCGAGTTCCGCGCAGATCATTCGGGCGGCCTGTTCAGCGGCCACAGCGGCAAGCCGAACAAGCAGGTCTGGACGCGCGCGCCGATGGCGCTGCCGGATGACACCCTCACGCATGAGGCGCTGTTCGCCTATGTTTCCGACTACGGCCTGCTGTGGACAGCACTGCAACCGCATAATATTTTCATGGGCGATCCGCGCCTGCAGATCGCCAGCCTCGACCACACCATCTGGTTCCACCGGCCGTTCCGCATGGACGAATGGCTGCTGTTCGCGATGGACAGCCCCAATGCCTCTGGCGGCCGCGGCCTGTGTTTTGCGCATGTGTACAACCAGAAGGGTGAGCTCGTCGCCACGCTGGCACAGGAAGGCCTGATCCGCCTGCGCGAAAAAAAGGGATGATTGCCGTAAGAGCTGGTGCGCGTTTCATGCGTATTCGGCATTGGCAATTCGCGCAGGGCCCGCTCAGAATCGAGCGCTTTGGATCACGTCAGGAATAAAAATGGATTTTGTGTTATCGCCCGAAGTACTTGCAATGCTGTTTGCTGCCGCCACCATCGCCGGCTTTGTCGATGCCATCGCCGGGGGCGGTGGTTTGATCACCATCCCCGTGTTATTGCTAGCGCAAGTTCCACCACTGCAAGCACTTGCCACCAACAAGCTGCAAGCCAGTTCCGGGTCGCTCACTGCCTCCCTGATGGTGATCCGGCGGGGCCTGGTGCACATTGCCGATGTTCGCGCGCTGTTTATCGCCTCACTGATCGGCTCGACCGCCGGCGCCGTCGCCGTGCAATTCATGCAGACTAAAACGCTCGATATCCTGATCCCTATCGTATTGTTCAGCATCGCGACCTATTTCCTGTTCGCCCCCGGCGCTGGCGTCATCGAAAAAAAACCTCGTCTCAACCGTAGCGCCTACCAGGGCGGCGTCGTTCCCGCGATCGGTTTTTACGACGGCATGTTCGGTCCTGGCACCGGCTCTTTCTTCTCGATGGCCGGCGTGGCACTGCGCGGACAGAACTTGATCACCGCAACCGCAAATGCCAAGGTGCTCAACTTCGCCAGCAATATTGCATCACTGGCAGTATTCATCGCCGGTGGCAAGGTCGTGTGGACAGCCGGTGCCGCGATGATCGTCGGCCAAGTGATCGGTGCGTGGGGTGGCTCACATGCAATGGTGCGTGGCGGAACGAAATTAATCAGGCCGATGATCGTGACGGTGTGCGTGGTGATGCTGGGAAGGTACTTGTGGCAGAAGGGCCTGGTTGGGTTTTAGGATGACGTGACAAGCGCAGGGGCAGGTGCGCCCGCCCTACCAAAACGCCGACAGACGGTCGCGACGGCAAAATTGGATGGTGACACCGTGTTCGCCATGCGGCTTTGGCACGCATTCTTTCGGGAACGCTGACGGAACGACCCGCTGCAGCGGCCGTCTGTAAGCTATTTTTTTGGGCCAGACAAGAAAGGGACTGCCTCCCTCCGTGGATCTCCACGAAAAAACCGCCGGCCCGAATCTCCGGAGAGAAATTGCCAGCCCAGCATGGAGTTCAACGGGCGCGCCCCATTTACACGGGAATGACAAAGGTGAAATACAGTCAAACAATCGTCATACCATAACGTGTGCAACGTAACCGACCGCAACGCCATGAAACAACTAAAAAATACTCCGATCTCCATTCTGGATCTCTCCCCAATCCAGCAAAACGGCACCCCTGCGGACGCCTTCCACCGCACCTTGGACCTGGCCCAGCACGCCGAGCAATGGGGCTATAACCGTTACTGGCTGGCAGAACATCACGGCATGCCCGCCATTGCCAGCGCCGCGACTGCCGTCGTCATCGGCTACGTCGCCGCCGGCACGAAAACCATCCGCGTCGGCTCTGGCGGCATCATGCTGCCCAATCATGCGCCACTGGTAATCGCCGAACAATTCGGCACACTTGAATCAATTTACCCCGGACGCATCGATCTTGGCATCGGTCGCGCGCCGGGCTCTAGCCAGCTGACGGCACGCGCCCTGCGCCGCACGCTGCACCAGGAAGGCGAAACCTTCCCCGAGCAATTGGCGGAATTGCGCGCCTACCTGAAACCGCGCAACACCACGGCGCGCGTGCGCGCGATTCCTGGTGAAGGACTCGACATCCCGATCTGGCTGCTCGGCTCCAGCGATTTCAGCGCGCAACTGGCCGGCCACCTCGGTTTGCCATTCGCCTTCGCGGGCCAGTTCGCACCGGCCTACATGCAGGCGGCGCTGACGCTTTACCGGCAATGCTTCCAGCCATCCGAGACGCTTGCCAAGCCTTATGCAATGGTTGGCGTCAACGTATTTGCCGCCGACAGCGAGCGCGAGGCGCAACGACTGTCGACATCGCACAAGCAAATGCATGTCAACCTGGTGCGCGGCACGCCCGGACAGATGCCTCCACCGGTGGAAAGCATGGACGGACTGTGGTCGCCAATGGAACAGGCATCGGTGCAGGAATCGCTGCGCGCGTCCATCATTGGCGACCCCGGCATGGTGAAGCAGCAACTGCAATCCTTCATCGACGAAACGCAGGCGGACGAGCTGATCATCAATTCCATGATGTACGATCATGCCGCGCGCTTGCGTTCGTATGAAATTGTCGCGCAGGCAAGGGACTGACACGAGGGCCGCGATGTACATGGTGTACTGGACACAAGTCGACGAAGGCTCCGCGACCGCACACGGACGCGAGTTCGAGTCCAGCGACATGAGCGGTGCGATGCAATTCATGGAAGCGCTGCGCACGCGGCAACGCCATGGAGAAGGCGTCTGTTTCATTACCATGTCGTCAGAAAATCCGCACTCGGTCGGGCATCCCGGGGTCGCCGACCCCGGTCCGGATTACAACTGGAAGAAGCGGCGGCGTTAAGGCCGCTTGTTTCTTCCGCCAATACCCGCGCAAGTCAGTCGGGTTCTCTGCTGCAATCTGTGACACACTTGCAAGGCTGCGCCGGGCAGGTTTTCGCACGTCCGTAGGCTCTGTCGCAATACTTTTTCAGGATTTTTGACGTGGAAGCACACCAGTCCCTCCCTTTTCTGCGAGAAACGCTGTTGTTTCTCGCGCTTACCGGCATTCTGATTCCGCTGCTGCAGCGCTGGCGCGTGAATCAGGTGCTCGGTTTTCTCGCGACCGGCGCATTGATCGGTCCGTTCGGGCTCGGGATGCTGGAAAAAAGCTTTCCATGGCTGGGACACTTCACTTTCCGGCACGGCGAGGGCGTCGTCGCGCTGGCCGATCTCGGCGTATTGTTCCTGATGTTCATGATCGGCTTGGAACTGTCGGCAGAGCGCCTGTGGTCTTTGCGCAACTGGGTGTTCGGCGCGGGAACGGCGCAGGTTTTCGTCAGCGCCGCCATCATCGGCGGCATCGCATACGCCTTCGGCAATAGCCTCGAAGCGGCGGCCATTCTCGGCGCAGTGCTCTCGTTGTCGTCGACAGCAGTGGTAATGCAGCTGATGACGGAGCGCCGCACGCTCGGGACGCCGCTCGGCCAGGCAGGCTTTTCCATTCTGATGCTGCAAGACCTGGCAGTGGTACCGCTGCTGATCCTGCTCGGCGTGCTGGCCGGCGGCAGCAACGAATCCATGGTGACGCTGTTTGGCTTGGCGCTGGCAAAATCGGTTGCCGCTATCGTGCTGATCTACCTGCTCGGGCGGCGCGTGATCCGTCCGCTGTTTCATTCCTTTGCGCAGCAACGCCAGCCCGATGTCTTCATGGCGCTTACGCTCTTGGCCGTGCTCAGCATTGCCGGCCTGACCAACATGGCGGGGCTGTCGATGGCGCTGGGCGCCTTCCTGGCCGGCCTGCTGCTGGCCGAAACCGAATTCAAGCATGAGGTCGAAGTCAACATCGAGCCGTTCAAGGGCTTGCTGATGGGACTGTTTTTCATGTCGGTAGGCATGTCGATCGATGTGCGCGAGGTCGTGAAAACGCCGCTCTGGCTGCCGTTGTCGGTAATCGGCCTGTTTACGATCAAGACACTGGTGACAAGCGTGGTTTTCCGCATTGGTGGTTTCAACTGGGGCCGTGCGGTGGAAGCAGGCGCGCTGCTTGGGCAGGGCGGCGAATTCACCTTTATCGTGGTCGGTTATGCGCTGACTGCCAAACTGATGCCACAGGATATCGGTCAGTTCATCATGCTGGTGGTCACGTTGAGTCTCTTTGCGACGCCACTGGTCGCCAAGGCCGGCCGCGCGTTCGGCGACTGGTGGGAACGCCGCCATCCGGAACACCCAGGCAACATCGACAATGCCGTGGTGGAGCCGGCTGCCGGGCGTGTCATCATCGCCGGCTTCGGCCGCGTCGGACAATTGGTGGCGCAAATGGTGTCCGCACAGAATGCGCCGTATGTCGCGTTCGAGACGAATCCGCGCGTGGTCGGCAAGCTGCATTCCATGGGCTTGCCGGTATACTTTGGCGATGCGGCGCGCGTGGAACTGTTGCGCAAGGTGCATGCAGAACAGGCCGTAGCCATCGTTCTGACGATGGACCATCCAGCCTCGGCGCTGCACGCAGTCAAGGCAATCCGGCGCGAATATCCGCATGTGCAATTGCTGGCGCGCTCGCGCGACGAAAAGCATGCGCTGGCGCTCAAGCAGGCAGGCGCCAGCTATGTGATTCCCGAAACGTTGGAAACCGGCCTGCAGCTGTCGGCTTTTGTGCTGCAGGCGCTTGGCGTGTCAGAGGGTGCGGCAGCGCATACAATTCAGATTGAACGCGACCGACGCATCGCCGAATTGCACGGATAGCCGCAGTAGCGCAAACCATTTCACGATAACAATCAACAATCGCCGCGCAGGCGAACATGAAAGGAGTCACCATGAAGATAGTCAATGATGTCACCGAACTGATCGGCAATACTCCCCTCGTACGCATCCGCAAGCTGGCCGCGGACAGTGGCGCCGATGTGGTCGCCAAGCTTGAGTTTTACAATCCCGCGCACAGCGTGAAGGACCGGATCGGCGTAGCGATGATCGATGCGGCGGAAAAAGCAGGCCTCATCAAGCCGGACACCATCTTCGTCGAGCCGACCAGCGGCAACACCGGTATCGCGCTGGCAATGGTGTGCGCAGCCCGTGGCTATCGTTGCGTGCTGACCATGCCGGAAACCATGAGCAAGGAACGCCGGATGCTGCTGCGCGCGTATGGCGCGGAACTGATCCTCACCCCCGGCCCGGACGGCATGGGCGGCGCGATCAAGAAGGCGGAAGAAATGGTTGCGTCCGATCCGCGTTACGTGATGCCGCAGCAGTTCAAGAATCCGGCCAACCCGGAAATCCACCGCAAGACCACCGCCGAGGAAATCTGGCGCGACACTGATGGCAAGGTCGACATCCTGGTGGCCGGCATCGGCACCGGCGGCACCATCACCGGTGTAGGTGAAGTGATCAAGGCACGCAAGCCCTCATTCCAGTGCATCGCGGTGGAGCCGGATGCATCGCCGGTACTGTCGGGCGGCGCAAAGGGCCCACATCCGATTCAGGGCATCGGCGCCGGGTTCGTGCCGGATGTCCTGAACACCGGGATTTACGATGAAGTGGTGCGCGTGAAGAACGACGACGCATTCGACTTTGCACGCCGCGCGGCGCGCGAGGAAGGTTTGCTGGTTGGCATTTCTTCAGGTGCGGCATTATGGGCCGCGGCGCAAGTGGCGCGCCGTCCGGAAAACAAAGGCAAGTTGATCGTCACGATCATTCCGTCCTTCGGCGAGCGCTACCTGAGCACGCCACTGTTTGCGAATCTGGCGGACTAGTGTGCCTTCGCTTGTGTACGGGGAAAAAATTCGTTCCGGGACGCGATTGCGTGCGCTAGCACGCGAAGCACCGGAGACCCGAATCAGTCCCGTTCACGGGAAGAAAACTCGCTTTACATGATTCTGGCGGCGCGTGATCGGATCTCTGCCGATTCGATCACGCGCACCCCCACCTCGTCGCTGCGCGCCGCATCGACCAAGACCTTTGCCACATCGTTCGCCTGCACCGGCTTGCAATTGCCCGGCACGAAAAAGGCGAGCCGCTTGCCGATCTCTTCACCCATGCGGAATTGAGCGCGATCACCCAGCAGCAGCGACGGCCGCACAATAGTAATGCTTCGGTAAGCCAGAGACCGAACGTCGGCTTCCAACTCGCCTTTGACCCGATTATAAAAAACCTTGGAATGCCGGTTCGCGCCGAGCGCGCTGACGAGGAGAAAATGCTGCGCGCCCTGCGCAATGCCGAGACGCGCAAGTTGTAGCGCATAGTCGTAGTCGATTTCGCGAAAGCGTTCCTGGCTGCCGGCCTGCTTGATGGTACTGCCGAGCGCACACAGCACCTGATCAACCTGGAACAGGCCCGCGTCATCTTGCAGACGTGCAAAATCGACCACATGCTGTTCCAGTTTCGACTGTTGAGTCCGTTCAGGTAATGGCCGCCGCGTCAGCACAACGATGCGCTCGAATGCCGGATCGGCGAGCAGCCGCTGCAGGCACAAGCCGCCGACCAGACCGGTCGCGCCGGCGAGCAGGATAGATGTCATGAGGTTCTCCACGTCATTCTGATGTCCATGCCGCGCCCGGCGATCGATCAGGAAGTGCGTGCCAGGATCGACTGCGCGACGCGCCGTGCGCTCGGCAGGAAGCGCGCGATGGTCGCCAGCAGTTCATCTTCGCCAACAGGCTTGCCAAGATAGGCATCGCAGCCGGCCCAGCTGCCGCGGAATTTGTCGAATGCAGAGGACTTGCTGCTCAACATCACGACGGCGGTTTCCTGAGTCGCGGCGCTCGACTTGATGCGCTTGCACACCTGGTAGCCATCCATGCCCGGCATCAGGATATCGAGGAATATGCAGGTATAGGCCTTGGCTTGTGCCATGTCGATGGCGATCTCGCCGTTCTCCGCATAATCGATGTCGAAGCGGAACGGTGCCAGCTTGGCCCGCATGAAGGCGCGAACGGTGGGACTGTCATCGACCACCAGCACCGTTTCAGTCGGCCGGGATTCGACAATCGACGGCTCGGGCAGGAGGTTCTTGTCGACAGCACGCCGATGCGTATGACCATCCCATCCGCCCTCGGCGCCGGCCTGCCGTTGGGCGCGCTGCTGCAGCGCGCTGGCCATTTGCTGGTCCAGCTGCTCGAACAGGCGCATCCAGTGAATCGGCTTCTCGACCACTGGCCATTCGCCGACGGTACCACGTCGTCCGATCAGGACTGCCGGCGCGTGCACGTTCGGCGAACGCTGCTGCAACTGCGCCATGCCCTCGGTAGAGTCGGCATTGACCAGATAGATGTCAGTGCGTTCGTCCGGCGCGCCGGCGTCGACATAACTGAATGCGCGTCGGCCAGTAAGGCGGAAGGTGGAAGACAAGAGGCTCTTTTCGGCGTCGGAAAACCCGAGCATCTCGAGAACGAAACCGCGTAGCGCCGTTGGCGATTTTTCAGAGTGGAGTGCCATATTCGTCATGGAGACCGGCCTGTCGAGTAAATTATGCGCCCTATGCAGGGGCTATTGGCTAAATGGTAACAGAAGCGCCCAGGCGATCTGGCGTTTTTGCATGGCGTGCCATGCTGGTACATAGCGGTCACTGCTGACGGCGCAGACGCGTTTGTGTCATGGTCTCGTCGGCAATTTCCCGCAACCAGTCCAAAAAACATGCTTCCGGCGTGTCCGCTTCCGAATTCTTGCGCAACAGCGCGACATATTGCGTGCCATCCGCGATGAAACCACCGGGCGCGACCAGCGTACCGGCGGCAAGACTGTCAACGACCATGAAAAGTGGCGCGATCGCCTCGCCGAGACCGGCTTCCGCGGCCTGCAGGCTGAGAAAGAAATGGTCAAAGTACTGGTCGCGCAGTTTGATGCGCGATGGCGCGTGTGTCGTCGTCTTTACATGCCGATTCCATACCTTCCATGCATCGGGACGGTCGGTGGTGTGCAGGCGTGTGCGCATGATCTCTTTCGACGTCGGTTGCGCATTATTTGCGTGCATGACCGGGCCAATGAATTCGGGGAGCAGAGGGATGCTGAGTGTGGCCGGATCGAGCACGAAATCGGCACGGCGAATCGCGAGATCGACGTTTTCTCGTGCAAGGTCGATCGGACCGCCGCCGGTTGACAGGTACACCGGCAAGCCGGGATGCGCATCTTGAAAACGTGACAAACGCGGGATCAGCCAGCGCATTGCCAGCGAACGTTCGCACGACACGAGCAGCGGGCGATGCTGGGCGGGCCGAAGGATTTCCGCCGTAGCGTCTTCGATGCGGCGCAAGGCATCCTGCGCCGCATCGAATAGGATTTTTCCTTGCGGCGTCAGTGAAACGCTTCGACTGGTTCGGTGCAATAACTGCACACCCAATCGTGTTTCCAGATCCGATACGCGCCGGCTCACCGCACTATGCGACAGTGCCAGGCTCTCAGCGGCGGAAGTGAATCCCCGCAGGCGTGCAACGGCTTCAAAGATGCGAAGGTTTTCCAGGGGCGGCAATTTCATCTGTGCATTATATGCACAGATGGATTTCGCATTCGGCAATCATGGTTTGGCCAAAACGCCGATAATGGCTGCTCCAGACATTTTGTTGAGGCAGACATGAGTGATTTTCGCAGCGATACCGTGACGCAGCCGACAGCGGCAATGAAACGCGCGATGATGGAAGCGCCGCTGGGCGACGATGTATTCGGTGACGACCCGAGCGTGATTCGATTGCAGGAAACCGCGGCGGCGATGCTGGGCTTTGAAGCCGCGCTGTTTGCGCCAAGCGGCACGCAGACCAACCTGATCGCGTTGTTAACGCATTGCCAGCGCGGCGACGAAGCGATCGTCGGCCAGCAATGGCATACCTACCGCTGGGAAGCCGGCGGCATGGCGGTGCTCGGCTCGATCCAGCCGCAGCCGCTGGAGCATCAAGCGGACGGCACGATTGCGCTGGCCGATATTGAAGCGGCGATCAAGCCGGACGATCCGCATTTCGCCAAAACGCGCCTGATCGTGATGGAAAACACCACAGGCGGCAAGGTCCTGCCGCTGGCCTACCTGCGTGAAGTCAGCGCATTGGCAAAGCAGCGCGGATTGCGCTGCCACATCGACGGCGCTCGCTTGTTCAATGCAGCCGTCGCCATTGCCGAAGAGAGCGGCGGCGATCCGGTCAGCGTTGCGCGCGATATCTGCACCAGCTATGACTCGGTGTCGGTGTGCCTGTCGAAGGGATTGGGCGCACCGGTCGGCTCGCTGCTGCTCGGTTCAAAGGAGTTCATTCAACAGGCCCGACGCGCGCGCAAGATGCTGGGTGGCGGCATGCGCCAGGCGGGCATGCTGGCGGCAGCGGGATTGCATGCCTTGCAAAACCACGTGCAGCGACTGGCGGACGACCATGCAAATGCACGGGTGCTGGCGGAGGGACTGGCAAAACTGGCGGCGTCACATCCGAAGTTGGAAGGCAAATCGGTCGCGCATACGGCCCAGACCAATATTGTTTTCTTCGATGTCGACGCGGCCGTCGCTGACGACTTCCTGCAGCATCTCGCAACACATGGTGTGAAAATCACGGCCGGCACGCAGCGAATGAAAGAGCGCGCGATGAAACGTATTCGCTGGGTAGCGCACCTTGATGTCAATCGCGCGGATGTGGATCGCGCGCTGCAGGTGGTGGCGTCGTTTTAACACTGTCCTACGGGGCGAGCCATGCACGCAGTTGTGCATACACCTCGGCATGGCTGAGCAGGTCCAGATGTCCTAAGCCGGTGGCGACCCATTGACACTCCGGCGGAAACACCAGTTGCCGCCCGGCGTCGTCATGGCGTCCGAGCGCACTATCGACGGGCACCAGTCCATCGCCGAGCAAACGGTCGCCGACATCGCCGGCGTTCTTGCCGAGGGTTGCCGCCAGCGCATAACTCTGTACGCCGTCGGGCAAGGCCAGCGGACGACGCCGGTCCGGTCCGCGCTCGAAGCGGTCGCTGCCTTCCCAGTCTTCATCCAGTAGATTGCCATGGCGCAGGTCGGTAATGCCGGCGCTGCGCATCTTTCCCAGGCGCGCCAGCGGTGCGGCGTAGGGCGCGGCCTGCAAGATCGTGTCGACCCAGTTGCCAGCGCGTTCCAACGGTGCGCCGTGATGCGGCGTGCCGAGGAATACCATCTTGCGCAGGACGCGCGGCCAGCGATGGTCGGCCTGTGCACCGTAATGGCAGGCGCTGCGCGTCACCAGTCCCCCCATGCTGTGGCAAACGATGCTCAGTTCTTCGATTGGTTCTGGCCATGCCTGCACCAAGCTTTCCAGCAGATCGGCGAAAGCCCGCCCATTCACCGACGTGTGCAAGCCGCTGTTGTAATGCAGATAAAGCGCGGTGGCGTCGAGATCCTGCGCCAGCGCTGCACCATGATTGTGGCCTTCGCGCCGCCATTGCAAATCGTTCATGCATAAGCCATGCACCAGCACCAGCACCTTTGTGCCGGCCTGTGGCAGCGATGCGCGCAACGCACCGCTTGCCAAGGTCAGCGGACGGCCTCCCTGGCGAAAGCGCATCGGGATTGCCAACACATTACCGTTTGCCTTCATGTAGTCCCCGAACACGCCGTTCAATATGGCAAGCACGGCTTCGCGCTGCGGCGTGGATGCGCGTTCGCCGAAGGCCGGGATCACTTGTCCGAGGACGGCGTCGGTTGCGGAACCAGCCACACGGGTCACGCCGCGCACTGCCTTGTACACCATGCCGGTAATACCGCCCGTGCGCGCATGCGGTGCAGGTGCGGATAGACGTGGCGTGCGCAATACGCCGTGATGCATTTCTTCCACCAGGTCAGTCAGGCCGAGTACCGCATCGGTCGTCAGCCGGGCAAGCGCGCGGACGTCGGAAGGATGAACGTGGCGAGGTTTTGTCATGGCAAGTCGTTGTCAGGAATGCAGGCATTGTCGCACGCAGCACGCTCACCAGGCCTATGCGCATATGGAGGAAGTCCTCTATCGCTACAGCGCAGTGCAAACTTGTTATGGCCAATGCATTGCCATGAAAAAACGTTTCTTTTTACGCGGATTTTTTGTCCCATGCGCGCCGGAAATGATGGAACCGGTCAACATATCGGCAGTCCTAAAGCTCTGGTTGCCAAGCAAGCTTGCATTGACGAAAGCTGCTTGGCCGGAACTCATGAACAGGAATGAAACAGTGAAGAAAACCCTCACCGCACTTGCCTTGATGTTTGGTTTGATTACCGCCCTGATGGCCACCACTGCCCGTGCTGAAATCGGTGTCGCCGGCGATGTCGGAACAACCGGTATCGGCTTCCATGCGACCGTACCGGTCAATCCTAATATCAATGCCCGTTTCGGCCTCGGTTATCTGGGCTACAACTACAAGGGCAGCACGCGGGACATGAATTACGACCTCGACCTGACCGCGAATACCTACGACGCCTTGCTCGACTGGTATCCAAGCAAGGACAGCGCGTTCCGCATTACCGCCGGTCTCGCCTACAACGCTAACAAGATCGATGTGCATGCACGTCCTAACGCGTCCGGCAGCTACACCATCCAGGGCAACACTTATAGTGCAGCGAGCGTTGGCAGCGTCACCGGCAAGGTTGATTTCAACAAGATCGCGCCGTATCTCGGCATCGGCTGGGGTCGACCGGCCAAAAATGAAAAAGGTTGGTCGATCGCAACCGATCTGGGCGTGCTGTTTCAAGGCTCGCCGAAAACTTCCTTGACCAGCAGCGCTTGCTCGGCACCGGCGGCGCTGTGCAACCAGTTTGCGTCCGACGTGGCACGCGAGAATTCCGCGCTCGCCGAAGAAGTGCGCAAGTTCAAGGTTTATCCGGTCTTGCGGATCGGCGTCAGCTATAAGTTCTAACGCGCATGCCGAACCGGCCCGGTGCTGCGCTTATTTTTCCAGCAATGCGCGCAGCATCCACGCGGTCTTTTCATGCACCTGCATGCGCTGCGTGAGCAGGTCGGCGGTCGGCTCGTCGCCGGCCTGATCGACGGCCTTGAACATCGAGCGCGCGGTACGCACTACCGCTTCCTGATCCTGCATCAATTGCCTGATCATTTCCTCCGCGGACGGCACGCCGTCCGGCTCCTTCAACGACGTTAGTGCGCTAAACATCGAATAAGTGCCGGGCGCTGGACTACCAAGCGCGCGAATGCGTTCGGCAATCAGATCCACCGCATCCGCCAGTTCGATGTATTGCGTCTCGAACATCAAGTGCAGGGTCTGGAACATCGGGCCGGTCACGTTCCAGTGAAAATTGTGCGTCTTCAGATACAGAGTGTAGGTGTCCGCCAGCAAGCGCGACAAGCCATCCACTATCCCGCGTCGCTCCTGATCGGAAATGCCAATATCGATTTCCATTGTTGCGCCTCCATGTGTGCTGTTCATCGAAAGCGTTAGAGTACGGCCCGCGCGCATGGCTCAATGACGCAGATCAAGCACGACGGCATTGATGCTGTCATACGGCAATTGCTTGTCCCGGAATAGGCGTCTAGGCTCTGGTGCGCTTGCATTGGCAGCCCAGGGACAAGCGCTTGCAGTGGTCAGAAGCCGACGCCGGATGCTAAGCTTTGCCATGGCCTCCATGATTCCTCCCCATTCTTTTTCCATGCTCTCGGTTGATGGCTTGTGCATCCGCCCGTTTCGCGCGGACGATGCGCCGGCGTTTGCGGACGCTGTGCGCGAATCGATCACCACGGTCGGCGCCTGGTTGCCTTGGTGCCATGCAAACTATGGCCCCAAGGAAGCGCGCGCCTGGATTGGACAATGCGCAGTCAAGCTGCAAATGGGGTTTTCGTATGACGTCGGGATTTTTTCCGAAGACGGTCGCAGGTTGTACGGCGGCATTGCAATCAATCAGATCGAGCCGCTGCACAACACTGGCAATCTTGGCTACTGGGTGCGCGAATCGATGCAGGGACGCGGGATAGGGTCGCGGGCGGCACGCGCGATGGCCCTTTTTGGCTTCGAGACAGTCAAGCTTACCCGGCTGGAAATTCTGGCCGCCGTAGACAACGTGGCCAGCCGCACGGTCGCGGAAAACATCGGCGCCAGCTTCGAGTGCATCGCACGCAACCGGCTGGTCATCCATCAGACGCCCGTCGCGGCGGCGGTATATTCGCTGGTGCCGGGCGACCTCTAGTTTATTGCCCGACTTCTGGGTACAGAAGATCGCCGCTCGCGCGTCCGTTGCCGCGACTGCTGCCATTGTCGCCACTGCTGTCGATGCGCGCGCCTGTAGCGGGGTCGCGCCCGAGTCCGGTAAGGAAACGTTCGAGTTCGTCGGCCGGCAACGAGGGCGACATATGCCTGCTGCGCTCCACCGTCTGCATGCCGTCCGGCCCGACCACCACCGTGGTATCGCTGTCGCGGCGCGTGATCACGCCGTAGCCGGGTGGCATGGTATCGAGATGCTCATCCACATCGGGTGCTTTGACAATCAACGGCGGCGGCCGCTTCGGCTGAGGGAATTTGGCCTTCACATTGATCAGCTTTGCCTTCAGCGTGTCTTTGAAAAAATCGCCTACCAACAGGATCGCGTTATGGCCGCCCTGCCCCCAGTAATCACTGCGCATGGTGACGCGCGAATCGTTGAAGCCCACCCAGGCACCGGCCACCAGGCCAGGATGCATGAGGATAAACCAGCCGTCGGTATTGTTTTGCGTGGTGCCGGTCTTGCCGGCGATGTCGGCGACGATATTGAAGCGGCTGCGCACCTCGGTGCCAGTGCCGCGCCGGACGACGCCGCGCATCATGTCAATCAGTTCGATAGCCGTTTCCGCAGACATCGCGCGATGCGGTTCGCTGTCGAATTCGGCCAGGACGTTGCCGTCGCGATCGGTGATCTTTTTGATGAATACCGGCTGCCGATATTCGCCGACCTGCGCAATGGTCGAATAAGCGGACACCATTTCCAGCAGGGTAACCGGACTGGTGCCGAGCGACAGGGAAGGCACCGGGTCGAGCCTGCTTTGCTTGACGCCGACCGCGCGCGCAAGGCTGATGACTTTCGGCAAGCCGACGTCTTGCATCACTTGCGCGGTGATGGTGTTCTTGGAATAGATCAGGCCGTCACGCATCGGCATCATGCGTCCGCTGGAACCGGACATGTCGGTCGGTCGCCAGATGCTCCCATCGGCGGCGCGGATTTCCACCTCGCCATCCGGATAAATGCGGTCCGGCGCAAAACCCGATTCCAATGCTGCGCCGTAAACGATCGGCTTGAAGGTTGAGCCCGGCTGACGCTCGGCCTGCGCGACATGGTCGAACTGGTCGCGCGTGAAGTCGCGGCTGCCGACCCATGCCTTGACTTCGCCGCTGGTCGGATCCATCGCGACGAAACCCGCTTCCAGCCGCGTCTTGCTGTCGCGCAGGCGGGTCATGAATGCGCTGTCCGCCTTCAGTTTTGCGAGCGCTTTCTGCCCCGACTGACCGGCAGCGACCGCCTTCTTGTATTCGGCGCTTTCGCGCACGAAGACGTCCGCAAGATCAGCCCGCGCATTCCAGAAATATTGGAAGGGCTCCACTTTCTTGCGCAGGGATTCGTACTTGCCGGGCGTATGCGAGGCAACGCGCTCGCTACTGCGCGCCCATTCGACGTCGGCAATATTTTGCAGCACCTCGGATTGCCGCTCGACGGCTTCGGCGGCAGCGGCCTGCAAGCGGTCATCAATGGTGCTGTAAATTACCAGGCCGTCCGTGTAAAGATTGTAGTCGTTCGCGTCGGCCCACTCGATCAGTTGCCGGCGCAGATAGGCGGCGAAGTGCGGCGCTATGCCGCCCAGTAAATCGGGTTGCCGGTTCAATGACACTTGCAGCGGCTGCTCGCGCAATGTCCGGTACGCCTCTACCGGCAGCATGTCGCGCTTGACCATCTGGTTGAGAACGACATTGCGGCGCTTGCGTGCGCGATCCGGGTTGATGACCGGGTTGTAGTAGCTGGTGCCTTTGAGCATGCCGATCAGCGTTGCGCTTTCCAGCGCATTGAGATCGGCGGCCGACTTGTCGTAATAGGTGCGTGCGGCCATTTCGATGCCGATCACGTTGTACAGGAAGGGCACCGTATTGAGGTAGGTTTCGAGAATTTGATCCTTGGTATAGGCTTTTTCGATCTTCAGCGCGGTGATGATTTCGCGCACCTTGCGTTCAATGGTGCGTGCCCGTCCGATTTCTTCGGGGAACATATTACGGACCAGTTGCTGCGTGATGGTCGAACCACCTTGCGCTTCGCCCCGCGCGGTGTGCAGCACCGCCGATAGCGTGCGGCTGAAATCGACGCCATGATGATCATAGAAGCGGTGATCCTCGGTGGCGATCAGGGCTTTGATCACATAGGGTGAAATACGCTCCAGCGGCACCTGTTCCTGCTGCCCGCGGTTGTAGGTGGCAAGGTGGCTGCCGTCGGCCGACAGCAGCACGCTCGGCTGCGCCGTCCGCGCATTGAGCAGGTCGTCGACGCTCGGCGTATCGGGCTCGATCTTGGCAAGCCATGCCGTGGCAGCATACAAGCCGCCAGCTAACGCTATGGTCAGCAGCACGAGCATGTTCAACAAATACCGGCCCAGCTTGCGCGGCTTGGCGGGTGATTGGTCTTCTTCTGTACTCTGTTGCGGATTTCGCTTTTTCTGGCGCGGATTCTTGTTGTCCACTCTTGATACCCTTTCCGGTTGGTCCGGGGTTGGACAAGTGATAAGGATTTTGGTTTTGCCGGAATTGCAAAGTGTATCGACAGGCCCGTTAGTACATTGCTGTCCGCGCTTGCGACTTTTCCAACGCGGTACGCGCCTTTCAACAGGACACAAAGCTTGAGAAATATCAAACCCTGTACACAAGCTTGTGTCCAGCGAGAATTTCCCATAGACATGCTTTTTCTTGCTTCGTAAGATGCGTTTTCTTTAAGCATTTACCAACCGATTGCGCAATGGCGAACGCTGCACACATTGCTGACGATATCCGCCGCTTCATCCTGACGAGCATTCCATCGGTGCCCTATCTGGAAGCGATGTTGCTGTTGCGCAGCGATAACAGGCTATCGTGGGACAGCGCGCGGCTGGCGCAGCGGCTCTACCTGTCCGAGAAAACGGCGGCGGCCCTACTGGCGGAATTGCACGACGCCGGGCTGCTGCAGTTGGCCGAAGCATCCTCTGCGCAATATCGCTTTGCACCCGCGAATGAACAATTGCAGCAACTGATCGATCGCCTGGCCAACACCTATGCCACGCACCTGGTCGAGGTGACCCACCTGATTCATTCCAAAACCGGCAAGAAGGCGCAGCAGTTCGCTGACGCCTTCAAATGGCGAAAGGATTCCTGACATGGCCCCCATCATTTACGCGCTGTGCGCATTTACATCGATGTTGTGCACCTGGCTGCTGCTGCGCGGCTACCGGCATACGCGCCACCGACTGCTGCTGTGGAGCGGGCTATGTTTCGCCGGCATGTCGGTCAACAATGTTTTGCTGGTGCTGGACCGCGTGGTGTTTCCTGACTCCGTCGACCTGATCACCTGGCGCTTAGTGACCGCGCTGATTGCGCTCGTGCCGCTTCTGTACGGCCTGATATGGGAAGAGGAGTAAGCAGCCATGAACGATATGCTGATCGGTGCCATTGCCACCGCCTCGATTGTCGCGGCACTGTTCTTCCTGCGCTTCTGGCGCAGTACCGGCGACCGCTTCTTCCTGTTCTTCGCACTGTCATTTTTCATCGATGGCATCAACCGGCTACTGCTGGCGCCGGCGGCGCAGGTGACGGACGATGCACCGGCCTACTACCTGATCCGGCTGGTGGCGTATGGGTTGATCCTGTTTGCAATCCTCGACAAGAACCGGCCGCGCGGCAAGCGGTAGAGGTTTTTTACGACGGTGCCCTTCCAGTGCAGGAAGGGCAACTGCACTGGATATCAAGCAAGCAAATACTCACGCGTAAGCTGTCGTGCGCGATGCAGGCGACTCTTCACCGCAGCCGGTGTCAGTACCAGCTTTGCCGCCATCTCGGCAATCGTGCATTCATCAAAGTCGCGCAGCAAGATCACTTCCCGGTAATGCGGCGGCAAGGCTTCGAGGGCGGCAGCCAGCTCCAGGCGCAGGGTGTCGTTGGAATGCACCGCTAGCCAGTTCTCCAGTTTTTCCTCGTCGTAGGGATCGTAGCGGAACGCCTTGCGGCCGAGCCGCCGGCATTCGCGCTGCACCACCTGGAACAACCAGCCCGACAATGCTGCCACCACGCGCAGCGATTCCAGCCGGCGCGTCATGATGAGCAGGGCTTCCTGTACCGCGTCGTCGACATCGCTCATCATGCAATGCCGCTGTGCGTAACGACGGATGTCGGGCTGGCATACGCGCAGCAGATTTTCCAGCGCCGCCGGATCGCCGCGACGGGCGGCTTCCAACAGCGGATGGTGTTGCTCAGCAAACGCCATGGTGGATTCCGTTCATTTCTTCAGACGACGGCCGACCATCGCACAGGCCGGGCAAAAGCCGAACAGGCCGGACAAGCCCAAGCCGGCGGCAGAAGCAATCAATACCGTACTCATCACGCCATCCTGCATGATCAGCGCATAGGCCATCAATGCCGCCGCAGCGCCGACGCGCAGCGTTCTTTCCCATCCCGGTACATTTTTTACGTAAAACATGGTCGCAGCCTTTCCTTTGTCATGAGGACATCCTCACACCGGCTAAGAGGCGATAGAAACCGATTCGGATTCGCGTACGCAAAAAAATAATTGCCGAGCGCATTATCGGACGAAACCTGCGGCAGTACCGGATTACCGACACCGCGGTAACATGCTTGCCATGGATAACATCAGTCATAGCGTCGTCGGCCTGGCCGCCGGCGAACTCGTACACCGCCTGCTGCCGGCCGAGGCCGAAGCGCAGGATCACCAGCTGCGGCGGCGCCTTCTGCTGATCGCCTGCTGGCTAGCCAGCAATTTCCCCGATCTGGACCTGGTGCTGACGCCGCTGCTGCCGAGTCCGCTCGGATACCTGCTGCACCATCGCGGACACACGCACACGCTGCTGTACGCGATCCCCCAGGCGCTCCTGCTGGCTGGCTTGCTGTGCCTGTGGCCAGCGGCGCGAAGCCTGCTGCGGCACAGCGCGCACGCGCGGCGAGGTCTGGGCATCGCGGTATGCGCCGGCTTTGTGCTGCACCTATTGATGGATTACCTTAACTCCTACGGCATCCATCCTTTTCACCCCTTCGATTCGCGCTGGCTGTACGGTGACATGGTCTTCATCCTGGAGCCGGTGTTCTGGATCGCGTTCGGCGTGCCGATGGCAATGACGGTGCAGCGCCTGCCCTTGCGTATCCTGCTGCTGGCATTGCTGGCGGGCGCGCCCTTGTACTTCACCGCGCAGGCTTACCTGCCGTGGGCCTCGCTGGCCGCACTACTGGTGCTGGCAGTCGTCGTCGGCCGCTTGCAGCATCGGGCGGGTACGCAGGGCATCAGCGGCCTGATCGCTGCGGCGGGCGTCATGCTGGTTTTCGTACTGGTGCAGGATGTTGCGTCGGAGCGCGCGCGCGAAGTGGTGACAAGTGCGCTGCATGACCAGGACGGTTCCAGCATGGTGCTCGACGTGGCAGCCACCGCCTTTCCCGGCAATCCAATGTGCTGGAGCTTTACATCAATCGAAAGCAATGAAGCGGCCGGCAACTACCGACTGCAGCGCGGCATTGTCAGCATTGCACCGGCGCTGCTGCCAGTAGCCGCCTGTCCGAGAAGCCTTTCCGAGAGCGCGGGTGCGCTTTCAGTCACCCCGTCGATCGCTTTTCTGTCAGCGCAGGAAGGCGACCTGCACACCTTGCGTGAGCTGAAACGCAGCAACTGTCATTTCGAGGCGTGGCTGCGCTTTGCACGCATGCCTGCGGTCAATCGCGCGCATGCCACGGATGTCCGCTTTGCCGCTAGTCCACGCGGAAATTTCACCACGCTGGATTTGGACGCGTTCAGAAATCACGCCTGCCCAGAACACGTGCCGCAATGGGGTTTTCCGCGGCAGGACTTGCTGGAATGATCTGCCGGAACAGTTTCGCCCTGATTGTTACAGACGAGGCAGAGATGATTTGTTTGTGGGGCAAGGCGTTGCGAGGCGACATGGCGGAAACTGTCCGGCCGTGGCCGCGCTGACATTGTTTCATCCGACCAAATTCACTTGCGCACTTGCCTGAGCGGGCATTGAGCTTACGCATATTCGCTCGATGCACGCTTTCTATGATGGAAGCAGCGGCGCCGCCGACAGACCGAGGTGGCGTTCATTTCCACTTCAGAGCAAGGAGTGCATCATGGCCGGCAATCTGACCCGTTTCAATCCCATGCGTGATATCGCACGCTTTGATCCGTTCCGCAATTTCGAGGACATGTTCGGCGACTTTCCGTTGATGGCGCCGTGGACGCACATGGATGAACACGGCATGCGCATGGATATCGAAGAGAGCGATCAGGCGTATACCGTCATGGCAGAAATACCGGGCGTGAAGAAAGAGGACATCAAGATCGAAATCGATGGCAACAAGGTATCGATCCGGGCCGAGGTCAAACAAGTGAAGGAAGAAAAAGACTCGCAGAGCCAAGGCAATATGATCCGCAGCGAACGCTATTATGGCCAGCAATACCGCAGCTTTTCGCTGTCGCAAGCCGTCGACGATACGGCTGCCGAAGCGAAATACCAGGATGGCGTGCTGCACCTGACGCTGCCGAAGAAAGGCGGCGGTAATGCAAAGCAGGTGTCGGTCCAGTGACGCGGCATGCAGCCGAGCTTCTGGGAACAGGACGCCATGCTCGACGCCGACGTCATTGTCGTCGGCGGTGGCCTCATCGGATTGCAGACTGCACTTGAGGTGCGCGCGGCCCAACCCAATGCGCGCATCGTCGTACTGGAGCGCGGCATCCTGCCTGCCGGCGCATCGACGCGCAATGCCGGCTTTGCGTGTTTCGGCAGCCTCACCGAAATCCTGCACGACATCGATACGATGGGCGAGGAGGCGACACTCGCGCTGGTCGAGCAGCGCTGGCGAGGACTTGCGCGCTTGCGGAAACGGCTCGGCGATACGGCGATGGGATATGAAACCTTGGGCGGCTTCGAATTGCTGCCGGAAGCGGCGCTGCCGGCACTGCGGCGTGTGGATGCATTGAATCGCAGCCTGCGTCCGCTGTTCGCGCAGGACGTGTTCAGTGTCGATGCATCGGCGCTGCGCGCTGCGCGCTTTGGTCCGCAGATCAAGGCGCTCGTACGCAATCGGCTCGAAGGACAGTTGCATGCCGGCCGCCTGATGCACGCACTGGCAGAACTGGTAGCACAGGCCGGTATCCTCGTCCATAGCGGCGTCAATGTGCAGGCGCTCGAAGAGAGCGGCGGCGCAGTGCACATCCGCACGCCGGGAGTGAGCTTTCGTGCAGCACGCGTGGCACTCTGCACCAACGGCTTTACGCGCGAGCTGTTGCCGGATGCCGGCATCGCGCCGGCGCGTGGACAAGTACTGATGACGGCACCGATTTCGGGCTTGCCGTGGCGTGGCACTTATCACCTTGACTGTGGTTTTTTCTATTTCCGCAATGTCGGTGAACGCGTGCTGCTAGGTGGAGCGCGCCACCACGATATCGATGCGGAGGTAACGACCGCCATTGCGATCAGCGATAAGGTGCAGCAGGTGCTCGACCGCCTGCTGCATGACATCATCCTGCCCGGATACAAGGTATGCATCACGCAACGCTGGGCCGGCATCATGGGCTTCAGCGCCAACAAGCAGCCGATCGTGCGCAGGGTATCGGATCGCATCGTGCTGGGTTTGGGCTGCAACGGCATGGGCGTCGCCCTGGGTGCAGAGATTGCCGCGCGGACTGCTGTCTTGTTGACCAACGACCAGTGATGCCCTTCGTCACACCGGTCAGCATCGGTGCATGCTTGGCGCACATCAGAAAGTCCCCGCGCTGCGGTGTCTAAATTGACGCAGACGGTTTATCCTGCCATATCGGCATAAAAATCTGTTGCGCAATGGCCCTGGTCCTGTCCTGTTATTACCTTGATGAAGCGCTCTCGGATGATGAACTGCAGTTCGTCACGCAGACACTGACCGGACCATGGGCGAAATTTCGCACTGGCGCGTCGGCACTGATGCAGAAACGCGTCCCGGCAGTGCTGCCGATGCCGGACGCAGACGGCGTGTACACAGAAGCCCGTGAGCAGCGCGCGGAGCGTATCCGCCCCAACCTGCAACATGCCGGCATCCGCGCCGACTGCGGCCGCCAGGTGGTGTGGGTGATGCCACGCGATCGCGACTGGGATGCGATTTTCCAGTTTGCCATTCGCGAAGAAACCGGACTTGCGCCGTACGTCGCGCAACGCTGGTTCATGGAAGATGGCGTACAGGTGCGCGGCAGGGTGCGCGTCGTCGATACGCAAATGCTGCTGCGTGGTTTATAGCGTGAATAATTTCGTTCTGACGGCGAAAAGGAGCATCCGATGGCGAACAAGGTAAAAGCAGTCCCCGACGGCTACCACACCGTGACACCCTATCTGACGATCCGCAACGCGGCCGCCGCGCTGGCCTTTTACAAGAAGGCTTTCGGCGCCGATGAGCTGTTTCGTGTCGCCGCGCCGGACGGCAAGGTCGGCCATGCCGAAATCCGGATCGGCGATTCCTCGATCATGCTGAGCGACGAGTTTCCGGAAATGGGCGCACAAAGTCCGGAATCGCTCGGCGGCTCGCCAGTGATGATTCACCTGTACGTCGAGAACGTGGATGCGCTGGTCGAGCGCGCAGTCAATGCCGGTGGCAAGCTGGAGCGTCCGGTGGCCGACCAGTTCTACGGCGACCGCGGCGGCATGGTGACCGATCCCTTCGGACATAAATGGTGGATTGCCACCCATGTGGAAGACGTGCCGCCGGATGAACTGGAACGTCGCGCGGCGGCGATGTTTGGCGCGGCCGGTTAATCAAACGAGGCGCATCGAGACGCGAGCCGGCCGGTTAAGGTGGTGAAAACTGATCCGTTACCTCGCACGAAATTGTGCGCCAGTGGCATTTGCAGCGGGCTGTCCTCGACGAAAAATCGCTTCCAGCCTGAGGGTTCTTTGCACGCCCTTTTCTGCATTTTGCTGTCGCGGTCGCCTCAGTCCAATGGCGACTGTTCCCGGTCAAACGCAGACGGAGTTGCCTCGCGTGAGCATGTGAGGCGCTGGCTTGGCTATGCGTTCAAACAACAGCAGCTTGCTGCTACGTTTGGACTGCGACAGTGGATATTGGCAACCACCGTGCTGCGTGCAGCACGTGCGGTCGGCTTGATAAGCATTCTCAATCCACATTCAACAAGCTCTACTCCCGTCCTGTCACACGCTGCACCATCGAATAGAGCACTGACATTTGCGCACCGCTCTTCAGTGCGTAGTTCGGGTCCACTTGGTTCGAGTACCCCCACCAGTCAAAGCACCCATTGGGATTGGTCGGCCCTGGCGCAGATGACGCAATGGTGTCGGGATAGACAACCACGAGGTAGTTTGTGTCGGCCCATTCGTTGATGCCCGCCTCGGTCACCCAGCGATCTCCTATGAGTGCCGCGTACTGCTTGCAACCGTGCAGCGCGAGCACGAATCCGCATGTCTTTCCTTGTGCGCAGGCTTTAGGCACGAATACCGAACCCGTCGAACTCATCGACACATTAGGCGATGCGCCAAATTCGGTTTGATCAAAGGTCGACAACGTACCCGACAGTTTCCCGTTGTTGCGTGGGTTCAATCGCCCCAGGAACATCGACAGCCATGTTTTTACCGAATCGTAGGGCGCACCGTTGAGAGAGCACTTCACCATATAGGGGCTGCCTGCCGTGTCACATGCAAGTTCACCGTTGGGGGATTCCCAGCCATGCGCTGCGGGAAAGCCATTATCAAAAATAACACGGGCGCCATAGCGCAAGTATTCCGAATTGAGGTCAGCCATCTCAAGAGGATTGACGGTGGCGTCCTTGGTACCGGACCACAGGTAAACGGGCTGTCCACTGAGATTGGTCGCGGGGTCAATCGTGCCTTGGGTAGATTGGGCGTCCAGATAGGCAATGGATTGTGCAAGCGTGCTGTTATAGGACGCCTGATTCGTCGGCAGGGTTTGGCCGCCACAGTTTGCAAGAGCGGTCGCGGCCCCGCCTGCACCCGCGCACCAATAGACGCCGCCCGCATAGATCGCAGCACCTTTGAAGGTGGACGAATGGGCAACGTGCATTTGCACTGCGGCGAAGCCGCCAGAAGAAATGCCAGCGACAAAAATCTTCGCCGGGTCGATTTGATAGCGCTGAAGTTTGACGACCGGGGATGCCGCTGCCGTCGTTTGTGCAACTGCGCCGGTAGTCGCAGCAAGTCCGAGTGCAAAAATCACTGGCAATGCGAACCGGAAGTTGAGTTTTTTTACCATCATTGTCTCCTCGTTGCCTGACGACAAAAAGCGCTAACTTACTCTCGCTTGTTGGTTTCCCGCACGTATGTCTGATCTAGGGCTGAAAACAATGTCTTAAGCCTTGTACAGTGCGCAATGTTGGTCAGACATCACGTTTTCGCGAGCGTTCTTCTACATGCCATGACTTGGAGCAAAGGAGGAAATTCTATGTCGGAAACTGCGATATTTTCGTGCGAGAATTTTTCCAGGTGAGCAATATCCGAGGGACGCGTCGGGCCGCGTGCCGAAGTTTGCAGCGCAAGTGCGACGGTATGGAACACGACCTGTAGCCACCGGAAACCAAGGGCGCTCCGCCAGTTTTTTCTGGCCAGAAGCAGCTGGCCGAGGCGCGTTTGGTTAACTTCGCAATAAGCACGGCACGATGGATCGCTCTCTGGATAGTCGGTTCATCCAGCTGGCCTCGCCGTACGAGGCCGCTTCGATGGTACGTAGGCTATAGTGTTTATCCAGAAGGCAACGGCGCAGCCGGCCGAGGCGCTTTGGGGGTTGCATAAATGCAGCACTTTCTGTGACGTCTTTCACGGTTAATTAATCCGTTATGGACATAGAGCAAGCTGCCATAGGCGACGCTCCATGTGCATTGCGAAGGATCAAGCGCAATGTTTTATCAATCGCTATCCCGGTTTATCTGTCAAACCGCGACGTATCAATTCAGCTAGACCTCATTTGGCGGACGTTTCAATGACCATCTATAACCCACTCGTCTTAGCGCTCCTCCTTATCGCCGCGTCACCTCTCGGCGCTCAGACTTCTGCGAGAACTACCGACGCTCCGAACTACATGAACTACGCCGCAGACCCGCTTCAGAAAATTTATTCTGCTGCGCTGCTTGGCTTCGCGCACGAAACGAAGTGCCAGTTTCTTGCGCAATCGGACCGTGACAATTACGAGCGGCGTCTAGACCGAGTCAATTACTTCTTTCAGGGGTATGTATTGGCGCAGGGCATGGCAAAGAATCCGGAGGATGCCGTTAAGTACCCTAAAGCAATGGCAGTGGGGGCAATACGATTTGCCGCTGCCAGGCCTTGCGATGCGGAGGCAAGGAAGAGCGTCTCTCAGGGGCTTCAGCTTGCGAAGGAGTTCGATGAAGAGATTCGCAAAAGTTCTAAGCAGTGAGGTCTAACCATTCATTCAAGCCGAGGCCACTTCGCGGCTTGGCTTAGTTCAGGCGTTAGGCTGCACACTTGCTCCACGACCGACATCAATCTCCAAAGGAAATAGCACCATGGCCAAGTACCTGATCTCCTTTCCCAGCGCTGCGATGGTCGTGCCCGACGGCGAGCGGGAGGCAGTCGGTCGTGACGCGCACGCCGTGATCGACGAAGCGAAAGCCGCCGGCGTCTACGTCTTCGGCGGTGGCATCGACGAAGGCGTGCCGCCCGTTCTCGTCGCAGCAGACGGAGCAGTCGCCAAGGGCGGCTACCCATGGGCGCCCCCGCTTAACGGCGGCTTCACTGTGCTGGAACTACCCTCACGCGAAGAGGCGGTCGCGTGGGCCGCGCGCATCGCAAAGGCATGTCGTTGTGACCAGGAGCTACGCGTCTTCGGGTTCGACCCGCAGTCCTGAGGACGGCAAAAAAATGGCGCAGAAAGTACGACGCAATTCAAACCTTGAGCGTCCGTTTGCCGGAAGCGCGTTTGGGGGCCTTGGGTCGGAAAAAGACTGAGGCTGCCCCATGGAAAGAACAAAGCCGCCTTTTAGCGGCTTTGTTTTTTAACGATACTGTGAAAGTTTACATCCTCACGTTCGCCAACCGGTTCACATCGCGACGCGCCCTTTTCTCTATCGTCGCGGAGCGCTTTAACCGCGGATTCCGGGGCCTCCATTGCGGGTCTTGCGACTGTCATCTAGCGGACATGCCATATCTCTCGCGGGGTCGCACTGTTGGAGATGCTCGCGCATTTTCTCCTTGGCCTTCTGGTGCATCGACGAGTCCTGTTTCGGATCAAGCGATTTGACGCGGCAGGTCGTCACCTTTTTTGTCTTGCCACGCTCTTCACACACGCAGCTTCCGACAATGGCGTGTCCCTCGGACATCGCTCGCGCTTTATCGCAGGCATCTTCACGGCCGGCTGCGTGCGCGGTGGCGACCGTTTCTTCCATCTTTTCCCGGTCGGCCAGGCAGAGATAGTCACCTTCCTTCTCCAGCCGCTTGAAGCTGGCGTACCCGCCAAAACATGCGCCATAAGTAACGGTGGAACTCAGTGGCAGCGAAAACATGTTCTCCATGGTTTCACCCGGTTTGAGCGTGCGGTTCATCTGGTAGAAGTTTTTGCCAGTTCCGCAGCGTCCGGCGCGATAGCCGGCCTGGTCTCGGTCATGACACCAGATCACGATGACCGCCTTGTCACACGTATTGGTCAGGGTCTGACTGCGCGTAACCTGGCTTTTGCGTATGCAATCCGCGGCATGGCCGACGGCAAAGGTTTCGGCCATGGCGGATTGCGCGGCAAGAAACAGAGCGCATGCAAATAAAAATCTCATCACACCCATCAGCTTCCGCATGCCCGTACTTCGATCACGTCCACCTGAACTTCATTGACCGGACATGGGGGCTTCGGATCAATCGTGTAGGCATCGCCGAAAAAGCAGTCGGTACCAGCACCGAGAAAATTCTTTCCCACACCGTCCGATCCGACCACGTTGCCGGGGCAACGTGCACGGTAGTGGACATCGACGCAGGAGACCACCTCCGGCTTGATTCTCGGGCGCTTGCCGACAACGTAATATTTGCCTTCGCCGTCAGGACATTTGCGCGCCTTGAGCTGTATGCCGCGAAGGAGCGCGCTCAGGTAGTCACGCCTGGCGCGGTCCTCCGCTTCTTTCTCTGCCTGCTGTTTTGCCAATTGATCGGCCTTCTCCTGCGCCTGCCGCTGGCGTCGTTCTTCCTGTTTCCGCGCTTCTTCCTGTTTGCGTAACTCTTCCTGCTTTCGCATTTCGTCCTGCTTCCGTAGTTCCTCTTGCTTTCGGATGTCCTCCTGCTTCTTCATTTGATCCTGACGCTCCTGCAAGGCAAGCTGTTCCCGGCGACGGCGATCGTCCGCGTCCTGTTGCGCGGCTTGGTACGGCGACGCATTGGAGGGCGATGTTCCTCTCGAGGATGTTTGAGACGGCGCAACTTGCGCTAGCTGATACTGCGGCAGGTTGCCGGACCCAACAGTTCGTGGCGCCGGATTTGCACGGGCGGCGGCTTGCAGTTCACGTTCACGCCGTGCCGCCTCGATCTTTGCTTTTTCTTCCGCGAATCGCTTCTGGTCGCGCGCCAGTCCCGCTGCTACCTCTGCCTGCATCTTGTTGAATGCCTGGCTGCGCGCCGCGTTCTCGGCGAGGGTGGCTGCCCTGTTTGTCTGATAATTGCGCAATGCCAAACTACCCAATTGCAGCAACTGGCTTGCGGTACTGGGACCATCGTCTTCTTCTGCCATGCGCGCCTGCCGCTCGGCATTTTCCTGTGCGATGCGCAGGCGTTCTTCGGCCTCGGCGAGCCGGCGTTCTTCCTCTTCGCGGCGGCGGCGCTCTTCTTCCACCGTCCGTTTTTCCGCAGCAAGGTTTTGTTGCGCAAGCTGGAAGCTGTTTTTGTCCTTTGCACCGCGCGCCAGTTTGCCGGCCTTAGCCAATTGCTTCTCGGCGCAAGCAAAGTCGCGTGATCGGGTACAGCCGCCGGCAGCGTCAAGCGCCGCCTGGAAATCCATTCGGTCGAGCTGGTCAAGCTGCTCCGTCATTTCCAGCAGCTTGTTGTCGATGGCGGCGTGCGCCGATCCGGCAAACAGCAGGCACAGCAGCAATCGGGTGCCATGGAAATGGTGTTTACTCTTCATGAATACTCCCCTTTGAATCTGCGCATGACGCGCAGGCTCCGTGCCCCTGTCATGGCATTTCCAGAATTTTTATCGAAAGAACGGCAAAGCACCCGGCGGCCTCGTGCCATACCACGCGTTTCAGCATGTGAATATGGTCTTGCTTGTGAAGGCAGACAACCGGCACTTTTGCGCCTGATGTCTGCAATGACAATGCGCTCACTTCCTTGTCGACGGTGCATGAAAGCCTGTCCGTCGATACCCCGTCGCCGATGATGTTTCCGGAGCGCGACATCGCGAACGCAATACCGAAGCGCTTGCCGGGCGCCAGCGGAAATGGCTGGCCATGGACACTGGCGATTTTACTTATTTCAAATCGCGTGTTCTTGAACATGCCCTGGCTATCCTTGCCCTTCACCGGCACCAGGCCGCCGAGGATCGTCTGCATTTCGGCGTTCGCCGTGATGTCCTGCACTTGCGTGTGCGTGTCGACCTGCGCGTAGCGTCCGTTGCCGCCGCAGTTGTGGGTGCTCCGCACACCTTCCAGGAATTTCGGCGAATAGCTGATCCGCTGTCCGCCAGTCGGCGTCGCGAAAAACGGGTCGCTGTCAATGAAGGCGCGAATGCCCGCCTCGTCCTTGAGCGCGACATCACGCTGCTGCTCGACCGGCAAACTGAGTATGCGAACCACGTCGTCCACATCCGCTTTCTTGCCAGTCTTGTAGACCGGGGAGAGCTTGAACGCGGCGGCTTCGTTGCCGGCAACTGCCGCACGTCCATACCAGGCGCCAGCCAAGGCTTCGTTTTTCTCAAGGCCTGCGCCACTGGCATGGCGGTCGCCAAGTGCCATCATGGCCGCCTGGTCGCCTGCCTCCGCGGCCTTTTGCTGCTGTACCAGCAGCGCCGCATCACGCCGCTTTTCCTCGGCAAGTGCAAGCTGACGCGCTTCCTCGCGTCGCCGGGCGTCTTCCTGTGCCAGTCGCGTGCGTTCTGCTTCGCGCCGCATGCCTTCCGCGTTCAACTGCGTCGGTCCGAGCTGCACATCGATTCGCTTGACGGTGCCGTCGCCAATGCGCATTTCCTGCGTGAATACGCGTTCGCGCGAGGCATCGACTTTTTTCAGCACGTGCAATTGCAGCGTGCCGGACGGTACCTGCACATCGAGCGGGCATTCCCCGCGAAATTTGCCATTGATGGTGACTTCGGCATTGGCGGCATCGCCGTCGCAACCGATGCGCAGCATGGAGCCAGTGGATTGTGCGCTAGCAGGTCCTGCCCCGACAGCGGCCAGAAGGAATACGGGGAGGAAATAAGGTTTTCGGTTCATCGTTTTTTTCTTTTCATCAAGGGCGAATACCATCGGATTCATAGCTTTGCAAAAAACATCCGGCGGCGTCATTCCAGGTATAGCGCGCCAGCACGAAGTTGGCGCGCGTCTTCTCGCCCTGGTACAGGCAAACGACAGATGCCGCGTCTGCGCCGACCGCGCACGACAACGCCTCAGTGCTGACATCGCCCGCATGACCACTCGCGCCGTTGGTCTTGTTCTGTTTGTAGACGATGCCGAAACGCTTGCCGGTCACGGGTGGAAACGGCTGTCCGTCAATGCGGGTGATGCCGACCATTTCCGTCTTGTAGCTCTTGAGGAAGCCAAAACCGGTCTTGATGTCGAGCGGCAGCAGTCCGCCGAGAACCGCCGGACCGTCGCCCTCGAAATCGAGGATTTTTGTGGTCTTGTACTGGAGCTGTGCAAGCCGGCCGGCGCGTACGCAGCTTGCCGTCTGCACGGATGCGCCTGCGGCACCTTGATAATGCGTCCCGTGTTCGAAGGTCTGCGTAGTGAACGAATACTCGAGTTTCTGTCCGCCGCCCGGCACTTCGAAAAACGGATCGCTTTCGATAAATTGACGCGTAGCATCCTTGCCCGCAATCGACACATTGCGCGATGGCTCGGATGGCAGCGAAAGGAGTTGCACGACGTCGTCGACATACTGCTTGCCGCCGCGCTTGTAGGCCTCGCTTAATTTGAAGGCACCAAGAACACTGCCTGCAGCGGCTGCTTTGCGATACCAGGTCGCGGCTTCGACCGGATTCTTTTCCACGCCGATGCCATTCGCATGGCGGTCACCCAGCGCCACCATCGCAGCACGGTCGCCGGCTTCCGCCTTGGCGTTTTCCTGGCGCAGTTCCAGGATCGACATGGCTTCCGGCAGACCGGCGTCTGCTGCCTTGCGCAACCACTCCAAGGCCTGCGCCGCATTCTTTTCAATCCCGTTGCCGGTTTCGTGCAGGCGACTCAACATCAGCATCGCGCTTGCATCGCCAGCGTCGGCCTTGGCACGTATTGCTGCTGCGGCGCGGCGGCGCTCGTCTTCGCGTCGTTGCTCGTCCTTGCGCGCGTCTTCCGCACGCGCCGCTTCGCGCCGAATCGCTTCTGCGGACGCTTGTGGCGGACCGAGCAGAATCTCGATGCGCTTTGCAATGCCGTCGCCCATGCGCAGTTCCTGCTCGAACACGCGTTCACGATCTGCGTTGATGCTTTTGGAAGCGCGAATCAGGACGGTGCCTGCAGGCACCGACATGTCGAATGGACACTGGCCCTTGAATTTACCGTTGACCGCGACATCGGCCCCTTCGTTGTCACCGTCGCAGGTGAAGCGCAACAAAGCACTCTGCGCGTGCGCGCCGGCGACGCACAACAGCAGCAAGGTACCCGCAGGAAGCAGGCGGAACTTCATCAATCATCTCCCATTTGGCATCAATATGCGCACGACGCGAAAGCCGATGTAGTTATAGCGTGCATATCCCGGATCGTAGCCCGCCGCCATCAGCGAGTAACTCATATCGTCGCCGCGCGCAAAGCTGCGCGCTTCCGCCGATCCGGTGACCCACGAGCCGCCGCGCAGGGCGAAGTGCTTGCAGCCGTCGCGTTGCATCGGGCGGCCGTCGGCCGGTGCGCCGGCATAGCCGCCTTGCGCACCGGCGCTGTCCGGCAGGCAGTCCTGCACCAGTTCCGCCACATTGCCGTGCACATCATGCAGGCCGAAGACATTCGCCGGATAGCTGCCGACTGCGGCGGTCCTGCGCAATGCGGTCTTGTCCTGCGGGCACAGTTCCATCAGCTCGCGCATGAAGGAAACCGTAAAGCGGCGGTTTTCCGATTTGCGGAAAACCTGCAACTCAACCGGCGTCCCGGGGGCGCCGCGCAATTGCGCCAGTACTTGTTCGTCGCTGGCGAAGGTACTTGCGTCGGTCTGCCCGACGCGGGTAATCACATCGCCGCTGCGCAAGCCGGCGCGTGCGGCGGGGCCATCGTCCACCAGCAACGGGACGTGCAACACGCCGTTCTCCAGCTTGACCTGCATGCCGGTGCCGGCAAACGCCTGGGCCGGCATATTGGCCCGCACGCTGCCGAAATTGCCGTCAATGTTGGCCATCGACGGCGACAGGCAGGCACCGGTGGAATACGCCGTCGTGGTGCCGGCGCGCGCCGCATATTCCCATTCCGCTTCGCTGGGCAGGCGGTAGGTCGCGCCGGTTTTTTGCGACAGCCATTTCAGGTAGGCCATTGCATCCACGCGGCTGACATGGATCACCGGTTGACGGCCACGGCCCCAGCGCATATTCGGGCTGAACATGCCGTTGTCGGTCACGCCCTCCTCGGGCCGGTGCGCGCAACCGTTGTCCTTGACGCAGGCGTCCCATTCATCAAAGGTGACTTCGAACTTGCCGATGGCGAACGGATAGTCGATGCGCACCGGATGTTCCGGCGCCACGTAAGGATTGTTGTGGATTGCCGCGCCCATCCAGAAACGCCCTGGCGGGATGAGCACCAGTTCCGGGCAGTCGTCGCAGTCGCGAAAGCTTTTACCGCTGCCCGGTTCGATGCCGCGCGCCTTGTAGCCTGCCAGCAGCAGGTCGGTTTTTTCCTTCAGCAGGCGCGCCTGTTCGGCTTCGATGCGCTGCTGCTCGGCCAGTTGGCGACTCCGTTCTTCTTCGCGCCGCGCCGCCTCCGCCTGTTCACGGCGCAGTCGCTCTTCTTCCAGCTTGCGTCCATGCGCGCTCAGCGTCGGCGCGCCAAGCATTACTTCAATGCGCTTGGCGACACCGTCGCCCAGGCGCTCCTGCCGCACGAAGACCCGCTCGCGCGCGGCGTCGATATTCTTGACCGCCCGGATTTCATGGGTGCCGGGCTTGAGCTGCATGTCGAGCGGACAGCTGCCCTTGAAGTCGCCATTGACCGACACTTCGGCGCCGGCGTTGTCGTCCTCGCAGACGATGCGCAGCATGGCGCTTTGCGCGTGCGCCATTGCGGTAGCGAAGAGGGCAACGGCGGGTAGTAGATGTAGCAGTCGCATGCGGATCGGATTCCTTGTCTGCAATTCAGCGCCCAATGGCGAAGTGAAGGTTTTAGTCGACGCGACACGGATTCATGGTGACCGTTTCACCATTGCGGAAACAGGTGGTGCTGGTGGGGATGACCATATCCTTCAACAGCAAGCCGCCCGGTATGGTGTAGCCGAAAGTGGTCATTTCGCCATGCGGCTTTCCATCCTTGGTGTGCATCACCGACGCCTTGCGCGTGCCGTTGAAGGTGACGGACTCGCCCCGGCCACCGCCGAGCGGGCGAGTGATGGTGACATTCGGTCCGGCGACGCCCATCTTCCATATCGCGGTCTGCGCAAGATTGCTGTCCTCGGTGCTGTTCATGCTCACGAGCAGCGTCCGCGCCTCGCTGGCAACGCTGTTGTCCTGGTAAATTGCCATCCAGCCCTCGGTATTGAATTTCGAGCGCGTCTTTTTCATCATTTCTGCAAGCTGCGGATTGCGCGAGCGCGTCAGATTTGCGCCGGTTCTGGCGAGCGTGCGCACCATGCCGACCGGTTTGCCGTCCGCTATCGTGGCGCTGATTTTTTTCAGCATCGGATGCACAATCAGGTTGTCGCCGAAGCTGGTGACTCTTGCCGCATACATCCAGAACTCGATCGGTCCGTCCAGTTTGCCGTTCTTGCAGGCGGCTTTGACCGGCCAGTATTTGATGTCACGGTGGTAGTACAGGTAATCCTGCATGCCTTTGCCGGCGGCCCGTACTTTCTGCTGATCCGCTGGATCCAGGTCCGAGAGATCGAGATCGCCGCTTAAGCGGCGCAACGCAATCTCATCCACTGCACACGGCCAGGCCATCGCGCTGGCCGGCGGCCCGAAGCTGCCCTGGTTCGCCAGGTACTCTTGCAAATCGGTGCGCGCCTGCCGCATCCACTCGGCAAACACCGTGTCGGGCGCTTGCGGAAATGGCTGGCTGGCGGCGTCCGGTGCGGCTGCTACGGCGGCAGGGCAATCCGGGCAGCCGGGCACATTGCTGATGCCGCGTTCGGCCCGCTGTTCCGTCAGAATCTGCTCCACCTCGACCTCGATGCGCGCTCGCGCGGCACGTGCCTGTTCGGCGGCGATACGGCGGCGCTCCTCCTCGCGGCGCTGCGCTTCGGCCTGTTCGCGGCGAAGGCGCTCCGCTTCGAGGCGCTGACCTTCCGGCGTCAGGCGCGGCGCGCCCAGCAGTACCTCGATACGCTTGGCCACGCCTTCACCGACGCGGAATTCCTGTTCGAATACCCGTTCGCGTGCGGCATCGATTTTCTTGATCGCCTTCAGTTGGACTGTGCCAGGCCGGACGGCCATGTCGAGCGGGCAGTCGCCCATGGATTTGCCATTGATGAGGATTTCCGCGTTGACGTTGTCGTCGTCGCAGGCAATTCTGAGGATCGCATTCTGAGCGTACGCCGCATTCAGGCACGCCAGCATCAAAGCGCCGGCAACGGGCAAGCGAAGTTGCATTGATGGCTCCGGTAAGGGAAAGATGGCGGCGCCGCCTTCAATGGGCGTTGCTGCCTTCTGGCAATATTAACTGAATGAAATTGTAGCTGCACCCAGTAATTTGACGTCGATCACATGCGGGACGAGTGCTTGCTCCGGCGAGCGACCGGCAAAGGGAACCCTTCGCGGTGCGCTTCCTCTTATGGCTATCGTGTCAACACGCTATAACATAGCTGCGGCAAATCGATTTCCTGATAAAAACAAGAATGCGTGAATCGAGCTGCGCTCGTGTATTGGCATGTCCCAACCGAGATCGAAAGGATCGCCATGAACGACCAACGCCCCACCCTGACCACTCGCCAGGGCCATCCCGTGAGCGACAACCAGTCGCTGCGCTCCGTCGGCGAACGCGGGCCTGCAACACTGGAAAATTATCAGTTCATTGAAAAAATCACCCATTTCGACCGCGAGCGGATTCCCGAACGCGTCGTGCACGCGCGCGGCACCGGCGCGCATGGTTATTTCGAGGCCTACGGCAAGATCGGCAAGGCGCCGGCATCAAAATACACTCGCGCTAAAGTGCTCAACGAGATGGGTGTTCAAACACCGGTGTTTCTTCGCTTTTCGACCGTGATTGGCGGTCGCGAGTCGCCGGAAACCGCACGCGATCCACGCGGCTTTGCGATCAAGTTCAAGACCGTCGATGGCAACTGGGATCTGGTCGGCAATAATTTGAAAGTATTCTTCATCCGCGACGCGATCAAGTTCCCCGACATGATCCATGCGTTCAAGCCGGACCCGGTCACCAATCGGCAGGAGCCGTGGCGCTTCTACGATTTCGTATCGCAGTCGCCGGAAACCCTGCACATGGTGACGTGGGTGAAAAGCCCCTGGGGCATCCCGGCCAACTACCGCGAAATGGAAGGCTCCGGCGTCAATACCTACAAACTGGTCAACGATGAGGGCGTCGCGCATCTGGTCAAGTTCCATTTCCAGCCGAAGCAGGGCGTGCGTAATCTCACGGCAATGCAAGCCGCCGATATCCAGTCGCGCGACGTCGGCCATGCAACAAAAGATCTGTATGAAGCGATTGAACGCGGCGATTTCCCGGAGTGGGAATTTTGCGTGCAGCTCATCGCCGACGGCGATCATCCTGAGCTCGACTTTGATCCGCTGGATGACACCAAGCGCTGGCCGGAAGAGCAGTTTCCATTGCTGCCGGTCGGCCGGCTGGTGCTCAATCGCAATCCCGACAATGTATTTGCGGAAACCGAACAGGCGGCATTCGGCACCGGCGTGCTGGTGGACGGCATTGACTTTTCGGACGACAAGATGCTGCAGGGACGCACCCTGTCGTATTCCGACACGCAACGCTATCGCGTCGGGCCCAACTATCTGCAACTACCGATTAACGCGCCACAGGAAAAGGCGCGCCCGCACACCAACCAGCGCGATGGCCAGATGACGTATATCGTGGATGATTCCGGCAACAACCAGCACATCAACTATGAGCCGAGCCTGCTGGGCGGCGTGCAGGAAGCGCCCAAGCCAGCGGTCGACTATCACCAGTACGTCGAAGGCCATCTCGGCCGTTACCAGACCTCGCGCACCAGCGATGACTACAGGCAGGCCGGCGACCGCTATCGCACATTCCAGGCCTGGGAGCGCGACGAGTTGGTCAACAATATCGGTGGCGACCTGAAGCAATGTCCGGAGCCGATCCAGATGCGCATGGTCTGGCATCTCTGGCATTGCGACGAGGATTACGGCCGGCGCGTCGCCCAGATCGCCGGCATCGATCTCGAAAAAGCGAAGGCACTGCCACCACTGCCGGGCAAACCGGCGCCGCACCAGGCGCGTTCGGCGCCGACTTATGCCAGCGGCCAAAAAGAAGCGCCCGCGCCTGGAAAAGAAGCCGCCAATGTGAAATGAGGCATCCCCAATGACGCAACAACATTCCGTCAATACATCGCGGCCCGACGTAAGGGAACTGGACCGGGAAACCCTGGAATTCGCGCAGAACGTGTTCGAATGGGTCAGGAGCGGCAATACCGACAGGCTGGGTCCCTTGCTCGACCGGGGCCTGCCTGCCAATCTTTGTAACCAGAATGGCGACAATCTGCTGATGCTGGCCAGCTACCACGGCCATGTCGACATGGCCGAGCTGCTGCTGGAACACGGCGCAGATCCGGAAATGCGCAACGATCACGGACAAACGCCGATCGCCGGTGCTGCGTATAAGGGCGACCTGCGCATGGTGCAGTTGCTGCTGGATTACGGTGCCGATGTGGAAGGCGCTGCACCCGACGGCAAGACTGCCCTGATGTTTGCGGCGATGTTCAACCGGACCGAGGTGGTCGATCTGTTGCTGGCGCACGGTGCCAATATCGGTGCGCGTGGCGCCAACGGACTGACTGCGCAGGAAGCGGCCGCCATGATGGGCGCAATGGAAACAAGCACGCAGCTTGCCGGACACGCCCATTGATTCCCGGCCTGAGGCCGGGCTTCGTTTATGACTGGACCACGGTCGGCGCCGAATCGAGCGCGCTCTCGCGCCGCGGCGGCACGCTGATCACACGGCGTCGGAATTTTCGCGCGAACGGATACACGATGTGCCAAGGCTTTGAGAACGGACCGCACTGCAGCCAGAACTGCATCTGAAAGTCGGCATAGCTGGACGCGTCGTAGCAAGTGCGCGGAATCAGTTGCAGCGATGACGCGCGCTGGAATGCCAGACGCGCCACGGTGTACTGGTACTTGAAGCCGCATCGTTCCGCCAGCGCCCGTGACGCATCGGTGGAATCGCCCCACGGCCATGCGAGATGCCGGAAGTGCTCGCGCGGCAACCCTAGCTTTGCCGACAGCAGGTCGCGCGAGAAGGTCAGATCACGCGTCAGCTCCGAATATTTGTATTGGCTCGAATGCCAATGCGCATGCGTGTGCGACTGAAAATCCACCAGCCCGCGCGACTGCAGTTCGCGCGCCTGTTGCCATGAAAGAAAGCGACCGGTGTTCAGGGCGTCTTCCTCGCCGCCGGGTCCGGCATCGCGAATCGCACCCGTTGCCGCAAAGCACACCGCCTGGAAGTCCAACTCTTGCAGGATGGGAGCCACTGCGGTCGCTATGCACTCATAACCGTCATCAAAGGTCAGCACGAAGGCCTTTGCTGGCATCGGCTTTTGACGAGACGCATGGAACGCGAACTCTTCCGGCGAAAGCGAGCGCCATCCATTGCGGCGCAGCCACATAAGATGCCGGCGAAAGACATGCGGCGGTGTTGAAGTCGACAGCGCGGCATCATCGATGCGATGATAAACGAGAATGGGAATGGGCCCCGCCATTGATTGCTTCCTCTATTCATTGATGCTTGATTGCAATCAAGTTTAAAAGTTACGTGGAGCATCTGTGTTGGGTTTGGTCAAGCTCGTTACGAAAAAGTCCTATTTCAGTTCTAGCGTTGTAATTCTGTCGCGGGACGGTTGGTAACCAATTTCCGGCACAATGCTTTCGACGTATTCCAAAGACGATACATTGCAGAGTTAACCCTGAAATGGACACCAATGGGTGACGCGAACGTTCAGCTTTTCTGTCAACACGAACAGTAGCGACGACACCATGCATAGCGGACGAAGCCGTATCGGTAACCAAGTCCAAACGGCTGCTACAATTTCAACATGTGTGCGAACTACGTTCCCTCTCGTCCCGAACGGCTGCAACAGCATTTCGGCGTTGCTCCGCCTGATTCTTCTTTCAAGGAAGAAATCTATCCTGAGTACATGGCGCCGATGATCCGGCCGCCACGCGCTGATGCGGTCATTGGGGACCGCGCGTGTGCGCTTGGTATGTTCGGCGTTGTTCCGCATTGGGCCAAGGACACAACGATCGCGCGCAATACCTACAACGCCCGCACCGAAACAGTTGCCGAGAAACCCAGCTACCGGAATGCATTCAAGCGCGGCCAGTTCTGCATCATTCCCGCCCAATCCATCTTCGAGCCTTGCTATGAAACCGGGAAAGCCGTGCGCTGGGAAATCGCCGACGCAGACGGCGAACAGCTTGGCATCGCCGGCATCTGGGAAGTCAAAAAAGAAGGACCGAACGGATTGCCGCTGCTGTCGTTCTCCATGTTGACCATCAATGCGGACGAGCATCCCTTGATGAAGCGCTTTCACAAACCGGGCGACGAAAAACGCATGGTGATCATTCTCCATCCTGAGCAGTACGATGAATGGCTGCATTGTCCGTTTGACGAGGCCGATCGCTTTTATACGCCCTATCCGGCGGAACGCCTGGCGGCAAAGCCGGCGCCGAAGGGCGGCAAGAAAGCAGCGCAGGACATCCTTCCGGGCCTATGATCCATCCATTGGCCGCATAGCACTTGAGCGCCTCCGTGCGCGGCCGCCTCGATGTCGCCGGCATGACAAACGATCGGCACGTCATGGTTCCAGCGAACGCAACACCAGTGGTGTACGATCCGTTCGGACTATGCACAGCTTGACCTTCATATCGCTGGCATGAGCCCTGACGCACCGACGCATCGACCACTTGATCCATCCCTTCCTAGCGAGGCCAGGCAATGACAGAAGAAATACAAAAAAAACTCCTGCGAATTCGCCCGCCTCGGGTGCGCATTAGTTACGACGTCGATATCGGCGGCGCCATTGAGAAAAAGGAGCTGCCTTTTATCGTCGGCATTTTCGCCGACCTGTCTGGCAATCGTGCAAGTCCCGATGGCTTTCCGTTGCTGAAGCAGCGCAAGATGATTGATATCTGCTGTGACAATTTCAATGAGGTAATGATGACCATCGGCCCGCGCGCGGATCTGCTGCCGGTGCTGAATGCGGTGCCGGGATTGATGAATAGCGCCGACCCGTGCGACAAGGAGATCGTGTTCAAGTCCATGGACGACTTCGAGCCACTGCGCGTGGTCAATGCGCTGCCCGGTTTGCGCGCGAAATACCAGGCGCGCTGCCAGCTCCGCTCGCTGCAGGCGAAGGCGGAATCGGCATCGGCATCGGCATCGGAGGGCAGCATCACTGGCATGGACGAGCAGGTGGCGGCCATCGATCAGGAACTGAGCGCGGCCTTGTCGCTCATCATGCATTCACCGAATTTCAAGGCGATGGAGCAGACCTGGCGCGGCTTGCACTATCTGGTGTCGCGTGTGCAGACCGGCGCCATGCTCAAGCTGCGTGTGTTCGACGCAAGCAAGGACGAGCTGCGCGCGGACATGGAGAAGGCGGTCGAGTTCGATCAGAGTGCGCTGTTCAAGTTGATTTATGAAGCGGAGTACGGCACCTACGGTGGTTATCCATACAGCCTGCTGGTTGGCGGCTATGCGATCGACGGCAGCACGGAGGACATTGCCTTCCTGAAGAAAATGTCGGAAGTGGCGGCGGCCGCGCATGCGCCTTTCATTGCTGCCGCGTCCTGCACACTGTTCGGGATGACCGGCTATGAGCAGCTTGGCAAGCCGCGCGATTTGAGAAAGATTTTCGAATCGGCGGAACTGGTCGCGTGGCGCGAGTTTCGCGAGACGGAAGAGGCGCGCTACGTGTCGCTGGTCCTGCCGCGCGTGCTGCTGCGCTTGCCCTATGGCCGCCCAGAAAAGCGCAATACGGTCGCCTGCGACGGATTTGATTTCGAGGAGCAGATCGGTGAAGACGGTGCGTCGGCAACCATGGACGCTCAGGGCGAAGTACTCGGTTATCCGGCACCGGACCATGCCCATTTTGTGTGGGGCAATCCTGCTTATGTACTTGCGGAGCGCATCGCGAATGCCTTTGCGCTGCATGGCTGGACGGCGGCGATCTGCGGCATGGAAGGCGGCGGTTTGGTCGAGAGCCTGCCGCTCTACACCTATGCAACGGATGCGGTGCGCACCGAACGGTTCTGCCCGACGGAGGTGTCGATTAGCGATCGGCGTGCGAACGAGTTGAGCGAACTCGGCTTCATTGCGCTGTGCCATTGCAAGGATACCGGCACGGCGGCATTTTTCAACAGTCCGACCACGCAGGCACCCAAACAGTATTTTTCCGACGAGGCCAATGAACAGGCGCGCGCGGCGGCGATGCTGCCGTACGTACTGGTCGCGTCGCGCTTTGCACATTACATCAAGGTCATCATGCGCGAAAAAATTGGCGCCTTCGTCACGCGCTCCAATGTGGAAGCCTATTTGAACAACTGGATTTCGCAGTACGTTCTGCTCGATGAGGTCGCCGCGCCGGAAGTGCATGCCGCCTACCCACTGCGCGCGGCCAAGGTCGTGGTGACCGAGACAGCGGGCGAGCCGGGCGTATTCAAGGCGACGGTATTCGTGCATCCGCAACATCAGTTCGGCGACCGCCGGACGTCGATCCGGCTGGTGGCCGGACTGCCGAAGTAGGCGCGGCGTTGATTGAATGCGATACGCCAGATCGTGTTCGCAGCGGCTTAACACGACGCATTGCGCCTGCTATGATGAATCGGTCTCGGGTCCATATTTTTCCGGAGCCGTACATCATCGATGCCGACCTCCAGCGGACAGCAGGGGCGGTGAACAGACAACAGGGGAAGGCCATGAATCTGGAAGAAGCGCTGGCAAAAGACGGGGAAATGCGGCCAAAGCTACTCGCCGCGATTGCAGGAAAATATCAACTTGATGCCAAGTCCATCGCGAAGGTCGACGCCTGCATGCTCGGCAACTGGCTGCATGGCGAGGCGGAGCGCAAGTTTCCGTTTGTGAAGAGCTATCAGCCCTGCGTCGATGCGCACGACGCCTTCCATGCCGAAATGGAGAAGGTGGTCCGGCAGATCAATCTCGGCGAATATGAACAGGCAGAGGCGATGCTGGCCAGCGGCACGCCTTGCGCGAAGGCTTATGTCGGGATGGTGGCCGCGTTGCGAGAGCTGAAGAAGGATGCAAAACTGTAGTGTTTGGTTGGCCCAGCAATCATCCAGATACGCCTTAAACCGATCCGGCGTATACGTTCTTCGTCGTATCGACTGACAGCGAGGGATCGCAAACCATCATCGCGCACCCGTTGGAGTCCTTTTACCTACATTCAAACTGACAAGGCTTATTCAGTACGTCGGTTTCGTCATGGTTATCGGTATAAAGCGGCCGATCTTCTCGTGCCGCGCACACTTCGCCGCCGGCCATCACTTCAAGCTGCCAAACACCTTGCTGATGATTTTGCTGCCATAGGAAACCGGGTCGCGGCGAATCTGCTTTTCTTCCTCGCCGATCATGTAATACAAACCATCGAGTGTGCGCTGCGTGACGTAGCCCTCGACGGTGGACTGTTGCTCCGGCACGATGCCAAGCTTGGATACCTGTGCGACAGTGGCGTTGTACTGGCCGGATAATCCCGATCGGTCGGTGACCTTTTTCACTATCGGCAGGAATTTCACGCCGAGCGGTGCCGTCGTCTTCGCCTTGAAAAAGTCGGTGACGGAGGTCTCCCCGCCGCTCAGGATGTTTTTTGCATCGGTTACCGACATGGATTTCACGGCGTCCAGCAGCAGGGGTTTTGCCAGGGGCACGGCGGACTCGGCGGCGCGATTCATGGACACCACCAGTTCATCGAGTTGCTGTCCGCGCCCGGTCATCTTCAGTAGCGGCCTGGCTTTTTCCAACACGCTGGGCAGTCCGATTCTGACCTTCTCGTTATTCAAAAAACCATTTTCGACGCCAAGCTTGCCGACGGCGGCGACAGCACCTTTTTCGAGCGCGGCTTTCAAGCCACTGCCGGCTTCCTGATTGCTGATGTCGGCCAGATTGCCGGCGAGCGCGAACGAGACGGCCAACGGCAGTAAAAGCAACATGAATGCCTTGGGGAATGCGATGGTGGACATGGTTTTCCTTTCGCGTCGAACGCGGATCGTGTAGCGTACCAAGGCAGTGTAGCGAAGAACGCACGCCATGGGCGGGCGGCGTGCCGCATATCAAGATATTCACCGAGTGCGTCGTGTGGCCTGGTGTGAAATCGACATCAGCATCGCACACCTCCTCGTTCCCGTTAACGGCAATTTTTCCTTCCGGAAAATGAGGATTACAGGGCATGTCAATGCCTTGCCACTGCGGAAACCCGCACGATGGCTTGGTACGGCAAGCATGTTGCTACAGGCACTAGATTTGCTTTGATTCAGATCAATTTTCGATTCTTCATTTTACCCAATGCCTTATAGCTGGCCGATCCGTAGACATTTACTGGCGCTGGTCCTCGCTATTGCTGTACCGATGGCGGTGCTGTGGACTTACTCGCTGCAATCGAGCGTGCGCCGGGATGTGGCAGACGCGGGCACGACCACGGTTTCACTGGCACAGATTGCGGCGGCGGATGCGCAGCGTTACGTACGCGACTCCGGTGCGCTGCTGGCAGGTCTGGCGCGACGCCCGCAGGTGCGCGCTCTCGATCCCGCAAACTGCGACCACATCCTGCGCGACGTGAAGGAATTCCTCCCGCAGGTTGCCAATATTGCCATTGCCGACCAGTCCGGCCGCGTGGTGTGCTCGGCGTTGCCGCAGCGCGGGGACAAGTTGGCGTCGGTCGCCGGAGCCACCTGGCTGAAGCAAGTAGAACAGGCCAACCGCTATACCGCAGGGCATCCGCATATCGGGCCCGTCAGCGGCCGGTGGGTATCGGTGCTGGCGTATCCGATCCAGGACGACGGCGGCCGATTCATCGGTGCAATCGGCCTCCCGGTAGATCTTCTCAAGTATCGCTTGCTGCCCGAGAATGCCAGCCTCCCTGCCGGCACCGTGCTGCACATCATCGGGACGGACGGCACCATCATTGCCAGTTCTGAAGCGCCGGAAAACTGGGTGGGCAAGCTGTTTCCCGACCAGGAAGTCGTCAGTCGCGCGAACGAGGAAAAGCAGGGGCAGATGTGGCTGACCAAGCGTACCGAGGGCAAGGTCTACGGGTTTGCGCCGGTGGCGGGTACCGACTGGTTCGTGGTTGCCAGCGTGCCATCGCCGGCGGTGCTCGACACCATCGTCAAGCGTGCCGCGAGCACCGGCGGCATGTTGCTGCTGGTGGTGCTGCTGGCCGGCGCGCTCGCCTATTATCTCGGCCGCCGCATCGTAGTGCCGATGATCGGCATTGCGGGTGCGGCCAAGGCGGTGGCCGGCGGCGACCTGAAACGGCGCGCATCCGTGTCCGGTCCGCGCGAGATCGAAGACGTGGCGCAGCAGTTCAATACCATGCTCGACGTGCGGCTGCGCACCGAGCAAAAGTATCGCAATCTGCTCGAATCCGCGACCGACGCGATCGTGATCGTCGATGCCACGCGTCACATCATTTTTGCCAATGCGCAGGCGGAACGCATGTTCGGCTACAGCGGTGAGGAGATTACCGGCCAGCCGATTGAAATGCTGATGCCGGAACGTTTCCATGCGCGCCATGTGAAGAGCGCCACGCGCTATGTCGCGCAACCGCGCCCGGTTCAGATGGAGGCGCGCGGCGCGCTCGCCGGACGACGAAAGGATGGCGCGGAGTTTCCGGTCGAGGTCAGCCTCAGCCCGCTGATGACCGACGAGGGGTTGATCATTTCGAGCATCGTGCGCGACATCAGCGAGCGCAAGCGGCATGAGGAACACTTGATACGGCTGGCGCAATACGACAGCCTGACCGGACTGCCGAACCGGCGTTTGATGACGGAGCGATTGGATCAGGCGATCGTGCAAGCCGAGCGCCATGGAACCAGGCTGGCGATCGTGCTGCTCGATGTGGATCGCTTCAAGGAAATCAATGACACCTTCGGACATGGCGCCGGTGACCAGGTGATCAAGACAATCGGCGAACGCCTCGTCGCCGGTGTCCGCAACAGCGGCACCATCGGACGTCTCCGTAGCGATAAATTCCTTGTCATGGACGAGCTGGAGGATGACGCCGGCATCGCCGCGCTGAGCGCATCGATCCAGCGTGCCTTTGCGGAGCCCTTGCAGTTGGAAGGCGAAGAGCTGGTCCTGTCCGCGTGCCTCGGCATCGCGGTTTACCCGGACGACGGCGAGGACAGCGAGACGCTGCTGAAAAACGTGGATGTCGCAATACGCCATGCGAAGACGGACGGCAATGCGTGCATTGCCTATACGCCAGAAATGGGGGCGCGCGCTGCCGAACGCCTGCGCCTGGAAAACCGCTTGCGCCGCGCCTTGCCTAACAACGAATTGCTGCTGCACTACCAGCCGCAGATCGATGTGCGCAGCGGCCGCATTCTCGGGATGGAAGCGCTCGTGCGCTGGAACAGCAGCGAGCTTGGCATCGTGCCACCGGATCAGTTCATTGGCATTGCCGAATACACCGGCCTGATCATTCCCTTCGGCGAATGGATCCTGCGCACCGCTTGCGCGCAGAACAAGGCGTGGCAGGACATGGGGCTTCAACCGGTCGTCATCGCGGTCAATATTTCAGCGCGTCAATTCCGCCAGCAGAACCTGGTGCAGATGGTGCGCGCGGCCCTCGACGACACCGGCCTGGAGCCGCGTTGGCTGGAACTGGAAATCACCGAAAGCATGTTGATGGCGCGCCCGGAAGAAGCAGAACAGACACTCCACCGCATCGCAGCCATGGGCGTGGGCATCGCGCTCGACGATTTTGGTACCGGCTATTCGAGCCTCGCATATCTGAAGCGCTTTCCTGTGCGCAGCCTCAAGATCGACCGCTCTTTTGTGCGCGACATCCACACCGACCCGGACGACGCAGCGATTGTCACCGCCGTCGTATCGCTGGCAAAGAGCCTGAACCTGGGTCTCGTTGCAGAAGGCGTTGAGTTGAAGGAACAACTGGATTTTTTGCGTTCGCTGGAATGTGATGCGTACCAGGGGTATTTTTTCAGCAGGCCCGTGCCGGCTGCGCAGTGTACGGCGTTGCTGCGTGCTGCATCAGACGAGAGTGGGGATAAGCGCACTTCCTCGTTGGGCAAGGACACGCACGACCCGATTGCCGGATAAGCGCGCCTGCGCCTGTCGGTTCCGATGATGAATGGACGGTTGCCGCGCTACAGGATCGAACAATACTGGTTGGCCATGCCGACGCGGTTGCGGCCCTGTTCCTTGGCGCGGTACATCGCGGTTTCGGCGAGCCGCAGAAGTGTGTCTGGGGCGACGTTGTTGTGACTGCTGACGGTCGCGGTGATGCTGGTAATGGTGGCGAGGATTTCGCCGGACTCGGCCTTGATCGGATAGGTGGCGACGGCCATGCGGGCGCGCTCGGCGACTTCCAGCGCGCCGGCAGTATTGCAAGCCGGCAGGATCATCAGCAGCTCGTCATCACCATAGCGCCCCAGATGATCATACGGACGAAGCGCGGTGCGCAGCCTGCGTGAGATTTCCTGTATGACGGCGTCGCCCACCAGGTGGCCGTTGCGGTCGTTGATGTGCTGTAACTGGTCGAGATCGGAATAGACGATCGACAATGCGGTGCGTTGCCGCTGGCATCGCGCGGCCTCATTTCTGAGGTGCTCCACGATCGCATCGCGGTTGTGCAGGCCGGTCAGCGGATCACGTGCCGAGCGGGCGATCAGATTCTCTTCCATTTCCAGCAGGCGGCGCGCGTTTTCGACACAGATACGCAAATCGGCGTTGCTGGTTCGTCGCGTGATGTAATTATTGGCACCGGCTTCCAACGATTCGGCAATGAAAAACGGATCGGTGCGCGACGTCAGCATGATCAGGTAGAGGCAGCGGTCCTTGACGGTGGCGCGGATGTTGCGAAACACGTCCAGGCCGTCGAGCCCGGGGATGCTTGCGTCAATAATTGCAATCAACGGACTGTTGGACTGCATGAGTCCTTCCCAGAGACCCGAACGATCGGTGGCGGCTTCGATCTGGTAACCCCAGCCGCGCAATGCGTTCTGCAAGCGGGCTTGGGAGTCCGGGTCATGGTCCGCGATGAGTATGTTCATCCAATGTCTCCATAGGGTAGCAATGTTTTTTTAACAAGGTTTTAGGCTACTCTGGCTTTATTGTCAATATGCACATAGACCGGGACATGGCATGTCGGCGATGCGAGAGCGATGTCGATCGGGTGACAATCAGCTTGGGGATCAAGGCGAGCGGCGCAACATGCCGCCGGCCGCCAGAATCGCTCGAGCAAAGGGCGCAGGTCTTGCGACGGCCTGCGCCCTTGCGCAGAAATGCGCTGTGACGCAAATGTTTCAGCGATTGCGCTCGGACATCTTGCCGAGTGCGATGGCCAGCGCGGCGCCGCCCAATGCTTTGACCAGCGTCGGGTTTTGCGCATAGAAGCGGCTCATGTGGTCGATGATGCCCGGATTTTCCTGTTCCGCTCGGCTGGCGAGTGCTTCGACTTGCTGCGGGTCCAGTTGCTCGACTTCTGCCGGCGACAGTTGCGGCTGCGACTGCCCGGCGACGCGCCCGAGGACGTTGCCCAGAGCGCCGCCACCGAGGCCACCGCCCAATAGCGAGCCAATGAGCGACGGACCTAGCCCGCCCAGCAACTGGTTCAGCATGCCGGTGCGCTGGTGGGTGTCGGCCTGACCGAACAGTTGTCCGACCATGTTGCCGAACGGCGGTGTCTGGTCCGAGCGGAAAGCTTCGCTCAGCCCTTCAGAAAGATGTTCATGCGGTGAGTTGCCGGCGATCTGGTCGAAATCATCCTCCACCTGATTAGGTGGCTGAGTACGGTTGGCGCCGGTGTACTGTTCGAGGATGCGGCCGATGTCAAAACCTGTTCCCATGCTGTTCTCCTGTTGATTGCCATGCTGCGACATTTGGCATTTGAAAAAAGGGGCTGCACGCATTCCGCGTGCAGCCCCTTGCCTTGCTACTTTGCCCCGTTCGGCCTTGCCTTACTGGCGACGCTTGCCGCTAACGCGTTCGGCGCCATAACGCACGGCATCCTTCACCTTGTCCCAGGTGCTTTCTGGATGCTGCGTTTCCCAATCGCTACGCAGTTGTGGTTCGACGTCGGTCCACTGGTAGTTCTTGTAGCGGCCGCTGCCGGCCATGGTGGAACCATAGCGATACGCGGCGTCGTAGTCTTCATAGCGGCCGCCCGTGCTGCCATAAGCGTTTTGCCAGTGGCGACGGAAGTCGGTGTCGTCGGTGGTGGTACCCGTCGTGCCGGTGGTGCCGGTGGTGCGGCCAACATCCGATGCGCCGAGCTGCTCAACTTCGACATCGGTCCTGCGCACCGTGTCGTCGATCTGCTCGGTGCGCTGCGACACTTCCTTGCCGACGACCACTTCTTCGACCACGCGCGCGGTCTTGGAGACGACGGCTTCTTCGGCGGTTTCGCGCAATTCAACAGAGCCTTCCTTGAATGCGGCGAGATCGGCTTCGGTAGCTGGCTTGTCGACCGCATGACGCTCGACCTTCACATGCTCTTCGCGCAACTGGACCGATTCATGCACCGGCGTTTCCCTGATGCGTTGGAACACGCGCACACCGCCGCGCTGTACTTGGCGCTTGCCGACCTTCAGTTCTTCCTCGACCACCGGGATACGGGATTGCTCGGTGGTGTTGCCAGTCATGCCCGTTGTACGGGCCTGCGCATAACTGCGGCGCTCCGATTCAATCTCATCCTGCGACAGGCGTGGAGCACTGGCGTCGTAGCCGGACCAACCCTGCTGCTTCCACTGGCTGGAGCGCTCGTCGATATCGACAGCATGGAAACGGTTCATGACCTCGGTGGCGCGATCGACTTCGTCTTCATCCTGCACGTCGACGGTCAGCACATAGTGGCCGCGACGCACCGATTCGGCATAGACGTCGTGGTGTTCCTTGTGTTCGTCCGAACCGAACAGCGAACGGAAGAATCCGCCGATCCCGCCGCTCGATTCCTCGCTGGTCGGTGCCGTGCTTTGCGTCGAGATCTCGGAATCAGGTTGCAGTTGAATGTTGGAACGGGAAAAACCAGCTGCGGCCAGCCCTTCGACGGCGTTTTGCGCGTTGGAATAATCGTCGTAGACGCCCACCACGGTATTGCCGGTGCCGCTGACCGTGCGGGTGTCGCTGCTGGTGATGCTCGGACGGTAGACATCCTGTGCATTGTATTTTCGCCAGTCCTGCTCGAGGTAGGACGCATCGTCTTCCGAGCGCGGCCGCACGCCCATCAGGATGCCGCCACTCTTCAAGCCGCTCTCATAGCGTTTGACGCGTTCTTCGGGGATACCCCAGCCCACCAGTGCACCCAGCAATCCGCCGGTGGCGGCACCCGCACCCGCGCCAGCCGCAGCGGCTGCCAGCGGTCCGGCGATTACCAGGCCCAAGCCGGGTAGTGCGATGCTGGTGCCGGCTGCGGTGATCGCAGCGAGCGCAGCGCCGATCGTGCCACCGACCGCGCCACCGATGCCGGCGCCTTCGGCTGCCTTGCTGCCCAGTTCGGTGGTGGCGCCGCCGGTCTGGGAGAAATGCTGTTTACGGGTGTCATCGGACATCACGACATTGATGTCGTCCTTGGTATAGCCGCGGTCGGACAGGCTTTGGTAAGCACGTTCGGCACTGGCGCGATCGCTGAACAGTCCGGTCATCATTCCGGAATCATTTTTTGAAGCTGTTGCCATCGTATATCTCCTTTTCGAATGGTCCAAGGCGCTGGCCGCTTGCGGCAAAAACGCTCCGCACGATTTACTTGCCGCATGAAATGAAAGCGGATGCGCGTCAGGAAAACCCGACCGGCGCCGAACGCCTTTCACGGTGCTTGATAAAACCGCAATGGTTTTGTAAGAAGCCTATTTGCCAATGAAGTTCCACACGAGGAGGTGGCGCTTGCAAATTAGTGCCTAGCGCGTGCCCTTGTCCATGCAAATGACGGAAATGAAAAGCGGGTCGCGCTGCAGTGCCAGCCGGATGTTGCCTTGCAACTTTGAATGTGCAGGAAACATCGGAAGACAGGCGTGCCGGCGTCAGTGCATCGGCCGCGACTGGAAGCGCTGATAGCGCTCCAGCACCATCGGTACGTACTTGATGGTTTCCTGATAGGGCGGCACGCGACGACCGTGCCGGATCACCGCGTTTTCGCCGGCGTTGTACGCGGCGACTGCCAGCCGCACATCGCCGCCAAACATGCCGAGCAGGTCGCGCAGATAGCGCGCGCCGACGTCGATGTTCTGCTCCGGCACATACAAATCGAATACGCCATAGCGCGCCGCCGTAGCCGGCATCAGCTGCATCAGGCCGACTGCGCCTTTGGGCGAGACTGCGCGCGCATTGAAACCGGATTCAACTTCGATGATGGCCTTGAGCAGCGCGGCATGCACGCCGTGCGCATTGGCGATGCGCTGCACCAGCGGATCGAGTGCGCTGCGGCGGGCTGCCAGCTGCGGCAGCGATACCGGACCGGTACCCGCGCGCGGCCACAACTGCTGCCCATCGAACACGGCAAACACCTGCGAGGTCCGGTTGATCGGGCGATCGGAAAAGGTCGGCACCTTGCCGGTGCCATCGTAGGTTTTATAAATCTTGGTGTCTTCCGCGTGTGCTGCGTGTGCGATGGCGACGGCGCACAGTGCGGCGCGCAACAGACATTGCCGCACTACTGCGGAAGCGCCCCGCTGTGTGAAGCGCATTGCATTCTCCCTGCTTAAACATACGATACGTCGGCGTCATGGTTTCCGGCAAGCATTTGGTGAGAAGAAGCAACGCCTCTTTGACGGCGCATGCATTTCAGGCAACACAGATTTGAATGCGTGCAAGTCACTTAGGGCCTTCCAGGCAGAACGAAAGCGGTTGCAGCAGGTCGAATAAGCCAATACGGTTTATCGGTTGGCAACGGGACAGGTTACCAACCGATCTTGCTCATTCGCCAAGTTAAGGCAAGGAAATGAAACCCGCCCGGGATGCCAGCAGTTTTCCCGATCAATTGTTTGCCGAGCAGGTCAAGCTCCTCTACAAGAACGCCCCGCTTGCCTATTCCGTGACGGTGATTAACGGCGCGATTCTGATTTATGTCCAGAGCACGTATATCCAAACCCCGTCATTGGCCGCCTGGTATGCCAGCCTGGTGCTAATCACCGTGATGCGCGGGCTGGTTATCTGGCGCTATGCCCGTGTTCAACCCGGGCCTGATCGGGCACGGTTCTGGAACCTGGCTTATCTGATCGGCGCTGGACTGGCCGGCGCTGTCTGGGGTTCGGCAGCCGTTCTGCTGTTTCCCCTGAATTCGATCGCACATCAGGTATTCGTCGCTTTTGTACTGGCCGGCATGGCGGCGGGTGGCATCAGCGTGCTGGCGCCGAGAATGGACGCGTGCGTCGCCTTCCTGCTGCCGGCATTGGTGCCGCTGGCGCTGCGTTATCTGACGCTGCCGACGCCGCTGCAAACCGCGATGGGGATCATGACGCTGATTTTTCTGGTCGGCATGCTGGTCTCGGCCTGGAACTTCCACCTGGTGATTCGGAACGCACTCAGCCTGCGCTTCGACAAGCAGCATCTGAAAGAGGAAATCGCCGAGCGCCATCGTGTCGAGGAAGATCTGTTTCAGGAAAAGGACCGGTTGCAAACCACCCTGAGCTCCATCGGCGAGGGTGTTGCGCTGGTCGACGCGGAAAGCCGCATCGAATTCATCAATCCGGCCGCCGAACAACTGTGTGGCTGGACCTGCCAGCAGGCCTTGCACCGCCCTGCCGGCGAAGTATTCGAAAGTGTCGATGTCGAAAATCAGCGGACGACCACCGCGCTCGAAGACAGTCTCCAAGCGGCAGAACAGATCCGGAAACACAGCGTGCTGTTTTGCAAGGCAGGAAAGAAACACGTGGTCGAAGAATTAGCGACCCCGCTATATGACCGCCACAGTAAACCGGTGGGCGCGGTTTCGGTATTTCGTGACGTGACCGAAGCACAACAGAAAACGGAAGAGCTGACCTATGCCGCCGGCCATGACCCCTTGACCGGCCTGCCGAACCGCAATCTGTTCAAGGATAGGACGCAACTCGCCATTGCCCGCGCGCAGCGCCGGCATGAAAGCTTCGCGATGCTATTCCTGGATCTCGACCGTTTCAAGGAAGTCAACGACCGCATGGGCCATGCCAGCGGTGACGCCCTCCTCCTCGATGTCGCCAATCGCCTGAGCAACTGCGTGCGCGAGGAAGACACCATCGCCCGATTAGGCGGCGACGAATTCGTGGTGCTGCTGGAAGGGCCGGCGCATGCAAACCTGGTCAAGACGGTGGCCGACAAGATACTCGATTCGCTGCGCAGGCCGTATCATTTGGGCACGCAGTCCACGCACATTTCCGTCAGCATCGGCGCCAGCTTGTATCCCGACGACGGCCGCGATACCGAGAGCCTCCTGGTCCATGCCGATACCGCGATGTACCGCGCCAAGCAGCAGGGGCGCGATCAATTTGCGATGTGAGGCAGCGACCATCGGGCTGTACCACGGTGCGAACACTTGCCACAAGAGAAACTCCTGTCGAATCCGCGGGAACTCGGCATAATGGAATACTGTCGGACGGAAAGCTTCTGCGCCGCCGCACGCTATTGCCACCTCTAGGACACCACATTGACTAACTCTTTGCCAGATATCGAACTTTCCGAAGAACTGATTCGCAAGTTCGACAAGTTAGGCCCGCGCTACACCTCTTACCCAACCGCCGACCGCTTCAACACCGGCTTCACGGAACAGAGCTACCAGACTTACCTGCAGCAGCGCGCCGGCAGCACCGCCAATCCGCCCCTGTCGGTGTACCTGCATCTGCCGTTCTGCGAATCGCTTTGCTATTTTTGCGCGTGCAACAAGATCATTACGCAAGACCATGAGCGCGTGACCGAATACCTGCGCTACCTCGACAAGGAAATGGCGCTCGTCGCATCCCAGCTTGGCCCGGACCGCAAGACTGTGCAGCTGCACCTTGGCGGCGGCACGCCGACCTTCTTCAACGCCGATGAATTGCGCCAGCTGATGGACATGGTGCGCAAGCACTTCGACTTCACGCCGGACGCCGAACTGGGCGTCGAGATCGATCCGCGCACGGTGAAGGACGGCACGCTGCCGATGCTCGCCAGCCTTGGTTTCAATCGCAACAGTTTCGGGGTGCAGGATTTCGACCCGGCGGTGCAGCAGGCGGTTAACCGGATCCAGCCGCTGGAAATGGTCGAGAAGGCGGTCACCGAAAGCCGCGCGATGAACTTCCAGTCAATCAATGCCGATCTGATCTACGGCTTGCCCAAGCAGACGCTGGAGAGTTTCAGCCGCACGCTCGACAGCCTGATCCATGTCGCGCCCGACCGCATCGCGCTGTACAACTACGCGCACCTGCCCAGCCGCTTCAAGGCGCAGCGACTGATCGTCGCAGAAGACCTTCCCTCGGCAGAAGACCGCCTGCAGATCTTCCTGATGTCGACCCGCCGCCTGCTGGAGGCGGGTTACGTGTACATCGGCCTCGATCACTTCTCCAAGCCGGATGACGAATTGAACAAGGCGCGCCTGGACAAGACGCTGCATCGCAATTTCCAGGGTTACACCACGCGGGCCGAGTGCGATCTGGTCGGCTTTGGCGTCTCCGCCATCAGCAAGGTCGGCAATTCCTACAGCCAGTCGGTGCGCACGGTAAAGGCGTATTACGAAGCGCTGGACCAGGGCAGGCTGCCGCTTGAAAAGGGCTTTGCGCTGAGCAATGACGACGTGCTGCGCCGCGAAATCATCATGGCGCTGATGTGCAGTGCGCCGCTGGAATTCGAAGAGATCAATCGCCAGTACGGCATCGATTTCCAGAGCTACTTCGCGCACGAGATGAGCGTGCTGAAGCAGTATGAAGATGCGGGGCTGATCACCATCGACAACACCGCGATCCGGGTCACGCCCAAGGGACGCCTGTTCGTGCGGGCGGTCGGCATGACATTCGACAAATATCTGACAATCCCGACAACGTCGACCTACTCCAAGCTAATCTGAAAAACCCGATTGCGCGCCCGATCCCTCAAGATCAGCCCGCGCGCAATCGTTTCGCCAGTTCCGACAAACGATACGGCTTGCTCATGAAGGTAAAGCCTTCCAGTTCACCGTGTTCGGCTTCCAGCGCCGGGCGCGGATAACCGGAGGCGAGAATGATCTTGGTTGCAGGGCGGAGCTGGCGCGTGAAGCGGGCCAGCTCGATACCGCTCATCCCGTTGGGCATCATCACATCAGTAAATAAAATGTTGATGTCGTTGCGGCGCTTGAGAATATCGACGGCATGCTTGCCGTTGGCGGCCGTAAGCACCTCATAACCCATGCTGCGAAAAAGCGCGGCGGCCACTTCCATCAAATCCAGTTCGTCCTCGACGATCAGCACGGTATCGACCCCGGTGTCGATGTTCGTGCCAGTGCCGGTATTATTCGTCGCGACTGCAAGCGCCGGCAGGTAAATGCTCACCGTGGTGCCTTGGCCGACGACGCTGTCGAGCACGACCTCGCCGCCGGACTGCGCAATGAAACCATAGACCTGGCTCAGGCCGAGGCCGGTGCCTTTGCCAATTTCCTTGGTGGTGAAAAATGGCTCGAAGGCGCGCGCCAGCACGTGCGACGGCATGCCTTCGCCGCTGTCGGCGACAGCGACCTTCACGTACTGGCCGGCGGCCAGGCTGCCGACCTGGTGCTCGCCGAGCTGGACATTCTCGGTGGCGATGATCAGCCTGCCGCCATCGGGCATCGCGTCACGCGCATTAACCAGGAGGTTCAGCAGCGCGGCCTCGAAGCGGGCCGCATCCAGCGACACCGCCAGCAAGGCAGGCGCCAGCCGCAACTCGAAAGCAATGGATGAATTGATGGCACGGCGAAGCACCGCTTCGAATCCGCTGATCAGCGAATTGATGTTGCAGGTTTCGACCTTCAAGGGCTGCTGCCGCGCGAACGACAGCAACTGCTGCGTCAGCATTGCGCCGCGCTGGACGGAACGCTGCATGCCTTCCAGCAGCTTGCGATCGCTTTGATTGTGCAGGCGCATCGACAGTACGTCCAGGCTGCTCGACATCACCGCCAGCAGGTTGTTGAAGTCATGCGCAACACCACCGGTCAGCTGGCCGAGTGCTTCCATCTTTTGCGACTGGAACAGCGCGGCATTGGCGCGCTCCAGCGCTTCGGCGGCCTGCTTCTTTTCCGTGATGTCGCGCGTGACCTTGGCAAAACCAATCAGCCGGTCTTGCTTGTCGCGCACGGCGTCAATGACTACATGCGCCCAGAAACGCGTGCCATCCTTGCGCACCCGCCAGCCTTCGTGCTCGGCGCGTCCCGTCGCCGATGCCGTCGTCAGCCCTTGTTCCGGCAAGCGCGCGGCGCGATCTTCGTCTGTATAAAAACGTGAAAAGTGGGTGTTGATCACCTCATCGCGCGTATAGCCCTTGATGCGTTGCGCGCCGACGTTCCAGCTGGTGATCTGCCCGCTTGGGGAGAGCATGTAGATCGCGTAATCCGTCACGCCCTGGACAAGCAGCCGGAACTGCTCTTCGCTCTCGCGCAGCGCTTCCTGCTCCACCTTTCGCTCGGTCATGTCGCGCGTCACTTTGGCAAAGCCGATCAGCTTGCCCGCCTTGTCGCGAATCGGGTGGAGCACGACGCTGGCCCAGAAACGCCCGCCATCCTTGCGCACGCGCCAGCCCTCGGCTTCGAATTTGTTGTCGTCGAGCGCTTTTTGTAATGCCTTGGCAGGAAGGCCGGCGGCACGGTCTTCCTCGGTATAGAACACGGAAAAATGGCGTCCGATGATTTCGTGCGGCGGATATCCCTTGAAGCGCTGCGCCCCGGCATTCCAGCTAATGACGTGGCCCTGCGGATCGAGCATGTAAATCGCATAGTCGCTGACGCTGGCGACCAGCAGCTCGAAGCGCTGCTCCTCGTTGAGCTCGTTCAGTTTTGCGGAATCTTCAGTAGTCATTGCGATATCGCCATTCAATACCACGGTAGCCGGACAGGTTAATCATGCCTATAGGAAAATGGAACGAGGTAATGCGACCGGCATGTTGCGTCATGCAATTGATTTTGCGCTGAAACTTTCGTCATGGTACACCGCGTTTGCGATGTTTTCTTGATGACGATTTACGCTTGCCTTCCTTCGTGCGTCAGGACAAGGACACTCTTGAAAACAGGGTTTTCCGCGGCGGGTTCGAAAACGCCGTTACGCGCTGATCTCGCGAAGGTCGGCCACCGGCTCCTGGCCAAATTTGTCGCTCAAAAGAAAATCCACCACGCGCTGCGCGCACTGGTCGGGATCGGCAAGATTGCCATCGCGTTTCAGTGCGTCGAAGCGTTCGCGCAGCGGAAAGCGCTGCAGCGTGCTGGCGCGGATTTCCGCCTGCACGTCGGTATCGATGACACCCGGCGCCAGACTGCAGATGCGCAAATTGGCCGTCTGGTCCAGCGCGGCCGAGCGCGCATGATGATCGAGCGCCGCTTTCGTGGCGCAGTACACGCTCCAGCCGGGATACGCGTTGCTCCCCGCGCCGCTGGAGATATGCACGATACGCCGGTCGCCGGCGTTGTCGCTGGCTGTCGTCATCGCAGCAGCGAGCATCAAGGGTGCTGCGACATTCAGGCTGACCGCGCGCGCCACATCGCCCGCATCATGCGCGTCGAGCGGGCCAATTGGTTGCAGCATGCCGGCATTGTTAATCAGCGCGACACTGTCGCTGCTGGCAACAAAATGCCGCAGCTTGTCACTGTCCAGCCACCGCACCAGCGCCGTGCTGTCCGACAAATCGAGCTGCACCTGGTGTAGCGTGGCTGGAAAGCGCGCGGCCAGTTCGGTGTTGGATTGACGCGCAATGCCGAGCACCGAAAACTGTCGTGCCAGCAAGTGTTTGGCAAGGGCGGCGCCCAAGCCGCGTGTATGACCGGTAAGAATGATTTTCATCGCTGGCTTTCTCCTGGTTATCGCTTTTCCTGGTGTTTCGACGACGGCGTGGAACAAAGACGCCGCAAATAATGATGCCGGATAGGCGCTCATGTCTTCCGTGAGGTCAGAATTTGTCAAGCATCGCGTGAACAAGTTGCCATCAGAACCTGTCACAGTGTACTGAGCCTGTTTACCTGACGTGCAATCCAATGCCCCAGACGCCCGATTTCGAGGCTTTCCTGAAAGCTTCACCGTATCTCTATCTGCTGCTTTCCCGTGATCTCACGATCATTGGCGCCAACCAGGCCTATCTCGATACCACGGCACGATCGCATGGCGACATTGTTGGCAAGCATATTTTCGCTGCCTTTCCGGACGATCCCGCCGATCCTGCATACAGCAGCGTCGAGATTGTGCGCACGTCCATCGAACGCGCAGTACAGACTCGCAAGCCGGACGCCATTGCATTGTTGCGCTACAACATTCCCCGGTCGGACTCCGCTGGTAGCGCGTTCGACGAACGGTATTGGAGCGTTATTCACACGCCGGTTTTGGACCAGGACGGAGAGGTGTCCTTCATCAGCCAGAATGCGGCCGACATTACCGAACTGTACAAGACGGCCCGCACCCCAGGTGACACATTGGCGCTTGCTCCGGAGGATATGTGGACCCGCGCGCAGGCGCTGCTTTCCATGAACCGCTTGCTCGACGCGGAACGCACACGTCTGCGCCAGCTCTTTGAACAGTCGCCCGGTTTTGTTGCCATCATGCATGGACCGCAGCATATTTTTGAATTGGTCAATGAAGCGTATTGCCGTCTGGTCGGCCACCGCGAGCTGCTTGGAAAAACCGCGCGCGAGGTGTTTCCGGATGTTGAAGGACAAGGCTACTTTGAATTGCTGGACCAGGTGGTCGCCACCGGCGAGACCTTCGTCGGACATGAAATGCGCATCCTGCTGCAACATGATCCGAACGGCCCGGTGTATGAAAACTATATCGACCTCGCGCTGCAACCAATTGTCACGCCGGAAGGCACGGTCACCGGCATCTTCACGCAAGGTCATGACGTGACGGAACAAAAGCGGACCCGCGATGCACTGCGTATCAGCAATGAACGCCTGAAGCTGGCCATCGAAGGCGTCGGCGATGGCGTATGGGACTGGGATCTGGAAACCGATGAATCGCTGTATTCAGAGCGCCTCAAGGAAATCCTCGGGTATGACGACGGAGAGGGTCCGAACCAAAGCAAGGAGTGGCATAACTTTGTGCACCCGGACGATATTGCGCGCGTGCGGGAGGCGTTGCAGGGATGCCTCAAGGGACTCACTCCCTCGTATCAGGCGGAATACCGGGTGCGCTGCAAGGATGGACGTTGGAAATGGGTACTGTCACGCGGCATCGTAGTGGCGCGCGATGCCAATCACCGTCCCTTGCGCATGACGGGCACCATTACCGACGTGTCGGAGAAGCGGCACTCGGATGAACTGATCTGGCACCATGCGAATTTCGACAGCCTGACCGGCTTGCCGAACCGGCGTTTGTTTCGCGACCGCCTGGACCAGGAAGTGAAGAAGGCCGACCGCAGCGGGCGCGCGGTCGGCTTGCTGTTCATCGACCTCGACCGCTTCAAGGAAGTTAACGATCTGCTCGGCCATAACGTCGGCGATGCCTTGCTGCGGCAAGCCGCGCAGCGTTTATGCCGCTGCGTGCGCAAGTCGGATACGGTGGCACGGCTGGGTGGCGACGAATTCACGGTGGTTGCAGCGGAAGACAACGGCCTGGCCAGCGTCGAGCAGGTCGCCAGGAACATTCTCGCGACACTGGCCGAGCCTTTCTGTTTCGGCAATGAAACCGCCTACTTGTCGGCCAGCATTGGCATCACCCTGTATCCGGACGACGCCAGCGATGCCGACGAACTGATTACCAATGCCGACCAGGCAATGTATGCGGCCAAGAGCGCCGGCCGCAACCAGTTCCGCCACTTCACCCGCTCGATGCAGGAAAGGGCGCATAAGCGGCTGCGGCTGGGCAGCGATTTACGGCATGCGCTGGACGCGGGCGAATTCGAAGTGGTCTATCAGCCGCTCGTGGATCTGACCAATGGACGCATCCTCAAGGCCGAAGCATTGTTGCGCTGGCATCATCCGACCTTGGGCGATATTGATCCGGCGCAGTTCATCCCTCTGGCGGAAGAATCCGGGATGATCCACCAGATCGGCGACTGGGTGTTCAAGCAGGCCGCCAACTGCTCACGCAAATGGACGGCGCGGCTGGGCGAACCGTTTCAGGTGAGCGTCAACAAGTCGCCGGTGCAGTTTCTGTCGCAGTCCGATGAAAGCGACTGGCTCCGCCACCTGAAGCACATCGGCCTGCCAGGCAGTGGCATCTCGATCGAGATTACCGAAGGACTGCTGCTCAATGCGTCCGCCGGCGTGGCGGAGAAATTGCTGGAATACCGCGACGCCGGCATCCAGGTCGCCATCGATGACTTCGGCACCGGCTATTCGTCGATGGCGTATCTGAAGAAGTTCGACATCGATTACCTGAAGATTGATCAATCCTTCGTGCGCGACATGATCACCGACGAGGGTGACCGCACCATCGTGCGCTCGATCATTGCGATGGCGCATGAATTGGGGCTGAAGGTGATTGCTGAAGGCATCGAAACGGCGGCGCAAAAGGAATTTCTGGCGACCGTAGGCTGTGATTACGGGCAGGGCTATCTGTTTGCCAGGCCAACGCCGCCCGACAAGTTCACGCAGTTGCTGGACCGTAGCATGGCGGCTAGACGCTGACGGCCGCAAAGACCTTGCACTGTCTGAGGGTATTCTGGGCTGCCCGCAAAGACCATTCAATGCTTACGGACATGTTGATTTAAATCAAAGTTGCTATTCCTCACTATCCGATAGCATGTCTCTCGCTATGTACAGCGATGATGGCGCGGACTTTTTCCTGAATGCAGGACGAGGACAGCTCCCAGAAGCGTAGCGAGCGATCCAACGGCGGGTCGGACAAAGTGTGGTTGCGTAGAGCTTGCGCAGCCTGAAATTGCGGGCCTGCGCTTGTGCGTTGCGGCCTCTCGCTCGGATTCTCTGAGTTTCCCCTGGCTTTCCCCCATCCCCACTGGCGTATGCATCAGCAGCGCCGTAGTGTCGTTCAGCACTTTTTGTAACGCGGCGTTGCCACTTGTTTGATTTACAAGAACTGGAGCGGCAATGGAAGCCCAACGCACCCCCCCGACCAAAGCGCAGGAAATGCGCGCCTTCCTTTTTCTTACCATCGTTACCGCGCCGATCCTGGCCGTGATGATCGTAGGCGGATACGGCTTTGCCATCTGGATGGTCGAGCTCCTGACCGGCACGCTGCCGACAGGCTGACACCAACCTAGAGGCCAAGCCAATGGAACAGGAACTTCATATCGCGGGCGTGGTGGTCTACGCCCAGCCCGCGCAACTCGAATCGATCAGGTCCTGCATCGACCTGGTCCCCGGCGCCGACGTGCATGCCAATGATGGCGGCAAGCTCGTCGTGACGCTGGAAACCGAAAGCACCAAACGTACCCTCGACATCATGGATGCCATGCGGGCGCTGCCAGGCGTTATCGATGTCGTACTCGTCTACCAACATGCGGAACCGCTTGCCGCACTCGAACAGGAGGTTTCACCATGAAGCTCACACGACGCGACTTCATCAAGCAAACTGCTGCCGTCACGGCAGCCACGTCGGTCGGCATCCCGATCGAATCGATCGCGTCCAATGTCATCACCGACGCTTCGAAAACCCAGCTCACCTGGTCCAAGGCGCCATGCCGTTTCTGCGGCGTCGGTTGCGGCGTCAATGTGGGCGTCAAGGATGGTCGCGTGGTCGCCACGCACGGCGACATCAATGCGGAAGTCAATCGCGGCCTGAACTGCGTCAAGGGCTACTTCCTGTCGAAGATCATGTATGGCCAGGATCGCCTGACCAAGCCAATGCTGCGCATGACCAACGGCAAGTACGACAAGAACGGCCAGTTCACGCCAGTGTCGTGGGATACCGCGTTCGACGTGATGGCACAGAAATTCAAGGCGACGCTGCGCGACAAAGGCCCGGCCGGCATCGGCATGTTCGGCTCCGGCCAGTGGACGATCTGGGAAGGCTATGCCGCAGCCAAGATGTTCAAGGCAGGTTTCCGTTCCAACAACATCGACCCGAATGCGCGCCACTGCATGGCCTCCGCGGTGGCAGGCTTCATGCGCACCTTCGGCATGGACGAACCGATGGGCTGCTACGAGGATATCGAAGCCGCGGATGCATTCGTGCTGTGGGGTTCCAACATGGCGGAAATGCATCCGATCCTGTGGACCCGCATCACCGACCGCAAGCTGTCCTCGCCGCAAGTCAAGGTGTCGGTCATGTCGGTGTACGAGCACCGCAGCTTCGACCTGGCCGACCTGCCGATCATCTTCAAGCCGCAGACCGACCTGGCGATCCTGAACTACATCGCCAACTACATCATCAAGAACAACAAGGTCAACAAGGACTTCGTCAGCAAGCACACCCGCTTCGTGCAGGGCAATACCGACATCGGCTATGGTTTGCGTCCGGACCATCCGCTGCAGAAGGCCGCCAAGAATGCCGGCCCCGATGCGGGCGGCAGCAAGCCGATCACGTTCGAGGAATTCGCCAAATTCGTCAGCGACTATGACGCCGAGAGCGTCTCCAAGCTGACCGGTGTGCCGAAGGACAAGCTGCAGCGCCTGGCAGAAATGTACGCGGACCCGAAGGTCAAGGTCACCTCCTTCTTCACGATGGGTTTCAACCAGCATACGCGCGGCGTATGGTGCAGCAACCTGCTGTACAACATCCATCTGTTGACGGGCAAGATTTCCACGCCGGGCAACAGCCCGTTCTCGCTCACCGGCCAGCCGTCCGCCTGCGGCACCGCGCGCGAAGTCGGTACCTTCTCGCATCGCCTGCCGGCCGACATGGTGGTCACCAATCCGAAGCACCGCGAAATCGCGGAAAAGATTTGGCAACTGCCGGCCGGCACGATTCCGGAAAAACCCGGCGCGCACGCAGTCGTGCAATCGCGCATGCTCAAAGACGGCAAGATCAACGCCTACTGGATCCAGTGCAACAACAACATGCAGGCCGGTCCGAACGTGATGCAGGAAATCCTGCCGGGCTACCGCAATCCAGCCAACTTCATCGTGGTGTCGGATGCGTATCCGACTGCCACGACGATGGCCGCCGATCTGATTCTGCCGACCGCAATGTGGGTGGAAAAAGAAGGCGCGTACGGCAATGCGGAGCGCCGCACGCAATTCTGGCATCAACTGGTAAGCGCACCGGGCGAATCCCGCTCCGACTTGTGGCAGCTGGTTGAGTTTTCCAAGCGCTTCAAGATGGAAGAAGTGTGGACCAAGGACTTGCTGGACAAGGCACCGCAATGGCGCGGCAAGACGATGTACGACCTGTTGTTCAAGAACGGCGTGGTCGACAAGTTCCCCAGCAGCCAGGTCGAAGCCGGTTACGCCAACGATGAAGCAAAAGCCTTTGGCTACTATCTGCAAAAAGGCTTGTTCGAGGAATACGCCTCCTTCGGTCGCGGCCATGGTCACGATCTTGCACCGTTCGACACCTATCACAAGGAACGCGGCCTGCGCTGGCCGGTCGTCGAGGGCAAGGAAACGCAGTGGCGTTATCGCGAAGGCGTCGATCCGTACGTGAAGGCAGGCGAGGGCTACAAGTTCTACGGCCATCCGGACGGCAAGGCGGTGATCTTTGCGCTGCCGTACGAACCGCCGGCGGAATCGCCCGACAAGGATTTCCCGTTCTGGCTGTCGACGGGCCGCGTGCTGGAGCACTGGCACACCGGCACCATGACGCGCCGCGTGCCCGAGCTGTATCGAGCGGTGCCGAATGCGGTGTGCTTCATGCATCCGGAAGACGCGAAAAAACTCGGCGCACGGCGCGGCGACATGATCGAAATCAGTTCACGTCGCGGCTCGATCCGCTCGCGTGTTGAAACACGCGGACGCAACAAGCCGCCGCAGGGACTGGTGTTCGTGCCCTTCTTCGATGCCAGCCAGATGATCAACAAGGTCACGCTGGATGCCACCGATCCGATCTCTTTCCAGACCGACTACAAGAAGTGCGCGGTCAAGATTACCAAGGTATAGGAGCCTGCCATGAACATGAAAAAAATCCTCATGAGCCTGTGCCTGGTGTCACTGCTGGTGCCGATGCTCGGCTCGGCCGTGGAATTCCAGGACAGCATGCGCGGCGCCACGCCGCTCGACCAGACCACGCAACCGCCGGCCTTGGTCAACCCGGACAACAGCGACGTCAAGCGCGTGCGCAACTACGCGATGCAGCCGCCGGTGGTGCCGCACAAGATCGAAGGCTACCAGCTCGACAAGAACGCCAACCGTTGCATGATGTGCCATGCGCGCACCCGCACGCAGGAAAGCCAGGCGCCGATGATCAGCGTCACGCACTTCATGGACCGGCAGGGCAACTTCCTCGCCGAGCTGTCGCCGCGTCGCTACTTCTGCCTGCAGTGCCATGTGCCGCAAGCCGAGCTCAAGCCACTGGTGGACAACGATTTTGTCGACGTCGATACCATGCTGAGCAAAACCGGCAAGCCTGTGCTCGCCCCGTCCAAGAAGAAGTGAGAGGCAGATCATGAAACAAGCCCTCATCCGCTACTGGGACATCTTGCGGCGGCCGAGCATGCACCTGAGTCTCGGCTTCCTCACGATCGGCGCCTTCGTCGCCGGCATCGTGTTCTGGGGCGGTTTCAACACGGCGCTCGAAGCAGCCAACACGGAGCAGTTCTGCACCGGCTGCCACGAGATGCGCGAGAACGTGTTCCAGGAACTGCAAAGCACGATCCACTATTCCAATCGCAGCGGCGTACGCGCCAAGTGTGCGGATTGCCACGTGCCGCACAACTGGACCGACAAGATCACCCGCAAGATGAAAGCCTCGAAGGAAGTCTGGGGCAAGATCTTCGGCACGATCGACACGCGCGAGAAGTTCCTGGAGCATCGCCTGCAGCTGGCCAACAACGAATGGCGTCGCTTCAAGGCCAACAATTCACTAGAATGCCGCAACTGCCACCAGTACGAATCGATGGACTTCACCAAGCAGAGCAAGCGTGCTTCGGATGCGCACTCGAAGTATCTCGGCAGCGGCGAGAAAACCTGTATCGATTGCCACAAGGGAATCGCGCATCAGTTGCCCGACATGGCAGATGTGAAGTAAGCGATTTGGTGTAACCGGTAGCATGGTCGTCCGGGTTTATGTTGACCGGATGGAAGAGCAGGGCAGCAACGCTTGAAAAAGCGCGGCTGCCCTGTTTTTTTGGGGATGCCGTATGGCGGCGTGCGCGATGCGAAAACAAAGCGGCAGCGCGGAATCGCGCAGTGCATTCCCGATTGCCGCCGCGAGTACTTCCCAGGCGGTAGAGATGGTAAAGTTGGCAACGGGGAGCCGATCGCAAGGACATGCGCCGTCAGGCGCGACGCTGTTCCGGCCTGCCGCCCTGCCCACTGCATTGTCTGCCGATGGATTGTCCATTGCTTGCCAAAAGAGAAGTGCGCACCACGATGAAATGGAAACGCTCTGCCGTTCTTCACCTTGCTGCCCTGGCAGGTGTGCTGCTGCTGTCCGCGTTGGGCAACATAGCGCAGGCGATGGAGCGCGTCGCCATCCCCAGTCTTGACGGCAAACTGCAGCTTGCCGGCTACTGGTTCCTGGTCGCCACGACGGAACCCCGTCCCGCCGTCATTACGCTGCACGGCTGCGGCGGCGCATTGAATGACCAGCAAAAGCTCAACCCGGCCTGGCCGCGGGAAGCGGACTACTTCAACGCTGAAAAGATGCACGTGCTGGTGCTCGACAGCTTCACCCCGCGCGGCGTGAAGTCGGTCTGCGAAACACCCCGCGAGCGTCGAGCGGTCAATGAAGAGGACCGACGCGACGATGTCTTCGCGGCAATGCAGTGGCTGCAGCAGCAAGCCGGCGTCGATAGCCGCAGCATCATCGTCATCGGGCGCTCGCACGGGGGACAGACTGTGCTGGATGTCGCCGACCGCACCGACACCACGGTCAAGGCGCAGCCGTTCCAGCCGAGGGCGTTCGTCGCCTTCTATCCGGGCTGCACGCGGGCATTGAAGCGCTGGGATTACGCGCTGAGCGCGCCTTTGCTGCTGATGATCGGCGCCAATGACGACTGGACGCCCGCCCACAACTGCGTCAGCTTGCAGGGCAAGGTGCAGCGAACGCAAAAGGATGCCGTCTTCGAGTTGCACGTCTTTCCCGACAGCCACCACGGCTTTGATGGCACCGTGACCCCGTACACGAAGACCAATGTGGCTGGCACGCGCAGCGGCACCGCCACCGTCGGCGGCAATCCGCAAGCGCGTGAAGACGCGCACCGCCTGATGTTCGAATTCATTGCGGCGCAATTACATGAGCCGCTGCGCCTCACGCACGAAGAACGCTTCAAGGGGCACCGCACCGTGCTGCCGCAGGCGAGCGGCTTTGCCGACGTGCGCGATATCGCCGCTGTGCCGCTGAGCGACAAAGGACGCGCGCGCTACGAACGCTATCTTGCTCTGCCCGCGCCCAAGGCGTTCGTCATCACGGATAAGGGCGGATGGTACTTCGCCTCGGCCAATGCGCGCGCGATGCAGGAAAGCCTGTCGTCCTGCCGGAACAGCAAGTGCTGGCTGTATGCAGTCGACGACAGGGTGGTCTGGCAGGCCGATGCAACGAAGCGGCTCGATCAGGACGGCCTGAGGCGTACGCAGCCGTAGCGAGCAGCGAAGGCTGACGGAGCGCTCATCGCGACCCCGTCGGAGAAGGACGCGATGGAGGAAATTGCGGCAGCACTGGCTTGCCGTGCGGGCGAGTGCTGCATCGGCGACAGGACGGCGTTACGATGCAGGCGGGTGCTGCGACCCCCATAATGAAGTCGTAAATAAAGGATGGTCGCCATGCAAAGAATGCCATTGCCATTGATCGTTGTTCTTGCCTGCCTGCCGATGCTGGCGCATGCCGCGCCGGATTGCGGCATGGAGAACAATACTGCCACCTACGCACACGGCCTCGGACCGAACCATCATCCGATCGCCAGGCCACTGCCATACAGCGCGGAATTCAACCAGCCTGTTGCCTGCGGCGACGGTGCCTGGTACTTCGACCTGAATCACAATGGCCGTCCGGACCCCGGCGAGCCCAAGCTGTACGGCCCGCAGCGCGTCATCGCCTGCAGTTCTTGCCATGCGGATTCTCCTGACGCAAAGACAGAGACAGCGTCAAGTGTTTTTCTGCGCCAGGACCCGGCGGTCCTTTGCCTGATTTGTCACAAGCTGTGACGAAGGTCCGTTGAGGCAGTACACTGATCGCTGACTGTCGGCGTGCGCCTTGCATGCCGGTTGCCCGAACTTGCCGAACTGCTGATCTGCCATTCCTGCCCCTATGTTGAAGAAGCTCTTCCACCGCCTATTCGGACGCGCGGCGCCGCCTCCAGAGCCGGATGAACTCCCGCTCGATCCGCTGACTGTTTTTGCAATGGAGCCCCCGCGCGCCACCGAAATGATCGATGTGGACAATCTGTTTTTCCCCTGGTTGCTGGGCATGGACGAGGCCGTGGCGCAGGACCTGAACGAAGCCGAGAACCGCCTGCTGCGCATCCTCAAGCACGAAGCCGATAGTGACAATCCCGCGATTGCCGATCTGGTGCCGCGCATCCCGTCCGTCATTCCGCTGCTCTTGCGGAGTCTGCGCGACAGCAATGTGTCGAACAGTCAACTTGCGGCGCAGATATCGCAGGACGCGGTGCTGGTTGCTGCCGTGCTCAGGCAGGTCAACAGTTCCTATTTCCGCCGTGCGACACCGGTACACACGATTGAAGAGGCGATCGCGGTCATTGGTCAGAACGGCTTGCGCATGCTGGTGGCGGCGGTGGCGTTCAAGCCGCTGTTCAATGCCGGGCTGGGCTATTTCACGACGCAAGGCGCACCGCGCGTGTGGGAACTGGCGGAACCGTACGGCATCGCCTGCCGCTACTTCGCGCAGCACCGGCGCATAGACGGGTTCGAAGTGTTCCTTGCCGGCTTGCTGCAGAATGTTGGCGTCATCGTCGCCTTGCGGGTGATGGACCAGGCGGGCGGCGCGGGGCCGGGCGAACTGCGCTCGCTGGATTTCTGCGCCTCCTTCGGTCATTACACGCGTCGATTGGCGACGCTGGTCGGTCGGCACTGGGAATTTCCACCGCCGGCAATCGCCGCAATCGACCGGCAGGCAGCGCCAACGAACACCGTGCTGGCGGAAGTGTTGCGCCTGGCGGACCGGACCGCCAAGATCCGCACGCTGGTCAATCACGGCGCGCTGCGGGAAGCGCACGCGGAGGCCTGCCTCGAGGGCGAGGATGTCGTGGCCTGCTACCGTGAGATGGCTGCGGCGGAAGCGGCTTGAATCAGGGGTTCAATTGGCGGTAAGCCTGCGTGGCAATGCGCAGCATCTCTGCCTTCGGCAATTCGCCGGACAGCGCATACCCCAGGCCGCCATCCACCCAGTAAAACACCGCGATATTCTTTTCCTGCGCAAAGCGGAAGGCGGTCTGGTGATCGAGGTCCGCACCATGTCTCACATAGAGCGTCAGCCGCTGTCCACGACCGTCCTGGTACATGAACTGCGCCACTGCGCTGTTGCTGCCCGCATCCGGCAACAACCGGCCGCCGATCAGGCTGAAGCCCGTGCCGTCAAGATGCGGCGGCTTGAGTTGCGTACCCAGCCGCTTCGACAACCATGCCACGAGATGCGCTTCCTGTTCGGCGGCGACTTCGACGGGATGTCGCACTTCGGGACTGAACACGGCGTGCGCGATCGCGGCCTGACGCGGCAGCGATGTCATCGCCGCACCGGTCGGCGCCATGGTATCGCGCAGCGCAAATCCAATCAGGCCGCCGAGCACCATCCAGACCACCACTGCCGCGATCCGCAGCAGCGAAAAGCGCGGCAGTGGAAAACGCGGACTGGTGCTTGTTGACAATGCCGATTCAAGCAGTCGCGCCGGCACCGGTTGCTCCAGCAGTCCATCAAAGGCATGGTGGAATGCGGCATTTTGCGTACGCCATTGCTCGGCCTGGGCGCGCGCCTCGGGATGCGCGTCGAGCCAGTTGTCGACCTCGGCACGGCGGCTGGCGTCAAGGCGCCGGTCGGCCCATGCATGCAAGTCGTCTTCATTGATCGGCGCGTTCATTTGATCACTTTCAGATGGGCCGGCGGCGCCTGCACGGCGAGGATGCCCCGCAGGCGCTCGCGCCCGCGCGACAGCCGCGACATCACCGTGCCGACCGGGACATTAAGCACGCGTGCGACATCGACATAGGCCAGTTCTTCGAGACCAACCAGCAACAGCACTTCACGCTGCTCCAGCGGCAACTGACCGAGCGCCCGGTCAAGATCGCGCACTTCAAGGCCATCGAACTGTTCGCCGCGCGTTGCGGTCTCGGGCAATGCTTCCAGTTGTTCGTCGGACTGGTATTCAAGCGTTGGCGACTTTTTCGCTTGATTCACCCACAGATTGTGCATGAGCGCAAACAGCCACGCGCGCAGATCGGAGCCACTACGCCACAACAGCCATTTGCTCAATGCGCGTTCGAGCGTGTCCTGCACCAGGTCGTCGGCGCGCGCCTGGTCGCCCGTCAGCGCGCGCGCATAGCGGCGCAGACGGGGGATTTGCGTGACAATCGCTTCGCGTGAAATCATCTATCGACGATGGTAGGGAACACCTGCTAGGGTTTTGCCGTATGCCAAACGTTGTTGACGCCATCGCCGCTCATGTCGCCAGGTTTCTGGTCCTTGATCCAATAATAAAGCGGCTTGCCCTTGAACGCCCATTGCTTTTTCCCATCATCGCGCGTAATGACGCTGTAGTCGCCGCTCGCCGCATCGGTGTCGCTCGCCATCAGCGGCGGCCAGTTCGTGGCGCAGGAGCCGTTGCAGGCACTCTTGCCACCGGCATCTTTGTCGAACGTGTAGAGCGTCATGCCTTTGTCGCCGACGAGCACGCCGTTGCTCGGTGTTACCGGCGCAGCGGCGAACGCACTGCCGGCAATGAACAGCACGCTTGCAGGGACGGCCAGAAGACGGCTGTGAAGGGCTTTTACGATATGCATGATTTCTCCTGTTCAAGGCAATAGAGGGACTAAACAATCAGGTCTTGCAATACCGTAAACAGTCGGCGATGCGGTTTTATTCCACGCCGGAGAAATAAACTTACGGCCGGCGCGGCAGGCCGGTGGTGTTGCGACAGGTGCCAGTTCGCGTGCCGGCTTCGACCGCAATGCCGGGATGTGCCGTGCTGGCCAATGGGTAAGGCTTTGGCGCCTTGAGCTTGTCCGGCACGGCAACGATCGGCAGCCGGAACACATGGGCAAGGCCGCGACAGGTGAAGTGCACGACAACCCACGCGAACAGCACATCGGACAGGAAATGCCCGCCCATCGCCATGCGGATATATCCGACGAACAAACCCAGCACGATGCCACCGACAAGCCAGCGACGGCGCCGCGTCAACCAGAATCCGACCATCGGATAAAAGGCTGCCGCCGCGTGGCCGCTGACAAACGCGCAATTACGTACGCACTGCCTGCTTGGCAAGAGTGCCGGCGTGAACTGCGCGCTGCCGCCGAACTGTGCGAGTTGCACCGGCCGCGCGCGGCCCCAGTGATTTTTCAAGGCGGAATTCGCAATCAGACCCGGCCCGATTGCCAGCACGAGAAGCAGGTAGGCAATCATCTTGCGGCGTGGCGCCCAGTGCGCACTGAAGCGCGGCACAAAACCGATCAGCAGCAGAAACAGCCAGACAAACGCAAATAGCCAAAAGTGCGCGACCGCATAATAGAAGGGCTTGATCCACCACGTATGCGCCATGGGAAAGCCGGCGCCGGGCTGGTAAAACCGCGCAGCGAGCGCCAGGTCGATCTGCGGCCAGAAGGTGAAGACGGCAGCGAGCGCGCACGTCAGCAGGAGATCGCCATAACGGACCAGAAACGTTTTCATTGCGCATATCCCTTGAATCCGTCCGCTCGGTACACGTGCAGCGTCAGATGGACATCCGGATACAACGGTGCGCTTACCGTCCCGAGCGCTGTCCAGCGATCGAAGGCGCGTGCGGGCGCATCACCCAGCGACTCGCGCAAGGCAAAAATAAAGTTGGCGCCGATGTCTTGCTTCATGTCGGCAACCAGATGGAAATGATTCTGTCGCTCGCCTGCCGGATTCCAGATGCGGATCTGCTCCGGGCGCAGGTGCGCGTAATAAGCAAGCAGGGCAAATTCGCTGCGGTCAGTCACCGCCAGCCGCGCCTGCGGATGCTGCGCCAGGATGGGCTGCAGCGCCGCGCCGATTTCCGGCCAGCCGCGCAGCCGCGCGTACGGATCGGTGTTTTGCCTGAGCTGCACGCCGAGCGCATTGGCCAGCGTCGGATAGTGATAAAAGCCTGACAGCAGCACGAGGTTGGATAGGATCGCCAACTGCCACCAGCGCTGACGATCCTGTTGCATCCAGCGGGCCGCGACCAGCAGGCTGCCGGTGAAATACACTGGCGCCGCCCAGTTGGCATTGGCTTTGGCCAGCAATGCCTGCAGCGAAATCACGGCAAGGAAAGGCAAACTCAACGCCGCCAGAAATCCGAAACGCGGATCGCGCCATACCGCGCGCGACGCCAGCGCGCTCAGTAAGAATACAAACGCGACCGGCCCCATGCAGCCGAACTGTCCGCCAATGAATTCCGCCAGCCGCGCCGGATGAAACAAGCCTTTATCAAGCTGGGAAATTTCGGCGGTATGGCGGAAGCTGACGAAATCCATTTGCGCGTTCCACCACAGGTTGGGCAGAAAAACCAGCAGTGCCAGCAGGGCGGCAAGGTAGAGACGCGGATTGCGCCAGTGACAGCGAAATGCCGGCAGGCACAATGCCAGCGCCACCGAGGGCGCGAAGACGGCCATCGAATACTTGGACAACAATCCGAGGCCGCCGGCGATGCCGAGCAGCAGCCAGTCGCGCCATGCATTACATTCGAGCGCGCGCCACAGCGCGTAGCTCGCTATCGCCCAAAAGAAGAACAGAGGCGCATCGGTGGTCATGAACAGCGAATTAAATCCGACCAGCGGCAGGCTCAGAAACAGGAGCGCAGCGGCGAACGCAACGCCGGTGTCAAACATGCGCCGGCCGAGCGCATACAACAGCAATGCCGTCAGCGCGTGCAGCAACAGACTGCCGCTGCGCACGGCAAGCTCGCTGTCGCCCAGTATGCTGAACAGCCGGATCACCCACGCCACCATCGGTGGTTTGGAGTAATAGCCCCAGTCCGGTGCGAGCGACCACACCCAGTATTGCGCCTCGTCGAGATACAAGGGCAACTGGTAATGCGCGATGATCCAGGCGCGATAGCCGGTCAGGACTGCCAATGCAATCAGCAACAGCGGCCATGCACGCAAGTACGCTTGCGAGTGCTTCGTCTGGCGCGACGACTCGTGTGTTTCATGCGACTCGTGCGGCGAATGAAAAAGCGCTGGGAGATTCATCCATGCCATTTCGGTGATGGTGAAATTCAATATTGCCTGCAAGGACAATGCCGTCGTGCTTCGCTATCTAGCCATCGGATTAATGACAGGTTTAGCTTACGGACAGCGCACGCGCCTTCGCTTGATGCGACACAAAAGGCGCAACGTAAAAGAGCCCGACGCCACCGCATAGGGGTCTCGACCGTCGGACTTTATCGGTGCGGTAAGGGAACCATCGTGAATGTGCTCACCTCTATATTGAAAATATTCCTGTCAGCGACAGACTGCGAATGCGTTCGCGCACATTTGTGGTCGCGCATGAATGCGCCGGTGCTTCCTTCCCTGCACCGGTCCCTGCATTATCTGGAGAAACCACAGCATGGATCAGCAGCGGCAACCGAGCACAAAAGCACAGGAGTTGCGTGCCTTTCTCTTTCTGACGGTCATTACGGCGCCGATTCTGTCCTTCCTCGGCGTTGCAGGCTACGGCTTTTTTGTCTGGATGTACCAGCTCGTCACCGGCACGCTGCCTTCCGGATAGAGCGGCTCACGCGCCTGCCTACGCAAGTTTCGGCTCAAGCCGCCTACGTACTCTGGAAAGGCAGTACATGCACGAACAGGAAGTTCATATCGCCGGCATCGTCGTGTTTTCCCATCCGCAGCAAATCGACGCCGTGCGCGCCAGCATCGGCGTCATTCCATGCGCCACGGTCCACGCCAGTACATCGGAAGGCAAGATCGTCGTCACACTGGAAACCGACAGCACCAAACATACGCTGGACTACATGGATGCGATCCGCGCACTGCCCGGTGTTGCCAATGTCGCGCTGGTCTATCAGCACGCGGAACCGCTATCCGCACTCGAACAGGAGATTGAACCATGACGCTCACACGACGCGATTTCATCAAGCAGACCGCGGCGATGACAGCGGCCAGCTCGGTCGGCATTCCCATCGAAAGCCTTGGCTCCAATGTCATCACCGACGCCTCCAAAACCCAGCTGACATGGAACAAGGCACCGTGCCGTTTCTGCGGCGTCGGTTGCGGCGTCAATGTGGGCGTCAAGGATGGCCGCGTGGTCGCTACGCACGGCGACATCAATGCTGAAGTCAATCGCGGATTGAATTGCGTCAAGGGATATTTCCTTTCCAAGATCATGTATGGCGAAGACAGGTTGACCAAACCCTTGCTGCGCATGACCAACGGCAAGTACGACAAGAACGGCCAGTTCACGCCGGTGTCGTGGGATGCCGCGTTCGACGTAATGGCGCAACAGTTCAAGAAAGCATTGCGTGAAAAGGGACCGACCTCGGTGGGCATGTTCGGCTCCGGCCAGTGGACGATCTGGGAAGGCTACGCCGCAGCCAAGATGTTCAAGGCAGGCTTTCGCTCCAACAACATCGACCCGAATGCCCGCCACTGCATGGCATCCGCGGTAGCAGGTTTCATGCGGACCTTCGGCATGGACGAACCGATGGGCTGCTATGACGATATCGAAGCCGCCGATGCGTTCGTGCTGTGGGGTTCCAACATGGCGGAAATGCATCCGATCCTGTGGACACGTGTCACCGATCGCCGCCTGTCGGCGCCCCATGTGAAAGTGGCGGTGCTGTCGGTATATGAACACCGCAGTTTTGATCTATCGGATTTGTCGGTGGTGTTTCGTCCGCAGACCGACCTGGCGATCCTGAACTACATCGCCAACTACATCATCAAGAACAACAAGGTCAACAAGGACTTCGTTAACAAGCACACCCGCTTTGCGCTTGGCAATCCGGATATCGGCTATGGCTTGCGGCCCGAACATCCGCTGCAGAAGGCAGCGAAGAATGCCGGCGAAGCGGGCGGCAACAAGCCGATGACGTTTGAAGAATTCGCGAAGTTTGTCAGCGACTATGATGTAGAGTCTGTCGCGAAACTGTCGGGCGTACCGAAGGAGCGTTTGCAACGCCTCGCCGAACTGTATGCCGACCCGAAAGTGAAAGTGATGTCTTTCTTCACGATGGGTTTCAACCAGCACACGCGCGGCACCTGGTGCAGCAATCTGTTGTATAACCTGCATCTGCTGACCGGCAAGATTTCCACGCCGGGCAACAGCCCCTTCTCGCTCACCGGCCAGCCGTCCGCCTGCGGCACCGCGCGCGAAGTCGGCACCTTCTCGCATCGTTTGCCGGCCGACATGCTGGTCGTGAATCCCAAGCACCGCGAAGTGGCGGAAAAAATCTGGCAGCTCCCCGCCGGCACCATCCCCGACAAGCCTGGCTACCACGCTGTCGTGCAGAGTCGCATGCTGAAGGACGGCAAGCTCAATGCGTACTGGATCCAATGCAACAACAACATGCAGGCTGGCCCCAATGTGATGCAGGAAATGCTGCCGGGCTATCGCAACCCGGCCAACTTTATTGTTGTGTCCGACGTGTATCCGACTGCCACGACGATGGCAGCCGATCTGATCCTGCCGACCGCGATGTGGGTGGAAAAAGAAGGCGCGTACGGCAATGCCGAACGACGCACGCAGTTCTGGCATCAGTTAGTCAACGCACCTGGCGAAGCGCGTTCTGACTTGTGGCAACTCGCGGAATTTTCCAAGCGTTTCAAAATGGAGGAAGTGTGGACCAAGGAATTGCTGGACAAGGCGCCGCAATGGCGCGGCAAGACGATGTACGACTTGCTGTTCAAGAACGGCGTGGTCGACAAGTTCCCCAGCAGCCAGATCGAAGCCGGTTATGCCAACGATGAAGCGAAGGCGTTCGGCTTTTACATGCAGAAAGGTTTGTTCGAGGAATACGCCGCCTTCGGTCGCGGCCATGGCCACGATCTTGCACCGTTCGACACCTATCACAAGGAACGCGGCCTGCGCTGGCCGGTCGTCGATGGCAAGGAAACACGCTGGCGTTATCGCGAAGGCACCGACCCGTATGTGAAGACCGGTGAAGGTTTCAGCTTTTACGGCATGCCCGATAACAAAGCCGTGATCTTCGCGCTGCCGTATGAGAAGGCCGCCGAGGAACCGGACAAGGAATATCCCTTCTGGCTGTCCACCGGCCGCGTGCTGGAACACTGGCACACCGGCACCATGACGCGCCGCGTGCCCGAGTTGTATCGCGCGGTGCCGAATGCGGTGTGCTTCATGCATCCGGAAGACGCGAAAAAACTCGGCGCACGGCGTGGCGACCTGATTGAAATTACTTCGCGGCGCGGCTCGATCCGCTCGCGCGTCGAAACGCGCGGACGCAATCGGCCGCCGCAGGGACTGGTGTTCGTACCCTTCTTCGACGCAAGCCAGTTGATCAACAAAGTGACATTGGACGCGACCGATCCGATCTCTTTCCAGACCGACTTCAAGAAGTGCGCGGTCAACCTGCGCAAGGTTTAAGGGGACGCCATGAAAAAAGCCTTCGCCATTCTGTTGTTCGTGCTGCCGCTGCTGTCGTCGGCTGCCGATTTTTACGACGCGATGCGCGGCCCCACGGCACTAGATCAGACGGTGCCACCACCGCCGATTGTGAATCCCGACAACAGCGACGTGCGACGTTCACGCAACTATGCGATGCAGCCGCCGGTGGTGCCGCACAAGATCGAAGGTTACCAGCTCGACAAGAACGCCAACCGTTGCATGATGTGCCATGCGCGCACCCGCACGCAGGAAAGCCAGGCACCGATGATCAGCGTCACGCACTTCATGGACCGTGAAGGCAACTTTCTCGCCGAGCTGTCGCCGCGTCGCTACTTCTGCCTGCAGTGCCATGTGCCACAAGCCAATCTCAATCCGCTGGTCGGCAATCAGTACAAGGACGTCGACACCATGCTGAACCAGGCGCCGCCACCGAATGCGTCCGGCGCGCCGGCCAAAAAGAAATAGGGGACCGCCGATGCGACGACTGCTCACGCGCTACTGGGACATTCTGCGGCGACCCGCTGTCCACCTGAGTTTCGGCTTCCTGACGATCGGCGCGTTCGTCGCCGGCATTATTTTCTGGGGCGCCTTCAATACCGCCATGGAGGCGACAAACACGGAAAAATTCTGTACCGGCTGCCACGAGATGCGCGACAACGTGTATCAGGAATTGCAAGGCACGATTCATTTCACCAACCGCAGTGGCGTCCGCGCGAAATGCTCGGACTGCCATGTGCCGCACAAATGGTCCGACAAGATCGCGCGCAAGATGCAGGCTTCCAAGGAGGTCTACGGCAAGCTGTTCGGCACCATCGATACGCGCGAAAAGTTCGTCGATCATCGGCTGCAACTGGCCAACAACGAGTGGCGTCGATTCAAGGCCAATAACTCGCTGGAATGCCGCAACTGCCACCAGTTCGAGTCAATGGACTTTACCCGGCAGAGCAAGCGTGCGGTCGATGCGCATTCCACTTTCCTGGCGCGCGGCGAAAAGACGTGCATCGATTGCCACAAGGGCATTGCGCATCAGTTGCCGGATATGGCAGGGGTCAAGTAGCGTCAGAAGGGCGAGGTGCGAATGCGCGCCTCGCCCTCGCGCATTCATTTGCTGGACGGCGCAGTCATCTCCTTGTTTTGCGCATCGTTGCCCGGCGCGTCGTTGCGTTGCGGGATCATGCCCGCCCCGCTGCCGCTCGCGGATGATCCCGCATTCTCGCTGCTACTTGCGCCACTGGATGCCGGCGGGTCGTCCGTCGTACCGGAACTGGTGCCGGTGCCAGTGCCGCCGCCGGTGCTGCCGACCCCAGTCCAGTTGCGCGAGGTCGCGCGATCCGAGGTGCTGCCGCTTTGCGGATCGCCCCGCACACCGGAATTGAGGGCAGGGGTGCCGCTGTCCGGCTGCACCGCCGAGCCGCCGCTGGCGCTGTTGCCGGCGTTGCCGGACCCGCCGCTGGACTCGGTACGCATGTTTTGTGAGGCATCTGAAGCAGGCGCTTGCGCCGGCTCGGAGGATGATGTGCCTTGGGCATACCCGATGCTGGCCGCGCCCAGCAGGGGGACAAGGATGGCGATCGACATTTTTTTCATGCTTGCTCCTGAGAGTGACTGATCTTGCCGCCAAGCGAAGCCGGCATGACGTTAGACTCTTATCCTTGGACAGGTTCGAGTGGGTTGTCCGCAGTACGGCAATGCAATCGCGCTCATCCTTAATTGCATAAAGGCTGAACTTTTATAACAGCGGTAAGTCGGTGTTAATTCGATTCATCGAACAAATCGAACGGAGCCGAGCATGGACCGCTACGCAATCTACGCCGCCATCAGCCACATGGATAATGTTGACGTGGACCCCTACAGCATCTGCGAACTGCTTTCGGCGACCCTTGCCGATATTGCCGAAAAAATAAGCAACGACGAAATGCGTCGGCTGCTGCTGATAGGCGGTTATCTCTTCAATCAGGGACAGAAAGAACTGGATCAGGAACTCGACACGGGCTTTGTAATTGACAAGCCCCACGGCTTCCTGCAGTAGCGCCCGCCTTAATCCCTCGCACGCATTCACTGTCGAAACATGTTCGGCGCGCAGCCAGGCGTCTTGTGCAAAGACGCCCTGGGAAGTGCGAGAAGAGCGGTTGGGGCAGTCGGGCAAGGTGCTGAAAAATGATCAGGCAATTGGCCGGAATCATCCTGTGAAGACGGCCGCAGCAAGACGCTCACAGTAGAAAAGTCCATCCGCTCGATAACGGCTCTCTCGCCGCCGAAGCCACGCTTTCTGTTACTTAAAATTTCGTGACAAAGCAAGTGAACCGGTTAACAATGTTGCCGTTGAGAAATAACTTGCCTAATCAATGCAATTCGTCACTGCCTACCCCAGCTATGCCCTGAACCATTCCACCGGCCAAATCGTTTACGACTTCACCGGCGATGGCCTTACCGATCTGATCCTGTTTCCGACCTTGTTCAATCAGGGAAGTGAACTGGCTGGAAAAGCATTTGCGGTCGCCAATGCGCAGGTCTCGGATGTCACTGCAAGCACGCTTCCGGTCTTTACCACCGGCTTTGTCAAAGACTGGTTCGTTGCTGATCTAAGCGGCAGCAGCAAGCCTGACCTGCTTCTCATTGATCATGGATTGGAATTACCCCAAAGTGCGGGCGGCTTTCAAAACGGATTTAACCGACTGCTGATCGGCGGCGACGGAAATGCCCTCTCGCTTGATGGCTCGATTGCTCAGTTGCCCAGAAATTTCTACCATTCCGGCGCGGTCGGTGATTATCTCGGTACAGGCAAGTCGCAGATTCTCTTCCAGCAATTCCCCAATCAGACCCAGACACAAACAGTTCTGCTACTCCAGCAGGACGCCAGTGGCGCATACCTAAAGCAATCAGTGAGCGCCTTCGCCAACTATGCGTATATCCCCGGCGCCGTGGCCACGGTACATGCGACAGGACTCGGGCACGATTTGCTGGCGCTGGGCTCCTACGTGACGCCGGATGGCGCAACGGGCAAGAAGTCGATCAGCTTATGGGATTTTAGAGAAGGCACGCCAAGCAAGGTCGCCGCCTGGGATTACCCCGCTGCGTTCGATGCACCTTCCCAAGGCGCATTCAAGATTATTGCAGGAGACTTCCGCAATACCGGGCATGACGATCTGATCGTCTTGCTTGAAAGCGTCGATCTGTCGACGAACTATTCGCGGTCCTGGGTCTACCTTGCCTACGATTCGCAAAAGGGCCTCACTGACATGACTGCCCAGGCGCTCGGCAGCTACGCCGCGCCGCGTACAATCGATGAATTCAAGGTCGCTGATGTCAACAATGACGGGCATGCCGATCTAGTGGGCTTCTCCTTTGACAACGCCAACTTTGGAAACAACAAGCAGATACTGCTCAATGATGGAGAAGGCCACTTCTCCTGGATGAACACCAAAGACATCAGCAGCGACCAAGGGGTCTTCATTGCACAAATGAAGCAGAGTGGTTCTGGCGCGATGAGCGATCTTCAGGGATTTTTCAAAGTGACGCTTACCGGTGGGCAGTCGGCCGCCGTCGATTACATCGCCTTGCCGTCTGCCATGGGAACGGGTCCTGCTTATGCCGATGCGAGTCAAAATGGCGCGCCAGGCTTCAATGAAACGTATTACCTGAGCAAGCACCCCGACGTTGCAATCGCGGTTGCCAATGGGACGTATTCGAGCGGCCTGGATCATTATCTGAAGGCTGGCAAGGCCATGCATTACCAAACCTTTGCAGCCGGCACGCATGTCGTCGGCGGCAGCAGTATCGATGTACTCGCCTACCAGGGCTCCCGGGCCGATTATGTGGTGACCGATACAGGAACGGGTGTCGCCGTCGCGGCCAAAGGATCGTCAGGCAGACCGGATACGCTCGTGGGCATAGAACGAATCAATTTTTCGGATGCGATGCTTGCGCTGGATATCGCCGGCAACGGCGGCCAAGCCTATCGCCTTTATCAAGCGGCATTCGACCGCAAGCCTGATTCGGCTGGTCTCGGTTACTGGATTGCACAATTGGACAAGGGCGCCTCCGTGAGTGATGCGGCGAACGGTTTTATGAATTCACCGGAGTTCCAGAATCTGTTTGGCACCAATGCGCCTGTCGACCAATTCGTCGCGCGCCTGTACCAAAACGTGCTGCACCGGCCTGGTGAGGCCGCTGGGGTCGCGTACTGGACGCAGGAACTCAATAGCGCGCACCTGTCCCGTGCCGATGTTTTGGTTGGATTCAGCGAGAGTCCGGAAAACGAGGCACAAGTCCTTGGCTCTATTCAGAACGGCTTCCAGTACACGCCTTTGATTTGATGCTTACTAAGCTTCAAATTTCCTCCGGTAAAGCCGGCTGCCGTGGCGACGCCTTTAGCCAACCTCATGCATCATCTATCGCCCCTCCCTGCGATATTGCTTTCGCAATGTTGCTATGGCAGCATGCAACGATGTCTGTAGCGGTGTTGCGCAAGAAGCGCCGACACCGACCGGCAAGACCGTCGTTCCGTTCGCAGTTCTCCATCCATGGATGATGCTTCCTCATCTGGCTGCATCGTGAATAAAACCGCGCATGCGTATCTTCCACCGCTTTCCGACGCCGCAGCTTAGCCCTTATGTCGAGCGATTCTGGGGATGGGAGACCGACGCAGGCGAGGCGGTCTCCTTGCCAACCATTCTTCCCGGCACCGGAGCCGAATTTTTCTTTCACTATCGAACGCCATTCCGGCAAATCGAAGGAAAAAGTGCGTTTTCTCTTGAAAGCAGCCACCTCCTTTGTGTCCGCAGCCGCCCCGTTGCGTTAGCGGAAATGGGGGAAATCGGCTTTGTGGCGATTCGTTTTCGCGCAGGCGCGCTGCACCACTTCATTCCCCTTTCCGTTCAGGAATTGCTCGACCAGCAGCCACGCGCAGCCGATATATGGGGATTGTCCGGACATGAACTCGCCAAGCAAGTGAGCGAGGCACCGTGCAACCGCACACGGGTGAACTTGCTGCAGGAATTCGTCCTGCAGCGTCTGGAAGAGCGCGCGCCAGACAAGCTGGTTCGTATCGCTTCATCCCGCCTGTACCGCCATTGCGACACGCTCACTATTACTGCGTTGGCTTCTGAGTTGGGTGTCGGTAGGCGTCAGCTGGAACGGCGGTTTTTGGAAGCAACCGGACAAACGCTTGTCGAAGTCCGGCGCCTGGCCCGTTTCCAGAAAACCGCAAGGACGCTATTGCTTGACCAATCGGCCACGTGCGCAGATTCGGCTCTCGCCAACGGTTATTACGATCAATCGCATTTCATCCGCGAGTTCCAATCCCTCACCGCCTTGTCGCCACTCAGCTACCTGAAGCAAGCACGACTGAAGACGCATTTTTACAATACGCCGCGCCCCGCCTCTGAAAAAATCCACACCGCGCATTCATTCCGCTGAACGCGCCGACGGCACCCTGTGACGAAACACGTTCTTGCGCCAGGCATTCGGCGCGGGATGATGTCGCGCAGGTCATTTTTCAGATAAAGGAAATGTCCATGAAGTTTCATTCGCTATTGCAGTTGGCCACAATCGGCCTGGGTGTGCTGGGCGCGAGTGCGGCAGTAGCCGCTCCCATGCTCGATGTTCGGGAAAGCATCGCTATTTCTGCCGCGCCGGATGTGGTCTGGAGAGCAGTGAAAGACTTTGATAACCTCGGCTGGCACCCTGCCATCGCCTCTACCCGCCTAACCGCCGGTCGCAACAATGAAGCGCAAGCTGTCCGCACGCTCCTGCTCAAAGACGGCGCGAGGATGACAGAACAACTGCGCCTGCATGACGACGCACAGATGGTCCAGCAATACGTCATCCTCGACTCGCCCCTCCCCGTGCTTGATTATGCTTCCGCCATCGCGGTACGGGCAAACGAAGGCGGCGGCGCCATCGTGACGTGGCAGTCCCATTTTCACCAAAAGGCCGACTCAGGCATGAATGACGATACGGTGAGAGGAATGATCGGCGATATCCTCGCTTCAGGCTTGGCCAATCTGAAAAAAATGCTGGAAGGGGCGCAATGATTGCATTTGAAAATGACGAGGCCCGTCGGTAGCCCTTCATGAACAAGGTGATCGGGTCCGGGCGTCGCCTTTACTGCAGGAAGGCGTTTTCCGGTTGGCACCGAAGGCATCGCGATGCCAATGGCTTGCATTTGCCAGAGGCTGGGTCTTCATGCCGCGTCAATGGCGTTGGTGCCGCTGAAACTGGTTTCGTGCCGGACACCGATTTTAGTTTCCTGCGGACCGATCTTGTTGGTGGCGATCACGCTGCGCAAGCTTAATTGCGCAGCGTGACGCAGAGTTTTTTGACCTGCATTAACCTAAAAGCATGAGGCCGTTGTCCCTGACGCAAATGCGGCGCACAGTATTTCTGAAGGCATGTGCATGATCCGTTCTTACCTGAGCCAAGGAGCTGCTGTGACAGTGAAGATGATGAAAGCCGCCGTGTTCGTCGAACCCGGACGTATCGAGCTGACCGATAAACCGATTCCGGACGTGGGGCCGAACGACGCCCTCGTACGCATCACGACCACGACGATTTGCGGCACCGATGTCCATATCCTCAAGGGAGAGTATCCGGTTGCCAAGGGGCTGACGGTTGGCCACGAACCCGTCGGTGTGATCGAGAAACTTGGCAGCGCGGTAACCGGCTACAAGGAAGGCCAGCGTGTGATTGCAGGCGCGATCTGCCCGAGTTTCAACTCCTATGCTGCGCAGGATGGCGCGCCTTCGCAAGATGGCAGCTACCTGATTCCAAGCGGCCGCTGCGGTTGCCATGGTTACAAGGCGACCGCAGGCTGGCGCTTCGGCAACATGATCGACGGCACGCAGGCCGAATACGTTCTCGTCCCGGATGCGCAAGCGAATCTTGCGCCAATTCCGGACGGCCTCACCGACGAACAAGTGCTGATGTGCCCCGACATTATGTCCACCGGCTTCAAAGGTGCGGAAAACGCCAATATCAAAATTGGCGACACGGTAGTGATCTTCGCGCAAGGACCGATCGGGCTGTGCGCGACGGCCGGTGCCCGCCTGCTCGGCGCGACCACCATCATCGCCGTTGATGGCAACGACCATCGCTTGGGAATTTCGAAGAAGATGGGCGCTGACATTACGCTCAATTTCAAGCACTGCGATGTGGTCGATGAAGTCATGCGCTTGACGGGCGGGCGTGGAGCGGATTCCGCCATCGAGGCATTGGGAACGCAAACGACTTTCGAGTCCGCACTGCGCGTCCTGAAGCCGGGTGGCACGCTATCCAGCCTCGGGGTGTATTCGACCGACCTGACCATTCCGGTATCGGCGTTTGCCGCAGGCTTGGGCGATCACAAGATCAACACCGCCTTATGCCCCGGTGGCAAGGAACGCATGCGACGCCTGATGACTGTGCTGGAATCGAACCGTCTGGATCTCGGCGTGCTCGTCACGCATCAATACAAGCTCGAAAACATCGTCGAAGCCTATGACCTGTTCGCCCACCAGCGCGATGGCGTACTGAAGGTGGCGATCAAGCCGGCATAAGTTGAACGCAACGGTGGGGCGACGGGACGATGGGCAGGTTTGCTTCGCTTGCAAAGCGTTGGAAAGCCGTCGTACCAGTACGTGTATCGCGTTGCGATTGACATTTGCCAGGATGCCGCAGGGAAGCGCGTTTCGAAAGAGGATAGGCGTACGGTACAGAATGGGGCAATTTGACATGCCGTTGCACTCGTGCTTGCGGCGACGCCGAACAAACACCGTAGTCTGCGGAGAACGTTGATGCGCATACTGAAGGCCGGTCTTGTCTACTTTCTCATTGTGTTCGGCGCGGGCTTCGCCATGGCGTTTATCCGCATCCCTTTTCTGGTTCCAAGGTATGGCGTCCGCACGGCCGAACTGCTCGAAACACCCGTCATGCTTGCCATCATCGTCTGGGCATCGCTGCGCTTGACGCGGCGCAACGCACGCTTCAAGCGCAGCACGCGTCTGTGTGCCGGCCTGGTCGCACTGGCCCTTCTCGTCGCGGCCGAACTTCTCGTGGCGTACTTCCTTGGCGCTCGCTCACTCAGCCAAACCATCGCGTCCCGCGATCCGGTTTCAGGCAGCGTCTATCTGGCCTCGCTGATTTTCTTAGCCTTGGCGCCGGCCTTGTGGAACAACCGGCCGGGGCCTGACAAATCGTCTACGCCGGGGCCACTACGCGGCGCATCCTGACGCTGGTGTTGAATAACACCCTTGCGCCTCGCGACGTAACAGCAAAAAATCACTTTCATACGGATTACAATCGACGTTGAATGCCCGCGGTAGCTTGCCGGTCACGCACGCGGTTAGGGCGGCACAGAATGGCGTGCCTATTTTTATTTGGAACAGGAGAATCACATGGAAGCGACCCACATGAAAGCGACCGTTAGCCATGACTGAGGCCGGAAAACTTTCTTCCGAAGGACTTGAAGCGCTCCGTACGCGATTTCAAGAGCAGTCGCGCAAAGCGCAGGCTTACTACACGATCATGCACAAGGTGCGGGGAATGGCAGGCAACGATGACGCTGCCAATGCGTGGATGAATGAACCCTTAGCGACGTTTGACGGAAAGACGCCCGCCCAACTGGTTAGCGATGGCCGCGAGGACGATGTACTGGCGTACATCGACACACTGAAGCGCTAAGCATCCGGTTAAATCTGGTTGCATGGACTGAAGCTCGCTCTCATCGCCGGCGCGCAGAACGGTCGCTTTTTCGCGCAGCTATCTCGGCGCGGAGAGCACCGCCGGCTCGTCGGCCGTTTCTGTTGGGGCGGCGCAACGCGGCAGATAGACGTGCACTGTCGTTCCGCTGCCCGAGACAGATTCAATTCGCATCGTCCCGCCACTCTGCCCGGCAAAGCCGTGCACCATCGAGAGGCCGAGCCCAGTGCCTTGTCCAACAGGTTTCGTCGTGAAAAACGGATCAATCGCCTTTTCCGTGGTTTCTTTCGACATGCCGTGTCCGGTATCGCTCACGCTGACGACAACGTACGCGCCTTGCGCTAAGGCTGGCTCGCCAAGGGGCGGCGATTCGACAAATTCAAGCCGCGTCTCGATGGTGATCGTTCCCCCATCCGGCATCGCATCCCGTGAATTTATCGCAAGGTTCAGGAGGGATGTCTCAAGCTGGCCGGGATCGCACAAGGCATAACAGCGCTCTTCCGTCGGCGAGATCAGCACGGTGTAGTTGGGGCCGGTGGAGGATTCGACCAGCTCGCGAAGGGAAAGGATCGCCTGGTTCACATCCGTCGCGACCGGGTGTAATACCTGGCGGCGCGAGAAGGCCAGTAGCCGCTGTGTCAGCGCTGCAGCCTTGTCGGCAATCTGAAGCGCGCCTTTCGCGTGGCGGGCGGCGTCGGCGTGCTGGCCACGCGTCTGCAACATCTTTATTAATTCCAGCTTCGTTGTAATGACGGCCAGCAAATTATTGAAGTCGTGCGCAATACCTCCAGCAAGCAGGCCGATCGCTTCCATTTTGCTCGCCTGTCGCAGCGCATCCTCGACACGTTCCCGGCGTGCCACTTCTTGCTTGAGGTCGTCTACCGACTGTCGCCAGCAGCGCACAGCCGCTCGCTGCTCGTAGCCCTGACGCATGACCACGAGCCACAGCGCAAGCAGCACAGTGGCAGCAAAGGTGGCAATGAACACTGCGGGCAAGGTTTCATTCTTCCATTGCTGCAAGGCTGCGCGTGTTTCGACGCTGTAGCTCAGATAGACAGGGAAGTTGCTGACCTGCGTGTAGGCATTGGTACGCTCCACGCCGTCGACCAGCGATTTCGCGGTATAGATGCCGGACCGTGACTGTCCTATCCGTGTAAGGAACGGCCCGTTCGAGGCAAGCCGTTCGGGGTTGTGTAACGCAGGATAGCGCGCAAGGATGGTGCCGTCCTCGCGCACCAAGGGCACCAGGTAGCCGTCGGAAGGGGCAAACTGCCGCCAAAAGTTGGTCAGGTAGTTGATCGACACGGCCGTATATACGATGCCGTCGAATTCGCCGTTCGGCTTTTTCCTCGGGATGCTGATGGCGAATTGGCGCAATCCGGACACGGGCCCGATAAGCGGCTGGCTGACAAATATTCCGCCGTGCCCCTTGCGCTGGGCAATGAAGTAGTCCTGATCGGCCACGGACATACCGATAGTGGGCTCGCGGGTGCTCTTGAGAAGCAGGCGACCATTGGCGTCGGTGACGGCAACAATGGACATATGCGCCATGAGCTGCGTCGCCTGCGTCAGGATCTTGCTTAAATGTCCGTCGGTCTGGATCTGCGCGGGCGATCGTCCAATGCTGAGGCTTTCGACCTGCCGCATCAACAGCAGATGCGACTCCATCACTTTGGCCGCATGCTCCTCCAATGCAATGACCGATCGCTGCGCACCATTCCTTGACTCGTCAAGTACGACGCCTCTTTGCTGCCACGCAAATGCGCCGGCAAGGCATGCGGGCAGGAGTAATGTAAGGAAAAAGAGCCAGCGCACCGGCCACTCGGTTTCCCTTAACACCACGCTCCATGCCACCTTGAATAGATCGGCTTGTTTCGTCGGATCATGCATTTTGTTATCCGTAGTGATCAAGCGATCCTTGGCCGATTTCCCCGTGTCCCGGGTATTTTTCCTACGTCGCAGTCTACGCTACACGACCGAAACGGGCAGTACGATTGTCGCAGAATTTTCGACGCACGTAAGTCAATATTCCCAATGACGCAAGTAAGTGGCTCGCATTTCGTCCGGCAAGCCGCTGGTGATTCTGCTAAGCAATTTTTCTTTTACGAAAACGGGAACACATTAGGTATGCGGCCACAGTGAGGATGCCGCGACCGGTTCACGGCGCAGCGGTGTATTTCTCGGTGAATCACCCCGATATTGCCGGCATTGTCGGGGGGGTTACAAAGCGCAGGCAAACATCGCTCAGGGCTCACATGAAATGGTGAGCCTTGTCGGAAAGAACAAAGCCACCGTTTCCGGTGGCTTTGTTCTTTGTGAGTCGCGCGAAGTTTTCTCTGTTCGCGTGACGGAACGATCAAGCGGCGATTGCCACCGCTTCTTCCGTGGGCGCGGACGTACGGATCAGATGATCGAATGCGCTTAATGCCGCCTTCGATCCTTCACCCATGGCAATGACAATCTGCTTGTACGGCACCGTGGTCGCGTCGCCGGCGGCAAACACGCCCGGCACCGAAGTCTGACCACGCGCATCGACTTCGATCTCGCCACGATTGCTGAGTGCAACCGTGCCCTTGAGCCAATCGGTATTGGGCAGCAGGCCAATCTGCACGAAGATGCCTTCCAGCTCGACCGCGCGCGCTTCGCCGCTTTGACGGTCGGTGTAGCGCAGGCCATTGACCTTGTTGCCGTCGCCAGTCACTTCGGTGGTCTGTGCCTGCGTGATCACGGTAACGTTGGGCAGGCTGCGCAGCTTGCGCTGCAGGACCGCGTCGGCGCGCAACTGGCTGTCGTATTCCAGCAGCGTCACATGACTGACGATGCCGGCCAGGTCGATCGCTGCCTCCACGCCGGAGTTGCCGCCGCCGATCACCGCGACGCGCTTGCCCTTGAACAGCGGGCCGTCACAGTGCGGGCAGTAGGCGACACCACGATTGCGGTATTGCTCTTCGCCCGGTACGTTCATCTGCCGCCAGCGCGCGCCGGTGGCGAGCACCACGGTTTTGGCCTTGAGGGTGGCGCCGCTATTGAGCTTGATCTCGATGATGTCACCCGGTACCAGCGCAGTGGCACGCTGCAGGTTCATCACGTCGACGTCGTATTCCTTCACATGCTGTTCCAGCGCGGTCGCCAGTTTCGGCCCTTCGGTCTCTTTCACCGAAATGAAATTTTCAATGCCCATGGTATCGAGCACCTGGCCGCCGAAACGCTCTGCCACCACGCCGGTACGGATGCCCTTGCGCGCCGCGTAGATCGCTGCCGATGCGCCCGCCGGACCGCCGCCGACGACCAGCATGTCGAATACGTCTTTTTGCGCGATCTTGGCGGCGTCGCGCTCCGCGGCGCCGGTATCGAGCTTGGCGAGGATTTCTTCGAGGCCCATGCGGCCTTGGCCGAAGTGCTGGCCATTGAGGAAAAGTGTCGGCACCGACATAATCTGTCGTGCGTTCACCTCATCCTGGAACAGCGCGCCATCGATCATCACGTGACGCACCTTCGGATTGATCATGGCCATCAGATTCAGTGCCTGCACCACATCCGGGCAGTTCTGGCAGGACAGCGAAATGTAGGTCTCAAAGACGAATTCGCCTTCCAGATTGCGAATCTGTTCCAGCACCTCGGCGTCGGCCTTGGGCGGATGGCCGCCGACCTGCAGCAAGGCCAGCACTAGCGACGTGAACTCATGTCCCATCGGAATGCCGGCGAAGCGAATGCCCATGTTGCTGCCAGTGCGGTTCAGCGAGAACGACGGCGCGCGCTCGCCGTCGCCGCGACGCTCGGTCAGCGTGAGGCGGGTCGACAGTTCGGTGATTTGCTTCAGCATCTCCAGCATTTCACGCGACTTGTCGCTGTCGTCGAGCGACGCGACAATCTCAACCGGCTGGGTGACTTTTTCGAGATAGGCTTTCAGTTGGTTTTTCAGGTTGGCGTCCAGCATGACGATCTCGCTTTCAGTAGTTGATCGGTACGTTGTTTCAGAGTGAGCAATGCCACTTCCGGATCAGCCGCGCGCTGCCGGATCAATCGAGTGATCGGGGAGTGGTACTAGCGTTGGGTTCCTTCCCCCGCACGGAGGAAGGAATGCTTGGATGCTGCTTCGGCGGGCGCCATCTGCCGGCGCCTTTGCTACCTTAGATCTTGCCGACGAGTTCCAGCGACGGGGCCAGCGTCTCAGCGCCCGGGGTCCACTTGGCAGGGCAAACTTCGCCCGGGTGGGAAGCGACGTATTGCGCTGCCTGCACCTTGCGCAGCAGTTCCTTGGCGTCGCGGCCGATGCCGTTGTCGTGGATTTCGCACAGCTTGATCTGACCTTCCGGATTGATCACGAAGGTGCCGCGCAGTGCGAGGCCTTCTTCTTCGATCATCACGTCGAAATTGCGGGTGATCGCGCCGGTCGGGTCGCCGATCAGCGGGTAGCGGATCTTGGCGATGGTTTCCGACGTGTCATGCCACGCCTTGTGCGTGAAGTGGGTGTCGGTCGATACGCCGTAGACTTCCACGCCGAGGTCCTTGAAGGTCGAGTAGTTGTCGGCCAGATCACCCAGTTCGGTCGGGCAGACAAAAGTGAAGTCGGCCGGATAGAAGACAAACACGGACCACTTGCCCTTCAGACTCTCTTCGGTCAGCTCAACAAACTGGCCATTGTGGAAAGCGGTTGCTTTGAACGGTTTCACTTGGGTATTGATCAGGGACATGGGGACTCTCTCGTTTTAGGTTGAAAAAAACTGCCACGACCTAATAATAGCGCCGATCTATTATCGTGTGAAATTAATAGTATTTATGCATAGAATAGCCATACTGTATCGCCGCGATGGACTGACGCACGGCGCGTTCTGACGAGAGGACGTCCAACATGGAGCGAGATGGCGTGCCGTGCAGTCGGTGGAAAGCCGCGGGCCGGGACGCGCGTCCCGGCCCGAACAATGGTGTCGCACCCGATCAGTGCGGCGCGACGGACCCGCGCCAGGAGCCGGTTTCAGTACCGCGGCTTTCCAGCAATTCCTTGAAGCGATTCAAGTTGGCCTTGGTCTGCATCTTCACCATGCCCAGTGCATCCCCGACTTTTTCATCGATGCTGCGCGGCTCATAATCCATCTGCATCATGATCCGTGTTTTCGAATCCGAGATCCTGTGGAAGGTAACGACGCCAGAATTCCTCACACCGCCAATGCTGCGCCAAGCGATGCGTTTGTCTGGAATCTGCTCAGTGATCTCGGCATCCCATTCCTCGGTCTTGCCGGCGACATCTGCGCGCCAATGCAGGTGCGTGTCGTCCAGCTGACGCACTTCATGCACGCTTTCCATGAATTTTGGAAAGTCTTCGAACTGCGTCCACTGGTTATACGCAGTGCTCACCGGCACGTTGACTTCGATGGATTCTTCGGTGGAGGACATGCTGCTGTCTCCGCGCGATTTCTTGAACTGCTTGGATAGCATGACGCCGCCTACAGCGAGGGCTGCGACCGTAACGATTCTGCCTAACATATTAATTTCCTTCAAGTTGACGCTACACAGAATAAAGGTGCCGCCAGACCAGCAGGCGCTGCCTGTGCGAGACGGCACACCCGGTTTGCGTACTACGCATTACAGACAACGGCAAAGGGCACTGAGTTCGGTCGCTTTCTGCATCTCTGCGTGCTTCCATGCCTCTCGATGCCCAATCGATGTCGGACTGAAGCAGCCTTGCAAACCAAGAGGCGCCCTCTAAACTTAAATGTCCTGACCTATCAGTAACAAGGAGCAGCACGTGGACATCGATTCCAATGCTTATCGCCGCGGCGAATTTCCTGTCGACCAGCCGCTGGAGGCACTCAAGTCGGATCACCGCTTTGCCAGGGAACTGTTTGCGCATTATTTCCAGAGTAGCGACATGGAAGAAAAGAAGGCGCTCGGCCGCCACATCCTGTTGCTGCTGGAGATGCACACCACGCTGGAGGAAACCGTGTTCTATCCGCGCGTGCGCGATGCCGATCCCTCGCTGACCGATCATTGCGAGCAGGAACATGAGCAAGCCCGACAAACCATCAAGATGCTGCAACTCATGAACGACGGAGATCCGCAAGCCGACCAACTGTTTCACCAGTTGGCCGATGCCGTGTTCCGGCATGTCGATACCGAAGAGCAGCAGTTGTTTCCGAAAATCGAGCAGTCCACACTCGACCTGAGCGCCATCGGCTACGAGATGCAGGCAGCGGAAACACGAATGATCGCCGCGCACGCGCAAAAACCGACTGCACCCGGACTGCGCGTGTAGAGGAAAGGGCAGCGCGACAGCTGCCTTGGCGCGCCCATCTGCGACATATCAAACTTCATCGCCGACGGCCAGAACCCGCTGGCGCTTGTACGATCTCAGCAAATGGCTGTCGTTTTGCGTTCGGCCTCGCGGACTCTCTGTACGGCAGGGCGGTTTGCATTTGTCTGAACAGCGGTGTCCTGATCCCGTTTTTTCGTACGGCTTAATCCCCATGGTGGGTGGGCGCGATCTGTCGACAGAAACAGATCATGCCGCGCCGCTTTCCTAAAGTGAACATGAACCAGCCGACTCCCGCACGCATCCTGTTGAAACACAGCGTACATGGTATCGATGCATTCGCTGCGGAAAATCCCGGTGACGCGCCTGCAGTGTCGGTCGTTGTTCCTGTTTACAACGAAGTCGACAATATTCTTCCATTGGTCGAACAAGTTCATGCGGCGCTGCATGGGCAAGCATGGCCGTGGCAACTGGTACTGGTCGACGACGGCAGCCGCGACGGCACAGTGGCGCGCTTGAAGCAGGTTGCGCTGCGCGATCCGGAACACATTTGCGCGGTGCTCCTGCGGCGCAACTTTGGGCAAACCGCCGCAATGCAGGCCGGCATCGATATCGCCACCGGCAGTGTCATTGTCACGATGGACGGCGACCTGCAAAATGATCCGCACGACATTCCTCGCATGGTGCGCCGCTTGCTGGACGAGGATCTCGACCTGCTGGTTGGCTGGCGCCATCAGCGCAAGGACAACTTCTGGATCAGGAAAGTGCCTTCATGGTGCGCCAACCGCCTGATCGGCAAGGTCACCGGCATTGCGCTGCATGATTACGGCTGCTCGCTGAAAGTCTTCCGCGCCTCCGTGATCCACCAGGTCGCGCTGTACGGCGAAATGCACCGCTTCATTCCCACATGGCTGGCAACGCTCACCTCCACGGACCGCATCAAGGAGGAACCGGTCAATCATTTCGCGCGCCGGCATGGCCAGTCGAAGTACGGGCTGTCGCGCACCTTCAAGGTCTTGCTGGATTTGCTGTCAGTGTATTTCTTCATGCGCTTCAGCGCCAAGCCCGGCCATTTCTTTGGGCGCATCGGCATGCTGTTCGGCTTGAGCGGATCGGCGCTGCTGCTTTATCTGGCCTTCGTCAAACTGGCGTACGGTGAACAGATCGGCAACCGGCCCCTACTGACCATGGGCGCCTTGCTGTTGCTGACTGGCGTGCAGTTTATCTGCACCGGCGTGGTTACCGAACTGCTGGCACGCACGTATTACGAATCGACGCATCGGAAGACCTATCTGGTACGTGCGGTCATCGGCGGTAACGCCGTTGGTGCTGCACCAGCGCCGGCAGAAGAAGCGCCGCAACAGTAAACCTTGGCAATCAGAAGAGGGAAGCAGACATGGATCGTGATACCTGGTGGCTACTGGTCGGCTTTCTCGGCCAAGGCTTGTTCATGATGCGATTTGTCATCCAGTGGCTGCACAGCGAACGCGCGCGCAAGAGCGTGGTGCCGCTGGCATTCTGGTATTTCAGCGTACTGGGCGGTGTGACCTTGCTGGTGTATTCGGTCTATCGCAAGGACCCGGTGTTTATTTCCGGGCAAGTACTCGGCATCGCAATTTACCTGCGCAACCTCTATCTGATCCGCGCAGAACGCGCACAGTAAAAGTAAAGCGGATATCGGGCTACGCGACCAGTGTGCAGTTCAAGCGTGCCTTCGCGCGCCGGTCGCCGAGGATGCTGCGCAATTCATCAATGCTAGTGCCCGCGCACTGCGAAAACCAGATCAGCATCGACGCGCCTATCGGCAGGTGTCCCCTGCGGATATTGGTAATCACCCGACGAGCGACTTGCAGCCTGCGCGAAAGCGCTTTGTCGCTGCGAAGTCCAAAGCGCTCCATCAAGGCATCGAGCAGTCGGTTGGGGTCATAGGCGTGGCAGATTGCTTGTGGAGTCATCGCATTCCTCGAAAAATAAAAAAGCCCGTCAGCCCTGAGGCTACGGGCAATCACGATCGTGGGGCCGTGAAGCCCCTTGTGCAAGGACCGTGACATGGATCATGGGAGATCAGCGGCGGCAACGGTTCCGTCAGAACGGTTCTGTCGCATCACGCCATAGCGGATATTGACCCAATCAATGGTTTCCCCGGTATCCAGCATCACGCTGCCGAAAGGTTCGGCAGGCGCCTGGTCAACACACACGCTTTCATAGACGTGCCGTGCCACATGGGGGCTTTGTGCATACACCGCGAACGCGCCGAATATCCAGGGGTGCGCAGCGCTGTTGAAATTCGTGGAAGTTGTGTTCATGAGTTTGATAAGCATCCATAAACGTGGCGATGGAAAAATTTTCCTCTGATGCGTTTGGACTGTCTGTATGGCAGATGACACAAGTCAAAAAAGGGTATCGCTGCTGTGCTGATCACCGTGCTGCCTGACGGACACAGGCAGTGCAACGAAGTAATGCAAAGCCTGTGCCGGGTCGTTCGACGCCGGTATGGCGCACATTGCGGCGCGGATACGATGCACCTGGTAGATAGCGCTAGAGTGCGCCGGTCATGCGCAGCACCAAGGATGCTCACTCTCTTTCCGTGCGCCTCGTGATCCGATTGGTGAGTGAAATTGCGCACGGCACGCTGCTTCAGTGATCGCGTCGGTCGCCTTGCCTGCGCTCGACGAGGTCCCAGCCAATCTCCTGCCGGATCTGTTCCGGATCGTGTAGTGGCGAGCGCGAATTTTGCCTGCGCTCCACTTGCCGCCGTTCCATGTACTGCCTTACTTTTTCCTTGGCTTCTTTGGGCTGGTCCATAGTGGCGGCGATGGGTAGTGGTATAACAACTGCGGTGGGGTTTTCGGTATTGCCGTCAGCCTGCCGCGCGCTCAGTATGCCCAGTAGGAAGGGCGCCAGAGTGGGTAGGCGCGGTAAGCATTACTGCTTTGGCGTGCGGCATCTTTCTGGGCGAGCCCGATTACACAGTTGCGCCACGGGTCGGTATTTGCCTTGAATCCGAGTTTTTCGCACGCCGGTCCGTAGATCTGCATCATGCGCTCGACGTCGCGTTCCGCTTCGGCAGCCTGTTCGGCCGGCGTTGTACAGCCGGCAAGGACAATGGCGAGCAGGACGAGCGAAACAGCGACGCGCATGAAGGCTTTCCAGAGAATGCTCTGACAGGGTAGGCCGCGCGCACGGAAGGTGTTTGACAGCGCGCAAGCGGGACGTGATCAGGTCGCTTGCACATGCACTGGGCGCAAGTTCAGCTGCCGATCTGAAACGATGCGCGCATTTTTCTGAGCAAGGCAATGACGGAAGGCGCAGCAATGCGCGACGTTTTCGGATTATCGGATGGACGATTCCTAATGGTCAGCGACAAGTGCGCCGCATCCGCGTCGACGTCGATCTGGTGTGTATTGCATTGCGCATCCGGATCGGCCCAGATTTCGACCATCGTGCGGTCCGCGCCAATGCCAGCAAAGGCCAGCGCTGCGGCGACATTGATGTTGGCAGGAAATGCCTTGGCCGCTTCGCGCGCCGTGCCCGAAAAAACACATACCGGCGCGGAAATTTCTTCCACGCAAAGGCTGGTTCCCACAAAGCTGTGCAGCGGTTTATGCGTGACCAGCGTGGCGCTGTGGATCACGCCTTCGGCCAGCGCGGCGACCGCATCCAGTCCACCCAGCGCGCCACTGGGCACCAGCAAGCGTGCACCGTATTTTTCCGCCATCGGTACTAGCTGCGCATGGGCAAGCAGTGCGCCGACGCTGAGGACGACCAGTGTGCGCCCCGCTGTCAGCGCCGGCTCGGCAATCGCCGGCAGCAGGTGTGCGGGTGCGCATTCGATGATGACGTCCGCAATCGCGGGCAATTGCTCGATGCTGGCGCAGGCAACGGGTTGGCGCAGCGTGGCGAGGGAGGCGCGCGTACGGCTGACATCGCGGCCGGCGACGGCTACCAGCCGCATGCCCGGTATGCCGGCGTCGAGCGCATTGGCCAGGGTCTTGCCGATGGCGCCGAAACCGGCGATGGCGATGCGCATGTCCTTGTGCTTGTCCGGATGATCCATTTTGTTCTTTCGACGTGTCGACGCTGTTTTACTAGCTTAGTCGCCAGCGGTGCTGCGCCGCAAACGATTTGTTTTGCATTCATGCATAAGTTAAAGTCATCCATGATTTCGCTTATGCAGGGAAATATAAACCTATGAAACGCAAGCTTCCTCCATTGCTGGCATTGCGCGCTTTTGATTCGGTGGCGCGGCATCTCTCATTTACCCGCGCGGCGGAAGAACTCAATGTCACGCAGGCCGCCGTCAGCCGGCAGGTGCGGCTGCTGGAAGAGCATCTTGCACGCAAGCTGTTTACCCGCCTGACGCGAAAAATCGAATTGACCGCCGAAGGACAGGCGTATTGCCAGGCTGTCGGCAAAGCCTTCGACGCGCTGGAGGAAGCGACCGCCATCGCAGGCAAGAAGCGTCCTCGTACCCGCTTGTCGGTGAGCGTCCTGCCCAGTATCGGTTCCTTGTGGCTAACGCCGCGCCTGACGTCCTTCTGGCAGGCCAATCGTGATATCGATATACAGATCGTTTCAACGCTTCAGGCGGTGCATCCCGGATCAAAGGGCGTCGACATGGCCATCGGCGCCGGCCGCTTGCCTGGGCAACGCCACGACGCCCGTGCGCCGCGCATCGACAGCAAGCTGATGCGGGCAGGCGGCGAATGGCGTGCTGACCTGCTGTTTGCCGATGTGCTGACACCGGTTTGCGCGAAACAACTGCTGGATCGTGGGCCTTCCCTGACGACACTGTCGGCGTTACGCGATTACCGCTTGATTCATACCGCAGTCCGGCCGCACGCATGGCAGGACTGGCTGGCCGCCATGGGCGCCACAGTCGATCCGCTCCGGCACGCGGTTGAATTTGGCCAGTACTTCATGTCGCTGCAGGCTGCGCGCGAAGGCGAAGGCATCGCGCTCGTGCCGTCGATACTGATCGACAGCTTTGATCCGCACGGCGAACTGGTGCGGCCTTTTCCGGCCAATGTGCCGAGCGCCGGCGAGTATTATCTGCTCAGCCCCCGCGAACGGTATCAGGAGCGGGCCGTGCAACGTTTCCGTGACTGGATTCTTGCGGAGTCGGCACTGTATCGCTAGACAGGACCATAAAAAGTTCCGGTGCCAGCACAATACGCGTTGCGTTTTTCCGTCAGGCAGTTGGAGAAGACGCTCGTGCGCACATTGCACTGGCTAACGGAAGTCAGACAGCTTCTCCGGGCACGGGATATTCGGGGGGCGCTGGATCGGGAACAATCTCCGGGCCTTGTGGACTGCCTGGGTCGGCAGTGTCGGGCGGCAATGAGGGAATCTCGGGTTCCGGACGAGGCGAGGGTTCGATTTCCGGAAGCGGCATCGGTGTCGTGGGCACTTCCGGCGGCGATGGCGGCGGGCTGTGGCTTGACGGCAATGGCATGGCTTCTTGCATGATTTACTCCTCCACTGGAAAAACGTGCCGCGTGCTTCAAGTTCATTGAAGCGCGCGCACGCTGGACGGTGCGGTATTCACACCATCTACGACCAAGAGCAAGCTCTGTTCCATGGCATGCACCAGCCGCATCCGCTCCAGCATATTTCGACGGCGCAACGGGACATATTTCCATCACTTTTTCTCGCGTCGTCCCGCCAATCGTAATCAAGGCGCAACTTGTTTTGTTCCCTGCGTTCAGATGAAGATCCATGCCGGCTCACAGTGCGCCGGCATCACTGCACAAGGAGATTCAACATGGCAAGGATTCAGCAATCGATCGACGTTGCCGCACCGGTACACGCGGTCTACCAGCGGCTCACGCAGTTTGAAGACTACCCACGTTTCATGCAGGACGTAGAAAACGTTCAGCAACTTGATGACACGCATCTGCACTGGGCGGCACGCATGGAAAACCAGCGCATCGAATGGGATGCGGAAATCACTGAACAAGACACTGATCGCTGTATTGCGTGGCGTAACATGAGCGGTCCGGCAAACGCCGGTAAAGTGGAAGTCCAGGCGCTTGGCGCAGACACGGCGCGCGTCACCCTGACCATTGAATCTGAAACAGGACCAGCGGCGTCACCGTCCGGCGGCATCGAGACAGCGATGGCGCAACGCCTTGGGCGAGATCTGGCGCACTTCAAGCAATGGATCGAAGATCGCACGGCGGAAAGCAGACAATCCGCGCAGTCCGGCCACCCGGTCGAGGATGCGTTCGACCCGCCGCGTGCGGCCGATGCGACCTATGCCGCTTATGCGGCGAGTGCGGAAGCCGGCGCCGGTCTTGCGCAGCAGATCAATGAACCGATGCAATCGAATGCCGCGCTGTCGCGCTCGTCAGATGTACGGGCGGAAGACGAGCGATTCTCGGTTGCGGAAGAAGTTAATTTTGACCAGCAGTCCGATCAGGTACGACGGGTTGGACAGATGCCGCAGGATTCCAATGCGGCCGCACCCGCCGAGGCCATGGCGAAATCAATGAAGCAAGGCGACACGAAAGACGACGCCAAGCTTAAGCAATCCATCGAACGCGCTGTGCCGCCTTCGGAATAATATTCACGCGTGTGCATTCATTTCCGCGCCTGCCCAGCGCAGGCGCGTAGAATGCGCCGGATTGCGAACTTTTATACCGGCCTCATGATCCTTGCTACCCATTCTGGAAAATTCCACGCCGACGATGTCTGTGCCGTGACGGTGCTCGACTGCGTCTTCCCCGGCGGCGAATTGATTCGTACGCGCGACCCCGAACGAATTCGGCAAGCCGATTTCGCGGTTGATGTAGGCGGACTCTGGGATCCGCAAGCCGGACGTTTCGACCATCACCAAAAAGGTTTTGACGGCGCGCGGCAATCGGGGGTGCTGTATGCCAGCGCCGGGCTGGTGTGGAGGACGCACGGCGCGCGTTACGTGGCGTTAGTGGCTGAAGCGCACGCGGGCGTCCGCATGTCGGACGATGACGCGCAGCAGATTGCCTATGCCATCGACAACGATCTGGTGCAATACCTCGACATGTCCGATACCGGCAGCGCGAAAAACGCGCCGGGCGGGTATGGCTTGTCGGCGGTCATCTCGGGTTTTAATCCGACCTGGCTGGACGACGAACAGGCCGGCAGCGCCGACAACGCGGAAGCGATGCGGCTGCGTCAATTTCGGCGTGCGATGGAGTTCATGGCGGACGTGCTGATCAACCAGGTCAAGTATCGGGTCGGCAGCATGCGCGCGCTGGAGCAGGTGCGGCAGGCCGAACCGCTGGAAGGCGGATGCTTGCTGTTTATCAGGAACGGTGCGTTGCCGTGGTCGTCGGTGGTGCGCAACGAGATGCCGAAAGTGCTGTTCGTTATCAGCTATCACACGACGGAACATCGTTACATGCTGCACACGGTGCCGGCCACGACCGACACCTTCGAGGCACGTGCGGATTTGCCGGCGGCATGGGCGGGATTGCAGGGTGCTGAATTGGCGGCAGCGACCGGCGTGCCGGATGCGGTGTTTTGCCACAACAATCTGTTCATCGCGGCGGCGGTGTCGTTTGACGGCGCATTGACGATGGCACGCCAGGCCCTGGAACAGGCGGCCCAATAAAAAAACCCCGCGGAGCAAAGCTGGCGCGGGGCAATTCCTTCCTGCAGGAGCACGCAGGAGTTCTTCCAACGATTTACACAGCGCTGAAGTCCGTTGCGGGTTTCAGATTACGCAGAACCGGCAAGCGGTTGTAGGCAGTGACGCGTGTCGACACGCCTTGGATATCGTCGAAGGCAAGACCCGGACGGATTGCTTGGCGATGTGCGGCGGGGGCAGCAAGACGGGCTGCCAATTTCACGAGCGCCGGCACCACCAGGTAAGCGACCGGAAAGGCGATCGGCCACGCGGTCAACCAGCTTTCCATCCAGCGACCGGCAAAACCATCGGTCATGCCTGCCCACATCAGATGCATCACTGCCGTGATCACTAAGGTCATCACGCCGCTCGACAGGACTGCCGGCAACATCGATGCCAGGCTGCGTGAACGACGCACGCGAATCAGGGCTTGTTCGAGCACACCGGCTCTTGCCGGACGGTAGTAGGAGGCGGCGCGAGTGGCAACGGCCGGATGCATCATGGTGGTCATGTTGATACCGAATCCGATCAGGCGCCGCGCGATGCGATCGAACGCAGTTCATTGGCCAGGCTCGGATGTGCGCCTTCCAGATCACGTGCCATGCTGTTGATCATCATGACGCTGCGCAGGATGCTGCGCGAGGAACGTTCTTCCAGCGATTGGCGCGGACGGACTACCAGCAGCGCGGCGCGCAGCAGGCCAACCAGCAGTGGCTTGAAGATCACCAGCACGGCGGCGAGCATGCCAAGGCCGAGAAGCGGGCGAATGATGCTGACGGCGTTCGCGGCAACGACTTGAAATGCCGGCAGGGCGGCCTCAGCAGGAAAGGCGATGGTCAAAATAGACATTTTTCTTACTCCCATTCAATACGCAACTTGATAAATCTCAATACATCTTCTCTTTTGTTGCATCGCAGTATAGGTACACGTCAGTTATAAAACCAATTTCCTTTCGGCATATCAGCTATACTTTTCGTGAATATCTAAGCGATGTTTTCTTTCCTATAATCATCAGCCGACGTCCCTACCATGAGCTTTCTGACACTGGACCTGAACCTTCTGCGCGTCTTCGACGCAGTCATGACCGAACAAAACCTGACACGCGCGGCCAGCCGACTGGCAATGACGCAGCCTGCGGTATCAAACGCCTTGCGCCGCCTGCGCGATGCGCTCAATGACGAGTTGCTGATCCGCACTGCGCACGGCGTAAAGCCGACACCCCGTGCGGAAAGCCTGTGGCCGGCGGTGCGCCAGTCGTTGGCAGCCCTGGAAGAAGCGATCGCACCGGAAAAAACCTTTGACATTGCGACCGCGCAGAACACATTCCGCATGGCCATGGCCGACGCGACTGCTGCCTTGTGGCTGCCGGCCCTTGTTCGTTCGATCGAGCGTGAAGCACCCGGGCTAACCATTCGCATGGTGCCGCTCACTACGCGTGAGCCGCGTCCGATGTTGTTGCGCGGGGACATCGATCTCGCGGTCGGTTTTTTTCCGGGCGTGGTGGCGCAACTTGCCGGTGGGCAGGGCGCATCGGTGTCGCCGATCCGGCATGAGCAACTGTATTCCGGCCGGTATGTTTGCGTGATGCGCAAGGATCATCCGCTCGCCGAGGAGGAATTGACGACCGACGCGTACTGCGCGGCGCATCACTTGCTGGTCAGTTTTTCCGGACGCGCGCACGGTCTGGTCGATGAAGCGCTTGCCAAAATCGGGCGCGAACGCCGCATCCTGCTGACAGTGAACCAGTTCTTTACCGCCGGTCGTGTCGTTGCCACTTCCGATCTGATCACGGTGCTGCCGCGCCATCTGATCGCGTCCACCGGCATTACCGGTGCGCTGATTACCAAGGAACTGCCCTTCGATCTGCCGGAAGTGCATATCGACATGCTGTGGCATGAGCGTGATACCCGCGGTCCCGCGCATCGCTGGTTGCGGGCGCATCTGAGTGGAACGACCAGTGAGACGTTTGCGAAGGCAGGGATTCTTCGGTAAGGATCGCGGACGGTTTGCCCTGCCTTATGCAGAGCAGGCTTTTCTCTTGAATTGGTCCGTGCCACTGTCTTTACGTGGATGCGTGCAGGTATGTGAGCTCCTGCGCCCGTCTGTCGCGGATGATGCTGACGCCGTCCAGGTTACTCGATGATGCTCGCGTTCACGGCGCGCGCAATCGAACAGTATGGAGAAGCTAGCCGGGATTGCTTGCCGCGGTTGCGGCATCAGGCGCGTCAGGATTTTTGCCTTGCAGGTCGCGTTCCTGCGAATCGAGTTCGGCGCGCAAATAATTGATCGGCGCCAGCGCAAGCAGGATGATCAGGGCCCAGAACAGCACTATCGCCAGCGAACCAAGCCAATGCCAATCCATTCCATGATTCCACATCATTGCGATGCCTCCTGGAAGTCTCGCTTCTTGCACCGCGATCGGCGGGAATGCCGGCAGCGCCTGATCTGTTTTACCGACTCGGGGCGGGAAAGCCTTTGATTCAGGTCAAACGAATTCAGGAAGCGGTTGGCAATGCATCGTGCAAGGCATCGACGACCTGCGCGACATCGTAGGGCTTCGCGAGCGTGCGCACGCCGGTCAGTGCCACGCGGCGGTCGGTGTAGCCGGTGGCCAAGACCACGCGCACGTCGGGATAACGGGCACGTACCGTCTGTGCGAGGTCGATTCCGCTTAGCGCGCCCGGCATGACGATATCGGTGAACAGCAAATCGACGCGCTCGCCGCTTTCCAGCAATTGCAGCGCCTGCGCACCGTCTTCAGCCACCAGCAGACGGAAACCGGCACTCTCAAGCGCAGGACGCACGACGTCGCGCACCAGCGCATCGTCCTCGACAAACAAGACGGTCTCGCCGGACGCTTTGCGTGCAGGCAAGGCTTTCATTGGTTCAATCGGTATCGCTTGGACACGTGCTTTGGGCAGGTACAGGACTGCTTGGGTACCCTGCTTGGGCATGCTGCGCAGGATCAGCGTGCCGCCCGTCTGGCGCGCGAAGCCATAGGCCTGCGGCAAACCCATCCCGGAACCCTTGCCGACGCTCTTGGTGGTAAAGAACGGATCAAATGCCTTGGCCAGCACGTCCTGGGTCATGCCTTCGCCGGAATCCGCGACCGTCAGCCGCACATAATCACCCGGTGCGAGTTCGCTTACCGCCGTTTGCAACGTTTCATTGCGGGCCTGTATGCGCAGCACGCCGCCGCCCGACATCGCATCGCGCGCGTTGATCGTCAGGTTCAGCAAGGCCAGTTCGAATTGCAGCGGGTCCAGCGTTACCGGCCATAGGTCAGGCACGATGTCGAGCTGGAACTCGATGTCGCTACGCAAGCCGCTGCACAGCAATGCCTTCATTTCGTTCAATTGCCGATAGGGCTCGATGGTTTCGAGGCGTGCGTCCTGCACGCGGCCGAACGCCGCCAATTGCCGGGTCAGTTCGACGGCGCGGTGTACGGCGCGCTTGCAGGACTCCAGCGCGGAGACCGCATAGCTATCGTTGGAGCGCATCAGCGCCAGCTCCAGACCGGTGGCGACGGTCTGCAGCACATTGTTGAAATCATGCGCGATGCCGCCGGTCAGGCGGCCCAATGCTTCCAGCTTCTGCGCCTGCAACAGCGCACGTTGTGAGCGTTCGGCGCGGGCTACCGCATCGGCCACGCGTTGTTCAAGGTCGGCGCGGGCGCGGTGGATTTCTTCACTGGCGCGTACCATCGCGGCATTGACCGCATCGATTTCAATGGTGCCTGAGAGCGGCGGGGCGACCGGTTTGCCGCGTCCCAGGCGAAGCGCGGTTCGCCGCAGAGCCTCGATCGAACGCGCAGTGCTGCGCGCGGCCATCAGTGCAACCAGTGCCGCCAGGCCGATCAGCAGCAGCGAGATGCAGGCCATCAACGCGGTTGCCTCGATGGCGGGACGCTGCAGCACGCTGGTTGGCACGCTGACGAAGAAGGTCCATTCCGACGCAGGTGCGCGGCTGAAGAATGCGGTGGCAGGTACGCCGGCCAGCGTGACGCCTTCATGAAAACCTTCGGACGCGGAAAGCGCCTGCGCAAAATCAGCGCGTACCGGCTTGCCGACAAACTTCTCTGCATCCTTGCTACGGGCGACGAGGATGCCATTGCGGTCAACGATACCTGCATGCCAGTCCTCCGGCAGGCGTTGCGCGGTAAACACGGCTTGCAACTGGCTGGCGTAGGAACCCATTGCGAGGTAGTACAGCGCCTTGCCATTGCGCATCACCGGCACCTGGACCGCAAAACTGATCGTGCGGCCGATGGGCGCGTTGTACAAATCGGTCACGACGGTGGCGTCGGCCGGATATTTGGCGCGCAGTTCTTGCGCGGCAGGCAGCATATTTGGCAGGCGCGTACCGAAAGGCAAACGCGTGTTGACGAGTTGTTCGCCGGATAGTTGATGCAGGATGATTGCGACATCGCGCTCGGACGCAATGCGCTGCACTTGTTGATAGAAACTGGCGAAGTCACCACGATCGAGTGCCGGCGATGTGGCGAGCGTGTGCAGCACGGACTCGCGCCGGGCAATCTCCTTGTCCAGCATGAGCGCCAGCGCACGCGCCGTTTCACGCATGCTTTGTCGGTGAAAGCCTTGTTCTTCCTGATATACATAGGCAATGCCGATCGCGGCACCAAAGAATGCCGGCACCAGCACGGCGAGTACCAGCAACAGCAGGCGGGACCGAATGCGCATCATTATTTACCTGAACGCGGCACACGGTCTACCGCGGGTGGGAAACGGGGGTGCCGGGCTGCACACCATGTTGCAGTTTCAGTAGTCCGGCTACTTCGATCCAATCTGTTGGATCGGCGCAGAGGCAATCGCTTGCTCTAGCTGCGCAAGAAAGTACGGCTTATGCAATACGACAAAATTGAAATCGAGTCTGTCGGCCAGCAAATAACCATGGCCGGACGAAAAAATAATTCGCGTTCCCGGCGACTTGCTGGCGATCAGGCGAGCCAGGTCGATGCCGGACATGCCCGGTAATTGCACATCGGCAACCAGTACGTCAAAACGTCCATCGTCAAGGCGTTCAACCGCTTGTTCGGCGGTCGGAAAGGCATGCGCGCGATGTCCCATTTGTTCGAGCATGATGCACAGCAAGTCGAGGAAATCCGGATTGTCCTCGACGACAAGTATGTCCAAAGATGTTGCAATCATTGCGGGCGGGGCTCTGCCAAGGAAGACGGGAACAGCGGCTGTCGGCATCCGAAACATAAGGAGCGCCGAAGAGAAAACAGCATGCGTGCAAATCGCCTGATTTAGTTGTTAAGAAGGAATTGGATGCATTGTGCCAAAACTGGACAGTCAAGTACTGTTCAACGCGAGGAATCCACACTAGGGTTGAGATGTATCAACAAGTTGACGCAAGCGGACAAACAATGATTGCCGATCCAACGGAAATCTGTTGGGGCAACTTATTGGCGCAGTTCGCGGGGCGTTCAGGAAGCGTTCCTGCACGGACCCACCTCCGCAACGCGTGCTAATGCACTGGCTGCGCCTGGACTTGCACCACGCTGTTGCGGAACCAGTGCTCAAAATCGTCAGCCGATAGCGGCCGACTGACGTAATAGCCTTGTGCCTGATTACAGCCGTGATCGCGCAGGTAATCGAGGGCTTCTTCCGATTCGATGCCTTCGCCGACCACTTCCAGGTTAAGCGAGCGGCCCAGTGCCAGCACCGTATCAGCGATGGTCTGGCTCTTGGCATCGCTGCCAATGCGGCTAACGAAGGATTGGTCAATTTTCAGCTTGTCCAGCGGCAGGCTGCTGAGCAGGCCCACGCTGGCATGCCCGATGCCGAAGTCGTCGAGCGCCACGCGGACGCCGAGCGCGCGGATTTCTTCCAGCGCGGCGATGGTGTCCGTAACGTCTTCCAGCACCGTGCTCTCGGTGAGTTCAATTTGCATGCAGGCGGGATCCATGTCGCTGCGGCGCATGTTCTCCGCAAGGCAAGCCGGGAAGCTGCGCTGGCGGAACTGCTGTGCCGCGATGTTGATCGCCATGCTCATGGCCGGCAGGCCGGCGTCCCGCCACTGCCGATGCTGACGGCAGACTTCCTGTGCCACCCATTCGCCTAACCGGTTGATCAGGCCGGCGGCTTCGGCAGCCGGGAGGAATTCATGCGGCGCCAGTGCTATGCCGTCGGGCATCGGCAGGCGCAGCAATGCCTCAACCCCGACTGTGGCGCCGCTTTCGATATCCATCACCGGCTGGTAATGCAGCAGCATCCCATTGTGGTCGAGCGCCTCGCGTAATCGCGTTTCCAGCATGCACTGGTAATCCATGCCCTTTTCCAGCGACGGCGTGTAGAAGCGAAAGCGCTTGCGCCCCGCTTTCTTGGCTTCGTACATCGCGGTATCGGCGCACTTGATCAGCGCATCGAAGGTATCGCCGTGACGCGGATACAGGCTGATGCCGATCGATGGCGACAAATGCAGTTGCAGCTTGCCGACGTAATAGGGCTCGCTGATTTTGTCGACAATATGTTGTGCGACGACCGACGGTCCATGCATGTCGTCCGGATGCGGCAGCGCAACCACGAATTCATCTCCGCCAAGCCGGCCGACAATGTCTTCATGCCGCGTGCAGGCAAGCAGGCGCTTGGCCACCAGCTTGAGCACTTGATCGCCCACATCATGCCCGTGGGTATCGTTGATCGGCTTGAAGCGGTCGAGGTCGATGAACAGCAAGGCGCCATTGCGTCGGGTACGCTGCGCGACCGCAATCAGGTGGTCGCAATACTCGAACAGCAGCGCGCGGTTGGGCAATCCAGTGAGCGCGTCGCGCTGCGAGGCATCGCGGATACGTTGCTCGGCCAGCTTGCTGTCAGTAATATCAAGCGTGGTGCCGACAAAACGTGAGTGGCCTTCGGTATCCAGCACGGACTGGCCGTTGACGCGCAGCCAGCGCAGCGCGCCGTCATCCAGCCGGATCACCCGATATTCCGTGTGGAACTTGCCGGTCCCGCCCGGTTGGGCCAGCTTGCCGACCACCTTGGCAACCCGTTCGCGGTCTTCTGGATGAATACGCTGGATAAACATGCTGACGTCGACCGGTCCGTCAACCGGCACGCCGTAGTTGCGCCGGTTGATCTCGTCCCAGACCAGCTCGCCGGTTTCGGTGTAGTACTCCCACAGGCCGAGGTTGGTGGTTTCCACTGCAAGCCGCAGGGTTTCCTGGCTTCTGCGCAAGGCGTCTCCGGCGCGGCGAATGTCATCGATATCGGTCGATGAGCCATACCACGCGATGACCTTGTCCTTGTCATCTCTCAGCGGCACGCCATGCGACAGGAACCAGCGATAGCTGCCGTCGGCACCGCGCGCGCGGTGTTCGACGCGATAATCATTGCCGGTGCGCAGCGCTTCGTCCAATGCGTCTTTGGTGTGCTGCACATCGTCCGGGTGAATCGGCGTGATGCACTCCACGCCGCTGTCTACGTCACGATAAATATACTGGCGGAAGCGCTCATTGATATAGGTAATCGATCCGTCCGGCGCCAGCATCCATACCAGTTGCGGCATGGAATCCGCTATCAGGCGGAAGCGCTGTTCGCTTTTCGCCATCGCTATTTCGTTGTCGATGCGCTGGGTAAGGTCGTGCGCAAAAAATACCTGTCCGGGTTCTGTGGCTCCGATATCGACAGGTGCGCTGGTGCATCCCATCGTAATCAATGAGCCATCCTTGCGGATAAAGGTTTCGACGTAGTCATCGATGATCTTGCCGCTGGTGTAGGAGCGATACAGCGTGCACTCCTCGCGCGGAAACGGGCGGCCATCCGGATGGTGGTGATGGATCATGTCGTGCAGACATTGCCCGAGCATTTCCTGCCTGCCGTAACCGAAGGTTTTTTCGGCCGCTGGATTGGCGTAGAGTACGCAGCCCTTGTGGTCGTTGACAAAAATCGGATCGACCGCCTGTTCGGCGATGAGTCGATAGGTATCGATGGATGGCTGCACGAATACTCCTTGGCGAATGAACCGCCATACCTTTTTCGACAAGTCCGGCTGCACTTGGTTCTTGCCGGAAGTAGGGGCCGCGCACATTGCGGAATCGGCTGCCAAGAACCAAGTGCATCGAAACGATGCCCAACTCGCATACGGTTTTCGCGAGGACACGATGTCTATCGAAATGCATTTTCTGGTTGTCGACGATTTTTCCACCATGCGCCGCATCATCATCAATCTGCTGAAAGAGCTTGGCTATGCCAGGGTGTCGGAAGCCGAGGACGGCGAAAAGGCGCTCAGGCTGCTGCGCTCCGGCGACGCGCCGGCGCCCGTGAACTTCGTTGTTACCGACTGGAACATGCCGATCATGGACGGCCTGACGCTGCTGCAATCCATTCGCAATAACGCGGATCTGAAACAGTTGCCTGTCCTCATGGTCACTGCCGAAGCAAAGAAAGAGAACATCATTGCAGCGGCCCAGGCGGGCGCCGATGGCTACATCGTCAAACCCTTCAATGCCGCCACGCTGAAAGAAAAGATCGACAAGATCCTCAGCAAGCGCGGAATGGTCGCCTGAACGCGTCAGCACATCGGCTTTTCCGGAATTCGTTGACTCAAATCAATCGCGCTTGATGCATTTGGCGGCGCTTTGCCTATAGTGAAATCAGGGCTTTCCCGATAACCCGCGGTCCGTTGGGCACGACGTGCCGCTTGCGGAGGACGGATCATGGCACGCGTTGCGATTGTGACCGGCGGCACGCGCGGACTCGGCGCGGCGATCTCGCTGGCGCTGCAGGCTCAGAACTACCGGGTGGCACCTGTTTACTGCAGTAATGCAGCAGCCGCCGAGGCGTTCCGCGAGGCCAGTTCACTGCGTCCTTACCAATGGGATGTCACTGACTTTGAGGCCTGCCGGGAAGGCATCGCGCAAGTCGAACATGCGCTTGGTCCGGTAGACATTCTGATCAACAACGCCGGCATTGCGAGCGATGCGGTGCTGCACCGCATGAGTGCTGAACAATGGTGGAAGGTCATTCACACCAATCTGGGCTCGATGTTCAACATGTGTCGCAATGTGATCGAAGGCATGCGCGAGCGCGGTTTCGGTCGCATCGTCAACATCAGCTCGGTCAACGGGCAAAAGGGTCAGGTCGGGCAAGCCAACTATGCAGCGGCGAAGGCCGGCATCCTCGGATTCACGCGGGCACTCGCGCTGGAAAGCGCGCGCAAGAACATTTGCGTCAACGCGATCGCGCCCGGCTACTGTGATACCGACATGATGGCTGCCATTCCGAAAGACATTCTGCATTCGATCATCGCCGGCATTCCGGCCGGACGCCTTGGCACGCCTGCGGACATTGCGCGCATGGTGACGTTTCTGACGAGCGATGACGCAGGCTTTATCAATGGCGCGACGTTTTCCGTCAACGGCGGTCAGTACATGAGCTGACGTCGATGACCACATTTTTGGAGGCACACCATGTACAAGAAAATTCTCATCCCCACCGATGGCTCGGCACTGGCGACGGCGGCGGCAAAGGCTGGTGTCGAATTCGCGCAGCAATGCCGCGCCGAAGTAATCGCCTTGCATGTGGCATCCGAATATCAGTATCCGGTTTCGATGGAAATCATTCCGCCCACCTATCCCAGCGAAGATGAATACCTGGCATCGACCCGCAAGACCGGCGAAGGATATCTCGCCGAGATCCGCGCAATGGCCAAGGAGGCCGGACTGGAATACAGCGGCGTCGTGGTCTGGTCAAACCGCACCGCGCAAAAAATTGCCGAACTGGCAGAGCAGCGTGACTGCGACCTGATCTTTATCGGCTCGCATGGCCGCAGTGGTTGGGAACAGGCATTGCTCGGCAGCGTCACCGCCAAACTGCTGGCGCTCTGCCAGATTCCGGTGCTGGTGTATCGAATGAAGAAATATCGCGCGTAGTGTTCAAGGAGGAGATCATGTCCTACAAAACCATTCTGATTCACATTGATGAATCACGGCATACCGAGGCCCGTATCAAGCTCGCAGCACGCATCGCCACGCGGGAAAATGCGCACCTGATCGGCGCCGCAACGACCGGCGTATCGCGCTACGTCTATCACGCCGGCATGCTCGACCAGGTCGATCCAGCAGTGCCGATGCATCTGGCACTGCATCTGGAATTGCTGCGCGACCGCTCACGCCGCGCGCTCGATAATTTCGAGCAGTCGGCATTGCGAGTGGAAGCACGCTCCTACGAGAGCGCGCTGATCGACGACGAAGCAGGCGCCGGCATCAGCATGCGCGCGCGCTACTGCGACCTCGCGGTCATCGGCCAGTTTGATCCGGACGAGCAGTCACCGGTCGTGCTGCCGGACTTCCCCGAATTCGTGGTGATGAATTCTGGCCGTCCGGTACTGATCGTGCCCTATGCTGGCCGCTTCGACCGTACTGGCCAGCGCGCGCTGGTGGCGTGGGATGCGAGCACCAGTGCGACGCGCGCACTAAGCAATGCGCTGCCGATCCTCAAGCGCGCTGACATCGTTGAAGTGGTGGTTTTCAACGCCGAGAAAAATCCCGACGCGCATGGCGAACAGCCGGGCGCGGATGTCGGCTTATGGCTGGCGCGGCATGGCATCAAGGTTGATGTGATCCGACGGCAAACCGATGCGGATATCGGCAATGCACTGCTCTCGCTAGCGGCGGAACTTGACTCGGACTTGCTGGTGATGGGCGGCTATGGCCATTCGCGCTTCCGCGAAATCCTGCTCGGCGGTGTCACGCGCACGGTGCTGGGATCGATGACGATTCCGGTGCTGATGTCGAACTGAGAAAGCGCCTTGCATGGTCCTGCCATGCAAGGCAATGCTTCGGGAAAGAAAACGCTTACCGGATCGGTAGCTTGGTGGTGTTCTTCACTTCTTCCATCACTGCATAGGTGTGCGTCTCGCGCACACCTTTCAACTGCAGCAGCGACTTGCCGAGGAATTCCCGGTAGGCGTTCATGTCCTTCACGCGGGCCTTCACCAGGTAATCGAAGCCGCCGGCCACCATGTGGCATTCCTGCACTTCGGGAATGACTTGCACGCTGCGCTTGAAGGCTTCGAACACTTCCGGCGTAGTGCGGTCAAGCACGACTTCGATGAACACCAGCAGCGACACGTCGAGCAATTGCGCATTCAATTGCGCGGTGTAATTGACGATGTAACCGGCTTCCTGCAGTTTGCGCACGCGCTCCAGGCAGGCAGCCGGCGACAGGTTCACGCGCGATGCCAGTTCCACATTGCTGATGCGGCCGTCGTTCTGCAGTTCGGAGAGGATTTTCTTGCTGATCTTGTCGAGCATGGCGCACCTGCATTAAGAATTTTGTTCGGCGATATTGTCCCACAAAATAGAAAATTTCGATAGCGACGGACTTTTCCAGAATTAATCCTTACAGAACCTCACTACAATCGAATCATCATTTTTCGTGAAATTTCCCCTTTTTCTGTACGGATCACCATGCTTATTGCAACCAAAGAATTTTCCATTGCCGCGCCATTCAGCGCGCTCCATGCCGAGGTCGAACACGCGCCCAGCACCTTGCGGGCGGCGATTACTGCTGCCTACCGCAGCGACGAACGCACCACGGTGCAATGGCTGCTAAGCCAGGTCAAACCCAATGCGGCCACGCAGGAAAGCACGCTGGCATTGGCGCGCGGCTTGGTGGAGGCGGTGCGTGAAAAACGCACGCGAGCATCCGGCGTCGATGCGCTGATGCACGAGTTTTCACTCTCCTCGGAAGAAGGCGTGGCGCTGATGTGCCTGGCCGAAGCGCTGCTGCGCATTCCCGACCACCAGACTGCGGACCGCCTGATTGCCGACAAGATCAGCAAGGGCGACTGGCGACGCCATCTCGGCGAATCGCCGTCGCTCTTCGTCAACGCCGCTACCTGGGGCTTGTTGATTACCGGCAAACTGGTCGGCACCAGCAGCGAGCAGGGGCTCGGCTCCGCGCTGACCAAGCTGATCGCGAAAGGTGGCGAACCACTAATCCGCAAGGGCGTGGATCTGGCGATGCGCATGCTTGGCAACCAGTTCGTGACCGGACAGACCATCACCGAAGCAATCGCCAACAGCCGTGACAATGAAGCGCGCGGCTATCGCTATTCCTATGACATGCTGGGTGAAGCGGCGCTGACCGCAGAAGATGCGGCGAAGTACTACGCTTCCTATGAAAACGCGATTCATGCGATCGGCCGCGCATCGAATGGCCGCGGCATCAAGGACGGCCCCGGTATTTCGGTGAAGCTGTCGGCGCTGCATCCACGCTACTCGCGTGCGCAGCGCGCGCGCACGTTGAACGAACTGCTGCCCTGCGTGAAAAAGCTGGTGCTGCTGGCCAAGCAGTACAACATCGGCATCAACATCGATGCGGAAGAAGCCGACCGTCTTGAGCTTTCGCTCGACCTGATGGAAGGGCTGGCCGCCGACAAGGACCTCGCCGGCTTTGACGGCATCGGCTTCGTGGTGCAGGCGTACCAGAAGCGTTGCCCCTTCGTGATCGACTATCTTGCCGACCTGGCACGCCGCAGCGGCCGCAAGTTCATGGTGCGCCTGGTCAAGGGTGCTTACTGGGATGCGGAGGTCAAGCGCGCGCAGGTCGACGGCATGCCGGGTTATCCCGTGTACACGCGCAAGGTCTACACCGACGTGTCCTATCTGGTCTGCGCACAGAAGCTGCTTGCCGCGACCGATGTGATCTATCCGCAATTCGCCACGCACAATGCCCATAGCCTGTCATCGATCTTCGTGTGGGCGCAGGAGCGCGGCATTACCGATTATGAGTTCCAGTGCCTGCACGGCATGGGCGAAACCCTGTACGACCAAGTGGTCGGTGAAGACAAACTGAACAAGCCCTGCCGCATCTACGCGCCGGTCGGTTCGCATGAAACGCTGTTGGCCTACCTGGTACGCCGCCTGCTGGAAAACGGCGCAAACTCGTCCTTCGTCAATCAGATCGTCGATGAAAATGTCTCGATCGATTCGCTGATCGCCGATCCGTTCATCGTCTCGCGCCAGCTAGGCGGCGAACCGCATCCGAACATTGTCTTGCCGGTCGACCTGTTCGGCACGGAACGCAAGAACTCCGCTGGCGTCGACCTGGCCAATGAAGAAGTGCTGCGCCATGTCGATGCTGCGTTCCAGACCTTCGGTACAAAACAATGGCAAGCCGCACCCTTGCTTGCGGTCGACGCCTGCAACAGCAGCCGTACGCAGCAGATATTGAATCCTGCCGATCAGCGCGACGTCGTCGGTCAGGTCGTGGAAGCGGACGCCGAGCAAGTCGAAGCCGCTCTCGCCGCCGCCGAAGCCTATGCGACTGACTGGCAAACATTGCCTCCCGCGCAACGTGCCGATGCATTGATGCGCGCCGCCGATCTGCTCGAACGCGATCAACTGGAACTGATGGCGCTGGCGATTCGCGAAGCTGGCAAGTCGCTGCCGAACGCCATCGCGGAAGTGCGCGAGGCGGTGGATTTCCTGCGTTATTACGCGGCACAGGTACAGAGCAGTCCCAACACGCTGGCATTGGGCCCGGTCGTGTGTATCAGTCCGTGGAATTTCCCGCTCGCGATTTTCATTGGTGAAGTCAGCGCCGCGCTGGCGGCAGGCAATGTGGTGCTGGCCAAACCAGCCGAGCAGACGCCGCTGATCGCGCATCATGCCGTTCAACTGTTGCATGAAGCAGGCATTCCGCGTGGGGCATTGCAGTTCCTGCCCGGCACCGGCGAAACCGTCGGCGCCAGATTGACCGCCGATGCGCGCGTGCGCGGCGTGATCTTTACCGGCTCGACCGAAGTCGCGCAACTGATCAATCGCACGCTGGCAAAACGTGCGATCAGCGAAATGCGCGATATCCCCTTGATCGCGGAAACCGGCGGACAGAACGCAATGATTGTCGATTCCAGCGCCTTGCCGGAGCAGGTTGTGCAGGATGTGATCAGCTCCGCCTTCGACAGCGCCGGGCAGCGCTGCTCGGCATTGCGCGTGCTGTGCCTGCAGGAAGACATCGCCGACAAGACGGTGAAAATGCTGAAGGGCGCAATGCAGGAATTGCGCATCGGCCAGCCGGATCGCCTGAGTACTGATATCGGCCCGGTCATCGATGCGGAAGCGCAGCAAAACCTGCTGCGCCATATCGAACGGATGAAAGCGCTTTCGCCAGAAATCTATCAGTTGCCCTTGCCGCCGGAATGCGCGCACGGCACCTTCGTTCCGCCGACGATCATCGAAATTGCCTCGCTGGCGGAATTGCAGCGCGAAGTATTCGGTCCGGTGTTGCATATCGTCCGCTATCCGCGCGATGAACTGCCGCACCTGATCGATGCCATTAACGCGACCGGGTACGGGCTCACGCTTGGCATCCATTCACGCATCGATGAAACCATCGACTTCATCACATCGCGTGCGCATGTCGGCAATATCTATGTGAACCGCAATATCGTCGGCGCCGTGGTCGGCGTGCAGCCCTTCGGCGGCGAAGGCAAATCCGGCACCGGCCCCAAGGCCGGCGGCCCGCTTTACGTGAAGCGCCTGCAGCGCAATGCCGTGGTGACGCGTGCGGCGCATACCATTCATCAACAGGAAACAACGTCAGCGCGTCCTGCATTCGACAGCCTGCTGGCATGGGCGGGCACACATGGCCATGCGCGCATCGCGACGCTTGGCGAAAGTTATGCGCACGCGAGCCTGCTGAATACCGAGTTGGTATTGCCGGGGCCGACCGGCGAACGCAATACCCTGAGCTTTGCGCCGCGTGGAAATATTTTGTGCATGGCGGCAAGCGTCGGCGTACTGCTGAATCAGCTGGCCGCCAGTTTCGCCACTGGCAATAGAGCAGTCGTTACTACTGCTACTTCGAAGTTGCTTCCTTCCGGATTGCCGCAAGCAGCACGTGATGCGATCACGGTGGTTGAGCAGGGGCAGCTTCCTTTTACCGGCATACATATCGCTCTGGTTGATGCGCTACAGACGCCAGTAGTGCTGCCTGCGCTCGCCGCGCGCGAGGGGGCATTGGTGCCGATTGTAGAAACGACTGAAACCGATCCGGTGCCGCTATGGCGCCTGGTGGCCGAGCGCGCAGTATGCGTCAATACCACGGCTGCCGGCGGCAATGCCAGCTTGATGACACTCGGCGCTTGAACCATCGTCCATGGATACCGATCACTACATCCTGGGCGATGCCCTGTTACACAAGCGCCTGTGCATTACCTCGGGCATTCTGGCCGAATTGATGCTGCGCGCGCCGCGTTCGGTCAGCATCGCAGCGCTTGAAGACGCTATCGGTTGTCCCGCGAAGCAACTCGAGCGCATTTGCCAGAACCTGTGGCGCAATGGCTTGTTGCAGCCCGACCCGGCGATCGACGGCAACTGGATGCTGGCCGGCTCGCCGTCCGACATCACGCTGGAACACCTGTTCCGGTCCTTGCTGTCGGAACCGGCCGATGCGTCGCGCCATCTGTTAATGGCGCCACCTGCGCATCTGTCGCCGGATGTCGACCTGCTGGTCATGCAGGCGACCGTTGGCGTCAACGAGGGGGTATTCCGTCATCTGCGTCGCTTTTCCATCGACCGTTTGCTGATGGGTTCCTCCGGCATGTTGCCGGCACGCCGCAAGGAAGTTCGTTTCGAGGAGACACCTGCGGCATCACTGAACTGATCCGCAGTGCAGTACCGTAACCCTGCGCCGCAGACTGCATTGCGGCGCAGGAACCCTTGCATGACATGCAAGTCATACCTGCATGACCCGTGCGCACAACATCGCCATGGCAAGCGGCATCGCGCTGCTCACCGCCATCGCCATCCTCATCACGCTCCTGCTGAGCTTTGACTGGAACCGCGCCAAACCCTGGATTAGTACCCGCATCGCTGAAGCCACCGGCCGCTCATTTGCCATACGCGGCGACCTCTCCCTGACGTGGCACGCCCCGCAGGGCGAAACCGGGTGGCGCGCATGGGTGCCATGGCCCCGGCTGAATGCGCATGATGTCGTGTTCGGCAATGCTGGCTGGGCAGAGAAGGAAATCATGGCTGAGGCGCGTCAGGTGACCTTCTCGATCAGTCCGCTGCCTTTGATCAACAAGCGGATTACGATTCCTTCGCTTGCGCTCGATGCACCGCAACTGATACTCGAACGTCTGGCCGATGGGCGCAATAACTGGCACTTTCATTCGGACAAGAAACCCGAGGCGCGATGGCAACTGGATGTACGACGCCTGATCCTGAGCAAAGGCACGGTGCAGGTAATCGATGCCGTGCGGCACGCCAAGTTGAAAGCAGATATCGATACGCTCGGCGACGGCGATGATCACTACCGAATCGGTTGGCGGATCAGCGGCAGCGTCAATGGCGAACCGATGACCGGCACCGGACGCGCCGGCGGCATCGTGTCGCTGCAAAAACGCGGCACGGACTATCCGATCGATGCGAGCCTGCGCGTGGGAAAAACCGTAATCGACGCCGAAGGAACGCTGACCGACCCGAGCAGGCTGGCGGCGCTCGACCTGAAACTCAAAGTCTCCGGCGTCAGCATGGCGCATCTTTATCCGCTGACCGGCGTACTGCTGCCGGATACCAAACCGTTTGTGACCGAAGGACGCTTGCGTGGCAAGGCCGGTCCGAACGGTGGAGACTGGTCGTACGAGAAATTCACAGGGAAAGTGGGCAGCAGCGATGTCGCGGGCACGCTGCACTACCGCGGCCGCGAGACGCGCCCGCAACTGGAAGGCACGGTGGGCTCCGACTATTTGAATTTCAATGATCTGTCGCCACTGATCGGCGCTGACTCGGTGGCCAGCCGCAACGCACGCGGCGTAAAAACCGTACAACCCGCGGACAAGGTCTTCCCGGTTGAGATTTTCAAGGTCGAACGCTGGAACAGTATCGATGCAGACGTGCAGTTCACCGCCCGCAAACTAGTACGCAAGGAAACCCTTCCTATCGACAATGTGGTAACGCGCATTCATCTTGAGGATGGCGTGCTGTCGCTGGCGCCGTTGAAGTTCGGTGTCGCTGGCGGCAATCTCGTCTCGACCATCAAGCTGGATGGCAGAACTAAACCGGTGAAGGGAGAACTGCGGCTGTCGGCACGCCATATGAAACTTAAGCAGTTGTTTCCCGCGTCAGCACAGATGCAATCCAGCGTCGGCGAGATCAACGGCGATGCGGTGTTGACAGCATCAGGGAATTCGATTGCTGCTTTGCTGGCGTCATCGAACGGTGAGGTGCGCGCCGTGCTCAATCAAGGCACGGTAAGCAAGTTGTTTCTTGAATCACTCGGCCTGAATATCGGCAGCATTATCACCACCCAACTCTTCGGCGACAAGCAGGTCGACTTGAATTGCGGCGTGTCCGATTTCATCGTAACCAAGGGGGTATTGAAAACCCGTGCTTTCGTTATCGACACCAGCGACGCCACCATCCATGTGAGCGGCGACATCAGCCTCGCACAGGAGCAGCTGGCGTTGACAGTACTTCCCGAAGGCAAGGGTCTTCGGCTGATTTCCCTGCGGGCACCGTTATATGTGAGCGGGTCGTTCAAGAAACCGAAGGTCGAGGCGGATCGAGGCGTCATGGCAGCCAAGGCGGGCGGGGCCATTGCGCTTGCGGCGCTGGCACCGGTTGCGGCGGCCTTGCTACCGCTGATCAACGTCGGACCCGGCGAAAAAAGCGCGTGCGGGACCTTGCTGGCGCTCGCCACCGACAAGCCGGTCGCGCCGCGCGCCGACAAGCAGGTAAGCAGCACCAGCGGCAAGTAAAAAGCACGCGCCCGGGATGTGGCGTATGTGGCGTATGTGCCGTCTGTGGCGTGCGCTGGGTTACGCCCGGTTCGCGTGCATGCGTTGCGTCACATCCATGCCGACACCGCGATAGCCGATAAAACGGCTGCTTGAATCAAAGATCGGTTCACCGCTGACCTGCAGGTATTGCATCGTGCCATCGACATTGCGGCGACTGTAGACGAAATCGAGGAAGGGGCGGCGCGCGGCGATATTGTCCGCCAGCAGCGCGCGCTCATCCGCATTCCAGCCGGTCAGCATGGCGTCGGACGTATCCGGCATGTCATCGGCTACGATGCCGAGCATTTCAAGCACCGGACCGGACGTCTTGATGAATTTTCCCTGCGCGTCCTGCTCCCAGTACCAGTCCGATGACAATTCCGTGAAGCTCTTGAAGCGCGCCTCGCTCTCGCGCAATTCGGCGGTACGCTCCTGCACGGTCTGCTCCAGCACCTTGTTGTAATCGTCCAGCCGTTGATACAGGAGACGCACTTCCAGCATGTTGTGGATGCGAGTCTGCACTTCGACCAGATCGAAGGGCTTGCTGACGAAATCCTTGGCACCGGCTTGCAGCGCGCGCAGCTTATGGCCCGGTTGCGCGGTAATGACTAGCACTGGCAGATAGCCGGCTGTCTCGATTTCCTTCAAGCCCTCCATGACGGCGAATCCATCCATCTCGGGCATCTGCAAATCGAGCAGGATCAAATCGTAGCGGTGACTTTTGTGCAGGCCGCAGACCGTGCGCGGATCCATGGTGGACGCAATGTTGACGTAGCCGGCATTGCGCAGCATTTTTTCCAGCAGCATCACGTTCGCTTGCTGATCGTCGACGATCAGGATGCTGGCGTTATGTATTTCGGTGGCATCAAGCATGGCATCTTTTCCAAAAATCTAGTCTCTGTCGGGCAGCATCGTTACGCTGCGGTCTCTTTGTTGGCCGCGTCGTTTTCTGCTGCATGTCGCAGCACGACATCCAGCGCGTCCATGAATTCCTTGACCTTGATCGGCTTGGTCAGGTAACGGAAGAAGCCTGCCTCCAGACCCTTGGCGATCTCGCGCGGCACGGCATTGGCCGACAAGGCCATGACCGGGATGTGGGCAGTCGCAGGGTCACTGCGCAGCATTTCCAGTGCCTCAAAACCGCTGATGCCGGGCAAATTAATATCCATCAAAATTACGTCCGGCTGATATGCATGCGCCAACTGGACACCCAGATGACCATCGATGGCCGTCAACAGTTTCAAGTCACTGCGGCGCGCAATGAGTTGTTCGACCAGCGCCAGGTTGGCGGGGTTATCCTCGACATAGAGCAAGGTTCGTTGCGGCGATATCGCGTCCGGTGCGGCCGCGTCGCGTCGATCCGCGGCCGTTTCGGCGCTGCTGTCGAATGCCAGCGCAGGCGCACTCGACGCCGTGAGTTCGACCCAGAATACGCTGCCGACGCCGACGTTGCTGGAGACGCCGATTACGCCGCCCATCAATTCGACCAGCTGCTTGGTGACGACCAATCCGATGCCAGTACCTTCTTCGGCACTGGCGGCTTGTCCCAGCCGATTAAACGGCTGGAACAGTTGCGCTACTTGCTCCGGCGCCAGGCCAGCACCGGTATCGTGGACGCTGACGCGCACGCGGTTTTCGCCGCTCATCGCGCATTCAACAATCACCGCGCCGCCTTCGCGGTTGTATTTGATGGCATTGGCCAGCAGATTGATCATGACCTGCTTGACCCGCGTCCGATCCGCATGCACGTAGAACTGGCTTTCAAAACGCGGGAACGTCATCCTGATGCCGCGCTTGTGGGCCTGCGGCTCGATCATTGCCTGGCAATCGTGCAGCACGTCGGCGAGCGACATTGCTTCCTGCGACATCATGACTTTGCCCGACTCGATCATCGCCAGGTCAAGGATTTCATTGATGAGACGCAGCAGATACCAGCCGGCCTGCAATATCTGATCGATCGACTGTTGCTGCGCTGGCGAGGGTGGTGGCGTCTCCGATGCCATCAGCTGCGCAAAACCGAGCACCGCATTGAGCGGGGTGCGCAATTCATGACTCATGCTCGACAGGAATTCCGATTTCGCGAGGTTGGCTTTTTCGGCGGCGGCTTTCGCGCTTTCCAGTTCGACGTTCGTTTCCTGCAGCGCGTGTTCAAACTGCTTGCGCTCGGTGACGTCGCGCGCCGCGGCAAACACGCCTTGCAACCTGCGGTCGCGGTCATGGAACGTGGTCGCGTTGTACGACACGACCGTTTCCTTGCCGTCCCGGGCACGCGCCGTCAGCTCGTAGTTGGTGACCTTGCCTTCGTGCAGCACTTGCTTGATGCCGGCTTCCGCGCGTTCGGGATCGGTAAAGTAATTCTTGAACGGCGCGCCGATCAATTCATCGCGGGTGCAGCCGGTCAGCGCTTCCATCTGCTGGTTGACGTCGCTGATGACGCCGCGCGGGTCGGTCGTCATCAAGGCATCGATATTCGACTCGATCAGCGAGCGCGTATAAAACTGCTGGTCGCGCAATAGCTGGTCGAGCAGCGCCTGCTCCGCTTCGATCTTTTTGCGTGCCGTGTTGTCGGTGCCGATCAGCAGGTAGCCGATGATCTCGTGCTGCGGATTGCGCAGGGCAGTGACCGACACAGTAGCCGGAAAACGACTGCCGTCCTTGCGGATATAGGTCAGCTCATACACGTCTTCAATGCCGCGCGAGGCCTTGAACACCAGCGCGTCGAACCCCGGCGTGATGGGCATGTTGAAATCCTGGCTCAAGGTCGCCGCACGCGCCACCAATTCCTGCGCATCCGAAATGCCGGCCGGGGTCATTTTGTTCACCACGTCCGCCGCCTCGTAACCCAGCATGCATTCCGCACCGAGGTTGAAGATCTGGATCATGCCCTGCGCATCGGTCGCGATAGTGGAGAAATTGGCGCTGTTCAGGATCGCATCCTGCAGGGTGCCCGCCTTCAGCAATGGCTGCTGCGCTTCATGCAATGCCTGTTCGAGCACCGCGCGGATGCGCATCACTCTGAGCATGCGTACGTACAACAGGGTCAGCAGCGCCAGCAGCACGACGATGCCACCTTCGATCAGCTTGACCACGGTGCTCGATTGCGCGGCGGTATTCAATGCGATGCCGCCGACCAGCAGCAGGACCGTCAGCGTCATTCCGAAGCCGATCAGCATCAGTCGTTCGACTGGTGTTCTTTTCATTGTGCTCATGGATCAGGTCTTGATTGCATTGCGAAGAGCACTAGCCTCGGCTCCAACAAGGGGTCGGCAAACCGTGTTTTGATCAGACGGTCCCGATTGTCGACGGCATGTCTTGCCGCAGGCGCACATCCGATAACAGGCGGCCGAATTCTTTTTTCACGACGGCATAGCATTCACACACGTGGCCTTCCAGGCCGGCACGGTTGACTACCGTGATATGCCCGCGTCGATAACTGATAAAGCCGTAAGCTTGCAGTTTCCCTGCCGCTTCCGTCACACCCTCGCGCCGCACGCCCAGCATGCTGGCGATCAGTTCCTGCGTCATCGTCAATTCATTCGACGGCAGACGATCGAGCGTCAGCAACAGCCAGCGACACAACTGTTGCTCCACCGAATGATGACGATTGCATACCGCCGTCTGTGCCATGTGTGTCATCAATGCTTGGGTATAGCGCAGCAACAGGCGCATAACCGGCCCGGCACGATTGAATTCTTCCAACAGGATGTGGGCCTTGAGGCGATAACCGTGACCGCCGGTCTGCACCACGGCGCGGCTGGGTGTTGTTTCGCCGCCCATGAAAAGAGAAACACCCAGTACGCCTTCGTTGCCGACCCCGGCCATTTCGGACGAGCCGCCGCTTTCCAGCAGATAGTGCAGCGACACGATGGCGGTGGTGGGGAAGTAGGCGTATTGCAGCTTCCCGCCGGACTCGTAAAGGACATCGCCAAGCAGCATCGGCACCAGTTCCAGGTGCGGCGCCAGACGGTCGAACTCCGCGTCCAGCATGGCTGCCAGAAGATGGTTTTGGTTGGGATTGTGTGCACTGGACATGTCAGGGAGCCTGGTTCCAGTCATATAGGTGAAGAGCATGGCGGGAGCATGCGACTGCATGCTTAACGCACGGTAACACATTATGCCGGCGGCACTACGGGCAATTTTCCTGAAGCGGCGCTAATACACGCTAAGTGCGATACCGCACCGAAGTCGCGCGTGTCAAAGCGCAGACTGCCTCATCGGACGCGCAACGACGCAGCATGTGCTGCCATGGCATGCAAGCCTGTGACGCAGTCGACAAATTCGCCATAGAACGGAATCCATCATGATCACAGAAACCAAACGCAGTCCCCACCCAATGATGCTCGCGGCGGGCATTGCGCTCATCGTGTTTTGCGCAGTAGGCATATCGGCCATCATGGGATGGATTCCCAGCTCCATGGGACGCAATGCCGACCTTCCGGTGTCAGCGCTGGATATGCCGCCAGCAGCGACAGAAAAATCGAGTCGGGCGACGCCGGTTCGCGTTGCCAGCACCGCCAAAGCGGCATGTGCAAGCTGTGGCGTGGTCCAGTCGGTACGAGCAATCGAGACACGCGGCACGGGCAGCGGCGTTGGCGCGGTCGGCGGCGCTGTTGTCGGCGGCCTGCTGGGTAACCAGGTAGGCGGCGGCCACGGCAAGGAAGCCATGACGGTCGTCGGCGCCCTGGGCGGTGCACTGGCAGGAAACCAGATCGAGAAAACCGTGAATTCGACCACCAGCTATGAAATCGTGGTGCGCATGGAGAACGGCTCCGATCAGATCATTCATGAATCGAATTCCTCCGCATGGCGTAGCGGCGATCGCGTCAAGGTCGTCAACGGCGCCATTCACAGCGCTTGATGTTCCGAGGTGCGTTCATGCATCGTGCTGCCGCAACACAAGCAATGCAATCCACTATCCACATTGAGAGAAAAAAATGCTTTATACCGTTGCAGTCGTGCTGCTGGTCTTGTGGCTTCTCGGACTCGTCACGTCTTACACCATTGGCGGATTCATCCACGTTCTTCTGGTAATCGCCATCGTCGTCGTACTGATTCGCGTGATCAGCGGTCGACGACCATTGTGAGCGTACGACAACCTACCGACCCGAATGCGTTCGCCACTCGTAACGTTCCACATCAACGGCAATCCCGGATGTGGTTGATGTATCACCAAGGAAAAATAATGAAAACCAGTCTGAAACAACCTCTGATGTTCCTGTGCGTTGCCGCCGTACTTCTGAGTGCCGGTTGCAGCAGCATGAAGACGCCGGCGACATCCTCCGTGGCCGTCTCCAATGCAGCCGTTGCCAATGCCGCCGGCGCGGGCGGTGCGGAATTCGCGCCGGTTGAAATGAATGCGGCGCGCGAAAAAATGGCCCTCGCCAACAAGGCAATGACGGCCAAGGATTACAAGCTGGCGAACGACCTCGCGATCCAGGCGCAGGCCGACGCCAAACTGGCGCAAAGCAAAGCCGGTTCGGCGAAGGCGGAACTTGCCGCCAATGCATTACAGGAGGACATACGCGTCTTGCGTGAAGAGCTGGATCGCGCCAGCAAATAATTCATCACTAAATCTCCACTATTCAGCGGTGCGTCACAACGACGCACTGCACCCAAAGGACATCATGAAAAAACTTCCCCTCTCCGCCATTGTCTTGGCTGTTGCCACTCTCGTCGGCGCCTGCAGCTCCATGCCGACCTCCACCACGCTGCTGAACCAGACGCGCAGCGACTACATCACCGCGCAAGCCAATCCCGACATCACACGCTATGCGCCGCTGGAAATGAAGCAGGCCGGCGACGCAATGGCACAAGCTAATGCAGCGGCGAACGACAAGGACAGCACGGAAAAAGTCGACAAGCTGGCCTACCTTGCCAAGCAAAAAATCGCGCTGACGCAAGAAGTCGCGAAGCAGAAATCAGCGGAAGCCAATGTCGTAAGCGCCGGCAAGGAACGCGATCAGATGCGTCTGGACCAGCGCACCAATGAAGCGGACCAGGCCAAGATCAACGCGGAAAAATCAAAGCAGGCAACGCAGGTAGCACAGAATGAAACCGCCGAAGCACAGCGCAAGGCGCAGGAAGCGCAAGCGCGTTCCGCACAACTGGAGGCGCAACTATCCGCGCAGCTGGCAGACCTCGCTGCGAAAAAGACAGAGCGCGGCATGGTGATCACGTTGGGCGATGTGCTGTTCGGCACCGACCAGGCGCGCCTGAGCCCGGACGGCGTGCGCACTGCGCAAAAGCTGGCGGACGTATTGCAGCAGAACCCGCAACGCACCGTGTTGGTGGAAGGATTTACCGACAGCACTGGTGCGGCCTCGCATAACCAGGAATTGTCCGAGCGCCGCGCCACTTCTGTGCGGAGTGCTTTGCTGGAAATGGGCGTGTCGCGTGATCGCGTCGCGGTCCGCGGCTATGGCCAATCTTATCCTGTCGCAGCAAATGACACGGCACAAAATCGCCAGTTGAATCGCCGCGTCGAGATTGTCCTGTCTGACGTCAGCGGCAACATCACGCAACGCTGAAGCGCACTTGCATACGGTTGCCTGGATCAACCGGCCGGGCAGCCGTACCTTCATATCAGAACATTACCTCTTTCAGGAAACTCACCATGTTTAATTCAAATTCAAAGACGATCGACACGAATCTGCAAATCCTCGTCAAGGACGCGCAGGCCGTGTTGCGGGAGGCATCAGCATTGACCGGCGCGAAGGCCGAAGAAGTCCGCACGCGCGGCATGCACTTGCTCGACAAGGCGCTGGCCAAGGCCCAAGATATACAAGCGGCCACGACCGTCGCCGGCAAGGAGATGGCAGCGTCGGCAGACAGCTACGTAAAGGAAAATCCGTGGCGCACGATGGCCGCCGCCGCAGGTGCGGGAATGTTGTTGGGTATTGTGCTGGGACGGAAATAAGTAGTGCAGGGTCGTAGCACCATCCATATGAAAACTATGGATAGAGGATGTAGGGTGCGCCATGCGCACCAGTGTTCCTGGTACTGAATCGGTGCGCAAGGCGCACCCTACAGATCCAACTGACCGACCTACGTCCACAAGCCCCGCGCTACATTTTTCACGTGCCTCCGATGATCGTCGTCGGGGGTGCGTCACTACCATACGAAAGGTGGGCAACATGAATGCAGTCAAGATGATCGCAATGGCCCTGATATTGGGCGGCGCTCTCGCGCTGATGTACGGTGGATTCAGCTATACCAGGGAAACGCAGCAAGTGAAGCTGGGGCCGATCGAACTATCCGTAAAAGAGAAACAGACAGTCAACATACCGGTATGGGCGGGTGTCGGCGCGATGTTGATTGGCGGCGCGTTGTTCCTGTTCGGCAGCAAGAAAGATTAAGCAAGTTATCAAAAGTTTTTGTAACTTCCCTTCTCCCGCAGGCGGGAGAAGGGAGCCGAGCCGACCTCGATAAACTCGACGGACAACCTATCAAAGAACTTTTTTACCTGCTTAGAAGTGGAATGGGCGCCGCCCCCGTAAGGAGCATGGCGCCCATTCCATTTCTAGAGGGTGGATCATGCCGACCGATCCGAATCACTAATCCTTGTTATGGCCCTTTCCATGCCCCTGCGTGTCATGCTTTCCGTGTCCGTCGCCACGATCGTTATGATCACTACGCTCATTATCATGGCGGTCGCGGCGATCTCCATGCTGCTCACGGTAGCGCGGGGCATATTCATTGGTGTACCAGCGATCCTGCACAAAATATACACGCTGGCCGCAGGCGTTATAGGCGGCGCAGTGTTTCGCCCATTTCTTGGCGTGGCCAGGCGGTACCCGCAGATAAATCGGCTGCTGCTCGATGTAACGCCCCGGCCGCTCGATGATGACCGGCTGCGCGTAGATAAGACGCGGCTGGGGAAAATCGCCAACGTCAATGCGGCCGTAAAAACCTGGCTGGCCGACATTGATCGATACGCCGACGTCGGCCGCCATGGCGGTCGACGTCAAGGCAAGCAAGCTTGCAGCAACAATGAATGTTTTCATGATGTGGTTCTTTTCGAATGATGAAGCAAAATGTCCTGCGATTGAGCGGTGTCGATTTTTTCCTCGACGCGGATGACACCACGAAGATGCGTTTACATTTTTAAACCCGCGCCAATGAACCGAGAATACGGTTGAACATCGGCAGGGTCTGTGCGACGGCGTACAAAGCAGGAAAATGGGGACCGCGCCATGATTTCGCGCGAGAGCGAGGCTGGTGCAAAATGGATCAGGTCGTGGTGGATGCGTGGTGGATAATTACTCACTCAGCATTTCCGCGACTGCCTGCATGCCCTCGACATGCTCGGCTATCACGCGCACCATGACGATGATGGGAATGCCCAGTAACATCCCCCAGATTCCCCATAGCCAGCCCCAGAAGAGCAATCCGATGAATACCGCAGCGGCATTCATTTTTGCGATCCTTCCGGTCATCCAGGTGGTAATGACCATACCGACCAGCAGGGCAACCGCCAATGAAGATCCGGAGACCAGTAAGGTTTTCGACATTGATCCGAACTGCATGAATGCGGTCACTCCGGTGGCGACGGCAATGACCAAGGGCCCAAAATACGGAATGATATGCAGGCAACCGGCCGCGACTGCCCACGCTCCCGCATTTTCCAATCCGACCCAGCGAAACACGAGCCATAACAGTAATGCCAGCAGCATATTCGTAACCAGCAGCATGAACATGTAGCTCTGGATCGACTTGTTGATGTCTTCCAGTATGTGGACCGTGATTTTCTTTGATGACAGCGTTGGCCCGCTTATCTTCACCAGCTTTCGCTTGAAGCTGTCACCGGACAACAAAAGAAAAAATATCAGAAAAATGATCATCGTCAGTTGGCCGACAAATTGGGCGGCGCCCATTGAGCCGGCCCACAGCCATTCCCGAATCTTGAAGGAAGGACGGACAAGGGCCGCCGACGCGGCCGCTTGCCTGGAAACGGGACGATCACCTGCTGCCTGATTCGTTGCCTGCTCGATTTCTGTGGCCGCTGCCTGCATGCGTTGCATCGTGCCGGGTTGTCCGTCCTGCACCTTGGTGATGGCCCTGGAGATTTGATGGGCGGCAGCAGGCAACCGTTCGAGGATGGATTGGAACTCGGTACGCAGTGTGTCAGCAATGACTGCGACACCGCACAAAAGAGTGATCAGTACCAGCGTGGTTCCGATGATACGCGGGACCTTAATGCGTTCAAGTCCGGCCACCACTGGCGTCAGCGTATACGAAGCAAGAATGCTGAGAATGAGCGGAATGAAAAAATCCTGTGCCCATTGCAAGGCGAACACGCATCCGATCGTGGCTAGAATCGCCGGCGCAATGGTGCGCGCCTGGTTGGCTAGATGAATGCCCGGCGACTCCGGTGATATTGCCCTAAGCGCTTCAGTCGGCGCATCTTCCGCAGCGAGGCCGTCTGCAGGCGGTGAGCACTTCAGACCGGCATTTTCCTGATTGGTGGTGATCATCGCATTCCACTGCTTTCCTGTGTCGTTGATCTGCATGGCGACATCGTCCCGGGCGACACGTACGACTGCTGGATCGGGCCGGATAGCTGTTCGCGCTTTCCAGCGATGACGTCAAGGTGATCGTTGGTCAGTTTCCCCCACTGGCCTTTGTATTGCGTCCAGTTTTCTTCGATAACATCCCAGTACATAGCTATCTCCATGATGAGCGATTCAAAACTTCACTTGCGCCAGGATGCGCGCTTCATGCGGCTCTTTGCACGCGAACCGCACAACATTGCCCTTATTGGCTTGCGATCCGGAAGGCGGACATTGGGACCAGCCATGCCCAGTACGACGAAGATCTGGCCTGTTCGGAATCGGACAACGCCCGCTGGCGGGCCAGGAGCCATGGCGCGTCAATCGATGTCATGGTGAGCTTCGCGACTTTCAACATCGCCGTGTCTCCGGCCATACCGCGCCCTGACGGGGTGCGGATTGCATCACCGGCTGCGCGTGCACGCTCCGGCGCTGCGAAATCGGTTGTCGGCGGCCGTGCAGACGTACCGACCGTGGCGGCTTTAGCGGTATGAATAACCCGTACTGCATCGACCTCGTCTTTGCACGCCGTATCGGTGAAGCTTATTCCGCCCGCTTCGCCGAAGCATTGAGCGATGGCTGCATTGGCCATTCCTGCCGACGCGCTCAGTGCGCAAGCGACGAGAACGGCGGGGAAGATTCGAGATTGCGTCATGATAGTAATCCTGGTGAGCGAATGACTATCAGAATGCCCGTTTTTTCATGCGGTATCTGTGCGTCAGCACACCAAGTTTGCCGCGTGACGCGTTGAAGAACGCTGCGCCAAAGGCCATGCCATTGATTTCATTGTGACGCACGAAGCCGCGCAGGCGTTTACCGGCGCAGCAATGTCGATCAGGCAGATGCAGCGGCAGCATTGAAGGACAGGCGCCGCGCAGTGCATGCGCCGGTGTGCACCAACGCGGCCGGCGTACAGTTTCACGGGGTACGGGCGAGGGCGCCGTCGTTGAGCTGGACTTTTTCACCGATGCGATAGCCGGGTTCGGTGGCAAAGACAACGGTTTGTGCCGTGCCGTTCTGCATCCGCACCACCACCTCGTAGTGACTGGGGTTACGTACATTGCCTTCAATTGCGCGACCAGCATAGGCGCCGCCCACCGCACCGGCGATGGTGGCGAGGGTCTTGCCGCTGCCGCCGCCAACCTGGTTGCCGAGCAGGGCGCCGACCACACCGCCGCCGATGGTGCCGAGGTAACTGCCGTCGCCTTTGACCTCGATACGGTTGACCGCTTCAACGGTGCCACAGGTGTAGCAGATGCGCATGACCGGTGCAGCTGCGCTTTGCATGGCCTGGCCCAGCGCCATGCTGGTGGTGCGTTCGCCCAGCAGCAGGTTGGCGGTCACCGCACTGTTCGACTTGATACGGTCACGGTTCTTGATGGTGTAGGCGCCTTCGTAGACGCCGTTTTTTACTTCCGGCAACAGGATTTTTCCCTTGACGCCGTCAATGGCAAGATCGACTTTGCCGCCGCTTGTGCCAAGCACCGTGAATTGCAAATCCTGTCCGCGACTGAGGTCGGCAACCGGCACGACATTGAAGCGCTCGATTTTCGGTTGTGGACCGGACATGGCTGTCGTGTTGTGAACACCGACGCCGACCTGCAGCGATTCGTTCAACACTGTGCTGGCGACTTGATTGCCGACGCGCAGATTGGCGGTGACCGGGCTGCGCGCTTCGATCTTGTCGTTGATGCTGATCGTATAGGCGCCTTCGTAACGGCCGGCCTCCATTTCAAGCAGCGTCAGGTTGCGGGTAGCGCCGTTGATGTGCAAGGTCGCGATGCCACCCGGCGTGCCATACAGGCCGAAATTCAGTTCGACGCCGGGATCAAGGCGTCGAACTTCGTCGACGTTGAACCCTTCGATGCGCGGCGCGAATTGCTGAACGTTGTACTGCTGTGCGTGAGCCTGGACTGGCACCAGCGCGAGCGGCATGAGCACGGACATGGCAAGCACGCCGGTGAGAAATTTTTGTTTGGTTTTCATCAGTTTTCCCTGTGTTGGGTCGATCGAATCGATCGGCTGCGTCGCGTTTTCCTTGACGCCAGATTGCACAGTAGCAAGCGCGGTTCATCCGGTCTGTGTGCTAACGAACGCAGGGGCTGCATAACTCGGATGTAAGCTGCAATTGCCTGCCAAGCCGGCGATCACTGCGCGATGGGGACCGTAACTCGCTTGAAGAAAATAGGGACTGTCGAACAGTGATTCGATTTTTTACGATCAATCCACAGACGAAAAGAAGCCGGCCATGAAAGGCCGGCGCATGTGCCATGAACTTGCGTCGATCTACTTTTTCCCGACCTGGTTGCCGATCATGCCGCCAACCGCTGCACCACCGACGGTTCCGATCGCGCTGCCACCGGTAAGCACCGCACCGCCGACGGCGCCGATGCCGGCGCCCATTGCCGTATTTTGATCTCGCGTCGACATCCCGCTACAAGCGGTCAGGCCGAACAGCATCGCTACCGTCGTGGCTGTGGTCACACATTGTTTTATCGTTTTCATTTGGATCCCTTTGCTTTGGTTGCCTATACGGTTGAGGAATTTTCCCTGAAAGGGATATGCGCTCAATCTGCTTGCCGTTGCTGCTGATGGATACACGATCCATCAGCATTGCGCTTACAAGCTTTATTTCAGTCGCATGTCGTTTTTGACCGACGTCACGCCACCAACACCGTGTGCAACGGCGACCGCCTTGTCGATGTCCGAACTGGTGGCGAGAAAGCCGCTTAACTGGACGCGTCCCTTGAAGGTTTCAACATTGATTTCCGTCGACTTTAGCGTCGGTTCGTTGAAGATGGCGGCCTTTACTTTGGTGGTGATGGCGGTGTCGTCGACATATTGCCCTGTGCTTTCCTGCGTCGGCGTCGATGCGCAACCCACTAGAGCGGTCAGTGCAACGGCGGCGAATAATGTGGCAATGCGATTAAGGTGTTTCATGATGTTGTGCTCCAGATGAGTTGAACTTTTGAGGCCTGCAAATGACCGCCGGGACGCTTAGCGCTACGTTGCATTCGTCACGCGGCGGATGTGCGCGATTTATTGCGTGCTGGCGACCGTTTTTGAACCGGTCATTTCAACATCGACACGACGATCCTGCTGCAAGCAGGCGACCGACTTGAGGCTTTTAGGCCCCTGGCAATCACCTGCCTTGGTCATCGGTTGTGTTTCGCCCTTGCCTTCGGCATCGATGCGGCCAATCTGGATATTTTTGCTCACCAAGTAATCCTTCACAGCCTGGGCGCGACGCTCAGACAGCTTCTGGTTGTATTGCTCACTGCCGAAACGGTCAGTGTGGCCGGTGACGACAATGTTGTCGTACGTTGCGCCGTCGATCTGGCGCACCAGGCCGTCCAGCATCGCCTGTCCTTCGGGCTTCAGGACCGATTTGTCGAAGGCGAACAGTGCATCGTCCGAGAATCGAATTTTTTGCGACGACGGCTTTGACACTGGTGCCAGGGCTGCCATCACAACGGGTGCCGCTGCGGGTACTTCGGCGACAGCCGGTTTCTTGCTGGTCGGATCGCAAGCGTCTGCAATACTTCCTGATGCCCACTCACCAGTGTGCCAGCACAACCCGGTGCCGCTTCTGACGATCGCGGATTCGGGGCTATCGACCAGATAGCCTTGGTTCTTCGACTGCGAACCGGCCGCCAGGCTGGCCATGGGTGTCAGTGCCGTTGCTGCAAAGGCGGCGAAGATGATTTTTGTAATTGTTTTCATGATGTTTACCCTGTTGGTTTCGGTCCGGGAAAATGCCTGGACCGACTGACATCGTTCATCGATGTCCTGCTAGGCGAATCTAGCGGGAGATAACGCGTTCGCTGCTTCAACTCAGCGTCAATAGGGTCAGAATACGGGCGGATGCCGGCGCCGTCGGTGCGCCACCGCACCAACGGTGAAATGCATCGTGGGTTAGCAGCTAGCGGGACGGCGGCGACACGCGTCCTGGTGCTGAGGGTTTAGATCTGATCGGTGAGGCCGATATTTCGGACTTGCTTGCAATGCACGGGACATCTCACAGGAACATGAGATCACCGACAAAAGGTCACTAATGCAAAGCAACCTTTAGTCAACATTGTAGCTGATCGAGTCGTCAATGGATGCAGGAATTTTATTGGTAAGAGAAGCGGATGATTACCGAGTGCTATTCGGGCATCACCGGCTGAAAGCCAATTTAACGATCAGAAACGAGCTGTTTGTCGATGTGAAATGGGAAAACGGCGGGGCGCAGGTGGTCCGCACCGTGGATGGTGCGCAGGCTTCCGAGGACAGCGGAAAGCTGCCCTTAAAGCATTCCATTCACTGCAACCGCCAAACCAAAAAAATGTCAGCGCTGTTTAACCATTGCCACACGCGCGCTTGACGATGCCAAATGCATAACGCGACGCGACCCGGTCGACGAAATGCACGAAGTCATGCGGTGCTTCTTCGTTGGCGCCATCAGAAATCGTCCGAATCACGGAAAACGGCACGCCGAATTCAAAACACACCTGCGCTACCGCCGCGCCTTCCATTTCGACGGCCAGCAAGTCAGGAAACGCCGCCTTCAGTTCGCCCAGCTTCATCCTGCTGTCGATGAATTCGTCGCCACTGGCAATCAAGCCTCGGTAAACGCGCGGACTGCTTAGCCGGAATTGGTCGAGATCGTGCGCCGGCACCATTTTTTTCAGGTCATGCGCGATGAAATCGCCGGCGGCTTGTGCCAGGCGATCGGTCAGGTGCACGTCCGAAGCAAAATGCGCTTGCGCGAGCAGAGGTACCTCAAAGCGCGGAAACAGCGGTGTGGCGTCCATATCGTGCTGTACGAGTGCGTCGGCGACCACGATATCCCCTACCTGCAGCTGACTGTCAGCGGCCCCTGCAACGCCTGTAAACACGATATGCGTGACATTGAAGCGTTCGATCAGCGTGGCGACTGTTGCAGCAGCAGCAACTTTTCCCATTCTCGACAGTACGCAGACGGTATCGATTCCCCATAACTCGCCGCTAACGTAATCCCGCATTCCGCGGTTAACGCTTTGTGTGCCTTGCATTTGCTCAATAAGGCCGGCCTGTTCCTGGTGCAAAGCGCTGACGAGCCCGAGGCGGGGTATTTGGTATGACATCGGCAAGTATTCTTTAATAAGTTCGGAGAAACGGCAGGAGAAAGGACGGCTCCCTGCCTTTACGTAGCGTATTGCTCTTTGGTGCTTTTGTGCAACTGCGGCTGGTGAAAAGTTTTCCGGTGTTTTGTTTTGTAGTTGATGTATACGAATAGTAGTAATAGTTAACGTAGGCCCTTACCTGTGGATAAGTGGGTATACGTAAATGCAATCAAGAGCTTAGCTTCAGCATAAGCAGATGAACAAGCCGTGTATGACGAAAGGACAGCTTCTGGACAACAAATCCGGTGTGAACAACTGCGGCTGTTATCCCCAACTGCTCAAGCGGCTATCCATAGACTTATCCACAAGGGATGAAGACTATTTTTTTGTTTTGCTTCTAAAGAAACATTATTGCGTCGGCCTGAGTTTCTATAAAGAAACTAAATCAAGGGTTTCGGTTTTTTGAAATTGGAGAGAGGTGGGGCAAACCGGTGCGAGAAAAGTTTTCCGGTGTTTTGTTTTGTAGTTGATATATATGGATAGTAATAGTGTTAACGCAGCCTGTTTTCCGTGGATAAGCCAGTAAACCTGAATGAAATCAAAAGCTTGCTGGCGGGATAAATACGGAATAACGCTTGTATGGAAGCAGGATGAATCGGGGATAAAAACCACTTGTGCCCAGTAAACCAGGCTTATTCCCAAGCTACCCACGACTTATCCCATGATTTACCCACAGGCATGATCAACGCTGCCACACGCCTTGCAATAATGAAAATACAGCTGCAATCGTCGGTTCATTCTTGCGCTTGGCCTGCGCAATGAAGGACAACTCGGTCGACAGGCTGACCGCATCGGCAATCACCAAACCGTGCGCATGGGCTTCACGCAAGGCGACCGATTCCCGCACCAGCGATAGGCCGACACCGGATTTGACCAGGTCCAGCATGGATGGCTCCTGATCGACTAGCGCCACCTTGTTCGGCGTCACCTTGTACTGCCCGAAGGTCTTGGTCAGCAGGCGGTGATGTGCCGATTCCGGCGGTGTCCAGATCCAGGGAAGTTTCGCCAGCGCAGACCAGTCTTTGCCGGCCACCCGGTTTTTCCAGCCTTGCGGCGCGACCACGTTGTAAGTGAACGATGTGAGTGTTTGCGAATGGAATTCCTTGCCCGGGGTGCCAAGGTAATACCCAACGTCCAACGCGCCGGATTTGACCTGTTGCAGTACCCACCCCGACATGCCGTGCTGGAGCTGTGTGGACAATTGGGGATAAGTTTCCACCAGCCGCTTGAGAAAGGCGCCAAGGCGAATGAATTCCGGGTCGAGGATCGTGCCGATGGACAAGCTGCCCGACAGCGTCGTATGCAGCGCTGAAACGCCTTCGCGGAATTCGGCGACGCTGGCCATGACCCGTTCTGCATAGGGCAACAGCTTGGCGCCGTCATCGGTCAGGGCCATGCCGGTCGGTGTGCGGGTGAACAGGTTCAAGTCCAGGCTAACCTGCAATGCCTTGATCTGCAGGCTGACAGCCGGTTGTGTCAGGTGCAGGCGCTCGGCGGCGCGGGTCAGATTGCCTTCGCGTGCGACGGTGACGAAGGCGCGGAGCTGGGTCAGATCCATGGCGGGTCTCCTGTGTTGAATCTTCATTATAAGAGTCTCTTATATCAATATTGATAAGAACTCATTGGATTCACACGTAAAGCAGGGATATGCTGTGGAAAATCGTCAAACTGCCAAAGGAATCCTTATGACGCAACAGCGTATCCAGCATTACATCGGCGGCCGCGTGGCCGAATCGACCAGTGGCCGCCAGCAAGCCGTGTTCAATCCGGCCACCGGCGAAGTCAGTGCCGAGGTGGTGCTCGCCAGTCCCGATGAAGTCAATGCTGCGGTGGAGTCCGCCCGTGCCGCAGCGCCCGCCTGGGCTGACACGGCTCCCTTGAAGCGGGCACGCGTGCTGTCGAAGTTCAAGGAACTGATTGAAAAGCATCACGATGACCTCGCGGCCGCTATCACGCGCGAACATGGCAAGGTCTTTTCCGATGCCAAGGGCGAAGTCACGCGCGGCCTCGAAGTGGTTGAATTCGCGACCGGCATCCCACAATTGCTGAAGACGCAGTTCACCGACAACATCGGCGGCGGCATCGACAACTGGCAATTGCGCCAGCCGCTCGGCGTAACCGCCGGCATCACGCCCTTCAACTTCCCGTTCATGGTGCCGATGTGGATGGCGCCGATGGCAATCGCCACCGGCAATGCCTTCATCTTGAAGCCATCCGAACGCGATCCGTCGCCGTCGCTAATGATCGCCGACCTGTTCAAGCAGGCCGGATTGCCGGACGGCGTATTCAATGTTGTGCAGGGCGACAAGGTGGCGGTCGATACGCTGCTGCATCATCCGCACCTGAATGCCGTGTCCTTCGTCGGCTCGACACCGATCGCCGAATACATCTATACCGAAGGCGCCAAGCGCAAGGGTGCATATCCGTTGCGCGTGCAGGCGCTGGGCGGCGCCAAGAATCATCTGGTCGTCATGCCGGATGCCAACCTCGACCAGGCGGTGGATGCCTTGATCGGCGCTGCGTACGGTTCTGCCGGTGAGCGTTGCATGGCAATTTCGGTCGCGGTCGCTGTCGGCGCTGTCGCTGACAAACTGGTCGAAGCACTGATCCCGCGCGTGAAGGCTCTTAAGGTAAAGAACGGCATGGAAGCCGATGCCGAAATGGGACCGGTGGTCACTGCGCAGCACAAGGACAAGATCGAAGGCTATATCGAAGACGGTGTGCGTTCCGGCGCGAAACTGCTGGTCGACGGGCGCGGCCTGAAAGTGCCGGGTCATGAAAACGGATTCTTCCTCGGCGGCTCGCTGTTTGACCACGTCACACCCGACATGAAGATCTATCAGGAAGAAATTTTCGGCCCGGTGCTGTGCGTTGTGCGTGTGCCGGATTTTGCTTCCGCGGTCAATCTAATCAATGCGCATGAGTTCGGCAATGGCGTAGCGCTGTACACCTCGGACGGTAATACCGCACGAGAATTTTCGCGCCGCATCGAAGTTGGGATGGTCGGCATCAACGTGCCGATTCCGGTGCCGATGGCCTGGCATTCTTTCGGCGGATGGAAGCGCTCGCTGTTCGGCGATACCCATGCCTATGGCGAAGAAGGCATCCGTTTCTACACCCGCTACAAGTCAGTGATGCAACGCTGGCCCGATTCAATTGCCAAGGGGGCGGAATTCACGATGCCCGTGGCGAAGTGACCCGCACGTAAGTAGACAGTAAGTAGCGCAGCCCATGATCGCAACACTTCGACACGTACACTGCATCAGCCAAGCCCAGGAGCCGCACCGTGGAATCAGCAGGTAAATACGACTACATCATCATCGGTGCCGGTTCCGCAGGCTGCGTGCTGGCCAACCGTCTCGCTCAGGATGCCGGCGTGTCCGTGCTCCTGCTCGAAGCCGGGCGCAAGGACGACTACCTGTGGATCCATATCCCGGTCGGATACCTGTACTGCATCGATAATCCGCGTACCGACTGGCTGTACCGCACCGAAGCCGATGCTGGCCTGAACGGACGCAGCCTGATTTATCCGCGCGGCAAAGTGATGGGCGGTTCATCGTCAATCAACGGGATGATCTACATGCGTGGCCAGGCCCGTGACTACGACACCTGGGCGGAACTGACGGGCGACGACAGCTGGCGTTGGGACAAGGTTCTGCCGGTCTTCAGGAAGAGCGAGGATTACCATAAAGGCGCGGACGAGTTCCACGGCGCCGGCGGCGAATGGCGTGTTGAAAAGCAGCGGCTGTCGTGGGAAATTCTCGACGCCTTCCGCGATGCGGCAGAGCAGGTCGGCATTCCGAAAACCGACGATTTCAATCGCGGCGATAACGAAGGCTGCGGCTACTTCGAAGTGAATCAGAAAAAAGGCTTGCGCTGGAATACCGCGCGCGCCTTCCTCAAATCCACGCATGGCCGCAAAGGCCAGCTCGACATCATGACCGGCTGCCATGTGAAGCGGCTGCGCATCGCCTCCACGCCGGACGGCATGGCATGCACCGGCGTCGAATTCACCGGTGGCGGCACCGAATGGTTTGCCGAGGCGACGCGTGAAACGATTTCCACCGCCGGCGCGGTCGGGTCGCCGCAGATACTGCAGTTGTCCGGCATCGGTCCGGCTGCGCTGTTGCAAAAGCATGGTGTGCCCGTGGCGGTCGACCTGCCCGGTGTCGGCGAAAACCTGCAAGACCATTTGCAGTTGCGCATGGCATTCAAGGTCAAGAATGCGAAGACCCTGAACATGATGGCCAACAACTGGTTCGGCAAGATGCGGATCGGCATGCAATACGCCATGTCGCGTAGCGGCCCGATGTCGATGGCGCCATCGCAACTTGGCGCGTTTACCCGCTCGGATGCATCGCAGCCGACGCCGAATCTGGAATACCATGTTCAGCCACTGTCGCTGGAGCGCTTCGGCGAACCGCTGCATCCATTCCCGGCGATTACGGCAAGTGTCTGCAATCTGCGTCCGACTGCGCGTGGCCATATTCGTATTGCGTCCGGCGATCCATTTGCCGCGCCGAAGATCACACCGAACTATCTCAGCACGCCGGAAGATCGCAAGGTTGCAGCCAATGCATTGACATTGACCCGCAATATTATCGCGGCGCCAGCGCTGAAAAAATATGCACCGGAAGAATTCAAGCCGGGCGTACATTACCGCACCGAAGAAGAACTCGCGAAGGCGGCGGGTGATATCGGCACCACGATTTTCCATCCGGTCGGCACCTGCAAGATGGGCCGTGCCGACGATCCGCTCACGGTAGTTGACAGTCAGATGCGTGTGCGCGGCGTGAAAGGTTTGCGCGTCGTCGATGCATCGGTGATGCCGCTCATCACATCGGGCAACACTAACTCGCCGACCATCATGATTGCAGAGAAGGCGGCGGAATGGATTCGTGCCGCGCGTCATGCTGACAAGACGGCCGGCAAGACCGAAATAAAGCAGCCCTTGCAGGTCGTCGAGCCGGTCTAGGAGTCGCGGACGCAAGGTTATGTGCGTCGTGCATAACCCTATGCGGACAAAGCATTGGATTTGCTGCGCTGCGTTCTCATACTCTTCCGGGACTCTCTTGTTCCGATGGTATGCGTACATGGCTCAGCACGAAGAATTCATCCTTGGTAATGCAACATTGCATCTGCAGTTGGAGACGGCGCTCGCCGTCATGACGCAATTGATTTGCAATGCGTCGAACCCGCCGACGGCACAACAGTTGTCCGATTCGATGGACATGTCGCTGCGCTACCTGCGCAAAATGTTGCGCACGCTCAGCGCCGGCGGTTTGCTCAGGCCCCATGACAAGCACAACGACATCTGGGTATGCGCACGTGCACCGCACACCATTTCGCTGGCGGATATCTACCATTGCCTGATCTCGGAAAAGAAAGAGGCGAGTGTCCCGTTCGTCGCTGCAACGCAAGCGGATGTCAGCACGTCGGCATCCGAATTGCTGATGATGCAGGCCACGATGGCACTCAACCAGATCGTCCTGCAACACTTGCAGCAATTCGATCTCGGCCGTTTGAAGGTCGCCGAATCGGCAATGATGTTTACGGCGTCGCTGCGTGAGAAAGCATTGTCTCGCAGTGGCGGTGTTTTTATGCACGACGTTGAGCATGTGATGTCCGATGCGGCAACCAGCGCCTAGGCCGGCGCTGTCTCTGCGTACCAGGTTTATTGGCACTTCTTTCTTCCTGCCCCACGCGGCAATTCGAAAATCTTGACTTGACTACAAGCAAGTATCTTTTCTTCGTGATAACATCTTTGCGTGCCTGATTCCGATACATGTAAGGTATTGATACAGGCCAAACAATCGGCAGATGCGTAGTCTGCTGTATTGCCACCCCCCTAGTCGTACTGTGTACTGTGCATCAGCGTTATGCACGTCCTTTTGCTTTATGGACGTGAGCCGGCGAGGTTCGCGTCATCGATAACAGTCAACAGGGAGAACCCATGGCGGATGTGGTTTTGGAGACGCGGCAGCTCACCAAAGAATTCAAGGGATTTACTGCCGTCAATAATGTCAGCCTGCAGGTGCAGCGTGGACATATCCATGCATTGATCGGCCCCAACGGCGCCGGCAAGACAACCTGTTTTAATTTGCTGACCAAGTTCCTGGTGCCGACATCGGGACAGATTCTTTTCAACGGACGCGACATCACCTCGGCCAAACCGGCCCAGATCGCGCGCCAGGGCATCATCCGATCGTTTCAGATTTCTGCTGTATTCCCGCATCTCAGCGTGATGGAAAACGTGCGTATCGGCTTGCAGCGCCCGCTTGGCAATTCCTTTTCCTTTTGGCAGAGCGAGAAACGGCTCGATACGCTCAATGACCGCGCGATGGCATTGCTGGCGCAAGTTGATCTGGAAAAATTTGCCGATACAACGACGGTGGATTTGCCCTACGGCCGCAAGCGTGCGCTCGAAATTGCGACGACGCTCGCGATGGAACCGGAATTGATGCTGCTCGATGAACCGACGCAGGGCATGGGTCACGAAGACGTGCACCGCGTGACCGAGTTGATCAAGAAAGTGTCCGAAGGACGTACTATCCTGATGGTGGAACACAACATGAGTGTGATCGCCGGTATCAGCGACCGCATCTCGGTGCTACAACGCGGCGCCGTGCTGGCGGAAGGTAACTATGAAGAAGTCTCGAAGAATCCGCAGGTGATGGAAGCCTACATGGGTACCACCGCCGGCGCACTCGAAGGAGCGCATTGAATGGCAGGATCCGCAGCGGCACTCGAAATCACCAATTTACACGCCTGGTACGGCGAGTCGCACATTCTGCATGACGTCAATTTTTCAGTGAACCAGGGCGAGGTCGTGACGCTGCTCGGCCGCAATGGCGCCGGTCGCACCACAACGTTGCGCTCGATCATGGGCCTGGTCGGCGCCCGTCATGGGTCGATCAAGATCAACGGCACGGAAGCGATCGATCTTCCTACTTACAAGATTGCCCATCTTGGCGTCGGTTACTGCCCCGAAGAACGGGGCATTTTTTCGTCGCTGTCGGCGGAAGAAAATCTGCTTCTGCCGCCTTCGGTGTCAAAGAATGACAAGGGCATGTCGATCGATGAAATCTACGACATGTTTCCCAACTTGAGGGAACGCAAGTCGAGTCAGGGAACACGCCTGTCGGGCGGCGAACAGCAGATGCTTGCGGTCGCGCGCATCCTGCGCACCGGCGCGCGGCTTTTGCTGCTCGACGAAATCTCCGAGGGTCTTGCGCCGGTTATCGTGCAAGCGCTGGCGCGCATGATCACGATGTTGAAGGCCAAGGGATACACCATCGTGATGGTGGAACAGAATTTCCGCTTTGCCGCACCGTTGGCGGACCGCTTTTATGTGATGGAGCACGGGCAGATCGTCGAGACCTTTGCTGCATCGGAACTGGATAACAAAATGCCCGTGCTGCATTCGCTGCTCGGGGTATAAAAACATGCCATACCAAGAGGCATTGTTCATCTAAGGAGAGCACCATGAAAGTGAAAGCAATTGCAGCAGCAGTGTCCGCCACACTGGCACTTGGCGTATCCGTTTCAGCATCGGCGCAGATTTCGGGCGACGTGATCAAGATCGGCCTGATCACCGACATGTCCGGGCTGTATGCAGACATCGACGGTCCTGGCGGCGTCGAGGCGGTGAAGATGGCGATCGCCGATCTCGGCGGTAATGTCGCTGGCAAGAAAGTCGAATTCATCTATGCCGATCACCAGAACAAGGCCGACATTGCTGCATCGAAGGCGCGCGAATGGTTCGATCAGCAGGGCGTCGACATGCTGCTCGGTGGTACCAATTCCGGCACCAACCTGTCGATGGCAAAAGTCGCCGCTGAGAAGAAAAAAGTGTTCATTTCAATTGGTGCCGCGTCCGCGCGCCTGACCAATGAAGAATGCTCGCCATACACCGTGCACTATGCCTACGATACGGTAGCGCTGGCCAAGGGCACCGGCTCCGCGATCGTCAAGCAGGGCGGCAAGAGCTGGTTCTTCCTCACCGCCGACTATGCGTTCGGTGCGTCCCTGGAGAAAGACACGGCTGACGTCGTGAAGGCCAACGGCGGCACGGTGGTGGGCAGCGTCAAGCACCCGCTGTCGGCGTCCGACTTCTCGTCCTTCCTGCTGCAGGCGCAATCGTCGAAGGCACAAATTCTCGGCCTCGCAAATGCCGGTGGCGACACGATCAACTCGATCAAGGCGGCCAACGAGTTTGGCATCAACAAGTCGATGAAGCTGGCTGGCTTGCTCATGTTCATCAATGACGTGCACGCGCTGGGCCTGAACCTGACGCAAGGCATGTACCTGACCGACGGCTGGTACTGGGATCTGAATGACGATACCCGCAAATGGTCGAAGCGCTACTTCGAGAAGATGAAGAAGGAGCCTTCGATGCTGCAGGCAGCCGACTACTCGGCGACCATGCATTATTTGAATGCGGTTAAGGCAATCGGCTCCGACGATTCCGACAAGGTGATGGCGCAAATGAAGAAGACCAAAATCAACGACTTCTTCGCCAAGGGCGGCGAGATCCGTCCGGACGGCCGCATGGTGCATGACATGTACCTGATGGAAGTGAAGAAGCAGTCCGAGTCCAAGTATCCATGGGACTACTACAAGGTCGCACAAACCATTCCTGCTGCACAGGCATGGACCACCAAGGCAGAATCGAAGTGCGCGTTGTGGAAGTGATGTGATAGTTGGCACCGGGTGCCTCACAGGTGCCCGGCGAAGTCTTGCTTTACAGATGGTCTGATTTGCCAATGCGTCACCGGCGTCCGGTGACGCATTGGACCTAATGGCGCAATGCTCCTTGCGCTCGTCTTTTCGGCAGTAATCTTTTTTCGTTATCCACGCCTATGGAAATATTCGGCATCCCCCTGCAGGCAATGCTCAGCCAACTTTTGCTCGGTCTGGTCAACGGCTCGTTTTACGCGATGCTGTCGCTCGGTCTTGCAGTCATCTTCGGCCTGCTCAATGTCATCAACTTCGCGCACGGCGCGCTGTACATGATGGGCGCCTTCCTCGCCTGGATGGGATTGAATTACTTTGAAGTGAATTATTGGGTGATGCTGGTCGCCGCACCAATCCTGGTCGGCATCTTTGGCATCATCATTGAAAAAACCATGCTGCGCTGGTTGTACAAGCTGGACCATCTGTATGGCTTGCTGCTGACCTTCGGCATCACGCTCCTGCTCGAAGGGCTGTTTCGTTCATTCTATGGCGTATCGGGACAGCCGTATTCGGTCCCAGAGGCCTTGAGCGGCGCGTTCAATCTCGGATTCATGATCTTGCCAAAATATCGCGCCTGGGTTGTTCTGGCGTCTTTGGTTGTATGTTTCGCGACCTGGTTCGTGATCGAGAAGACCAAGCTGGGTGCCTACCTGCGTGCCGGCACCGAGAATCCGAAGTTGGTAGAGGCCTTCGGCATCAATG